>Ga0073934_10000130_pt1 | contig 220822 bp, 194 predicted proteins | sample LarsenN4metaG_FD_76834 | JGI IMG/M metagenome (GOLD analysis project Ga0073934, IMG submission 76834) | Hot spring sediment bacterial and archeal communities from British Columbia, Canada, to study Microbial Dark Matter (Phase II) - Larsen... ... | reverse complement strand
CCCGAAGAACTCAATGGCGGAGCGGAATCCGAGATCGTTGAGAACGATGCGATCCAGGACGACCCATGACTCTTCGAGCCGCGTGTCGGGGTGGGGCAGGGCAAACCAGCCCATCTCACGGTAGGCGAGCAGCATCGTGGCGAGGGCGAACCAGTCGCGCGCGTGTCGGGAGTCCCGGCGGACGAGGACGGCGAGAACCGCGGCCAGCGCCAGGTTGACCAGCACGGTCCGGAGGCGGACTTCGGAACTGACGGGCAAGACAAAAGCGACCGCGGTCGCGTAGGAGAAGTATCCCAGGATCACCCGTTCGGAGCGGCGCAGCAACATTGTTACGATAGCAGCAGGGGAACAGACCGTGAAGCAGAACCGCAGGCATTTCCTTCAGACGTCGGCGGCCGCAGCCGGGTTGCCGCTCGGGGCGCAAACGGCGCGCAGGATTGCGGCCAACGACAAGATCCGGTTTGCGACGATCGGAATCGGGGGGATGGGCACCGCTGACACGGAATCCGCGCTGGCGACAGGCGGGGCCGAACTGGCTGCGGTGTGCGATGTCTACGAGGGCCGGCTGACGAGGGCCAAAGAGCGCTGGGGGAAGAACCTGTTTACGACGCGGGACTATCGCGAGGTGCTGGCGCGGAAGGACATCGACGCCGTCATTGTCGCCACGCCAGACCATTGGCATTCGCGGGTCACCGCGGACGCGATGAGGTCAGGCAAGGACGTCTACTGTGAAAAACCGATGGTGCAACTGTGGACGGACGGGAAAGAAGTGGTCGAGACAGAGAGGCAGACCGGACGGATCCTGCAAGTGGGCAGCCAACGGGTCAGTTCGATCGTGTATGCGAAGGCCAAGGAACTCTTCCAGTCCGGCTCCATCGGGCAGCTGAACCTGATCGAGGCGTGGTGGGACCGGAATTCGGCGATCGGGGCCTGGCAGTATTCGATCCCGCCGGATGCGAGCCCGGCCACCGTCGATTGGGACCGCTTCCTGGGGCGCGCGCCGAAGCATCCCTTTGATCCCGTCCGTTTGTTCCGCTGGCGCAACTATCGCGACTACGGCACGGGGGTCGCGGGCGATCTCTTCGTCCACCTGTTCAGCGGGATGCACTACATCACGGGAGCGGCGGGACCGACGCGCGTCTATGCCACCGGCGGGCTGCGGCACTGGAAGGACGGCCGGGATGTGCCGGACGTGGTGGTGGGGCTTTTCGACTACCCGCAGACGGCAGCGCATCCGGAGTTCACGCTGATGCTGCGCGTGAATTTCGTGGACGGCGCCGGCGGCAGCGAAGCGTTCCGGTTCGTGGGCAGCGAAGGCGTCATGACGGTCCGCGACGGGGTGACGGTGGAGCGCGAGCCTCGGGAGACGGAACCGGGCTACCGCGTCGATACCTTTTCGAAGCCGATGCGCGAGAAGTTTGTCGAGGAGTACCTGAAGCAGTACCCGAAGAGAGCGGTGACGGCCGACAGCCTGCGGCCGCGGGGATTCGAGAGGTACAGCGCTCCGCCGGGCTACAGCGACCATCGTGAGCACCACCGGATCTTTCAGGAGGCGGTGCGGTCGCGGAAGCCTGTGGTTGAGGACGGCGCCTTCGGCTTGCGGGCGGCCGGTCCGGCGCTGGCGGCGAACTTGAGTTACTTCGAGAAGCGGCTGGTGGAATGGGATCCGTCGGCAATGGCGGTGAAAGGATAGGGACGGAACATGGCGGCCAATGACACGATCCAGGTCGGGTTGATCGGGGCTGGGGGCATGGGGTCGGGCGACGCCGGCTACGCCTTGCAGGTCCCCGGCGTGAAGCTGCTGGCGGTGTCCGATCTCTATGACGGACGCCTTGAACGGGCGCGCGAGCGATGGGGCAACGACATCGCCGTGACGCGCGACTACCGGGAGATCCTCGGGCGGAAGGACATCGACGCGGTTATTGTAGCCACATCCGACCACTGGCACGCGCGGATTTCGGTGGAGGCGATGGAGTCAGGCAAGGACGTCTACTGCGAGAAACCGATGGTGCAGAAGATCGAGGAGGGGCACCAGGTGATCGCCGCGCAAAGAAAGACCGGACGGATCCTGCAAGTCGGCAGCCAGTATGCAAGTTCGATGGTGTTCCATAAGGCAAAGGATTTGCTGGCGTCCGGGGCAATCGGGGAACTGAACCTGGTGGAGGCCTGGCTGGACCGGAACACGGCGATCGGCGCATGGCAGTATTCGATTCCGCCGGACGCCTCCGAGCGGACGGTCGACTGGGAGCGGTACACGCAGCACACGACCAGGCGGCCGTTCGACGCCAAACGGTTCTTCCGGTGGCGCAACTATCAGGAGTACGGCACCGGCGTGGCGGGCGATCTGTACGTTCACCTGCTGACCGGGCTCCACGTTGTGACAGGATCGGCGGGGCCTACGCGCGCCTACGCCACGGGCGGGATCCGCTATTGGAAAGACGGCCGCGACGTGGCCGACGTGACCTATGCGCTCATCGATTATCCGAAGTCCGACAAACACCCGGAGTTCACCATGGCGCTACGGGTCAACTTCGCCAGCGGGGGAGTGACGGATTCTTTCGGAGTGCGGTTTGTGGGAAGCGAGGGCGTGATGACGGTCGGCTATTCAACACTGACGCTCGCGCGGAGGCCACGGGAAAGTGAGCCCGGCTACACGATCGGGACGTTTCCGGAGGCGGTGCAAAAGAAGTTCCTCGAGGAGTATCACAAGAAGTACCCGAAGCAGGCGCCCAACGTGGACTCAATGCGAGCCCAGAAGGAGGATGTCTACACGCCGCCGCGGGAGTACGTTCCGCACCTCGAGCATCACCGGAACTTCTACGCGGCGGTGCGATCGAGGAAGCCGTTCTTTGAAGACGCGGAGTTCGGGCTCCGCACGGCGGGACCGGCTTTGCTTTGCAATCATTCCTACTTCGAGCGCCGGATCTGCGAGTGGGATCCGGCCACTCTGACGCGGAAAGCGTAATCAGCGCGCGGACGCGCAGGATCGTTCCAGCCGGCTGAGGGACCATTGGGCGTGGCTGGCGACGATGGCGTCGGCGTGCCTGGCGAGCTTGCGCAGGGGGTCGAGAAAGCGGCAGTCTGAAGAATTTCCCATGGCCACGGCCACGTTGCGGAGAAAGCCGGTGTAGCGGGAGCGGGGGACGGGGGAGTTGCGGAAGTGGCGCTGGAAGTCTGTTTCACTCAGGGCGGCGAGTTCGCCAAGCGGCGGAGCGAACCAGCGAGGGTGCAAGGCGGGGTCCGCCGAGGACGGCGCCTTGCGATTCCACGGGCAGACGTCCTGACAGATGTCGCACCCGAACACATGGTTCCCGATGCCGGGGCGGACCGATTCCGGGACCGGACCACTGTGCTCGATGGTGAAGTAGGAGATGCAGAGGCGGGAATCGAGCGTGTAGCCGCCAGCGGGCGACGGCACGATGGCCTGGGTAGGGCACGCGTCGATACAGCGGGTGCAGGAGCCGCAGCGGTCCGGGGGCGGGGAATCCGGCTCGATGTCGAGAGAAACCAGCACTTCGGCGAGGAAGAACCAGCTTCCGCGGGACTGATTGATCAGACAGGTATTTTTGCCGATCCAGCCCAGACCCGCCTGCCGGGCGTAGGATCGCTCGAGGAGCGGCGCGGTGTCGACGCAGATACGGTATTCGAATGGACCGGCCTCGGCAGCGATGCGTTCGACGAGGAGACGAAGGCTCTGCGCCATGAGGCGATGGTAATCGTCTCCCCACGCGTACCGGGAGATCCAGCCGACGGCTGGATCGTTCGAGGTGAGGGGGTACGGGCTGTTGTATATTTTTCCTACGCAAATGATCGATTTCGCTGATTCCAAAAGGTTTCTTGGGTCCGTTCGGAGTGCGGCGCGATGGTCGATCAGGTAGCCCATCCGGGCAGCCATGCCTTGGGAGACCCACTGCGTGTACCGGTCGTAGTCGGCGAGGGGGGCAGCCGCCGCAACGCCGGCCAAGTCGAACCCCGACTCGGCGGCAAGATGATGAATTCGTTGCCTTTGCACTTTTCCGACGCGCGTTCCCTTCAAACCCCTAATTCACCTGCTCAGATGCAGAAAAGCACAGTTCGCTTCAAACCGGTATCGGCATGGTACCGGATCACTATACTAGAGACTGGGCCGGTCGTGTTGGCCAGCCAGCCGGAAGAGAGCGTGGAGAAAGCAAGACATGCATAAGCCGATCAAGTATGTGGAAAAGGTTCTGACCATCGGGGCCAAAGGCGCTTGGTTCGTGTTCGACAAGCTGAACCAGATCAATCAGAACCCGAGCTTCACCCCGCAATGGTCCGACAAGCCGCTTTTGAAGTCCTGGCAGAAGACGAAGCCTCCTCTGGGCTGGCCGCGGGTCACGGATTCTCTGTGCCCGAAGTGTGTCCAGGAGGCGCGCAAGCAGATTCTGGACGGAGAGGTCGACTATACGATCCTGTTGAAGGAGAAGGTCGGCGAGATCAAGGCCACCATCCTCGAGCGGGACGGCAAGATCCTGATGGTGAAGGATTGTCCGAAGCATGGCCACTTTGAGGACGTGATGGCGATCGACCCGGCTTTCTTCAAGCACCTCGAGGAGGTGTTTCCGGGCCGGGATATTCGCGCTCACAACGATGAAAAACTGCACAACCACGGCAGTTCCACGATCACCCACGGGCGGGGGTCGGTGCTGACGATCGACCTTACGAACCGATGCAACATGATGTGCGATCCGTGCTTCATGGACGCCAACCAGGTCGGCTTTGTTCACGAACTGAGCTGGGAAGACGTGAAGCAGTTGCTCGACAACGCCATCTCGATCAAACCGCGGCGCCAGATGTCAGTTCAGTTCTCGGGGGGCGAGCCAACGCTATCGCCGTACTTTCTGGACGCGGTCCGGTACGCGCGCAAGGTAGGGTACCATTCCGTGCAGGCGGCGACCAATGGGATCGAATTTGCGAAGAGCCCTGAATTCTGCCGGCAGGCGGCGGAAGCGGGTTTGCGCTACGCCTACCTACAGTTTGACGGCATCGGCAATGAAGCCAACTCGCACCGCCTGGTGGGCAACCTGTTCGACGTCAAGATGCGCGCCATCGAGAACATGCACACGGCGGGCATCGACATCATTCCGGTGATCACGATTGTCAACGGAATCAACAACGAGCAGGTGGGTCACGTGATCCAGTTCGCGCTCGACAATCCGAAGAAGATTCCGTTTTTGAGCTTCCAGCCGGTGAGCTTCACAGGACGGGACGAAGACGTCACGCCGGAGCGCCGGGCGGCCCAGCGCTACACCCTGTCTCACCTGGCGCACGACGTGAAGAACCAAGTGGGTTTAGGCGAGCCGACGCGGGACTGGTTTCCGATTTCGTTCATGGGCACGTTTTCCGACTGGGCTGATCTTGTTCGCGGACCGGAGCGGGAGTTCGGCGGTTTGAGCTGCGGCTGCCATCCGAACTGTGGCGTCGGGATGGCGGTCATGGTGGACAAGGAGACGAAGGAGGCGGTGCCGGTCACCCAGTTTCTGAATGGGGACCAGTTGGCCAGGGACGTGGCCCGGGTCAACGACGCGGCCCGCGGCAAGTGGCTTTCGATCGCCGGCATGACGCTGGCGGTGATGCGCAACTACGATCCGTTCCAGTCGCCCACGCACTTCAAGCTGGTCGACTTGTTGAAGAAATTTGACAAGACGTTCGGCGCGACGGGAAAGAATTACGGCACGGTGACCGGCGAGAGCCGGCTGAAGGACGTCGAGGTCCGGCGGCGGGACCGTTGGAACTTCCTGTTCATCGCGGGGATGTGGTTCCAGGATCTGTTCAACTACGATTTCCGGCGGACGGAGCAGTGCATTATTCCGTACGCAACGCAAGAAGGCGAGATCAGCTTCTGCGCATACAATACGGGCATCGGCTGGCGCAACATCATCGAGAAGATGCATATGACGGCGACGCTGACCAAGTGGTACGAGGAGCACGGCCGGCACGAGATTTTCGCCGGCGGGAAGAACGTGAAGCTGGCGTCCAAGGAGCACTCGCTCAAGCTCAATCCGGAACACGTGGCGCACCGCCGGCAGACCGATCTGGAAAAGATCGGCGTGGCGAAGAACGCCCGCGAAGAGAAGATCCGGGCCCGCGACATGAAGCTGAAACTTCAGCAGGACGCCGAGAACGCGCGCATGGCGAAGCTCTACCGCGAGGTTGTACTAAAGGAGAAGCAGCCGGAAGGGTTTGTTTCGCTGAGCAACGTGCTGCCCGCCAAGCCGGCAGGGGCGTCCGCGCCGGCGAACGAGGAAGTGGGATCGTTCGGCGACTGACCGCACAGAGCGCCGAGGTTACTTGAAGCCCGCCAGCCGAGAAGGCGCCGGCGGGCTTTTTTGCGTCGGGGGAGCCGGGCCGGCGCTCAGGTCACTTCGAGTTTGACCCACCCGGGGAGAGTGGCCGGGCGGTTCTCGAGGAAGACGACTCGGCGTGTCTTGGGGAAGGGCATTCCGGAGCGGATGGCGCGGGCGTAGTAGGGCTGAAGAGCCAGGATCCGGCGGTAGTCCTCGCCGATGTCAGGCAGCGCGGTCTTGCCCAGCAGTCCGCCGCCCCAACCGATCGACAGCAGGCAGGCGGCGCCGCTCGATCGGATTTGAGCGAGGACCGCGGCAAGGCGGTCGAGGGCAGAGGCGAGGCCGTCCAGACCGGTGATTTCGGCGAACTTACGGTGTTCCTCCAGACATCGGGAGGCATAGGCGTTGGCGGCCTCGAAAAGGGCCGGAAGCGACAGAGGAGCGCGCCAGCGGAGTTGCCGGGCGGTTTCCGGGCGGTCCCACTGCGGGCGTTGCATCCAGGCGCCCTCAAACACGGCGCCGGGCGCCGCCATCTCGGCGAAGGCGGGGGTGCTGTCGTCGACGCGGCGCGGTTCCACGGCACCGCGCGGACTTTGCTTCCAGCCCAGTGCGTAGCGGGCGCCGCCGGACTTTGATTCGACGAGCGTCGCCGTGCGCAGCAAGTAGATTTTGAAGATCTCCGGGGAGACGTTGGCGGAATCCGAGATGGCGAGCGCCTTCATCGGGTCGAGGCCGGGGCGACCGGAGTCAGATCCGATCGCCTTTTGTTCGGCGGATTCGCCGGGGCGGCGCGGCGGGCGGTCAGAGGAGAACAGCGACTGGACGTAGGCGAGCGTTGCCGCATCCATGTTCGCCGCCACGAGCGCCGTGCGCAGCGCGCCCCGCAGGGCGCTTCCTGGAAGAAAGGCCCCGTTGTGGTTGCGGGCGAACGTGGGCACATGGCAATGTTCGGCGTGGAGGCGATTCCAGAACGCCGTCGACGAGGAATGCTCGAACGGGATGCGACGTCCGGCGAAATTCTGGGCGAAGCCACCCCAACTGGCGAAGTCGAGCTTGTCGGCCCTGCGGACCTGATTCAGGTAGCCGTCCAGCCGCGGGCCTTTCGCGAGAAGGCGGAAGATGCGGCGCTGGTCGAGCACATTGATCTGGTCCTTCCAGACCATGTAGTCGATGGGTGAAAGGGCGTTGCCGTCGCCCGCGAGGACGGGCGTGAGGCACTCGACACGATATTTCATAGGGACAACCGCCAGGGGATCGGAAGAGTGACCGCGAAACCAGCGGAGTAAACCGGGTGAGGAAAGCCCTCCGGGGCCACGTTCACGGCGCGACCGAGCGGAGGCGCTGGGGAAAAGAGCACGGAACCCTCTTCGACCATCGAGACCTCCCGTTTCCGGGTTCCGCGGCCGGCGCCGCTCTCCAGGCGGCCGCCGCGGCCGATGAGACGATAACTGCCGCGGGACCAATCGACGCGGTCATTTTCTGAAGGGTTGAAGAGAGAGAGGAGCCAGTAGGCTGTTTCCTGCGCTGGCGAGGGCGAATCGGAGAGTTCGGCGGAGGAACCGGACGGCTGCATGCCGGAGAGCAGCAACTCGGTCGTGTCGCCGGATTCGACGGCGTCGACGGAAAACTGCCCCCAGCCCTGGGAGCGTTTTCCGCCGAGGCCGGTGTCGGAGAGGAGACGGAAGCAGGCGCGGATGCGGTCGGGCCAGAGATCCGCCGCCAATTCGGTGAACTCGACGACGCACCAGAGGCCCGCTCCGGGCCCAAACTCGAGACAGGCGGTCTGATGCACAGCGATGGCGCCCTCATCCAGCCGGTCCACGGCGGCCTGGGACCGCAGAACCACCCGGTAGATGAAGCCCTGCTGCGCGGCGCGGCGGGTCCGGCGGACAAGGCAACGGGAGACGCCGTCCACTTCCCAGTGATCCTCGTTGAACGGCTTTCCGGCCGCCAGACCGGCGACGACCGACAGGGGAATCCAGCGGGCTCCCGCGCCGCGGAGGCGGGTGAGGCCCGGCGGGGGCCAAAGGGAATCCGGGGCGGGCGCGAGCAGGAGTTTCTCGAAAGAGGGGAAGACGGAACTCATGCGAACGGCCGGCGCGGAGGCGTCGGCCGTGGCGGAGAACCATTCCTGGCCCCATCCGAGGCAGCACATCGCCGTAGAGACCGCCGCGTAGAGGCTGTCGCTGTGGAAGGTGCGATCGACGCGGTCTGGGGCGCCTGAGGAGGAACCGATACGCCATGGACCAGCCGGAGTCAGCCGGAAGAGCAATGCCGTGGGCATAAGGTGGTCAGACGAGGCTTCCGGCGAATGTCTCCCGGGCCGCAAGGGCCTGAACGTCAGCGAGGCTGGCTGCGGCGGCGAGTTCGGCTTCCGGAGCGCCTTCGGCGTAGTAGGAGCGAGGGCGCCAGCGCAGGCGCAGGTTGGCGAAACGGACTCGTCCGCTTCCGCGGGACCCGCCGCCACCGAGGGTGTCGTCCTCGAGCAGCCGCATGCCGGCGACGAGTTTGGCGAGCAGGGCCTTGTCTTCCTCGCAAAGGACATCGAGGACCATGCGCACATGGAAGCGAGCGCCGGCCGGCACACGTTCGAGCGTCCGGGGGCTGGCTTGGCTGGTGATGCGGTCGACGGCGTTTTCGCTTTTCACCTCGGTCAGTTCGTCATCGAGGTTTTCGCGCATCTGGGGGGTAATGGAGTCCAGGTCCAGGGGCGCGTCGTAGACGGTGAGCCGGGAGGGGCTGGCGCCGGCGCCTTCCCGGAGGTCGCCGCCCGAGACGCGCTCGACGCGGTTCGGGTTGCGGCCGAACAGGAGGCAGATCTCGTCGTCCGGACGGTCGCTCTGGTGGATCCGGACTTCCTGCCCGCGGCGGCGGGAGACGAAGACGAGTTCATTGGGAGTGGTCAATCCGTCGGCCTGTTCGAGCAGGGACCGGATGCGTCCCCGCAGCGTGCTGCCCGGCACGTAGGGGCGGCCGAAGGCATCCTTGACGACGGGGTTGTCGGCCCCGCCGATTTCCAGGGAGCCTTTACCCGCTCCGACGTGGAGTCCGGTGTCGCAGTGCAGTTCCCCTTCGAGGATCAGCTTTCCGACGAGCTTCAGTTCGGTTTGCGCGGTGTGCGAACTCATTTGAGTGGAATCCTATTCGTTGTAGGCGACGATGGCTTCGAAGAGATCGCGGAAGCGTTCGTAGCCGCGGGAGTCGTTTTTGCGTGTGACCTGGAGAAGCAGCTTTTCCAGCGAGTCCATGCTGCGGAGGGAGTGGCGGGCGATGGTGTAGGCCAGCCGCGCCCGGAGCATGACGAACTCGTGCTGACGTTCGGTTTCGGGCGCACGGCAGGCACGGCGGACGGCGTTGTAGAAGCGGCGGAGCTGGCTCTTGGTGCCGGAGTCCATGTCGCGCATGCGCGAGACGACGGCGTGGGCCTGATTGTCGAGATACAGGCTATCGGAGAGGAGCTTATCGAGGTCGATTTCGGGAGGGCCGTCGAAGCGGCCCCGGTCTCCGCCGGGGCGGTCCCGACGGTCGCCATGTCCGCCGCCCGGGCGATCGCCGCCGGGGCGGGGTCCCCGGTCCCCGCTCCGTTCGGGGCGACCTTCCTGTTTCGGCTTTTGTTCTTGTTGATCCGGCATGGGTTGATCAAGCCTCCATCAGCAGTCGCGCCCACTCGACGGCGACACGGCCGACCGGTCTGAGTTTGACCTGGGCTTGGCCTTTGCCGACGATGTCGGTGATGAGGGCGCTCCGCAACCTGTGTAGTTCCCTGTCTTCGAGGGATTGCGCCCGCCCCCGGGTTCCCCCGGCGGGGCCGCTCTGGGAGCCGAGCACGAGCGCGACGCGGCGATGATACCGCCAGGGGCGGTCCGGCCGCGCGGAAGGGACAATCTTGTCGCGATAGAATCCGCTGAGCTCTTCGAGGAACTGCGGCGGACACCCGAAGTCGCGGACCATGCGGAGCATGATGTCTTTGAGTTCGCCAGCGTGCTGGAGATGGCGCCATTCGACGGTCCGTCCGAACAGAGAGAAGCAATCCTTTCCGACGCACTTGGCCGCTTCGACGGACCGGTTGGCGGCTTCATAGACGTAGGCGAACGGCGAATCCGGCTCGGGGGCGAGTTCGAGGGCCATGGTGATCGTTTTGCCCTCGGGGCCGGGCAACTCGGCGAGGTTGGCTTCGACGAAGCGGTGAAACAACCGCTGCATCTCGCGGGCCAGTTGAAGAAGGGCGTCCCAGGCGCCGTAGACGGCGAAGTCGTCTCCCCCAGTGTAGAGGATCGTCACCTTGCGCCAATAGTCTGGCATCGAACACTGGACTTCGAGTTCGCCCGCGAAAAACTGTTTGAACAGTACCGAGAGCTGAACGTGTTCCTCGATCGTGGTGGAGCGCCGCAGGCGGACACCGAAGCCATCCACGTCTCCGCGCAGCACTCCCCATGCCGGGCGGCCTGCCGCACGGGATCCGAGGCGGCTGACGGGGGCGGCAGTTCCATCCTCCTCGGGAGCGGCGTGACGAGCCAGGACGATGGAGTCCGCCGAGCCGTCGAGCGGCCAGGTGTAGGCGCCTTCGTCGAGCAGGATCCGCGCGGGCTGATCCGGATTGCAACCGACCGACTTCGCCCCGCGGAAGCGGGGCGCGAGAACATCCGTGAAGTACTCCTCCGGCGGCGCCACAGCAACCGGTTCGTGGGGGAGGAAAGCCTCGGGCGTTACGGGCGCCGTGTGCTGCTGCCGGAACATGGCCTCGGCCAGCCGCTTCCGCACGATGGTCCAATCGCCCAGGTTCTCGGTGGATGCCCAGACCAGCTTCAGCCGGCCGGCCGACAATGCCGAGACACCCGCCGAGGCGCGGCGGAGGAACTCTTCGGCGGCAGGAAGGGATTCGACAGGAAGAACGAGCAGGAAGCTTCCGCCACCGCTTGAGCCGAGCAGAATCCGGGCCAGCCCAAGGTCGGCCAGCAGGGATCGCGGCAGGACCTCGGCCAGCAAGGTCACCCAGTGAGCCCGCCCCAAAACGAGCGCCTCATCGCTGGCCGAGCCGTCGGCTTGCGGGGCCAGGACGAAGGATTCGATGCCGAGCAGCTTGCCCTGAAGGAATACCTGAACAGACATTACGACGTCGCCGGAGGCAGTTGAGCGGAATCATCACTTTAGCACAGGACGGCGGGAGTGAACCAGCCCTGGCGGGGTCCGGGGTAGGAGAGTCGGAGGGAGCCGGTATCTCCATCGGATAACGGCTATTCCGTCAGGAGTAAGGGCATCCCCTAGTCGGGCCTTGTGCTGAGCACAACCATCTGCGAAACGTATTACGTCGGTAGATTCTTCGTAGTCGGAGGAGCAGACGGGATGAGGAGAGGGCTGGTGGGGTTGCTTTTGGCGGCTGCGGTTACGGCGCCCGGGACAGCGGCATTCGGGGAAATGCGGGAAGGTGTGCGGCCGTTGTCGTTGTGGAAGCGAAGCCTGGCGGTGTTGGCCGCTTCGACGGTGCTCGATGCGCATTCCTCGATCGGCAGGAGGGAACTGAACCCGCTGTTGCGGGACGCAACCGGCCGGTTCGGGACGCGCGGCATCGCGATCAAGACGGCAATGACAGGCGCGGCGCTCGGAGCGCAGTGGCTGCTGCTGAGGAGGAGCGAGCGCGGTATGAAGGCGGCGGCCGCGATCAACTTTGGATTGAGCGGCACTCTGGCGGCGGTGGCGGTCCACAATTACGGAAACGGCAAGGCCAAAAAGACACCGGCGGGAACTCCCGGAACGGAGTAGAATCAAAGAAGCACACGCCCATGATCGCGGCTTGGGCGCTTGCGGCGGCGGTTGTTTTCGCGCGTCCCGGCGGAGCCGAACAACAGCCCTCGCGGCCTGCGCCGGCCTACACCGCAGCGAGCGTCGTCAACGCGGCCAGCCATCAGCCCGGCGCGCTGGCGCCGAACACGATTGCGACCTTGTACGGCGAGGAACTATCCTACGTCACACGGGCGCTGCGGGCCGAGGATGTCCGGGACGGAGTCCTGCCAACGCTGCTCGCCGGTAGCGGAGTGCGCGTGCTGGTGAACAACATCCCGGCGCACCTGTACTATGTGTCGCCGCGGCAGGTGAACCTGCTGATCCCGGCAAACCTGACGCCCGGTGCGGCGGAACTGCGCCTCACCGTCGACGGGAGGGCAGGGCCGGCCGTGCTGTTGCGGCTTGACGCGGCCGCGCCAGCGGTCTTTCAACTTGACGGGCGAACGGTGCTGGCGGTACGGGTGGACGGGGGAGAACTGGTGACGCCGGACACGCCTGCGCGGCCGGGTGAGATCGTGACGCTCTATGCCACAGGCCTCGGCCAGACATCGCCGCCCGTCCGGCCCGGGGAAGTGGCGCGTTCCGCCACGGCGCTCGATCCGGCGGCCGGCTTCCGGGTCTATCTCGACGGCAAGGAACAGCCCGCGGCGAATGTGCCTTACGCCGGTCTGGCGCCGGGCTTCGCGGGGCTCTACCAGGTGAATCTCCGTGTGCCGGAGGATTTGGAGTCGGCACCGGAACTGCGTATGGTCGCCGCCGGGCAGTGGAGCCCCGCGGGATTGTCGCTGCCGGTCGGGCGGCGCTGATCGATGCAACGCCGGGAAACGGCGGTTGCGCGCCATGCGTAACATAAGACAGGTACAATCAAACAGAGAGGTGGCGGAAATGCGACTGATGGCGTACGCTGCGGTCTTCGCACTCGGGTTGGCGGGACAGGACCCGCAGGCTGCTCCGAAGGTGTTCCAGGTTGACGCGGGAACAAAAATTCCGCTGAGCCTGATCAACAGCATCAGTTCCAAGCAGGCTGCCGAGGGGGACCGCGTTTATCTGGAAAGCGTGTTTCCGATCCTCGTGGACGGCCGCATCGTGATCCCGCCGGGCAGCTACGTGGCCGGGACGGTGACGAGCGTGAAGCGGGCCGGGCGCATCAAGGGCAGGTCCGAGCTGTTCATCCGGTTCGATTCGCTGACGTTGCCGAATGGTGTCACGCGGGATTTTCGGGGACGCATCGGGACGCTGGACGGCCGTTCCAACGACGAACTCGACCGAAGCGAAGGTAAGGTCAAAGGCGAAGGCGACAAGGGGGGAGACGTACGGACCGTCGGGGAGGCTGCCGCGGGTGGAACGACGATCGGAGCCATCGCGGGGAGTTCAGCCGGGCGGGCGGCGATGGGGGCGGCCATCGGCGCAGCGGCAGGAGCGACGGCCGGGTTGATGGGCGTGCTGATGTCGCGGGGGCCGGACGCCGTGCTGGCCAAGGGGACGACGATCGAGATGGTGCTGGACAGGCCGTTGCGTTACGAGGATTCGGAACTGGACAACGGGCCGATGCGCCGTCCGCGAAGTTCAGACACGGAAGCGGCGGAGCCCGTCCGGGAGAGGTCGCGGGTGCCTTTGCCGGGTCCTCCGGGGGCGTCCCGCCGGCTTCCATAACCGATGAATCGGGGAGCCGGCTACGGAGTTTCCTTAGGCAAAGTTGAACCTGGGAGAGGCTGCCGCGGGCTAATCGCAGGGCTTATCTATTTGAATTGAAACCAATTGCGGCGCGGCAGTTTTCTAGGAGGTACTAGAGTTTTTCGCCTGCCCCGACCCTATTCTTTCTCCGGACCCGGGACGATTAGAATAGAGTCGAGCCATGGAACTCGGATCGTTCGAATTTCAAATTTTCCTCGGCCTGGTGGTTGTGCTGGGCGCCGTGTTCGTCGCGCTAGTGTGCGACTTCCTGAAGGGAAATAACGAGCAACTCCGGGAAAGGAACATCGAACTGCGGGTCCGGCAGGACGAGCGGGAGCGCCTTGGCTTTTTTCAGCCGCTGAGTTGGCTTCAGGGTCTGGCAGCCCTGGCCCGGAATCCGGGCGTGGCCGAGAGCCTGATCAGCGGCGGAACCGTTCCTGTTGCGGGGACACCACCGGTGGCCGGAGCGGCGCCGGTTGCGGCGCGGCCGCCGAGATCCGCAGCGGCTGCGCCAACGATGCGCCACTCCGAGCCGCTGGCAGAGGCGGAAACCAGGGCCCCTTCCATGGCCGCCGGCCCTGCGCCGATGCCTGAATCCGGGTCCGGCGGTATGCGCCGCCGCCACTATGACGAGGCGAAATCTCAAGCCGCTGCGGGGTCGTGGGCGAGCCGGGAAGAACTCGAATTGCTCGCCGGACGCGCGGCGCGTATTCGAGCTCGGCACGAAGGGGAATCCTCGGGGGGAAGGGTCGCCGAGCCGCCCGCGGAGGACCGGTCCGTCGCCGAAGGCGGGCACGTGGCCCCGCAAAAGGGCGCGAGCGATTCGGGCGCGACCGAGCAACGGGCTGGGCCATCTGTCCAGCGCGCGGCGCCGGAACCGGCGGCCGCCGCGCCAGTCGCCCAGCCTGGCATGGCGGTGGAGGAAACGCCGAGCAGAGCCGAGTCCGAACAGGACGCTGAGTACTTTCGCCCAAGTTTCCTGACGACCGAGGCGGCAAAGCCAAGCGGCGAGTCGCGAGTGGAGCAGCCGGCTGCGGAATCTTTGCCGCAGAACGATGACTTCGAGGAACTGCCTCCCGAAGTCCCGGAGATTTCCCGGGAGAGCCCCGCGCGGGCGAGGATCGGCGAACCGGAGCAAACGGAAACGAGCGGCGAATACGCATCACTGAGATGGCAGCTCAATCCTTCTGTGCCGGAGACACAGGAAGAGGCAATGGCTGCCGAAGCCGCCGAAGCGGAACTGGAGCGGAGCACCGATGAGGTCAAGATCAAAGTGTTGCCCATCGACGTCAACGCCGGCGATCGCTTCGAAGTCGTGGAAGAAGAAGAGGAGCCACTGCGGGAGACCGGTTCGCAGCCGGTCGCGCCGTGGCTGACCTCAGGTCGCACCGAGAGCGCGGCCGGAGGCGCCGGGCAACAATCCAGCGCTGAGCCGTCCGTTTTTCCGACCCGGCTGGACTTGGGACGAATTGCCAATCCCGAGGTCCATTTCGACGTGGCTCCCGCGGCCGAGGACAAGACGCAGTTTGAGCTCACGGACCGCGGTCCGGCGGAAGGGGCTCCCGTCGAGGCACTGACAGCACCAACGGAGGCTGGCGCGTCGGGCGAAGGTGGACCGCAGGAGCAGGCGGTCGCGAGAGCTCCCGAACCGGAGGGACAGTTGGACTTGCCTACCGGTTTGCAGGATCCCTCCGTGATGGAGCGGCTGCTCCAGAGCGCCGCGCCTTTTCATGGGGTTGCCGTCGCGATCGGGATCAACGACTATCAGAGTCTGAAGGAGAAACTCCAGGCATCGAGCGACAACGACTCCATCGGCGCGGTAAACCGGATGATCCAGTCGTTGCTGCGGCCGCAGGACTTCGCGGTGCGCTTTGTCGAGGACGAATACATCCTTCTCTATCCCGGGGAAAGTGGCGCGGCGGCACAACGCCGACTCTTCCAGGTCTCGGAGAAACTCTGGGACTTCCAGTTGCGCTCCCTTGGACACCTGTCCGTGATGTTCAGCTGGGGTGGGCTTGAGGTCGCCAACGAGACCGTCGCCGAGGCGGTGGCGTCCGCGCGGGAGCGCATGTATCAAACCAAGCGGAACAGGAAATCGACTGCTGACATCGGCATCTCCCGGCGCCGCGTCGTCAACGGCTGACGTGATATACTTCGGCGTCCCGCCGGAAAGAGGCGGGATTGCAGGGTATCATGCCGTCCAGATCCGAGTGTTTTGTCATCATGCCGTACGGGAAGAAAATCAGTCCCGAGGGGCAGAAGATTGACTTCAATCATGTCTATTCCAGACTGATCCGGCCGGCCGTGGCGGCGGCCGGCCTGGATCCCGTCCGCAGCGACACGATTGAGCGTTCGGGCTATATTCACCGGCGCATGATCGAAGCGATCTATCGCGCTGACGCCGCGGTTGTCGACATCAGCTTCCTCAACGCAAACGTGTTTTATGAGCTTGGTATCCGTCACTCACTGCGCCGCTGCGTCACGGTTCTGGTACGCGCCAAGGGAACGAGTATCCCTTTTAATATCCAAAGCCTGGACGTGATCGAATACGATCCGAAGCAGCCTGCTGAGGTGATCGGAGTCGTAAGCCGCTACCTGAGGAACGGCATCAAGTCCGATGCGACTGACAGCCTGGTGCACGAGATTCTCGATCTCACCGTCCTGACGCCTCCCGTTGTGCTTCGTCGGCGCGACCGATTGTCATTCCGTCTGAAGAAACCGCCCAACAAGAAAATTACGATCGTCGCGGGAGATATTCGGGGTACGGCCGGGATCGACGTATGGGTGAATTCGGAAAATACAAACATGCAGATGGCCCGCTTTTTTGACGGGTCGATTTCGGCCATTATCCGGTATCTTGGCAGCAAGCGGGATGCAACCGGGAACGTCGTGGAGGACACGATTGCTGAGGAACTGGCCAAGGTCGTGCGGGACCGGGTGGTCGTTCCTGGAACGGTCGTTCCCACTCAACCCGGCGAACTGCGGCGGACCCATAAGGTTAAATGGATCTTTCACGCGGCTTCGGTGATGGGCGTGCCGGGAAAAGGCTATACGCCCATCGTCAACATCGAGAGCTGCGTTTCGGCGGCGATGGCGATGGCGGACGAGCGCACGACGAGAAACGATCCGATTCGCTCGATTCTGTTTCCGCTAATGGGATCGGGCGGATCGCGGGTGAAGCCGGGCGACAGCGTGTTCAGGCTGATCGAGGCGGCGGTACTGTTCATGGAGGACAACCCTGATTGCGCCGTCCGCGAGGCATGCTTTCTCGCCTATACGGAGCGGGACTGGAAGGCCTGCATGGCGGCCGTGGACCGGCTCAAAGACCGCCAGGGGCGCCTAGCCAGTGCGGCGCTACAATCGGGGATTGGTCCGGGTTAGCTGTTACGTGCACTGGTTCGCTTGGATTCTGGTCGGGGTCGCCGCCGCCCAGCCTCCTGCGTCCGCTCCACGCTATGTGCCGCGCACGCTGGCGCTCGGCAGCCGAGGCGCGCTGGCAAACGGGCAATTGGCTGCTGGTCTCGCGCTGGTCTCACCTTCCGCGGTGGCGGTGGGTCCGGATGGCGAGATCTACCTTGCCGACGAATACTACATGCAACTAGTCCGCTTGCGCGGCGCAGGGATCGACATCGTTGCCGGAAACGGCGAGGAGGGGTTTTCGGGCGACGGCGGGCCGGCGACGGAGGCGCGGTTCCGGGGCTTCGGGCCGATGGTGGTGGCGGGCAGGGAAGTCTTCGTTTGCGATACCGGGAACTTTCGGATCCGCCGAATCTCAGGCGACGGGATCGTGGAAACCGTTGCGGGAAACGGGGAAAGCCGGAGCAGCGGCGATGGCGGCCCGGCCACGGCTGCGGGCATCGGAATCCCGAGCGGCCTTGCACGAGACGCGGCCGGCACCCTGTACTTCAGCGACTCTCTGAACAACCGGATCCGGTGAATCTCCAGGGAGGGGATTATAGAGACAATCGCGGGGACTGGAGAAAGCGGATTCAGCGGGGATGGCGGCCCGGCGATAGCAGCGGGTCTGAGCGGACCAACCGGCATCGCCGTGGACAGCGCCGGCAATGTCTATTTCTCCGACACACGGAACCACCGGCTACGAAAGATCACGCGGGACGGGCAGATCGAAACCGTGGCGGGGACGGGCGCGGCTGGACAGGCGCCCGATACGGTGCGCGCCGCGGGCGCAGCCCTAGCGTTTCCAGGGCCTGTCGCCACCTTCGACAACGGGGTTGTCTTCGTGGCTGAGATGCTATCCGGCGTGGTGCGGAGGATCGATCCGTCCGGGACCATGACGCGCGTCGCCGGCGGCGGGACGCTGATGACAGATACAGGAAGCGCGCTGGCGGTCCGCTTCTACTCGGCGGACGCCTTGGCGCCATTGGCGGGCGGCCGCCTGGCGATGGTAGACCGGGCGGGGAAGAGGGTACGATCGCTCGACCTGGCGCAGGCGACGGTGGGGGTGGTTGCCGGCGGCGGTGTGCTTCCGGGCCGTGAGGGATCGATCCTGGGAGTTTCGGGTCTGGCGGTGGATCCGGAGGGAGCTGTTTTTGTTGCAGACCGGTTGGACCACCGGATCAAACGGGTCAGCGGATCCTCGACCGTTACGGTATTCGCCGGAACGGGCGCGCCGGGTACCGCGGGAGACGGGGCGGCCGCGGCGAACAGTCAGATTCAGGAGCCGACGGGACTCACAACCGATCGCGAGGGCGATCTGTTTTTGACGAGCCTGGGAGGATCGCGGATTCGGCGAATCGCCCGTGGTGGCGGGGCGATCACGGGGATTGGTGGATCGACGGACGGATTCAGCGGCGATGGGGGCCCGGCAACGGCGGCGAGGTTCGGCATGCCGGGCGGCGTCGCCATGGGACCGGGTGGCGTCGTGCTGGTAGCGGACACGGCGAACAATCGAATCCGTCGGATCCGGGCGGACGGAGTCGTGACGACGCTGGCGGGAACGGGAGAACCCGGGTTTGACGGAGACGGCGGGCCGGCGTCTCGGGCGCGATTCAATGCGCCTGTCGGAGTGGCCGTGGATGGAGTCGGCGCGATCTATGTGGCCGACACGTTGAATCACCGGGTGCGGCGAATCGATCCGGATGGAACGGTCTCGACGGTGGCCGGAAGCGGGACCGCCGGTGCTTCCGGGAATGGAGTACCGGCCGAGCAGGCGCAGTTGGGCGCGCCGAAGTGGATCGCCATCGATGCGGGCGGCAACCTGTTCGTGGGCAATTCGTGGGCGGGCGGGGCCGCCGTGGTGACGCCCGACGGAATTCTCCATCGGCTCGGAGGCGAACAGGAGGGGATCGGAAGCATTGAGGGAATCGCGGTTTCGGACGCAGGGGAAGTATCTTTCTGGGACCGGACCAACCGTCGTCTGTGGCAGCTTGACCCGGTGCCGCTCAACGATGACGCGGTTGTGAACTTGGCCAGCCAGAGAACGGGTCCGATCGCACCCGGGCTGATGTTGATGATCCGGGGAATCGGTCTGGGGCCGGCGGAGGGGGTGGTGACTTCCGCCGGAGACGACGGGCGCGTTCCGATCCGGGCGGGAGGAACAGCCGTGTTGCTGGACGGCGTCCCCATCCCGATTCTGGCCGCCCAGTACGCCAGGGTGCTGGCGATCGCTCCTTACGGAATCGCGAATCGAGGGTCGGTGGAGATCTCCGTCGACTACAACGGGAGACGCACCAATCCGGTCCGCGTGGAAGTCCGTCCCGCCTCGCCCGCCCTGTTCACGCGAGACGGCCGTGGCGCCGGATTGGCCGTGGCCCGGAATAGCGACGGGTCGGATAATTTCGCGGGGAATCCAACGTTCCGGGGCGATATTGTGACTTTGGTCGCGACCGGGCTTGGGAAAACCGATCCCGTCACGGAAGCCGGGCGTGTGTATGCCGACGAGGGCATCGCGCCGGCCGGCCGGATCCGCGTGTCCTTTGGCGAGGTGGAAGGCGAACTGTTGGACGTCAGCGTGCCGTTCAACCAGCTGTCCTCGGTATTTGAGGTGGTTGTGCGCGTTCCCGGCGGCGCGCCGGCGGGTTCCGCCGTTCCTGTCTCGGTGCGGGTGGGAGATTTTTCGTCGCCGCCGGGCCCCGTGATCGCCATCGAATAGCGGCCTCGTTATCTCCAATTCTCATACTCTCCGTTGTCGTTTACAGAAAAATCAACAAAATAACTCAAGAATAATCATAGATTTGTTTCTGTAAAGGGCCTGGACGGCCATTCCGGCGCTGTAGAGTGGGACTGCCGAGCGAGATGTCGTCACGGAGGCGGATGTGATAGAGGCGATCCACAGCGAACACCCGGAGTTCGCCGCGCAGCGGGCGATCTGGAAAAAGTACAGGGACCTGTACGTCGGAGGGGAGCAGTTGCGGCAGAATGCCGGCGACTATCTCATCCGCCGGCAGAAAGAGACCGCCTCGGTTTATGCGGAGCGCCTCAACCGGGTCTTTTACGAGAACTACATCGGATCGATCGTCGACTGGTATGTGGCGACGCTCTTCCGGCGGGAGCCGGTGATCGTGCTTGAGGGGGACGACCGGCGCGGACGCGAGTTCATCGCGGAGTTGTCGGAGGACTGCGACCGGCGCGGCACCACGATCACCGAGTTCTTCCGGCGGCAGATGCTCGAAGCGCTGGTTTGCGGTGTCTCCTACGTGCTGGTGGACTTTCCCCGGGCGGCGCGGCGGCCGGAGACGCTGGCGGAAGAAGATCTGGAAGGTACGGGAAGGGCATATCTGAGCGGCTGCGCGGCCGACCAGCTGGTGAACTGGAGCACGGACAGCCGCGGCGAGTTCGAATGGGTTGTGATCCGGCTGACGAGCCTGACAAAAAAGTCTCCGGCCGACAGCGTATGGCTGCGCGAAACGCGATGGCTCTACTATGACCGCAAGGATTTCGCCGTCTACCGGAGGCTGGAGGGCGCGGGCGCTTCGGGCGCCGTCGAACTGCTGGACTCGGGCGTGCACCCGTTTTCGAAGATCGGGAAGGTCCCGCTTTACGCGCTGCGCGTGCCCGAGGGGATGTGGCTGCTCAACAAGGCCGGATCGCTTCAGATTGAGCACCTGAACAAGTCGAATGCCCTGTCCTGGGCGCTGACTATGGGACTGTTTGCGCAGCCCGTCGTCTACACGGAGAAGGCCTGGAACCAGATCGTAGGTGAATCCTATTATCTGCAACTGAGTCCGGGCGACCGGTTTGGATGGACGGAGCCGGAAGGCCACGTCTTTCAGATCGCGGCCGATAATCTCAACCGGCTGAAGGAAGAGATCTACCGTGTCACCTATCTGATGAGCCAGGCCGGCGGCTCGCTGGTGAACCAGTCTGGAGTCAGCAAACAGCGCGACTTCGCGATCACGCAGGAAGTGCTGCGAACGTACGGGGATATCGCAAAGGACACGATCAAGCGCGTGCTTCGGGGAATTCTCGCGGTTCGGGAAGACGCGCTCAAAGTGGACGTTTCGGGGCTGGACGAGTTCGACATCGGGGACTTCAGCGGGGAACTGGCGGATGCCGAGAAACTGCTGGCTCTGGCCCCGGGCTCGGCGACCCTGAAGCAGCAGGTGTTCAAGAAACTGGCCTTCAAGTACCTCTGCGACATCCGGCAGGAACTGAAGGACAGGATCGCGAACGAGATTGACGAAGCAATGGAGGCGGCGAAGTGACGGAACAAGACAAGGACGCGCAGGCGTCGGGAAAAGGGGCTGGCGGAGAATCCACCCCGCCCGACTTCCGGAGTATTGTGCGCGAGGCCATTGGAGAGTACTTCCAGGCCCAGAAGGCAGCCAGCGAGCCCGCATACAAGGCTGAGTTGGCGGAGGAACGGCGCAAGAGAGAGCAACTCGAGCGCCGGCTCAACGACCTCGCGCAGGAGACGGAAAGGGCCCGGCAACGGGCTGAGGAGGCGGAACGGAGTTCTGCGATCCGCACCGAACTCCAGAAGCTGGGCGTCGCGAAGGTAGACTTGGCGTTTCGCGCCGTCAAGGACGATGTTGTCCGGAACGAGCAGGGGCGCCTGGTGGTGCGGGACAGCAGCGGAGAGATTGAGGTTCGGGACTATCTTGCCCGGTTCGTGCAGGAGAATCCGGAACTGCTCCCGGCCCGCGTGACGGGCGGAGCCGGAGCATCGATCAACCAGAGGCCGAACCTGGCGTCGGCTCAGATCGACCTGGATTCGATCAGGCCCGGGATGGATCCAGCCGAACTCGACCGGGTGCGGAAGGAAATTTCCCGGCTCGCGCAGAGCGGCGCGTAGCCGGGTCAGATCAGGAAACGAAATGGAGAAGGAGGATTCATAGGAGATGCCTGCGATTACATCAAGCAATGTGGCGCAAGCGATCGTGAAGTTGGTGGCAGCCGATGCGCTGCCGGCGCTGATGGGTAACCTTGTCATGGGGAACCTCGTAAACCGCGACTTCGAGCCCGCTCTGGCCTCGGCCGGAGACACGATCAACGTACCGATTCCACCGTCGCTGGTGGCCAACAACATCTCGGAGGGGGGCACGGTGGTGACGCAGAACCCGAGCCTGAGCAATGCTCAGATCGTTCTGAACACACATGCCGAGGCGACCTTCCAGATTCCGGACGTCACCAAGATTCTGGCCGTGCCGGATCTGCTCAAGCTGTACATGCAGCCGGCGGTGAGCGCTTTGGCGGAGAAGATTGAGGCTGACCTGCTGGGCCTCTACTCGCAGTTCACGGCGAACAGCCCGGTCGGCACCCCCGGCAGCGCGCTGACAGAGAACACGATCGACCTGGCCGAAACGGCGCTTTTCAACGCCAAGGTTCCCGCAGGCTCGCCCAAGTATCTGGTGGTGAGCGGCGACGCCTACTCGCAACTGCGGCAGATCAGCCGGTTCAGTGAGTTCTCGAGCGCCGGCGAAGCCGGCTTGCGCGCGCTGATCGACGGGTCGGTCGGAAAGATCAAGGACTTTTACGTCTTCCGGTCCCAGTTCGTCACCAAGACCGGCTCGGCGCCGCAGACGACGAACAACCTGGCCTTCAGCCGGAACGCGATCGGACTTGTGGTCCGGCGTCTGCCGCAGCCGCTTCCGGGAACCGGGGCGATCGCCGAGTACGCCGAGCTGGGCAGCTTCGGCATGCGCGTGATCATGAGCTACCAGCCGAACACGCTGGCGCAGCAGTTCACGGTGGATGTTCTTTACGGTACCGGAGTCCTTCGCAACAACCACGCAGTTCAGGTCAAGAGCTAGGCGGGTCGCCGGTGGAGCAGCCGGAGTCGAGAGCGGGCTGGTCACCTGGCCCGCTCCTTTTATTTTCAGGAGGACGAAATGGATCTCAAGGAATACTACGGCAAGATTCGGGAACTGGCCCGTAGCCTGCCCGAGGACTTCGTCGTGGTGGTGAGCAGGGCGACGCCGGACGGCGGCAGAGCCGGCGTGTATGGTGAGGTGTCGCGGGAGGACGCAGCGAAACTGGTCGTGGAGGGCCGCGCCGAGCTGGCCAGCCCCGAGCAGTCCGCGGAGTTTCGGGAGCAGGTTCGGCAGGCGGCCAAGGCGGCGGAGAACGAGGCGGTGCGGAACCAGATTCAGGTGAAGATCGTCGCCGACTCGGACTGGGGGGCCATCCGCGACGCGCGCAGTTCCCCGAAGGCCTAGCAGCAGCGGAGGACATCATGGCGCTATTGACAGACGGGAACGTGTCGGCGCTGGCCGATCTGCAAGCCTACGACAGCTCGATTCTGGAGACGGCGAGAACCGAGGGGGTTTCCCTTGACGCGAAGCTCGCTGTCGCGCAGGAGGCGATTGGCCTCGAGATCGCGGCGTTTCTGCTGCGGACACAGTCGGCGTCGACGCTGTCGGCGCAGGAAAGCGCCTACGAACTCGGTAAAGTCGTCGTAACTCCGGCCCTGCGCCGCTGGCACACGCTGCGAACCCTGGCCGAAGTCTATTGCGACGTCCACGGCAACCAGATGAACGAGCGTTACCTGGCCAAATGGAGGCACTTCAGCAAACTGGCCAGGGAGGCGGCGGATCTTATCTATGAACTGGGCGTCGGTCTGGTCAGCGTGCCAATCCCCCGCCCGCGAAAGCCCGCCGTGACGGCGGTTGGATCGGGCGGAGTGGCTGGTTCCTACATTGTGCAGGTGGCGTGGCGATCGAGCACCGGGGCCAGCGGCGCGCCGAGCGAACCGGTGTCGCTGAACGCGCCGGAGGGAGAGCTTTTCCAGGTGGACGCGGGGGCCGCGCCCGGACATGTTTCCGGCTTCGACGTCTATGCGGGGGTCGACGGAGGGCCTGTCACGCTGCAAACGCTTGCGCCGATGCCGGCCGGCGCCATCTGGGCCGTGCCGTTGACCGGCCTCATCAGCGGTCTTCCGCTGCCGGAGGGACAGCTTCCGGAATTCTACGTCCGCCGGAACCGATCGCTGTAGGAGGGATGATGAGTTACATCGCCACCACCGCGACTGCGGCCATGACGGAGTTGCTGAGCGGACAGACGGGTGTCCACTACCGCCTGGCGCAGCGCCTCGTGGAGTCCGACGGCCCCCTTTCCGAACTGGTCTCGCCGCTGATTCGAACCGGACATCTGTCCGTGGAGATGGCGGACAAAGCGCAGGGCGCGGCCTATCCGCAGCTGTTCGTCTACTGTGAACGCATCCAGAACCTGCTGCGCGAGAAGTTCAGCCCGTTCTCCGGCACGGTGCACGTCGCTGTCGAAGTGCGTCACTCGCAGGATCGTCTGGAGCGCCTCCAGGAAAGGGCGCAGCTGTACACCGAGGCCATCCTCGACGTGCTGGAGAGCTGCCGTGGCGAGTGGCGGCCGGGATACTGCTTCGGGGGCAGGTATGAAGTGAAGTTCGAGCCCGTGCGGCACGGCGGCAAGAATTTCGTGCAGATTGTCCGGATCACAGTGCCTTTGGAAGTCAACATCGGGTGAGGGTTCATCATGTCCTGCTACATCGGATCGAACGAGAATCGGATCTACGCCGCCGAAGAGGCCGTCTACTGCGAGGCTGGAACAGCCGCTCCGGAGGGCCGCGTTCCGGCCATCAGACTCGCCATCACGCAAACGGCGGAACGTCCGGATCGCCGGGACAAGACCGGGGGCCGGACCTATCTCGGACTTCCCGCCGGACTGCGGAAGCGAACCACCTTCGACCTGACGACGTACATGACGGCCTGGGAGTCCGGAGACTCTCCCTGCTACGGTTCGTTGTTTCATGCGGCCCTCGGCGGCGTTCCCCTGGCATTCGGCGGGGCGTCCGTCTCGCTGGTTCCGGAGCCGAACCGGATCGTGACGAGCGGACCGCATGGTCTGGTCGCCGGCCAGGCCGTCCGCTTCGGCGGAGAGATTCGCTTCGTCACAGCCGTCGTGGACCCGACCACGATCGTCCTGAACGCACCATTCGGGTCTGAACCGGCCGCCGGGGCTTCCCTGGGCCGGACTGTAACTTATCTTCCCGGGAGCAACCTTCCGAGCCTGACGCTGTTTGACTACTGGAGTCCGTCCGACGCGGTGCAGCGGATCCTCGCCGGCGCCGGAGTGGACCGCCTTCGGATCGACGTCAACGGGGACTTCCACCAGTTCGGCTTCCGCGGAATCGCCGGTGAACTGGTTGACAGCGTCTCCTTCACCGCAGGTGCGGGAGGGTTGGCCGAATTTCCCGCCGAACCGGCGTCCGGCGGAATGCAGTTTCCGTTGATTCCGGGGAGCCTCGGCCAGGCATGGCTCGGCGTGACTCCGGCGCGATTCCATACGATTCTGAGCGCCGAGGTCGTACTGGACAACAACCTCGACCAGCGTTCCCGCGAGTTCGGCATGGGCAAGCCGAAATGCCTGGTGGCCGGCCGCCGCGAAGTGTACCTGGAGATGGAACTGGTGAGCAACGTGGCGCTGGAGACCACGGAGTTGTACCAGGCCGCGGCGCAGAGGTCGCCGATCAGCGTCATGTTCCAGCTTGGCCAGCAGGAGGACCAGTTGTGCGGAGTGTACCTGCCCGCCGTCGTACCGGAGGTTCCGTCCTTCGAAGACGATGACACCCGCCTTCAGTGGAGGTTTCGCGAGTGCCGGGCGCAGGGCATCGGCAACGACGAGATCAGCGTCGCTTTCGGGTGAAGCATGGACTACTCGAGCGTTGTCACGCACGCTTCCTCCCGCTACCCGGGCGTCGAGTTCTCGGTTGTGCGCATGTCGATGGGCAGGCGCATCGAGCTCGGGCGGCAGGTCCGGGAGATCGGCCTTAAAGCTCCGTTCCTCGAAGCCAGCCCGAACTTGCAGGACCAGATCGAGGCGGGGATTCTTCAGCGCCGAATCGACAAGGTGTACCTGTCATGGGGACTTCACGAGATTCGCGGTCTGACGATCGACGGACAACCGCCCGGGGCGGAGGAACTGTTCGAACGCGGTCCGGAGGACCTGGTGGAGGAGATTCTGACCTCGATCCGGGCTGAACTTCGCCTGACTGGGGATGAGCGAAAAAACTAGCGGTCGCATTTCAGTTTCAGCTCTCAAACCAGGCCGCCTGGGAATGCGACACCTGCCGGAAGAGCGGCCTGGAGCGGGCGCGCCGGTGCGGCTGGCTGCCGGATGAAGAGGTCGGCGCGCCCCGCGTGGTGTGGGCGCGCGGCGGAGTCGTCGCCGAGAGATGCCCGCGGTCGCTGGTCAGCGCGGCGAGCTGGGAACTGCTCGAGCGGTACAACCTGTGGCGGTACGAGGGCAGGGCGGGTCTGCAAGGGCTGCCGGCGAAACAGGCGGAGGCATTTATGTTTCTTGAATCGGAGAGGGCGAGGGTAGGCGTTCATGGCGAAGAGTAACTTGCTGGAAGATATCCGGACGCTGGTGGCGGCCGCCAGCGCGCAGCGTGCGGATGACGGGATTGCGGCGACGGTTCGCGCTCTTGCTCCCGCGGATCGGGGGCCAGAGAACTCCGGCCAGGAAAACGCAGCAGCCGCGCTCGTGAATGAATTGGCCGCGCTCCGGACCCAGGTGGCGGAGTTGCGGGCCGTCGGAGCGACCCAGATCGACAGCATCGACCGCAACACACAAGCCACGGCGGAGAACACCGCGGCCCGCTCGCAGAGTGCCGCCGGAACCGCCGGCCGCATCGCCGACACGGTGCGGCGATCCACCGGCATCGGTCTGAGCGCGGCGCCGCTGATCGGAGGGCTGATCCGACTGTTCACGCGGCCGCGATCCAGCGAGCCACCCGTACTCCCTTCGTTCGAAGCTCCGCCGCCGGTTCAGATCGAGGCGGCTCTGCCTGTGGCAGGCGACGGCGGCTTCGCGCCGGTGCGCCGCGACCTGACCGGCCTTCCCGTGAGGGTCCCGTCCAGCCTGCCCCACGGCGGCACTCCGGTCACAATCCAGGTCAACGCTATCGACAGCCGGTCGTTTCTCGATCACAGTGACGAGATCGCGCGGGCCGTACGCCAAGCCGTGCTTCAGGCGCAAGGCCTGAACGGCGTCTTTGTGGAGCAGTGACCGCTATGAGCCAGTTTCCCGCTCTCAAAACCGGCGCGGTTATGCAGTATCCCGGAACACGCGTGCTCGAATTCTCCACCGGGGTAGTCCGCTTCGTCGACGGCGAGGAACAGCGCTATCGCAAGCACAAGGACGAGACTAGGCGCTGGGCAGTCCGCTTGGACCTGCTTTCGGACGAGGAACTGAGGACGCTCGAGGAGTTCTTTTTGGAGCAGCAGGGGCGCCTGGGTGTGTTCGAGTTCGTCGATCCGTGGGACGGCTCCACCAACGCCAACTGTTCGTTTGAAGCGGATGAAGCCGAACTCAACCTGCGCGACCACATGCGCGGCTCAACACTGCTCTGGATTCGAAGAAACGGTGACTGACGATGGCTCATTACCCCCAGCTTTCAACCGGCTGCCTCGCGCAGCATCCGTTTCGCAAGCGCCGCCGCGCCCGTACGCTTCTCAATGCAGGCGAAGGCGGCAGCCGGTTCGTTTTTGGAGCCCCCGAGGCGGGGGAAGTCGAATGGGACCTTCCCTATGTCGGCCTGACCGACGGCGAAGCGGCCGCGCTGACCGCCTTTTTTCGTGAATGCGAAGGCCGTCTGCTGCCGTTTGTCTTCGCCGATCCTTTCGCGAACCTGATCGCGCGCAGTGAAGAGTTTCACCTGGCGCCCTGGCAATCCGACCCTCTGCTGTCCTGGTCCGCCGGCATCGACGACCCGATGGGCACGGCGCGGGCTTGTCGTGTCATCAACGGAGGCGCCGCTCCACAGGCGGTGCGGCAGAACGTGAACATTCCGGGAGACTACGGGACCTGCTTCAGTGTCTGGGTTCGTTCGGCATCGCAGACCCATATCGAAGTTTCCCGCGCCGCGGGAGCGGGGGTCGCGACGGCCACCGCCGCGGCCGGCCCCTCCTGGACACGCGTCGAAGTGGCGTCCCGGCTGACCGGTTCCGCCGTGCCGTCCACCGTTTCCATTCTCTTTCCCGCCGGCGCGACCGTCGACCTGTTCGGCGCGCAACTCGAAGCTCAACCGCAGGCGTCAGGCTACATGAAAACGTCGGGCGTATCAGGAGTCTACGCGGAGGCACGGTTCGCGGAGGATTCGCTTCCCGTCACCGGTGAGGCGCCGGGCTCCTGGTCCGCGCGCGTCCGAATTCGAGCCAGGGAGGGATAGTTGTGCCGACCATATGGGAACTCAAGGAGCAGCCCGTCACCGAAACGCCGCTCGTGTTGTTTGACTGTGAACTTCCGAACGGCGCCTTCGAGCGCTGGAGCACGCACGCGGTGAGCGTCGGAGGACATGACTATCAGCCCCGCGTGCTCCGTCACAACGTCTTCGAGACCAGGTGGAGCTCCGAGGACGGAATCGACAGCATCTCCCGTGTCACCCTCACGCTCGCCAACGTGGACTCTTATCTGTCGCAGATCGAACAGTCGGTGGGATGGAAGGGCTCCAAGCTGACCGTCCGCTTCCAGTTCTTCAACCTGCGCGAGGGCGTGGCGGCGAGCGAGGCGATGGTGCTGTTTCGCGGCCTGCTCAATCCGCCGGATGAAGTCACCGAATCGGAGCTTCGCCTCAGCGCCCATAACCGGCTCGGAATGCAACGCTTTCAATTGCCGGAGATTCGCATACAGAGACGCTGCCCATGGTCGTTTCCGTCGACGGCGGAGGAGCGCGCGTCCGCTGTCGACGGAGGCGTCCGGGGCAAATACTCGCCGCTGTACCGCTGCGGCTATTCGCCGGACCAGCCCTCCGGACTCGGCAATTTCAATGGCGCCGTCCCTTTCTCCTCCTGCGACTATACCCGGGCGTCGTGTGAGCAGCGCGGGATGTTCGACACCGACAGCGCGAACCGCGTGACGCGGCGCTTCGGCGGCGTCGAGTTCCTGCCTGCCAGCATCCTTGTGCGTGGATTCGGCGACGTGACCGTGCGCACTTCCGAGGCCGCGGAGAACGAGACCCGCTACAACGACGTCGTGCCGCTCTACTACGGAACGGTCTGGACCCAGCCGCCCGCGATCTTCGCCAGCAACGACGGAAACCTGACGCGTGTCGAAGTGCTTCTGGGGGCGGGCGAGATCCATCGCGTGCTGAAGGTCATCGTCAACGGCATCGAGATCCCGCAGGGCGTCGCCGGCGCGAACATGACCGCCACTGGCTGGTTTAACGTCGTCAGCCACGGCGCCGTGACCGGGGGGTTCAATCTTGATTTCACCAACTCTTCCGGGCAGCCGCTCGGGGACCCCTACGGGAGCATGGCCTTCCTTGCCGTTTCGGTGCCCAACCGTGTCAGCGACGGGAGGAGCGTGCCCAAAGTTCAGGTGCTGCTCGAGGGCTTGAAGCTCCCTGTCTTTGACGCGGCGGGCTCCTTCCTGGGCGAGACCTTCTCGAACAATCCGGCCTGGGTGATTCTGGACCTGCTCAGGCGCAGCGGATGGACACTTGATGAGATAGACCTTCCCAGTTTCGCCGGATGCGCTGCCTACTGCGCCGAACCCCTCACGGTGACGGACCTGTTCGGCAACCCAAAGATGGCGCCCCGGTTTCAGTGCAACCTGGCGGTGCGTCGGCGAAGGAGCGTCGCCGAGCTGATCCGCGGCGTGAGGAACGCATCGAGGCTGTATCTTACCTACGGCGCGACCGGCCTGCTCGAGATGCGCGTCGAGGGTTCGCTCGCGGTGCAGCAGCCGTCAAAGCCCGCCGGAAGCAACAGCACATCGCCTTTAAACGGCGGATGGCCGGCCTATGAATTCGGGGACGGCACGGACGGACGGACCGGGATCGTGCGCCGCGACAACGGCGAGTCCTCGATGAGGCTAAGTTACCTCAGCACCGCCGAGTCGCCCAACCGCGCCAGCGTCGAGTTCCAAGATGAGTTCAATGAGTTCCAGCAGGACAGTCTTTCCCTGGTTGACACAGAAGACGCCGTCCGCGCACGCCAGGAGGTGAGCGTCACCTCCACGGCCCTGGGCATCGCAAACTTCCATCAGGCGGCGAGAGTCCTCCGGCTGCTGCTCGACAAGTCCATTCGTGGAAATCTTCGGATTTCGTTTGAAACCAGTGTTCGTGGAGTGGGTCTGCGCCCGGGCGACATCATCACCGTCACCTACCTCAAGGAGGGAATGGAAAGAAGGCCGTTCCGGATCACCCGGATCGTCCCGGCGCTGAACCATGCGACGGCGCTGATCGAGGCGCAGGCGCACTCCGATTCCTGGTACACGGACGATCCGGGCATGGCGGCGGGCAGCCGGGTCTCACGCCGCTCCCCGGAGGGAAACGTCGGCATCCCCCGCCCGCTCTCGGGAACCATCCAGCACCCGGACCTCGGTACCCAGTTTGAGGTCGAGGAACAGGCTCTGCCGGAGGGAGATGGCGGCTCTTCCGTCGTCCTTTCCGTGGCCTTCACGACCCCGCCCAAGCCGTCGTCTCTCGGCGTCTCCATCCCCTATCTGTCGCTCAGCCCCATCATCGATACGGCTGGCGGCGCGCTGGCGGGCGGAAGGAACCTGTACTACGCGGTCACCGCCGTGGACGCCGACGGAGAGGAAAGCGAACCTTCGTTCGCCGTTCTGGCCTCGATTCCCCCTACCACCAACACGAACCGGGTGACGCTGCAATCGCTGTCGTTCTCGCCAACCACGTCGTCGTTCCACGTCTACCGCGGCGTCAATCCGCGGCAGATGTATCGCATCGCCTCGCACCAACCTGTCGCCGCGTCTTTTCAGGATTCCGGACTCGCCGCCGGCGTCGGCGTTCCTCCCGACGAGGACTTCGACCACGCCCGGTTCGAGTGGAGGACCGAGCTTCATCCGGAAGTCAACGCGACCCTGTTCTCCGCCGTCACAATCGGAAGCAACGCGCTGTCGCTAACGCCAGACGAGTTCGCCGGCATGGCCGTGCGCATCACGGCCGGCAAAGGACTCGGACAGGAACGAGTCATCCTCTCCCACTCCGCGACGACGCTCACCGTCGAGCCAGCCTGGAGCGACACCCCCGACTCGTCCAGCAGGTTTGTGATCGCCGAGCCGAGCTGGACCGCCGGGGCGACCGCGCGGACAAGTCCCGTCCGCTTCGCCGTGCCGAACCGGCCGGGGATGACCGTTCAGATCGTCGGCCTGGCGGTGAACGCGCTCGGCCGGGATTGCGGCCGCGACCTCTCGCCGCTGACGCGCTGGACCATCGGCGGCGGAGCCGGCTCGCTGCTTGACTCCGACGTTCCGCCCGAGCCGGTCTTCGGCCTGCAAGTGGCGGGGGAGGGCAACGTCGAACTGATCGGCGTCAGTTTCTCCTCGCTTGTGAACACACGGACGATTCAGGCGGGAACACTGAGGCTGCATTTCTGGGACGAATTCTCCGGACCGGCCCCTCTCTCTCTGGCTGCCGCCGTGGACGCGGCCGGAACGTCGGTCGAGATCGCCGGCGGCCCGCCGCCCGCCGTGGGCCAGAGGATCCAGGTGGAGTCGGAGGTCATGGAAGTAGTCTCGGTCGCCGGTTCTGTCCTCGGGGTTGAGCGCGGAGTTCTGGGAAGCGCCGCCGCTCCTCATCCGGCGGGCAAAAGCGTTCATGTGCTCGAAGAGCGCGTCTTCATTGTTCCGTTCGCCCGTGACTTCTTCGGAAGTCCCGCCAGCGGTTCCTTCGCGTTCCCGATTTTTCTTCCGGACGTTCGGGTCGCCGCCGCGGAGATGTTTATGACAAACTCCCGCGGAAACGGCCAGACCCGGCGCGTCGCCTTCACGGCGACCGCGGACCAGGGCCTGCGCACGCTCTCCGGCGGCCAGATCTCGATCCAGGTGGAGGGACCGTTGGCTATCCAGGACGACGCAGCGCCTCCGTTTGTCGTGGAGAACTCCCACTCGGTGCGCGATATCTTTGCCATGGTCGGCGAGGCGCCCGTCGGTGCGCCGGTCCAGATGCGTCTTCGGCAGAACTCGACCGTCTACTGCGAACTCACCATACCAGCCGGCGCAACCATTTCGAATGTCGTCGGCGGATTCGGGCTGCCTCCGCTGGCGGCTATGTCGACGCTCTCTCTGGATATCACTTCCGTCGGGCAGGGGGCGGAGACCACGCCCGGGCGTGACCTGAGTGTCACCATCCGGTTGTGAGGATCTATGCCCGTCACTCTCGAAAAGCTGAGTCCGGAGACGGACCTTCAGGTCTACTTCGAACGGCCTTCAGCCATCGCCGCGATGAGCCAGGCCACGGCAAACTCATTTCGCCTTACGGGCGCATGGCGCCAGCAATTTGACTGGGCCGTAGTCGAATGGAACCAGAACAACGTGTTTGAGCACCCGCTGTTTCGCAATCTGCCCGACGGCGACCTCAGCGGCCTGACGCTTACCTATGAAGAAACGCGCGACAACTGCATCCCGATCGACTCCAATATCTTTCCCACCGTGGACTGGCCCTACCTCAGAATCTGGACACGCCAGAACGGCGTTGAGGACTTCTTCAAGGTCGACATCAAGAGCCGCGCGACGCCGGTTGAGGGATCCTACGCCGCCGCGTCGGCCGAACTGCAACTGGGCGGAACGCCCACGGCCGGCGACTTCGTCGGCGTGTCGTTCCAGCAGGAACACTTCACTCACGAGGTGACGGCCTCGGATACGATCGAAGATATCGTCCAGGCCATTGCTGACAGCATCAATGTGTTCTCCACCGGGCTCGCGGCGTCCCGTACGGGAACCGTGCTGAGAGTGACGCTGCGGGACGCGTCCACCGGCCGGAACGGAAATCGCCTCGGCCTTTACGGTTTCGTCGCCGGGGCGAAGACCGAGACATGGGCGCCGTGGTGGACTGTGTTCTCGGGAGGGCAGTCGCCCGTGCGCTGGCGCGTCACGATCAACTTCGCCAACCTCACGGCGACCGACGGAAGAACGGTTCCCGCAGCGTTCATTCGAAAGATGCGCTGGACCTATGCCGCTGAACTCCAGTCCGGTGCCTACCAGAGAAGTGAGTATGCCGTTGAGATCTCCAACTGGACTGTCACCGGCGCCAACCGTCGCTACCAGGTCGCCGGACCTGGCAGCCGGCGGATGGAAGACGACGACCGTTCTGTCCAGTACCTGGGCGCGTGGCAGACCGGCCGCGGCAACTTCTCGGGCGGCAGCATCCGGTTCACCGCCGAATCGAATGCCTCCTGCTCGATGACGTATTCGCATCCGGCTTCGCACAAGCTCTATCTTGGCAGCCGGCTGGCGTTCAACAGCGCCGACGTCGAAGTGCGCGTCGACGGTAACGTCGTGCTGGCGCAGAGTCTCCTCGTCCCGGGTGAGGATGCGCTTGCGCGGCTGCTCCTGGGCACATTTCCCGCCGGATCGCATACCGTCCTGGTGAAGCACGCCGGCCCGGCGGGACCTCCGGATCACTACCTGTATTTCGACTTTCTGGAGATCTGCATGCCGGTGGAGACGCTTCCGGTCCTTCCGGCGGACAACAAGGTCACCTTGGCGACCGACTGGGACACGGATCACTCCCTCGCCGTCCCCGCGGAGCGGACCGCCTGGATGATCCACTCGTTGGGCTACCACGGCCGCGCCAACCACTACGTGGGCGCCTTGTGGTTCTACGAACTCGTCCGCACTGGCCACGTTTATTCGTCGGCGACGATCGAGTTCGTGGGAACGCCCGTGTTCAGCGCCACCACACAGGTGACGATCACGCAGAGCGGCGAGGCGACGGTGTTGTCGCATCTGAACCGGATCGGCGACACCGCCGAGACGATCGCCAAGGCGTTTGAACTCGAGTTGAACAAGGGATACACGAGCGTCCGAGCCTCCTCGTCCGGCTCCGTCCTGACGGTCTACAGCCGCCTGATGGGCGCCGCCGGAAACGCGATCGGCATCGCCGTGTCCCCATCCACCGGCTCGTTTCACGGCGTCGCCAGCGGGTCGAACCTGGCGGGGGGCAACGATGGCAAGTGGCACACGGACCTCACGTCGTCGCCGCGGCTGAACCGGGCGGTCCGCGACTGGAGCCGGGCGTTCTACTCTGCGATGCACGCCTACGGCATCGACGTGACGGCCGCCTTCAGCCTCGAACTCCAGCATGGCGACGATTCCGTCGAAGCGGGAATCGCGCAGCGCTACCCCAACGGCGACCCCGCCCTTCTCAACACTCCCGCGCTACAGACCAACTTCTCGCCGGCGAGCATCGCCTTTTGGAAGGAAGTCCACAAAGAGATGGCGGGACTGATGCAGGAGAGCGGGATCGTCCCCTACATGCAACTCGGCGAAGTCCAGTGGTGGTACTTTCCATCTGGCGGAGGGATGCCATTCTACGATGCCTACACGACGAGCCTGTTTCAGGCGACGTACGGCCGGCCGATGGGCGTGATCCCGTCCCAGTTCGCCGATCCGGCCGCGTTTCCAGAAGAAGTCGCCTTCCTGCCTACCCTGATTGGCGCCTTCACGGCACAAGTGGTCGGCCATGTTCGTGCAGCCTATCCGAACTGCCGCGTGGAAGTCCTGTACCCGACTGACGTCAATAACACAGCCCTGAATTCGATGATCAACTACCCGGTGGGTGAGTGGACGCCGGCGAAGCTGGACAACCTGAAGACAGAGAGCTTTTCCTTCACCTTTGCGCGGGACCTCAACCTGTCCCGGCTTACGATTGACCACGGGGCCGTGCGGGGATTCCCGCGCTCCCGGCGCAGCTTCCTCGTTGGGATCAACGACCCGCTGACGCCGTGGATGAAGGAGGTTCGGATTGCGAAGGCGCAGGGCATCGAGTCGATCGTCCTGTTCGCTCTCGACCAGTACTGTCTTGTCGGCTACGAGACGCCCCTTCCGGCCGGGATGCGGCGGTGCGCGGTGCAGGGATGAACAGCAGCCTGAAGTGTCCCCTCGGGCCGTCCGTTATCATAAAAGTTTAGCCCCAAATGCAGATTGAGGAACACGCCGGCCCGTCGACCGCGCGGGAAGTCGCCCTCCTGATCCGGAATCGCATCAAGCCCGTGCTGGGCGCTCTCGCGTCGTGCCGGTCCACGCGGGAGCTGGTGACGCGGCCCGAGTACCGCGCGATCGAGCAGGAACTTCAAACCGTGCTTGATTCCGTTCATGAGGGCGATTTCGCGCCTGCCGGGCCGCGGCCGAAAGACTGGTACCGGATTGTGGCGTGGAACATCGAGCGCGGCAAGCAGCTCGAGGGCCAGATCGAGGTGCTGCGCGAGCACGAGTACCTCCGCGGTGCCGACGTGCTGCTGCTCACCGAGACCGACGTCGGCATGGCACGCAGCGGCAACATCGACGTCGCGCGGACGATGGCCTCCGCGCTCGGGATGAACTACGTCTTCGCCCCCTGCTACCTGTCACTGGTGAAAGGCTCGGGCGTGGAGCGTGACGTTACCGGCGATAACGACCTCGGGCTGCACGGCAACGCGATCCTCAGCCGCTATCCGATTCGAAACGCCCGCCGCATCCGGCTCGAGAACGGCATCGACAAGATGGCGGGAAACGAGAAGCGGCTGGGACAACAGGCCGCGCTCGCCGCGACGGTCGAGTTTCCGGGACAGGCCCTGCCGCTGGCGTGCGTGCACCTGTGCGCCAACTCGACGCAGCGGCACCGCGCCGCGCAGATGCGTGCCGTGCTGGACGCGCTTCCGCCCGACGGGCCGGCGCTGGTGGGCGGCGACTGGAACACCACCACGTTCGACTCCTCTTCCGCCACGCGCGCGATCCTCGGCTACTGCCGGCGCGTGCTGATGGGGCCGGGCAACGTGATCCGCAACCACTTCCTCCACCCCTACCGGTGGTTCGAGCGTCGCCTGTTCGGCCTGCTCGAAAGCCGTGGTTTCGATTTCCGCAACTGCAATCGCCTCGGCGAGAGCACGATCTTCTACAACGTAGACGACATTCGCGCTCACAAAGGGCTCGCCGAATGGGTCCCCAACTGGTGTTTCGCGTTCATCCGTTGGGCCCTCCGCGAGCATGGCGGAGGATGCCCGCTACAGATCGATTGGTTTGCCACGCGCGGCCTGCGCTGCCGCAACCCCGTCGTCGTTCACGAGGTGGGCCATAACCGTTCCACCCCTTTGTCCGATCACGATCCGATTGGCGTTGAAATCGCGTTGCCGTAGAATTGGAGATTCATGTCAGAAACCGCCGTGGCGGATGCCACACAAACCGGAATGTTTGATCAGATCGCCGGCCGGGAAAAGAAGTACGTCCTGCAAAACTACGGCCGATACCCTCTCGCCATCGAGCGCGGAAAGGGCTCCTACGTCTACGACTTCAGCGGCCGCAAATACCTGGACCTGATCACGGGAATCGGCGTCAACGCGGTCGGGCACGCGCACCCGCGCATGATGCGAGTTCTCAAACAGCAGGCCGGCCGCCTGATCCACTGCTCCAACCTTTATTATCACGAGTATCAGGGCCTGCTGGCCGAAAAGATCGCCCAGGTGAGCGGCCTCGACCGCACCTTCTTTTGCAACTCCGGAACCGAGGCCATGGAGGGCGCGATCAAGATGATGCGCGCCCACGGCCACCGGATCGACCCCGGCAACAAGTTCGAGATCGTTTCCTTCGAGAACTCCTTCCACGGACGTTCCACCGGCGCGCTGGCGCTCACCGGGCAACTCAAGTACCGCAAGGACTTCGAGCCCCTGATGCCCGGCGTGAAGTTCGTCCCGTTCAATGACGTGGCCGCGCTCGAATCCGCCGTCAGCGACCGGACCTGCGGCATCGCCATCGAACTGGTCCAGGGCGAGGGGGGAGTCCACCCGGCCTCGGAAGCCGTCGTCCGCAAGGCGCGTGAACTCGCCGACCGCTACAACGCGCTGCTGGTCTTCGACGAGATCCAGTGCGGAGTCGGCCGCCCCGGCGTCCACTTCGCCTACCAGTTGTTCGACCCGGTCGTTCTGCCCGATGTCATGGTGGCGGCCAAACCGCTCGCCGCAGGCCTTCCCCTCGGCATCGTCACCGTGAATGAGAAGGCGGCGGGGACGCTCCCTCCGGGCATGCACGGATCCACGTTCGGCGGTGGCGCCTTAGCGTGCCGGCTCGCCTACGAGTTCTTCCTGATGCTCGACGACCTTCTGCCGGTGATCCGCGAGCGCTCCGCCTACTTCGCCCGGAAACTCGACGCTCTTCGTCGAAAGTATTCCTTCATCCGTGAGGTTCGAATCCGGGGCCTGATGATCGGCATCGAACTCGCCATGCCCGGCAAAGATCTCGTCGCGCAGGCGATGGCCCACGGTCTGCTCATCAACTGCACGCACGAAACCGTGCTCCGCTTCCTGCCTCCTTACACCATCAGCGAGAAGGAAATCGATCAGGCGATCCGGATTCTGGACAAAGTCTTCAAAGCAGTTCCTTCCGGCCCTGCTTCTCCAACTGCCTGACGATCTTGCCGACGTCCTGCGCGTGAGTTCGGTGCGCCACCAGGAGCGCATCGGGCGTGTCGACGACGATGAGGTCGCGCACGCCGACGAGAGCGACCAGCTTGCCCGGAGCTTCCACCAGGCAGCCCGACGACGCCTCCGATACCGCCTCCGTCCGGGCCACGTTCGATGCCTGGTCCCGCGCCAGCAACTCCCACAAGGCGTTCCAACTGCCGAGATCGTTCCACCCGATGTCGGAAACGGCGATCCCGTCAACCTTTCCGGCCCGGGCTGCCTGCTCCATCACCGCATAGTCGACCGAGATGCTGTCGCAGAGCGGATAGACCTGGCCGAGTGCACGGCGGAATCCGCGGTCGCCGGCGGGGGGCAGCGAAGCCAGCAGCGCCGCGGTCTTGGGCAGGTACTGGCGGAGGGCGGCGGCGAATACGCTCGCGCGCCAGAAGAAGATTCCTGCGTTCCATAGGAACCGGCCCGCGGCGAGAAAGGACTCCGCCGTCGCCGCGTCGGGCTTCTCGCGGAACGACACGATCCGGACCGGCTGCCCGTCCCCCGCAGGCCCGGACGCAGGGAACTCCAGGTACCCATAGCCAGTCTCCGCCCACCGCGGCCGGATTCCCAGCGTGACGATCCGTCCCTTCTCCGCCGCGGCGTAGGCGGGCTTCAGGAACGTCCGGAACCGCGCCGGTTTGTCGATGTGGTGATCCGCCGGAAACACGCCCAGCGTCGCGTCCGGATCCAGTTGGAGCAGCATCTGAGACGCCAGCCCGAGGCTGGGCGCCGTGTTGCGCATCGCCGGTTCGGCCAGAACCTGTGAGGCAGGGATGCCCGGAAGCTGCTTGCGCACCGCCGCGCGCAGATCCTCGCTGGTCAGTACCCAGATCCGTTCACCCGGGATAAGCGGGCGCAGGCGCTCGACCGTGGCCTGAAGAAGCGACTGCCCGCCGGTGAGGCCGAGCAGTTGCTTGGGATTACGCGTCCGGCTGCGCGGCCAGAACCGCGTGCCCCGCCCGCCGGCAAGGATCAGTGCGTAGTGGTGTTTGGATGGCATCGGAGATGGCTGACGGCTGAAACCGGGCTCTGCCGCGTGAAGCTTCGTTCAAGGCCTGACTTCGAAGGGTCTGGAGCGCCCGGCTCGATCGCGAGGAACCGCGGCGCGGCATTCCCCTCTCCTGTCTCTCCCTCTCATCAGCCCGGCTCCTGGATCTAGGTGATTTTGTGACCGCGGATCAACATGAACGTCCTTCGCCACCGCGTCTTGGTGAAGAAGTTCTGAACCAGGTCGAAGATGTGGTCGAGATCGATGTTTGAACTGGCCAGTCGCTCGGTGGGAGCGTCATAGGACCAGTAGATCACCAGCGGTTTGCCGATGATGTTCTCGCGCGGGACGAAGCCCCAGTAACGGCTGTCGAGCGACGAGTCGCGGTTGTCGCCCATGGCGAAGTAGTGCCCGGGGGGCACCACCACCTCGCCGTCCTTCACGTTCTCGGCCAGCATCGCGTTGGCGGGCTCATACAGCCGGACGTTTGGTTCACTGGGGAAGTTGTCGCGGTAGGAATCAAAGTACTCGGTCTTGTGATACTTATACGGCTCGTTCAGTTCCTTGCCGTTGAGGATGACCTTTTTCTGGACGACCTTGATGCGGTCGCCGGGGATGCCGATCACCCGCTTCACGAACGTCTGCCGGATGTCGATCGGGTATCGGAAAACGATGATATCGCCGCGGTTGACTTCCCGGTACGGCAAGAGGTACTTGCTGATGGGTCCCGGCGGGGCGTAGGTGAGTTTATCGACCAGGAGGTGGTCGCCGATCAGCAGCGTGTCCTCCATCGACCCGGTTGGAATCACGAATGCCTGCACCAGCGTGGTGGTGCCGAACAGCAGGAGGAGGATCGTGACGGTCCACTCCGCGATGGTCCCGCGCTGTGGTTCGGCCTTCTTGGGACGCAGAAACTGGAGTGCGCCGGAGGCGGCTTCGCCAAGGTTTATGGGCATAGAGGCAAAACTCTCATTCTAGCGGAATTGTCTCGTGGTCCGTCGAGAAGCGGCGCAGGCGGAACACCTCGACGAAGGCGATGTAGAGATTGACCACTCCCAGCCCGCTGACCGCCCCGCGCAGGTAAGGCGACAGCCACAAGCCGCGCCACCAGCCGTGTTCCGGCAGGATCCAGGACAGATAGTTGGCCTCCCAGGTCTTCAGCCAGGGCAGGATCAGGAGGAAGGCGCCAAGTTCGAAACAGAAAATCACGAACAGCAGGCCCGCCAGCTTTTGATGCCAGCGGTAGCGCTCTCCAGGAGGGTTCATGACGCCTCCTGGCTGAACAAGTCCATTTGTCTGGGGATCAGCCCGGCCGCCTCCCGGACGGGCAGGAAACTGTAACGATGGTCCGGCGTCGGGCCCAGCCGGTTCAGTGCGTCAAGATGCTGCGGAGTTCCATACCCTTTGTGGGCCTGGAAACCGAAGCCGGGATACCTTCGGTCCCAATCCGCCATGGACATGTCCCGCTCGGTTTTCGCCAGAATCGAAGCGGCGGCGATAGACCGGCTGAGCGCGTCTCCGTGGATGATCGCGCGTTGGGGGATCGTGGTCTCGAGCGTCAGTGCGTCCACCAAAAGGAAGTCGGGTGGAGGCTGGAGGCGGTCCAGGGCTAACTTCATGGCCAGCCGCGAAGCCTGGTAGATATTGATCCGGTCGATGATTCGCGCCTCAACGCTCGCCACAGACCACGCCACGGCCCGTTCCCGGATGGCGTTCGCCAGGTCATGGCGGACGGGCGCATCCAGCACCTTGCTGTCATCGAGGCCCCGAATCGGGCGGGCGGGGTCGAGGATGACCGCCGCGGCGAACACCGGGCCGAACAGGCAACCCCGGCCGGCTTCATCGAGACCGGCGACGTGGCAATGCCCCAGGCGTCTCGCCTCGCGCTCGAACCGCGTGGTGCAGGCCACTCGGAGCTACTCGCGCTCGCGGAGCCTTGCGGCCTTTCCTCTCAGACCGCGCAGGTAGTAGAGCTTGGCGCGGCGGACATGCCCGGTCCGAACCAGCTCGATCTTGTCGATCACGGGCGCGTGGATCGGAAAGATTCTTTCCACGCCGTGGCCGAAACTGATCTTGCGCACGGTGATCGTGCGGCCGGCCCCGGAGTTGTTCTCAGCGATGATCGTGCCCTCGAAGGCCTGGAGCCGCTCCTTCTCGCCTTCCTTGATCTTGACGTGCACACGGATTGTGTCGCCGGGACGCAGGGCCGGAATCTTGCCAGCCGCCTTATGCTTGTTTGCGACTTTCGCTACCAACGCGTTCATCATGACTACTCTTCCTTCTCGTTTTTTTGCCCCAGCAAGTCGGGACGGTTCCGCCCCGTCTTGGCCAGAGCTGCCTCCCGGCGCCACCGGCGGATCTCGGCATGGTTGCCCCCCAGCAGCACCTCCGGGACCGTCCAGCCCCGGAAATTCGCCGGCCGGGTATATTGTGGACAGTCCAGAATCATCGCCCCGCCCGGGCCTTCCTCACGGAACGATTCGAAAACGGTCGAGGCCTCGTTTCCGACCACACCCGGTATCAGGCGGCAGACACTATCCATTATGAGCGATGCGGCCAGTTCTCCGCCACTCAGCACGTAGTCTCCCACCGAGAGTTCCTCGTCAGCCAGGTACTCGGCCACCCGTTCGTCCACTCCCTCGTAGCGACCGCAAATGAGGAGGATCTCATCGAGTCCGGCCAGTTCCCGGGCTTTTCGCTGATCATAGAGCCTCCCCTGAGCCGACACGAGCACAACCCTGCGCCCCGGGCCGCGCTCCGGAAATATCGCTTCGACAGCGGCAAAGATGGGCTCCGGCTTCAGCAGCATTCCCTCGCCGCCCCCGAACACGCGGTCGTCCACCGTCTTGTGCCGGTCCTGCGCCCACTGCCGCAGGTCGTGACGCACCACCTCGACCACTCCGGCCCGGATGGCGCGCGAGAGAACGCCGTGGTCAAGGATCCCGGAAAAAAATTCCGGAAAGATCGTTACAACGTGGATCCTCACTGGTTGAGCTCTCTCAAGCCTTCCGGGAGCGTCACCCGGATCCGCCTTGCGGCGGCGTCGATGTCGCGAATGATCGAGGCGGCGAAGGGGACCAACACTTCGCCTGCCTCGAGCAACACCGGACCGCCGGTTTCAGACCAGCCGTCGACTACGCCAATCTGCTCGCCGGATTCGAAATCCGTCAGCTCGAATCCCACGAGGTCCGAGTAGAAGTACTCTCCTTCTCCGGCCGGAATGCGGGCCTGCTTCGGGACGCACACCTCGCAGCCGCGCAGTTGCTCGGCGGCGCTGATCGAATCGACGCCTTCGAGTTTCAGCACCAGCCGCCCGTCGTGATCCCACGCGGATTCCACCCGCCGTTCCACCTGTCCAGGAAACAGAGTCACAGTGAGTCCCTGGAAGCGCTGAGGACCTGCTGTATAATTCCTCGCCAATACTTCGCCGCGCCGTCCGCGGCTCCGCTCGACTTGAGCGAGCACGATCCAGCCAGGCTCGGGCAGAGCGCCTACTCCAGAATCTCGAGGGTGAACCTGCGGTTGAGCTTCATTCCGGTCGCGCCAAGAAGGGTTCGAATGGACCGGGCGGTGCGGCCCTGCTTTCCGATCACCTTACCCAAGTCTCCGGGCGCGACCCGCAGTTCCAGGACCGTAACCTGCTCGCCTTGGATTTCCCGTACGGCCACTTCTTCAGGGAGGTCAACGAGGGCCTTCGCGATTTCTTCAACCAGTTGTTTGATGCCCAATTGAGCAGCCATCGGCAGCGATCCTTGTCTTCAGAATATAGCACGCCGAGGGCCAACCGCCCGCTTGGCGTGCGGGCCGTCCACGCCGACGCTTAGGCGTACTAGACAGCCGGCGCGGCGGGCGCCGGATTCGCCTTGAGCAGCCGGGTCACCGTGTCGGACGCCTGGGCTCCGCACTTCTGCCAGTAGCTGATGCGCTCGTGGTTGAGCGCGACGGTCGACGGCGAGGCGACCGGGTTGTAGTGTCCCACCACTTCCACGCAACGGCCATCCCGGCCGGCGCGACCCTCGATCACCACCACCCGGTAGGTGGGCTTCTTTTTTGCACCAAACCGGGCAAGACGAATGCGCAACATCTGGTTTGTTCCTTCTCCTTGATCCCGCTCTTCGGGGTAGGGGCGGGCGCCTACTGGTTCCAGCCGCCGAGAGGCGGCATCTTCATTTTACCCAATCGCTTGCCGAGCAGGGTGCCGAGCTTTCCCGGCATCTTCCCGCCGAGCAGGCCGCTTGAAAACGACTTCATCATCTTACGGGCTTCTCCATACTGCTTGAGGAGCTGGTTGACGTCCTGCACCGTGGTCCCGCTGCCTTTAGCGATGCGGCGCCGCCGCGCCCCGTTGATGATCATGTAGTTGTGCCGCTCGGCGGGCGTCATCGAGTCAATGATCGCCACCACCCGGGTCAACTCCTTCTCATCCACCTTGGTGTTCTTGAGTTCCTTGAACGGACCCACTTGCGGCATCATCCCGAGAAGCGACTCAAGCGACCCGATCTTGCTGATCTGCTTGAGCTGGTCGCGGAAGTCCTCGAGCGTGAACTCATCCTGGATGAGTTTGCGCTGCATCTCCTCGGCTTTTTTCTGGTCGATGTTCTGCTCGACCTTCTCGAGGAATGACAGCACATCGCCCATGCCGAGGATCCGCGACGCCACCCGCTCAGGATGGAACAGCTCGATGGCGTCGGGCTTCTCCCCTACGCCGACGAACTTCAGCGGCTGCCCGGTGATCTGTCGGATCGAGAGAGCCGCTCCCCCGCGGGCGTCGCCGTCCATCTTTGTCAGAACGACGCCGGTGATTCCCAGGCGCCGGTGAAACTCGTCGGCGCTCTTCACCGCGTCTTGTCCGGTCATTGCGTCGGCGACGAAAAGGATCTCGGTGGGCTTGAGCGCCTCCTTGAGCTGTTGCAGCTCGGCCATCAACTCGTCATCGATGTGGAGCCGTCCGGCGGTGTCGACCAGGACGATGTCGCGGCCGGTCTGCATGGCGTCCCGCCGCGCCGCGCGCGCCAGTTCGAGAGGCCGGTTCTCTCCGTCGGGACCGGCAAAGACCGGGAGCTTCAGATCGCGGCCCAGGACGGCCAGCTGCTGCCGCGCCGCCGGACGGTAGACGTCGACCGACACCATCAGCGGGCTGTGCCCGTTCTTCGACAGCCACCGCGCGATCTTGCCCGTCGAGGTGGTTTTCCCAGAGCCCTGCAAGCCGACCAGGAAGATCACCGTGGGCGGTTCGTTGGCTGTTCGCAGCCGCGCCTGGTGCGTCCCGAGAATCGCGATCAGCTCGTCACGGACGATCTTGACCACCTGCTGGGAAGGCGACAACGCCTGGAGGACTTCCTGGCCCATCGCCTTAGCCTTGATGTTCTCCATCAACTGCTTGACGACCTTGAAGTGAACGTCCGCCTCGAGGAGCGCGACACGGATCTCCCGCAGCGCCGATTCCATGTTCTCCGCGGTCAGTTTTCCTTCGCCGCGCAGATTCTTGAAGACGCGCTGGAGCTTTTCCGAGAGGCTGTCAAACATAGGTAGAAAGGGTGCGGGTTGACCTGGTCAGCGAACGAAAGGCCGATTCCTTCTCATTATATGCCCGGCGGCCCGAATCAGAGTCCGTGGTTGTCTCCGCAAATGGAGACCCGCAGACCGAGTTCGTCGAAACACGCCGCCTTGGCCGCCAGCGCCGTATTGGCCGAGCCGGCATCCGGCGCGTAGGCCACCTGGATATGATTTGACTTGTGCCGCGCCATCATCTGGTCCCGGGACACCCCGTAGGTGACGGCGTGCATCACGGGCCACTGCGGCGTAGTGATGCTCCAGCGGCGCTCTGTCTCCTCGCGGGGCAACTCGACGACCTTGGCGCGGCCCAGATCCGCGCACAGCCTCCCGTTGTCGACGAACACGCGGCTCCAGACGATCTCACCCGGCTTGCTCACTCCCTTGACCGTGCCGCCTCCGAGGCGGAAGTACATGGGCGGCTGGCGCTCGCTCACCGTTCCGGCGTAGCCGCCAATGAAGTGTTCCGGCGGCGCGGCCCCGGAGATCTCGAACACCCACACGAACTCGCCGTTAAAGTCCTCGCCGAAGCGGACATCGTGCAGCGTGTTCTCGGGCGGCAGTCCCAACTGCTTCCAGATGCGGTATGTCACCAGGCCGTCGAGGCCGGCGCATTCGTCCACTTCGTTGAAGTGAGGCAGCATCTCGCCTTCGTAGAGAACGCGGCCCGCGGAGTCCCGCACCGGTGGGCGATCCGTGTTGTTGAGCAGCCCTTCAGCGAGGTCCGAGGCGGGGGCCAGATCCTTCAATCCCTGCTGGTACTGAATGCCGATGGTGGCGCAGCCGAACTCGTCGGCAATCCGCAGCGCAGCGATGTACATCTTGCACTGGTCGCGGATCTGGTCGTCCGTGAGGTCGGTTTCCGGGTCTGGTCCGGTCAGGAACTTCATACCCTTCGCCTCGAGCCAACGCCGGACCGCGAGGGCTTCCTCATCCGGAACCGTGCGCATGGCCGCGTATAGGGCCGACTGCGACAGCCGTTCCTTGTAAACTCCGGTGGGGTGCAGAAGTTCGTCCGGGATGATGGCGTTGTACATGCCCATGCAACCCTCGTCGAAGACACCCATGATGGCCTTGTCGCGGCGCAACTGGCGGGCGACGGCGGCGCCGGCCTCCTGAGCCGGCGCGGGAAGTTTCAGTTTCTTCAGGGCGTGGACGTGCGAAAGGTCGTGCCTGATTTTCTTGCCACGCAGCCAGCGGTTCAGGTTGTTGAGGAAAAAATCGTCCGTAAAGTCGACGGACCACAGGGTCTCGTACTCGATTCCGGCCTTGGTCATCGATCCGTTGAGGTTGAGCATTCCGACCAGTCCGGGCCAGGTGCCGCTCCAGTTGGCCACCGTCAGAATCGGACCTTTGTGCGTCATCAGGCCGTGCAGCAGGTGGTGGCTGTACTGCCACACAGCTTCCACGACAACCAGGGGCGCCTTGGCCGGAATGGTCCGGAACACCTCCATGCCATACTTCTGGCTGTCGATGAATCCGTGGCCCTTTTCGGGAAGGAACGGATGCGCCCGCTGCACCTTGTGCCCGAGACCTTCAATGGCGGCCGTGACCGCGGCTTCCGCCTGCTCCTGCGCCGGCCAGCATCTCTGATTGGCGGACAGGCGCAGATCGCCGTTAGCGACGAGGAAAACGGTGGCTCCCATATGCCCCTTATTGTAGCTTTGACGGCAAGTGGGGACGAACAACTGATTCGTACACCAGTCCGCCGAGAAGGCCTCCGATCAGGGGTCCGACAATCGGCACCACGAAGATGCCGGTTCCGTCCGTAAGCCCGTTGTTGCGGAATCCGGCGGCGACCGTGAACAGCCTCGGCCCAAGGTCCCGCGCGGGGTTGATGGCGTAGCCGTGCATAGTCCCGAAGGAGGCGCCAATGGCGACGACCGCCAGCCCGATCAGGGCGGGAGCCAGCGGGCCAGCCTGGAAGTTCAGCTCATCGGTCAGCGCCAGCACAAAAAGCAGGAGGAGCGCCGTGCCCAGGATCTGGTCTATCAACCCGGGCGCCAGAGCTTCCGGAAAGGCCGGAAAGGTCGCGAACACGCCGGCCGTCTTTTCGAGCGACGGATCCACCTTGAGGAACGCCGGCCGGTAGTTCAGATACACGAGGGCCGCCCCGGCAAACCCTCCGGCGATTTGCGCCAGGGAGTAGGGGACGACCTTAGACCAGGAGAATCGGCCGAACACTGCCAGAGTCAGCGTCACGGCGGGATTCAGATGGGCGCCGGAGACACGGCTGGAGACGATCACCGCAAGCGTCACGGCGATTCCCCAGGCCACGTTGATGCCGAGAAAAGTCCCTTTGTTCTCGAACAATTCTGCGCTGGCCACCACGCCGCACCCGATCATGATGAGCAGCATCGTACCCAGGAATTCCGCGGCCGCCGCCGCCGTCAATGTGGGTTTGACCATGCAGTCTGTCATCATGCCAGAAAACCGGTTGGCGTACAACGGCGGCGCTTAAAGAGACCACTCGGTTTGACCGATACATGCGCAGAGGGAAACACGCGTGGCCGCCGTGCTCGAAGTGTACCTGGAGAAACTGGTCCGATGGCAGAACGCCGACGGCGGTTGGGGGTACTTTCCGGGCCGGAGTTCCTGGCTGGAGCCCACCTTCTACGCCGCTTGCGCGTTGCAGGGCAGGGACCGCAGGGCCGGCTTGCGGGCGTTCGAACAGGTCCGCAACTGGCAGCGTCCCGACGGAGCGGTAGCGCCAAACCCGGCGGTCCGGGAGGGAACCTGGGTCACGGCCCTGTGGGTGAGCCTGCATTGCATCTACGGAGTGCAGGACAGAGCCTTTGAAGCGGCGCTGGCATGGATGCTGCGGATTCACGGCGCGGAGGGACAGCTGTGGAGGCGCATCGTCGATCGGGCCTCCCCCAAGGAGCCGGGCGCCGACAGCCGGCAGTTCGGATGGTCGTGGTTTCCCGGCACGAATTCCTGGGTGGAGCCCACCGTCCACGGACTGATCGCCTTGCGCAAGACCTTTCACTCGCGCGGCGGCCGGGGTCATCCGCGCGGATGGGAAATTCGGAGGCGCGTGAAGGTCGCCGAAAAAATGCTCCTCGACCGACGCTGCGCCGATGCTGGATGGAACTACGGCGCCCGCTCAGCCCTGGGAATCCCACTGAGCTCGTACCCGGAATGCACAGGGATCGCCCTGCTTGGCTTGCAGGGAATCCGCGATGAGGCGATGAAGAGAAGCCTGTCAAAGGCGGTGGACTTGTGGAGGTCGACCCGGTCCCCGCTGGCGCGCGGGTGGCTGCGGGCCAGCCTGGGCCTTCATGGCGTCTCACTTCCCCCTGAATCGACCGATGCCGGCGACGACGTGCTGGTCACGGCGCTGCTGGCGCTGACCGCCCCAGGAGGTAACTTGCGGTGTCTGGAAGCAGAGCCGATTCCCGAGGAAACCTGACCCGGCGCCGGATGCTGCCCGCGGCCGCGGCAGCCGTGGCGGCGTGCGCACGGAAGCCGGAACCGGCGCCGGAGCGCGAACCGTCGGGAGCGGGTTCCCGCTCTCCGGTCGCGGTCCTGAAGGCCCGCGACTACAGCGCGGATCTGGCGTCGATCATCGAACGCGGCATCCAGATGTGCGGGCTTTCCGTCCGGGGCCTGTCGGTGCTGCTCAAACCCAACCTGGTCGAGTTCGACAGCCGGACCTGCATCAACACGAACATGGCCGTGCTGGCCGCCGCCTGGGAGGTCTTTCACAAGCTCGGCGCCGCCAGGGTGACCATCGGAGAGGGGCCGGGCCACCGCCGGGACACACTGCATATCGCCGAACAGGCACGCTACTTCGAGGCCGTGCCGCGGCTGGAGTCGAGCTTCGTCGATCTCAACCGGGACGACGTGGCGCCCGTTCCTGGCTTTCTCGACGGCCACCCCGAACTCTATGTGTCGAAAACCGTCCTTGCCGCGGACCTGATTGTCTCCATGCCCAAAATGAAGACGCACCACTGGGCGGGAGCGACCCTGGCGATGAAGAACTTCTTCGGCCTCGTCCCAGGAAATGTCTACGGCTGGCCCAAAAATCCTCTTCACTATGCCGGAATCGACCGCTCGATCTACGAACTCAACCGGATCTTCCGGCGGACGTTCGCCATCGTCGACGGCGTGGTGGGCATGGAGGGAAACGGCCCCATCCAGGGATCGCCGCGGCCGTGCGGAGTGCTCGTGATGGGACGGGACCTGGTCGCCGTCGACGCCACCTGCTGCCGCATCATGGGAATTGATCCGGCCCGGATCCGCTACCTGACGCTGGCGAAAGATCTGGGCCGCGCCGACCCCGGCGGAATCGAACAGCGGGGCGAGAAGGTGGAAGATGTCCGGACGCCGTTCCGCCTCATCGACGAATTCGCGCACCTCCGGCTGAACTCCTGAGCCGCGGCAGCCGGAAACCGCGGTCCGTCAGGCCGCCTGCGCGACGCGGACCGGCTTGGTCTTGGCCCAGCCGGCCAGCTCGAGCAGACGGATCACCGGCCAGGCCGGATCGATCTCTCCCGGGCGCATCGAGAAGCGCGACGCGGTGGGATACTCGTGGTGGTTATTGTGCAGCGCCTCCCCGCCCGTGATGAGCGCGAGCGACTTCAGGTTGGTGGCGAGGTTGTCGAAGTTGCGGTAGCCGATCATGTGGCAAACGCTGTTGATCGACGCGTTCAGCAGGATGTAAACCGCGCCGTGGGCCAGATAGGCCGCCACGCCCCACGCCCAGCCGAACAGAGCGACGAAGATTCCCATGCCGGCAAACAGCAGCAGGTGCTGCCGCGGAATGCGGTCGACGACGGTCGGCTTGTAGTCCGGCGTGTACCTGCGGACGGTCGCCGGGTCATTGGCGACGCGCCGGTACAGGATCGCATTGCCGAAAAGAACGGTCCACAAGCCGAGAAGGTAGGGGCTGTGCGGGTCTCCCTCCTTGTCGGAAAACTGGTGGTGCTTGCGATGCACCCCGGCCCATTCGCGCGGAACGATCCCGGTGAACAGGACGATCCAGAGATGGAAGAAGGCGGCCACGGCAGGGTGCAGTTCCACGCCTTTGTGCGTGACCGAGCGGTGAAGGTAAATCGTCGTGGACAGCACCGAAAGCTGGAGCACGGCGAGGAAAAAAAGGCCAAGCCAGAAATAAAACATAATCAGGTGTGATTCTACCTCAAACGCCCTTGGCGAGGAACCCCCCGTCGACGGCCAGGATCTGTCCGGTAATGAAACTGCCCGCCGGCGACGCCAGCAGGATCGCGGCGCCTTGCAGTTCGTTCACCTGGCCGAAGCGACCCATGGGCGTCTTGGAGAGAATCATCTGGGCCCTTTCGGGGATGTCCAGGGCTTTGGTATTCAGCGGGGTCCGGAAGACACCCGGCGCGATGGCGTTCACCCGGATGTTGTATCGGGCCCACTCGCAGGCCAGTTGCTTGGTCAGCAGGACGACGGCCGCCTTGCTCGACGCGTAGGCCGTGACTTCGGCGAAGGCGACGAAGCTCGTAAGGGAGGCGATATTGATGATGGCGCCCTGGTTCTGGGCGATCATCTGCCGCCCGAACACCTGGTCAGCCCGGAAGCTGCCGTTGAGGTTGACGTCGATCACGCGCATCCAGTCCTGTTCGCTTGACTCGGCTGTGGGCACTTTCTGATGCGTGCCCGACGTGCAGACCATGACATCCACCCGTCCAAACGCTTCGACCGTTTTGCGGCAGCACTCCTCGAGGCTCTCGCGGTTCTGGACGTCGCACGTCAGGCGCAGAGTGCGCGAGCCGAGTTTCTCGAGTTCTTCCGCCTCGGCCTCCACCTTCGCCAGATCCCGGCTGGATGCGATAACGGTGGCTCCGGCCTGCGCGTAGCCCCGGGCGATCGCCTGGCCGATGCCGCTCGTGCCGCCCAGAACGACACAAACCTTCCCGTTCAGACCAAACATCTCTTCGATATAGCTCATATGCAAACTTGTGATGATACACTAGAAAACTTCCCCATATGAAGCTCATTACTTTTGTTCGTCCTGGAGGACTGCCCGAGGCCGGCGTCGTCAACGGCGACTCGGTCACGCCGCTGGCCGCAGCCGGGTTTCCCTCCGTCTTGTCTGTGATCGAAGGAGGAGCGGCGGCGCTGGCCCGGGTCCGCGCCGCGGATGGCCCGGTGATTTCCCTCTCCTCGGTCCGGTTGATGTCGCCGATTCCACGCCCGCCGAAGATCATCTGCGTGGGCCTCAACTATCGCGATCATGCGATTGAGTCGAACATGCCGATTCCGACAACGCCCACCATCTTCTGCAAGTTTCCCACGGCCGTCATCGGACCCGGCGATCCGATCGTTCTTCCGAAGAACTCGACGCAGCCGGACTACGAGGCTGAGTTCGCGTTCGTCATCGGAGCGGGAGGCCGCCACATCACTCCCGCCAACTGGCGGGACCATGTCTTCGGGTACATGAACCTCAACGACGTCAGCGCGCGGGACGTGCAGCTGGCGACATCCCAATGGGTGATGGGCAAGACCTTCGACACGTTCTGTCCCATGGGGCCATGGCTGGTGACCGCCGACGAGATCGCCGACCCGCACACGCTGGACATCAGCCTCACGATCCACGGAGAGGTGCTACAGAAGTCCAACACGAGGGAATTGATCTTCAAGATTCCGGATCTCATCGCCCACCTCTCCAGCATCTTCACGCTCGAACCGGGCGACGTCGTCTCCACCGGCACTCCGTCCGGGGTGGGCTTCGCGCGGAAGCCGCCCCGGTACCTTCGGCCGGGCGATGAATGCGTCGTGTCGGTGCAGGGGCTCGGCGAGCTGACCAATCCGGTCGTAGCGGAATAGTCTGCCGGCCGGACGACGAGCCGGGCTCACGCGCCGGCCGGGGCGCCGGAGCGGGTTTCCTCCCGTTGGAGCGGCAAATGGACCCGAAACTCGGCGCCGGCGTCGGTCGGAGCCAACTCCACGCGGCCGCCATGCGCGGCCGCGACTCGTTTGACTACATAGAGGCCTATGCCCGATCCGCCCCCCGCCGACCGGGTGGTGAACATCGGCTCGAAGATCCGTTCGCGCAGATCCCGAGGCACGCCCGGGCCGGTGTCGCGGACCGACAGGCAGAACATGGATCCGTCCCCGCAGGACGATGTCTCAAACGTGAGTTCGCCTCCCGACGCCATCGCCTGGCGCGCGTTGACCGCAAGGTTGAGCACCATCTGGTGAAGTTGGCCGGCGTCGCCGGCGACGGTGGCGCGGGCGGCTTTCAGCCGCCGGGTGACGCGGATCGGAGAACCGGCAACCAGGGACGCGACCTCGGTGATGGTTTCATGCAGATCGACGGGGGCGAACCGGACAGGCCGGTCTCCCGAGTAGTGGAGCAGTTGCCGGGTGAGTTCCACGGCCCGTTCGGAAGCTTTGCGGATGGTGGCGGCCGATTCCCGCACCTCCTGGCTCTCGGCGATCGCCTCGATCAGCGAAGCGTGGCCGAGGATTCCCGCGAGCAGGTTGTTGAAGTCGTGCGCCACGATGCGGGCGAACAGGTGAAAATTGGCGGTCTCGTGCTCGGCCATCGCTGAGCCGCGGCTTCAGAACGTGTACAGCAGCGTGGCCGGCGCCTGCTCCTGCGGACCGCCGGCGCCGACGGTGGCCTCTTCGAGCACCGTCGAGCCGGTCTGGCGGCAGAAGATGCCGTTGTCGCCGAGATAGATTTCCAGTTCGCTCGGACGGGGGAGCGAGCCCTGGATGAGCGCTTCCGAGAGCGGATCTTCGATGTATTTCTGCAAGGCGCGGCGCAGCGGGCGGGCGCCGTAGCTGCGGTCGGTGCACGTCTTCTCAAGAATGTACCGGGCGGCGTCAGGCATGAGCGTGATCTTGATCTGCTTGGCCGCCAGGTTGGCGTTGATCTGCTCGGTGAGCAGGTAGATGATCTTGAGCAGGTCGTCGTCGTTGAGCGACGTGAACAGGATGACCTCGTCGAGGCGGTTGAGGAATTCCGGATTGAACGCCTTCTTCACCTCCTGCATCACCATGTCTTCGACCTTCGGCGGGATGCCGGTGGTCACCTGGCCGCCGAACCCCATCTGGGTCTTCTTGTCGAGATGCCGGGCGCCCAGGTTCGACGTCATGATGATGATCGTGTTCTTGAAGTCGACCGTGTTGCCGAGACCGTCGGTCAGCTGGCCGTCTTCAAAGACCTGGAGGAGAATGTTGTAGACATCCGGGTGCGCCTTCTCGATTTCGTCGAGCAGGATGATGGAATAGGGTGCGCGCTTGACCCGTTCGGTCAGCTGGCCGCCCTCCTCGTAGCCGACGTATCCGGGGGGGGAGCCGATGAGCTTGGAAACCGAGTGCTTCTCCATGAACTCCGACATGTCGAAGCGGATCAGGGCCTTCTCGCTGCCGAACAGGAAGTCGGCCAGGGCGCGCGCCACTTCCGTCTTTCCGACGCCGGTCGGCCCGAGGAACAGGAATGAACCCGACGGGCGCTTGGGCGACTTCAGCCCGGCGCGGGACCGCCGGATGGCGCGCGCCAGCGCGCCGATGGCTTTCTCCTGGCTGATAACCCGCTTGTGGAGCTCCTCCTCGACGCGAAGCAGCTTGGACACTTCCTCCTCGCGGATGGCGGTCATCGGAACGCCGGTCCACCGCGCCACCACGTCCTCGATATCGTCCTTGGTGACCACGCCGGTGGATGTGTCGTCGAGGTTGTATTTCTCGCGCAGCAGCCGCAGGTTCTCGCGCTCTTTGCGTTCTTCATCGGAGTAAAACCGCGCCTTCTCGAACTCGTGGTTGGCGATGGCGTTCTCCATGCGGTGCACGATGAACTTGATCCGCTTCTGAATGTCGGCGACTTCGGCCGGCAGCGTCGTCTGGCGAAGCTTGACGCGGGCGCCGGCCTCGTCGATGAGGTCGATGGCCTTGTCCGGTAGGAAGCGGTCCGGTATGAACCGGTTGGAGGTGTGCACGGCGCTCTCGATGCTCTCGTCGGTGTAGGCCACGGCGTGGAACTTCTCGTAGCGTTCCTTGATGCCGAACAGGATCTTGATGGCGTCGGCTTCGTTGGGCGGGGGCACCTTGACGGCCTGAAAGCGCCGCTCGAGCGAACGGTCCTTTTCAATCGACTTGCGGAATTCGCCGGGCGTCGTGGCCCCGATGCACTGGATTTCCCCCCGCGACAGGGCCGGTTTGAGAATGTTGGCGGCGTCGAGCGATCCTTCCGCGGAACCGGCTCCGACCAGGGTGTGCAACTCGTCGATGAAGATGATGGCGTTCTGGTTGTCCATCAGTTCCTTCATGATGGTCTTGAGGCGCTCCTCGAACTGGCCGCGGTACTTGGTGCCGGCCACGATCAGCGACAGATCGAGGGCGAGAATTCGCTTGTCGGCCAGAAAAGAGGGCACGTCTCCGTCCGCGATGCGCTGGGCGAGTCCTTCGACGATGGCGGTCTTGCCGACGCCCGGTTCGCCGATGAGGACCGGGTTGTTCTTGGTGCGCCGGCACAGGATCTGAACGACGCGCTCCAGTTCGTTGTCACGACCGATCAGGGGATCGAGAATCCCGTCCATGGCCGACTGGGTCAGGTCGCGGCTGAACTCGGTCAGCAGCGAGCTTTCCTTGGGGCGGCTGGAAGCTGTCTTCTCGGAAGAGGATCGGGCGATCTCCTCGCGCACCTGCGAGAGGCGCAGGCCCCGCTCGTGCAGGATCTCCGCGGCGAAGCACTTCTCCTCGCGCAGCAGGCCGAGCATCAGGTGCTCGGTCCCGATGTGCTTGTGGTTGAGCCGTTCGGCTTCCTCGGCGGCGTAGGCGAGAACACGCTTGCACTCGTGAGAGAGCGGCAGATCGACCGACGTGGAGACCTTTTCCCGCATTGTCGTATGGGCTTCGATCTGCTTGCGGATGGATTCGAGCGCGGCGTGGGAACGCAGAAACCGGTTCGCCAGGGCCTTGTCCTCGCGGAGCAGTCCGAGAAGCAGGTGTTCCGTCTCGATGTACGGGCTGCCGAACTGGCTGGCCTCGTACCGTGCGAAGAAGATTACTCTTCGCGCTTTCTCCGTATAGCGTTCAAACATAGTTCTTACGGTTCTCTCTCACTCAGTTCCCCGGAACCCAGTCCGCGCCGGCCGCAGAAATGGATCCCTTATCCAATTGTAAGATGCGATCGCAGCTTTGCGCGAATCCCAGGTTGTGGGTCACCACCACGGTGGTGAATCCGTGGCGCTGGTGGAGTTCGCGCAACAGGCTTGCGACCGCGTTGTGCGTACGGTAGTCGAGATTGCCGGTGGGTTCGTCGGCCAGCAGCGCCTTGGGCTCGCCCGCCAGCGCCCGCGCCAGCGCCGCCCGCTGCTGCTCGCCGCCGGACAACTCGCCGGCCCGGTGATGGCCCCTTTTCTCCAGGCCGACCTCGGCCAGTCTGTCCGCCGCGACCCGCTCGGCCTCCGCCCGTCTCATTCCCCTTACGAGCAGCGGCATCATGACATTCTCGGCGGCGGTGAACTCCGGAAGCAGGGAGTTCATCTGCCAGACGAAGCCGATCGTGCGATTGCGGAAGCTCGAAAGCTCATCCGCCGTCATCGCGAAGATGTCCTGCTCCCCGTACCGGATCGTTCCTCTCGTCGGACGGTCGAGCGCGCCCAGAAGGTGCAGCAGCGTCGACTTGCCCGAACCGGATTCGCCCACCAGCGCCACTCTTTCGCCCGGCTCAAACACCGCCGTGACGCCCTCGAAAACCGTCAGGTCCGACACGCCGGAACGGTACGTTTTCGCCACGTCCTGCAACTCGATCCGTATTCCGTCCGCCATCGGGGGATTACCCTGCCTTTAACATAACGCTAACACGCCTGCCTTACGAGAGGAGTCGGGGCCAGGGAGTAGACTCCGCGGCAAAACAACCGAGACGCGACGATGTAAACTCTGGGTACTTTAGTCGTGGCCGGTCTTGGCTGGCGCAGGCGTCTCCTTCGCCGCGGCTCCTTTCTGCGGTTCGGCGTGGGAACCGGAGGCGGCCGGCTGTGCGTGCGTCTTGTGGTCGCCGCCGTTTTCCGATCCGGCCCCGTGGCCCGATCGGGCCGGCTGGGGCGAGGCTGGCCCGTGAACCGATGGCTTACTGTGGCCGGCCTCGCCGGCATGGCCCTTGGGATCACCGGCCGCCTGTGCCGTGTGCTTCGGGGGCCCTCCCTTCGGAGGAGTTCCGCCAGAGGCGTGCGGGTCCGGAGCGGGTTTTCCGGCGACCGGCGATGGCTTGGCGTGGTCTGGCTTCAGCGTGGCGACGGGCGGCCGGGGCCTTGCCTTGAGCGAACCGGCCCGCGACATCCTTCCGGCCGGGGCGGTCTTACCCGGGACGGGCCGCGCGACCGGTTTGACGCCCTTTGACTGCGCCGGCGCGGTGGCTCTGCCGGTGGCCTGCGTCGAGGACGCCCTCGGCGGCGTTGCATGGACTCCCGTCTTGCCGGCTGTGCCGTGGTCCGGAAAGCCTTGATCCGGATGGGCGTTGGGGCCGTCGCCGGCCCGCGGCGGCGCGGCTTGAAGGACGATGGGCTCGGCCGCCGGTCCCGAATCGTGCCAGCGGGGAGGAGCCTGCGCCGGGGAAACGGGAGCCGGCGCGACGTGAATCGTCACCGGGACCACCGTCGATTCGACGGCCCGCCACGCCGAAAGCCGAAGCAGGGCGCGGTGTGTTCCCACCGGAAGCCGCGCCGAGTCTATGAAGACGTCGATCAAGTCGGCCTGGAGGCCGGATCCCGGTGGCGGCGTGGCCCCGCCGCGGGCCCGCGCCTCGATCCAGGCGGCCCCGGACGGCTCCAGCGTGTAGGCTACGCCCTGCGGGTTCGAACAAACCCGCAGGGTCACGCTTCCCTCCAGAGGCTGTCCCTGGCTGACGCGGAACTCGAGCGCCGACGGATTCACCTGAAGAAAGGGCGCGCCGCCGACCTCCAGCGTGAACTCGCGGTCCGCCCACGAGCAGGCGTTCTCCGCGCGGACGACAAACTGGTAGGTACCCGGCGATTGCGCCGCTCCAAAGAAGTTGCCGGAGGGAGTCAGCGTCAGCCCCTCGGGTAACTCGCCGGCCACCACACGCATCGAGATGCTGTTCCGCGGACAGGGGCCGCCTCCGTAGGCCACCAGCGGACCTCCCTGATAGGGCTTTCCGAGCGTGGCCGGCGGCAGGCGATTCGGGGTCAGGTCGATCGCCGCGGCCGTGGCGGCAGGAAAAAGGAAAAGGAAGAGGCGCGGCACGATGTGCATATCGGCGCGGGCAACCGCTTTGTGGATTCAAGACGGCGCCCGGTGAACCGATAAGACAACCGAGGTCAAACATGCGAATTCTGCCATTTTCCGTGGTACTGGTGTGCTTTGCGGCCCATCCGGTCACGGCGGAGTCGGGGGTGGCGTCCCCGCGCGGCGAAGCCTCCTATCCGGGCAACGCCATCCAGCGCGGCGATGCGATCAACAACGAGGGGCTTGTCGTGCTGGCGCGGGCCGGCTACAACGAGAAGTTTCTCCTCGACCTGATTCGCACCAGGGACACGAGGTTCGATACCTCCGTCGAGGGGCTGGTCTATTTCGCCAGGCAGGGTCTGAGCGAACGGATCGTCCGGGCGATTCTCGAACAGGAGAGGCAGCGCCGTCACGCCGAGGCCGCAGAGACGGATCTTCCGGCCGGACACGCGCCGCACAGGCCGGTCCGGATGAAGATGGTCAAGCGAAACGTGCTCATCCCCGACGAGAGAGGCGCGGACCTCCGCGGTGGACAGGTCATCCTGGTCGAGCCGGAGCGGGGCGGGAACCGCTATTACGCCGTGCCCGCCCCCGCCGCCTGGAGCGTCAGCGCGCAGTAGCCCTCTGCCGCGACACTGCCGGCGACAGGAAGGCCGAAGGCCTGGACCAACAGGTCCCGCCAGTGGGGCTTGAATCCGCAGATCACCAGCCGGCCACCCGGAGCGAGCACCCGCGCCAGCTCCTTGTGCAGCGAGTGGAGGGTGTGCCCGTTCAGGTTGGCCGCCACGACATCGAAACTGGCCGCCCGAACCGACCTCGGGGATCCGATCCACAACTGCGCCGGCGCTTTGAAGCGGCGCGCCTCGGCCACGGCCACGGGATCGATGTCGCAGGCGGCGATGCGCCGCGCTCCCAAAAGCCGCGCCGCCTCGCAGAGAATGCCCGAACCTGTTCCGGCATCGAGGAACCTGTCCTCCGGGCGAAGCACCTCCTCGAGCGCCCGCAGCACCAGCTGCGTCGGCGTGGAGTAGCCGGAACCGGAAGCCTGCCCGGCGTGCACGACCAGCCGGAGCCGGCCCGGCGGCGCGGGATCGTCCCGCCAGTCCGGAACCAGAAAGAACCGCTCGCCCACGGTGACGGGTTCCCAGTGCCGCTGCCATGCCGCCGCCGCGGCCGGATCGTGCGCCTTCCATTCCGACTGATACGACGGCCAGCGCGCCGTGTCGAAGCGCCGCTCAAAATAAGCCTCAAGCGTCGACCATCCGTCCGGCGAGTCCTCCTCGGCGATTCCGAGAGTTCCCAGCTCCGATAACTCCGCGATCAGCAGATCTTTGTCCCGAGCCGGGCAGCGAAGGCGGAGCGATTCCATCAGCCCTGGACGCGTTTTTCCTTCCCCGCCCAGAACTGCTCCTTGAGAATGTTCTTACGGATCTTGCCCGTGCCCGTCTTGGGCAAGGCCTCCTCGACAAACCGGACCACCCTTGGCAGCTTGAACTTTCCCAGCCGGCGTTCGAGAAACGCGAGCAGTTCGTCCTGTCCCAGCGTGTGTCCGGGCTTGACGACGATGATCGCCGCCGGCACTTCGCCCCACTTCTCGTCCGGGGCGGCCACGACCGCGCATTCAAGCACCGACTCGTGCGCGAAGATGGCCTTCTCCACCTCGATCGACGAGATGTTTTCGCCGCCCGAGATGATGATCTCCTTTTTCCGGTCCACGATGTGGATGTAGCCTTCCTCGTCCCACACCGCCATGTCGCCGGTGTGGAACCAGCCGCCCGCCATCACCGCGGCGGTCTGTTCGGGCTCCTGGAAATAACCGGCCATGATGTGGTCGCCGCGGGCGATCACTTCGCCGATCGCGGTCATGTCCCGCGCCACGTCCCGCATCTCCGCATCGACCACTCGAACCTCCACCCCGGGGACCGGCCAACCCGCCATCGCCTGCCGGCGGCGACGGTCCGCGTCGTCGGCGTAGGCGAATGTGCCCTTGGGGCGGCTCGTGGTCAGCACCGGCGAGGTCTCGGTAAGACCGTAACCGCAAACCGCTTCGCAGCCGAACGCCTTCTCGATCCGCTCGATCAGTTCCGGCGCCGCCGCCGCGCCGCCGATCATCACCTGGCGAAGCGACGACGTGTCGGCCTGGGAGAGTCCCGGAAAGTTCAGCAGCGCGTTGGCCATAGTCGGCACGAGGCTCATGTGGGTGGCGCGATGGCGGCGGATGAGTTCGAACACGCCGGCGGGTTCGAAGCGCCGCACCATGACCTGCCTGATGCCAAGCATGGTCGACGCCTGCGGCCGTCCCCATCCGTTGGCATGAAACAGGGGGATGGTATGCAGGTCCACCATCGAGTCGCTGTCCTTGTACAGCGTGGCGACATCCATGCCGTGAAGGTAGAGGGTTCGATGAGTCAGGACAACCCCCTTGGGCGTTCCCGTGCTGCCGCTCGTGTAGAACAGCTCGGCGGGCGCCATCTCGTCAAACGAGAAGACGTCGGCGCGTTCCTCCTTGCCCATCGAGAGAACCTCCTCGTACTGGAGATCGGCCGCCGGGGTCTTCTCGTCTGTGGTGACGTAGCGCTCGATCGCCGGACAGTTCTTTCGCAAGTGATCCACGACCGCCATGAAGTCGTTCTCAAATATGAGGACACGCGCTCCGGAGTGATTCAGGATGTTGACCAGTTCAGGCGGAGACAGCCGCACGTTGAGCGGCATCACGATGGCTTTGGCCTGGATGACGCCATAGTAGCCTTCCAGCAGTTGGTGCGTGTTGAACGAGAGGTAGGCGACCCGGTCGCCCGGGCGCACGCCGAGCGCCGCCAATCCGCCCGCGAGTTGCTCGCAGCGCCCGCCGAACTGGCGGTAGCTGAACTCCTGGGCGCCGCTCACGACGCCTGTCTTGTTTCCGAACAGGTCTATGGCGCGGTGCAGGAACCGGAGCGGTGTCAGGGGAACGAACATAGTATCTGATCATAGCCGTTTGGCGGCCCGTAGGGGGCCGGGCGAAGAGCGATTCGCGTCGCCCGCCGGAAAGGGGGCTTGAGGTTTGCGCCAGGGGCGCCGTGCCGATTCCGGGACGGTGGGGCTCGTCGTCGCGGCATGAGGCCGCCGCGCGCCGACGGGTGGCGCACGGATCGTTCGCACTGGACGCCTTGACCGCTCGCGACGGCCGCTATTGCAGGTCGAGCGGGGCCTGTTCGGTATCGGCCGCGGCTTCCGAATCGGGCACCACCGAAGCCGCCGCCACTGAGTCGCCTTCATCGGCCCGCACCAGCCTGACGCCCTGCGTGGATCGGCCGGCCTGCCGGATGTCGCCCGCTTCGATGCGAATGATCTTCCCCTCTTTGGTGATGATCATCACGTCGGAATCCTCGCGGACGGTCAGAACGCCGACCACTTTGCCGGTCTTGTTGGTGGTCTTCATGTTGATCACGCCCTTGCCGCCTCGGCTTTGGAGGCGGTAGCTCGAAAGCTTGGTCCGCTTGCCATAGCCCTGCTCGGAAATCGACAACATTAGCTGGTTGTCGTCGACCACCACTTCCATGCCGATGACCGAGTCGCCTTCATCGAGGCTGATGCCGCGAACGCCGCGCGCCTGCCGGCCCATCGGCCGGACATCCTCTTCGTTGAACTTTATCGCCATCCCTTCGTGGGTCGGAATAAAGATGAGGTCCTTGCCCGAACTGAGGCGCGCCGCCACCAGTTCGTCGCCTTCGTCGAGCGAGAGCGCGATGATCCCGCGTGACATGGGGTTGTCGAACTCCGTCAGTTCGCACTTCTTGATGACGCCCTGTTTGGTCACCATCACAACGAACTTTCCGGCCACGAATTCGGAGACCGGAAGGAAGGCTTTGGCCGTCTCGTCCGGCTGGAGGTTGATGAGACCGGAGATGTTCTTCCCCTTGCCGGCCGTTCCCGCGTCGGGGATGTTGTAGATCTTCAACCAGTACAGCCGGCCTTTGCTCGTGAAGATCAGAAGATAGGAGTGCGTTGAGGCGATCAGGAGGTGCTCGACGACGTCCTCGGTCCGTGTGCCCATCCCGATCCGCCCCTTGCCGCCGCGCGTCTGCCGCCGGTAGGTGTCGACCGCGGTGCGCTTGAGGTAACCCCCGCGGGTCACCGTGACGGCCACGTCCTCCTGCTGGATCAGGTCTTCGAGAACGATTTCGCCCGGGTCGTCGACGATCTGCGTCCGGCGGTCGTTGCCGAAGTCCTTGGAAACCTCCTGGAGCTCCTTAATGATGACGTTCCGGAGGGCTTTTTCCGAGCCGAGGATCTCCAGGTAGCTGGCGATCTGCTGCTGAATCTCCGCCAGTTCGTCGAGGATCTTCTGCTGCTCCATTCCGGTCAGGCGCTGGAGTTGCAGTTCGATGATCGCCTGCGCCTGCTTCTCGGTGAAACGCGGGCCGCGAGGATCGGCGTCCACCATCTTCGCGTAGGCCTCCGCCTCCGCCGGTGTGATGAACTCCATCAGTGCTTCGCGGGCCTCCCGCGGGGTCTTTGCGGACCGGATGATCCGGATGACCTCGTCGAGGTTCCGCAAGGCCCGCTGGAAGCCGAGCAAGAGGTGTTCGCGCTCGCGGGCCCGGCGCAACAGGTAATCGGTGCGGCGGCGGACGACATCGATCCGATGATCGATGAACCGCTTCAAACAGTCGAGCAGACCGAGTTCGCGGGGCTGGCCATTGACGATCGCCAGCATGATAATGCCGAAGTTGTTCTGAAGCTGCGTGTGCTTGTACAGATTGTTCAGTACGACCTCGGCGTTCTCGCCCCGTTTGAGTTCGTAGACGATCCGCATGCCGTCGCGGTCGCTTTCGTCGCGGATATCGGAGATGCCCTCGATTTTCTTGTCTCCGACCATCGCAGCCGTATCCTGAATCAGCCGCGACTTGTTGACCTGGAAGGGCAGTTCGGTCACGATGATCGCTTCCCGGTCTTTGCCGATCTTTTCCGTCGCGGCCCTGGCCCGCAGCTTGATCGTGCCCCGGCCGTTCTTGTAGGCCGACAGGATCCCTTCGCGGCCGAGGATGAAAGCGCCCCCGGGAAAGTCCGGACCCTGGACCGATCCCATGACGTCGGCAAGCGTCGCCTGCGGATTCCGGATCAGCAGGATCGTGGCGTCGATCACCTCGCGCAGGTTGTGCGGGGGGATGTTGGTCGCCATTCCCACCGCAATCCCGGAAGCGCCGTTCACCAGGAGATTGGGAACGCGCGAGGGAAGAACTTCGGGCTCCTGCCGCGTGTCGTCGTAGTTGCTCTTGAAATCGACCGTCTCCTTGTCGATATCCTCCATCAGAGCCGAGGAAATCCGGGCGAGACGGGCCTCCGTGTAGCGGTGGGCCGCGGGTGGATCGCCGTCGATCGAGCCGAAGTTGCCCTGGCCTTCGATGAGCGGGTACCGCATGTTGAACGGCTGCGCCATCCGGACCAGCGCGTCATAGATCGCCATGTCGCCGTGCGGATGGTAGTTGCCCATCACTTCGCCGACGATCTTGGCGCACTTTCTCGTCGGCTTGTTGTGCGCCAGGCCCATCTCGTCCATGGTGTAAAGGATGCGGCGATGCACCGGCTTCAACCCGTCCCGCACGTCGGGCAGGGCGCGCCCGATGATGACGCTCATCGCGTAGTCGAGATACGACCGGCGCATCTCGTCTTCGATGTTGATGGGAATCAGGTTCTTGGCGCCGTCGCCGCCTCCCAGAGGGAGCTGCGAGGGAGGGCCTTGAGGCGGATCGTTTTCTGGCATTGGAACCTTCTAATTGTATCAAAATACAGGGAGAACCACCACATATGGGGTTCGAATAGAAGGTATAGGATGAGGGGGCCGGGGCCGGTCAGGCGCGGCGTTTCTGTTCGTAGGCTTCCATCCGCTGGCCGTACTCGTCGAAGCCCTGCCGGCCCATCAGCGCGAACGTGAATCGCTTGGCGAGTTCGACCCCGGGCTGGTCGAAAGCGTCGATGTCGAGCATCTCGCCGAGAAACGCTGTCTGGAACATCAGCAGTTGGAGAAAGGCCCCGATGTGGTTCGCGTTGAGCTTATCGAGCAGATAGGAGCAGTTGGGACGGTTGGCTTCCGTAAGAGAAGCGGCCGTGGCCCGCTGCTCGGCGTCGAGCAGGTGCTCGAGAGTCTGGCCGGAGAGATAGTCCATTGCCTCCAGGCCGGTTTTGAACTTCGGGATGCGGCCGGCGTCGGCGTGATTTCGAATCGTCCAGAACGAGAAAACCTTGTCGTTCGGCCCCTCCCGGTAGAGCTGCACCTGGGAATGCTGATCCGTCGCGCCGAGGGCGGCCACCGGCGTTTGCCCGATGTGCACCGTCTCGCCGGCGCGGTTGACCTTCTTCCCGAGGGACTCCGCCCAGAGTTGGCGGAACCAGAAGGCCATTCCCCATAAACCGTTTGCATACGGAAAGGCGACCTGGATCGGCTTTCCATGCCGCGTCCACACCAGCCAGTGGTGGAGCGCAGCGTTCAGAGCGATGTTTTCCTCCAGGTTCTCGCTCCAGCAGAGGGACGTCATCGCCGCGGCGCCCTTGCACAGCTTCGCGATGTCGAAGCCGCAAAGAGCTGCCGGCACCAAGCCGACCGCGGAGAGAACGCTGAACCGACCGCCGACGTTCTTCGGCAGGTAAAACATCGGGTATCCGGAAGCGCTGGCGAGCTTGTAGAGGTCCCCCTCACCTTGCGTGGTGACGGCCACGATACGCCGGGCGGCCTTCCCCGATCCCAGGCTGCGCTCGAGCCACGCCTTGACGACGAAGAAGGTCGCCACTGTCTCGGCGGTCGCGCCGCTTTTGGCGATCACCACGACCAGCGTCGACTTCGGGTTCATCGACGCCAGCGCCGCCCCGATGAAGGTCGGGTCCACGTTGTCCAGAATCACCAGGCGGGGATTGTTCTTGCTGAACGCCTTCTGGACCGGATGCGGCCCGCGCAATCCGCAATCGAGGGCCCAGGCGCCGAGCGCCGACCCGCCGATTCCGACAACGCAGACCGTGTCGTAGCGCCCTTTCTGTCCGGCGGCGTATTTTCCGATCGCCTTGATGTCACCGGTCCGGAAGGGAAGGTCCGGGAACCCGTAGGTTCCAGCGTCAGCGGCCGCCCGGAACCGGCGCAACGCCTCCGCGGCGTTGGACGTGCCTTCGGTCACCTCCGCCTCCGACAATCCGTGCTCAGTCCCGACCATCGAGGCGTACAGGTTCTTTCCGTCAAACTGGATGCTCATGCTTGCGGCCCTTTGAAACGTGGATACGGCGCCTGGACCCGCCTACTGGGAACGGGCGCAAAAGGAAGTGAGGAAGGTTTCGGAGGAATGGTCGTGCCAGCTCAACGTTTCCTCGTCGACAACGGACCACAGCAGGCCGAGACCCGCCGGAAGGATGCTCAAAAAAGCCCATCCGAGCCTTTCGAGCCGCTGGCGCTGCGTCGGCTCCTGCCCGTCGAAGTTCAACAGCCGCAGCTGAGTCCAGGCCAGGCCGGGCGAATCGGTTCCCACACAGATCCAGAGAAGTTTGTAGCCGGTTCCGACGAGCACTGTCAGCGCCGCCATAATCGTGGAGACGGACCAGCCAAGGACATCGAGACCGATCATCGTGTGCAACACCAGCGCCGCCATGGTCACTGCGGTCAGCACCATCGAGGCGTCGACGAAGGTCGCCAGGGCGCGATGCAGGGGGATCGCCACGGGTGCATTCACGTACCGAACTGCTTCTCGGGGAACCACCCGGGAGCGCGGCGTGGTGATCGCCACTGTGGAGGTAGCAAACTGGAACGCCTGCTGGTGTGCGGTTTCCAGGTTCATGACCGGATCGGCCGCCTTTCCGCCACGGTCGGGTTTCGGCGCGGCCACACGGGTTCGTTGCGCGCGTTCGGCGCCCTTGGGGGCGTGGTAAGTCTCAATCGGAACCACCCGGCCGAGCTCCCGGGTCGTGAACAATGCTGGCTGGAAGGGCGCCCGCGGCGCGGCCGCCTTGCTGGGCTCCGGAACCGGAGCCACGTCATCCAATAGAAGCGCCCCTGTTCCAGTTACTGGCTCAGCCGCCAGCGCACGGGAACCCTGAACAGGGAAGCTGCGGATCGGCCCAGGATACGTGTCCGGCGCCGGCCGCACTGCGGCAATGTGCAGGCGCCGCCCGCATCGCCGGCATCGATGATCTTCCGCCTGATTGGCCGAGTTACAGTACCGACAGGTCATAGAACCAGACTCGGCAGGCACGGGCTAACCAGCTTGCCTCTAAGTTCCTGCCATGCTAGGGTTTCGTATTGGGCCTCCGTACTACGAAGTCGGCGCACAACACCCCGCTTAATTTCTGTACCATATGTCGGTGGTTTTGTCACGCAAAATTAGGGTTTTACGGTAGTTTCGTCATGGTGCCCATTCTGTTGGGGTACCAGAACCCGCTGCCGCAAGGACAGCTACCCCAAACGCGGGATCTGGTACCTCCCATCGAGATTCACATCCCTCGGATCAACGCGCCGGGTCCTGGAGAGATTCGGCTGACAGCCCAGTACGAAGAGATTGCGGGTCCCTGGACCTACCTGCGGGGAGGCGCCATCGTGGAAACGGAGGAAACCCTCCTCGAGGCCGACGAACTGGACTACAACGAAGACACCGGCTATGCGGAGGGGCGCGGCGCGGTACGGTTCCGGAGTTTCACACGGGGCGAGAAGCTGGAGGCGGATCGCGTTGAATACTTCATGAAGTCCGAGAAGGGCCGCTTCTGGAATGTGCGCGGATCGGTGAAACCGAAGATTGATTTCCGTCCCGGCCGGCTGACGAGCAACGCCCCCTTTCTCTTTCAAGCGCGGTGGGCGGAGCGGGATGGCGCCCGCTACATTCTCTACGATGCGACCGTGACCGACTGCCGCACGCCCCGGCCCTGGTGGTTTCTTCGCGGACCCCGCTTTGACGTCGTCCCCGGCGAACGGGTCCTCGGCTATCATTCCCGCTTCGTTGTGAAGGATGTGCCGGTTTTCTACACACCTGTTGTGTATAAGTCGCTTGAAGCACAACCCCGCAAAAGCGGGTTTCTAATGCCCATCGTCGGGAACAGTTCGCGCCGTGGCAAGATCGTCAAGGCCGGCTACTTCTGGGCGATCAACCGTTCTTACGATGCGCTGTACCAGAGTCAGTGGTTCACCCAAAGAGGATTCGCCCACGACTTGAGTTTTCGGGGGAAACCAACTCAGAAGTCAGATTTTAGCGCCGTGCTGTACGGGGTGAACGACCGCGGGCTCAAGCTCGAAAGCGGCGATCGGATCAAGCAGGGAGGCTATATCTTCAAGCTTGATGGCCGAGCAGAGTTCAAGTATGGCTTCTGGGGCCGGGCCGAAGTCAATCACCTGAGCTCCCTTGTGTTCCGGCAGGCGTTCACCGAGTCGTTCTACGAGGCGGTCGGCTCGGAGGTGCACACACGGGCTTTCGTGGCGCGGCAATGGTCCAGCTACTCGCTGGGGGTGATTTTCGAGCGAAACGTCAACTATCAGACGGCGGAACCCGGCGACCGGGTCCTGTTGCGAAAGCTGCCCGAGGTGGACTTCACGTCCCGCGACCGGCAGTTGACGAACAAGGTCCTGCCGCTGTGGTTCTCCTTCGACTCGACCGCCGGGCTTCTGCGCAGAAACCAGCCTCTTTTCGAAACCCGCCGGTTTGTCGAGCGCCTGAACTTCGCCCCTCGGGTCATGACGGCTGTGCGCTGGAAAGATATCCATATCCTGCCGGCGTTCGGCGTTCAGCACACGCACTATGGATCCAGCTTTGCCGAGGACAGGGTCAGCGGGCAGGGCGTCCTGCGGAGTTCCCGTGAGTTTTCCGTGGACTTGGTTCTGCCATCTTTGAGCAGGATTTATACCAATTCTTTCAGTTGGTTGGGAGAAAAAGTAAAACATGTAATTGAGCCAAGGGCGGCGTTCCGGCATGTTGCCGGAATCGATGACTTTTCACGCCAGATCCGCTTTGACGAAATGGACATCCTCACCAATACGACCGAACTCGACTACTCCCTCACCAATCGTGTCTTCGTCAAGAAGGGCGGATCAGTCAACGAGGTTCTGACGTGGCAGCTCTGGCAGAAGCGTTTCTTCGATACGGACTTGGGCGGGGCCGTGCTCGAGGATCAGCGCAACGTTGTGCGGACCCAGGCCGAGATGACCGGCTACGCGTTTTTCGACCAGGCGCGCAAGTTCTCGCCGGTGGTTTCCTCGCTGCGTGGCAATCCGACCGACACGATCGGATTCGAATGGCGCTCCGACTACGATCCGCAGCGTCGACGCATCGTCAACAGCGCTCTGCTCGGCTCGGTCCGGGTCGACAAGCTGTCGGTCCAAGCCGGGCACAACCACGTCAGAAGCAATCCTCGCATCTCGCCGAGCGCCAACCAAGTCCTGTCCATAGTGGGATGGGGACGCCAGGATCTGCGCGGGCTCGGTTTGGGTTTCCTGTCGGTTTACGACTTCCGCCTCGGGGTGATGCAATTCGCCACCATTCAGGCCTCCTACAACAGCGAGTGTTGCGGGTTGAGCGTGCAGTACCGCCGCTTCAGCTTCGGCGCCCGGAATGAGAATCAATGGCGAGTGGCGTTTGCGGTGGCGAATTTCGGTTCCTTTGGGAACCTCAAAGTTCAGGAGCGGCTGTTCTAGTGCGGCCGCTCGTGCTGGCGTCGGCCTCCCCGCGGCGGGCGGAGCTGCTGAAGGCAGCGGGGATTCCGTTCGTGGTCCGTCCGGCTGATGTGTCTGAGGTTCGCGCTGTGGGGGAGGACCCGGAGTCGTACGTGCTTCGGCTGGCCTGGGAAAAGGCGATGGGGGTGGTCGCGGAGGCTGGAGAGTGGGTGCTGGCGGCCGACACGACCGTCGTCGCCGACGGGCACGTCCTCGAAAAGCCGGTCGACCCCGAAGACGCCGCGCGGGCGCTCCGGCTGCTGTCGGGCCGGTGGCACGAAGTGTTGACCGGAGTTTGCCTTCGGACGGCGGAGGCGATTCTGAGTCACTGCGAGAGGACCCGGGTTCGTTTCGTCGAGCTGGATGCGGAGCAGATTGCCGAGTACGTTTGTTCGGGGGAACCGATGGACAAGGCGGGCGCTTACGGGGTCCAGGGGCTGGCCTCGAAGTTCGTGGACCGGATCGAAGGCTGTTATTTCAACGTGGTCGGGCTGCCGGTGGCCGCCGTCTGGCGGCTGTTGCGATCCTGCCGCGGACAGTAAACGCCCGGGAGACAGGCTGCGTCAGTCCCTTTTGTGAGCCGATTTCTCGCGCCGCTGGCGGCGGTCTTATCCCTTCATGGAGCCGAGTACGCCATTCTGACGACGGGCTTCCACATCCGGGCCAGCCGGCATGAGGTCCACGGCGAGACCATTCGCCTCCATACCGAATCGGGCGTCATCGAACTGCCTGCCTCACTCATTGCCGGCTTCGAGCCGGAAGCACCGCGCCCGGAGGCCGACCGGCCTGCGCCGGCCGCCCCGGTTGCTCCGCCTGCTCCGGCCGCGGCGGCGCCCTCCGCGGATCCGAAACAGCTTCTCGACCAGGCGGCCGAGCGCTACGGCTTGCCGGCCGCGTTCCTGCACAGCGTCGCGCGGGTCGAATCGGCCTATCGCCCGGATGCGGTTTCGCCCAAGGGAGCGATCGGCGTGATGCAACTGATGCCGGAGACCGCGGCCCGGCTACGGGCGGATCCGCGGGATCCGGTCCAGAACGTCGACGCCGGCGCGCGGCACCTGCGCGACCTGCTGGCGGCTTACCAGGGTTCGACGATGAAAGCGCTGGCGGCCTACAATGCCGGTGCGGGGGCGGTGGAGCGGTACAAGGGCGTGCCGCCATATCCTGAGACCGTCCTGTACGTCGAGAAGGTGTTGCGGAACTACCAGAAGCTGTCCAGGGAGACGGCGTCGAAATGAACCCGGAGGCCAGCCGGGCCGGCGGTCAGGGACGCAACAACGCCAGCTTTGCCTTGAGCCGGGCCTGCGGATCCGGCGGGGCGCCTTCGGGAAAGAAGGCCTGTTCCCAGGAACCATAGCCTGGGTTAGGCAGCACGATCCACCGCGTTCCCCAATACGAGTCATAGGGCGCGGCCATCTCTCTCCTGCGCGGGATGGATACGCGGACCCCGCCCAGGAAATCCCCGAAGTCATCGCCCACGAGCAGCAGGATCCGGTATCGCGCCGCGATTTCGGACCGGCGGCTGCTTTTGTCGGACGTGCTCCAGGCCGGCTTCTCGCCGCGGCACAGCACGACGTCCTCCTTTGCGTCCAGGGGAAAGCCCAGCCGGGCGAGGTTTCTGCGGGTGGCCTCCTCTTCCTTGCCGTCCCGATTGGTGACGTAGAAGACGCGCACGCCCTGTCCGTGCGCATAGCGGCAGAACTCGAGCGCGCCAGGGATCGCCTCGGCTTTTTCCTCGAGAACCCAAGCCGTGAAGTCTGCCGGAACGTAGTCCGACCCCTTCAGAACCTGGCGAGCCTGTCCGGGCGAGTTGTCGAGGACGGTTTCGTCGATATCCAGGATGACAGCCGGCGGGAGCTTTTTGAACCGCCCCTGCTGTTCGACAGCCGCGGTCCACGACTTGTTCTTCCTGGCCTTGTCAAGCATTCGCTCCGCGTTGCGATACGCCTGGACGCAGGAGGCGCGCCACTCGACGGAGGTCTGAGTCCAGAGAGTCGGGATGAGCTTTTCGTGGGCGGTTTGCGCCGACAACGTGATGGCGGCCAGGACGGCGCTGAGTGCGATTCGGGTCATCACCAGTCAGACTAGCAGGTCAGCCCGGCGCGGGCGGGCGGAATTCCTCGCGGCTGACCATGGCCCAAAACGCGAACGGAGCCGGGGCCCTCGGGCCTCGACTCCGCCGGTTGTGATGTTGTTGTTGCGCGCTGTATCGCGCCGGAAAAGGCTTAGGAGCCCTGGCCGGCGGCGTTCGACATCGCGACGGACACCTTGCTGAAGATCTGGCTGATGCTGGTGGCCACGCCCGGCATGATCGCGCCGGCGGCGACCGCAACGAAGCCCGCCATCAAGGCGTATTCGATGAGGTCCTGGCCCTTGGTGTCCTTCCAGATCCGCAGCGTCCAAACGAGATTCGTAACTTTCTTCATTTCTTCTTCTCCTCTCCCTGCATTAGGGTTTAATGTGTGAACTACGTTCAGATTACCGGGAACTCGCGTTTCGTCCAATTAGCGTGATCCCTTAGATCGACGTGGGATAACCCTACTTGTCGGCCGGCGCCGTCTCGATCTTTCTTATCGGCGCGGGAGGAGAAGTCCCGAAGAATCGCGGCCATTCCCGCGATTCCTCACACCGCCCAGAAACGATGAAAACACTGCCGGCAGCGGAAGCGGCGAAGACGAATCAGGGCGAGAAGCGCGACGAACAGGCTACGGACGTGGCAGGGCGTGACCTGGCTCGAATAGCAGCGCGTGCAGGCAAGCGCGCTCCTCATGGGCCCCGCCGGGGCCTTCAAGGCGCTGGTAGTCATGTTGTGGTGTCCGCCTTTTTAGTGCCCGGCGCCCGACGGTTCTTTCAGACAATCTTGCCGAGCAAGTCCCTGTTTTTTCAGAGAGATGGTATTATTCCGGTGAGACAGCCCCGGACTATGACCCGTCGCCAGACTCTCCAACACGGCTTCTTGACTTTCATGGCGTCCTCGCCTCTACTTCGCGCCGCCGATCCTGCCCTCGCCGAAATGCTGAATGTTTTCGATTTCGATTCGGTGTGCAAAGCAAAAGTTCCCAAACCCGCCTACGACTATGTTGCCGGCGGCGCCTGGGATGAAGTGACCATGCGCCGCAACCGGGAGGCGTTCGAGCGGATCACGTTCCGTCCCCGCTTCTTCCGGGAAGTGGACAAAGTGGATGTTTCGACCTCGCTGTTCGGGCTGAAACTTCCAATGCCGATCGCGGTGGCGCCGACCGGCACGCACGGACTGATCCACGCCGACGCCGAGATCGGCACCGTCACGGGCGCGGGCGCGGCGGGGGCGTTAATGGCGGTGAGCACGAGTTCGAGCGTTCCGCTAGAGAAGATCGCAGGGGCGGCGAAGGCCCCGTTGTGGTTTCAGCTCTACACGGGTCCCGACGAGGAAGGGACGCGCGAGCGGGTCGCCCGCGCGGTGGATCTTGGATGCAAAGCCATCGTGATCACGGTGGACGCCCCCTACAACGCGCCGCGCGAGCGGGACCAGCGCAACCGCCTGGTGCGGGCGTCGGGCGCGGAAAGCAGGGGAGGACGGCGGCGGAGGGAAGGCGAGCCGGCCGAGCCGCCGGCGCCGTACGGACTTCCGATGCGCTTCCAGGCGCGGTTGAACTGGACGTTTCTCGACAAGCTCGTCAAGTGGGTGAAGGTTCCGGTGCTGGTGAAAGGAGTTCTCACTGGGGAGGACGCCGCGCTGTGTGTCCGGCATGGAGCGGCGGGGATCGTCGTGTCGAACCACGGGGGCCGCTACCTCGACGGGGATCCTGCGACCATCGAGGTGCTTCCGGAGATCGTCGCCGCGGCGGGTCCACGCACGCCGGTGCTGATTGATGGCGGATTCCGCCGTGGAACGGATGTTCTGAAGGCGCTCGCCCTCGGCGCCCGGCTGGTGCTGGTGGGCCGTCCGCCGCTGTGGGGACTGGGAGCATTCGGCGCCGCGGGCGTGCAGCGTGTTCTCGAACTGATGCGCAACGAACTCGCGCTGGCGATGGCCCTGTCCGGCCGACCTTCGATCGCGGCGATCGACCGGAGCCTGGTCCGGATCGACAGCGTTCGGCGCTGAGCGAAGCCCTCAACGCGAGGCGGCTTCGTTCCGGCGCGTGAGCAGCGCGTAGGCGCGCCGCGCCACGATGACTTCTTCGTTGGTGGTCAGGACCAGCACGGTCACCGCCGAGCCGGCGGGGGAGATCACGCGGTCTCCTGCGCCGTGATCATTGCGGTCTGGATCGAGCGTGACGCCCAGAAACTCGAGCGGCCAGCAGATCCGCCGGCGAAGCCCGGCCGCGTTTTCGCCGATGCCGCCTGTGAACACGATGACATCGAGGCCGCCCAGAACGGCGGCGTAGGCGCCGATGGTTTTCCGCACCTGGTAGACGAACACGTCGAGCGCCAGGCGTGCTTCTGCGGTGCCCGCCGCCTCGAGGTCGCGGACATCGCCGCCGGCGATGCCGGACAGACCCGCGAGGCCGCCGCCTTTGGCCAGCTGGTCGGAAACTTCACGTGGGCTCCAGCCGCGCCACTCCATCATGGCCAGGGCGGCAAACAGGTCGACGTCGCCGTGGCGGGTGGCGTTCTCCAGGCCGGACTGCGGCGAAAATCCCATCGTCGTGTCGATCGACCGCCCGTCGAGGATGGCGCAAATGGAGGAACTGCCGCCGAGGTGACAGCTCACCAGCCTCCGCACTGGGCCGCCGAGCATCCGCGGCGCCGCTTCGCTGACGAATTGGTGTGAAGCGCCATGGAAGCCATAGCGTTGGATTCCGGCTTCACGCCAGTCCAGCGGCACACCATACGTCCGGGCGTAGCCGGGCATGGTGGCGTGGAACTCCGTCTCGAAGGCGGCGACGAGCGGCACGCCGGGCAGCGCTTTTTCGAAGGCCCGCAGACCCTCGAGGTAGATCCGGTTGTGGGCGGGAGCGGCGGGCAGGAAGCGCTCGAGAGCGGCCTTTACGCCCTCGTCGGCGAGGAAGGTGCCGCAGTAGTCGGGACCGCCGTGGACGGTCTTAAAGGCGACAGCATCCACCGGAAAGGAGTCGAACGGGATCCGCCGGATGGCCGCTTCGTAGTCGGCGACACGTTCAAACTTTCCCGCCGCCAGCGGTTCTTCCTCCGGCATGCGGAGGATCCGGTACTTGAGCGAGGTCGAGCCGAGGTTGGGAACCAGCAGGTTCACTTGAGGCCGTACTGCTGGCGCATGGCGGCGACATTCTTGCTGGCCGTGCCCTGGTGCTGGCCCTTGATCGCCGCTGCCTGCTGGCTGAACTTATAGGCGTCGCGAATGCGAGCCATGTCAGCCGGCTTCTTGGCCGACCCCATCTTGTAATTGGCCAGTCCGAGCTGGAACAGGGCGGGTCCGAGCACCTGATCGTTCCCCTGCAAATGGGGGAGTGCCTCCCGCAGCGCCGCGTCCGCCTCGGCGAGCTTGTTTTCGGAAGCCAGCGTCACGCCTTTCAGGAACAACCCCGTGCCGATGTTGGTGGCCTTCTTGGCTTCCCACGCGGCCGGATCGACTCCTTGCGGCGCCGGAGCCGACTTCATGTAGGCGACAAGCTGGTCGGAGTAGGCGATCACCTTCGCGTTGTTCTTGGTGTTGACGGCGTGATCGGTCAGCAGCAGCAGCATATCAGCGTTGGCTTTGTTCTCGCTGGCGAGTTGCTCGGCCAGGGCCAGCGCCTTGTCGTTCTGCCCAAGCTGCCGGTAGGCCACGAAATACTGATTATCCAACTGGGGCAGGTACTTGCTCTGGGGATTCAACTGTTTGAGGGAATCCATGATCGCGATCTTCTTGGCCGCGTCGGCGGTTCGAAGCGCGAGGGCCATGACCTCGTATTCACACCGCTCCTGCACCTGCGTCGAGAACTTGACTTTGTAGTCCCAGGCCGACTGCTCGTCCTCATCCTCGGGCTTCGGCGTCTTGGCGCCCTTCTTTGCCGCCTCGTTGGTGATGCCCGCCCACTTGACGATGAGGTCCGGGTCGTTTTTCGCCACCGCCGACTGGAGCCCGCCGTACGCCATCTCGGCGTCGGAGGGGTCGAAGGAGAGCAGCTTCTCCGCCACCGGGAACACCTTGTCATGCTGGTTCGACTTCAAATAGAGCGCGTGCAACTGCCCGAGCACCCAGGCGTAACCGCCGTGGCTGGCGTGCTCGGCGGCAAACTGCTCCATGAGAGCGATCTTTTTGGCCTGATCCTGTTCTGTGCCGATCGTCTGGAGCGCCTTCCCCTCGGGCGTCTCCGTGTTAATGTCGACTTTGTGCCGGTTCTGGCCGAACATCCCCATGGCGCTGAGCGCCAGAATCGCGGTGAGCAATCCCAGGTTTCGCATATGATCTCCTATCACCGAATGGGTTGTATTATAGCTCCATGGTATTCGCTTCCGCCATCGCCGTTCTCCTGGCGGCGCCGTTCGCACAGGCCGTCGATCCGGCCGGCCGGTGGGATTGTTCGGCCAACACTCCGAACGGCGAGCAGGTGCCCTTTCAGATGACCGTCTCGCGGCAGGGCGGGCAGTTCTCTGTCGCGCTCAAGGCGCCGGACCGGCCGGAGTTCACTGTGCCTGAGGCCACCCTTGAAGGGGACACCCTCACCTTCAAGGTGACGGTTTCGGAGGGTAATTTCACCATCCGCCTCAGGTTTTCCCAGGACGCCTTCGAGGGAGAATGGCGGGGTAACGAGGAGTCCGGCAGGATGAAAGGGAAAAGAGGCTAGAACGACATGCCAAAGCGTAGAGACTTGTTCCGGATGGCGGCCGCGTCGCCGTTTGCGTTCGTTACGGCTGAAGGCGGAACGCTTTCCAACGTGACGTTGACGCCGGCCCAGGCGGTCCTGACGCGGGAACCGTTCGGAGACCTGCGCATCTACTTCGACGGTCCCACCGACCAGTTGCGATCCATGACGGCGGGAAGCCTGACGTTGAAGCCCGGCGCCACGCCGCACGAGCCGCACCGCCACCCCGAGGAGGAGTTCCTGCTGGTGACGGAAGGCTCGGGCGAAATCTCGATCGAAGGCAAGGTGACCAGGGTCGCGCCCGGCTCGATGATGTACTGCGCCGCCAATAAGCTTCACGGAATTGTCAACACGGGTGCGGCGCCGATGCTGTTCTACTTCTACAAGTGGCGCAAATAGCGATTCTGGTAACCTGAAGGTCCATATGAAGTGGACCATCGCGGCGTCTCTCGCCGTCTTCACACTCCCATTGGCCGCCGCCGACGCGGCCGCCTTCGCGGTCGTCGAAAAGGTGGCGGGGGCGGTCGGTTTCTACAGGGCGGGCTTCAGCCGGATCGGCGGAGTGAAAGTCGGGGCCTATCCGCACGAGATTGTTCTCTCTCCGGATGCCAGGCGGGCGTATGTCTCCGACAACGGCATCCTTTGGATGCAGTATGCGGGTGAGGGGGGCAACACGATCTCCATCATCGACCTGGCGTCGATGAGCAAAGCCGGCGTGATCGGCCTCGGAGCCAACCGCCGGCCGCATGGAATGGCCGTCGACCCCCGGACCGGCCGGATCGTTTGCACGACGGAGAATCCCGACGGCCTGGTCCTGATCGATCCGGCCACCCAAAAGCTCCTCCGCCGCTACGACGTCAAGGGCGAGGATCCGCACATGGTGCTGCTTGACTCCCGGGGTGAGTGGGCGTATGTCAGCAACTCATCGAGCCACACGCTGGCGGCGGTGAATCTCGCTTCAGGAGAGGTCAGACTGATTCCGGTCGGAAAACGCCCCCAGGGCGGCGTCCTGTCGGGTGACGGCCGCACGATCTACCTGACCAACTCCGACGGCAACTCGATCTCGATCATCGACACGATGAAGAAGCAGGAGACCGGGGTGATCCCCGTTGGCAAGGGGCCCGGGCGGGTGGCCCTCTCGTCCGATGGGAAGACGTTGATCTACAACCTCCAGCCGGGCGAGGCGGTCGGCTTCGCCGACATCGCCTCGCGGCGCGAGTCAGCCCAAGTGGCGCTGGGGGGAAAACCGCTCTCGCTGACGCTGTCGCGCGACGGCCGTTTTGCCTACGCCGGACTTCAGGAGCAGGACCAGATCGCCGTCGTCTCGGTGGGCGAACGCAAACTGGTGAAGAAGGTCAACACCCCGAAAGGCGCGGGCCCGGACCCTGTCCTGCCGCTGCGCTGACGATTTCATGGCGGATCAATCACGCATCGAGGAAGTGCGGCGCAGACACCGCGCCGCGGAAGCGGGCGGAGGTCCGGAGCGGACCGCGAGGCAGCATGCGGAAGGCAAGCTGTCCGCCCGGGAACGCATCGACCTGCTTCTCGACGAGGGAACATTCGAGGAACTCGACAAGCTGGTGCGGCACCGCTGCCGCGACTTTGGAATGGACCAGACCGTGATCGACGGAGACGGATTTGTCACCGGCTGGGGATACATTCACGGACGCCTTGTTTACGTTTTCGCCCAGGATTTTACCGTCTTTGGCGGCTCGCTTTCCGAGGCGAACGCCAGGAAGATCTGCAAGATCATGGACCTGGCTCTTGAAAACGGCGCCCCGGTCATCGGGCTGAACGACTCCGGCGGCGCCCGGATTCAGGAAGGCGTTCTCTCCCTGGGCGGCTACGCGGACATCTTTCTGCGCAACACCCTCGCCAGCGGCGTCATCCCCCAGATCTCGGCGGTGCTCGGACCGTGCGCCGGCGGGGCCGTGTATTCGCCCGCGATCACCGACTTCACTTTCATGGTCGACCAGACCAGCTACATGTTTGTCACCGGTCCGGACGTGATCCGGACCGTGACCCATGAGGAGGTCACAAAAGAGGAGTTGGGCGGCGCGATGACGCACAACGCCCGGAGCGGCGTGGCGCACTTCCTCGCCGCCGGCGACGCCGATTGCCTGCGGCGCATCCGGAAGCTGCTGACCTATATTCCCTCCAACAATCGTGAGGACCCGCCGCGGCGTCCGACCACCGACCCGGCGGAGCGGCGCGACGAGCGCCTGGATTCGGTCGTGCCGCCGCAGTCCAACCAGCCCTACAACATCCGTGACATCATTTTGCGCGTGGTCGACGACGGGGAGTTCTTCGAAGTGCAGGAACACTACGCGAAGAACATCGTGGTGGGCTTTGCGCACCTGGACGGCAGGGCCGTCGGGATCGTCGCCAACCAGCCCGCCCACCTGGCCGGATGCCTGGACATCAACTCGTCGGTGAAAGGCGCCCGGTTCGTGCGCTTCTGCGACGCATTCAACATTCCGATCCTCACCTTCGAGGACGTCCCCGGCTTCCTGCCCGGCACGGATCAGGAGTTCGGCGGAATCATCCGGCACGGCGCGAAGCTTCTCTACGCTTACGCGGAAGCGACCGTTCCGAAGGTCACCGTGATCACGCGCAAGGCGTACGGAGGGGCCTACTGCGTCATGGGGTCGAAGCACCTCCGCACCGACATCAATTTCGCCTACCCGACCGCCGAGATCGCCGTCATGGGCGCCGAGGGCGCCGTCAACATCGTCTACCGCCGCGAGATCGCCTCGGCCGCCGACCCGGACGCCGCGCGGCGGGAGCGGATCGAGGAGTTTCGCGAGCGCTTCGCCTCGCCGTTCGTGGCCGCCGAGCACGGGTTCATCGACGACGTGATCGAGCCGCGGGAAACGCGGCCACGCCTCATCCGGGCGCTGAAGATGCTCGAGAACAAAGTGTCCTCGATGCCGCGGAAAAAGCACGGCAACATTCCGCTCTGACGGGTCCACCGGCCGCGCCGCGCGGGATTGCGGGGGCAGGGGAGGGAGTAGAGACGCGTGGGAAGGCACGATTCTTTCGGCAAGGAACTTATGGCGCGCGCGGCCGGCAGCGCGTTCGTATCCGGAGGCGACTCCGTGAAGGTGTGCTACGAAGGCTCGGTGGCTCGTATCGATGGAACCGTGGGTTCATCGGTCGCCGTCGAGATCGAGGCCCGCACGGAGAAGCAGGTCCGCGGCGCGATTCTGGATCTGATCTGCCACCCATACGAGAAAAAGCTCCTCGTGCTTCTCGACGCCAACATGAATCTGGAGACGGCCACGAGGAGCAGCAGGGGCATCCTGGGGCGCTTCCTCGACCCGACGAACTTTCAAGTTGTTCCGATAAGCGGTTCCGGAAGCTCGGGTCCCACAGACGATCAAGTGAAAGCAGTCCGCGACGCTCTCCGGTTTCTGGGCTTCGACCCGCCCGGAGATGAACCCTCACCGACGGCGCCCGAGGACGGCCGATAGAGCCTCAGTTCCGACCCGGGCGGTCTACTCCGGCTGCTGGTAGTTCCAGACCCCACAGGGGAGGCTCCGCGCCGCGCATGGCGCGGTACACTATGATCCCAAGATGGATCAGCAAACCGTCGACCAGGCGGCCCCGGCCGGCGCGCCAGCCTTGCCAGGAATCCCCCAAAGGCTTGTCTCGCTCGACCTGTTTCGCGGACTCACGATCGCCTCGATGGTCATGGTGAACAACCAGGTGGGTTCCGGCGCCTATGAGCAGCTCCGGCACCGCGACTGGCACGGGTGTACGTTCACCGACCTCGTGTTTCCGTTTTTCCTGTGGATCGTGGGCGTGGCCATCACGCTGTCGACAGCCCGGCGCGTCAACCGCGGAGAGGGCAGGGGCGACCTGCTGCGCCATGCCCTGCGCCGGGCGGCGCTCCTCTTCGGCGTGGGGTTGCTGCTGAATGGCTTTCCCTCCTACAATCTGGCCACCATCCGGATCCCCGGCGTATTGCAGCGCATCGCCGTCTGCTACCTGCTGGCGACGCTCATCTACCTCTACTCGACCGTCCGCGTACGGGTCGTGTGCACGCTGCTGCTGCTCGGGCTCTACACGGTCCTGATGAACCCCCTGGGATACGAAATCGACACGAACCTGTCGGACACCATCGACCGTTCGATCCTGTCAGGGCACCTCTACCGGCCCACGCGCGATCCGGAAGGCTCGGTGAGCACCATCACCGCGCTGGCTACCTGCCTCCTCGGAGTCCTGGCCGGCGACTTTCTCCGCGGCGGCTGGAGCGGCGCGACCACGGCGGCGTGGCTCGTCCGTGGAGGGGTCATCCTCGCGCTCGCCGGACGCATCTTCGGCTACTTTCAGCCGATCAACAAGCCGATCTGGACCGCTTCCTACGTGCTGTGGACCGGCGGACTCGCCATGATCGTATTCGGAGTGTGCTACTTCCTGGCGGATGTGAAGGGGTGGCGCGGCTGGTGGACGAGGCCGTGGGTCATTTTCGGCATGAACGCGATGGCGGTCTACGTCTTCCACGGAATGCTGGCGCGCCTGTTCGGGTTGGTCCGGATCGGCGACGCCTCGCTGCGGAAGACCGTCTCTGACGCACTCATCGCGTCGTTCGGAGCGGCCGACGGGTCGCTGCTGTATTCGCTGATTCACGTCGCCGCCGCGTTTGTCTTCGCATGGCTGCTTTATCGCAGGAAGTGGTTTTTGAAGTTCTGACGGAGGATCCGGTATACTCTCTGAATCTCTATGAACCCTCGTAAGCTGTTCATCGCCAGCTGCATCGCGCTTGTGACGACGTCGATGGTGTTTTCCATCCGCGGCGACATTCTCGACGCGCTCGGCGCGGACTTCCACTTGACGAAGGAGCAGACGGGCCTGATCCTGAGTCCCGCCTTCTGGGGCTTCACCCTTTCCATCCTCATCGGCGGCTCGCTGGTCGACTTCTTCGGGATGCGCCGCCTGCTTCTCCTCTCGGCGTTCGGCTACGTGGCGGCGGTGCTGGCCATTGTGTTCGCTCCGCGTCCATCCGGACCGATCCAGTTCAGCGACGCCGGGTTCCTTGTCCTCTATGGCGCGATGCTCACTCTCGGACTGTCGCAGGGACTGGTGGAGGGCGTGATCAACCCGTTGTGCCTGGCGATGTTCCCCGACGAGAAGACGCACAAGATGAACGTGCTGCACGCGTGGTGGCCGGGGGGGCTGATCATCGGTGGACTGCTCTCCTACGCGCTGACCAAGATCATGGGACTCGACGCGCCGGGCGTGGCCCCCTCGACGGTGACCGCCGGATGGCAGGTGAAGCTGGGACTGATCATGATCCCCGCGGCCGTCTATGCGGCGATGGTCTGGAACGAGAAGTTTCCGCCGACCGAGCGCGTCGCCGCCGGCGTGTCCAACGCGGCGATGGCCGCCGAGTTGAAGCGCCCGCTGTTCATCCTCCTCTGGATCTGCATGTGGATGACCGCGGCCACTGAACTGGGACCGGACCAGTGGGTCGGGTCGGTGATCACCCGGCTGGCGAACATGCAGGGCATTCTGATTCTCGTCTACACGGCGGGACTCATGTTCGTCCTCCGCTTTTTCGGAGGACGCCTGGCGCACGCGCTCTCTCCCACAGGTCTGCTGACGTTGTCGGCGGCGCTCTCGGCGGTCGGATTGTGGGGATTGAGCGGCGTGGAGACGCCTGGTCAGGCGCTGCTTTGGGCGACCGTGTTCGGTGTCGGCAAGACGTATTTCTGGCCCCTGATGCTCGGCGTGACGTCGGAACGGTTCCCCAAGGGTGGGGCGCTCGCGCTCGCGGCGATGGGCGGCACCGGAAACCTTTCAGTCGCCTTCATTCTGCCGGTGATGGGCGGCTGGTATGACGCCTACGGAGCCTCGGCGGCGTTCCGCTACGTGGGCTACCTGCCGGTCGCGCTGACGTTGATCTTCGGCGCGATGTTTCTCTGGGACCGGTCCCGCGGAGGATACAAGGCCGAGAAGCTCGAAACAGCCGCCGCCGGCGACTGATGTCGCAGAAGCTCATCACGGGACGGCTGTCGGTTCACCGCGACGGGTTCGGATTCGTCACGCCGGAAACCGCGGTGGCGGGTCTCGATCGCGACATCTTCCTCCCGCCGGATTCGGCGGCGAAAGCCATGCACGGCGACCGCGTGGCAGTCCGGATCGTCCGGCTCAACCCACGCGACGGGCGGGCCGAAGGGGACATCGTCAAGGTGCTCGAACGGGTGCACGAGTCCGTCACCGGGCGTTTCCGCTTGCGTCGCAACAAGTACTACGTGGAGCCGTGGGATGTCCGGCTGCATGGCTGGATTGAGATCCCCGCCGCTCTGGTCCTGCCGAAAAAGGGGAAGCCGGTCGACCGTGTGGGCGCCGCCGCCATCGAAGTCCAGACGCCGGAAGATCTCGAAGGCATGATCGTCACCGCGGAACTGCTGGAGTTCCCTTCTCGCGACGCGGAAGGCGTCGGCCGCATCACCGAAATTCTCGGCCACCCCGACGACTTCGGCGTCGACGTCGAGATCATGATTCGCAAGCACCGGATTCCGCACCGGTTCCCGCCCCAGGTGCTCGAGGAGGCGCGGGCGGTGCGCGAGGAGATTCCGGAAAGCGAGGCGGCCCGCCGCGAGGACTTCCGCGGCCTCGACATTGTCACCATCGACGGGGAAACCGCGCGCGACTTCGACGACGCGGTGTGGGTGGATCGGCTTCCCAACGGGAACTTCCTGCTCCAGGTGCATATCGCGGACGTCGCGTATTTCGTGCGTCCGGGGTCGGCGATTGACCGCGAGGCGATCGTACGCGGCACCAGCGTCTACTTTCCGGACCGTGCGGTGCCCATGCTCCCGTTGGAACTGTCGACCGGCGCCTGTTCGCTCAAGCCGAAGGTGGACCGGCTGGTGATGTCGGCGCTGATGGAGATCGATCACCGGGGCGACGTGGTCGCGCAGCGCTTCACGCGCGGCGTGATCCGCAGCGCCGAAAGGATGACGTACACCGCGGTCCACGCCATTCTCCAGGGGGATCCGGCGTTGCGGGATCGCTACGCCGCGCTTGTCCCCCGCTTTGAGCTGATGAAGGAACTGGCCGGCATTCTGAACCGTAAACGGACCCGGCGCGGCTCGATCGACTTCGATCTGCCCGAGCCGCTGATCGAGTTTGACGAGTTCGGAGAGATGACCGGGATCAGCCGCGCTCCCCGCAACATCGCCCACCGCCTGATCGAGGAGTTCATGCTGGCCGCCAATGAAGCCGTCGCCGGACACGTCGCGGCCGCGGGCTATCCGATTCCCTACCGCGTGCACGAGCCGCCGGACGCGAAGAAGGTTGCCGAGTTCGAGGACATCGCCGCGCAGTTCGGCGCGTCGCTGGGCGTGAAACCCGTCGCGGCCAGGTTCCGGGAGACCGTGCGCCGCCGCGACGGGCGCAAGTCCGGCCGCGACATCATCGTTACGGATGCGAACCTTCCCATCACGTCGCGCCACTACCAGAAACTGCTGGCGCGCATCGAAGGCAAGCCCGAGGAACGAATCCTGAGCTACCTCATGTTGCGGTCGCTCAAGCAGGCCCGCTACGCCGCCGAGAACCTCGGCCACTTCGCCCTGGCCTCCGGCTGCTACTGCCACTTCACCTCGCCGATCCGGCGCTACCCGGACCTGGTCGTTCACCGCGTGCTCGGGGCGCTGCTGGACGGCCAGTCGGCTCCTTACACGCTCCCGGGGGTCGAGGCGATCTCGGAGCAGGCTTCGAAAAGCGAGCGCGCCGCCGCCGAGGCCGAGCGGGAACTGGTCGAGTGGAAAAAGGTCAAGTTCATGACCGGACGGGTGGGCGACGAGTTCACCGGTCTCATCATTTCGACACAACCGTTCGGCTTCTTCGTCGAACTGGACGACCTGTTCGTCGAAGGACTGGTGCCGATCGCCTCGCTGGCCGGCGACCAGTACGGTTTTGTCGAAAACACGCGCCGGATCGTCGGCCGCCGGACGCGGCGCGAATTCAAGGTCGGCGACCGAGTCACCGTGCGGCTCGACCGCGTCAACGGGCTTGAAAGGAAGCTTGAGTTCTCCCTGGCGGGATCGTCCTTCGCCACACCTGGTAAATCGCGACGACCTCGGTCTTCGTGAAGTGGTCTGAGATCCAGGCCCGCAGACGCGGCATGCGTTCCAGTTGCCTGTGGTTTCCCATCCAGGACGCCGTCTCGAGGATCACCGTCTGGATATCCGCCCGTTCGAGCGCGTGAGTCGTCCGCTCATCCACGATGTCACGCTCGGAGGGCAGATAGCTGTGCCCTTCGAGGAAATATAGATACGGTTGCGGAGAGGGCCGCCGGTGGAGCCCGTAAAGGATTGTCGTGTCGGAAAAAACGAAGAAATTTCCGTCCGTGTCCGCGAGGATCCGGTTCAGCTTCTCAAAATCGTTCGCCGGGATGGCGCCATGTCCGGGAAGCGCGTGCGGTTCGGCCCAGCGCAGGCGCCGGGCCCCGTCGACGGCGAGGGTTCGCGGGAAGCGCGTCGTATGGTCGAAGCCGTGAACCACACGGTTCCAGTCCGCCGAGACGCCTGTGTAGACGATGACGCCGAGGAAGGGCGCGGCCACCGGCGCGGAGACGGCTCGCGTGGCGAGCCCGGCGGCGAGCCCGAGAAAGGCCAGGCAGTTCTGCGGCTCGTTGAGCGTAACGCCCGTGTAGGCGTCCATCATGATCATCGAGGCCAGAATCAGCCAGCCGGTAAGGTACCTGCGGCGGAGCAGCGCCAGGGCGCCCGTGAGCGCCAGCGCGGCGCTGAGTACGGGGAAGACCGCGGAGTTCCGCAGGAGGAGCGAGCCGGCGATGAACTGCACGAGGTCTGGCGCGCGCTCCCCGGCGATGTGGCGCGGCAGGGCGATCATCTGCCGCCACACCTCGCGCGGGTCGGAAAACCAGTACGCCCAGCAGGCGAACAGGGCCGCCGTCAACGCGAACCCCGCCGCGAACTCCCTGATTCCCCGCCGGCGCAGGGTGAGGATTCCGAGTGCGAGCGGCGCAAACAGGATAGCCGAATTCTGTTTGGCCAGGAAACTCAGCGCCACGCAGGCTCCCGCCGCCGCGGCGGCCGGCCGACGGTCGCTCAGAAGCAGCCTCACGGAAGCCAGGGCAAGACCAAACGCCAGCTGTTCGAAGTACAACGTGCCGAACGGGGCCTGAAACCAGACCGCCGTGACCAGACCGGCGGCGGGCTCCGCCCATACCGCGTCCGGTTCGACCCGCCGCACCGCCGACATTGCCAGCGCCGCGGCGGCGGCGTTCAGCAGGGCGGCGGGAAGAACCATTGCCGAATAGTCGACGCCCGCCAGAAGAAAGAAAAACGCCTGCGCCCAGTAGACCAGGGGTCCGTATGGCTGCTGGAAATCGCGAAACGGGACCTGGCCCTGCAAGATGCGCCAGCCGCCGTCGAAAACCTCGGATTGGTCCAGGAGAAAATACCCACGGTGCCCGCACACCCAGACCCAGCCGAATGCGAAGGCGAGGATGGACAGGCGCGGCAGCGTCCAGGTCACTTGCGCTTCGGCGGGGCGGCGGCCGGGAGCGCTTGCAGCATCGGCACACCCTCTTTATTCGGGCGGCGGGCCAGCGGCGCGCCGGCGAACTTGGCCAAAGTGATCTCGGCCCGGTAGAGAACCTTGCAACCTTTTTCGAGATGTCCGCCAAACGCCGCGCCTTCCGGCGACGACAGCGTCATGTGAAGATGCGGCTCGCCGCCGGCGATCATCCCGTTGATCTGGAGGATCTCCATCGGTCCCTGTTTGTTGGTGAACAACTGCTCCGGCTTGTCGGCCAGGGATTTGACTCCGTGGTAGGTGCACTGCTGAAGGGACCCGGCGGCTGTCAGCACGGCGCCATCCTGAATGGCGTATTTCCGGATGGCCTCCTCGATCGTTTCCAGCAGCATGTCGCCGCGATCCAGCCGCAGGCGTATGACCTCCTTGACGGACGTGACAGGGAACATCTCGGCCGCGGACGCCGCGGCGGCAAGCAGAAGCAGCGCAGGCAGTAGCATAACAGCCAGTCTAGTAGAATCATCGGAGACATGATGAGCCCGCGGATCCTGGTCATGAGCGCCGCCCTCGCGGCGGCCGGCGCGGCGATCCTCGCCGCGAACGGCAAGGAGGGGGCGGTCCCTCCGGTGCGGTCCAACGGCGCCAAGCGGGATGTCGAGACGCTCGCAGGTGCGGGCGATTCCGGGAAGCGCCTGCGAATCCGGGAGGCGCTGTTCGTCCCGAACCCGCTTCCGCCCCTCGCCGCCAGGTCGCACGGACGCTTCGCGCCCGAACCCGGCATCGTCGCCGAGCGCGTCAGCTATCGCACGGCCTACGGCCTGCGGGTTCCGGCCATTCTGTACCGCCCGGAGAAGCCTCGTGGGAAGATTCCCGGGTTGATCGTGGTCAACGGTCATGGCGGCGACAAGTACTCGTGGTATGCCTTCTATTCTGGTGTTCTGTACGCCCGCGCCGGCGCCGCTGTCCTGACCTACGACCCGATCGGGGAGGGCGAGAGAAACGCCGGACGCAGGTCGGGGACGCGGGCGCACGACGCTATGCAGCAGCCCGCAGAACTGGGCGCCCGCCTGGGAGGCCTGATGATGACCGACCTGATGCAGGCTGTCTCGTTCCTCGAAGGCCGCCCCGAGGTCGATGCCCGGCGCATCGGCGCGATGGGGTACTCGATGGGGTCGTTCGTGCTCAGCCTTGCCGGCGCCGTGGACCCCCGCCTGGCCGTCACGGTTCTCACGGGGGGAGGGAATCTCGATGGTCCGGGCGAATACTGGGACACCTCCAAGCAGATGTGCCAGGGGCTCCCTTACCGCGCGCTCTCCTTCCTCGGCGATCGCGCGGCCGAGGTGTATGCGTTGCGGGCCGCGATCGGGCCCACGCTGATCCTCAACGGCGCCGAGGACTCCATACTGCAAGGCGCCAAACGAAACTTCCGGGACCATTTCGAGGACCTTCGGCGCCGCGCTTCGGCGCTGGCCCTATCGGGGCGGCCTTTTGAGAACTTCTACGAGGAACACGCGGGGCATCGGCCTCTCTTCGTCACAAGGCCCGCCGCGGCGTGGCTCGAACGGCATCTCGACTTTCCGGAGTGGACGGCGGCCCGGATTGACTCGCTGCCCGTTACGCATGTCATGCGCTGGGCCAACGAGCGGAACGTCGAGATCGACAAGGGCTATGCGACCGAGCACCGTGAAGGCGGAACGCGGGCGCTCGGCGAAAACGTGCCCGGCCTGTCGCGAGGGCAGCTGAGTGTCTGGCCGCGGGACGGCTGGGAACGCGTCAAGGGCGAGTTGACCTACGAGTCTTGGCTCGAGCGGGCGCGAAGGGAGCTGCCGCCGGCGGCGAGGTGATCCGCGGCCGGCGGAAAAAGTCCCTCGGCAGGAACAGCGACCACACTTCGTTGCTCAGCGGCTTGGCATGGCCCCCGGCGATCCAGATGCGGTCCCGGAACACCCACGCCGAATGCTCGTGGCGCTCCTTCCAGGCAACCTTCGATTTGAGCCTGGTCCACTCCCTGCCGTCGCGCGAAAACCAGACGTCGCCCCAGTTCGTCTCCGGTATCTTCGACCATCCGCCCAGGACCCAGATGTGGCCGCGATAGACCGCGGCGGAAAACCAGATCCGGGGCGCCCACGGAGCGGACCGCGTCACTTCCGTCCAGTTCGCCCCGTCCTCCGAGCACCATACGTCATTGAAAGCGGCATACTCGGGCACGTAGTTTCCGCCGCCAAAAACCCATATCTTGCCCTGGTGGACCACCGCCTGATGGTAGGCCCGCGGCGCCCAGCCGGCGCGGGCTGTGATCTGCGTCCACGTCCTGCCGTCCGCGCTCGACCAGACGTCGTTCTTGAGGCTTCGCGCGTCGCCGAAGTAGTAGTTCTCCGTGCCGCCCAGGATCCACATTCGGCCCTTGAACGCGACGACCGCGGCGGCGATCCGCGGAGACCACCCGGCGGCGGACGTGACCTTGTCCCACTTTGCGCCGTCTGTCGAGGACCACACCGCGTTGCTGGCGGAGTGGCCCGGGAGCCTCCCGTTATACCATCCGCCGAGCATCCACATCCGGTTCCGGAACGTGATGCTCATGGGCAGATCGCTGTGCAGCCAGGGCGCCTCCTTCGTGACCAGAACCCAGGATTTGCCGTCCGCGGAACTCCACACGTCGCGCGGCGGCGCTTCAAACGAGTTGCGCCAGCCGCCGAAGATCCACAAGCGGTTGTTGTATACGGTCTCGCCCTGCGAGTCGCGGGCGCTCCATTCGGCGGCGCCCTCCTTCACCCAGTCCGGTCCGGGTATTTCGGCAGCGGAAGCGGAGAGCGCGGCGGCGAGGAGTGCGAAGGTTCGTGTCATGCCTTGAGATGGCGATCGAGAAAAGCGTAACAGGATTGGCGCGTGGCGGGCGGGAAATCGTGGCCGGCGTCCGGATACTCGACGTGGAGCCTGTCGGCCGCGCCGAAGACGTCGCGGTAGATCGGCAGGGCGGCGTTGTAGCAGTCGCGGACGCCGGAAACCTCGAAGTCCGGGGCGTCGTGCAAGGGGGCGTTCACAAACACCGGCCGCGGCGCCAGCGAAGCGAGGATCTCGGTGAAATCGAACGGCATGCGCGCGGGGTCCTTGCCGAAGTCGGTCTCGATGCGCGGCATGTAGTAACGGGACGCCCACGCGCTGAGATCGCCCCCGGCATGTTTGGCGAAGACATTGAAACCGCAACTCGAGACGATGACGCGGACCCGTGGGTCGAACGTCGCCAGAAACAGGGCGTTGTGCCCGCCCAGCGAATGCCCGATCACGCCGATCCGGCTTGGGTCGGCGAAAGACAGGGAAGCGAGCACGTCGACTCCGGCCCGGTGATTGACGATTCCCTTCATGGTGCAGCTGACGTAGCCGAGCCGGTAGGGGTCGGTCGGGTACTCCTGCGTGTGCAGCATCGGGTAGTCGATGACCAGGCAGACGTAGCCGCGCTCAGCCAGTTCGTGAGCCCACAATTGGTTCGGCCGCGCCGTGACCAGGCCGGCGGGGATGTCCTTGCCGGGCTTGGAGCTTCCCGGAAGGCAAACCATCGCCGGCAGGCGGGACCGGCGGCCGTGGGGAACCAGCAGGAACGCTGGCGTGCTGTCGCCGGGCTCGGATTGGAAGCGCACGCGGCGCCGTGTGTACCGATCGAGCCGGACTTCTTCGGTGACCTCCAGCCCGGCCGCCGCGCGCGCCGGCGGCGGCAGCGGCCCCATCACGCGCTGCATGTGCGCGTGCAGGTGCGCCACCCGCCGCGCCCAATCGGAGGGCGAGCGGACGGGGCGCCGGCGGCCCGCCGTGTCCAGATAGTAGGAAAGATCCCCGTGATCGGGGTATTCCGGTGGATGCGGCGCGGCCAGGCCGGTCGCAGCTGCAAGGAGCCTCCGCCGCGTCATCTCAAAAGCTGTAGCGCAACCCGATTTGCAGAATGCGCGGATCGCCGGCCGCGGTGATGCGGCCGAAGACCGTGGAGGTGCGGGACGTGTTCGGGTTGCCGAGGTTCACGCGGTTGAGCGAATTGAAGAACTCGCCCCGCAGTTCCACCTTGTGCCCCTCTGCGAACGGCATCGGGAAGCTCTTGAACAGAGAGAAGTCGACCGTGGCGATTCCCGGTCCGCGCTCCGTGTTGCGTCCGATGGTCCCGAACGTGCCGAGCGCGTTCTCGCGGAACGCCGTCGTGTCGAACCAGCGCGCGATGCGTTCCGCCGTGGGACGGCCCGGGTCCAGCCGGGACTTGCCGATGACGTCGACGCGGTCCTGTCCGATGCCGCTCAGCGAGTTGTCGACGCCGGTGGAGATGTTCAGGGGAGCGCCGGTCTGGAAGGTGAGAATTCCGTTTGCCTGCCAGCCGCCGATCAAATAGGCGGCGCGGCGGTTCTGTGTGAAGCTGGGCAGAACGTAGTTGAACGACGTGGTCAGCCGCGCCGCGCGGTGAAAGTTCGAAACGGCGTAGTCCTTCTCGATGCGGTCGAACGGGTGGGTGTTCCCGTTGCCCTCGAAAGCGGTGTTGGACAGCAGGTCCATCGTCTTCTGCCACCCGAAACCGGCCAGAAACGTGAGGCTTTTGGCCATGCGCCGTTCGGCGCTCAATACCAGGGCATGGTAGTTGGCGCGGCCGTAAGTGCCGGAAAAGGTCAACTGGGTGAACTCCGGACGGGGGCGCCGCCGGTCCGTGTTGGTGCGATCCGCCCCGGGCCCGAAGATCGCCGGATTCAACTCGGCGGCATGGAACAGACGGCTGCTGTCAGACCCCTGGTATGTGACGCGCACCAGCGTGTCTCTCATTATGGAACGCTCGATGCTCACGTTCCACTGGTAGATGTTCGGATAGGAGAAGCCGGGGTCGTAGCCGACAAACAGGTATGGCTGCGGAAATACTTGTGAGGACGGAATGGGCCGCGGATGCGGAAACGGATTCGAGTATCCCCTGTAGGGGTCCCCGGTGCTGAACGGAGCGGTGATGTCCACGCGGACCGAATGCGGCGGAGAGGTGAGCTGCCGGTTGTAGGTGAGGGCGGACATCTGGTCGTGAAAGCGGCCGAACCCCGCGCGCAGGCTCGTCTTGCTGTCGCCGGTGATGTTCCATGCAAAGCCGAGGCGGGGATCGAAGATGCGCCAATGGGCGTTGACCCCGGACAAGGGGATGCCGGGATCGCCGGCCACCAGGTGGCCCTTGGGCAGCGTGGGGAAACGGGTGGATCGCCGGCCGGCGCGGTAGGCGGCTTCGTCATATTGGGAGATCTGAAGCCCGTTGTCGGTGAACGGAACGAACGGGTTCCAGCGCACGCCGAGGTTCAGCGTAATGCGCCGGGTCAGCTTGATGTTGTCCTGGATGAAGGCGCCCCACAGGCTGCGCCAGAGATTCACGTAGAGCGGGGTGATCTGGTTGAACAGCGACGGACGCCCGAGAAGGAAGTCCGCCATGTTGTCGCCGGAGTAGCGGCCGGAGAAGGCGTAGTTGCCGTCGGACTGGAAGTCCTGGTCGATCAGGCTCTGCTCGCGGGCGAAATCCGCGCCGAAGTCGAACTCGTGGCGGCCTTTAAACCAGCTCCAGGAATGCTGCAATCCGTACTGGTTCCGCGGAATGCGGGACAGGGCGAACCACGCGACCCCGAAATAATTGGTGATGGACATGGAGAACACGCTGTAGTTCGGGTTGGCCAGCGGAGACAGGCGGATGCCATAGTCGCGATGGCCCGGAAAATCCGGGGACGTGCCGGTGGGCAGCACGCGGCTGAAGCTCGCAGTCGTGTTGGTCAGCAACGAAGAGCTCGCTGTGTGGGTATAGCCGGCGACGATGCTCTGGCTCGTCCAGAACCGGCTGTTGTTCGCCGTCAGCAGGTTCTGCTTGTTTATGATGGCCGGCACATCGATCTTGTCGAAGAAGTAGCGCCCGGTGAAGTGATGCCTGGTTCCCATGTAGTGATCGGCCCGGGTCAGAAACTGGCTGTTGTCGGTGCGCGTGCGGCGTTCGTAGAACGTCTGGCCGGAGGCGTCCTGCGCGACCGGCACGATTTCCAGGATTCTCAGCGCGATCGGATCGAGCCGGGAAGCGGGAATCAGATTGCCGGGAAACGGCTGGCGCGTGGCCGGATCGACCAGCTGGGGACGCCCGCTGTAGTCGCCGCGCCTCTGCGCCGCCGTCGGGACGACCGACGACGAAGTCGGCGGATCCTGGCGCGACTTGGTCGCCTGCCACGATCCGAACAGGAAAGTACGGTCTTTTCGCAGCGGCCCGCCGAGGGCGAAGCCGTACTGGTTGCGCTTCAATCCGTCGTTGCGGTTGGCGAAGAAGTTTCGCGCATTCAGGCTGGCGTTGCGCACGTATTCGAACACCGCGCCGTGGATTTCGTTGGTGCCCGACTTGGTGACGATGTTCACCACTCCGCCGCCGCGTCCGCCGAACTTGGCGCCGTAGTTGTTGGTCTGGAAGCTGAACTCCTGGACCGCGTCCGGGTTCGGCACGACATTGGCGACCTCGGTGTAGGGGTCCTCGTTCAGCCCGCCGTCCATCACGAACGTCGTCGAGTTGCCGCGGCCGCCGCTGGCCGAGATGAGCTCGCCGGACGCCTCCGGGCGCGTCGAGGCCTGCCCCCACGTTCCCGGCGCGGACAACGTTCCCGGAGTCAGGCGCATCAGTTGAAGCACGTTCCGGCCGTTCAGCGGAAGGTCCGTCATCATCGTCTGGTTGACCACCGTGTTGAGCGTCGCGCTCCGTGTGTCCACCGCCGCGGCGTTGGCCTGGACGGTGACCGACTCGCTGACCGCGCCGACCTTGAGTTCGACGTCCACCGTCGCCTGCTGGTCCACTTGCAGCGTCAGGCTGGGAATATTGTGGGACTGAAAACCCTGCGCCGTGACGGCGATCGAATAGGCTCCCGCCGGCAGCGCGGGCACCACGTAAAAGCCTTCGTTGTTGGAAACGGTCGTCCGCTCCAGGTTTCGCGCGGCGTCCTTCACCGTAATCTTCGCGCCGGGGATGGCGGAGCGGGAAGAGTCGCGAACCTGCCCGGCGATCATGGCGGTGTCGCGTTGCGCCCAGAGGAGAGCCGTGAGCGTCATCGATCCCAGCAGCAAACTTCTCATGGAAAGACTCCTTTCGTGTTTCTATGGAGCCTATCACGGACTGATCTGGTCCGCCCGGGCTGAACCCGTGCCTGCCACGCCTGCCTCACAAACGGGCGTCGCCTTCCTCCGCGGGAGCTACGCGGCCGGCGCCGGCCAGCAGGCGGTCGTAGAGGCGCTTCTGCTGCCGGCCGATCGCGTCCCATCCGTATCGCGCCTCGACGGTGGACCGCGCGCGGCGCTCCAGCGCGGAACGGCGTTCGGGATTCGACAACAGGTCCAGGATCGCCGAGGCCATAGCGGCGGCTGTGCGGGTCACCACGACGTCGGCCCCCGGCTGCAAGTCGTCAAGACCGTTGATGCCCGCCGGAGTCGACACAATCGCCCGTCCCATGGCCATCGCTTCCATGATCTTGATGTTCGTCCCCGCAGAGGCCAGCAAGGGCGCCACGACCACCGCCGCCCGGCGGTAGGCGGGCCGGGGATCGGGCACGAATCCCTCCAGTTCGACGCCGGGCTGCGCGAGGTCCGGCGACGCCTGGCCGCGGTAGCGTTCCAGGAAGAACTCGTGACGCTGGCCGGCGATGACATGGAAGACCGCCGAAGGCGCCGCTTGCCGCACAGCCGGCCACACTTCTCTGAGGAACCAGTCGAGCGCCAGGACATTCGGCAGGTGCGCGAACGAGCCGATAAAGAGCACGCGGTTGGGCTCGGGCGCCTCGCCGGAGACGCAGAAGCGGGCGAGGTCCACGCCGTTGGCGATCACAGCGGCGTTGCCGCTGTCGACTTCCCGTCGGTCTTTCTCCGACATCACCACCACGGCGTCGACATCCCGCCAGGCCTGTCTTTCGAAGTTCACCCACCGTTCGTACTGCTGGCGGGTCTCCCAGTCCTCGCCGCGGGCCAGCAACTGGCGGTACAGGTCGAGCGTGATGTCGTGTTCGACGAGGATCGTTGCCGCTCCGGCGCACGACGGCGCGTACTGCGCCATCTGGGTGAACTCGAGTTGCGCAAGCCGCGGCTTCCACTTCGCCGCCAGCAGCCGCAGCGCCGCGTGCATGGCGGGGACGTCGAACTCCTCCACCGTGTCCGGACGCGCGGTCAACGGCCGGCGGTGGCTGCCGTGGCGCCGGACGAGCGCGACCTCGGCGCAGACGGTCCTGATCTCCCGGGGCGGCGTCACGAGTTCATCGGCGAAGCAAACCAGAACCAGTGTGTAGTCGCGCGCCGCCTCGCGCATCAGGTTGTACATCCGCACCGCGCCTCCGTGCGACAGAGGGAACGGAACGTAGGGGCTCACGATAAACACCGGCGGACCAGCCTGCGCGGCAGCCCCCGGAAAAACAGCCACGTCCCCGGACCCGATCGCCAGGATCGCCCGCTCGTCCATGGCCGGCGCAGGCTCGGTGGGGGGACTCAGCGGCAGGGAGGGAGCCCGGCGCAGCGCCGCCATCGCGGCCGGATCCGGCGTCATCGTGGCCGCCCGGATGTTCAGGCGCGTCACAGCCTGCCTCCACAGGCTCGCAAATACGTCGCCGGAGGCGACGGTGGAAGCAAGAAACTTCAGGTAGTTCACCTCGACCAGGGCGTCCAGTTCACGCTGGCTGTAGTAGCGCGACGTCGTGGATCGGTGGCGGTGTTCCACGCGCGCCGCGGCCACAAACACCGTCGGCCAGCCGCGCTGCCAGGCCCGGAATCCGAGGTCGAGATCCTCGACATACGCCGGTTGATAGATCTCCTTCAGCCCGCCCAGATGGCGAAGCCGGGCGGCGTCGAACAACGAACAGCCGCCGCTGCCGTAAAGAACATAGGAGAGGTTTTCCCCTTCGACCGGTTCCAGACAGGCTACGGGAAAAGCGTCGGCCGGGCGTTTGGGCGGCATCACCGCCTTGCCGGTCTCCTGCCTGCGTTCACCGGCGGGAAACAGAATCTGGGCTGTCGCGCAGAACAGATCCGGCACTCGGCTGAAGGCGTCGAGCAGCGGAGGGAAGAATCCCGGTTCGAGGACCATGTCGTTGTTGAGCATCAGCACGCGGTCGTACCGCGCGCGGGCGATGCCGAGGTTGGTGGCCCGGGAGAACGACAGCGGCTCGCTGACGCATTCAGCAATGACGGCCGGGTACTCCGACGCCAGCCACTCGCGCGTGCCGTCGCTCGAGCCGTTGTCGACAACGATGATCTCCGACGGAAACGGCGCGGTCTCGCGAATCAGTCCGGGCAGGAGCCGTTGGAGGAGTTCGCGGCCGTCGCGGGACGGAATCACCACCGAGATCCCGGCCGGAGCCGAACAGACTGGACGGCTGCGGTCCACCCGGCCGCGGCTCATCCGCCGGATCCATGCGCCGTACCAGCCTGCCAGCCGCGCCGCCCCGCACAGCAGCGGACGGAGGAAGGCGGCCGGGTGCAGCAGCCTCCACAGGAACGTGTACGTCGCCCCGCCCGGACGCAACTCCCACCGCAGCAGGTTCCCGGCGCGCCAGGCGAGGTGCCGCGCGATCACGGGAAGCGACCGCGGCCGAAGCATGTAGTGGTCGAGGTTCTCGTTGAAAAAGATCGTGTTCAGCCGGCCCAGCAGAAGCGCCACCAGCCGCATTCCCCAGTACGGCATTCGCGGCTGAAGAATGAGACCGGCGAATAGGATGCGCTTTCCGGCGAACGCTGCCCTGCACAAAGCGAGGTTCTGGCGCCATGTCCGGCCTACATGGTAGGGCACCCACGATGCCCCCTCCACCTGGAATTCCGACACCACGTAGAGCGGCGCATCCGGCCGGATCTGCCGCATCCTCTCGACGAGTGTCGGCAGGAGGTCTTCCGAACCGGAGCCGACGGCGACGAGAATAGATTCGGGCCGGGTCATTCCGCCCTTCAGATGAGTTGTTCCAGGTTCGCCTCGAAACCGCCGGCCTGCCAGCGGCGCCAGCATTCCAGGGCCTGCGCGCAGAACACCGTGGAGACCGGGTTGGCGAACGGGAGCAGCCGTCCGTTGCGCCGTCCGAACGAGAAACCGCCGTTCAGGCGGGGATCCGCGCACCGGTACTGAAACGCCGGAATGGCCGCAGCCTCCTCCTCCGCCTGGCGCTCATCGAGCCGGACCATGCCGAGCGCGGCCGCGTACAGCCGCACGCGCAGCAGTTGCGCGTACACGTCGGAGCGTTCCACGCGCGGCGCGATGGCGCGCAGGTAGCCGGCCACGCGGCGGATCGAATCGCCCAGAACAGCCGCGCAGGTGGCGTCGCCCGCTTCGGCTAGCAAAGCTTCGAGAAAGTAGCAGAACGCGTGAAGCCGGTCCATCACCTGCTCTTCTTCCAACGCCCCGGGCAGAAACGAGGGGGCGGACTCCAGCGCATGCCGCAGCGCGAGCTTCCAGCAATCGCCCATTCCGAGCTGTTGGAACACCAGCGCCGCTTTCAACTGGAAGCATCCCGGCTCACGCGACCAGCGTTTCAGATACGGAAGCGGCTCCTTGCCGGGCAGCGAAATCACAGGGTGGATCGCCGCTGCGGTCAAGAAATCGCGGGCCATCGACTCGCCGCAGCGCCGGGCGATATCGAGTAGGCGTTCGTCGCCGGTCAGCCGGTGCACCCTCAACAGACCACGAACAATGATTCCGCAGTCGAAGAAGTACGCCGGCGCGCCGGCATGGCATTCGAAGGGAAAAGTCTGCAATTCCCCGCTCCAGGCTTCCCCGGCCAGAAAGCGGGCGGTCCGGACCGCGGCGTCGCGATACGCTTCCTCGCCGGTCGTCTCGTGAAAGAAGGCGAAGGCGCTGGCCGCGTAGCCGGTGATCTCGGTGGAAACCGGGAGATTGGCCGCCTCTTCGACCCGATAGTACCGGGCCACCCCGCCGTTGGGCTCCCGGATGCCCGATGCGAGCAACCATCGCCCTGCCGAATCAATGATCATTCGCGAAAGGGCCATTGTAACATCCGGCCTGCGACGGGCCCCTGGTAAACTCGAAACAGTGCTGCGACTGCATCCCGGAATGGCCCTCCTGTTCGACATGGATGGCGTCATCATCCACTCGACCCCGCTTCACAACCGGGCCTGGGAAGTCTACCTCTCGCGCCACGGCATCGACCCCGGAGACATCGGCCGCCGAATGCACGGCAAGCGGAACGACCAGATCGTCCGGGACTATTTCGGCGCCGCACTCGACCCCGCCGAGGTCCACGAACACGGAGCGGCCAAGGAGCGGCTCTACCGCCGGATGATGGGTCCGGTGATCAGCCAGTGGATTGTGCCGGGCGTGCGCGAGTTCATCGCCGATTGCGAGCCCGCTCCGAAAGCCGTGGCCTCCAACGCGGAAACGCCGAACATCGTCTTCGTTCTGGAAGGCGCCGGACTGACATCTTCGTTTGACGCCATCGTCGACGGCAACCAGGTGGACAATCCCAAACCGTCGCCGGAGGTGTACCTGAAGGCGGCCGAACTGATCGGCGTCGATCCCGGCAACTGCGTTGTGTTCGAGGACTCCCTGGCCGGCGTCGAGGCGGGGCTGGCCGCCGGCGCCAGGGTCGTAGGCCTGACCACCTCACTGGACGAGTTGCCCGGAGTCGAGTTCCATATCAAAGACTTCCACGACGCACGGCTCCGGCCATGGATCGAGCAGTTGAAACCTCGCCGATCCGGGCGCGTCTGGTAAAGTATACGCTCAAGGAGAAGCGCGATGCGGCTACCGATTGCACTGATTGCGGTGGGAACGGCTCTCGGCCAGCAGCCCAGGAAGTACGACGGGCCCAGACCCCCCAAACCGGATCTCGTCTACCTCCTGCACGCCCGGAACCTGGTTCCCGCCGAGGAGGGTGAGGCCAAGGAGGAGGACCGCAAGGAAGAGACCGCCAACATCGTCGCCGGGGCCGCCTCCCCGGCCCGGACGCCGCTCGCCGAGCCGATCTTTCTGTTCAACTCGGAGAAGATCCCGGCCGAAAAGCTCGAACTCTACCGGATGACGGTCAAGAGCGGCCAGCGCGAGGTCGCCGTCCCCAAGAACGCCAAGAAGGCCAAGAATCGTCCGCGCCCTCTCCGCCTGCTCTACACACGCCTGGACGGCAGCCTCTACCGGATCGAGGTCAACGAGGGCATGGGCCTCGAGATGGGCGAGTACTGCCTCAGCCCCCAGGAATCGCAGAAGGTCTTCTGCTTTCAGGTCTACTGACCGCCGCCGGCCGGCGCTCATCCCGCTTCATCCCGCTGGCCGCGCTGGCGGCTCTGGTAGAATGCCCTTTATGTTTAAAGGTCTGGAACACACCGCGATCGCCTCGCCCGACCCGCAAAAGCTCGCCCAGTGGTATGTCGACCATCTCGAGTTCCGCATCAACTTTACCTATGCCGGAAACTACTTCGTGCGCGCCTCGAACGGCTCGATGCTCGAGATCATTCCAGCCGAAGGCGACCGCCAGCCGGAAACGATGAAAACGCCCGGGATCCGTCACCTGGCCATCGAAGTGGACGACTTCGACAAGGCCACCGAAATCCTCAAGGCCAAGGGTGTCGAAATGCGCGGAGGACCGATCGAGACCCAGGGCAACCGCCTCCAGTTCTTCTCGGACGGCGACGGTAATATCGTCCACCTGATCGCGCGCCCGCAGCCGCTGCCCTGAGTGGTCTGGCGGCCGCTTTCGCTGCTCGGGAAAGCGAATCCCAGGTGAGGAGACTGCTTGCTCAGGCGGACATTCAAGGCTTTCGAATATCCCGAGTTCAGGATGATGTGGCTGGGCGCATGCGTCTCCACCATCGGGACCTGGATGCAGTCGCAGGCGCAGAACTGGCTGGTCCTGGACATTTCGAAGAATCCCTTCTATCTGGGCCTGGACGCCTTCCTGGGTCAGATTCCGATCTTTCTGTTCACGCTCGTCGGCGGGGTTGTGGCGGACCGCTTTGACCGCCGCTACGTCCTGATCGGATCGCAGGTCGTGCAGATGGCCTGTGCGCTCATTCTGGCCACGCTGTTTCTGCTTGGATGGGTCAAGATCGGACACATCCTGTTTCTTTCCTTCGTTGTCGGCACGGCGCAGGCTTTCGGCGGGCCCGCCTATCAGGCGCTCATTCCGACGCTGGTCTCCAAAGAGGACCTGCCGAACGCCATCGCGATGAACTCGATCCAGTTCAACCTCGCCCGGATGGTCGGGCCTGCGCTCGGATTGGTAGCCATCACCCGGTTGGGGCCGGCCTGGTGCTTCTACCTGAACGGCTTCTCCTTTCTGGCGGTCATCGCCACGCTGGTGATGGTCAAGACGACGTTTACCCCGAAACCCTCCGGGCAATCGGTGATGGAAAGCATGAAGTCCGGTTTTGCGTTCATCCGGGAACAGCAGGCGATGGGCTCACTCATCGTCATTGCGTTTCTGATGACCATGCTCGGCGTTCCTCTGCTGACATTCCTTCCTGTCTTCGCCAAAGACGTCTTCCACCGGGACGTGCACGGCTACACGCTGCTTCTCGAGGTGGCGGGCGCCGGCGCCATCGCCGGCGCGATCATGGTGGCGGCCTTCCATCACGGCCGAGCCAAGGGCCGGATCGCGCTGATCAACCTGATCCTCCTCGGGTTGGCCACAGTGGGCTTCTCGTTCTCGACGAACATCTGGGTCAGTTGCGTGATCCTCTTCGCCGGCAGCGCGGTTCTGATCTCGGTGTTCGCCTTGATCAGCTCCCTTGTGCAGGCCATCACCGCGGATGACATGCGCGGACGGGTGATGAGCGTTTACAATATGGCTTTCCGCGGAGGGATGCCGTTTGGGAGCCTCGTCAGCGGCAAGTTCGTCGAGGCGTTGGGAGCGCCGCTCGTGGTCGGCGTCAACGGGGTGTTGATCGCTTTGCTGGGACTCTACTTCCTGTTTGTCGGGAAAAAGGTGGCGAAACTGTGACGCCAGTTGTTCGGCTGGCGATTCTCACGGCCGCCGTCGTTTCCGCCCCTGTGAAGCGGTCCGCAGAGGAAAAGGCTCTCGACGCCCAGAACCGGCCGGCCCTCGAAAAGATGGCCGAAGAGGCGGGACGAATCGCGGAAATGCAGCCGAAAGACGGTGCGGCCCAGTATCGCGCCGCCGCCGTGTATTCCCTGCTGGCCCAGCTCGCCATCGAAACCGGCGACAAGGCCCTCGGGGCCTCCGCGGCCGAAGCGGGCATTGCCGCGGGGAAAAAGGCGGTGGCGTTGAACGGCGCCAACGCGGAGTACCGGCGCATCCTGGGGACCCTCTGCGGCCAGGTCATCCCCGCCAACCTGATGGCTGCCCTCAAGCATGGCAAGTGCGCCATGGAGGAAGTGGGCAAGGCGCTCGAACTCGACCCCAAATCGTCCAACGCCTGGATGAGCCGGGGCGTCGGCAACTACTACCTGCCGCCCGCCTTCGGCGGCGGGCTCAACCTGGCCATCGACGATTTCACCCGCGCGGTTCGGCTCAATCCGGCCAATCCGGAGGCGCACCTTTGGCTTGGGATCGCCTTGCGCAAGGCTGGCAGGAACGCCGAGGCTCGGCAGGCCATCCAGCGTTCGCTCGAACTCAACCCCGGCCGGCGCTGGGCGCGGCAACAACTGGAGAAGACGCCGCCGCAATGAACCTGTCGAACGTGTGGGTGGCAGTCGTCCTCGCGATCCTGGTGGCGGGCGGTTTCCTCTACTTCCCGGGCCATACCTACCTGCATTCCGACACGCAGATCTATCTGCCGATTCTCGATCACCTGCGCGATCCGAGCCTCTACCCCAAGGACCCCATCGCGCTGCGTCCCCATGTCTCCTACACGATCTACGACGAAATGGCGCTCACACTGCGCCGCATCACCGGCTTCGACTTCCGGATCGTCCTCCACGCTCAGCAGATCCTGTTCCGCTTTTGCGGACTCTGGGGCATGTTCCTTATCGGGCGCGCGTTGAACTTCCCCGTCTCCGCCGCCCTGCTGGTGGCCTCGATCTACGGACTCGGCGCGACGATCGGCGGCCCCTCCGTTCTCCTCCTCGAATACGAGCCCGTTCCCCGCGGTTTCGCCGGACCTCTGACCGTGTTCGCTCTCGGCCTGGCCGCCGCGTCGCGCTGGACTGCCTCCGGCCTCGCCCTCGGCGTCGCCATCCTGTACCATCCCCCGACCACCGTTCCCGTGCTCGCCGTCCTTCTTCCGGTGGCCGCCTGGAAGGGCAAATGGAGGATCTTCGGTCCCGTCCTGACAGCCGCACTGATCACCTGGGCCCTGTCGCGCCTCCAGGCTGGCGAGGTCGAGAGACAGCGGTTTTTCGTCACCATCGATCCGGAACTCGAAAAGCTCCAGCGGATGCGCGGCTCCTACAACTGGATCTCGCTGTGGGGCGCCCAGTGGATCCGGAACTACCAGCTTCTGGCGGCCCTCTTCGTCCTCGGCTGGCTGCGGATCCGAAACCGGTGGCCGGAAACGATGCGGCCCGTGATGCCAGGTCTGGTCGCGTACGGATTGCTCATCATGCCCCTGACGTGGCTCCTGCTCGACCGCTGGAAATGGGGATTCCTCACCCAGTTTCAGCCTGGGCGCGGCGTTCTTTTCATCACCCTCGCGACCCTGGTCGTTTCCGCCGCGTGCGCCATCGACGCCGCCCGTTCCGGACGGAGGATAGAATCGATCGTTTGGTTCTTCGTTGCCTTCGCCATTCCTGCGCAGGCCGACACCTCGCAGTTGCTGTTCGCCGATCTCCGCGACCCTGTCATGGGCGCCCGCTTCGGTTCCGTCCTCGCGCTGGCGATGCTGGCTTCTTTCGCTGCCCGCGACGAGATCATCTCGAAGCCGCTGCTCGCCGCCGCGCTCGTTCTCCCTTTCTGGATCTACACCGGACCCGCCGGAGTTCGCAACTATCGGGACCTGGATCAGAAGCAAGTGCGTGACCTGGCGGCCTGGGCCCGCGAAAAGACGCCGAAAGAGGCCGTCTTTCTTTTTCCCGACGCCGGCCAGGAGCTGTATCCGGGGTTCTTCCGCGTCTACGCCCAGCGAAGCCTCTACGTCGACTGGAAAGGCGGCGGGCAGGTCAACCTCCTCCGCGGGTTGGGACTCGACTGGTGGGACCGGTGGAAGAAGGCCGGGGAAGGGAAGTTTGTCCCGGACTCGATTGGCGCACTGGAGGAAGCCGGCGTCGACTACCTGGTCCTCAAGAGGGCGAACCGGCTCGCCGGACGGGAGCCCGTTGCGGAAAGTCCGGATTATCTTGTCTACCGGATCAGCCCGATCTTGTCGAGCGGCCAGTAGACGAAAACGGCTTTTCCGTAGATGTGCCGGCGATGGACGGGACCCCAGTTCCGGCTGTCGTTCGACGAGGACCGGTGGTCGCCCAGCACATAGTAGTGGTCCGGTGGAACAAGCACCGGGGGGGCCGACGTAGCGTCGCGGTAGGCCGGCGGAACGTAATCCTCAAATAGAGTCCGGCCGTTGACGTGAACTGCGCCGTGGTCGATCTCGATCCGGTCTCCGGGCAGGCCGATGATACGCTTGATGTAGGACTTGCTCGGATCGTTCGGATACCAGAACACCACCATGTCTCCGCGCCGGATCTCTCCCAGACCCACCTTGTACACGAACTTGTTGATGAAGATCCGCTCCTGGTCTTCGAGCGAAGGCATCATGCTGGTGCCTTCCACCTTGACCGGCTGGTAGACAAACAGGATGACCAGGATCGCGATCACGACCGAGAGCATCAGGTCGCGCAACCAGTTGAAGGTGGCCCCGAGGACGGACCGCTGGTGCGCCGCCGCCGGTCGCTCCGCCGGCGCCGTTTCCGCGGGCGGGCCGGAGGTCAGGTCCTCTGGGTTCATATTAGCGTAGCTCCTATTGTGGAACGAAAGATTACGTCAATACAACATGCCGCTTTGATCATTCCGGCGCTGAACGAAGCGCCCGTCATCGGCGAAACGCTCGACGGAATTCCCGCGGGGCTGTTCCGGCAGGTGATCGTGGCCGACAACGGCTCCGATGACGGAACGGCGGAGATCGCGCGCCAGCGAGGCGCCATTGTGGTCCGCGAACCCCGGCGTGGATACGGCGCGGCCTGCCTGAGGGCGCTCAAAGAGGTCTCTCCCGATTGCGGAGCGGTGGTGTTCATGCAGGCCGACGCGAGCGAGAGCGCCGATGAAGCGGCCTTACTGCTCGCCCCTATTAGGGACGGACGCGCCGATCTTGTGTTAGGTTCCCGCGTCCTCGGCAGCGCCGAACCCGGATCGCTCCTTCCCCACCAGCGCTTCGGAAACTGGCTGGCCACGAGATTGATCCGGCTTTTGTACGGGCACGTCTATACCGACCTCGGACCGTTTCGGGCGATCCGAATCGATGCACTGGGGCGCTTGGGAATGAGCGAGCCGGACTATGGCTGGACTGTCGAGATGCAGGTTCGGGCGCTGCAAAAGGGCCTTCGCATCATCGAGATTCCAGTGCGCTACGGCCTTCGCAAAGCCGGAGAGAACAAGGTTTCCGGAAGGCTTGGCGCCAGCGTGAAAGCCGGCTGGAAAATCCTTTGGACAGTGGTTCGGCTGGCTGTTCGCGGCTGACCCCCCTCATCTGACGATGTGTTCGGTGCTTACCACCAGGCCGTCCACGTCGAACAGGTTGAGATAGTAGGCTTTGGCCGCCGCCGGAATCTCCGCCTCCACCCGCCCCCGTTTCCGGTCGACTTCGGCCGGTATCGTCTCCCACTTGCGGTCCTTCCATGCGCCCTCCTCCGAGGTGTAGTTCAACTCGGCCTTCGCCACCGCGCGGGCGGACCGGAACCGGGCCACGGCCCGGTTCCCTTCCGTGCGCTCCGCGCGGATCCAGGCGAGAGGCTTGCCGCGGCCAAACAGGGCGTCGGCGAACGCCGGGATCTCCGCCGGCGCGGCCCCGGCGGGATGAGAATGCGGCATACGGACGCGGACCGCCAGCGTCCGCTCCCCGCGCGGCAGCCGGTACGATTTCTGAAGTGACGGAAGCGGATACGCAAAGTCGTTGGTGCCGGAGACCCACAGCATCGGCATCCTCGCCTCCGGCAGGTACCGGGAAGGATCCCATAGATCCAGCCACTTCGACGCTTTCTCGCGGCCCATCTTCTCGAACTGGCCTACCCATGCGGAATCCTCGCCCAGGAATCCGCATCCGTAAACCGGCGCGGCAAAGCGGAAGCGGGAATCCACTCCGGCAGCGATCGCGGTGAGGTAGCCTCCCCACGAGATCCCGGTCACGCCAATCCGCCGGGCATCCACTTCCGGGAACGAACGGATCAAGGAATGGGCAAGCACAACCGCCGCCACCGCGTGGTAGGTCCACTGGTCGCCAGCCGGCTGGTCAACCTGCCCGAATCCTCCCCAGCCCTCCGGTCCACCTTGCGGATGACGTGTCTTCTCCGGGCCGAACGGCTTGGCTTCCGGAGCCTTGCCGGGAATGGCGCCGCAGGTGTCCATCGCGATCGCCGCATAGCCACGACGGTTCCACTGCCGCACCCATTCGGCAAACGCCGTTCCCCCGCCGCCGTGAATCAGCACCATCGCCGGCGCCTTCGCCGACGCGCTGGCGCCCTCCGGCGCCCCGTAGTAAGCAAATACGCGCGTCGGCTTTCCCTTCCACGGCACGCTATTGATAAAGAAAGCCTTCACGCCCGGTTCGGCTGACGGAACCGACTCTGCCGCTGGAACCTTCCACAACTCCTTCAGGTTCCAGGTGGCCGGAGCGGCTGCCAGCGCGGACGCCAACAGGACAGCCGAAAGACAGGCACGAATCGACGTCATAGAGCCTATCTTAGACGAGCATGGTACCGCCACTCATGCGACAATTGTCTTCAGGGATACGGCACCAGCTCCCATGAAGCGCCTCTTCTTCTACCTGGGCAGATTCGTTACCCACCCGGCCGGAAAAGCCATCACAATCGCCTTCGGAATCCTGCTCGGCATTGGCTTCGGGGTGTTCCTTTACTACTACACCTACTACGCCAACATGATCGAGGAGAAGTTGGCCAAGGGCGCCTATTCCAACACGTCGAAGCTGTATGGTGCGCCGCAGGTCATCTCCCTGGGCGACACGGTCGACGTGGACGAAGTCATCGCTGCGCTCCACCGCGCTGGCTATTCCGAGAGCCGGAACAACCGCATGGGCTGGTTCCAGCGGCGCAGCGACGGACTGGAGATCTTCCCCGGGCCCGATTCCTACTTCCAGCAGGAGGCGCACGTCCTGCGGGTGGAGAAAAACAAGGTTGTCCAAGTCATCTCTCTCAAAGACAACACGGACCGCACGCAGCTCTGGCTCGAACCGGAGCTGATCACCAACCTGTTCGACCGCAATCGGGAGAAGCGGCGCATCGTCAGCTATCAGGACATCCCGGAAGTGATGCGCAACGCCGTGCTGGCGGCTGAGGACAAACGGTTCTTCCAGCACGCCGGGTTTGACCCGTTCCGCATCGTCAAGTCGGCCTGGGTCGACCTGAAGTCGCGCAGCAACACGCAGGGCGCCTCCACGCTCTCCATGCAACTGGCCCGCAGCGTATGGCTGACTAACGAACGCAACTGGCGCCGGAAGATCCCGGAGATCCTCATCACGATGCACCTGGAACGGAAGCTCACCAAGGAGCAGATCTTCGAGCATTATTTCAACGAGATCTACCTTGGACGCGTGGGCAGCTTCAACATCCACGGCTTCGGCGAGGGCGCGCAGGCCTACTTTGGCAAGGATGTCCGCCGGCTGTCGCTGCCCGAAGCGGCCATGCTTGCGGGTCTTGTCCAGTCGCCCGCCGGATACAATCCGCTCCGGAATCCGGAGCGGGCCAAGAAGCGCCGCGCCGTGATTTTGTCGCTGATGCGCGACAACGGATACATCACCGCCGAGCAGGCCGCCGCGGCGGCAGAAGCTCCCTTGGGCGTCAATCCGGGCGGCAGGCCGTCCGAAGATGCCCCTTACTTCGTGGACCTTGTGCTGGACCAGTTGCAGAACCAGTTCCAGGACCACGACTTCCAGGCCAACAGCTACCGCATCTACACATCGCTCGACGTCAATGTCCAGCGCGAGGCCGCCGAAGCGATGAAGATCGGTCTCGCCGAGGTCGACAAACTGATGGACCGCCTGGGACGCACCCAGGCGAAAGGTTGGCCCCGCGTGCAGGCGGCGCTGGTCGCGCTTGACCCCGAGAACGGGGAAGTGAAGGCTCTGATCGGGGGACGGGACTACGGCCAAAGTCAGCTAAACCGCGTCCTGGCCAAGCGACAGCCGGGATCGATCTTCAAGCCCTTCGTCTACGCCGCGGCCCTGGCCACCGGCCTGGACGGCAGCCAGAACGCGATCACACCCGCCACAATGATCGTCGATGAGCCCACGACATTCTGGTACGGCGGCAAGGCTTACGAGCCGAACAATTTCAAGAGCCAGTTCAACGGCACGGTCACGCTGAGGCAGGCGCTTTCGAAATCGATGAATATCCCCGCCGTGAAGGTGGCCGAGCAGGTCGGCTACGGACAGGTGGCGGCTCTCGCCCGCCGCGCCGGATTGACGGGCGTTTCCGGGACGCCGTCGGTGGCGCTGGGCTCCTACGACGCCCGCCCGATCGATATGGCCGGCGCTTACACGATCTTCGCCAATCGCGGCGTGTACGCCCAGCCGAGCCTTGTGCGGATGATTCGGAATCAGGACGGCACGCCCATCTACACGCACAAGCCGGTTCAGAAACAGGCCCTCGATCCCCGCGTCGCCTACATCGTCTCGAACCTCATGGAGGGCGTCATCGCCAGCGGGACGGCGGCGGGCGTGCGGGCGCGCGGATTCGCCTATCCCGCCGCGGGAAAGACCGGAACCTCGCACGACGGCTGGTTCGCCGGCTACACGACGAAACTGCTGGCCGTCGTCTGGGTCGGCTATGACGACAACCGCGACATCGATCTCGAAGGGGCCAAGACGGCGCTGCCGATCTGGACCGAGTTCATGAAACGCGTCCACCGGCTCCGTCCGTACCGGCGCGCGGGAAACTTCGTCGCGCCGGACGGCGTGATCAGCGTCGAGATCGACGCGGCCACCGGGAAACTGGCTGGCGGGTGCGGCGGCCCTTCCCGGACCGAGGTCTTCCTCTTCGGCACGCAGCCCCTGGAAAGCTGTGGCGGCGCGGGAACCCACGTCGCCTCGTGGGATACGCCGGATTCCGGACAAACCCCGGACGTAACGGATCAGCCCCGCCGCGTGGCGAGCCGCGAGGTCACCTCGATACCCGTTCATCCCCGGCCCGCCCGGCCCGAGCAGCAACCGGCGCCGAATCCGGAGAAACCCGCCCGGCGCGGATTGCTCGACCGCATCGTCGGCGTATTCAAATAAACCCGGCGTTCCGCTCCCGGGTGGCGCCGCACCCGTGGCGGTGGTACTCTTTCAGCCAACGCCGCCCTCTTCCGCAGGGCGGACCACCACCGACACGAAAGGGTGCTTGTATGAACCACGAAAAACTCGATGCGTTCCTGGGCCGGATGCTGGGCGAACTCGGCGCCGCCATCAATGTCCCCCTCATGTTGATTGGCGATCGGTTGGGACTCTTCCGGGCTATGCACGGCGCCGGGCCGGTCACCGCGGGCGAACTGGCGCAAAAGACCGGGACCGACGAACGATACGTGAAGGAATGGCTTTCGGCTATGGCCGCCGGCGCCATTGTGGACTACGACCCGTCCTCCGGCGCCTTCCACCTGCCGGAGGAGCATGCCTTCGCGCTGGCCGTCGAAGACAGCCCCGCGAACTTGCAGGGAGCCTTCTCCGTCATCAGTTCCACATATTACGACTGGGAGCGCATCGCCGCGGCATATCGCACCGGCGAGGGCGTCGGCTGGCACGAACACCACCACACGCTGTTTCAAGGCACCGACCGCTTCTTCCGTCCCGGCTACCGGGCGAATCTGGTTCAAAGCTGGATTCCATCGCTGAACGGCGTGCAGGACCGGCTGGCGAACGGGGCCAAAGCCGCCGACATCGGCTGCGGGTTCGGTTCGTCGACGATCCTCATGGCCGAGGCCTACCCGCAATCTCAATTTTTTGGCTTCGACTATCACGATTCCTCGATCGAGGCCGCCAGGCGCGAGGCGGACAGGGCGGGAGTTTCCAATCGCGTCTTCTTCGACGTCGCCAGCGCGAAAGCGTTCCCGGGCGAAAACTACGACTTCATCACCGTGTTCGACTGCCTGCACGACATGGGCGATCCCGTCGGCGCGGCGGCCCACATCCGTCGGGCGCTGAAGCCCGACGGCGTGTTCATGATCGTCGAACCGTTTGCGGGCGACCGGCTCGAGGACAACCTGAATCCGGTGGGCCGCATGTTCTACTCCGCCTCTGCCATGATCTGTACGCCCGGCTCGCGCGCGCAGGAAGTCGGGGCGTGCCTGGGCGCCCAGGCGGGGGAAGCCCGCCTGCGGGCTGTCGCCGAACAGGCCGGTTTCAGCCGGTTCCGCCGGGCGGCCCAGACGCCGTTCAACCTCATCTTCGAGGCCATGCCCTGAGATTCCTCTGTCCTGCCCGCTCCGGCGCGGAGTGCTTCGGCGGATCGCTGGTACAATGTGGCCTATGATTCGCTTGACTCGCCGCGAAATGATGATGTCCGCCGGCCCCGCCCTCGCCTTGGCTCCGTCCGCCGCTGCGCCGGCCGCGCAGGGTAAATCCAGGTTGCGCACCGCGATCTGCGCCTACTCGTACCGGGATGCGCTGTCGAAGAAGCGCATGAGCTACGACGATGTCGTCAAGGCGGCGGTCGATACCGAGGTCGACGGACTGGACTTGACTGTGTACTGGTTCCCGTCCACCGGCAAGGAGTTCCTGCTGCCCCTCCGGCGCCTGGCCTACCGCAACGGGGTTGAGATCTACAGCATCTCCGTCCGGTCCGACATGTGCCGGCCGTCGGTCGAGCAGCGCGACCAGGAACTCGAGGGCGTCAAGAAATGGGTGGACGTCGCCGCCATGCTGGGCGCGGGCCACATCCGGGTGTTTGGCGGAGTCGTCCCCAAGGGGCGGACCGAGGACGAGGCAGCCTCCTGGGTGGTCGACGTGTTGGGGCGGGCGGCCGAATACGCCGGCTCGCATGGCGTGATCCTGGGTCTCGAGAACCACGGCGGGATCACGGCCCGCGCGGCGCGGATCGTGGAGATCGTGAAGAAGGTGAATTCTCCCTGGGTCGGCGTGAATCTCGATACCGGAAACTTCGACGAGGACGCCTACAACCAGATCGCCATGATCCTGCCGCACGCGGTCAACGTGCAGTTCAAGACCGAAATCCGCACGGTCAAGGGGAAGCGCGAGGAGTCCGACTGGGAGCGGCTGACCAGAATGCTGGCGGAGGGCGGCTACCGCGGCTATATGGCCCTCGAGTACGAGGCGAAAGAGCCGGCCGAGACCGCCGTTCCGCGGCTCCTGAAGAAGCTCAACACGCTGGCCAGGAAGTACTCCACCTAGGACGGGACGTTGACCCTTCACGTTGTCGACTATGCGATCATCGCCCTGTACTTTGTCTTCGTCCTGGGCATCGGCTGGTGGCTGAAGACCAAGGTCGCCACCAGCGAGGACTTCCTGACGTCAAGCCGCTCGGTGCCGTTATGGATCACGAGCCTCGCGTTCCTGGCCGCCAACATGGGCGCGCAGGAAATGGTCGGCATGTGCGCCTCCGGCGCCAAGTACGGGATCATGACATCCCACTTCTACTGGCTCGGCGCGATTCCGGCCATGATCTTCGTCGGCGTGTTCATGATGCCGTTCTACTACGGCAGCCGTGCGCGGAGCGTCCCGGAGTATCTCAAGCTCCGGTTTGACGAAAAGACGCGCGCTTTCAACGCGCTGACCTTCGCGGCGATGACCGTCTTCTCCTCCGGCATTTCCATGTACGCGCTCGGCCTGCTCTTCCAGCTCATGCTTGGCTGGAGCTTCTCGGCCAGCGTCCTGTTGTCGGCCGCCATCGTGCTGGCCTACACCTGGCTGGGCGGACTCACCAGCGCGATTTACAACGAAGTGCTCCAGTTTTTTCTGGTCGTCTTCGGATTCACGCCCCTGGCGGTCCTCGCCGTGCTCAAAGCCGGTGGATGGGAAGGAATGGCCGCGCGGGTCCCCGCGGTTATGACGCATGCCTGGCGCTACACCGGCGACGCCTCGCGGAATCCCATGGGCGTCGAGTGGTTCGGTCTTGCCATGGGTCTGGGTTTCGTTCTCTCGTTCGGCTACTGGTGCACCGATTTCCTGGTTGTGCAGCGCGCGATGGCGGCGCGGTCCATGGACGGCGCCCGGCTGACACCGGTGATCGCCGCCTTTCCGAAAATGATGGTCCCGTTCTTCGTTATCGTTCCCGGCATTGCCGCGGTGGCGCTCCAGAACATGAACATCGGTTACGCCCTTCCGGTCAAAAATGGCGGTCCCGACTACGACCAGGCGCTTACCACGCTGATGGCTCAGTTCTATCCGAGCGGCATGCTGGGCGTGGGCCTGACGGCTCTGATCGCCTCGTTCATGTCCGGAATGGCGGGCAATGTCACCGCCTTCAACACCGTCTGGACGTACGACATCTATCAGAGCTACCTCCGCCGTGGCGCGCCCGATGCGCACTACCTGCTCGTGGCCCGCCTGACCACGGCGATTGGAATCGGGTTGTCGATCGGAGCGGCCTACCTGGCGCGTTCGTTCAATAACATGATGGACTTTCTTCAGCTGGTGTTCGGTTTCGTCAACGCGCCGCTGTTCGCCACCTTCCTGCTCGGAATGTTCTGGAGGCGCGCCACCGGCCACGGAGCATTCGCCGGGTTGCTGTCAGGAACGGCGGCGGCCGCCCTCACCCATGGTCTGACCGCGGCCGAGGGCAAGGGTGGCTGGCTTGGCGCGACGCATGCGTTCCCCTCGACCATGGCGCAGAACTTCTGGATCGCGATCTTTGCCTGGACCGCCTGCTTCCTCGTCACGATCGGAGTGAGCCTTCTGTCGCAGCCCCGCCGCGATGACGAGTTGCGAGGGCTGGTTCATGGATTCGCGCCGATTCCAGCCGGACCCGGCCGGCCCTGGTTTCTGCGTCCCGGCCCGCTGGCGGCCGCTGCCGGCGCCCTGTGCGCCGTGCTCAATCTGGTCTTTTTCTAAGGTGCCAACGTGGACTTGCGAATCCCCTCCGGAACGTTCTTCACGGCGCTCGGCGCGATTGTCGCCTTAACCGGACTTGCCAGCGGCGCCCGCGCGCCCCTGAGCGGCGTGAACGTCAACCTCTACGCCGGCGCCGCGATGCTCCTGTTCGGGCTCGCGATGCTCCTGCCGGCCGCCCGGCGGCGCTGAAATCCCTACAGGGCCGCCTTGGCTTCCTCGAGCGTGCCCGACAGGTCCAGCACCCGCGTCACGCCTGTCAGATCGAGAATCTTCTGCACACGGTCTGTGACGCCGCAGATTCGCAACGTCCCTCCGACCTCCCGCGCCTTGCTGGTGCACGCTACCAGGACCCCGAGGGCGGCGGAGTCGATGTAGTCCACCTGGCTCAGATCCATGATCAGCTTGCTCGCGCCCTGCCTGACCAGTTCTTCCACCTGCCACTCGATGCGCTGAAGCTCACGGCCGACGGTCATTCGGCCCGCCGGAGTCAACGCCTTGATGCCCGTGCCGAGGTCTTTGATGTCCATGTTCTCTTGAGTATAAAGGGTTTCACGCCGACCCGGAGCAAAGGGTCGTCCCCGGTTCCCGCTCCCCGGTCGCCGGGAATTTATTCTGCAAAATATCTTGATTTTCTGAATAAATAAATATGTTTCAGAAAATTGTGTGCAAACTTCTCCCTTCAGACACACTAATAGAGCAAAAGGGATATGCGTTGTCCGTCCGGCGTTTCGGTCAGCGCCGCGGGCTCCCCGCTCCTTTCCCTGGCTCCTCCTGGGGAAGGGAAAGCCAACGGGGCTCGGGTAGGTGGTTCTCCCTCCGGGCCCCGTCCCCTCACCTCACGTTGATGGCGCTCCCGTCGCGGATCTCGTCGGTGGCCCGCTTCACGACGATGTCGCCGGCCGCGAGTGCGCCCGTCACCTCCACAAGTTCACCGAATGTCCCGCCTTTGGCCACGTTGACCCACTCGGCGCGGCCGCCTGCCACGCGGATTACGAAGCTGCGTTCGGTCGTGGTCGCGACAGCCGTTGCCGGAACCAACAGCGACGGCCGTGCCTTTCGCACCGGCCAGTCCGCCTCGGCGTACATACCCGGCGCGAGCGTCAGGTTCGGGTTGGCCACGTCGAGTTCCACCACCATCGCCCGTGTTTTCGGGTCCACGGTGTTGGGCAGGCGCGCCACGGCGCCGCGAAATGTCACCCCGGCGTGGGCCGGGACCCGGAACGGAACCACCGTTCCGCGCGCGATTCCCGCCGCATCGGCTTCCGGCACCGCCACGACGAGTCGCAGCCGCGACTGCTGCTCGATGACGGCGAGCGGCGCGTTTCCCGCGCCCGGGCCGGCCAGCGCTCCGGGATGGGCGGTCCGCTCCGTAACGATGCCGTCAAACGGGGCCTTCACCTCGAGATACGACTGAAGCTCTCGCAACGGCAGGATCGCGGCTCGCGCCGCCTCGCGGGCCGAGTCCAGCGATTTCACATGGGCATTGGCCGCCTCGAGCGCCTTCTCGGCGAGGACGAGTTCATTTCCGGCGATCACTCCCGGCGTTGCCGACGCGGCTTTCAGCCGCTCGTAGGTGCTCTGCGCCGCCATCGCTCTGGCCTCCGCCTCAGCGCGCTGACCGTCGACCGCCGCCGCCTTGGCTTCCACTTCGGCAATCTGCGCGGCCAGTTCCGGAGCGCTCAGCCGGGCGATCACCTGGCCCTGGCGCACCACCGATCCCCGGTCCACGTCGATCGACTCGACGAATCCCGTGACCTTCGCACGGAGGTCGACCTTCATGTAGGGATAAAGCTCCGCGGGCAGGCGGCTGGTCCGCGAAACGGTCCGGGAAACGACAACCGCCGTCTCCACAGGCTGGGCCGCGGCGATCGCGGCCCCGATCAAGAACAACTCAGGTAGCTTCATAATACCGGCTCGTGGGATCGCCAGGATCGAGCGATCGGGAATAGAGATAGTTGCGCGATTGCAGAATCGCGTAGATCGCGGGCAGCACCGTCAACGTGGCGAAGGTCCCCGCCAGCAGGCCCCCGATGACGGCCCTTCCCAGCGGCGCCGAATCCGCCGGGCCCGTGGCGAGCGGAATCATGCCTGCCGTCATCGCCAGAGCGGTCATGAGGATCGCCCGGAGCCGGCTCTGCGCACCCCGGGCCGCGGCTTCCGGAGCGGGGGCGCCCTCCCGCCGGGCGAACTCCATGAATGTCACCATCAGGATGGAGTTGGCGACCGCGATTCCGACCGCCATGATCGCGCCGATGAACGACTGCACGTTCAGCGTCGTGCCCGTGACCTTCAGCGCCGTCACCACGCCGCACAGCACCGCGGGAATGGTCAGCGAAATGGCCAGCGACATCCGGAAACTCTGGAAGTTCGCGGCCAGCAGCAGGAAGATCGTGACCACCGAGAGCAACAAACCCGTACGCAGGCCGGCCAGCGTCTGTTCGAGCGCGGGGATCTGTCCCCGCACGGTGACGTTGACTCCCCGAGGCGGCGCGCCCGCCCGCTCGATCGCCTGCCGGATCGGCCTCACCGCGTCCCCCAGCGGAACCCCGTGAAGGTTGGCCGTGAAGCTGATTACACGCTGCATGTTGTACCGCTCCACCATGCCGAACGCGGTTCCCGTCTTGAATGAGGCCACATCTGCCAGCAGCGGGCGCGAAGCCCCGTTCATCGTCAGCGGAATTTCCTTGAGATCGTCGATCGACTGCATCCGGTGGGGCGGGATCTCCACCTGGATCTGGAAGGCGTTTCCGCTGGCCGGGTCCCGCCAGTAGTTGGGATCCGTGAACCGGCTGGACGAAGTGGCGGCCACCAACGACTTGGCGACGCTGGCCGCGGTCAGCCCGTACTGGCCGGCGCGTTCGCGGTCCACGGTGACGTCGAGCGTGGGATAGTCGAGCGGCTGCTGCTGCTGGAGGTCACGAAGCATTTCGAGCTTTGACAGCTCCCGGTATACCTTCTCGGCGTGCGGCCGGCTGGCCGCGATCGCCGGCCCCTGAACGGCCACCTCGATCGGCGCCGGCGACCCGGAGGACAGGACCTGCCCCACGATGTCCGCCGGTTCGAATGACAGGCTCACGCCCGGAAGGTCCCGCCGCAGTTCCGCCCGGAGCCGCTCCTGCAACTCCGGCATCGCCACGGCGGATCCCGGTTTCAGCGCGACCTTCATCACCGCCTCCTGCGGCCCGTTCGTCCACAAGTGGACCGTGTTGATCGGATAGCTGGCCGGCTGCACTCCGATGAAGGCGCTGCTGATCAGAACCCGGTCTGGACCGACCGTCCGGCGGATCGTTTCCAGGGCCCGCAGCGTGATCAGTTCCGTGCGCTCGACCCGCGTGCCGGTGGGCGCGCGAAGGCGGATCTGAAACTGCCCGGTATCGGCGGACGGGAACAACTCGGTCCCGATCCCGGGAAACCACGCCCACAGGATCACCGCCGCGCCGCCGAGATAAACCGGCGCCAGCGCCCATCGCAGCCTCACGATGGCCGACAGATACCGGGCGTAAAGACCGCGCAGCCAACTCTTCTGGCTCTCCCCCCGGCCGTGCTTCATCAGCCACACCGACAGCACGGGAACCAGTGTGCTCGACAAAACGTAGGAAGCCGTCATGGCGAAAGCGACCGCCGTCGCCAGCGGAACGAACAGCTGCCGCGCTGCGCCAGCCATGAAGAACGCCGGCACGAACACGGCCAGGATCGCCATCATCGAAAGCAGCCGCGGCGCCGCCGTCTTGCGGCAGGCGTCCAGAACCGCCCTGGATTTGGACAGCCCGCCAGCCATGTGCGAGTGGATGTTCTCAATCTCCACCGTCGCCTCGTCCACCAGCACGCCCACGGCCAGCGCCAGTCCGGCCAGGGTCATGATATTGATCGTCTGGCCCGCCGCCCACAGGCCCACCACGGCGCCGAGCAGCGCGAACGGAATGGTCGCCATCACGATCAGCGCGCTGCGCCAGTCGCGCAGAAACAGCAGCACCATCAGTCCCGTCAGCGCCGCGCCCAGCGCCGCTTCGCTGGTGAGCGACCGCAGCGCGTTGATCACGTAGGGAGACTGGTCGAACTCGAGCCGAATCTCCACATCCTCGGGAACCACCGCCCGGAACGCCGGCAGGCTCCGCTTCACCGCCGCGATCACGTCCAGCGTGGAGGCGTCCGCGCGCTTGGTGACATTGATGTAGACAGTCCGCTTGCCGTTGACGTGCGCGTAGCCCGTGACGATGTCGGTGCCGTTCTCCACCGTCGCGACGTCCCGGACGTACACCGTCGGACCGCTGCCGGTCCGCACCGGCGCGTCGGCCAGTTCCTGGAGGTTGCCTCCGATCACCGCGTTCGTGTTGGCGATCCTGTTGATGTCCCCGATCCGCACGTTGCCCGAAGGCAGCACCGTGGAAGCGCGGTTGACGGCGGCGATCAGTTCCTCGGGCGACATCCGGTGCTGGCGAAGCCTGTCCGGATTGGCTCGCACCAGAATTGTCCGCTGGTTTCCGCCGAAGGGTGGCGGTGCGGAAACACCCGGCAGCGTCGCAAACAGCGGACGCACCCGGTTCAAGGCGAAATCCTGCATCTCCGCCGGGGTCCGGGTCGCCGAGGAAAACACAAGTTGACCTACTGGAAGGCTGCCCGCGTCGAACCGGGTGATGAACGGCGGCACCGCGCCCGGCGGCATGAATGCCCGCGAGCGGTTCACGTAACCCACCACCTCCGCCATCGCCTGGTTCATGTCCGTGCCTTCGTGAAAGACGAGCTTCATCAAGGCCGCGCCCTGGATGCTCTTGGACTCGACATGTTCGATTCCGGTGATGTAGAGGAAGTGGTACTCGTAGTAGTACGTCATGAACCCTTCCATCTGAGAAGGGTCCATGCCGCCGTAAGGCTGGGCGACGTAGATGGTGGGCGATCCGAACGCCGGGAAGATGTCCTTCTTCATCCGCTGAATCGCCAGGTTTGCGGCCAGCAGGAGCGCGACCACGGCCACGAGGACCGTGATCGGGCGGCGAAGGGCGGTCAATACGAGCCACATGGCGCCGGTTACCTCTCCGCCTCATCCAGAAAAGGTTTGAGATCGCCCTGCGCCGCGGCGATGGCCAGGAGCGCCCGCCATACGGCGAGACGCGCCAGCGACTGGTCGATCTCGGTCTGCGTGAGAAGGCGTTGCGCCTCGGCCACCTCCGCCAGCGTTCCCAGTCCGGACCGGTACCGCACTGTCGCCTGCGTCTCTGCCGCCCGGGCCGATTCGATCTGAATGGGGATGTTCGCCACTAGGCGTTGCGCACCCTCCAGCATCGCCTTGGCCTTTTCCAGTCTCGTGTCGATTTCGGCTTTGATCTGGTCCAGCCGCGCCGCTTCCACCCGCTGCTGGATCGACTCGATCTTCTTCTTCTCACGGAGCGACGCGTAGTCCATCAGCGGCATCGTCAGGCTGAATCCGACCCCCCAGTTGTAGATGTTCGGACCGAGCCCGGCAGCCGCTCCCCCCGTGGTGAAGTCCGGATTGGCGCCGCTGCCCCGGGCGTACTGTGCGCCCTGCAACTGGAACTTCGGGAAGTAGGAGCGCTCCAGAATGCGCTGCCGCGCCTTCGCCTCTTCGATGGCGGCGGCCTGTTCGGTCAGCGCGGGGTGAGTTCCGGCGCCCGATGTCTGTCCGGGAACCGGCGGATCGGAGAGCAGCCTGCCCGGCTGCGGATCCAGTTCCGGCGGAGCGGTCCCGGTGAAGTGCGCCAGCGATGCCCTGGCCACCACGGCAGCCCGCTCGGCATCGATCCGCTGGGATTCCGCCATGGCCACTTCTGCCCGGGTACGCGCGGCGTCCGCTCCGGGCCGGAGTTCCGCCTTCACCAGCGCAGAGACGATCTCGTGGAAAGCCTGCGCCCGCTTCACGCCTGCCTTCGCGGCTTCGACCGTCTGTTGCGCGGCGAGTACGGTGAGAAACGCGTCTGCGGCCTGGGCTGCGATCTCGAATCGCGTCCGCTCAACGGCGAGCTCCGCTCTGCGGCGCGCCCGCTCCGCGGCGTCCGTCTGGGCCTGCCGTAACCCGAAATCGAACGGTTCCCAGGAAACAAGAAATCCGGCGCCGGAGCCCCAGACGTTCGTCATGCTGTTGACCGGATTTGGCGGCCCGGAGATCGGCGGAATTACGCCCTGAGGGAACATCATCCCGTAGATATTGTTTCGCGTGGCGCGGTTCAGCTGGGCGTGGAAGTCGACTTTGGGCAGGTAGGCGGTTCTGGCCAGGTTGATTCCCGCCGCCGCCGCATTCGCCTGCTCGCTGGCGGCGCGGATCAGGGGATATCTTTCTTCGGCCCGAGCCACAGCCTGGCGAATCGTCATTTGCGCTGCGAGGTGAGGCACCATGCATGCCAGCACGAGTCTGTTCAACTTCATTCCTCTCATGTTCCAACTTTCAAGCGAGGCCGGCAGATCCCTCTTTGCGAGCTCCGGATGAACCGCGCCAGATGAGCGGCGTGAGGTCCGCCGAGTTCGCCCTCTATCCGCGCGAGCGCTTCCTCCAGCTTGAGCCCGGAGCGGTACAGAATCCGGTAGGCCGACCGGAGCGTGGCGACCTCCTCCCGCGAGAAGCCGGCGCGGCGCAGACCCACGATGTTGAGCCCGCGCGGTTCGATGTCGAAGCTGGCGTAGAGGAAGAAGGGCGGCGCGTCCTGGTTGACTCGCACATTGCCTCCGATCATGGCCAGCCGTCCGATCTTCGAAAACTGGTGTATCACTGCTCCTCCCGAGATGAACGCCTGGTCCTCCACCTCGACGTAGCCCGCGATCAGCGCGCAGGCTGCCACCGTGCAACCATTGCCGATCCGGGCGTTGTGCGCGATGTGGCCCCCCGACATGATGTAGTTGTCGTCGCCGACCTCGGTCGCCGACTCGGGCTTCGTTCCACGCGAGATCGTCCAGTGCTCGCGAATCCTGTTGCGGTGCCCGATCCGCAGATAGCTCCGGTCTCGCGGATCAAAAGCCTTGTCGAAGGGATCCGTGCCCAGAGCGACCCCCGCTGACAACTCGTTGTCGTCTCCCAGAGTGGTCCAGCGCTTGATGTAGACGTAAGGCTCAAGCCGGCAGCGCGCGCCCAGGATCACGTCCGCTTCGATCACGCAGTAGTCGCCGATGATGCACTGCGGACCCACGATCGCCCTGGGATCCACCCGGGCCGTCGGCGCCACAACAGCGGTGGGGTCAATCGGCATGCATTCCGTATGATACTGGACTGATGACGGTAAGGGAGCTGGCCGGCTGGCTGGAAGGCGCGTGGGAGGGCGATGGCGGCCTCGAGATTTCGTCCGCCGCGGCCCTCGACGCGGCGGGCCCCGGGGAACTCGCTTTCGCGGCGGGCTCGAAGGCGGTCCGCGCGGCCGAAGGGTCCCGCGCCGGGTGTCTCCTGGTGGCGCCGGATTTCCCCACGATTCCGGGCCGAACCGTGATTCGGGTGCCGGACCCGCGGGGCGCGTTCGCGCGCGTCCTGGCCCGCTTTCATCCGCCGAAGCCGGCGCCCCCCGGAATTCATCCCAGCGCGGTCATCGGCAGCCGCGTGCGCATCGGGGCCGGTGTTTCCGTCGGTCCGCACGCTTCGATCGGCGATGAATGCCTGCTCGAGGACGGCGTGGTCATCGGCGCCGGCTGCGCGGTCGGCGCGGGGGTGCGGATCGGCGCCGGCACGCGCCTCCACGCGCGCGTCACCATCTACGACGGAGTCTCCGTCGGCGCCCGGGCGATCATCCATTCCGGCGCCGTCATCGGCGCCGACGGGTTCGGCTTCGTGCTGTCCGGGGGCCGGTACCAGAAGTTTCCCCAGGTCGGCGGCGTCACCATCGGCGACGACGTTGAGATCGGCGCCAACACGTGCATCGACCGCGCCGCGCTGGGAGTCACCCGGATCGGAGACGGCACCAAGCTCGACAACATGGTCCACATCGCCCACAACTGCACGATCGGCAACCATGTCGTGATCGCGGCCCAGACAGGCCTTTCCGGCGGCGTGGCCGTCGGGGACTACGCGGTCATCGGCGGGCAGGTCGGCATCGGCGACAAGGCGCGCATCGAGTCGGAGGCGGTCCTCGGCTCCGGTTGCGGCGTCCTCACGTCGAAGATCGTCCGCGGCAGACAGACCTACTGGGGAACGCCTGCCCGCCCGCTCAAGGAGCAACTGGAACAGTTGGCCGCCATGGCGAAGGCGCCGCAGATCCGGGAGCAGGTGGCGGACCTGATGCGCAGAGTGGAGGCGCTCGAAGATGCTGCTCGTCGTGGGCGGGCATAGCCGCAACATCGGCAAGACCTCGGTGATGGAAGGCATCATCCGGGCCTTGCCTGACGCCCGCTGGACCGCCGTGAAGATCACACAGCACGGCCACGGGATCTGTTCGTCGGAGGGCGAGCCGTGCCAGTGCGCGGAGATGCGCGCCCACCCGTTCGCGATCGACGAGGAGAGGGAGCCCAACGATACCGACAGCGGCCGGTACCTGCGCGCCGGGGCACAGCGCTCGTTTTGGGTCCGGACCGCCCAGAACGATCTGGGCCACGCGATGCCGGCCCTCCGCCGCCTGCTGGCGTCGTCGCCGAACACGATCGTCGAGTCCAACAGCATCCTGGGTTTTGTCGTTCCGGACCTCTATCTGGCGGTCCTCGACCCGGCCGTCGCCGACATGAAGGACTCGCAACGCCGGTTCCTGGACAGGGCCGACGCGCTCCTGTGGATCAACCGCGGCCGGGCGCGATCGCCCTGGCACGGAATACCGGATCGCTGGCTGGCCGGCAGGAAGTGGTTCTCCATCGCCCCTCCCGACTACGCGCCGCCCGAACTGGTAACCTTCATCGCGTCGCGTCTTTCGACGGCGGACCGGCGGACCCGCCACTCATCCCCTTCCGACTAGCGGCATCTGGTTGGCCATCACGGTCAGGAACAGGACGTTCGCGTCCAGCGGGAGGCTCGCCATGTACAGGACCGCTCTGGCCACATGCGCCACATCGATCCTTGGTTCCACCGCCACGGTTCCGTTCGCCTGTGGCACTCCTTCGCTCATCCGCCGCGTCATCTCCGTGGCGGCGTTGCCGATGTCGATCTGGCCGCAGCAGATATCGAACGCCCGGCAGTCGAGTGAAATCGACTTTGTCAGGCCGGTGATGGCGTGTTTGGTCGCCGTGTACGGCGCGGAGCGGGGACGGGGCGAGTGCGCCGAGATCGATCCATTGTTGATGATCCGTCCCCCTCGCGGCGACTGTTCCTTCATGAGCCGGATGGCCTGTTGGGCGCACAGGAAGGCGCCCGTGAGGTTCACGTTCACAACGCCGCTCCACTGTTCGAAGGAGAGGTCCTCGATGGGAATCGCCGGGGCGCTGGCGCCGGCGTTGTTGAACAGCAGGTCCAGGCGTCCGTACCGCTCCCGCACCAAGTGGAAGAGTGCGGCCACGGAGGCGGGATCCGCCACATCCGCCGGCGCCGGCAGCATCTCGCAATCCGTCGCGGGGGCCAGGGCCGCGGTGGCCTCCAGTTCCTTCCGGCGGCGCCCCGCCAGCACGACGTGATAGCCCTCGCCGTGCAACGCCAGACTGACCGCCCGGCCGATTCCGCTGCCCGCGCCCGTTACGACGGCGACCTTGCCTTCCTTGTACACAGTGACCATTGTGGCAAAATCCCGCCCGGTCCCCGCGACCGCCGGACGGGGGCGCTACCCGGCCGGCTCCATCGCCTTGCGCAAGTCGAGCGCGACGTCGACGATCATGTCTTCCTGCCCGCCCACCATCCTCCTCCGGCCGAGTTCCACCAGGATTTCACGCGTATCGATACCGTAGAGCTGAGAAGCCTTTTCGGCATGGCGCAGGAAGCTTGAATAGACGCCTGCGTAGCCGAGCGAAAGCGTTTCCCGGTCCACGCGGACGGGACGGTCCTGGAGGGGCCGGATCAGGTCCTCGGCGGCGTCCATCAGAGCGAACAGGTCGCAGCCGTGCTCCAGGCCCATCCGGTTGGCGACGGCGATGAACACTTCGATCGGAGTGTTGCCCGCGCCGGCGCCCATCCCGGCGAGCGACGCGTCCACGCGCACCGCCCCGTGCTGCACGGCGATCACCGAATTGGCCACGGCGAGGGAAAGGTTGTGGTGGGCGTGGATGCCGCGTTCGGTTTCCGGCTTCAACACCTCGTCGAACGCCTTGAACCTCTCGGCCACCTCGTGCATCAGTAGCGCACCGGCGGAGTCGGTGACATAGACGCAATGCGCCCCGTAGGACTCCATCAGTCTGGCCTGCCGGGCCAGTTCCTGTGGCGGCGCCATGTGGGCCATCATCAGGAAGCCCGCCACGTCCATCCCCAGATTCCGGGCGGACTCGATGTGCTGCTTTGATATGTCGGCCTCCGTGCAGTGCGTAGCCACTCGAACGCTTCGGGCTCCGGCGGCGTAGGCCGCCTTGAGGTCTTCGATCGTGCCGATCCCCGGCAGCAGAAGCGTCGTGACGCGCGCCGTCTTGACGTTCGCCGCCGCGGCCTCGATCCACTCGAGATCGGTGTGCGCGCCGAATCCGTAGTTGAAACTCGAACCCGACAGGCCGTCGCCGTGCGCGATCTCGATGGCGTCCACTTTGGCCGCGTCGAGCGCCCGGGCGATCCCGCCCACCTGCTTCGTCGTGTAGCGGTGGCGGATGGCGTGCATGCCGTCGCGCAGGGTTACGTCCTGAATGTAGAGTCTTCGCGGCGTCATATCGTGACTGTCCTGTTCAGTTCGCCAGCGCTGCCGCGGCCGTCCGCGCCACCAGCCTTTCGGCCGTGGCCAGCGCGGCCGACGTCATGATGTCGAGGTTCCCGGCGTAGGCCGGAAGATAGTGCGCGGCGCCTTCCACTTCCAGGAAGACCGAGGTCTTGACGCCCTCCACGCCGCGGAGGACGAACGGCTCAAACTGCACCTCCTGTTTGAGCCGGTAGCCGGGCACGTAGCTCTGCACCTCCGCCACCATGGCACGGATCGACGCGTCGATTGCCGTCGTGCTGGCCATGTCGCTGAAGCAGAACACCGTGTCGCGCATGACAAGCGGAGGCTCGGCGGGATTGAGAACGATGATCGCCTTGCCTGTTCGCGCTCCTCCCACACGTTCGAGGCCGCGCGCCGTGGTTTGCGTGAACTCGTCGATGTTGGCCCGGGTTCCCGGCCCGGCGGACCGGCTGGCGATCGAGGCGACAATCTCGGCGTAATGGACCGCCGCGACACGGTTCACGGCGTGCACGATCGGAATCGTCGCCTGTCCTCCGCAACTTACCATGCTGAGGTTGGGCGCGCCGAGGTTCTCGTCCAGGTTAACCACCGGAACCACGAACGGGCCGATCGAGGCGGGGGTCAGATCGATGACCTGCTTGCCGTGGCGGCGCAGCACGGCGTCGTGGCGGGCGTGCGCCTTCGCCGACGTCGCGTCAAACACCACGCGGATGTCGGCGAACTCGCGCATGCGCACGAGCGAGTCCAGGCCCCCGGCGGTGGTGGAAACGCCCATCCGCCGCGCGCGCGCCAGGCCGTCCGAATCAGGGTCGATTCCCACCAGCACGCCCATCTCGAGAGTCCGTGATGTCCGCAGGACCTTGATCATCAGGTCGGTACCGATGTTGCCCGAGCCGAGGATCGCCACTTTTTCCGGCATGGTGTCAGTGTACACCGGCCCGCCGCGAAACTACAGTGTGATCAGGGGCCGTCCCGTCATCGCCCGGTTGAACAAGAAGAGGAAAACCCCGATCCAGAACAGCCCCACCGCCGCGACTGCGCCAAGCTGAATCGCCAGGGGCCGGCCGCCCAGCCGCCGGCTGACCAGATGGGCGGCCAGAGGAAGCGCCTGAAGACTGTGCAACCCCCACGCGTGGGCCACACGCAGATCGCCGTACTGCGTGCTCCAGTCCAGGAAGGGCAGTCCCGGCCCTCCATCCGGCCCGCCCACGCTGTGCGCCTGGTTGAGGACGATGATCATCCCCTCCAGGCTCGCCAGCAGGAACACGAACAGCGCCAGCCGGACTCCCATCACAACCGGCCGCGGATGGCTGACCTCCTGCCAGAGGAACTCGAACAAAAGCAGCGCCCCCAGCAGCGTGTTGACCAGAATCAGCAGACCCATCAGTCCGAACACCTGCGCGTCGAACGGGGTTTGGACGTTGAAATGCGACGGCACGCCGCGCGCCGCCTGCAAGGCGATCAGCAGCACCTCCCCCGTCATTGTCCCGGCCACGCCCCAACGGATGAGTCCACGCGCCCGCCCGATGTCCGGCAGCATGCCGAGCAGCAACGCCACAGTCCAGCTGTAGATCGTGATCGAGAGGGCGAACTTCATCGGCTTGATCCACGGATTGATGTTCGTCACCAGCCGGTCATCCCAGGGCGCGGCCAGCAGGAAAAGGCACAGCAGAAAAAGGTGCGTCCAGCCGCAGAAGTACAGGACCTTGTCGGAGCGCCGGATACGCCCAAGCAGTTCGCTCATGCGATTTCCCGGTAGCCGCTGGCGAAGTACAGCAGGGGAAGTCCGCCGTGGAACTCGACTCGAACCGCCTCGCCGAGGAGGACCACGTGGTCGCCTGCGTCGAACACGTTCCGGATCTCGCACTCCAGGTGCGACAGCGCCCCGTTGAGTAGCGGCACGCCGGTGGACCCGGGAAACCAGGCGACGCCCTGAAACCGGTCGTGCCCGCGCTGGGCGAAGCGTTGCGAAAGCTCCCGCTGATCCTGCGCGAGCACGCTCAGTCCGTACCTTCCGGATTGCTCGAAAACCGCCCGCAGGGGAGTGCTTTTGTCCACGCAGATCAGAACCAGGGGCGGATCAAGGGAGACGGAAGTGAACGAATTCACCGTCATGCCATGCGGCTGGCCGTCGGCGCCAACCGCCGTTGCGATCACGATTCCTGTGGCAAATTGCCCGCACGCGCGCCGGAAACTGAGTGCATCCATCGGGACGGCCGCCTTGACAAGCCGTTAACCTCAATCCTATCATGTGGTTTGCCGAGGAGGTCCGTTTGATCAAACTGGATATCATCAATGAAGTTGTCAACCGAACCGGCATCACCAAGACCAAGGCTGAGATGGCCGTGGAGACCGTCTTTGAAAGTATGAAGAGGGCTCTCGGGCAAGGTGAGCGCATCGAACTGCGTGGCTTCGGGATTTTCAACGTCCGCCCGCGGAAAACCGGGATCGGACGCAACCCTCGTACCGGCGCGGAGGTGGCCATCCCGCCGGGCAAGGCTGTCCGCTTCAAACCGGGTAAGGAATTGCAAGCTCTCTAGGCCGGCTCGAGCGTGACTTCCGCCCGTCCGCGCTATTGGGTGCACGCCCTGCTGCTTTGCGCCACCCTGTTCACCACCACGCTGATGGGGGCGTGGATGGCCTTCGACTTCCACAACAACCTGCCGCCGTTTTCCGGCGGCGACCTGGAGGCGCTGGGCCGCTTCTTTCGCGATCCCGGACTCCTCGCCGGCGGGCTGCCGTTCTCGCTGACGTTGTTGGCGATTCTCCTCGCCCACGAGTTCGGCCACTACCTGGCGTGCGTCTTCTACCGGGTTGATGCCTCCTTGCCCTACTTCCTTCCGGCTCCGACGCCGATCGGCACGCTCGGCGCTTTCATCCGGATCCGTTCTCCCATCTTCACGATGCGGGAACTGTTCGACATCGGCATCGCCGGGCCGCTCGCCGGGGCGCTGTTCCTGCTGCCGGCGTTCGCCATCGGCCTGGCGTACTCCAAGGTCCTTCCCGGCATCGGCGAGGAGAGCGAACTCATCTTCGGCGCGCCGCTCATTCAACGGCTCCTCATGGCGGCGGTCTTTCCGGGCGCTCCGTCGGAGGATGTCTACCTCCACCCCGTCGCCCGTGCCGCATGGGTGGGCGCTCTCGCCACCGCGCTGAACCTGCTTCCGATCGGACAGCTCGACGGGGGCCACATCCTTTACTCCTTTGTCGGACGCTGGCACCGCCGGCTCTCGCAACTCTTCGTGGCGCTGCTGGTGCCGCTGGCATATTTTTCGCTCAGCTGGCTTGTGTGGGCGATTCTGCTCTTCTTCTTCGGGCTGCGGCACCCGGCCATTTATGACAGCAGCGGGCTGTCTAGAGGCAGGAAATGGCTTGGCTTGTTGGCGCTGTCGCTGTTCATCTTGTGTTTCACCCTGACCCCCCTCCGCATTGAGGCCGCCCGGTAAACACCCGGGTGCGGCAGGTGTGTTCCGGCCCCGGTTGTCGGTCTGATTGGACGTCACAGTGAAGATCTCGGCCACTATCATCACTCTCAACGAGGAGCGCAACCTCCCGCGCGCCATTGAGAGCCTCCGCTGCTGCGACGAGATCGTCGTCGTGGACTCCGGGTCGACCGATCGGACCTGCGAGCTCGCCGCCAAGCTTGGCGCCCGCGTCGTCGAGTGCTCCTGGCTCGGCTATGCCGCCCAGAAAAATTTCGCCGCCGCCCAGGCGTCGCACGACTGGGTCCTGTCGATTGACGCCGATGAGTCTCTCAGCGAGGCGCTCGAAGCCGAAATCTGGCAGATCAAGAAGACCGGCCCCGCCTATGATGCCTATACGATGCCCCGGCTGGCGCAGTACCTGGGCCGGTGGATCCTGCACTCCGGATGGTACCCGGATCGAAAGATCCGCCTCTACCACAGGGCCAAGGCGACCTGGGTCGGCGACTACGTGCACGAGTCCGTCATCACCACGGGGTCAGTCGGCCACCTCGAATCGAACCTCCTGCACTTCACCTGCTCGTCGCTGGCCGAACACCTGCGAACCATGGACCGGTATACGACCCTCGCCGCCGAGCAGCTCGTTGCCCAAAACTGCCAGATCGGCTGGAGCCGGCTTGTCTTCGATCCTCTGTGGACCTTCTTCAAGACATACTTCCTTCAGCAGGGGTTCCGGGACGGGATCGAAGGCCTGTGCATCGCCTATATGGCGGCGTTCTACAACTTCCTCAAGTACGCGAAGGCGCGTTTCATGTTTCCCGGAAGGCACTGACCGCGAATGCGCATCCTCCATGTCGACACGGGGCGCGAAATGCGAGGGGGCCAGCTTCAGGTCCTGCTGCTCGTCCGGGGTCTCCGGGATCGGGGACACGCCTGCAAACTGCTCGCCCGCGGGCGGCTTCTCGAGGCCGCCAGAGAGGAGGGGATCGACGTCGAGGAAGCGGCCGTCCTGACCGTGCTCTCCCGCCGCTCGTGGGGCGAACTCGTGCACGCCCACGACGCCCGTGCGCACACGCTCTGCGTCCTTGCGGCCGCCCGTCCCCTTGTGGTGGCCCGCCGCGTGGCGTTTCCCGTCAGGCCTGGATTCCTGTCCCGCTTCAAGTATTCCCGCGCGGAACGCTACATCGCCGTCTCTAACCATGTGGCGGCCCTGCTTCAGCAAGCTGGTGTGCGGCCGGAGCGCGTCCGCGTGGTTCACGACGCAGCGCCGGGGTTCCCGGTGAAGCCGCCGGATGGCCGGATTGTCGCCGTGCACACGGACGATCCACGCAAGGGCACGGCAGTGGTACGCGCGACAGGGCTGCCGGTGGTCTTCTCCTCGAACCTCGACGCGGATCTTCCCGGCGCGTCCGTCTTCCTGTACATCAGCGAGGAAGAGGGCCTCGGCTCGGCAGCGCTGGCCGCGATGTCGGCCGGCGTTCCCGTCGTCGCCAGCCGTGTCGGCGGCCTGCCGGAAGTGGTGGAACACGAGGAAACCGGTCTGCTTGTCGAGAACACTCCCCAGGCGGTGCGCGCGGCGGTCGAGCGGATCCTCGGGGATCGCGGGCTGGCGGAAAGACTGGGCCGGGCCGGCCGCCGGAGGTTTGAAGAACGATTTACGATTGACGGAATGATCGCCGGGACGCTTGAGGTTTACCGCGAATGTCTTTGAATTTGGAGGTGGTTGCGGCCGCGCTGGCGGGTCTGCTCGCGGGCAGCTTCCTCAACGTCTGCATCTACCGTTGGCCCCGTGACCTGTCGGTCGTCTGGCCCGGGTCGCACTGCCCCGAGTGCGGTCACGCCATCGCCCCCTACGACAACGTCCCGGTGCTCAGTTTCGTCCTGCTCGGAGGAAGATGCCGTCACTGCCTCAGCGCGATCCCCTGGCGCTATCCTGTGGTCGAGGCGTTGACGGCCGTCCTGTTCGCACTCGGCGTCGCGAAATTCGGACTCACCGCCTGGGCGGCGAAATTCGCCTTGCATGCGTTCCTGCTCCTGGGCATGATCTTTTCCGACCTCGAAACCCGCCTGCTGCCGGACCAGTTCACCAAAGGGGGCATCGTGCTCGGACTGATCTGCGCGGCCGTGGCTCCGCTGGAACGGAATCCGTTCACCTACCTGATGGGCGGATCGGATCCCCGCGTGCACTCGATCGTGGAAGCCGCCTTCGCCGCCGTCTTCCTGAGCGGCGTGGTCTGGCTCGTGGGCGAAGCCTACACACGGATCCGGGGCCGGGAAGGCCTCGGCTTCGGGGACGTGAAAATGCTGGCGATGATCGGCGCCTTCCAGGGCCTGCTGCCCGGGCTGTTCACGCTCTTCCTGGGGGTGGTCTCCGGATCGGTGCTCGGGCTGGCCTACATCTACTTGACCCGCAAGGACCCTGCGACCTACCAGCTGCCGTTCGGGAGCTTCCTTGGCGCCGCCGCCTTGATCACCGCCCTGACGCGTTAGCCTTCATCCGCCGCATGAGATGATGGGTCTTGGCTCCGCGATCTCCTCATGAGACCGCGCGCGCGATTCTGGAAGCCTGCCGCGCCGGCCGCGCGGCTCCGCGCGCGTTGCTCGACTCCCTGGTCGACTCCGGCTCGAACGCCCTGTTTTCAGACCTTGTGGAGCCCCTCTGCGACGCCTTCGACCCCGCCCTCTGCGACGCCTACACGGACCTGTTCAGCCACGTGATCCGCCGCTCGGCTCCAGGCGTCGTTCCGCGAACGCCTCCGGCCGGCGGCGTGGACCTGGACGGAGTCAGCGAGGTTTGGGTGCTCTCCCGGGTGACGCTGGGCGCCGATGTGGCCGTCACCAGCGTCCTGCTGGACGCTGTCCTGAAACGGTTTCCTGAAAATCGGGTTCGTTTCGTCGGGCCCCGGAAGAACTACGAACTGTTCGCGGCGCACCCCCGCATCGGGTTCGTGCCGGCAAGCTACGGCCGGAGGGCGACGCTCGCCGAGCGGCTGGCGGCGACGCCTCGCGCCACCGATCCGGCGACGCTGGTTGTGGACCCGGATTCGCGTCTGACGCAGTTGGGTCTGATTGCGCCTTGCGCCGACTCCCGGCACCTTCATTTTCCGTCGCGGTCGTACCGGCCCGACAGCAGCCGGTCTCTGTCCGAACTGGCGTCAGCGTGGTGCCGGGAGACGCTGGGGATCGCCGACGCACGGGCGTTCCTCGCGCCGGAGGCCGAACCCGCATTGGACCGGCCGGGCCTGGTGTGCGTGAGCCTGGGGACGGGTGAAAATCCGGCCAAGCGTCTGCCCGATCCCTTCGAGCAGGACCTGCTGCGGCTGCTCGTCCGGAGCGGGTTCGAAATCCTCATCGACTACGGAGCCGGCGGGGAAGAGGCGGAGCGCGTGGACCGCGCCATCGCCGGCTCGGGCGCCTCTGCCGGCCAGGTGCACACCTGGAACGGCTCGTTCGCCCGGTTTGCGGCGTCCATCGCCCGGGCGCGCCTCTATATCGGCTATGATTCTTCTGGGCAGCATGTGGCCGCCGCCAGCGGCGTTCCGCTGATCACGGTCTTCACGGGCTACCCGAACGACAGGTTCCTTGCCCGGTGGCGTCCGCACGGCCCCGGGCGAATCCACGTGCTGACCGCGCGTGACCCAAGACCCGAACTGGAAAGGATCCTTCAAACATGCTGACCAGACGCCAGGTGCTCGCCGGGGCCGCCGTCGCGGCTCCAGCTCCCCGCCGGCCGAATATTCTGTTCGTGATGGTCGACGAGATGCGCTGGGACGCCATGAGCAGCGAGAAGCATCCCGTTGTCTCGACCCCGAACCTGGACCGCCTCGCCCGGCAAGGCACGAGGTTCTCCAACGCCTACACCGTGGCGCCGGTGTGTTCGCCGGCCCGCGCCTGCGTGTTCACCGGTCGTTACTGCGACGTCAACGGCGTCACGGCCAACGGCATTCCGGCCAACGACGGCGAGATCTTCCTGCCTTCGATCCTGAAACACTACGGCTACCACACGGCGATCTCCGGCAAGCTGCACTATTCGCCGCGCCGGTTCGACTACGGCTTCGACAGGTTCTGGACTTTTTCAACCGAAGGTCCCACGCCGGAGGCCGGCTTTGTCGAATACCTCCGCCGGAAGCACAACGCCCGCGGCAAGTGGGACATCGTGCCGGGAACCTGTCCGTGGCCGGACGATCCGCTCGGCAGCGACGTCGGCATCTACAAGTATCCCGAAGAGGACTTCGAAACCGAGTGGATCACGGATCGCTCGATCGAGTACCTGCGGTCGCGCCAGGGCAAGCAGGAGCCGTTCTTCCTTTTCACGAGCTATCTCAAGCCCCATTCCCCAAGCGTGGAGCCGCGCCGATGGTTTGAGAAGTATGACCCGCGGGCCATTCCCATCCCGAAACTGCCGGCCAACATCAGGGAGATCCGGGCCACGCAACAGGGCAGGGGCAAGCGACAGTACATCGACGACGAGCAGATGCTTCGGGTGATCAGCGCCGCCTACTACGGCGCCATCGCTCACGTCGACGACCAGATCGGCCGCCTGCTGGGCGAACTGGACCGGCTGGGGATGGCCGGCGACACGCTCGTGCTGTTCACGGCCGATCACGGCAACATGCTCGGCGATCGCGGCCGCATGTTCAAGGGCGTGATGTACGAAGGATCCTCCCATGTGCCGCTGATCTGGCGCGGCCCCCGCGGCGCTGCGGAAAACAAGGGACGCGTGGAGTCGAAGATCGTCGAGAACACGGACCTGCTGCCGGCGATTCTCGAAACCGCCGGAATCCCGATACCGGACGGCGTGCAGGGCAAGAGCTTTCTCGGGCTGATCCGCGGAGGCGACCCGCGCTGGAAGAACCGCTGCTTTTCGCAACTGCGCACCGCCATGCTCCGCACGGATCGCTACAAGCTGATCGACAACAGCCGCAACCTGAGGGGGGCGTTGGAACTCTACGACCTGGTCAACGACCCGAAGGAGGAGCGCAACCTTTCGTCAGATCCCCGGCATCGCGACTTCATCGAGGACGCCCGGCGCCGCCTCACCGAGTGGCGGGCGGACAAGCCGGCGCCGGTCCGGATCGCGGGTATGCCCGCGCCCGCCTACGCCCGCCTGGATCCGAACGAGCGAAAGGAACTGATCGAGAACGCGCCGGACCGGGTCGAACGGCGCAACCTGAAACAGGGCGGTCGAAAGAACCGCTGATCCGGCGGACGCCCCGGCCAGTCAGCTTTTTCCGTTCTGCCTCAGCACGGCGAGGTAGGGGAGATTGCGGTAGTACTGGCGATAGTCGAGTCCACAGCCGACCACGAACGGGTCGCCGATCTCGAAACACCGGAACCGGACCGGCAACTGCACCAGCCGGCGCGACGTCCGGTCAAGCAGCGTGCAGATGGAAAGGGTGTTGGGTCCCCGCCCGGCCAGCGTCTGCAACAGATACCGCAGCGTGAGTCCCGTGTCGACGATGTCCTCCACGACAAGGATGTCCTCACCCTCGATCGGCTCGTCGAGGTCCTTGGCGATCCGCACCACTCCGCCCGCCGCCCGCTGGGCCGAAAAGCTCGAGATCGCCAGAAAATCGACCTTGAGGGGAATCTCGATCAGCCGCGCCAGCGCGGTCAGGAAAAAGACGCTGCCTTTGAGCACTCCCACCAGTTTCAGGTCCCGGCCGCGGTAGTGTTCGGTGATCTCTGCCGCCACCGAACGAATCCGTTCATCGACCTGCTCGGCGGTGAACAGGATCCGCTCTACCGGAGCGGCCGGCTCGCTCATACCGCGGCGGGCCGGTCAGCCAGGCCGTGCTTGAAGATGAGGTTCTGGAAGTCCTTGTGGTAGAAAACCTGGATGTTGACGCCGGGGTAGAGCGAACGCAGCAATTTGACCTTCCGGTTCTTCCTGGTCACCAGCGACTGCTTCATCGTCGTCAACTCGACGTAGAGGTCGAACTCCGGGAGGTAGAAGTCCGGAGTGAACGATTCCTGCGCCCCGAGCGGAAACGTGCGCGGCTCGTATTCCCAGGCGATCCTGTAGAAATCGAGCAGGTTCGCGAAAATCGCCTCGCTCTCGTTGGCGAATCGTTTCTTGTGGATCCGAGCCCGGCCAGCCCGGGAGATGCCGTGGCGGGCCAGGCGGAGCCGGGCGGCGAACTCGAGGTCGGCGGCGAGAGCCGCCGGCGCCAGGCCCGCCTCGGGCAGCATCCGCACGTGGGCCGCGTGCTCGATGATCTGCGCGATCTGATCCGAGTCAAGGCCCTCGGAACTGATGGCGAGATCGATCTCGTCGGCCCGCGGACGCGCGCGTCCGAACTGTTTCCGGCGGAGGGAGCGTTCCTCGGCTTCGAGCTGCGCCAGCAGCCGCACGGCTCCGGCCTGGTCGAGGCGATGCTCGATCATCAGCGTCCCCGTCCGGTACCGGATCGGCGCGCTGACCCGGACGCGCAACACTCCGGATAGCGCCCCAACCAAGGCTTCCGCTCCCGGCGCGGTCAGCACGAGATGGTGCTCACAGGCCGCCCGCGCCACCAGCGCGGCCAAGGCCGCCGGCATAGCCCGGTCCGGAATCGACGTTTCGCTGCCGTACTCCTCCACGACCATCCGGCGCAGTGCGAATTCAGAGACCCACTCGTATTTCAGCCGCTTCGCAACCAGGCGTGCCACTTCCTCTGCGCGGCAGCCGGGGTCCCCCGTGACAGTCACAACCGCCATTGCGCTTAGGATATCCCTATCGACTCGCGTTTACAAGGAAAATGAATTTTTTTCTCGCGCCGTCTCAATCACTTGCGCTGCGGGCGGCCCGGCGGCCAGGGGGCGGCGCGATAGTCTGTGTCGCAAAGGAGTTCGCCCCGCCTGATCTGTTCCAGACACTGTTTGTCCCGCCAATGTCCTGCCTTGCGCCCCGCCCGCTCATCGAGGAGCGTTCCCATCCCGACACGGCGAACTCCTTCTTTCCTGCCGCCGGTTCAGAGAATCAGCATGCAGTCGCCGTAGCTGTAGAAGCGGTATTGTGCGCGGATGGCATGGTGGTAGGCGGCGAGCGCGAGCTCCCGTCCCGCAAACCCGCACACGAGAACGAAAAGGCTCGACCTGGGCAGGTGGAAATTGGTCAGCATCGCTCCAGTTACGACGAAGCGGCTGTCCGGGCTCAAGAAAAGGTCGGTTTCACCTTCCCCGGGAAGCCCGCGCGTGGTTTCCACCGCGCGCACGGCCGTCGTCCCCACGCAAACCACCCGCCGGGCAGCCAGGATCCGGCTGGACGCTTCCTGCGTGATGCGAAACCATTCCGGGTGCAGGCGAACGGCGGCGGTATCCTCGGCATGGAGAGGCTGAAATGTCCCCAGTCCGATATGGAGAGTCACCCGGGCGACGGTCCCCGGACACTGTGCCAGAACCTCGGGGGTGAAGTGGAGCCCGGCGGTCGGGGCGGCGACAGAGCCGAGCTCGCTCGCAAACACGGTCTGGTAGCGCTCGCGATCGGCGCTGGTGTCCTCCCGCCGGATGTAGGGCGGAAGGGGAACGTGGCCGTAGCGGTCGAGCGCGGCATAGAGATCGCCCTGACACTCGAAGCGGACGATTCGCTCGCCGTGCTCGTTGCGGCCAAGCACCAGCGCGGCGAAGTCCGGCGCGAAGACGATCCGGTCGCCGGTGCGGACTTTCCGGCCGGGGTGCACCAGGGTCAGCCAGTTGCCACCCGGGATGGGACGGACGAGGAAGACCTGGACGCGGCCCTCAAACCCCTCGCGATGGCCCCACAGGCGGGCAGGGAAGACCCGGGTGTCATTGAGGACCAGACAGTCGTCCGGGCGGAGGAAGGAGGGAAACTCGCGGAAGGTCCGGTCCTGCCAGGTGCCGCTGGCGCGGTCGACGACCAGCATCCGGGCGGCCGAACGGTCCGCGAGCGGCTCCTGCGCGATGCGGTCGGCCGGGAGCGGAAAATCGAACTCGGACAGGCGCAACCCTCTACAATAACAACTTGCGCATTCTGGGCATCGAAACCTCGTGCGATGAGACGGCCGCGGCGGTGGTCGAAGACGGCCGCCGGGTCGTTTCCTCGGTGGTCGCCTCCCAGATTGATCTGCACGGGCAGTACGGGGGCGTGGTGCCCGAACTGGCGTCGCGGGAACATCTGAGGGCGATCGTGCCCGTGGTCCGCGAGGCCCTGCGGCGCGCCGGATGCGGATGGGCGGACCTGGCCGCCGTGGCGGTCACCGAGGGGCCCGGGCTGACCGGAGCGCTGTTGGTCGGAATCACCTACGCCAAGGGGATCTGCCTGGCCCGCAAGCTTCCTCTCGTGGCTGTCAATCACATAGAAGGACACATTCACGCCGTCGTCATGGAGGCGGGCGGCGTCCCGCTGCCGGCGGTGGCGCTCGTGGTGAGCGGCGGGCACACGCACCTGTTTTCGGTTCGCGAAGGGTTCGCCTACACGCTCCTCGGCAAGACCCGGGATGACGCCGCGGGTGAAGCGTTCGACAAGGTGGCGAAGTTGCTCGGATTCGGCTATCCGGGGGGACCCGTCATTGACCGCCTGGCGCCCCACGGCGACCCTTTCGCCGTCCGCTTCACGGAAGCGAAGATGAAGGGCAATTCGCTCGACTTCAGCTTCAGCGGCATCAAGACGGCGGTCCTTCGGTGGGTTGAGCAACGCGGCATGGCGGACGAGATCCGCGCGCGCAAGGCGATCCTGCGCGGATCGCCGGGGCCTACGGTGGAGGAGTGGCTTGCCGTGACGCCGAAGGCGACCCTGGACCTGCTGGCCTCCTTTCAACGGACCGTGGTGGAGGAACTCGTCAAGCGCGCCCGCCAGGCGGCCGAGCAGACCGGCGCCGCTTCCGTGATCATCTCCGGCGGAGTCGCCTGCAACACCGGCCTGCGCGCGGCGGCGAGCTTTTCGTGTCCGGTCTACTTCCCGACTCCGGGCCTGTCCACCGACAACGCCGCGATGATCGCGGCGGCCGCGTGGCCGAAGTTCCGGCGCGGGGAATTCGCTGGCTGGGATCTGCGCGCCCGGGCCAACCTGACTCTGGCATAATCTCCCCATGATCTCTTTGAAGCGATTTGCCCCGGCCGGCCTCGCCGCCGCCGGAATGGCGTTCGCCGGCGTGCACAGCGTGCACGTGGCGGAAAGGTCGGATGTGCTCGGAGGCAAGCCTTTCGGGCGCGCCGGAGCCTATGAAAAGGTGACAGGCAAAGTCCATTTCCGGATCGACCCGAAGGCGCCGGCCAACCGCATCATCAGCGACATCGACCTGGCCCCGGTGAACGCCGAGGGGGTGGTGGAGTTCTCGGCCGACTTCTATGTGCTCAAGCCGCGGCAACCCGCCCAGGGAAATGGAACCGTGTTCTACGAGGTCTCCAACCGCGGCAACAAAGGCGTGGTGAGCATGTTCAATCTCGGTCGCGGCGGGCTCGATCCCTCCTCCGAGGCGGACTTCGGCGACGGCTTCCTCATGGAGCGCGGCTTCACGGTCGTCTGGCTAGGCTGGCAGTTCGATGTGCCCGACGATCCGGGAAAGCTCCGCCTGTACACGCCGCGCGCCCAGGGGGTGACGGGCGTCGTGCGGGCGGAGTTCGTGCCCGATTCGCGGATCACGTCCCATTCGCTGGCGGACCGCAATCACATCCCCTATCCGGTCGCCAATCCCGACGACCCCAGCGTGCAGATGACCGTGCGCGACCGTTGCGACGGGCCGCGCCGCACGGTTCCCCGCGACCGGTGGAAGTTCTCCGAGGACCGTACGATGGTTGAGATGGCCGCCGGCTTCGAGCCGGGCAAGATCTACGAGGTCGTCTATCAGGCGAAGGATCCGGCTCTGGTCGGCCTGGGGCCGGCGGCGATCCGGGACTTCATTTCCTTCCTCAAATACGGAAACGAGCGTTCGGGCGCGATCCTGCTCGGCGAGCAAAACCGGCACATCAAGCGCGCCATCGGGTTCGGTACCTCGCAGAGCGGACGGTTCCTGCGCACGTTCCTCTACTACGGTTTCAACGCGGACGAAAAGGGCCGAAAGGTCTTTGACGGCGTGTGGCCCCACGTCGCCGGCGGCGGGCGCGGCAGTTTCAACCATCGTTTCGCGCAGCCCTCGCGGGACGGCCATCCGCACATGAACTGCCTGTATCCGACCGATATATTTCCGTTTACCGATCTCGATCAGACGGACCCGGAAACCGGGATGACCGGCGGCATCCTGACAAAGGCGAAAGAGCAGAACGTGGTTCCGAAACTGTTCCTGACGAACAGCTCGTACGAGTATTGGGGCCGCGCCGCCGGGTTGACGCACGCGACCGTCGACGGAAAGGCCGATGCGCCGCTGGCTCCGGACACGCGGTCGTATCTGCTGGCCGGGACGCAGCATGGTCCGGGGTCGTTCCCTCCCGCCAGGGGCGCCGCGGAGAATCCCGCCAACGCGAACGACTACCGGTGGCACATGCGGGCCCTGCTGGTGGCGCTCAACGAGTGGACATCCAGCGGCAAGGAGCCGCCCGCGTCGCAGATTCCGCAGGTGCGCCGCGACCAGTTGGTCACCGTGGCCGCCGTGCAGTGGCCGAAAATCCCCGGCAGCCGGCTGCCCCAGCGCCCCCAGCGGGCATGGAGAGTCGACTATGGCCCGGAGTTCCGGACAAAGGGGATCGTGACCGAGGAGCCTCCGAAGATGGGCAATCCGTTCGTCACACTCGTTCCGCAGGTGGATCGCGACGGCAACGAAACCTCGGGGATCCGCCATCCGATGATTCAGGTGCCCCTGGGAACCTACACGGGCTGGAACCTTCGGACGAAAGCCATCGGTGCGGAGGATGAGATCTACAGCATGGTGGGCTCGACCTTCTTCTTTCCCCGGACGCGCGCCGAGCGGCGGAAGTCCGGCGATCCACGGCCGGCGATCGAGGAGCGGTACAAGAGCAAGCAGGAATACCTGGATAAGTACCGCGCGGCGGCCGCCGCGCTCGTCGGGCAGGGCTACCTCCTCGAATCCGACCTGAAGGCGGTGATCGACAAGGGAGCCTCCTACTGGGACGCGGTCATGAACGAGCGGCAGGTTCGCTGACCGATTCCCCTCAGTCCGTTTTCTTGTTCAGCTCTTCGAGCCTGACAATGATCGACTGATTGGACTTGATCAGCTCGGCGATGATCTCGTCGCGGGGACGGGAATCGCGGGGCGCCTTGGGCGCCGAGCCGGGCTCGAGCAGGGGCCACAGCCGCTGCCGGATGTCCGGAGGCAGAATGCTTTCCAGGTACTCGAGGGCCGTTCCTCTCAGGTGGGCGTCGTCGGTGTGAAGCCCGTGAAAGGCGATCTTGAGCGGCTCGGGCGGCAGCACGAGCGCCAGCAGGTTGAACAGGTGCTGAAGGCTGCGGTTGGTGCGGTCGCGCAGCAGTTCGTCCATGAACGGAGCGCCTTCCGACTCGTCCGACCGGTCGAGGAGCCGGTGGCTGTCCCAGACCGGCTTGCTGACCGCCACTTCCCGGCGGATCGCCCCGAAGACTTCCTCGGCGTCGAAGCGGATGGAAGGGTTGGCCGCCTGGATGGACTGGAGAGCGCGGCCGCACTGGAAGCGGACTTCAAACCGTTTGTCGTTCAGCCCCATCATCAGGCCGTTGGCGACCCGCCGGTTGGGCGCCGATGCCAGCACGCGCGGCAGGCGCCGCCGGATGGCGAAGTCCGTTCCCGGGTCGAGCAGGGCGTCGATGAACTGCCCGACATTTCGCTCGGCGACGGCGCGAAGCGCGTGCACCACCTCGTTGGCCACGCGGTCCCAGCCGAGCAGCGTCAGAAGATGGGGGATGTGATAGCTTTTCGGTTCGGGGTTCTGGAGCAGGAAGCGGCGGATCTGCGTCACGCTGCCGGACCGCAGCGCCGCGATCTGCTGGAGGACCGGATCCTGCATCGCGGTGGTGGCGCCGGCCTGGGGCCGCTCGGTGGGCTCCTCCGGCGGCCGCTGTGGGGCGGGCGGACCCTCCGCTTTGGGCGGCTTCGACACGAACGTCATGGCCGAGAGCACGGCGCTCGGGTTGACGATGGTCATCGAGTCTGCAAAACCGGTCAACCCGACTTCCGGCGGCGTCTCATCGCTTGACACGTCGCCCAACCGGTTGCGCAGTCCGTGTTCGAGAGCATCGAGGTAGGCGCCCCGGAGCCGGGTGGCCACGTAGACTCCCGCCAGCGAAACGAGCACCACGCCGCCCAGGATGGCCGGCATCGCGAACGCAGGAATGGCCGCCAGCAGGAGTTTCACGAAAAGGCCGCCGAGGGCGTCACCCAGCCGGTCGAAGCCGACATCCACGACGGACTTGGCGGCTCTCTTCTCCTGGACCGGCATGGGGGTGTAGAAGAGTTCGTAGCCGGCGCGAAACAGCGAGCCGCGGATCACCGCCTCGATCCCGCGGGCGAGGGTGGCCGTTGGCAGGCCCTGAAGAACGAGCGCGCCGATTCCTCCGAACGTCATCGCCATTGGGAGCATTCCGACGGTTCGAGCCATGCCGAGGTGCTTGAGGGCGAATCCGCTCATGGCTGTCTGAAGCAGGAAGGTGATGACGCCGGAAACGCTGTAGAAGAGGGCGAAGAAGCGCAGCAACGTTTCGCCCTTGCCGTAGCTGGCCAGCGCCTGCGCCTTGAAGACGTAGTCCATCATCGCGGCGCTGATGGTGCCGAGAATCACCAGCGCGGCCAGGGTGCGCAGATACGGCGCTTCGCGGAGCGTGTTCCAGCCGGACCTCCGCTCGCCGGCCTCCTCGCTGCGGGCGGGCTCGGACCGCACGTCGCGCACGAACTGGAGCATCAGCGCGCAAAGGAAGTGGTAGGCGGCCAGCACGGGCAGCATCACCGGCAGCGAGAAATGCGCCGCGATCCGCTCGGCGACAACGCCGCCGATCAATCCTCCCAGAGTCCCGGCCCCGGCGATCCGGCCGACATGGCGCTTGGTGGTCCGGGGGTCGAACCGCTCATTGACGACCGACCAGAATCCGGAGGTGAGGATCGAGCCGAGCGCTACCGTTTGAAGGTAGACAAGGACTGCGCAAACCCGCGGGTGGTGCTCGATGGCCACCCACACGGCGATCTGGAGGAATCCGCTGGCCGTGAACGCGGCCGGAATAAGCACCGCTGGAGGGATGCGGCTCATCAGCCGGGAGCAGGCCGCGACGCAGAGAATCGAGAAGAGGGCGGCGGCGATGACCATCGTGGGCAGCGCTGTGACGTCGAACCAGGTGAGAAAGAAGGCGTCGCGAACGGCCTTGGATCCGACGTGGTAGGCGATCATCGCCAGGCAGGCGCCCATGGCGAACCAGACGGCGAGTTTGTCGGCGGCCCGGGCGGCGGGACTATCCACGGGACGCCGGCTCCTCCCGGCGGAATTCGCTGACGCACTCGCGCACCAGGGCTTTCAACTCGTCGCGGGTCAACCCATGGTGGACGATCTCGATCTTCTTGGGTCCTTTCGCCGGGAACTCAATGCCGGCCTCAAACAGCCGGATCTTCAGACGGCGGTTCATCTCCCTGCCGACGTCCCACTGCCTTCCCGGCCGGGTCCGGATGCGCGCCTTCACATGCACGTGTGATTCCCCCAACTGGTCGACGCCCAGCACTTCGAGCGGCGCCAGAATCAGCGGCCGGAACTCCGCTTCCGCCGCCATCTCGTCAGCGACGGACCGCATCACAACAATAGCGCGATCCGGGTCGTCCTGATAAGCCAGGTGCAGGTGGAAGAGGTAGTAGGAATAGTCATGGGTCCGATTGGCCAGCTTGGTGATCGAGCCGTTCGGAAAGACATGGACGGTTCCCTCCACGTCCCGCAGAACGATGGTCCTCAGGTTCAGTTCCTCGACTGTGCCGGGCGTATCGTTGATCACCACAACGTCGCCCACGCGGATCTGGTTTTCCAGCAGCATGAAGAAGCCGCTGATGACGTCGCGCACGAGGTTCTGGGCGCCGAAGCCGATGTCCAGGCCGGCCACGCCGGCGCTGGCGAGAACCGGCGCGACGTCGAATCCCATTTCCCGCAGGGCCATCGTGGCCGCCAGCAGCAGGATCACTGATGTGGCGAGCTTGCGCAGAATGCCGGCGATGGTCGAAGCCTGCTTTTCCAGTTCTTCGTCCGATTCGCCCCGCCGGCGCTGTACCGTGGTGACGAAGTACAGCCAGGCGCCCCGCATCAGCCGGTTCACCAGGAGCGCGGTGACGGCGGCGCCCAGGAGGATGAACAGAACACGGCCGGATGCGGCCAGATGGGGCGCCAGTTCGGAGAAGTTCATCAATACCTGCCGTTGGATCCACCGCCTGCGCTGTTGTCGCGCGCACGGCCTTTATCCGGCTTCCACCGGATTGCGAAGCACGCCGATATCCTGGATCTCGACCTCCACGACGTCGCCCGGTTTCATCCGCCGCGTGGACCCCGGCGTCCCGGTGAAGATCAGGTCTCCCGGCTGGAGTGTGACGTTCTGGCTGATGAAGCTGACGATCGCGGCGGCGTCGAACAGGAGGTCCGCCGTCGTCTGCTCCTGGACGGTTTCGCCGTTGAGGCGCGTGGACAGTTTCAGATTGCCGTAGGCGGCGCCCCGGACCAGGCACGGACCGCACGGGCCGAAGGTGTCGCAACCCTTCGCGCGCCACCATTGAAGGTCTTTGGCCGCGCCGCGTTGCCACTCCCGTTCGCTGACGTCGTTCCCGCAGGTGACTCCAAAAATGTAGGATGGGGCCTCCGGCTCCGGAATCCTGCGGCCTGTCCTGCCGATCACCAGGACCAACTCGCCTTCATAGTGGACATCGGAGGCGTTCGGCGGGATCACGATCGGCGCTTCGGGATTCTGGAGCGCGGTGATGGGCTTGTAGAAGATCTCCGGAACCGTTGGGGCGGGACGGTTTCCGAGGTGGCTGCGGTAGTTCAGCCCCACGGCGAAGATCTTGGGAGGCTCGGCGGGGGCCAGCAGGGTGACGGACTCCAGGGAGACGGTTTCTCCGGTGGGCTCGTGGGCGAGGTACGGGGCGGCGGAGAGGGTCCGGACCGTGGAGCCCTCCAGGAGGCCCCACACGCCTTGGCCATTCCGGGCGAATCGAACATAGCGGGTCATGGGCAAACTGTCAGGCTAGCATTTCCGAGGCGGCCAGCAGCGTCTCCTGGACATCCAGCTCCTCCTGTAAGGTGACGGAAAGGGGCGAGCCGTTTCGCAGGAAGCGGGCAAGTTCCTGGAAATCGCCGGCATGGCGAGTGAAGGCGGGAAGCCTAACTTCCTGTTTTCCCTCCGCGTATGGGCCGGCGGCCTTCACGAGGTCGATCTCGAGGCGGGGGGCGCCTTCCATCAGCCGGAGCGTCGCCGTTCCGTTCGACCCTTGAACCTCGAACATCCGGTGCGCGAACAGGGGGCGCGTGGCGGCGTAGGGCCTGACGATCGCGCTCGAGACGATGCCAAGGGCGTCCGGCCAGTTGAACGAAGCGTCGGCGCATTCCCCGTACGCCGTGGTGCGGCGGGAGCAGTGGAGCACGCAAGCAGGCTTTCCCAAAAGGCGGACCAAGGGGTCGATGAGGTGGCAGCTCTGATCCGACATCTGTCTGCCGTTCAGCAGCGCCGACTCCGAGCGGCGGTCCGGAAGGAGAGTGTCCATCATCCCGTGAACCAGGAAGATGTTGCCGAGCCAGCCGTTCCTGGCGGCGTCGATCAGGGCGTTCATGCCCGGATGATGGCGCCAGAGGTAGCCGACCTGGACCAGGAGGCCGTTGCTGCGCGCAAGCCCGGCGATTCTGCTGGTATCCGCCTTGCCCGCAGGAGGGCCTTCAAGGTGTACGTGTTTTCCGGCGGAGAGCGCCGCGACTGCCAGCGGGCCGTGCAGCCTCGCGGCGGATTCAATGGCCACGACCGGAATCGTGGGATCGTTCAGAATCTCTTCCCGGGTCAGCATCCGCACGCCCGCCGCGCGGTACTTCCCTGCGACGGCGGAGTCGGGCTCCCAGATCCCCGCCAGTTCCCAGTCCGGCGACTCGCGGCAGAGCTGGACCTTGTCGGGGCCGTGGGAATGGCTTACGCCAAGGAAGGCGATCCGGATCCGGCCGGCGTATCGCGACGGCCCGGCTGCTGCGCACGCGGCTCCGGCGGCGGTGGCCGTGAACTGACGACGTGTCATGCCGCATTATGATACACGATGGACGTCCGCATGCGATATATCCTTGCTCTCGACGAAGGAACCACCAGCGCCCGCGCGGCTCTCTACGACCCGGAGGGCCGGCGGGTGGCGATGGAATCGGCGCCGATTCACTGTCATTATCCGAACCCCGGTTGGGTCGAGCAGGACCCTCTGCAAATCTGGGAAGCGCAGATGGACGCGGTGCGGCGGACGCTGTCCGCGGCGGGGATCCCGGCCTCCGCGGTGGGCGCGGTGGGCGTCACCAACCAGAGAGAAACCACCGTGGTTTGGGACCGGGAGACGGGCGAGCCGGTGGCGCCCGCGATCGTCTGGCAGTGCCGCCGCACGGCGCCGTTCTGCTCGGAACTGGCAAGGTCGGCCGACGCCGCGGCGATCACCCGGAAGACGGGGCTGGTCATCGACGCCTATTTCTCCGCGAGCAAGATCAAATGGATCCTCGACGCCGTGCCCGGCGCGCGCGGCCGCGACCTGCTGTTTGGAACGGTCGACACGTGGCTGATCTGGAAGCTGACCGGGGGATCGGTTCACGTCACGGACCCGTCGAATGCGTCCCGCACCATGTTGTACGATCTGGCCGCCGGGGCCTGGGACGGCGATCTGCTGCGGCTGTTCGGCGTTCCCGCGGAGATGATGCCGCGGGTGGCCGGCTCGTCGGAGGTGGTGGGCGCCGCCCGCGGCGACGTGCTCGGCGCCGAGGCGCCGATCGCCGGGATCGCGGGCGACCAGCAGGCGGCCCTGGCGGGCCAGGCCTGCTTCCGCCACGGCCTGTCGAAGAACACCTACGGCACCGGCTGTTTCGCGCTGCTTCACACCGGGAGTTCTCCGGCGTTGTCGCGCAACCGGCTGCTGACGACGCGGGCTGCCTCTCCGGACGCGACCCCCCAGTTCGCCGTCGAAGGCAGCGTGTTCGTGGCCGGCGCCGCCGTGCAATGGCTGCGGGACCAGATGGGTCTGATCGCGTCGGCGGCGGACTCGGAGACCGTCGCCGGGTCAGTGGATGACACGGGCGGCGTCTATTTCGTTCCGGCCTTTGTGGGCCTCGGCGCGCCGCACTGGGACCAGGACGCGCGCGGCCTGCTGTGCGGGTTGACCCGGGCGACCAGGCCGGCGCACATCGTCCGCGCGGCGCTCGAGGCGATCGCCTACCAGACGTGTGAACTCGTCGCGGCGATGGAGGCGGATTCCGGGGAGCGCATCGAGGAGTTGCGGGTGGACGGCGGAGCCACGGCGAACAACTTCCTCATGCAGTTTCAGGCGGACATGCTGGGCCGGAGAATCGTGCGCCCCGCCGACATTGAGACCACCGCGCTGGGAGCGGCCTACCTGGCGGGGCTGGCGACCGGCTACTGGAGGTCAGTGCAGGAAGTCGAATCCTTCTGGCGCGTGGATCGCGTCTTCGAGCCACGGCTCGATCCCGCGCGCCGCGAGGAGTTGTTCCTGGGCTGGAAGGACGCCGTTCGCAGGACCCGTGCGTAGCCGGTCCAACGTGCGGGAAGCCGGGGCCGTCATTGTCCGCGCGTCCCGGACGCGGGATTCGCGTAGAAGGTCTCCCAGTCCGCCGCGGCCAGGCCGTTGGCGTCCCACACCACCTTTCCCTCGCGGAGCGTGAGTTCAGCGGTGACCCGTTTCGCGCCGTACTTGCGCGCATTCCGGACGTCGACGTAACCGAATCGTCCGGTCTCGAGGCGGAGAACGGCCACATCCGCGCCCGCTCCTTCGGCAAGGTGTCCGAGTTGCGGGCGCCGGATGATCCGCGCAGGAGCGGCCGTGGACATTCGGATGACATCGGCGAGCCGGACGCCTTCGTTCAGGATCTTCGACATGCAGTGAAGCATGTCCTTCATGCCCGCGTTCATGGAGCCGGTGTGCAGGTCGGTCGAAATGGAATCGAGCCGGAAGCCCTGCCGGTGCGCCGCTGTGGCGACGTTCCAGGCGAAGCTGCCGCCGCCGTGCCCCATGTCGAAGAAAATGCCCCGCTTCCGGCCTTCAAACAGGGCCGGATTCAGCCGGCCGTCCGGAAGCAGTTCGTTGCGAAGCCCGGAGAAGGCGTGCGTGTAGATGTCGCCCGGCCGGAGCTTGTGGAGAAACAGCTCCCGGATCGGGCGTTCGGGGTGATTGGCGCCGAAGTCGACCATCACCGGAAGGTTGGCGACCGATCCCGCCTTCACGGCGTTTTCGACCGCGGTCCAATCCTTGTGCGGGTAGTGCGCCGTCTTGATGCCCACGACGACGTCGGAGTGAAGCCGGGCCATCCGGACAAGCTGCTCCGGGTCCATGTCGGCGGGATCGCCTTCGTTGTCGCCGGACATGCCGAGCGCGGCGATGTTGAGCAGGGCGAGCACGCGTGTCTGGGCGCGGTCGATGACGCGCTGGCGGAAGTCGGGGAAGTTCTTCCAACCCGACGTTCCGGCGTCAACCATTGTGGTGACGCCGGCCCGGAAAGAAAAGTTGTCGGGGTAGACGCTGCTGTCGCCGGTGAGGACGCCTTTGGCGCCCGTCCCGGCGTAGACGTGGACGTGGATGTCAATGAGGCCGGGAGTGACATAGAGTCCGGCCGCGCGGATCACCTGCCGGGCCGAGGCAGCCGGGATTTCGGGGGCGACCTTCGCGATCCTGCCTCCAGCGATGGCGACGTCGCGGCGGCCATCCACGGCGTTCGCCGGGTCGATGACGTGGCCGCCCTTGATCAACAGGTCATACTGAGCCGGCAAGGGAAGGGCCAACGTCAGCAGAGGCAGGAAGCGCATGAGGGACATTGTATCGGCGCCGGGCGGAGAAATGGCCGGAGTGCGATGGTCTGCTGTAGAATTTGTAGAATCATGAGACAGCAAGCAGACCGACGCCGGTTTCTCAAGCTCGGCGCCGTGCTGGGCGGCGGCGCGTTGGGCGCCTGTAGCCGGCCGCCGGATGCCGAGGAAGGCCCGAGCGATCTGGGCAAGCCGGTTTCCTCTTACGGGAGCCGGTCCCCGTTTGAGAAGGCGGCGCGCCTGGTGCCCGACACGAAGACCCCGGAGGCGGCCTCTTCGCGCACGCCGCTGGCTTCGCTGTACGGCACGATCACGCCCAACGATCTGCATTTCGAGCGCCACCACGCGGGCGTGCCGCGGATCGATCCGGCGCAGCACCGGCTGCTCATCCACGGCATGGTCAGGCGGCCGCTGGTGTTCACTGTCGAGGAGATCCGCCAGTTTCCCACTGTTTCGCGGGTCTGTTTCCTCGAGTGTTCCGGCAACAGCGGCAGCGAATGGGGCGTCAAGACGGCGCCCGATGTCCAGCGCAGTCACGGACTGGCAAGCTGCGCGGAGTGGACCGGCGTGCCGCTTCGGCTGCTGCTCGAAGAGGCCGGGATTGAGCCAGGCGGGGAGTGGCTGGTGGCGGAGGGCGCCGACGCCTGCAAGATGTCGCGAAGCGTTCCCCGTTTCAAGGCGATGGAGGACGCCCTGGTCGCCTTCGGGCAAAACGGCGAGGCGCTGCGGCCGGAGCAGGGCTACCCGCTGCGTCTGCTGGTTCCGGGATGGGAAGGCAACATCAATGTGAAGTGGTTGCGGCGCATCAAGGTTCAACAGCGTCCCGCCTACACCAAGGACGAGACCTCGAAATACACAGAGCTGATGCCGGACGGCACGGCGCGGATCTTCACCTTCGCCATGGACGCCAAGAGCGTGATCACGTTTCCGTCGGGCGGTCAGAAGCTGACCCGGACGGGGCCGTACGAGATCAGCGGTCTTGCCTGGAGCGGCCGCGGCCGCATCACGCGCGTCGACGTCTCCACCGACGGCGGCGCCACGTGGACGCCGGCGCGGTTGCAGGAACCGGTACAGCCGATGGCGTTCACTCGGTTCAGCCTGGCGTGGACCTGGAACGGCGGGGACGCCGTGCTGGTCTCGCGGGCAACCGACGAGACCGGCTATGTTCAGCCGACGCGCGAGGAACTGGTCGCGGTTCGCGGCTTGAACTCGAACTATCACTGCAACGTTCAGAAACCCTGGCGAGTGAGCGGCGACGGGAGCGTGCGGAATGCGGACGCATAGATGGATCGGCGCCGGACTGGCGCTGGCGGCGGCGCTCGCGCAGCAGCCCCCGGGGCGCGGCCTGGGCCGCGCGCCGACCGTCGACGAGATGAAGGCCTGGGACATTTCGATCGGCCCGGACGGGCTGGGATTGCCGGAGGGCAGCGGAACGGTCGAGGAAGGCAGGAAGGTCTACGAGGCGCGCTGCCAGCGCTGCCACGGCGCCAACGGAGCGGGTGGCGACGAAGCTCCGCTCAAGGGAGGAATCGGCTCGCTCAAGACGCCGAAACCGCTCAAGACAGTCGGCTCCTACTGGCCTCACGCCACGACGCTGTTTGACTACGTCCGACGCGCGATGCCGTTCAAGAACCCCGGCACACTGACCAACAATCAGGTCTACGCGGTATCGGCCTACATCCTTCATCTCAACGGGATCATCGGCGCGGGCGACGCGATGAACGCGGCGACTTTAGCGAGGGTGGAAATGCCGAACCGGAATGGATTCGTTCCCGATCCGCGTCCGGACACTCCGAAGAAGGCGTCCAGCCCGAAGGGCGCGGCGAAGGGGCGTTAGCCTTCGGGCGGCTTGCGCCGGGCGGAACGCTTCTTCCAGGCGGCGGGAAGCGAACACGGCCGGTGAGCTTTCGCATCCTTCGTGCTATGAGACCCCTATAATGAAACGAGGGGCCAGATGAAGAAGTTCTACATTGAGACCTTCGGCTGCCAGATGAACGCGCACGACTCGGAAAAAGTCGCCGGCACGCTTCTCGGCCGGGGCTACGAGCAGGTAGAGACCCCGGAGGACGCCGAACTGGTTCTCTACAACACGTGCAGCATCCGCGACAAGGCCGAGCAGAAGGTCTTCAGCCGGCTTCAGCAGTTCAAAAAGGAGGCCGGCCGGAGCGGCAAGGTGTTCGGCGTTCTCGGCTGCGTGGCGCAGCAGGAGGGCGCGCGGATCTTCGAGAAGGCTCCGCACGTGAGTCTGGTGTGCGGATCGGCGAGCTACAACAAGCTGCCCGAGCTGCTGACGCAGATTGAATCGGGAGACAGGCGCGTCACGGGGCTGAGCCTTGACACGGACGAGACGTTCGAGACGCCGATGACGCGGCGGGACAATCCGCACCGCGCCTACATCACGATCATCGAGGGGTGCGACAAGGCGTGCGCCTACTGCGTGGTTCCGTTCACGCGCGGGCCGGAACGCAGCCGGACGGCCGAGAGCGTGCTCGCCGAGGCGCGCGAGCTGGCGCGCATGGGATACACGGAGATCCAGCTTCTCGGACAGAACGTGAACAGCTACCGGGATCCCTCGGCCGGAGCAATGACGTTCGCGGAACTGCTGCGGCGCGTGGCCGAGATCCCGGGGCTGCGGCGCGTGCGTTTCACGACGTCGCATCCGCGCGATTTCGGCCGGGATATCGTCGAGGCCATCGACGGCAATCCGGTTCTGTGCAATCACGTGCATCTGCCCGTGCAGTCCGGATCGGACGCGGTGCTGGCGCGGATGCAGCGGCTCTACACGCGGGAGGACTACCTGCGGCGGATCGGCTGGATCAAGGAGTCGCCGCGCGGGATCGCGCTGAGCACCGACGTGATCGTGGGCTTTCCGGGAGAGACGGAGAAGGACTTCGAGCAGACGCTGCGGCTGATCGAGGAGGTCGAGTTCGACTCGATGTTCAGCTTCAAGTACTCGCCGCGGCCGAACACGGCCGCCCAGGCGCTGGACGGTGCGGTGGAGGAAAGCGAGAAGAGCCGGCGCCTGACCGTGTTGCAGGAACTCCAGCGGCAGATTCAGGTGCGAAGGAATTCGTCGCTGATCGGCACGGTGCAGGAGGCGATGATAGAAGGCTTCAACTCCGCCACCGGGCAGTGGATCGGACGGACGCCGCAGAACCGCCCGCTGAACTTCACCGGCGGCGGAGCGCTTGAAGCGGGGCAGTATCATCGGGTTTTGGTCACCCGGGCGGGGCCGAACTCGCTGGTCGGCGAGTATGCGGGCGCCGCCGCGGCGGCGTGAGGAAAGGACGGCGAACATGGAAGTTGAGATGAAGATACGGGGCCTGATGATGGACCCGGTTACAAACATGCCGATCGTCATCCTCAAGGACATCAACGGCAGCAGCATTCTTCCGATCTGGGTGGGCGTCTACGAGGCCAACGCGATCGCTCTCGAGATCGAGAAGGTGGCGACGCAGCGGCCCATGACGCACGACCTCATCAAGACCCTGCTGCTCGGGCTCAGCACGGGAGTCCGCAAGGTGGTGGTGAGCGAACTGCGGGACGACGTCTTCTACGCCGTCATCTGGCTCGAGCGGGACGGGCAGTTGATCACGATCGACAGCCGCCCGAGCGACGCGCTGGCGATTGCCTTGCGGCTGGATTGTCCGATTTTCGTTGACGATTCGGTCCTGCACAATTCGAAGATGGCGTCGGCGATCTCGGAAAAGGTGAACAGCGAGGAACTGCGGCGCTGGCTCGAGAACCTGGGCGACGAAGACCTCGGCCGTTACAAGATGTAATGCCGCCCGGGATCTGGTCGAAACTCGCCGCGAGAGGATTCGAAGTGGCGGAACTTCCGCTGGCGCGGCACGTGGTCGTGGCCAGGGAGGGGTTCGCGGCCTTGATCGAACGGCGTGGAGACGGTGCCGGACGGGCGGGTACGCCCGGCGTCGTCACCGAAAAAGGGATGGCGATGCTGGTATGGAGGAACGGCCGGCCGTTTCTTGTAGCCCGAGGGCTGCAAATCGAGGCCACCGAATATCAGGTGGAAGGTCTGCGGTCGTTTGCGACGGACCTGGAGGAGGCCCTGAGAGACTGACGGCCGGTCTTCCTGGAGGGAAGCCGGCCGCAGGATGGAATCGTCCCTTTCGAGGCGTTATTTCTTCTTGCCGGCGCCTTTCTTCACGCCGCCCTTGGCCGCGCCGCGCGCCGGCGGCGGCGGGGCCGGCAGACCCGTAATCTTCGCCTTTTCCTGGTCGACGACGAGCATGAAGGGGTCGCTGGTGAACTCCGCGGCCACTCCGCCCTCGAACTCCACTTCGGTTCCGGGTTCGATCTTGGTGGTGTGCGCGGCGTCGAGGCGGAGCTTGATTTCATCCTGATCGCCCGTGATGGAAACCACAAGTTCCTTGGGCCGCGCCGGCGGCGTGGAAGAAGTGATCTTGCCTTTGAACTTTGGCAGCGCCGAGCCTTTCAGCGTGCCGTTGAAGTACTCGGCTCCTTCGGGAGTCAGGAGCGTCTTCTTGACGCCGAGCCACATCGCCTTCTGCGGATCTTTGGCCTTCAGTTCCTCCTCCTCGCGGATGGCGCGCTCCTGAGCCGATTCAATCTTCAGGTCGGCCGGCGGGAAGGGATCCTTGAGCGCTCCGGCGATCATTTCGGGGAGCCCGTCTTTTCCACCGTGATAGTTGACGTAGGTTTTTTCGAGGAACGCCTGCAACTGTTTCCGGGCCTGTTCCGGCAGCGCGTTGGCGCCGCCGTAGTGCGCGGCGCGGGCCAGGTGCCACAAGGCGGGAATCTGCTTTTCCCTCTTTTTCTGTTGCAGCATCACCGTCGCCAGCCAGTAGGATACCTGGCCGTCGTTCGGCTCGATCTTGAGAAACTGCGTGAAGGTTTCCTCTCCCTTGTCGAATTCCTTGCGGGTCATCTGAATCCAGCCGATGGTCTTGATGGCCAGCGTCTCGGGACCCAGCCGCTCCTTCTTCCATTGCTCGTCGGTGGCCTGGGCCGGCTTCTTGGAGGGCGCGAACACCTCGTCGAGGTTCGCAAGAAGGCTGCGCGCCGCCTTCTCCCCGCCGTCGAGGCGTTCCGGGTCTGTCTTGCCGGAACTCATCACGAGGCTGGTCAGGAAGAAGAGGCCGGCGAAATTCTTGGGGTCCATGCCGACGAGTTCCTGCGAGGCGGCCCAAGCCTTGTCGGCGTCCCGAACGCCCTGAAAGTAGGTCGTGGCGATGAGCTGCTGGCGGTCGAGTTTGTAGTCCGAGTCCGGATACTTTTCCTTCCATTGCAGCAGCAGCTGGATCTTCTTGTTGGGGTCCGCTTCCTTGACTGCGGCAGTGAAAATGTCGTACTCGCCCTGATCCTTGACCTTTTTTTCTTTCTGTTGAGCCAAGACGACGTGCAACGACCCCCACAAAAGGACCGTCGCCATTGACGCTGCTAGCTTGTTAACCGGCTTGAAAACCACTCATGGCCTCCATGGATCGTTGATGTACTAGTGCACTCTTGCGCAGCCAGGCACCCGACGCGCTCTTGCGGAGTATATCTAAATCCCTGGATACACGCAACAAGAGCAGGCTTAGCCGGCCGGCGCGGCATCGCACGAACTTCCTCGAGGCTCTGAGCCTGCGAGGCAGGAGGCCATCGAGCACCCTCATCAGCATCGTTAGATGCGGGGAAGCGCCCATTTGTTCCCGTCCTTTTTGGAGGCGCGTGCTACAATCCCGCTTCCAGATGCGTTTCTTCGATCTTGGCGTGATCACCGCATACCTGATCGGGATCACACTGTTTGGGGCGCGGTTCCGGCGATCCCAGAAGTCACTGAGGGACTACTTTCTCGGCGGCCGCAGCACGCCGTGGTGGGCGATCGCGTTTTCGATCGTTTCGGCGGAAACCAGCACGCTGACGGTGATCGGGACGCCGGCGCTTTCCTTCAATGGCAATTTCGGGTTCCTCCAGGTGGTCCTGGGGTACCTTGCCGGGAGGTTGGTCATCTCCTACCTTCTGTTGCCGCACTACTTTCGCGGTGAGATGTACACGGCCTACGAACTGATGCAGCGGCGGTTCGGCAACCGCATCCGGCGGTTCACGGCCGGAGCGTTCCTGGTTCTGCGCGCGATGGCGGAAGGAGTGCGGGTTTTTGCGATTTCGATCGTGATCTCGATCGTGCTGGGAACAGGGGAGGCGCTTTCGATTTTTCTGATTGTCTGCCTGACGCTTTTCTACACCTTCGAGGGGGGCATGACGGCGGTGATCTGGACGGACGTGGTCCAGATGATCCTCTACATTTCGGGCGCGGTGATCAGCCTGTTTGTGATTCTGGGCAAGATCCCGGGGGGATGGGCTGAAGTCTGGACCGTGGCGGGAGCGGCGGGAAAGTTCCAGTTGTTCGACTTCCGCTTCGAGCCGACGGCGGAGTTCTTCCGGCAGACCTACACGTTCTGGGCCGGCTTGATTGGCGGCTGCTTTCTGAATTTCGGCAGCCACGGGACGGAGCAGTTGATGGTTCAGCGCCTGCTTTCGGCGAGGAGTGAAAAGGAAAGCCGGATCGCGCTGCTGGCAAGCTGGGTGGTTATCGCCAGCCTGTTCAGCCTGTTTCTCGTGATCGGAGCGGTCCTGTACGTGTACTATCAGTCGGCCGGAATGCCGCCGCCGAATCTTCCGGACCGCATCTATCCGTCGTTCATCTGGAACAACCTTCCGGCCGGCGTCGCGGGCATTGTGATTGCAGCGATTCTGGCCGCAGCGATGTCGAACCTGAGCGCCGCGTTGAACTCGCTGGCGTCGACCACGGTGATGGACTTTCTCAAACCGGTCGGTGAGCAAGCCGGCGCCCACCGCACCGACGAACAGTGGCTGGCCGTGGCGCGCAGGGCCACACTGGTCTGGGGCGCGATCCTGTTCGGCATCGCGCTGGTGGCGCAGGGCGTCCGCTCCGTGTTGGAGGCCGGGCTGTCGATCGCCAGCGTCGTTTACGGGGCGCTGGTCGGCGTCTTCCTGCTCGGGCTCTACTCCCGCCGGACGGGGGAGAAGGCGGCGATCGCCGGGATGGCGGCCAGCCTTGCAGTGATGCTGTACGTCTGGAGCGGGACGAGGATCGCCTGGAGCTGGTACGTGGTGATCGGCACGACCGTAACCGTGGCCGTCGCGCTCGCCTGTTCGGTATTTTTCAAGGAGAGTCGTAAACATGTCTGAACTTCGGCGCGACCTGGGCGTGTGGAGCGCCGCGGCGATCGTGGTGGGGACGGTCATCGGAAGCGGGATTTTTCTGGTTCCGAAGACCATGGTGGAAAAAGTGGGCTCAGTGGAGTCCGTTTTTCTGGTGTGGATCGCGGCGGGGATTCTCTCGCTGGCCGGAGCGCTGACCTATGGAGAACTGGCCGCGGCAATGCCGGAGGCGGGGGGAGAGTACGTGTACCTGCGGGAAGCCTATGGGCCGTTCTTCGGATTCCTGTACGCCTGGACGCAACTGCTGGTGGCCCGGAGCGGATCGGTGGCGACGCTGGCCACCGGCTTTTTCTACTACATGGCGAACTTCTTTCCCGGCCTGGACGGGGTGATGATCGACGGTCCGGTGCAGGTGAAATACGGGCAGTTGGCGGCCATCGGCGTGATTCTCTTTCTTGCTGTGCTGAATGTTTTCGGGGTGAAATTCGGGGGTGGAGTGCAGGTGGTGCTCACGCTGATCAAAGTGGCCTGCATTCTGGCGATCATGGGGGTAGGATTTCTGGCGCCGTCGGGCCGATTGGAGAATTTCTCCACCAGCATTCCGGCGGCGACGGGGATTGCGGGGTTCTTTGCAGCGATGGTGGCGGCATTGTGGGCGTATGACGGCTGGAACAACGTCGCGATGGTGGCCGGCGAGATCAAGAATCCGCAGTGCAATCTCCCCCTTGCGCTCACGGCCGGGACCCTGGCTGTGATCATTCTCTACGTTTCGACGAACCTGGCGTATTTCTACGTGCTGAACGCGGCTGAAGTCGCAGGCAGCGACCGTGTGGCGGCGACAATGATGGGAAGGGCTCTGGGCCCGGCAGGCGCCGCCGCGGTGTCGGTGGCGGCGATGATTTCGATGTTTGCCGCCATCAACGGATCGATTCTCGGGGGGGCGCGCGTTCCCTACGCGCTGGCAAAGGACCGGTTATTTTTTCCGCAACTCGGCAAAGTCCACGCCGAGTGGGGCACGCCGTCGGTTTCGATTCTGGTGCTGAGCGGGTGGGCGTCGCTGCTGGTGCTGACCGGCCGATACGACCAACTATTTACTTACGTGATTTTCGCCAGCTGGATTTTGTATGCGATGGCGGCGGCTTCCGTCGTTGTGCTGCGGAGAACCCGGCCGGACCTGGCGCGGCCCTACAAGACCCTTGGCTACCCGGTTGTGCCGGTTCTGTTCGTGCTGGTGGCCTGCGCGCTGCTGGGGAACACGCTGCGGGAATCGCCGCGCGAGTCGATCATGGGCATCGGATTGATTCTGATGGGTCTGCCATTCTACTTTTATTGGAGGGCGAAGCCCGGGAAATAGTCCTGTTTTCGTTCTCCTTGTTCCGAAAACAGAACAGCTGGGCTTGAATCTTGCCGCAGGGTGCGGTATAAAGGACTGCATTGGAGGCGGATGGTTCTCTCTCTTGTTCTGATTTCAGAACGCCAGCGCCTCCAGAACGTGCAGTTTGGAGATTGTTGCCATATCGGGAGGCACACATCATGGACGTTGCCAAGATGCTGGCGGAACTACGCCAGGAACGCGAGCAGATCGAAGAGGCGATCCTGACCCTGGAGCGACTGGTCCGGGGGAGGGTCAAGCGAAGGGGACGTCCACCAGCCTGGCTGGCGGAGGCCAGGAAACGCGAAGCCAAGGCAGCCGCCAAACCTAAGTCCGTCGCGGCTTCCAAGGCCGCTGACTAAGTCAGCCACTAATACAATAGGTAGCCTGACCGGACATCCAGAAATCGGCCCAACGCCGGTAACTGGCCGGTGAGAATCGACTCCACAACCACTCCCTGTTCGAGTCCGCCGAGCACGGCGTTGTTGGCGATAAGTCGGGAGTTCGCCCGGATGTCGATCCTGCCTGGGTAGAGCTTCATCAGCGCCGCAGCGAGCTCGATGCCGAGCCTGCCCGCGTTCACCTTGTCCCGGTCGACGATGAGGAGCCGGACGCCACGGCACAGCTGGTTGGCGAGCATGGCGGTACGAGGCCGGAAGCGGACGGGGTACGCGCGGATGCCGGGGATGTTCCTGCCGTTGAGGTAGCGCGCGAGGTCGACGCCGTTGACCCAAGGGGCGCCGACGACTTCGAACGGCGTATCGGTGCCTCGTCCGACGGAGAGAGTCTTCGAGTACTCCAGCATCGCGACCCCGGCATACAACAGGGCCGCCGTCATGTTGCGCATGTTCGGAGAGGGATCGACCCACGGCAGGCCGGTCGAGTCAAACCAGTCGGAGCGCTCCCATCCCGTCACCTTCACGACTTCGAGTTTGACATTCATCTTGCGCTGGTCGTTGAACAGCATCGCCAGCTCACCGATAGTCATGCCGTGGCGGAGCGGCAATTCATGGACGCCGACGAAGCTGCGGTGTTCCGGGTCGAGCACGGGGCCCTCGACGTGCCCGCCTGTGAGAGGGTTCGGACGGTCGAGAACCATGACCGGCAATCCGAGTTTGGCGGCCTGCTCCATCGCGTTGAGCAGGGTGGACATATAGGTGTAGAAACGGACTCCGATGTCCTGAATGTCGAAAACGAGCACGTCGATTCCGCTGAGCTTGTCGGCGGAGGGAGCGCGGGCGCTGCCCCGGTAGAGGCTGTAGACGGGGATACCCGTCTTGGCGTCCCTGGAATCGTCGATATGCTCGGTGTCCTTGTTGCCCTGAATTCCGTGCTCGGGAGAAAACAACGCGGTGAGGTTGACGCCGGCGCGGAGCATCAGATCGATGTTGCGGCGGCCCCTGTGGTCGATGCCGGTCTGGTTGGTGATGAGTCCGACGCGCTTTCCCTTGAGGCTGGCGAAGTTCGTCTCGGCCAGGACTTCGAGGCCTGTCCGAACGTTGCCGGTCCGAACGCCGCGGCCGGGATCGAGGACGGTGGCCGGGAAGACGACCCCGGCGTGAGACGCCGCGATGTTGGCGACCCGGGCCCGCAATGAGCTGATGGTGGGCCGGCGGACGGGATGGACGCTGTTGGTCAGCAGGATGACATAGGTTTTCGACACCGGGTCCATCCACAGCGACGTTCCGGTGAATCCGGTGTGGCCGAACGATCCGACAGGAAACAGGTCGCCGCGGGGAGCCGAATAGCGAGAGTCGATATCCCAACCCAGGCCGCGGATCTCGCGCTGACCGTCCGGCGAATGCGGCCGGGTGAACAGCGCGACGGTGGCCGGAGCAGCGATGCGGACGCCATCGATCTCACCGCCCCGGAGCATCATCGACGCGAACCGGGCGAGGTCCTCGGCGGTGGTGAACATGCCGGCGTGGCCGGCAATTCCGTCCATAAAGCGGGTGGTGGGATCATGGACGATGCCACGGAGGGGTTCGCTCATCCCTTCCTCTTTTTCGGTGGGCGCGATGCGGCCGCGCCGTTCGGCGGGGGGCTGAAATGTGGTGTCTTTCATCCCGAGGGGAGCAAACACGCGGTCGCGGACGAAATCCGGCAGGGGCTGCCCCGCCAGCCGGCGCACGATCTCGCCGAGCAGGAGAAAGTTGATATCGGAGTAGATGAACTTTTCGCCGGGCGCGGCGACCGGCTTGTCGATGAGCGCCAGGCGGATGCCGGTATCGTAGCCGGACCAGGCGGGCTTGAGGTCGACGTCGGGCCGGAGTCCGGAATAGTGGGTGAGAAGCTGGCGGATGGTGATCTCGCTTACGCCGTTCTGGAATTCCGGCAGGTAGGCGGTGACGGGGTCGCCGAGGCGGATGCGCCCCTGTTCGAGGAGAATCATGACGGCCGAGGTGGTCGCCACGACCTTGGTCAGGGAGGCCGCGTCGAAAATGGTGTCCTCGGTCATGGGCTCGCGGGAAGGCGTCAAGGCGCGCCAGCCGACGGCCTTCTGGTAGAGAACCCGGTCCGGCCGGCCGATGCGGACCACGGCGCCCGGGATTCGATCCTTTTCGACCGCCTCGATGAGAATCCGTTCGAGGTCCGCCGCTCCCGGATACTGGTTCTGCGCCGCGGCAACGGCGGCAAAGAGGAGGCAGGCGGCTGTCCGCCTGAAGGGTCGTTTCATGAGGAGAGCTTTCGGGCGAATCCTTCCATGACGAGAGCGAGTTCGAAGTCTTTGCCGGTGAGTCCTCCGGCGTCGTGGGTGGTCAGGTCCACGACGACGCGATTCCAGGCGTTGAACCACTCCGGATGATGGTTCCGGGCTTCGGCCGCGGCCGCGCAGGCGGCCATGAAACCGAAGGCGTGGACAAAGTCGGGAAACTTGTACTCACGATGGAGCTTCCCGTCGAGGACGCTCCAGCCGTCAAGTTGGTGAAGTCTGTCCTCGATCTCCGCGGGGGTGAGTTTGCGGGTCATTTCACATTCTCCCGTAGACTGGTATCCACGCTCCGGTGATGTCGCGGCCGGCATCCGAGCACAGCCACAGCAGGAGCGAGGCGAGCGAAGCAGGTTGAACCCATTGGGACGCGGTGGACTCACCCATCGCCTCGCGGTTGGCGGGCGTGTCGAGGGTGGACGGCACGACGGCGTTGACGGTGATTCCCGCCGGACGAAGTTCGGCGGCCGCGACCTTGACCACTCCGAGGAGCGCCGCCTTGGAGGCGACGTACGCCGACAGGCCGGCAGGAGGCTCGATGGCTGCGCGCGAGCCGATCATCACGATGCGCCCGCATCCGCGCTGCTTCAACAACGGGATCACGGCCGTCATCATCATGACAGAGCTGTGCAGATTCACCTGGAGCATCCGGGTCCACGTTTCCTCCGGAGTGTGCTGGAGCGGCTGGCCGCCTTCGAAACCGCCGACCAGGTGGAGCAGGGCGTCGATGTGGCCAAAGGCGGCCATCGCCCGCTGCGCGCTGAACTCGGCTCCGGCGCGGGTGGTCACATCGGCGTCGATGGCGAGAAAGTCGGGAGCGGGAGTGGATTCCTTCCAGCGCCGAGCCACGGCAGCGACGCGGAATCCAGCGCCGCGAAAGACACCGGTGACCGCGGAGCCCAACGCCCCTTGCGCCCCCGTTACGAGCGCAACGGGCATCCCATCAGCAGGCATAGTCTGAGTATAACCGGCGGTGAAACGCGCCCTTCGCGGCCGAAGGTAGGCTATCGGGGGACTTGCGCGACCGGAGCGACCTGGCAGCCAATCCTGAAAAATGGTACGCTCAGCGCATGAACCGCAGACACATCCTCTTTGCCGGCGCCGGGGCCTTGGCACTCCAGGCGCAGGGCACCAAGACACACCTGAAGGTCGGCGACATGGCTCCCGAGTTCAAGCTGCGCGGAACGCACGACCAGACGGTGTCGTTGGCGGATTTCAAGGGCAAGTTCCCTGTTGTGCTGGCATTCTTCCCCGCCGCCTTCACCGGTGGCTGAACGAAGGAGATGAAGGCGTATCAGGCTGATATCGCCAAATTCGAAGCCGCCGGAGCGAAGGTTTTCGGCGTTTCCACGGACAACCTGCCGAGCCAAAAGCACTGGGCGAACGAGGTCCTCAAGATCCAGGTACCCATTCTGAGCGATTTCCAGCGGGAGGCCAGCCGGGCGTACGGCGTGCTGCAACCATCGGGCATGGCCACCCGGACGACCTTCGTGATTGACGCCGACGGGAAGATCTCCCACATCGACGAAGGCGCGGCCGCCCTCGATCCGACCGGCGCCGTGACTGCGTGCAGCCGTCTGAAGAAGTAGCCCCGCGGTTTCGAGCCCAGCTGAATGCCGGCGACCGGCGCCTGTTGGCGCTGGCAGCCGGCATTATCGCTATTTCCGGCCTATACGTCTCGCGAAACTACCGGGCGGCGTTCCCGCAGGCATCGTTGCATCTCGAACTCTCGCGGGCCGAGATCAACTCGCGGGCGGAAGCATTTCTGCGGGGCCGGAAGCTGGATCCGACGGGCTTCCGTCAGTTGACGCTGTTCGAACCGGACGACGACGCCAGACTGTACCTCGAGCGCCAACTCGGGCTGGCCGAAGCCAACCGCCTGATGGCTACGACGGTTCCGGTGTGGCGCTGGCGCGCCCGCTGGTACCGGCCTCCGGAGAAGGAGGAGATGGTCGTCTACCTGGCGCCGGACGGCCGGCTGTCGGGATTCGACCACAAGCTGGCTGAAGAGCAGCCCGGCGCGCGCCTGACGGAGCAAGAGGCGCGGCGGCTGGCCGAGGATTTTCTGACGCGGCAGTCGCCGGCGCCGCACAAACACATCGAGTCGCAGGCCGTGACTCATCCGAACCGGACGGATCATGTCCTGACCTGGGAGCAGGAAGGATTCCGCGCCTCCGAGGCGACGTTGCGGCGCACGGTGATTGTGCGGGGAGGGGAGGTGGCCGGCTATTCCGAGTATCTGAACCTGCCGGAGCAGTGGCGGCGCGACTTCACGGCGATGCGGTCGAAAAACGAGTTGTACACGCAGATCGCCCAGGCGGCGTACCTGCTGCTCGTCCTCGCCGCCATGGTGATCACCGTCAACGGCATCCGGCGCGGCAACGTGCAATGGCGGACGGTCCTTCTGCTGTCGGGCGGCGCCGGAGGTCTGACCGTGCTGGCGGAGTGGAACCACTTTCCGTTTCTGCTGGACCGGCGGTCCACGGCCAGTCCGTTCGTTGAATCCGCGGTGCTGAGTTTGTTTGAGTCGATCGGCGCCGGGGTCGGGGTCCTCCTCTACGTGGCTGCGGCGGCCGCTCCGGGTGAGATGGAGTACCGGCGCTTTCTCCCCGGAATGCTTTCACTGCGCGGGGCCTTTTCACGGCATGGAATCCGCACACGCGAGTTCTTCCGGGCCACGGCGGCGGGCTATGCGATGGCCGCCGGCCATATCGCCTTCATCACAGCCTTTTACCTGGCCGGGAGGAGCTTCGGCGTCTGGAGCCCGCAAGATGTCGAGTACTCGGACATGCTCTCGACGGCGCTGCCGTGGATCTACCCGCTGACAATCTCCGTGCAGGCGGCCACGGCGGAGGAGTTCTGGTTCCGGCTGCTCGCCATTCCCCTGCTCAAGCGTTGGACCGGTTCGACATGGATCGCGATTCTGGTTCCGGCCTTCGTCTGGGGATTCCTGCATGCGAACTATCCGCAGCAGCCGGCTTACGTGCGAGGCATCGAGGTGGGAGTGATCGGAGTCGCCGCCGGGTTGGTGCTGCTCCGCTTCGGGATTCTCGCGACATTGATCTGGCACTACACGGTGGACGCCGCGCTGATCGGGTCTTATCTTCTGGCGTCCGACAGCTGGTATTTCCGGCTGTCGGGAGCCGCGGTGGCGGGCGTGGCGCTGCTGCCGCTGGCCGCTTCGATCTGGTTTTACCGGCGCGAAGGGGGATTCCTGGAATGGGCCAGGCTGACCAACCAGGCGGTTCCGGAGCCGGAAGAAAAGGCTCCCGCCGAGGTGAGGCTCACACTGCCACCGGCGGCCCCGGCGTGGAGTCCCCGCCTTTTCTACGTGGCCGCCGGCGGGCTGCTGCTGATCGCGATTCCGGCGCGGCCGCCGCAGTTCGGCGGGTTTCTCAAGGTCGGGATCACGCGGGCGCAGGCGATCGAGGCCGCGGGCCGGCCGGAGGCGCCGTGGCGGGCCGCCGCCGAGTATCTCGAGAATCTTGACGAGGATGTGATCGAGTATCTGCGGCAGAGCGTCGGCGCGGCGGAAGCCGACCGGGCGGTGCGGGAGCATACGTGGACGGGTCTGTGGCGGGTCCGCTATTTCCGGCCGGGCGAGAAGGACACGCGAACGGTGTTTGTCGACCAGGATGGGAGCGTCAGGCGGATCGACCTGGAACCGGGCGAGGACGCTCACGGCGCACAGCTTTCGCGGGAAGAGGCGATCGAGCGGGCGCAAGGTTACCTGCGCTCGCAAGGCGTTGCGCTGGATTCGTACTCTCTTCTCGATTCCTCGTCGGAACAGCGCCGGCGGAGGGCGGACCACCAGTTCGTCTGGGAGCACCGGGACTTCCGGGCCGGCGAAGCGCGCGCGCGGATCTCACTGGACATGATCGGGGATCAGCCGAGCGCATTCCGGCGTTACATCAAAATCCCGGAGCAGTGGCTGCGGGAGCGGAACCGGACGCGGGTGCGGGAGTACGCGTTTCCCGCACTGGCGGGCGGCTTCCTGATGCTCACGGCCATCACTTTCGTGACCTGCGCTGGATCGCTGGCGATGCGCTGGCGGTCCTACGCGGGCGTGGGGGCGGGGGCGCTGGTGGTGTGGGTGATATCGAGCCTTAACAACTTGCCGTCGATGTGGCTGCGCTACGACACGGCGCAGCCGGCGAACGACTTTCTCGCCGACCAGATGCTGGGGCGGGTGATGTGGGGAGCGCTGGCGACGTTTCTGGCCGCGGGCGGGGCGATGGTCACAGATACGGTGCTTCGGGTGGCGCACGGCGAACGGCGGATCGTTCCGGCGGCATGGCTGCCGGTGGCCGCTTTTGGGGCAGCGGCGTGGGCGGCGCCGCGCATCGCCGTCTGGATGGGAGACAGAGTTCCCGGCGAGCGCGCGTCGCTGGTGTTGTGGCAGGCGCCCGCGGTGGAGACGGCGGTACCGGGCGTCGCCGTGCTAACGGGGGGGATGACGGCGGCGCTGGCCACCACGCTCGCAGCGACGGCGATCCTGTCGATCGGGTCGCTCCTGGCGCCCCGGCGGCGGTGGGGCTACGGAGGTTTCTCGGTGGTGTGCGCGGCGGCCTCGCAGGCCACTTCCGCGGCGCAGTTCGCCTATCACCTGGCCGCGGCGGCGGCGCTGCTGGGTCTCGTGGTGCTGGCGGTCCGCACTCACGGGGCGGCGGTCTGGTCGCTGGCCGGGGCGATGTTTCTGGCGGCCACCTTGCGTGAGGGCATCCTGCTGGCAAGCCAGCCGCCCTACTTCTGGCAAGGGCTGGCGGCGTGCGCGACGGGCGTGGCGATGGCAGCCTATTGGGTTCGGCGAATGGGATTCGCTCCGGAGGCGTCGCAGCCGGCGGCGCCGCCGGATACTCCCGGGGAGTTGGAGCAGACCTGAAGTCGTTTGGGTCCGGGAGGGTCCTTCCTGAGCGGGTGCACGTCCTGGCGTTGGGCCGCGTCATAATGAAAAGTGGAGCTGGTATGAACAGAAACAGGCGGCGGCGCGGCTTTTCGCTGATGGAGCTTCTGATCGTGGTGGCGATCCTGATGATCATCGGGGCGGTGGCGGTACCGCGCATCAACATCGCGCTGATGAGCGCGAAGGAATCCGCGGCGACGCGGGAGATCCACAATCTCATTACGGCGCAGACGCAGTACATGTCGAGCTACCAGCGCTACGCCACGTCCCTGACCGAGTTGGGACCGCCCACCAGCGGGCAGGCGGGGCCGTCGGGAGCGGACCTGATATCGAAGGACATGGCGTCGGGAACCAAGAACGGCTACAAGTTTCAGATGGTTCAGACGCCGCAGGGCTTCAACGTCATCGCGGTGCCGGTCCAGTTCGGAAACACAGGCCGGCGCACGTTCTTCGCGGATCAGACCGGCGTGATCCGCCAGAACTGGGGGGCGGAACCGGCCACGGCGACCAGCGAGGAACTCAAGTAAAGCAGCGCCGTCCGGTGCAGGGCCGCGGCCAGTCAGGAAATCGTATCGGGCCGGGAAATCGGATGGCCCGTGGCTATGACGTGGCTATGATAAGATGCTCCTAAGAACAAATTGGCTGGCAGCGTAGAGACCCGTGTCCGCCAGCGCGTGGCGGCGGGAACGTGACCCGTTCCGCCACGGGATGAACCCTAGGTTCGCTGGGCCGAAAGTTTGCAAGGCATCCATAGCCCTTGGCAAGGGCGCTTGATTGGGCGCCGAAATCAGAACTCGAAGCGGCTCTTCGGAGGCAGCGAGTCAGCGCCAGGGAGACCACAACTGGTCCGGCGCCGAGAGAGTTTGCCGCGTAGAAAGGTTTTCCGTATTGTTCGTACCGTCAGCAACCGGATTGAACCCGCCTGATCTTCGCGTGCGGTTCGCGTCCGGCGCCCGGCCGGCTTTCCCGCGAATGCTTCCTCCCCGAGGGTCCGCTTCCAAACCGGAGAACCCTCATGACGAAAGAGTTGGTGATTTCAGCAAATCGCCACGAAACCAAAGTTGCCATCCTGGAGGATGATCAACTCGTAGAAGTTTATTTTCAGCGCTCCAACGAGTATTCGCTCGTCGGCAGCGTTCACAAAGGCAGAGTCACGCGCGTGCTGCCGGGGATGCAGTCGGCGTTCGTGGACCTTGGCCTCGAGCGGGACGCTTTCCTGTATGTGTCCGATTTCCTTCACGAGGAGGGGAGCGAGGACTACGAGCGGGTGGGCGGCGGCGACGGCAAGGACGAACGCGGCCGCGGCCGGGGCCGGGACGGGCGCCGCGATGGCCGGGACCGCGGGCGGGACGAGCGCCGGGCTGAAGACCGGCGCCCGCAGGAAGCGCCTCGGCCGCTTGAGGAAAAGCCCGCCGTGGAGGCCGCCGTGGCTGCGCCGGCCAGTGTCGAAGCACCGGCTGCGGCCAGTCCGGCCACCAGCGCCGAGGGCGAGCGTCCGGCAGACCGGACGAATGAGCGGGAGGGCCGCCGCGGGCGCGGCCGGCGCCGCCGCCGGCGGGGTGGACGGGGAGGCGGACTCCCGGAGTCGAAGTTCGCGGCCGCCCCTTCAGCGGGTTTCGCGGAACCGGCGAGCGGTCCGGCGGAAGGTCCCGAGGAGGAACTGGAGCCGCTGGTGCTGCCCGGGGAGTCGATCGCCAAATACAGCGCGATGACCGGCGAGGAACCCGAAGCCGAGGAACCCGAAGCCGATGAGGCCGCCACCGACGCGCCAGCGGATCCGGCCGCGGCGGCCGCGCCGGAGGCGCCAGTCGAGGGCTCCGGGGTTGCGCAAGTCGGGCCGGTGACGCAGGAGGTTCGGGACGAGGTTGAAGACCTCGTAGCGGAGGCGATCAGCGAGAAAGAAGTAGACCAGATCCAGGAGGCGGCTGAATCCGCGCGGGAATCCGGGGAAGCCATGGAGGACAGCGCCGCGGCTCAAGCGAGTCCCGAGGCCGGACTGCCCGCCGACGACGGTCTTCCGGACTCCGAGGACATGGCGGAGGGGGAGGAACCGGAGGCGGAAGAGGAGGGCGCCGGCGAGGAAGCAGGCGCAGGAGAGGAAGGCGAGGGCGAGCCGGTCACGGAGGGTCCGCTTGAAGCCGACCTGCGCGAGCAGCCGGTAGCGCGATACATCCAGCGGGGCCAGCGCCGGCCGCGGCGCCGGGGCGGACGGTCCGGCGGCGGGGACCGTTATGATCCCGTGCCGCGATCCGATTCGGCGCAGGTGGTTCGTCCGGAGGGAGGCAAGCCGGAGCCGGAGCGGCGGGAGCGCGGGGAACGGCCGGCGCTGCCTTCGATCTCGGAACTTCTCAAGGAAGGCCAGGAGATCATCGTCCAGATCGCCAAGGAACCGCTGGGACAGAAGGGCGCGCGGATTACGTCGCACATCGCGATGCCGGGCCGCTACGTGGTGTTCATGCCGACGCTCGATCACCTCGGGGTTTCGCGCAAGGTCGGCAGCGACGAGGAGCGCCAGCGGCTGAAGCGGATCGTGCAGACTCACGCGCAAGGAATGGCTGGTGGATTCATCGTGCGAACGGCGGGGGAAGGGCGGCCGGAAGCGGAGATCGCAGCCGACATGCAGTACCTCTACAACCAGTGGCTGGACATCCGCAAACGAGCGGAGAAGCGCCGCGCGCCGTGCCTTCTGCACCACGATCTGGAACTGGTGATGCGGACGCTGCGCGACCAGGTCAACGAGCAGTTCAAGGCGGTGTGGGTCGACAACGAGGAGATCTACGAGAACATCGTCGGCTTCCTGGAACGCTTCCAGCCGTCGCTGGTGAACCGGGTGAAGATGTACACGCGGGACACGCCGATCTTCGACACGTTCAACATTACAGCCGAACTCGAGAAGGCGCTGCGGCCGAAGGTGTGGCTGAAGTCCGGCGGATACATCGTCATCAACCAGACCGAGGCGCTGGTGGCGATCGACATCAACACCGGCAAGTACGTGGGTAAATCGAACCGGCTCGAGGACACCATCGTGAAGACGAACCTCGAGGCGATCAAGGAGATCGTCCGGCAGATCCGGTTGCGGGACCTGGGCGGGATCATCGTGGTCGACTTCATCGACATGGATGAGCGCAAGAACCGCAACAAGATCATGCAGGGTCTCGAAGAGGCCATGAGCGCCGACCGGGCGCCGTACAAGATTCTCCAGTTCAACGATTTCGGGTTGGTGGCAATCACCCGGCGGCGGGTCAAGCAGAGCCTGGAGCGAGCGCTGTGCCAGCCGTGCCCGACGTGCGAGGGGGCGGGCTACGTCAAGAGCGTGCAGACCATTGTCGGAGAGATTCTCACGGAAGCCTACAAGATCGCGCCGGCGCTGGAAGGCAAGGACGTGATCCTGCGGGTGAACCCCGACGTCGCCAAGGAGCTGAAGGCGGCCGAGCAGAACTACATTCAGGAACTCGAGGAGATTCTGAAGCGGCCGGTGCTGATCAAGAGCGATCCGCTGCTTCACCCCGAGAAGTTCGACCTGGCCTGACAGGACGGTCGCGCGATGCCGCAAGGTGGCCGTGGCAAGGGAGCAGCGGCGCTGGCCGCGGCCCTGTTTCTGACGGCGCCCGGGTTGGCCCGGAAGGGTCGGGCGCAGGAGGTGGAGGTCTATTCGGAGTTCCGGCGTCCGGGGCCGGATGGCGTGATCGTTCTCCAGGACCGGGCCGGGTCGCCGCGCGAGATTCTCTCTCCGGCGGCGGCACGGAACGCCTTTCTGTCCTTTCACGTGGTGGTGCACGGACCGCCAGGCAAACGCGTGACGATGTACCTGGGCTCGAACCCGGAGCGGTTGATTCAGCCGACGCTGTACCGCGAGCATTTCGACGCCAACGGGATTCCGGACCGGCTGGAGCGGATCGACAAGCAGCCGTTTTACGAGGTGCTGCCGGAGGGGGTGGCCGTGTTCTGGGTCGATGTGTTTGTTCCGCGGAGCACACCGAACCGGCGGGTCCGGTTCGAGATCCAGGTGAACGCCGACGACCGGTGGATCGTGTACCCGATGGAGATCCGGGTGCAGCCGGTGCTGATTCCGCAACTGGTGCTCACCAGCGGGGCGTTGGCCCCGGCCAGCGCGCCCTCGGCCGCGACCTCGTTCAACACAATCGAGCCGTACCTTTGCGGAAAGACCAGTCCGCGGGTGACGCTGGCGGACGCATCGGTTCGGGCGTTCTTACGGCGGAACGCTTCGCAGGACCTGGCGCTGGCGCGCGTGGTCGAGGAGCGGAAAGGCAGGGAAGCGGTGCGGAGCGCTCTGCTGCGGGCGGCGGGGATTGACGCGGGGGCAGGCTGCCAGATTCCGGGGGTGACGGACCCGGAGGTGTACCTGCGGGTGCGGGACGCACTGATGCGTATGGCGGCGGACTAGCGTAAACTGGTAAGAGCGCTTCGGAGCATTCGCGGGCGGGTCCGCCCGACTTTTTCAAGACCGGAGAGATGGCCGAGTGGTTGAAGGCGCACGCTTGGAAAGCGTGTATAGGGGAAACTCTATCGAGGGTTCGAATCCCTCTCTCTCCGCCACGTTCCCGTCCATTCCCAGACCACCGTTGGAGCTGGAACCGCCTTCCGGCTGTCTCCCGGACGGCCCGCCGCCTGCCGATCAGGCCGGGGCGGCCGTGAGCGATTCGATGGCCCGGTCGACCGACCAGTCCTGATGCACGACGCCGCTGACGGCGTGGGCCATCGCGAGAGGGTCGCCGTCGCCCGGATAAAGGACGTTCCTGCCGACGAGAGCGCCCCGGACGTTGGATCCGCTCCGCAGGGCGGACGCCAGTTCGGTGAGGAAAGGGGCGGGATTGCCGGCCGATTCGCCGCCGAGCAGCAGGATAGGCAGAGAGGTGGACCGGGCCACCGTTTCAAATCCGGCGCAGTAGGGCAGTTTGAGCCAGAGGTAACGGCTGCTGTCGCCGAGAGCGGACGCCACGCCAGCGATGCGGGCCAGCGACTGGGGGTCCTTTTTCACGGACCATCCGGAGTCGGACCTGGCGACCGGAAGCGGTTCGAGAAACATGGGCAGCCGGAGCGCGTTGCACTCGCAGATGGCGTGCGCGGAGGCGAGCATCGTTTTGAGAGAGTCGGGGGCTTCCGGAGCGATGCGAAGGAGAAGCTTGGCGCCGTCGAGACGCCAGGCGGCGCACGTCGCCGGCGACGGTCCGGTGACCGGGTCGTCCAGTTCCCAGGCCGAGCCGGCCAGTCCTCCGCGGTTCAAGCTGCCGATCAGAAGCTTCTGTGAAAGCGGCGAGGCGGAGCCGTTGTCGCGCAGGATGCCGTCGAGGATCAGCAACTCCTCGAGGATGTCCATGGTGGCCATGACGCCGTCCACGCCGGGTTCGGACAGCACGCGGAGAATGCGGGCGAGGTAGTCGCGCCGGTCCGCCATGGCCAACGGATCGTTGCCAACTTTGATGACGCCGCGGGCGGGGTGGTCGGCGGCCAGGATGTTGAGGCGTCCTGAAGGCGCGAGAAGGTCCCGGCGCTGTCGCTGCTGGGCCGCCCGGAAGGCGTATTCGGGGTCGGCGATGCGGGTCGCGGTGAGCCGCGCCATGACGGCGTCCGGCAGAAGGTCAGATGCGTTAAACATTCGTTCTCCAGGGTTGGGAATCAGGATTCGTCGAGACTGTGGCGTTGATTCGAGATCATGGTCCGGACTTCCTCGAGGGTCGGCATAGCTTCCGAGCAGCTCAACCGGCTGACGACCACGGCCGCGGCGGCGTTGCCATGGTGCAGGCATTCCTCAAGCGAGAGGCCGCGGAGGAGGCCGTAGAGGAACCCCGCCGCAAAGCCGTCGCCGGCGCCGATGGTCGTGCAGACCTCGACACGGTACGGCGGCAGGAACACGGTCTCATCGCCACGCCAGACGCGCGTGCCGCGGCTGCCGAGTTTCGACACCAGAAGCGGAACGCCGCGGCCGCGGAGAGCCTTGACGGCAGCCTCGTGCCGGGAGCATCCGGCGGCGAGCAGCAGTTCCGGTTCGTTGGCGATGAGGACGTCAACGAAGGGGAGGGCGAGGCGGACGGCGAGGCCGGCCTCGACCGGACTTGGCCAGGACATCGCGCGGAAGTCGACGTCCAGCACGACGCGGCAACCGGCTTGCCGCGCCCGTTCGAGCGCGAGATAGGTGCTCTCCCTGGACGGGGAGGCGCACAGCGAGGTTCCGTTGGTGACGAACATTCGGGCGGAGGCTACATAGTCGAGGGCCGGTTCGGTGATTTTGAGCATCGTGTCGACCGCATCGTGGCGGTAGAACACCTGGGGGAACCGGTCGGGTGGCGAGACTTCGGAGATCGCCAGGGACGGGAGGAAGCCTTCGCGCGTCTGGACGTGCGTCGTGTCCACGCTTTCCGCATTCAGAAAGTCGAGGAGGAATCTGCTGAGGGCGTCGGCGCCGAGGCAACTCACCATTCCGGTCCGGACGCCGAGCCTCGCCAGCCCGACGGCGGTGTTCGCGCTCGACCCGCCGAGGTAGCGTGAGAACCGCCGCACACGCGGGAGGGGCACGTTCAACTCCTCGGAGTAGAGGTCGTAGCCGATGCGTCCCAGGATCACGACATCGATGTTGTTGTGTCCAGTCATTGCGGGTTGAGTTCCTCCAGTTCGACGGGCTTCAGCCGCCCCATCAGGCACATGCCGGCGGCAAAAGCCACGGGCATGAGCAATCCGAGCCCCACAAAGACCGGCTCATAGCTCTGCGTCGAGTCCAGGGTACGGCCGACCAGCCAGATCGAGATCACGGAGCCCAGCGTGGACCCCAGGCCGCCGACGCCATAAACCGACGCCACCGCCTGCGGGGGGAAGTAGTCGCCCGGCAGCGTCTGAACGGTCACAGACCAGATCATCCAGAAGAAGATGGCGACGCAGATGAAGGTCATCGTCATCGCCACCGACTCGGCGTGGACGGCGGCGACTCCGACAGGAGAACCCGCCGCTCCGACCAGCATCAGGAACCGGCGCGTCTTCCGCACGGCCCAGCCGAGGCTGGCCAGACGGTTGGCGATCATGCCAGTGGCGAAGTTGGCGACCGCCGAGACGAGGAACGGAATCCAGGCCACGGCGCCCACCGCCGCCAGACTGAGGCCGCGCTCGCGAGTGAGGAACTCGGGAATCCAGAACACGTAGAAATACCAGATAGGGTCAGCCAGAAAGCGGCAGACGAAGACGATCCAGGTCTGCCGCCGGGGAAGCAGCGCGCGCCAGCTCACGGCAGCCGCGGGCGGGCCGGCCGGACCGCCGCTGCCGGACATTTCGGGGGTGCGGCGGCGGAATGAAGCGAACGCGGCGACCCAGAGCAATCCCAACGCGCCGGTGATCAGGAACGCTCCCCGCCAGCCGAAGTCCGCGGCGAGCCAGACGACGAGCGGCGGCGCGATCATCGAGCCGAGACTCGACCCGCTGTTGCACACTCCAATCGCCATCGGGCGCCATGACTGCGGAACCCAGACGGAGGCCGCCTTCGCGAAGGCAGGCCAGGCGCCGCTCTGTCCGACCGCAAAAACGGCCCGGGCCGAAGCCAGGCTGACCGGCCCCGACACGGCCGCCGTCAGCATTCCCGCCGCCGACCACCACAGGACCGCCATGGTGAGGCCGCGGCCAACCCCGATCCGGTCCAGAACCCAGCCGGCCAGCGGCATCGAGAGCGCGTAGGCGGCCATGAACGAATTCACAATCCAGGCGTATTGTTCGTTGGACAGGCCGAACTCATCGCGAAGCACGGGCGCGAGAACGGAGAGTACCTGACGGTCAACGTAGTTGAGGGTCGTAGAGCCGAGCAGCAACGCGATCAGCAGGAGGAGAGAGGGCCGGCGCATCCGTCTCAAAAGAACCCGTAGGCGAGCCATCCGCCATCCACATAAAGCGAATGTCCGGTGACAAAGCCCGCCTGATCGCTGAGCAGGTACGCGACGGCCTCGGCGACGTCCCGGGGCTGAGCGAGACGGCCCAAGGGGATCCGCGCCTTGATCTGCGCCTCCGTGACGTTGCCGGCGGCGATGTTACGCTGGGTCATCTCGGTGGCGACGTAGGCCGGGCCGACCGCATTGACGCGTATGCCGTAGTGCGCCCACTCGATCGCAAGCACTTTGGTCAACATCGCGACGCCGGCTTTGGCCGAGCAGTAGGCGGCGCGGCGAGGAAAAGCGGCCTCCGCGTTCGTGCTGGTGATGAAGACGATGGCGCCACCGCCCGGGATCATGCGGCGGGCGCAGGACTGAGCCAGGTAGAAGGCGCCGTTGAGCTGAACATCGACCATACGGGCCCAGTCACCGGGAGGCAGACTGAGCGAGTCATGCGGGCGGCTCACACCGGCGCAGTTCACCATTCCGGTAAGCCGGCCGAAGCGATCGACGGCCGCCTGCGCCGCGGCTTCACAGTCAGTGGGGTTGGTGATGTCGCACCGGACAGCGACAGCCCGGCCACCGGCGGCGACAACTTCGGCCGCGACAGCTTCGGCGCCGGCGCCATCCATGTCGGCGACGACGATGCTTGCTTCGGTGCGGGCCAGTCGCTTACTTGTTTCGGCGCCAATGCCTCCGGAGCCGCCAGCCACCAGGATCACTCGCTTGTCCAAAGGACCCGTCCTCGGGCCGGGGCGCCGGGCGCGCCTGGGGCAGGGTTTCGCGTGGTCCGTATTGTGGACTTGATAGCCGTCATATGATCCCTCGTAGTGTAGAGATTTCGGCGCGTCCAAGTCAAGAACCGGGAACATCGTGGCGGCTATACTGGCATCAATGGCAGGCGAGAGCGGCGTATCCGCAACCAAAGACTCGAGGGATGGCCTCACGATGCCCGGGGTCATGGGGTCGACGCTCCGGTGCCTTTCGGTGCTGGAACTCCTGGCGACGCCGCCGTTCGAGTATGGACTGACGCAAACCGCCCAGACGCTGGGACTCGCCAAGGGGACGGCCCGGCGGTTCCTGGCGACTTTGGAAGCAGCGGGGTATGTCGAACGCGACCCGGCGCACCGGGTCTACCGGCTGGCGAGCAAGTCGCTGATTGTGGGCACGGCCTATTTGCGGCGATCCCCGATCTATCGCGCGGCCTACCTGCACATGCAGGAATTGGCTCGAGTCGCGGAAGTGATGGTGCACCTGTCGGTCAAGGAAGGCGACAGCGTTCTGTTTCTTTGCACCGTCGGCCAGCCGGGCACGGTGTATCTTTACGCGGACATCGGAGACCGGCGTCCGGTTCACGCCACCGCAATGGGGAAACTGTTGCTGGCGCTGGGGCCCGATTCGGAACAGAAGCGGATCCTGGGGAAACCTCTGGAGAGGTACACGGAATACACGATCGTGGACCCCGTTGTGATGGAGAACGAGTTGAAGATGATCCGCGAGAAGGGTTACGCGGTGATGTACCGGGAGATTTACGAGCAGTTGGCGGCGGTCGCGGCGCCGGTCCGCGACAGCACAGGCAGCGTGGTCGCCGCCATCTGTGCGGATGTGAAGGCGGATTGCCTGACACCGGAGTCGGAACTCCGCTACGCGAAGATCCTGCTCGAAACCGCGCTGCGCATCTCTGTCCAGTTGGGTTATCGGCCGGTGAATCCCGACACGGCGATCCTGACGTCACTGGGGCAGCCGTTTCTGGGCGGGAACCGGTCCGTGGCGCAGTTGCGGGCCGGCGGCTAGAAGACTGCGGAGGAATTTCAGAAAGCTGGAATATTCAACCGGCCATGGCATCGTTGCGTCCGGCCGCGGTTTCGTTGATAATGTTGAGAGAGTTGCTTCCGATGCGGATTCACATGCGATTCGTCGACGATAACCCGAGCCGCTAGGCTTGGCCGTCCGGCAGGGCGGGCCAGTCCGGCTTGCCCGATCCCGCAGAGTGATCCGAACTCCTGCTGCCTAATTCGAGCAAGTTCGACTTCCCTCTCTCCGAAGCCGGGTGCGCGAGGCCGTGTCCGGCGATTGACCTGATGTTTCCCAAGGTGACAGGAGATTCGAATGAAAGCGGAAAGCCGAACGATCTGGCGCGACCTGCGCGAGGCGGTGGCGGGGTCGCATCAGGATTTCACGGAAGGGAACCTGGACCGCGCGATTCTGTTGCTGTCGGCGCCGATGGTGCTCGAGATGGTGATGGAGTCGATGTTCGCGGTCGTGGACGTTTTCTTTGTCGCGCGGCTCGGGCACGATGCGGTCGCGGCGGTGGGACTGACCGAAGCGATGGTGACGATCCTGTTCGCCGTCGCGCTGGGGTTGAGCATGGCGGCCACGGCGCTGGTGGCGCGGAGAACGGGAGAGAAAGATCACGAGGCGGCCGCTGTGGCGGGTGTCCAGGCCATCTGGCTGGGAATCGTGGTCGGGACGGTGTTCGGCGCTGTTGGCATGGCGTTCGGGCCGGATCTGCTGCGCCTGATGGGCGCTTCCGAGGCGGTGGTCCGGACGGGCGGCGGATACACTCGGGTGTTGTTCGGAGGCTGCACCAGTCTGGTTCTGCTGTTTCTGATCAACGCAGTGCTGCGCGGGGCCGGCGACGCGGCCACGGCGATGCGCGCGCTGTGGATCGGCAACGCGGTGAACATCGCGCTGAATCCCTGCTTTCTGTTCGGGCTGGGACCGTTTCCGGAACTGGGCGTGACGGGCTCGGCGGTGGCGACGTCGATCGGCAGAACGGCTTCGGTGCTCTATCAATTGCGGGTGCTGACGAGCGGCAAGAGCCGGCTGCGCGTGGAGAGCCGCCACTGGCGCCTGGAACCGGAGGTGGTGCGGCGCATGACGCGCATGGCTTTGAACGGCACGTTCCAATACCTGGTGGCGACGGCGAGTTGGATGCTGCTGGCGCGGATGGTGGCGGCGTTCGGAAGCGCGGCCTCGGCCGGTTACACAATCGCGATCCGCATTATCGTGTTCGCGATTCTTCCGTCGTGGGGGCTGAGCAACGCGGCGGCGACGCTGGTGGGGCAGAATCTGGGGGCGCGCAAGCCGGACCGAGCGGCACAGTCGGTGTGGCGGACGGGCCTCTACAACATGGCCTTCCTCGGGCTGGTGACGGTGGTCTTCGTGATTTTCGCCGAGCCGCTGGTGGGGCTGTTCACGAGCGAGCCGGAGACGCTGCGGACCGGCGTCGACTCGCTGCGGCTGATCAGCTACGGCTACATCGCCTACGCGTGGGGGATGGTGATGGTCCAGGCTTTCAACGGCGCCGGCGACACGCGGACGCCGACGCTGATCAACATCGGCTGCTACTGGTGCTTCCAGCTTCCGCTGGCGTGGTGGTTGAGCCGCGCGACGTCGCTTGCCGAGCGAGGCGTGTTTATGGCGATCGCCATCGCGGAGACGGGGATCGCGGTGGCGGGCATCCTGGCGTTCCGGAGAGGGCGGTGGAAGTCGAACGTGGTGTAGGGAGGCGTTGGGTTGCCTCGAGCGTCCATCCTTTCCGGAGAAGCGGCTATACTGGCAAAGAAAAGGCGAACTTTTGTCGGGGAACATGGGGATACCGGATCTCGAAGCGCAAATCGCCTATCTGCGCGAGCGCATGAGCGCGGCGGCGAGACGCGCCGATGCGGAGATGCAGGAGCGCCGGATGCGGCGGCCGCCGCCGCAGGGCCTTTCCCTGGCTGTGCCCGGCCGGGAGGTGGGCACTCCGGCTGGGGTCCATTACGAAAGCGTGTCGGTGATGGAGGGGAGCCGGCGGCACGGCAACTTCGAGATCTCGCGGCTGGCCGCGTTGCCGCCTGACCTGCTGGCGGGAATCACGGAGGGCGAGGCTCCGGCCGCGCCGCCGGAAACTTGGGTGTTCCTCGACACGGAAACGACGGGACTGGCCGGCGGGTCGGGGACCTGTGCCTTCCTGATTGGACTGGGGAGGGTGACCGCGGACGGCTTCGAGATCAGGCAGTTCTTCATGCGCGACTTTTGCGAAGAGGCGAGCCAGTTGCACGCGGTGCGGGAGGCGCTGGCGGAGGCGCAGGTGCTGGTGACGTACAACGGCAAGAGTTTCGACATCCCGCTGCTTGAGACACGCTACCGGATGTCGCGCGCACGGCCGCCATTCGGCTCGATTCCGCACCTGGACCTGTTGTTCGGCGCGCGGCGGATCTGGCGGCTGCGGCTCGATTCCTGCCGTTTGACCGAGCTGGAGACGCAGATTCTGGGCCACGAGCGCGACGATGACATTCCCGGGGAGTTGATTCCGAAGGCCTACTTCGACTTTGTGCGGACAGGACGGGCAGGGAAGATGGGTCCGGTGTTTCTGCACAACGCCCTCGACATTGTTTCACTGGCATGCCTGACGGCGGTGGTGGCCTCGGTGTTCCGCGACGGAGGGCGGGCGGAGTTGCGTCACGCCGCCGAGTTTGTGGCGATGGGCCGGTGGCTGCGGCAGGCCGGGCGGCTCGGGGAGGCGCGGGAACTTTTCCGCGAGGCGGTGCGGAGAAATCTTCGGGAGGACCTGCTGTTCCGGACGCTGTGGGACCTGGCCGCGATCGAAAGGAAGCTGCATGCTCCGGATGCGGCCGTATCGATCTACGCGGACCTGGCCTCGTGTCCAAACGCGCACCGGCGGGACGCCATGATCGAGCTGGCCAAACACTACGAGCACCGGGAGCGAAACCTGCCGATGGCGTTGGCATTTACGGAGGAGGCCCGGGCGCTCGCCGACGACGCGGATCTGCGGCGGCGGAGGGAGCGTCTGCTGGCGCGGGCCGGACAGAACGGGGCGCCGCGGCTGGAGTTCTAGCCTGTCACTGGCTCATTCCGCGAGCGGCGATGGACCAGACGGCTTCGACGTTTTCACCCCGCAGGCAGAAAATCCGGTCGTAGAGGTTGACGGAGGGGTCGCAGTGGGGAACGATGAACTCCGCCTTGTCGCCGACGTTGAGCGTTTTCGCGCCGGAGGCGAAGGAAAGCTTGCCGTGTTCGTCGCCGCCGAAGGCGTAGGTAATCGGGTCGGCGCCTTTGTAGCGGGGAGGGAAGGGTTTGTCGGTTGAAAAGGCCTTCAGCCCGCCGTCGACGATGGCGAGGGAATCGTTGGGTTTGCTGACGACGGTGGTGAGAACCGTGAGAGTGTTTCTGAAGTCGCCGTAGAAATCGTTACCGTCGCTGGCGCCGATCAAGTTGTAGTCGACGTCCATGAAGAGGAAGCTGCCGGGCTGAAGCTCGGTGACGCCGTCGATTTCCGAGTCGATGTTGTAAGTGCCGGTGGAGCCGCCGGTAAGGAGGTCGCAGGCGATTCCTTTCCGCTCGATCATCCGGCGCGTCTCGACGGCCTTGCCCATCGCCTCGCGGGAGACGCGCGTTCGGGCCTGGAAGCCCTTCGTGTGGGAGGCGTGGCCGGCGTAGGCCTGGAGGCCGGCGAACCTGAGATGCTTCATTCCCTGAAGAGCATCCACGAGGGAGGCGGCGGGTTCGCCGGGGGCGATGCCGGTCCGTCCGCCGACCCAGAGATCCACCGCGACGTCGATGCGAATCCGGGCCGCGGCGGCGGCGTCGTTCAGGTCGCGGGCGTTCTGGGCATTGTCGACGCAGAAGATCGTGTCGGGGGCGACCCGGGCGAGCCGGACAGCGCGTTCGATTTTATAGGGTCCGACCACGGCGGTGGTGATAAGCAGGCCGCGGATGCCGTGGCGGGCGAAGACCTCGGCCTCGCTCAGTTTGGCGGCGCAGGCGCCGACGGCTCCGGCTTGGATGAGGCGGCGGGCGATCTCGGGGCACTTGTGCGTTTTGCCGTGCGGCCGCAGCGCCCGGTTGCGGGAGCGGGCGTGGTTCACCATCTTGTCCACGTTGTGCTGGAAGCCGTCGAGGTCGAGCAGGAGGGCGGGCGTCGGTAAGTCAGCCCGGGTGAGCTTGCCTTTCACATCGCCGCGGGCGATGATTCGCTCGACCTCGGTCCAGGAGTATCCGCGGGCTCCACGAAGAACGGCGGGAGCAGCGGCAAGCGAAGCGGCGAACGCGCGGCGGGTCTGCATGGGATTTCCTTGACCCGGTAGCATATCACAGCGCAGCGGCAGGAACCGGGCTTCGGAGCGGTACACTGGATCGATGATCAGCCGCCGCGCCGTTGTGGCTTCCATGATTTCCCGGGCGCTGGCCGCCGGATCGCGGCCACCCAATATCGTGTGGTTCATGTTCGACGACCTCGGGTCGGCCAACATGGGCTGTTACGGTCAGCGCAAGATCCTGACGCCGCACTCGGACCGGCTGGCCCGGGAGGGCACACGGTTCACGGCGTGTTACGCGGGAGGGAGCGTCTGCGCGCCGTCGCGCAGCGTGCTGATGACGGGTCTGCACCTGGGGCATGCGCCGGTTCGCGCCAACGCGCAGACGGTCCCGCTCGAGGACGGCGACATCACGGTGGCCGAAGTGCTCAAGGAGGCGGGCTATGCCACGGGCGCTTTCGGCAAGTGGGGTCTCGGCGACGCCGGGACCACAGGGGCGGCCACGCGCCAGGGGTTTGATGAATTCTTCGGCTACCTGCACCAGACGCACGCGCACAACTACTGGCCGGAGTATCTGCGTGACGGCGAGAAGAAAGTTCCGATTCCGGAGAACGCCAGCCGAAAGAGGGGGCGCTACAGCGCGGACCTGATCGCCGAGCGGATGTACCAGTTCATCCGTAAGAACCGCTCGCGTCCGTTTTACCTGTTCGCGACGCCGACACTGCCACACGCCATTTTCCACCCACCGGACGACGCACCGTATTCAGACAGGCCCTGGAACCAGCAGCAGAAGAATTATGCCGCGATGGTGACGCGGGGCGACGCGCAACTGGGGCGGATCCTGGGCCTGCTGGACGAGGCGGGCCTGGCGGGCAACACAGTCGTGTTCTGCACGAGCGACAACGGGGGGATCAAGCCGCCCGGCGACGAAGACGGAACCTTTTTCCAGGCCAACGGGGAACTGCGCGGGTACAAGGGATCGCTGTGGGAAGGGGGGCTTCGGGTACCGATGATCGTGCGGTGGCCAGGGCAGGTCCCGGCCGGGCGGGTGGATGCGACGCCGTGGTACTTCGCGGACTTCCTGCCGACGGCCGCGGCGCTGGCGGGGATCAGGCCCCGGGGCAAGACCGACGGGGTTTCCGTGCTGCCGATGCTGCGCGGCGGCAAGATCGGATCGCGGACGCTGTACTGGGAGCAGCAAGGTTTCGACGGAAGGGCGCGCCGGCTGCGGGACGGCACGCTGGCGCAGGCGGTCCGGATGGATTCGTGGAAGGCGATCCGGCACAAACCGGGCGCTCCGCTCGAACTCTACGACCTGGCGGCCGATCCGGCCGAACAACACAACGTGGCGGAGAAACACCCGGCGGTGGTGGGGCGCATCGAAGCCTACCTGCGCACAGCGCGCGTGGCGCCACGCCCGCACGACAACGGAAATCCGGAGTGGACGAACCGGACCGACATTCCCTCCGAGGCGACGCGGCAATGAGGGTGACCTTCACGGTGGGAACCGTCCGCGTGGAGGCGGAGCTAAACGAGAGTACGACGGCGAAGAAGATCGCCGCGGCGCTGCCGCTGGAGGCGGTGGGCAGCTACTGGGGAGAAGAGTTCTATTTCGCGATTCCAGTGAAATCGGGATACGAAGCGGACGCCCGGGAAGTGGTGGAGCCGGGCACGGTGGCGTTCTGGGTTGAGGGGTCGTGTCTGTGCCTGTTCTGGGGGCTGACGCCGGCGAGCCGGGGCGGGGAGTGCCGGGCGGCGAGCAAGGTCAACGTGGTGGGCAGGGTCGCGGACGTGTCGGTTTTGCAGTCGATTCGGGATCGGCGGGTCCGGGTGGAGCTCGCAGACGATTCCGGATGAGCCCGGCGGGCGTGATGGATGCCGGGACATCCGCGCGATGCGGCGATTCAAGCGTTACGCCCGGCGCCCGTTCCGGCACTCGTGGCGAACAGGCCTGTTCGAAGACCTCATCGCATGGAGAAATCTTTTGGTGTATTTCATACCGCACGCGGAAGCAGGATGGCTCAGAGGGCCGCTACTACTATCCGGACAGCGTCGCATGTCCGCTGGAACTATGTGCCCTGCTCGATCTGGCTGGGGCGATTACGGCTCAAGCAGCCGGAGCCGGGAGTTCTGGCCCTCCGGAAGCCGATCTGACGAAGTACCTGGAGTTCGTCGGCCGCCTCGAGCGGGGTTGCGGCGCGCAGCATGGTTGGGAGACAATCCGCACGGAGTGCTGGCACTATCACTGCGCGGTTGACAAGCAGCAGACGTTCCTGGGCGAGTGCGAGCTGGCCGGCATCACCGAGAGCGCCTGCTCTGAGCGGGCAACCGGGTGGACGATCCGGACCGCCGCGCTGGTTGACACGGGCGAACTGACAGGACCAGGGCAAATTTTGCTTGCGCGGGGGGCGCGAGGTGCGATTCCTCACTTCGCGGCGGTCTTTGCGCGGTACTCCTTCAGAGCCCGGTCGGCGTCGGCTTCCCGGCCCGATTCGCGATAAGCGCGAGACAACGGCAGAAGGAGCGTTGCGTCTTCGTGCGAGGCCGCTTCCAGATGTGGCACCGCACCCGCCGCGTCTCCCGTTGCGAGCAGCGCTTTGCCGAGCTCCCCGCGGGCGGCGATCCATTCGGGCCTGGCTTCCACGGCCCGGCGGAGATAAGGCAACCCTGCTCCCGGCCCATCCGCACGCGCCAGCGTATCGCCATACTCGTACTGAAACCGGGCCTCCTGTGCGAAGGCCGGTTCCAAGGTTTGAAAGATGCGCTTGGCATCGGCATAAAGCCGGGCCTGCCAGTAGCAATGTGCCGCCTGACGTGCGGCCGCCATTGTCCGGACGGCCTCATAGGCGCGCGCGGCGCGCTCGAAACGCCCGCAGGCGTAGTATGCATCGGCCAGTTCGAGTTGCGAGCGTTCCTTGTTCCACGCGACGGCTTTCTCAAGCGGGGCGATCGCGGCGCATGCCTGACCCAACTTCAGGTGTGCTGTTCCGAGTAGAAGGTGCACCGGACCCGCTTGCGGCCTCGCTTTGGCGAACGCTTCAAACTCCTGGATGGCAGGCGCAAAGCGCCCGGCCGAATGCAGCGCCAGCCCGAGGTTCATGCGCCACATCGGGTTCGATGGATCCATTGTGATGAGCTCGCGATAGAGCGATTCGGCTTCGCCGAAGCGCTGGGATCGCATGGCGGAAGCTGCACGCTGCGATAACTCGGCCGCATCCTGCGCCAAGGCGGCGATCGGGAGGAGCCAGCAGGCGAGCGCTCTCACGGCTTCACGGCCAGTACTTGATTTGCCCGCACTGCTTCGAAGCGCCTGGCGGCGGCGCCTGGAAACATCACTTCCACGTCGACAGTCAGCGCCGGGCCAAGACCGAAGTGCAGCGGACATGCGCAGGAGGAGGCATAGCCGGTGGTGGAAGAGACGTGTCTCCATTGCGAGCCGGCCCTCACTCGCGCTCCGGCATCGCGCACGTCCACTTTCAGCCAGTTGCCACTGCACCGGTTGCGCAATAGGCGGGCATTGGCATTGAGCGCCGTGGTCACCAGATCGAGGCAGCCATCGTTGTCGAAGTCGGCAGCCACAAGACCACGGTACATGTCCGCGGGAACGGGCAGCGCAGGTCCTGCCACGAACTGCTTCCCGTTCAGGTTGCGAAACCAGGAAAGCGGCTCGCGCGCCGATGCGCCGCGTGGACCCTGCACCGAAAGGACATCGCTTCGCGCGGCGGCGATGTCCTTCCAGCCATCGTTGTCGAGATCGGCGAATACGATGCCCCAACCAGCCATTGGCCGGGTCAACAGATCGAGCTTCGTGCGGAGTCCGGCCTCTTCGAAGTCCGTGCCTCGATTGCGGGCGAGAGGGAACGTCTCGTCTCGAAGCGCCGTGTAGATGAGATCGATGCGGCCGTCGTTGTCGAAGTCCTGCGCATCGGCGCCCATGGAGGACGGTGGATTGCCACTGGAGGGCGCGGCGACTCCCATCTCGAGCGCGCGCTCGTCGAAGCGGCCATTGCCGAGATTGCGAAACAGATAGTTCAAGACGCGATCATTGGTGACGAAGATGTCGGCGTGTCCATCGAGATCGAAATCCGCCACCGTTGCCGCCATGCCCTTGCCCTTGTGCGCCGCGATGCCCGAAGCCTCCGAGACATCGGTGAATCTGCCGCCGCCATCGTTGCGAAACAGCGCGTTGGCCTCAGGCTGGTAGTAGCGCGGATGGCAGAAGTCGGGCGCTCCATCCACCTTGCAGGGATGTTCCTTGGCGGGATCCCATTGCACGTAGTTCACTAGGAAGAGGTCGAGGTCGCCATCGCGATCATAGTCGAGCCAGGCGCCGCCGGTGCTCCAGCGTCCCCGATTGTCAATGCGGCTCTGCGGCGTCGCGTCGGCGAAGGTGCCGTTGCCTCGATTGCGATAAAGAGTGACGCTGCGAAGTCCGCAGACCAGCAGGTCGGTCCATCCGTCCTGATCGTAATCGCCTGCGAGCGCCGCCAGGTCGTAACCGGAGCCCGCAAGGTTGGCCTGCACGGTGCGGTCCTCGAAACGCATGCCGCCGAGGTTGCGCAGAAGGCGATTGGAATGACGCGGAGTGGACTTTCTGCCCGCAGGAAGGCCGGCGCCGTTGGGAAGATAAATATCGAGCAGGCCATCGCCATCGAAGTCGAACACGGCGATGCCGCCGGGCATCGTGGCGGGCAGATGCTTACGAGCGGTCTCGCCCGTCGCGAGCGTGAATGGCAGAGGCGATGTCTGCCACACACCCGCGGCGGTGAGAAAACTTACGAAGGCCCGGAGCATTCACTCATCAGAATTGCACACGGAGCCCCAACTGGATGTTGCGCGGACCGACGTTGGTGGTGCCGGTAACGCGGCCGAAGTCGCCCGAGGAGATGTCTGTGTTCGCGCGTCCGAACTGCGGAGTGTTGGTAAAGTTGAACATCTCCGCGCGGAACTGAGCTTTCCAGCGCTCGCGCCACCGGAAATTCTTCAGGATGGCGAGGTCGCCGTGTTTGGTCGGGCCGAAGCGAATGTTCGGAGCCCAACGGGTCATGTTGCCGATTTCATAGGTGCCCGGGCGGGTGAATGCCGCGGTGTTGAACCAGCGGTCTGGTTTCGGATTCGGGACGGCGGCTGCCTTCAAGTCCGCGACGTTCGGGCGTTGCACCTGGAATCCATATACGCCGAGGGTATTCGGTGAGGTGAACTGTAGCGGCAAGCCGGAACTGAATCGCGTGATCGACGAGATCTGCCAACCGCCGAGCAGGGCATCGGCCACAGGGTGCAGGTCGGAGAGGAACTTGCGTCCCTTGCCGACCGGCAGCTCGTAGACCAGGGCGTTCACGAAGCTCTGCGGCAGATCGTGTGAGGAGATGGAGCGATCGAGTGAGTTGTCGTAGTAGTTGCGAAGCGTGTCGGAGACTTCCCAACCCTGCCATTCGCTGGCGTTGTCGATTGCCTTCGACCATTGATAGGTGGTCAGCAGGTTGAGTCCGCCGCTGATCTGCCAGTTGTAACGGATCACGAGCGCGTTGAACGATGAGCTTGCGCCCGGAACGTCGCCGGTGACGTTGACGGCGGTGAATTGCGGGAACGGCCGCAGCAGGCGCTGGCGCGGCACTGTGCGTCCTGCCAGCACGCCTGACTGGATCACGCCGAAGAACGGATTGTCCACCGGCTGATCCAACTGCGCACCGAGCGACAGGAATTGCGGGTTGAGTTGATTGGCTTGCTGGCCAGTTCCGAAGAGCAGCTTGCGGCCCTGGGAGCCGGTGTAGCCGAGTTCCAACACCATGCCCTTCTGGAGTTCGTACTGGAAGTCGATGGAGAAGTTCTGCACGTAGCTCGTCGGATGGGTACGCCAGAACGCATTCACCGAATCGCCGACCTGGGTCAACAGCCCGAGGCTTGACCCCGCGGGCTGATTGAAGCCGTTGGGGAAAGGATTCGAAAGCAGCGCGCCGCGATTGGGATTGATGCCATCGCCGCCGTTGGTGGATACCCATGTCGTGGTTGTGGCAAAGCCTTGGTTGGTGCCTCCGCCCGTCTGTGGGAAGAAGATCCCGTAGCCGCCACGAAGAACCAACTTGTCGGTGAGTTTGAAGGCGAGACCAAAGCGCGGGGCGAAGCTGTTCCAATCGGTGTTCCATGCACCACGGTTCTGGGGAGTGACGAACTCAAGACCACCGCGCAGGGGCAGGCCTGTGCGTTGCGCAAGCGGACTGGCAACGTCGGGGTTGAAGTTGTTCAGACGATTGAAGCGTTCCGTGCGTGCCGTCTGCACTTCCCAGCGCAGGCCGAGGTGTAACGTCAGGCGGCGGTTGAAGCGCCACGAATCCTGGACGTAGAGACCATGATAGCCAGCGGTGACGGCGGTCGCCGCGGCGATCGGGGCGGTACCGCCGGAGCCCGCGCCGAGCAACAGCGACGCTATGGCGTCACCGGAGGTTGTGCTGGCAACGCTGGCGACCGGCCCAGAGGTGAGGCCGCGGGTGAAGTCGAACTGCGGAGTGTTGAAATCGGTGTTGTTCAGCCGGGCCACTTCGCCGAGCCAGCCAAACTTTAAACTATGCGAGCCGAGTTCCTTGGTGACATTCATCTGAAGGTTGTGGGTTTCGCGGGGCACGTTGAGGAAGCGGCGATTGAAAAGGCTGGTGTAGCCCTGTGCGGAGACGCCAGGGAAGGTTCGTGCCTGGAAGAGCGAAACCAGACTTTGGGAGAAGCCCAACTCGGTCGCGTTGCGGCCCTGCGAAGGTGAGACCTGGTTTTCGCGCCAGCGGCCTGAGCCGACCAGCAGGTTCACCACCCAGGTTGGAGTGGGCGTCCAGGTGGCGCCAATCACCACCTGATGCCGGGGATTGACATCGGAAAAGTTCGTGTCCGCTCCGTTGCCAAAGTACACCGGCGCGATGTTTTCCTGCCATGCTTTCGTCACACGGCCGAACAACGAGATCTTCTCGCTCTTCGCCCAGTCGATGCGCACGTCCACGCGATCGTTGCTGGTGACGGTTTTACCGGCTGCGGCGAAGTTGCGCGCATTGGTGAATGGATCGCCCTGGGTATTTGGATTCGGGTAGAAGGAAACGATCTTCGATCCGACCGGGTCGAACATGTTCGTGGGGATGCGATTGCCAGGGAACGGGTCGCGGATAAAGCCCGCGCCCTCGGGGTTGGGGCGCGTGGTGAAAGGGTTGTAGATCACGGCCTGGGTGCCGTTATTGTTGAAGGTCTGCGAGAAGTCACCGGAACGCTGTAGCGCGGTGGGCACGCTGGAGACGTTGGTGCCGGGATTCCCCTCTCGGCGGCCTTCGTAGGCGGTGAAGAAATACAGCCGATTGCTCTTCCAGATGGGACCTGACAATGTGCCGCCCATTTGGTGGCGCTGGAAGACTGGACGCCGCAACCCGGAGCGATTGTTCGCCCAACTGTTTGCGTCAAGCGCGTTGTTGCGCAGGAACTCGAACACCGATCCGTGAAAATCGTTCGAGCCTCCGCGGGTGATCATGTTCACCGCGGTGCCATCGGACTTGCCGAACTGCGCGTCGAACTGATTGCGCTGGATGTTCACTTCCTGCACCGAGTCAACCGATGGCGACGCGATCAAGCCGCCCCAATCCACCGCGGAGGCGGGCACGCCGTCAATCAGCGTGAGTCCCGCTTGTCCGCGGCCGCCGTTCATCGAGAAGCGGTTGTGATTCTGATCCTGCGTCGCCTGCGAAATGCCCGTGCGCACGGCGATGACGCCGGCATTGACGTGGACGAGCTGGAACGGATTCCGTGCGTTGACAGGGAGGTCTAGCACGGCTTGCTTGTCGAGCGTGACGGCCCGATTCGCGGATTGCGTATCGAGCAGCGTGACGCCGGCAGATACCTCCACCACCTGCGTCACTTCGCCGAGCTGGAGCGTAATGTTCATCTCGAGCGTCTGGTTCACGCGCAGGGCTGCGCCGGTTTGAACGGTCCTGCGGAAGCCTTTCGTTTCGGCGCTGATTTCGTAGGTGCCGGGAGGAAGTTGCGAGAAAACGTAGAGTCCTTCGCCAGTGGTGATCATGGTGCGGACTTCGTTGGTGGATTCGTTGCGCGCGCGAACCATTGCCCCAGGAACGGCCGCGGCGTTCGGGTCCGTCACGATACCGGTGATGGTTCCGGTGAAGGCCTGACCCCATATCGTCTCCACTGGCGCGAGCAATAGAACGCATAGCGCCCACGCGGGTTTTCTAATCATGGAACACCCCTCAAAGGCAATCTTTCGAACCTTGGAATCGAAGTGCTCTGATTATATCAAATTCGCTCCGTACCAACGTTACGGGAGCGGAATGACACAACACTTACCTGAAAGCTGCACCGGCTTTGCCGGTTCCGATATGCCTATTTGTGCAGCAATATGAGGATGGTGGAGGCGGCGGGAGTCGAACCCGCGTCCGAAATGGCCCTTCGCGCAAGAACTACGTGCGTATCCGGTTCGTTGATCTCGACCGCCGCACCCAAACCGGAAAAGTCAGCGGCGGTCCAGCCCGATTGAATCTCGGCGTCGGGCTCCGGACAGAAGCCCTAAACCCAGCCCGCGAAATGACGCCCGGAGGTCCCCGTGCGAGCCCGGGAACCGGGGCGGCTACCTAATCCTAGGCAGCGTAAGCAAACTGCGTGTTGGCAGTTATGGTTTCCGATCGTTTTACGGGAGCTCGGAACCCGGCACGCCTTGCTACGTCAGATCCATCCCGTCGAAGCCGTTACGCCCCCTTTCCACTTCCATTCTAGCAGCCGGCGCAAGCCTGGCCGGGGCGGGCGCGCTAGTATATTCTTCATGTGCGCAACGCGGAGAGGGTTTTTGGGAGCCGTTCTGGGGCCGGTCTTCACCGGCGGCGCGGTGCTGGACCAGGCGCTGTTTCGGGCCGCGCGGGCGCGCGCGCAGTCCAGGGCGGCGCTGCCGGAACTGTTTGATCTGGAACGGGTGGCTGACGGGGTCTGGTCGGCTTTGGCGCGGCCGCAAACGCTGTTGAATTCGAACGCGGTGATTTTTGAGAACGCCGAGGATCTCCTGATCGTGGACGCCCACTCGAAGCCCTCGGCGGTGGCCGCGCTGGTGAGACAACTGCGGGACCATGTGACACGCAAGCCGGTGCGCTACGTGGTGGCTTCGCATTTCCACTGGGACCACGCGCATGGGCTGCCGGCGTACCGGCGGTTCGCTCCGCGGGCGGACCTGGTGTCGTCGGAGGCGACGCGCCGCCTGCTGGGCGAACAGACGGCTCCGCGGCTGAAGGCTTCGTTGGAGACGATCGGGAAGGCGATCGAGGATTCGAAGAAGAAGGCCGCCGATGCCCGTGATGCGGCCGAGAGGGAGGCCCACCGGCGCATGGCGCGGGAGTCAGAGGAGTATCTGCGGGAGATGAAGGATTACGCGCCGGAATTGCCGAACGTCACCTTTGACCGGGACCTCGTGATTCACGACAAGGCGCACGACCTGCACCTGGCGTTCCGCGGCCGGGGCCACACGTCGGGCGACGTCGTCGTGTACTGTCCGTCGAAGAAGGCCGTGGCGACCGGGGACCTGCTGCACGGCTTCTTTCCGTTCATGGGAGATGGTTACCCGCTCGAGTGGTCGCGGACATTGCTGGCGGTGGCGGAGTTCGGCTTTGAGACGATCGCGGGGGGACACGGCGGGGTGTTCCGTTCCCGGGACCGGCTGTACCAGATGGCGAACTACATCGAGGAGATTACCGAGGCGGTGGTGATCGGGCGGAGAGCGGGCAAGCCGTTGGCGACGATCCAGGCCGAGACGACGCCGGAAAAGCTTCGCACGCTGGCCGACGGCGGCTACGGCGAGGAGACCGCCGCGGCGATCCTGAAGTACCGGATGATCGCGCCGCCGCGACCGGCTCCGGCGACCGTCATCGCGGACTCCGTCCGGTTGAACATCGAGCAGATCTACACCAGGCTGGAGCAATCCGCTTAATACCGATGGCCACCATTACGCTTCCCGGAACAGAGAAGTCGACCGGCACGGGCCGGCAGGATGAGCCGGCCCCGCTCTACAATCTCGTCCTGCTGGACGACGACGACCACACCTATGATTACGTGATCGAGATGCTCTGCAAACTCTTCCTGAAGACGGAGACAGAAGCATACAACCACGCCGTGGAGGTCGACACCACAGGGCGGACGATCGTCATCACGTGCGAACTGCCTCAGGCGGAGTTCGGGCGTGACCAGATTCACGCATACGGAGCGGACCACCGGATGGCGCGGAGCAAGGGCTCGATGACAGCGATCATCGAGCCGGCTGGCGGGGTGGGATAGGAGCGGAGCGAAGAGAGCCGTCGTGGGCTAACGAGGCGCGGCCTGGGTCAGGTGCAAGTGCAGGCCGGAAAGGCGTCCCGTGAGCCGGTATTGCTTCGGCGACCCGGTGAGATCGATGACGACCCGGCCATCGCTTGAGGCCGCGCCCTGTCCGCGGTAGGTGTCGCCGGCGGCGCTGGCGGACAGTTCGGTTAACAGGAGCCTTCCCGGGGTCGGGGCCCCGTATGTGAACGATCCGGCCAGGCTGCGCCAATCCCGATTCGGACCGATCGTCAGCTCACGAGCCCGAAACGTTCCCGTCATTCTGAGCCCGGCAAGGACCTGCGGCCCGAGCCCGGAGGCGGTGAAGTCGCCTTGCACGTCGAGCGATCCTTCCTGCCAGTTCACACCGGACAGGGAGACGTGGCCTCGGTACTCGGGGGCGCCGCCGAGGAGGTTCACGGCGAAGGAAGTCTTCGCCGAGCCGTCGCCGATGGCGCCGGAAAAGCCGGTGGCGACGATCTGACCGCCGATCCAGGATGCCCGGCCTGCGACGCCCTCGATCACGGGGCCTCCGGTCTTGAGCGCGCCGATCTTGCAATCGGCCTCGACGCGGCGGGAGAGAAGCCACGCGGGCCGGGGCGCCGATTCACGCAGTCTTGCGAGGAGGCCGGAGCGGCGGTCGAGGGAGGGACGGAGAACGAACTCGAGGTCGCTCAGAGAGGTTTCGGGGACGTCGAGGCTCAGGCGGACGGGCGGACGCGCGGAGGGGTCGACAGCAACGTCGGCGCTGAATCGGACGGGTCCGGCGCGCCCTGTGGCGCCCCGCAGGAGGACGGCCTGGCCGCGTAATTGGACGGATGCGGAGGCCAGTTCAACGGGTTGTGCAAGCCCGTCGATACGATGCCGGGTATCGGTCAGGCGGAACTGCCCGGTCCACTGGGGTGGTTCGTCCCCCTGACGGGTGAAGGCGAGAGATCCAGCCAGGCGACCTTGGGGCGCGTCGAGAGGAATCGGCAGGGGAGCGGCGCCGACCAGTTTCGAGAGGCTGTGAAGATGCGCCAGGGCGAGCCCCGGGGCCGGCGGCCGCCCGCGGCCGGGTGGGGGAGGCGCTTGCAGGCGGAGCAGTGTCCTGCCGGCTCCGGGACCTGTGCGGTCGACATGCGCTTCCAACTGAAACGAGGACTGTTCACCCAGGCGGAACCGGGTGGGAAGGAGGCGCACGTTGGCGCCATCGACGACAAGGCCGGCGGCGTCGAATTCAATCGGGGCGAGATCGGGCAGGGAGACAGCGCCCTCGGCAATCTCGAAGCGGCCTTCCGGCGGACGGTCGGAGGAGAGGCCGAGGGCTCCGCTCAGCCTCCCGTCAGCCCGCCAGCCGGCTGGCGGGCCCGCGCCCAACTCGCTCATCAGCGACAGGACTGACGCCAGGGGGACCTGGCGCAGCGTGGTGATGGCCGCCCAGCGGGGTCTGCCGGCGAGGCTGCGCGCTTTGACGCGGGCGGAAACGGGAAGATCCTGGCGCATGGGTGTAGACAGGTCGATCTCCTGACGGACCAGGTCGAGCCGGCCGTGGTACTCGAGGGCGCGGGTGGAGGAGCCCGGAAGGACCCAACGCAGCCGGTCGATGTCATCCAGTTGGATGCGGCCCTTGATTTCGAGGTTGGAAAGCGGGCCGCTGACGTGCGAGCGGGCGGCCACCATGCCGCCGAGACCAGCGCCGCGTCCGAACGCGAGGGCGAGCAATTCGGAGATCGGCGTCCGTTCGACGGCGAGGCTGAAGTCGAGACGCGACTCGCGGCCGGCGGAGGCAAGGGTCAGCATGCCGCGACCGGAGAGGAGTCCGAAGGCCCGGTTGGGCCGGTCGGTGCGGGCCGGTTCTCCTTCGATCCGGATCCCGAACCGCGCCGGGTCGGTGACATCGGCTTCGAGGGTCAGTTCGGTCGCATCCAGGTAGAACACAGACTTGGTGTCGCCGCTTTTGAAGTTGAGCCGCCCGTCGGCCACCAGGATTTCGGGAAGTGGACGGGACTGCCGGGAGGGTCCGCTGAAGGCGCGCTCGAGCAGGGATTGCACGTTCCAGCCGCCTTTGGGCAGGCGGGCCAGGTTGATGCTGGGGGTCTGGAGCGAAATACGTTTCACTTCGACGCGCCCGAGCAGCAGGGCGAGGACCGACACGGACACATCCATCCGTTCGACGTAGGCGAACGGCTCCACGCCGGCGGCGGGCAGTTCGCCGACGACGACGGCGCTGCCGCCGGAGGGGTTCTCGATAGTGAAACCGGGGCGGGGCAACAGGCGGAAGCGGACCTCTCCGAGCAGTTTCACGTCGCGCCCCGTCAGCGATTCAAGGTCGCGCTGGAGGGCGGGGCGGAACCGGTCCGCGCTGACGAAGGGCGCCGCGGCCGCGGCGGCGAGAAACAACGCGGCGGCGGCGAGCAGTCCACGCCGCGTTCTGCGGGACAGCGAGATGTGTTTCATGGGTTTCCCACGAGCAGGCGGTAGCCGGCGGGATCGTCGACGTCGCGCAGAATGCCGGGATCGTTGACGTCGACGTAGACGGTGGACGACGCGAGGCGCCGGGTGACGTCGCGCGCCTGCGCCAGAGGAGGGAGCGCGAGGAAGGCATCCTTGAGTTCAGCGGCGGCCAGAACAGGGTGTCCGCGGCGCGCCTGAAACCGGGGCATGAACAGCAGTTCGTCCGGCGTGCGGGAGGCGAAGCGGCGCGCCAGCGCTTCGGGCGTGGAAGCGAGCAGCGCGGGGAAATCGAGGGGGCAGAAGAAGAACCCCTCGACGGCAGCGGGGAGTTCACGAAGGCCGTGCTGGAGGGAGCTGAACTGCCCGCGCTCGGGACTGGGGTTGACGGTGAATCTCGCCAGGCGGCCCGACCGGATTCCGGACCGCACGCGCGCATGATCGAACCCGAGGACGACGATTACAACGGCGGCGACGGGATGGAAGATGCGCAGCATCCGGTCGAGGAAGGTCTCGCCGCCGATTTCGAGCAGGGCTTTCGGCGAGCCCATGCGGCGGGATGCGCCTCCGGCGAGGATAACGGCGCCCAGGTTCACTTTGCGGCGGCCCGGAGCGCCGGGTTGAGGTAGATCGACTTGGACAGGCTTCGCCACGCGGGAGGCGCGTTGCGGCGCACCGCGATCATTTCAGCGACAACGGACACGGCGATCTCTTCGGGACTGATGGCGCCGATCTCGAGGCCCATCGGGGCGTGGAGCCGGTCGAAGCTTTCGCGCGGAATTCCCTCGGCTACGAGCTCCTTCATGACGCCGAGAACCTTCCTCTTGCTGCCGATCATCGAGATGTAGCGGGCCGGAGTCTGGATCGCCCACCGGAGCACGCGCATGTCGTCGCGGTGGCCGCGGGTGACGATGATGAGGTAAGTGGACGAGTTGACCTCGAAGTCCGGGAAGAGCTTTTCATACTCGCCGGCGAAGACCGCGGCCGCCTCCGGAAACCGTTCCCGGTTGGCGAACTGCTCGCGGTCATCGACGACGGTCGTCTCGAAGCCGGCGAGCGTGGCGACCTTGCAGAGGCTTTTCGAGATGTGTCCGGCGCCGAAGATGAAGGCCCGCGGCGCGGGGATGATGGGTTCGACGAAAACGTTGAGCTGTCCGCCGCAGATCAGACCATTGTCGTAGGCCGCTTCCTGGCCCAGGCTGAAGGTCAGATGGCGGGGTTGTTCGGTTTCGATGACTTCGCGGGCGGCGTTCCAGACTTCCGCTTCGACGCAGCCTCCGCCGATTGTCCCCGTCATGCTACCGTCATCCCGGACGAGAATTTTGGCGCTTTCGTAGCTGGGAATCGAGCCGTTCACCTGGACGATCGTGGCCAAGGCGCACTTGCGGCCCTGGCGGCGCAACCGGACGATTTCGTCAAAGATGTCCATCCAAAAAGAAGTATAGCTGAGCGATCCGATCGCGGCGTCCGGAGGAGGAGTTTGGCACGCCGGCCGGCCGCTAGGCGGCCCGCCGCAACGGCCGCGGGCCGGTCCGATCCCGGGCTCCGAGGTCCTCCAGGGCGGCGGTGAGCAGGGGGCCCTCGACGAGGTGGCGGCAGCCGGGCGCGAACGCCAGGTGGACGATGTTGTTGGCGCGCGGCAGCGGCGTCAGCAGCGCCCGGAGGTTCCATCCGAGGTCAGCGATGCGCCGGGGGGAATCACAAAGAGAGCGAAGAGTGGCCACTGCCGCGTCCCGCCAATAGGCGCGCAGAGTCTGGCGCCGCGACCGGCCGCCGTTCCGCTCCACGACAATCAGGCCGACGGCCACGCCGCGAAGATAGGCGAGACGGCAAGTGACGCCCGGCAGGGCGGACAGGCGGCGATAGTAGAACCGTTCAAGCCAGGAGGGCCCGAACCGGGCGGCGGCATCGTTCGCAAGGAACGCGGCGTGAAGCCGGGCGGCGTCCTCGCGCATACGAGGAGACTCGGGATTGAGGGCGGCAATGTAGAGGGGAGGAGTCATGCGCGCGCCAATGCGTTCACGGCCAGATTTCCGGCGTCCAGCGCCATGCGGGCATGGCGCTTCATCGTGACCGGCTCAAACCGCATGCACAACGGCGTGAGGATCCGGTCGAGGAAGCGCAGCTTGGCAGAAGAGGGAAGATCCATTCCGGGGAAGGAGTGGCTGCCGGGGACGTTGTCGTCGGCGCCAAGGAAGTCGAGCGAGTGCAACAGCAGCGAGATCGAGGTTCCCGTGGACGCGCAGAGCTCGACCGCGGCGCTAAAGCAGGCGGCCGCGACGGACTCGCTCGATCGGCAGGCGTACAGAATCCATCGCGGATGAATGGGCAGCCTGAGAAGAGGCAGGGTGGTGACGGGAAGCTCGACCAGGTCCGATGCGGCTCCGCGCCAGACGTAGGGGGCGAGGGGGAGGAAAGCGTTCCTCGGGCCGCACGGCCGCAGGACCCGGGGACGATTCCCCTCCCGACTGCGGCCGCAGGAGACGCCGTGACAGCGCAGGACTGACCGGACGAGCGGGGTGGGCAGGATGGAGGAATCGTATTCGTAACCCATCCCGGCCAGAGCGCGCAGCAGGTCCGGCGAGCAGCAGAGACCGGGGGCGCGGAACCCGACCGGCTTCACGCCGGCCGCCTCTGCGATGGCCTGGTGGGCCTCGGTGAGTCCGGCGCGGATCCGGTCCGGCGCGGCGCAGTGAAGCCAGGGATCATGAGAGAGGGAGTGATTGGCGATCTCATGGCCGGCCTCGGCAATGGCGCGCAGCGTGGACCGGGCGGAGGGCTGCGCCGCGTCCTGGCCGGTGACGAAGAATGTCACGGTGAGGTCGCGCTGAAGGAGGAAGTCAAGCGCGCGGGGCACGACGATATCGAAGTGCGGCCGGCGCGGCGATCCGCCGCCGGCGGAGGTGGGTTTTGGGGAAGGCCAGGCACTGGCAAGATTGATGGAAACAGAGGCGGTGAGCCGGCGGGAACTCATGCCGCCAGCGGGGCCTGACCCGGGGTTGACAGCTCCGACGGGCGCCCGGCCTCGAGAGATTTCTGCGCTGCGCGGATCCAGTGGACCACCGTCTCGGAGTCCTCGACATCGTCCCAGGGTTCGGCATCGCCTCCTAGGACGGAGCAGAACGACATCACCATCTGGCGAATCGCGTCGCGGCTGTCGACGCCGTCGCCGAAGCGAACGGGGTTCCCCTGCCCGGCGCAGAAGTAAGACCCGTTCCATCCAACCTCCAGAGAACCTTCGGTACCGGCGACCGACAGTACGGTTCCATTCCGTTTGTCGGCGGAGAAGGATTGCAGGTAGATTCTTCCTTGCAGACCGCCCCGGTAGCTCAGGGTCAGCAGCACCGGTTCCGGCAAGGTGAGCACAGCGGAGCGGCCGCCGCGGACAGCGTGAATCGACTCGGGCGAGCCGAAAAGGCTCTGCACGAGGTCGAGAGCGGCCCATCCGGCTTCGAACACGAGGCCGTGGGCCGTCATGGGCATCAGGGAGTCGCGGCCGGCAAGCCGCGGCTGGGAGAGATCGACCTCAAAGGAGACGAGGTCGCCCAAACCGCCGCCGCCAAGGATACCCTTGGCCAGTTGCAGGGCAGGCGAAAAGCGAAACTTATTGGCCGAAAGCAGGTGGGCCCGAGACTTACGGGCCGTCGCTAATAGGGAGAGAGAGGAGTCGACGTCCCCGGCCATGGGCAGCTCAGTCAGCACGCTGATTCCGCGGCTCAAGCAGTCCATGGCCATGGCGCGACGAGAGGGAGTAGGAGTAAAAAGGCTGACCGCGGAGACCGGATTGGCCGAGAGCATCGTCTCGAGGTCGCGGGCATAGCCGTACCGGTCCGTTCCAGACTGGACGCTGGAGACCAGATTGGCTTCGACCGCGGCGACCCACGCTTCGCGGTGAAGAGCCGCGTCGCCGTGTTGTCCCAGGATTCCGATTCGCAAGTGAGCCATGCTTGAACACAGCATGCCCCGTGGCGGGGGCGGTAAACAAGAAACCTTAGTTGGGATGTGTACCTAGACCTTGACGGGCATATGCCCGGAACCCGGGGCCCAAACAAGGCCGGGGCGGTGGCATGACGAGAGTGGGACTACCGGAGTGCTAAGAGAGGTGGAATTCCTGCCCGATAGCGTGGGCGACAATGCGACTCCGCGCCAGGCCGGCAGCGTCATGAAATCGCTCGATCGGTTCGGTTCGCGGCTCCCGGCCGAGCGGAAAGGTCTGATGGTGAATGGGCATCAAATGTTCGGCGCCGGCCTCATTTCCCATCCGCCATGCCTGTTCGGGGTTGCAATGGTAGCGGATCCAGGGATTATAGGCGCCGATGGGCATGATGCCGAGGTCGAAGGGGCGTGAGGTGCGAAGGGATTGAAAGGCGTCGGTGTCGGCGGTGTCGCCGCCGAACAGGACCCGGTAGCGGCCCGCTTCAATGACATAGCCGTTGTAGCCGCGATAGGTGTCGGACCGGTACCGGGCGCCCCAGTGATTCACCTCGAATGCCTTAACCTGTACCGGTCCGAACCGGACCGATTCCCGCCAGCGGAGTTCGTGAACGCGGCGATAGCGGGGAGCGCGGAAGAGATCGGAGGTGGCGGGAGCGGTAACGACGTCCGTCGATCGGCTCTCGAGGGCGCGCAGCGACGGAAGGTCCAGGTGATCCATGTGAGCATGGGACAGGACGATCAAATCGATCTTCGGAAGGCCGTCAAGGTTCAGCGCAGGGGCGGTCAGGCGCTTGATGCCGAGCGACACGGGGCCGAGGTGGAACCCGGCATGGTTGCTGAACACGGGGTCGGTGACGATGTGGACCCCGTCGATTTTGAGGAGGACGGTGGCGTGCCCGAGCCAGGCCGCGTGCAGTCCGCTGTCCGGCCAGCGCTTCGGGTTCGGGCTGTAGGCCGGGGGCAGGATCGGCCGGCGCATCTCTGACGGAAGGTTGCGCCAGAAGGAGGGCGAGGCTCGGTAGAGACCGGCAGCCGCGCCGGCTCCGAGTGTGCCGAAGCCAAACAGAACCAAACGTCTCGTTCTCATTCCCAGCGGTAGCGCTCCTCCTTCCACGGGTCGCCGCGCATGTGATAGCCGTTCCGCTCCCAGAAACCGGCTTCGTCTTTGGAGAGGAACTCGATGCCGGCCAGCCACTTCGCACTCTTCCAGGCGTACAGTCGAGGAACCACGAGGCGCGCCGGACCGCCGTGTTCGAGCGAAATCGGATCGCCATCGTGGGTGACGGCGACAAGGGCGTCCTCGGCGAGAAAGTGTTCGATCGGCAGGTTGGTGGTCCAGCCGTAGTCGTAGGCGTGAGCCACCACATAGCGGGCGCCGTCCTGAAGCCCGCCGCAGAGTTCAACCAGGGTGCGCGCCGAAACCCCCTCCCAGAGATTTCCCAATCTGGACCAGCGGGTCACGCAATGAAAGTCCGCAAACACCTGCACTTTGGGAAGCTTCTGAAACTCGTCCCAGGTCCACTGAGATGGTTTCCGCACCATGCCGAACATCCTGAGCTTCCAGTCGTTCGGCTCGAGGCGCGGGGGGCCACTGGCGTCGAGAACGGGCCACTTGCGGGTCCTGGACTGTCCGGGTGGAATGCGGTTGGCCCGCCGCGTATCGGGGCTGACTATGGCTCCCTCGGGGACGGAGTCGGGCGAGGGAATCAGGTCAGACTGCGTCTTGTCCAGGTCGACCGCCATTTTCCTATTCTACGAGGGATGGATGTGACGGGTTCGGGCCGGGATTCGGGCTTTGGGGCGCGGATTTGGTGAGAGCGACGCGCCGCTTTCGCCACTATTAGGCTGAGGGTCGGTCCATGATTCAAGCGATTGTTGTCATTCTTTTGGCTAGTTCATTGATAGCAGGCAATATTGAGAATCGGGTCGAGTATCTTGGGGGGACCCTGGAGCAGCCTCCCGGACAGGGAGGGTCGCTGTCGCTGGCACACCCCGAGACGTTGACGGTGGAGTTCCGGGGTAAGACGCTGCGCGTCCCGTATGACCGGGTGAACCTGGTGGAGTATGGCCAGAATGTGAACCGGAGGTTGGGGCTGGCGATCGTGGTGTCTCCCTTGTTTCTGTTAAGCAAGGCGAGAAAGCACTTTCTGACGATCGGGTTTCAGGATTCGCAGGGGCGCCAACAGGCGATGGTGTTCCGGGTCGACAAGGGCAAGATCCGGACGGTGTTGGCGAGCCTGGAGGCGAGGACGGGACTGAAAGTACAGTATCAGGATGAGGAAGCGCGAAAGGCGGGCAAGGGGTGAGGCGGCGGTTGACGGCGGGGTTGATGGGATTGGCGGGGGCGCTGGCGACGGCGGGGCCTCCGGAGGAGGAGCACCTGATTCAGCTGCTGGCGGTGAAAAGAGTCTACGTCGACCGGCTGGGGGGAGGGGAGGCGGCCAATCACATGCGGGACATGATCATCAGCAGCCTTCAGCGGAGCCGGCTGTTCATCATCACGGAGAACCAGGAGAGGGCGGACGCGTTTCTGCGGGGATCGGCGGAGGATCTGATCTTCACGGAGACATTTCAGTCGAGCGACGGGATCACGGCCCGGGCCTCGGTGGGCGATTCGGAGCCCTATTCGGGGAGCCGCTCGGGGACTTCCCGGCGGTCGGCCGCGGTTCAGGTGGGGGAGCATGATTCGCGGCGCAGTACGGAGCGCAAGCACGAAGCGGCGGCGGCGGTGCGGCTTGTGAACAAGGATGGGGACGTAATCTGGACGACGACGCAGGAAAGTTTCGGCGCGAAGTTCCGGGGCGCGAGCGCCGATGTCGCCGAGAAGATCATGCGGGCGCTGACGGACGACTACCGGCGGGCGCAGCGGCTGGCGGGAACCGCGAAGTAGAACAGATTACTGGTTGGGAACGGGATCCGGCGGCCGGCCGACTTTTCCGGCCATGGCTTCGACGATATCGATCTGGTTGACCTTGAGCGTCTGGCCCGTGATCCGGTCGAGGTCCACGCGCGCCTTGGCGTAGGCGCTCAGGGCGGCGACGACGTTGGACTCCGCCTGGGTGAGGTCGCGCTGGTACTGAATGATCAGGAAGACAGTGGAAGCGCCCAGTTCGTACTTTTTCTGTTCGGCGGCCAGGGTCTGGGTTTGCAGTTCGCGTTCTTTGAGAGCCGTCTGGTAGCGGGCGCGGGCCTGCTGGAGCGCGATGGTGGCGTTCAGGATGTCGACGCGGAGCTGGTTGAGCAGGCGTTGTTCGTTGAGTTCGGACTGGCGCACCTGAATGGTGTCGATGATGATGTCGGCCTGCGCCGAGCGGTTGCGGATGGGAATGTTCAGCTGAAAGCCGATGGAGTAGTCGGGGAAGTTCCGCCGGAACAGTTGGGCGAGCGCGGTACCGTAGCCGCCGACGAAGAAGGGGTCAGCGCGGCGGACGACCGGCTGGCCACGCAGGGTCAGGGCGTTGATTTCACCGGCCAGAGAGTTGTTCTGGACCGCCCCCTGGACGTCGAAAGACGGCAGCAGTTGGCTTTTCGAGCCTTTCAGACCGATTTTGGCGCTCTCGATGTTGAGGCGGGCCTGGAGGACGTCGGGGCGTTCGGCGACGGCGATCTGGTAAAGATCCTGAATCGGCTGCACCGCCTCGGTTCCGGGCATTTCGATCTTGTCGGTCGGAATGAGCCGGGCTTCGGAGACGCCGGGGCTGGAAACGCCGGTGCGGCTCAAGGCGTTCTTGAGGATGGTCTCCTGCTGGAGCAGAACGGTTTCGGAGACGAGCAACTCCTGCTGGCGGCGGGCCACCTGCGCTTCGGCGCTGATGATCTCGATAGGCGCAAGCGTTCCGATCTCGACCTGCTTTTTGTTGTCTTCATAGAGCTTCTGTGACAGCGCGAGAGCCTGTTTCTTGACCTTGACGTCCTCGTTGAAGCTAACGAGGTCCCAATAGAGGTTGCTGACGGCGGCGACGGTGGTGATCAGCTGAGCCTTGAACTGAAGATCGGCGACTTTGATGTTGTTCCGGGCGATGCGGATGTTGCGGTCGTTGACCTGACGGCCGAAGCCCTGAAGCAGGCGCTGGGTGATCTGGAGCTGGAAGTTCGAGTTTTTGAAGGGATTCAGGTCGCTCAGGGGGTTGTTGGTGGTGGCCGAGACGTTGTTCCAGCCGAAGCTGGCGGTGGTTCCGGTGAGCCAGCTCTTCTGAACGCCGTAGCTGTGATTGAGGGAGTCAAAGACGTTGGCGGTAAGGCCGGTGGTGACGGTGTTGGCCTGGGGACGGGTGGTGTGTCCGATGTTGAAGGTCGAGACGAAGACGGGATCAAGATTCTGCAACGCCGTACCGGTGGCGGTGATGATGGTGCCGCCGGTGTCGCCGCCGCCGCTGACGCGGGCGATGTTGCCGGCGGTGGGAGTGCCGCCGGTCTGGCTGCCGAGGGCCTGGGCCTGCGCGCTGGCGGGGCCCTGCTGCACGGTCGGCGGGACTCCGCGAAGAAGGCCGCCGGCTTCGGCGCGCATCAGGCTCGCCTTGGCTGTTTCCGGGCCGTAGCGCTGCAACTCAACATCGAGGTTGTTCTCGATGTCGAGGGCGATGGCGTCGCGCAGGGACAGGTAGATCCGGCCCCCTTTCATCAGCAGATCGAGACGGGACGAGTTGTTGAGGTTGATGGGCGCAACCTCGCGCGGCATGTACGGGTGCTTAATTCTGTCGACGAAGCCCTGGGGCTGGGACTCGATCACGATGGGCCTCTGCGCGGCCAGCGGCGCCCGCGCGGTGAGCAGCGCACACAAGAATCCAAGAAACGATCGCATAGTGCTCATGGGCTGTAGACGAGAAGGCGTCGGGTAAAGTTCAATGGTAACAGGGTTACGGCCCGAATCGGGCGGGTGAGCGGAAGTTGCCCTCAGTGCGGCGTCTCAAGGCGATTGTCTCCTACGATGGAACGGATTTCCACGGCTGGCAGGTTCAGCCGGGGCTGAGGACGGTCCAATCGGCGATCGAGGCCGTGCTGGCCGAGATTGAAGGCTCCACGGTGCACGTGATGGGGTCGGGACGGACCGACGCCGGAGTGCACGCCTGCGGGCAGGTGATCGCGTTCGACATGGCGAACCCGATTCCGGGGGTGAACCTTCGGCGGGCGATGAACCGGCTGCTGCCGCCCTCGGTGCGGATCCTGCACGTCGGGGAGGCGGCGCCGGATTTCCATCCGCGGCGGCACGCCACGGCGAAGACCTACGAGTATCGCATCTGGCGGCGCGAGATCTGCCCGCCGTTTTCCCGGCTGTATGTGCATCACTATCCATATCCCCTCAATGTGTCCTCGATGGAGGAAGCGGCCCGGTTGCTTGAGGGCACGCACGATTTTTCCGCCTTCGCGGCGGCGGATGAGACCGATGCGCTCGGACGGTCCAAAGTCCGGACGATCTTTTCCTCTGTGGTGCTGGCCGAAGAGTCGCAGATCGTCTATCGCGTGCGGGGGTCGGGATTTCTCAAACACATGGTCCGGAACATCGCCGGCACGCTGATCGAAGCGGGGAAGGGGAATCTTACGCCGAAGGCGATCGCCCGGTTTCTCGAACCGGGCTATCCGGGCAAGGCGGGCCCGCGAGCGCCGGCCCGGGGCCTGTTTCTGCTGAGCGTGGAGTATGGAGACGCCGCGGGGGCCTACAGGCGGGAGGGGGAGACCGCGGCGGAGGGCGATTGAGGGTGGGCGCAGGCCGGATCCGTCAGGGCAGTTCCTTGATCTCGATGTTTCGGTAGTAGACGGGCCAGCCCTCCGATTGCAGGCAGATGTGGCCCTCCGACGGGCGCGCTCCGAAACCTTCGTTGACGAGGACTCCGTTGAGGACCACCTTGACCGTTCCGTTGAGACTGGTGATTTCGTAACGATCCCAGTCGCCGAGTTTGCCGCGCTTTTTGACGAACGGTCCGCGGATGGCCCCGCCGATGCTGCCGCCGCGGACGCCGAAAAGGCTGCCGGCTTCCGAATAGTGTCCCTGTACTTCGAGCGATCTCGGCCAGCCATCGCGCGTTTCCTGCGCATGAATGAAGAAGCCGGCGTTGGGCCAGTCATCGGTGGTGGCGCCGGGGCCTCGGATCCACCCCTTGGGCTCGAGTCGCCATTCCGCGCGGAGCACGTAGTTCCGGTAGCTTTTCCTGCTGCGAAGGAATCCGTTTGGCTTACCGGTGCAGGAGATGACTCCATTCCTGTATGACCAGGTTTCCGGAGGGGTCCGCTCGATGGTCCAGTGTTCGGAGAGGTCAGAGACGGGCATCAGCGAGACGAATCCGGCGGAAGCCGCGAGCCACGACAGCACAAGCCAGTGCAACACGGAACGATGATAGCCGATGCGGCGCGCTTCCGGAGAGAGAAGGTGCCGGCCGGCGTCACTGGGAGGGGTAGAGGAGGCGCTGGAAGAGGTCTTCGCGCCAGAACGGATCGAAGTCAGGGTCGAGGCGGGCCAGCAGGCGCCAGGAATCGTTGTCCCGCTGCCGTTCGAACAACTCGGCGAGGGTTTGAATGCAGGGAAGCAGTTCGCCGGCCTGGGCCTGGATGCAGGCCATGTTGTAGCGGGCAATCTCGTTGTTCGGGTTGCGCGCGATGAGCGATTGAAACTGGCGCCGCGCGGCCTCGATGTTGTTGTTCTTGAGATAGGCCAGGCCGAGGGTCTTTCCGAGCCGCTCGTCGGCGGGAAACTGCGAACAGCCGAGCTCTGCCCACAGCAGCAGTTTCCGGTGCGTTTCAAACATCCGCTCGCCGCGCGGGAGCGACTCGCCGAGGAGAAAGTAGGAATCGGCGAGGTAGTAATAGGCGTGCGCGCTGGCGACACGCTTGCCGGCGAAGGCGTCCTCGAGAATGGAGATGGCGCCCTCGTAGTCACGCATGCGATAGCGCGCGATGGCGACCGAGAGCGGGTCCAACACATCGGGAGGCGTGACCTCGTTTTGCGACGGAGGCTTGCCCCGGATCTGCGCGACGTGATCGCGGACGCGCTGGTCGCTGAACGAGCCGGCGAGGATGACATCGAGTCTCTGGTCGATCTGCTGTTTGAGGCGTTCGAAGTTGTTGTCGTCGAAGACGACAGCGTCGTAGGCGCGGAGCATGGCCGGCACCTGTTCCAGAGAATGGATAATCGGGATCACAGGCTTGCCGTAGCCGATCGCCATGCCGACCTCGCAGAGAATGTTCGCATTGCCGCGGCGGGAGAAGACCGCGATGACGACATTACAGGCGGCGATGCGGCGGGAAATCTCGGTGGCAAACTGCTGGGAGCTCGGAACCAGCAGCCACGAGTCGACAGCCAGCGCCCGGGTGGCGAGGGGCTGAATGGACAGTTCCATCACCTTGCGGCAGAAGACGGAATCTTCGGAGCTGATGAAAATCGTGCGGGCCACGTCGGATCCTTCTGGAGCGGCTCAGGTGGAGTGATCGGGGGCCGCGTTTCGTTTCATCCGGGATCGGGAAAGGGACTGGAGGACGTCGGAGATGAGGTCCTTGGCGCCTTCGAGGTTTCTGGCGATGATCTGGACGTCCATGGCCGGCTTGCCCGGCTGCCGGGCGGACTGGCAGTAGACGCCGTGCTGCCCGACCAGGACGAGAGCGTCGGTGAGGACATCGAGCGTGAGGGCGAGCCGTCCGCGGTCGGGGCCATACTGGAACTCGTAGCGTTCGAGGTCCTCTTTGCGGTCGGCATAGACGTTGTTCATCGGATGATCCCCCGCTTGGCGAGAAACGAAAAGATCTCGGGATAGATCTCGTTGAGCTTTTCGGGAGGAAACCCGTGTCCGCCGCCGGGGATCGTCAGCAGTTCGGCGTCGTTGCCGGCGTCGCGAAGGGCTTTGGTGAGGCGGGCGCCGTGTTCGTAGGGAACGGTTTTGTCGGCGTCGCCGTGAATGGTCTTAACGGGAGGCAGTCCGCCACGGACGTAGGTGAGAGGGGAGACGCGGCGGGCGAGTTCGAAGCGGCCTTCCTGTTCGGGAATCCACTGCACGGCATAGGGCCGCTGGTTGGGTCCGACGAGCTGGTCGCCGACATCGGTGATCCCGTAGAAGTTGACGATGGCGGCCACCTTGACCGGGGGGCCGAGTTTCGCCGATTTGGGGGTCAGGCCCACCATCAGAGCCAAGTGGCCCCCGGCGCTGCCTCCGGTCACTACGATGCGCCGGGGATCGACTCCGTACTTTCTGGCGTTCGAGACAAACCACCGGGCCGCCTGGAGGACGTCTTCGACGGCGGCGGGGGCTTTGGCCGCCCGGGCGAGGCGGTACTCGACGTTGGCGACGACGAAGCCCTTTTCGAGGTAGGGGACGCAGTGGGGCGTGACCATGCGGTCGCGGTCGCCATTGACCCACCCGCCGCCGTGGATGACGATCACGCCGGGGCGCTTGCCTGGGGTGGCCGCGGCGGGCTGGTAGATGTCGAGCCTGGTTTCGGGGTAGCGGCCGTAGGGGATATCGAGTTCAGCCTGATAGGCCGCGGGGAGTTTGACGTTCCGACTGGCCTGGGCTTGAAGGGAGGAGCGGACAAGGAGCAGCGCGAGCGCGCAGCATGAGAAGACCCTGAGGGCACGCATACCCTCAAGTGTAGACCTCGGGCGTGAGGGAAGGGAGACGGCAGGAAGGGCGGTCAGCGATCGGAGGAGAGGGAGCGCGCCGGCCGCCCAGGCCGGTTGTTCGTTCAGGTTCGCGCGCCGGCGTCAAAATAGCCGGCGGCGAGTTCGGGTTTGGCGGCGAGGGCCTGGCTCCAGTAGAGGCGGGCCTCTTCGGCGTGTCCCTGGGCCTTGAGGGCGTGGCCGAGATTCAGGAGTGCCTCGGGGAAGTCCGGCCGCTCGCTGAGGGCCTCGCGGTAGAGCTTGATGGCGTCGTCCAGCTGGCCGCTCTTTTGAAGGAGCAGGCCGGTGTTGTAGAACAGCTCGGGACTGCGTTCGCCGCGGTCGATGAGCTTGGCCTGGCAGTCGAGGGCGGCTTCAAAATCTTCGCGTTCGACGGCGAGGGCGGCCAACCCGCGGAGAGCGTCCACCGAATCCGGATCGGCTTCAATCGCCCCCTGAAAAGTGATGCCGGCCGAGTCGCGGTCGCCCATTTTCCAATAGGCGAGGCCGAGATTGACCTGCGCCTCGGGCCAGGCGGTGCGCTTGCGGAGGCAGTTTTCGAAGGCCTCGATGGCGCCGCGGAAGTCGCTGCGCTGAAGCCGCAGGTAGCCGAGCCGGAACCAGGCGTCCTCCCAGTCGGGGTTGCTGGTCAGCACGCGCTCATAGAGCTTCTCGGCGTCGTAGACGGAGTCCTGCTGTTCGTGGAGAAGAGCGAGGTTGTAGATGACAGCCGGAATGTCGGGCTGGATCTTGAGGGCGCGTTCGTAGGCTTCGCGGGCGCCGCGGAAGTCGTTGAGCTCATGCAGCACGACACCGAGGTTGACCCAGGCGTTCTTGGCGTCGGAGCGGAACCGGAGGGATTCCTGGTAGGCTTTGGCGGCCTGCTCGAGCCGGGCGGTGCGCTGGTAGGCGACGCCGAGATTGAACCACCGTTCGAAGCTGTCGGGGGTGAACTCGACCAGCTTGGCGCAGAACTTGGCGGCGGCCTCGTAGTCAGAGGAAGCGAAGGCGCAGGTGGCGAGGCCTTCGACGGCTGCCTGGGAGTAGGGGCGCAGGGTGAGGAGCCGTTCGGAGTTCTCGCGGACGAGGTCGTAGTCCTTGCGGGCGATTCCGATGCTGATCAGGTTGACCATGGCGTCTTCGGAATTCGGGTTTCTGGCGAGAGTCGCGCGGTAGACGGCGGCGGCCTCGTCGAGCTTGCCGGTCAACTGCAAGGCGACGGCCTTGCCGAACAGGGCCGTTTCATTCTCGGGGTTTTTGGAGAGGACGCTTTCGAAGCTTTCGAGCGCGGTCTGGGCGCGGTCCAGATGGAGCAGGCAGACGGCGAGGCCGAGCTGCGCGTCGAGGCGGTTGCGGTCGGCTTCAAAGGCGCGCTGGAAGTTCTCGGCCGCCTGCTGCCACTTGCCGAGCTTTTCGAGGCAGACAGCGAGGTTGAACATCGAACCGGGATGGCGCGGATCGATCTCGAGGAGCTTGCTGTAGCTGGCCGCGGCGTCCTCGAACATCTCGAGTTCGAACTGGATATGGCCGCGCGCGGAATGCACGTCGGCGCTGGATTCGCCGCGTTCGAGGGCGGCGTCGAGCTCCCGCAGGGCCTCCTTGAGTTTTCCCTCCAGGTGCAGGGCGACGGCGCGTCCGAGCGCGCTCGACACGCCGGAGCGATCCGAAATCGTTGTCTTGGTTTCGCCCATCCTCTTCTTGTTCGTCATGCTCTCCTCCTCAATCCATCCTTCCCGAGAGTTCGGCCGGCGCCAGCAGGGCGCACAGTTTGCCGATCGCGTCGTACTGGTGCCAGACGCCGACCCAGCTCAGGCGGGCGCGTTCGCCGGCGCTGCTGAAGAATCCGACCCCTCCGGTGTCAAGCCTGGGTTCACTCCAGGAATCGGCAACTTGTCCCTGAACCGTTACGGCGAAGTCTTCGCCCTGCACGTCGGTCGTCACGCGGTAGATCGAATCCGGGGTCGCGGCGAGGGCCAGAGATTTGGTCACCATGCGTCCAGGCGCGCCGCCCACGACGGGGTACCGGGTCAACGTCACGAGGGGCCTCCGTCCGGGCTCGCCGGAAAACGTCAGCTTGATGGCCTGGTAGTTGCGCAGGTCCCTGGCGCGCACGACCCAGCCGAGCGACCGGCGCTCGATCTGGGCGACGAACTCCATGCGGTAGTTGACGAGCCCCATCGACGGCGTCAGCACGGCCAGCTGTCCGGTGCGGACGAAGCCTGCGGCGTCGTAGGCCCAACTGCGGGCCCATCCCTCGGCGCCTTCCCAGTCGGAAAGGCCCTGACGGAAATCGTCGGTGAGAGAGATGGCCGCGCGCCGGCTCAGCCAGGCGCGGACGCCGCCGAGCGGGCCCGCCGCGCCATCGGTTTCCTGCCCCGCCGACTGGTCCGGACCAGCGGTGTTCTCCGGACCGGCCGCGGCGAGCGGAAGAGCGGGCAGGCTGCTCGACGGGACGACGCTTGCGACGGCCATCAGCAGAGCCATCATCACTGTGATCACCTTGGGGCCGGCCGGCAGGCGGCGCCATGAATCGCGCCCGCGAAGCAGGACTTTTTTCCAGGCCGGCGCCTTCAGATACTCCTCGAGCCGACGCGGCCAGGGCTTGCCGAGGCGCATCGAGAGCCGTCCCGTGGTGGGACTGGGAACGATCCGTTCGGGCGTCAGGTCGGCGCGCGGCGGGGTCGCGGCCCGGCGCACGCTTTGCTCGTCGAACGGCAGGGCCCGAAGACGGCTGGTTCGGGGTCCGCGGACGAGGCCCACTGGCGTCAACACGGCGTTCGGGCGGGTCTTGACAAACGTGGGCCGGGGGGGCTCGGGTTCGACCGAGGCGACCACCCGGGCCGGCATCGCAACCGGGTTGACCTGGAGATCGAGATTCGCCGGCGGCGCCATGACCGGGAGCCAGTCGAGCGTCGGCCGCGTGCCGGAGGATCCGCGTGCGACTGGCGGGCCACCGGCTTCCTCGCGCAGGGAATCAGGAGCAAAGATCGCCGCCGGGACCGGCGCCGACCGGACGCGGACTGGCAGCAGTTCGCACCGGGGGGGATCGAACTCCGCCTTCCGCAACCGCAGGCGGAAGGCGCGGCGCATCAGGTTGTCCGGGAGCAGGTGTTCGCTGGTGATCCAGATCACGTCCGCGCCGGCTTCCGCCAAGGGAACCGCCGTCAGGATCTGTTCGGCCAGCCCGACGCCATGACGCCACCTTTTCGCCCTGATCTTTGGGGCGACGCAACGGGGTCTGGCATCGATCGAGTGCGGCCGGATGGGGATCATCAGGCGGTGGCCCACGGCCAGTGTGGCGACGGTCCAGATGTCCTTGTCCGCCCTCGCCATCGCGGCGCCCCGCGGTTCGATCGGCAGGGGCATGGCGACTTCGGGAGTCGGGAGGACCGGAAACACGTCGGCAACAACGGGGGGCGTGATGACGGCCGGACGCGGAGAGGCCGCGCGAGGCTCCGGAAGCCCCTTCAGGCCCTTCTGCTGCGGCCCCGGGCCGACACTGGCCGCACGATCGTCACGGACCACGGCGAGGCTGGCGGCGGGCAGAAGCCGCGGCCGCCAGCCGGAGCGGCCGAAGGTCCAGCGCGTGTCGGCGCCGCGGGGGTAGGCTTGATCGAGGCCGCGACGGGCAGCCGGGCCTGGGACAATCGGCACCGCCGGCGCGAGTTCAGCAGGCAGGTGGGAGAGGACAGGAGAGGGGACGGCCGACGCCGAAGGGGGCGCCGGGGGTGGGGGACCACCGGCTTGGGATCCATCCGGAACCACCGGGTCCGCGACACGGGAGGGGGGATTCGGAACGGTTCGCTTTCGAATCGCCGGACGGGGCTCGGCAGTCGGCCCCGGGGCGTCGGCCGAAGCCGGCACAGGGCGGAGGCCTGATCCGGGGACCGCCGGGGACACACTCAGACCGGCCTCGTTTCCGGTCGCCTCAGGCCCGCCTTGCAGCGGGAGTGCCCGGGCCGTTAAAAGCGGCGGCGCGACGCCGGGAGCGTGCCCGCGGCACGGGCGCCAGTCGAGCCGCGGCGTGGTGACCCAGAGCCGGCGCCGGATGGGGATAACAGGCGGCCTCCGCAAGGAACTGGTCTTGGCGGGAACGGGCACCAGAAAGGGGCCCAGCAGGTCGAGCGCGGCCGGGGGTACACCGGGCTGGACGGCCGGCGGGCGGCCGGCCGGTGGGGTCCGGGTGGGGGTCATGGGCGCAGCCGCGGCTTCCGGAGAGGGGCTGTGGCGGGGAGCCGAAAGCCGGGCGAGCGCCGCCTGTCTCTGTTCGCGGGCGAACTGATCGCGATGCTCATCGGAACAGAATTCCGCGCTGGTGAGTTTCCGCAGGAACGGGAGCCGCTTTCCACAGAACTGACATTGCATGGCCGCTGATCCCGGAGCTTTCGGTGCCTTTCATCTCAACTGTAAAGAAACCGGGATCGCGTTCCTACGCGGCGAATGCCCTATTTTGGCGGGCCGGCAGGGCGGTCCGCTTAGCGGGACTCAGGCGGAATGCTTAGGAAATCCACTCGCGGTGTACGTTCGGCCGGTCGAGGACGCCGGGGTCGAGGTCCACTCCGAGTCCCGGGCCCCGAGGAAGCGGGAGTTGACCGGCGACGGGGACGAGGTCCGCGGTGAGGAGACCGCGGTAGTCTTCGAGGTAGTGGCGGCGGACGGTCTCGAGCAGGAAGAGATTCGTGACGTTGGCGGCGAGATGGGCGGAGGCCCAATGCAAAACAGGGCCGCCGCAGTTGTGGGGCGCCACGGGGCGATACCAGGTTTCAGCCATGCGGGCGATCTTCGACGCCTCCGAGAGGCCGCCGCACCAGCAGACGTCCGGCATGATGATCGAGGCAGCGCCGCTGTCGAGCAGTTCGCGGAATCCCCAGCGGGTCATCAGGCGCTCGCTGAGGGTCAGCGGGAGGCGCGTGCGAGCGGCGAGGTCGCGGTAGACGGCGAGGTTGTCCTGCGGAAGCATCTCCTCGAGCCACATCGGCTCCAGCGGTTCGAGCGCCCTGGCGATGGCGACGGCGGCGGGAAAACTCCAGTAGCCGTGGAACTCCATCGCTACCGCCATGGCGTCACCGAACTCCCGGCGGATGAGCCGCAAGGGCTCCGTGCCGGTGTGCAGCTGCGCTGGGGTGATCCGGCTGCCGCCATGGGCGAGGGCGATCGGATCGAACGGCCAGATCTTCATGGCCTGGATGCCGGAGGCGGCCAGTTCCGCGGCCAGACGCACGGGCTCGCGGTGGAAGTCGACGTGGTCGTAGCAGGTGTTGTAGATGGGGATCGAATCGCGCGAGGCGCCGCCGAGCAGTTGATAGACGGGCTGGTTGGCGGTCTTGCCCGCAATATCCCAGAGCGCGATGTCGATGGCGCTCAGCGCGCGCATTTCGGCGCCGGCCCAGCCTTGATAAGAGATCGAGAGGAAGAGGTCCGCCCAGAGGCGGTCGATCTGGAGCGGATTGCGGCCGAGCAGGAGAGGAGCGAACGCGCGTCGAATGACACCGGCCTCGGCGTCCGAGCAGGGATAGGTCTCGCCGAGGCCGGTGACACCTTCGCTCGTATGCAGGCGGACCCAGCACCAATCCACCTCTCCGGCATGGACACGGATTCCGCGCCCGTAGCGAATGATTTCGACGGCGACGATCTTCAAACGGGAGAAGGTACTACAGCGGGTCGGGGAGGGTCAAGCCGTTCTTTCCGACGGCTTTGCGGAGGACTTCGGTGGCCTGGTCGATGGTGACGCCGCGAGAACTCGAGATCTCGGTGAGAATCATGTGGCGGGCGCGGTCGAGCATTTTCTTCTCGCGGAAGGAGAGGGGCTTCGACTGCTGCTGGATGAGCAGACTCTTGAGGACCTCGGCGACCTCAAGCAAGGCGCCGACCCGCATTTTCTCGGAATTCTCCTTGAACCGGTCCTTCCAGTCCGCGCAGCGATTACAGCGGCCGTTTGAAAGGAAGTCGAGCGTCCGCTGGATTTCGGAACTTCGGGTGACGCGCCGGAGACCGACGTCGGAGACGTGGGAGAAGGGGATCATCACCGTGAGGCTGTTTGAGGCCAGCCGGAGGAGGTAGAAGCGCTCTGTTTTCGGCCCGAAGGTTCGGGTGCTGATGTTCTCGATTGTCCCGATTCCGTGGTTCGGATAGACCACGCGCTCCCCAACCTGGAAGTTCATGTTCGGCCCCATGTACACCTCATGCAAGTTGTCTCAGCGGCGAAGCCACCGTGTTCAAAGAGTAACGGGGTTGAGGGGGATCTGTCAATAGACAGACATGCAAAAATGCCCGAAAAAATCGGTATACCAAACGACCTTTGCGGTTTTTCTCAGCGGATCAGAACCCGATCATGACAATTCGGTTTCGAAGGTGTACACCTAGTCAAAGTGGTGCCCTGATCGGGCTGGAACACCATAACCGGCAGTACTATTGCCGAATGCATGTCTACCAGGGCATCTGGCGTTTTGTATACTTGCGGCCTTTTTCCGCCGCCGCCTGTCCGCCGGAGCCGATGCGGACACCTTCGTCGATCATCTTCTCGACGTCGTCGGGCCGGACGGTATTGAGGAAAGCAATTTTGGCCTTCTTGCAGGCGGCCAGGACGCGGGCGCGGGCGTCGCGCATGGCGGGATGGAGGGTTTCGTTGGCGCCGTGGCCGTCGGGGAGGTCAAGGGAAAGGCCCATGTCACCGGGGCCCCACTCGGCGAAGGCGATTCCGGGGACGGAGGCGACGTGTTCGGCGTTGGCCAGCGCCCACTTGTCCTCGATCTTGAGGCCGAGCAGGAACTCGCCCTGCGGATTGAGCGGCCACGGGTCGGCTTTCTTGAGGTACTCCTGCGGCGAGATCCCCCAGATTCGGGACGCGTAACCCTGGCTACCGTTGCCGAGCAAGCCTTCCCCGATGCCGGGGACGATCGGCCGTGCATTGGGATAGCGCGCAGACTGCACGAAGATGCGGACGGCCTCCGGGCTGCGGGCGTGGCAGAGCAGAATCCCATGGACGCCCGCGGCGAGGGTCTGCTGGACGACCCAGAAGTTGGCGCGCATGTGAAACTCGTCGACGCCGAGGACAGGAAGAGTCGCGATGACGGCGGGAGTGCGGTGGCCGCTGCGGGTGGGGCCACCGTCAACGAGGCCGCGCATGAACTCGCGGAGGGCGGTGAAGTCGAGCGCGCCGTGTTCCATCTCGTAGTTGATGTAGTCGGCCCAGGTCTGAGCCATCTTCTTGCCCTCTTCGTAGCCGCCATGGCCGCCGGTGTAGTAGATAGGCTGGCCGGCTTCGAGCAGTTCGATGGCGCGGTTGATCCGCTTTGGTTTGTAAGAGGCGGACGGCTGGCCGGAGGCGAGGAACAGGGCGCCGGTCAGCGACAAGGCTAGTGCCGTAGCGATCGGAGTTTTCATGGTAAGAGATCTTACCATGCACGCCGGAACAGGCTCGGGATTTTTCGGCGGCGGGCCGCAGACGGAAGCCGCCGGGGCGCGGCCGGCCGGAAAGACCAGCTAGCTAAAGCCGGACGATCTTATCCGACCGGAAGCCCTTCAACGCGTTCCGGGTGTCGAAGATGAGCCGGGCCTTTTCGAGAATGCTGGCATACGGCATCGCGGTGTGATTGGTGATGATCACAACGCAGTCGGCCTGCGCCGACGCCTGAATGGGATCCTGCGAGAAGTATTCCTCCTTCTCGACGCGGAAGACCGGGACATAAGGATCACTGTAGCTCACCTTGGCGCCGCGCTGGGCGAGCAGGTGCGCCACGTCGATCGCCGGGGATTCGCGCATGTCGTCGATGTCCTTCTTGTAGGCCACGCCGAGAATGTGGATGTGGGAACCTTTGAGGGCCCGGCCTTTGTCGTTGAGGGCGAGCATAAGCTTGTCGACGACATAATGGGGCATGTGGCTGTTGACGTGGCCGGCCAGTTCGATAAAGCGGGCCTCCATGCCGAACTGCTTGGACTTCCAGGACAGGTAAAACGGATCGATGGGGATGCAATGCCCGCCGAGGCCGGGGCCCGGATAGAAGGGCATGAAGCCGAACGGCTTGGTGGCCGCGGCGTCGATCACTTCCCAGACGTCGATGCCCATGCCGCCGCACATGAGGGCGAGTTCGTTGACCAGTCCGATGTTGATCATGCGGAAGGTGTTCTCCAGCAGCTTGACCATTTCGGCCACCCGCGTGGAGCTGACCGGCACGACGCGGTCGAGCGATTGCGCGTACAGAAGTTGACCGAGCTCGGTGCATTTCGGCGTAGTGCCGCCGACGACCTTGGGGATGTTGCGGGTCTGGTAGTGGGGGTTGCCCGGATCGACGCGTTCCGGCGAGAAGCAAAGGAAGATCTGCTCGCCGACGCGGAGGTGATCGCGTTCGAGCTTGGCGCGCACGACTTCATCGGTCGTGCCGGGGTAGGTGGTCGATTCAAGGATGACGAGGGTGCCGGGCTTGAGGTACTTCGCGATCTCGTCGCAGGCGCTCTCGATATAGCGCATGTCGGGATCCTTGGTCTTGCCGAGGGGGGTGGGCACGCAGATATTGATGGTGTCCATGCCGGCGATGGCTGAGAAATCCGTCGTCGCCGACAGCCGTCCGGATTGCACGAGCGGCGCCACGTCGGAGGTAGGGACATCCTGAATGTAGGAGGTCCCGGCGTTCAACTGCTGGACCTTGGAATCCTGCACGTCAAAGCCCGTCACGTGGAAGCCGACTTTGGCAAACTCCACGGCCAGCGGCAGGCCTACATAGCCGAGACCGACCACGCCGCAACGGGCCTGTTTGGTCCGGATCTTTTCCGCGAGAGCCTCGGCGACCGAGGTTCTAACCGTTTCCATTCTTCCTCCTGAAAAACTCACTCACTCCAGAAAAACAGCCCGCGTGCGATGATTTCGGCTGGTCCGGTGAGAAAACAATGCAGTCCGGGCTCAAGTCGAATGTACAGCGAGCCAAACTCAGTTTCAACCGTAACGGGCGTACTGACGAGGCCTCGTACCAAAGCGGCCACGGCGGCTCCGGTGGCTCCAGTACCGGAACTGAGCGTGTGGCCGGCGCCGCGCTCAAAGAAGCGGGCCTGAATCGTATGTTCGTCGATGCGGCGCAGGAACGAGACATTGGTGCGGTCCGGGAAGGCCGGGTGGCCTTCAATTTCCCGGCCGAGGGCGGTCCAGTCAAAATCGAAACCGGCGACTTCAAGGGCGCACTGGGGGTTGCCCACGTCGATCAAAGTCACATCCAGAGGGCCGGACCGCAGGGCCAGCGTGTGGCGCGCGGCGGTGACCCGAGCCGGACCCATGTCCATCTCGAACCAGCCGACCGTGTCTTCCTGCTTTTCGATCCGGAGGCGCTTCAAGCCCGCTCCGGTGAGGATGCCGAGCGAATCGCCGGGCTTTTTTCCGGAGTTCCGGGCGAGGATTTCGGCGGCGCACCGGGTTCCGTTGCCGGAGAGTTCCGCCTTGCTGCCGTCGGAATTCCAGAGCCGGACACGGGCATCGGCGCCTTCGACCTTCTCCTCGATCAGATACCAGCCGTCGCCGCCGATGCCGGTGTTGCGGTGGCAGAGCGCCCTGGCGGCGGCGGAGCAGCGGCCGTCCGGAAGAGGGAAAGGAAGTTCGGCGGCGAAGGTGAACAAGAAATCGTTGCCTCCGCCGTGAGCCTTGGTAAACGGGATTTTCACGGTTGCCGTAGCGCCGGCGGGGCCTCCTCAGCCGGTTGCGCCGTATCCTCCGGTTCGGCGGCCGCCTCCGGCAGCCGCGCCTGCGATCCCCTCCGGTAAATCTCCACCGGCGGAGCGCCTTTCACGATTACCATTCTGACACAATCGTATCGAGGTCCGTTCCGCCACGAGCGGACCACTCCGGTAGCGGCGGCGTCGCCGGAGATGGCGACGACCCATTCGGTACGAAGGAAAAACCGGGGGTGGGTCACAGCGGCGAGCCAGGCGACGGAATTCCCTTCGTGAAGCGTTTCGCGGAGAGGGATTCCCGCCTGCTGGAATACGGCGGTGAGGTCGCCGAACGAAGTAAGAATTCCGCCGCCGCGGTAGTGCTGCTTCAGGTAGGCGGCGGCGGCCGCGGTCCAGGCGCGGCGGGCTTCGGAGTTCACCTGCGACTCTTTCCAGCAAATCCAGGCTTCGGCGCGGGGTCCTGAGAGCCAGGGCAGGGCGCAGATTCCCGACAGCAGGAGCGCGGCCGGCGTGCGCAGCGGCCGGGAAACGGTCCAGACGAGAGCCGCCACTCCGAGCGCGAGGAGGGGAAGGGCCGCGAGAGCGTATCGCGTATTGTAGTAGCTGTTGGGCCAGAGCGTGGGAACAAAGACCGGAGTGCCCGCGGAGTGGATGCTGAGCAGGTAGAACAGCGGCGACAGCGCCAGAAGGGCGACGGGCCAAATCACGCCGCGGAGGGTGGAAAGAGCGGCCCCGGCAGCGCCCAGCGCGGCGAGGGGCCAGCCGGCCGCCAGTTGCACTGCCGTGCGGTAGTAGAGGACGGCGGCGCCTGCGTCGCGCTGTCCGGGGTAGGGGGCCTTGCCCTGGATCGCAAGGGCGGAGTAGGGCCCGCGGTAGAACTCGAGGGCGTCGCCGTAAAAAAAGCGGTTGTGTCCGAGCCAGTAGAGGGGTCCGATGGAGGCGGCGAGGGAGAAGATCGCTGCGTCACGGAGGCCCTTCCGAAACAATAAAACCAGGGCGGCGAACGGAAGCAGGAACCACCCTTCGTAGCGCACGAGTGCGGCCGCGGCGGCGGCGAACCCGGCGGCGGCGGCCCAAGCGGGGCCATCGCGGGTCATGCAGTAGAACAGGGCCATGGCGGCGGCGGCGAAAAACGGCTCTGTCATGGGGATGGAGCCGAGGTAAAGAGCGTTCGGATTGGCGAGAAATGCGGCCATGGCGGTCCATGCCGCCGGGAGGTTGTCGAAGAGGCGCCGGGCGGAGGCCCACAGCAGGATGGCGGCGAGGGCATGGAAGAGCGCGGCGGGCAGGGACCCAGCCAGTCCGGAGCGCCACCAGGAGTCATTCAGGGTGAACGGGGCCATGATCCAATGCGGCAACGGGAGCCACACGGTTCCGATCTGTTCATAGCCGGGCGTGCGCGAATCCCAGAGGCGGCGGGCGATGTTGAGATGCGCGGCGGCGTCGCCGTAGGAGAGGCTGTAGCCGTTGTTGTGGGTCCAGGCTAGAGCACCGGCGGCGGCAGCGGCGGCGCAAAGAGCCGCGGCGACGAGGTGGCGGGAGGAGGTCGCCGTGGGGGCGGGCATCACGGCCGGGCCTAGAACTCGGTAGCTTCCTGGAACTCCTGGAAACGGGCGTCGATTTCGTTGCGGGTGAGGGTTCTGAAACGGTCCACGCCGAACTTCTCGCAGCAGAAGCTCCCCATGACAGAGCCGTAGATCACGGCGCGGTGAAGTTCCTTGTGATCGGCGCCGGGATCGGACAGGTCGAGTCCGCGGCTGGCGAGGTAGCCCATGAATCCGCCGGCGAAGCAGTCGCCGGCACCGGTCGGGTCGAAGACCTGCTCGAGCAGATAGCCGGGGGCGGCGAACCAGCGGAGGCGGCCGCGGAGGTCGTGGAAGAACAGCATCGCGCCGTATTCGCCGCGCTTGATGACGACGATTTTAGGGCCGAGCGCGATGATCGCCGCGGCGGCGCGTTTCAGGTTGGTTTCGCCCGAGAGGAGGCGGGCTTCGCCATCGTTGATGAGCAGAAAGTTCCAGTCGCGGATCGTTTCGAGCAACTGAGGACGCGTGGTGTTGATCCACAGGTTCATTGTGTCGCCACCGACGAGGCGGACACCATTCATCTGGCGCCGGACCTGGCGTTGGAGGTCCGGCTGGATGTTGCCGAGGAACAAGTAGGGCAACGACCGGTAGGAGCTTGGGAGGTTGGGGGAGAAGTCAGCGAAGACGTTGAGGTCCGTCGTGAGGGTCTCCCGGTCATTCATGTCGGGCGAGTAGCGGCCGGCCCAGAAGAATGTTTTGCCGCCGGGCACTCTTTCCATGCCTTCGACGTTGATATTGCGCGAGACCAGTAGTTCGACGTCCTCCCGGGCGAAGTCGTCGCCGACGACGCCGACGATGCTGACCGGTGTGAAGTAGCTGGCCGACAGCGAGATATATGTGCAGGCGCCGCCGAGCATGCGGTCGACTTTTCCGTGGGGTGTCTCCACGGCGTCATAAGCGAGCGACCCGACGACGACAAGTGACATAAACACAATTGTATCGGGAGGGGGCGGGGGAGTCGAGGATGCACAGGAGGGCAAGGAGGGTAAGGCGGCCCGACGCGGCAAACGCGCGCGGGTGTGAAGCCCGGGGCCGGCCAGCCCGATACAATGAAGGAAAGCATCCGCCGCCGGCGGACCGCATCATGGAGAGCATCTGGCGCTACACCCCGGATCTGGTCGCGATGACGGCGGGGGCTTTTCTTTCCTGGCTGGCGGGGGCTTGGCTGTCGGGAAGGGTCGCGCCGGCTCTGCGGCGTTGGGTGCGCGCGGGCGCGTTGATCAGCGCAACCTGGATCGCCCTGAGCTTTCTGTTTGCGCTGCCCGCGGTCTACCGGCATTGGCCGCTGACGGGATGGCTGGCGTGGCTGAAGGGATTCGGGATCATGTGGACGCTGGCGCTGACGGGGGCGGTGGCGGTTCAGGCGGCGATGGCGGCGGCGCGAAGGATCGCACCGCCGTTCGAGCCCGGGCGGCGGGCGGTGATCGAGACCGTGGGGGCGTTGGCCAGCGCGGCGCCGGTGGCGGCCTTGGGGTGGGGGACGTACATCGAGAGGCGGGATTTCCGGCTGGCGGAAGTCGAACTGCGGGTTCCGATGCTCCACCGGGATCTGCACGGTTTGCGGATCGTACAGATCACCGACACGCACATGGGGGACTTTTTCACTCGCCGGGACATGGAGTATGCGGTCGGCATGGCGAACGAAACGAAGGCCCACCTCGCCCTGATGACGGGGGACCTGATCTCGGTGAGGGGCGATCCGCTCGATGAATGCCTGCGGCAGCTGGCGCGTGTGAAGGCGGAGGCGGGCCTGGTGGGATGTCTGGGCAACCATGAAATCGCGTCTGACTGCGAGGACTACGTGGAACGGGAAGGGAGGAAGCTGGGCCTCCGCTTCCTCCGCACGGAGCAGGAAGTGATCCGATTCGGGAGCGCCACGATGAACATCGCCGGGGTCGACTATCAGCGGCGCGGAAAACCCTACTTACGAGGCGCGGAGGCCTGCCTCCGGCCGGGCATGCTGAACGTGCTGCTGTCTCACAATCCCGACGTCTTCCCGGAGGCGGCGAAAATGGGGTATCATTTGACCTTCTCGGGTCACACGCACGGCGGACAGGTGACGGTGGAGATTCTTCACCAGTATCTGAACGTCGCGCGGTTTTTCACGCCGTATGTGTACGGGGTTTATGAGCGAGAGGGCAAGTCGATCTACGTCAGCCGCGGGCTGGGCACGGTTGGCGCGCCGGTGCGGTGTGGGGCGCCTCCGGAGGTGGCGTTGATCAAGCTGTGCGCTACCTGATTCTGAGCGACATTCACGCCAACCTCGAAGCTCTGGACGCGGTGATGACCGCCGCCGGACAGGACGGATACGACAAGATCATCTGTCTCGGAGACATCGTAGGCTACGGGGCGGATCCGAACGCCTGCGTGGACCGGGTACGGGGGATCGCCTCGTCGGTGATTCGCGGAAATCACGACCGCGCCTGCGCCGGTCTTGAGGACCTCGAGTGGTTCAACCCGGTGGCGAAGGCGGCGGTGGTCTGGACGACACAAACGCTGACGGAGGTCAATCGGGCGTGGGTGGAGCATCTGCCCCGGGGTCCGATGGCCGTGAACGGATTTGAGATCGTCCACGGATCGCCGGCCGATGAAGACGAGTACGTTTGCCAGGTGGCGGAAGCGTCGCAGTTGACAGGCTATCTGGACGCCGATGTCACATTCTTCGGGCACACGCACCTTCAAGGCGGGTTCGCCTACTATCGAGGCGGCGTGCAGCGGATCCCTCCGCTCAGTCCGGACGAGCAGCGCCGGGAAACCGTGCTCGATCCCGGCGTCCGCTACCTGATCAACCCCGGTTCGGTCGGCCAGCCCCGCGACGGCGACCCGCGGGCATCCTGGGCGGTGTTCGTTCCGGAAGAACACGTAGTGGTGTACCGCCGGATTCCCTACGACATCGCGGGGGCGGCGGGCAAGATCGTCGATGCGGGCCTGCCGCCGATTCTGGCGCGCCGGCTGGAAATCGGCCAGTAGCCGGCGGCGGCGGGGGAACTTCAGCCTGCCTGAAGTTCCCACCGGGCGATGGACTCCATGTGCACTTCATCCGGCCCGTCGGCCAGGCGCAGGGTCCGCGAGTTCGCCCAGTCGAAGGCCAGCGGGAAGTCGTCGCAGACGCCAGCGGCGCCGTGGACCTGCACGGCCCGGTCAATGACCCGCAAGGCGACGTTGGGCGCGACCACCTTGATCATGGCGATCTCGGTGCGCGCGGCCTTGTTGCCGACGGTGTCCATGCGGTGGGCGGCCTTGAGCACAAGCAGGCGCGCCTGCTCGATTTCCATCCGCGACCGGGCGATGTCGGCGCGCACGGTTCCCATCTCGGCCAGGGTCCTGCCAAACGCCACCCGGGACCGGGCACGGCGGCAGAGCATCTCCAGCGCCCGTTCGGCGGCGCCGATGAGGCGCATGCAGTGGTGAATCCGCCCGGGACCCAGGCGAGCCTGCGCGATTTCAAACCCGCGGCCTTCTCCGAGCAGGATGTTGGAAGCGGGAACGCGGACGTCGACGTAGTCGACTTCGGCGTGGCCGTGCGGCGCATGGTTGTAGCCGTAAACGTTGAGCAGGCGCGTGACCCTGACACCGGGGGTATCCATCGGAACGAGGATCATCGACTGCTGCTTGTGCCGCGGCGCGGCGGGGTCGGTCTTCCCCATGAAGATGGCGATGCGGCAGCGGGGATCGCCGGCGCCGGTCGACCACCACTTGCGGCCGTTGATGACATAGTGGTCGCCATCGCGGACGATCGACGCGCTGATGTTGGTGGCGTCGGAGGAGGCCACGTCCGGCTCGGTCATCCCGAAGCAGGACCGGATCTTCCCTTCCAGCAAAGGCTCGAGCCACCTGGCTTTGTGCTCGGCGGAGCCGAAGCGTTCAATCACCTCCATGTTTCCGGTGTCTGGCGCGGAGCAGTTGAACACTTCCGGCGCCCAGAAGACGCGGCCCATGATTTCGCACAGGGGAGCGTACTCGAGGTTCGTCAGACCGGCGCCGGACTCGCTGGCGGGGAGGAAGAGGTTCCACAACCCGGCGGCGCGGGCCTTGGGCTTGAGTTCCTCGACGAGGGGAACCGGCTGCCACGGGTTCGCCTTCACCTGGTCGTGGTATCGGCGTTCATTGGGATAGATGTACTCATCCATGAACGCGTTGAGCCGCCCTTGGAGTTCCCGTACCTTCGGGGAGTAGTCAAAGTCCATCAGGGTTATGCTAGCTTAAACGATCATGAGACGCCGACGGATGTTGCAGACCATCGCGGGACTGCCGGCCATCCCCGGCGCCCAACTGGCTGTTCCCGCCGCGGCGGCGCAGCCGGGGCCGGCGCCGGCGGCCACCGAGCAGATGCCGAAGCTGGCGATCGAGCCGGCGGAGGCTTGCGGACGCGGCGTTCCCGGTTTCTTCAGTGCGGCGCAACTGGCGGCGCTCGAGCGGCTCGCCGACGCGGTGGCGCCGGCCTTCAAAGGGCGGCCGTCGGCCCGCGAGTGCGGCGTGCCGGGCTTTCTGGACTTCCTGGTGCGTGAGTCGCCGGCGGAGATCCAAAAATTGTATCGGGATGGTCTGGACCGGCTGGCGCGGGAGGGCGTGAACGCGGAAACGTTGTCCCCGCTCAAGCAAGCCTGGACGTATGACGGGCCGCAGGACCCGTTCGCCCGCTTCCTCGCGCAGGCCAAACAGGACATTCTGCAAGCGATGTTCAATTCGCGGGAGTATTCGGCGGCGATGTCACGGGGTCGGCGGGGGGCGGCGGGCCTGAACTACTACTGGAGGGCCCTTGACTGACAAAGTCCACGATGTGTTGATTATCGGCTCCGGCGCGGGCGGGGGAATGGCCGCGCACACGCTGACGCGGATGGGAGTGGAGTGCCTGATGCTGGAAGCCGGTCCTGTGGTGGACTGGGAGAAAGACCGCACGCTGGTAGCCGTTCACGAGCTTCCGTACCGCGGATTCGGGCGGCCGAACCGCTTTCCCCACGTCACGCAGGCGACGGAGTTCGACGCGAACCTGTGGGCCGACGAAAAGCAGAATCCGTACACCTACGCCAAGGACGAGCCATACTACTGGGTCCGGATCCGGGCGATGGGCGGCAAGACGCTGCGGTGGGGCAGGGCAAGCTGGCGGCTGAGCGATTTCGAGTTCCGGTGCAAGGATCACGACGGAGAAGGAGAGAACTGGCCGATCCGGCTGGCCGATCTGGCGCCATACTACGACCGGGTAGAGCCGATGTTCCGCGTCTCGGGGCGCAACGAAGGGCTGCCGCAGCTTCCGGACGGAAAGCTGCTTCCGGATGAGTCCAACGACAGTCTCGCATCGCAGCGGTTCATCGCGTCGGCGAAGAAGCTGGGTGTGCCGACGACGAAGCCCCGGCGGTCGACCGGGACGCTGGCGTCTTCGGTGAACCTGCTGCTGCCGGAGGCCCTGGCGACGGGGAAGCTGCACATCGTGGCGAACGCCATCGTTTCGCGGCTGACCGTGGACCGGAACACGGGACGGATCAACGGGGCGCATTTCATCGACCGGCGCAGCCGGCAGGACTACCACGTCCGGGCACGGACGGTGGTGCTGTCGGCGTCGTGCCTGGAAAGCACACGCATTCTGCTCAATTCCGGAGTGGCCAACTCGAGCGGGGTTCTGGGACGCTATCTGTTCGATCAGTTCTACGTGAAGAACACCGTGACCGCCATCGTTCCGGAGGCCCGGGGAGGGAAGGGACCGCGGAACCTGACGGGCGGAGGGGGATACGTGGTTCGCTTCCGGAATGTGACGACGCGAGAGAAAAGCTTCCTGCGGGGGTACACTTACGATTTCAGCAGCGGGGGGTCGCCCCACCCTCGTCTTTTGCCGTTGTACGGAGAGCCCCTGCTCGAAGAACTGGACAATCTGCGCGGGACGACGTTCACGATGACGACGATGGGCGAGGTGCTTCCGAAAGCCAGCAACAGGGTGACGATCGACCCGGCCGTAAAAGATGAGTGGGGCATCCCCGTGCTCCGGATCTCGCAGACCTACGGGGAGAACGAGCGGGCGATGGCCAGAGACGCCATGGAGATGGCCGAGGCGATGTGCCGCGGCGCGGGATTCGAGATTCTGGCCAAGCACGACAGGATGGTCCCGCCCGGGGAGAGCATCCACGAACTGGGCACGTGCCGGATGGGTGACGATCCGAAAAAGAGCGTGCTCAACGCGTTCAACCAGGCGCACGATGTGAAGAACCTGTTCGTGGTGGACGGAAGCGCGTTTCCGTCGGGAGGGGCGCAGAACCCGACGCTGACGCTGATGGCGCTCTCGATGCGCGCCTCGGAGTTTCTGGCCTCCGAGATGAAGAAGGGGAATCTCTGAGCCTGGCCATGGTGCTGCTGCCGCTGCTGTTTCTTTTTCAGGTTCCCACGGTAACCGATCCCAAGGCCGCGCCTCCCCGGCCGGTCGAGCAACCGGTGCCCTACAGCCACAAGAAGCATATCGCGCTGGGGCTGGCATGCAAGAACTGTCATGAAAACGCCGATCCGGGGGAGATGATGGGATTCCCGCCGGTGACCTTCTGCATGAGCTGCCACAAGGCAGTGAAGGCGGAATCGCCGCACATCCGGAAGCTCGCCCGGCACGCCGAGGAGAAGTCGGAGCCGGTGTGGCGGCGGGTGTATCAGATTCCGAGCTACGTCTTCTTCAGCCACCGCGCGCACCTGGAGGCCAACGCGAAGTGTGAAACGTGCCATGGAGCGGTCCCGGAGCGCGATGTACTGTGGGGGGAGGCCAACATCTCCATGGGAGGCTGCATGGATTGCCACCGCGCCCACAAGGCGTCGAACGATTGCAACTACTGCCACGAGCCGCGATGACGGCCGGATGGGAGAGGAATCAGCGGGAAGCGGGAGAGTAGCCCATGGAGTTCCGCGCTTACAGTCCTGGCGATTACGAGGGCTGCCGGGATGCGATCCTGTCACACAGCCGGCAAGGAGAGCGATTGGAAGAATTTCGCGATTTTGTGGAGGCTGGATCCTCGCTGTTTGTGCTCGAGCACGAAGGACAAATCGCCGGATGCGGGGGATACCGGCTGGAGCCGCCGGACTCGGCCCGGCTCGGGTGGATCACCGTCCGCGCGGATCTTCTCGGAAACGGTCTCGGCCGGTTTCTGGTGTTCGGCTTGTTGCGGAAACTGACGCAGGCGTCGCCGGTCCGGAGCGTGACGGTTGAGTGCAGCCGGGCGGTGGCGCCGTTTTTCGAGAAGCAGGGATTCCATCGTGCGGGGGAGGAAGGCGGCGAAGTCCGGCTGGTGAAAAAGATGGAAGTGTGCGGATCTACTGCGCCAGGCAGACCATGACGACGTCCGGCTGGCTCAAGGCGTCTCCCGCCTTGATCAGAACAGGGAGTTCGCCGGAGCGGATTCCGGTGGGAACTTCGAGGTTGATCTGAAAGACGCCGGCCATGGTCATCGCCACGTAAGTGAGTTTCGCCTCCACGCCCCCGATGGTCACTTTCACGCGGGAGGGGTCGCGCAGAGTCGCCGGCGCCGTCAGGACCTCGCCCTCGGGCACGGATTCGGTCTCGCCCAAGCCGGTTGCGTAGAGCGTGAGAAGGTCGCCGGGACGGGCGGGCCTGTTGAAGGAACCGGATGCCGCCGGCCCGGCGGGTCCCACCATCGCGAGTTCATTGGCGAAGAACGCCATCGCATGGAGTTTGGACCCGACGTTGTAGGCGAAGGTGAGCGGGGCTTCGGGGGCGAGCCGAAGGCGGAACGGGGCGGCGCCGAACGGAGTGGCCACTTCTCCATCGGTTTCGCCGGAGAACGAATCGCGCGGGGTGAGCACATTGATCCGGGACGGACTGACGAAGGCGATATAGGCGTCCTTGCCGTTGATCTTCACGCTGACGTCCTCCAACCGGACCGGCAGGCGGACGCCGCCGGAGATGACCGAGGTCCAGGTGGAGGACCTTGTGGCGAGGTCCTGGCCGTGCAGGGTCAGGAGGCTGTAGGGGGCCACGGGGCGCGCCGCGCTGGCCGGGTTCACTGCCGGGGAGGGTTTCATCCAGCCGAAAGCTCCGATGTCCTGAATACCCCGCTCGCGCTCCCGCTGCCGCGCGTGGAGCACGTATTGGCGCGACACGGGAAAGGCCGTAGCGCCGGGGGCGAGGGGTCCGGCTGCGCCGAAGGCCGGGGAACTGGAGGTAATTCGGAGGTCGAGTGTGTCGGCGTCGGCGAAGCCCGGGGAAACCCCGGTGATGTTGCCTCCGAGGTCGCGGGTGACGCCGCGAGGGGGATTGCGCGGAGTGTCGACCCATCCGCGCTGCAACCAGTTGTGGCCGAACTCCATGGCTCCGAGGAAGTCGTTGAGGCCGATTTCAGCCGCGTTGGGAGCGAAGAAAATGTTGTTGCGCACATCCACTTTGCCCGCCTCGTGCGTCAAGCCGGCGAGGATCGCGAAGTCGGAGCGGAAGCTGACGAACGTGTTGTTGTAGACATAGAGGGTTCCGCGGCGGAAGCGATCCCGGGCGCCGCTATCGCCACCGTAATGGAGGAAGACGGCGTTGTCGGCCTGGTCTGCGAACTCGACCATGACATTACCGTAGACGAACGTTTCGCCGTAGCGGGGGTCGGTGACGACGGCGGCCGGGGCGTCGACGAGGTCGAACTGGCGGTTTCCGCCTTCGACCCAGTTGTAGCGGGCGACGAGGCCGGCGGAGCGGTCCTTGATATTGTTGCCCTCCGAGCCCTGCTTCAGGCGTCCGAAGAAGTTGTACTGGAGAATGATGCCAGTGGCGTGGAGGTAGACATTGTGGTGCTGGGAGTCGCCTGAGCCGTAGCCATTGTCGCGAATGGTGTTGTGCTCGATGAGGGCGTCGCGGCCGTCGCCGAAAAACAGGCCGTTGCCGTTGTCTTCGAGCACGCAGCCGCGGATGGTGACGAAATCACCGCGCTCGACGTAGATGCCGGCGGCGTTGGCGGCGAACGCCCCCCGGTCGAAGCTGTTTCCGGAGCGGGCGCCACGAACGATAAGATTTTCGATCGTGATGTAGGCCGGCTTTGGCGCGTCATTGGGGACGGAACTGCCGCCGACTTTGATGACTCCCCGGTCGCGGTTCCAGTAGTCGAGGCCGGGCGCGCTGACGGCTCCCTGGCCGTCGATGACGGGCAGGCGGCCCTCGGGGGAAGGCACGCCGCGAACAACGATCGGCTGGTCGCGGGTCCCGGAGCGGCCGATGACCCAGGTTTCGCGATAGGGATCCGGGCGCCAGTGAATCAGGACGAGGTCGCCGGGAGCGAGCCGGGCCCAGGGGACCTCGCCGATCCGGGCGAGCGGCCGGCCGGGTCCGACTTCATAGGTGGCAGGGAGGGCTGGCGACAGAGCCAGCAGCAGGACGGCGAGGCGTGGTTTCGGCAACACGAGTTCCTCCTCCCAGGTCGGACTTTGCTGGGTCTTACCATTAGCATACGACGGCTTTGAGGGAAGGCCGACGGGATGGCGGGGATTCTACGGGACGAGGACGGCTTTACCGGACTGCCACCGGCGGACGGTTTCGAGCGCCTGATTCGCCTGGTCGAGTGGAAACCGGTGCGTGATCTGTCCGGCGAAGAGGGCGGCCCAACCGGGCAGGTCGAGCATGCGCAGGGCGGCGTCGACGTGGCGGGGCTCGAAACCCCAGGAACCGCGGATTTCGAGCTGTTTGCGCGTGATGATATGGGGGTTGAAGGAGATGTTTCCGGCGTTGGCGTACTGGCCGAGGACGAGGTACTTACCGCCGTCGCGTGCCAGGTCGACGCCTTCGTTGACGGCCTCAGGGTGGCCCACGCATTCGATGACGACGTCGGCGCCGAAGCCGCCGGTGAGGGCGAGGATCTGTTCCCGGCGGGACAGAGCGGTTCCGAGGCTGAAATCAAGGGTGACGTCGGCGCCAAAGCGCGCGGCGAGGTCAAGCCGGTGGGCCGGACCGCCGACCACGATTATCTTGGCCGCCCCGGACTGCCGGGCGACGGCCAGCGCCGCAAGACCGACCGGTCCGGCGCCCTGGATCACGACGGTATCGCCCCAAGAGACGGGGCACCGCTCCAGCCCATGGATGGCGGTCGTAAGGGCGCAACCGGCTCCGACGACGGAGGATGTTTCGAGTGAATCCGGAAGCTTGAACAGGCTGGATCCGGCCCGCAGGTGAATGACTTCGGCGTAGCCGCCACGCAGGTGAGGGGCGTCCTGGCAGCAGTAGGAGATGCCGTACGCTTTACGGGACACGCATCGGGTGGGCTGGCGCTTGAGGCGGCAATAGAAGCACTCACCGCAGGTGACGGAACTGGCCCAGGTAATCCGGTCGCCGGCGGCGATGGGCTGTCCGCGCCAGTCGCGGTCGAGGCCGGGGCCGAGGGCCAGGAGGCGGCCTACGCTTTCGTGTCCCAGCACGACCGGAAGAGGGACGGGCAGCTCGCCTTTCCAGAGATGAACGTCCGTTCCGCAGATGCCGGCCATTTCGACGCGGACGATGGCCTCTCCGGGTCCGGGTGGAGGGGGGAAGGGGAAGTTGCGTATTTCGAGCGGCTGTTGGTAGGCGGCGAGCACGGCGGCTCTGACGTCAGGCATGTTTCCGGGTTCTCAGCTACTTTCGTAGGTTAGCAGGATTGCCCCTCGGGACCATCCGTCGAGATCCAACGCAGCGTTCTACGAGGTCATCCACTTCCAGGAGTGGTGCGGGCGGCAGCCTTCCGCGGGGCACGCCCGCGGAAGGCTCGTGACCACGCCGGTATCGAACGCAGGGCGGAGTCTGGTAAGACGGTGAGTTTGCGATTCAACCTGGCACGGGGCCATCCGTCCGGGAGCGTGCACGGCGCCGGGATGGGGCCATTCAGCGTGCGACGACAGCCAGGACTTGGGGGATGTGTGCGGCGCGATGTCGCTCCGTTTCGGCAGCAAAGGGATGGCCGAAGGGTGACGTCAGCGCGCAGGGCACCGCCGTGGCAAGTTGGTTCCTGCGGCAGCATCGAGACGAGAGAGCCGAGGCTACGCAGCGCGTGGTGGCCGTCGCGGTCGCAGATCAGCAACCGCCCGTCGGTTACGACGTAAGGCTGGCCATCATCATCGGCCATCCAACGGACGACCAGGGATTGGACAGCCTCAAAGCGCTGCCGGGCAGCCGGCCCGGCAAAGCGAGGACCAGCTACGGGCGACAGGGTCGGAGGCGCCCAGAGTGCGCCGCATCCCGCGCGCGAAGGCAGACGTCGTACCCATGTTGACGGGGCGGTGATTCGCAGCGACGAGGATCAACGGACGGGCACCCATTGTTGGGCGCCCTGCTCGCTGACACTCCGCTCCGGCCGGGCGGCGATTCCCGCGGGAATCCATTGGCATGCAGAGTCCCGGTAGTCGCGGCAGGCCGATGGATCCGCTTGCACGAGCGTGGTCAAACGATCCAATTCCACAATATCTCTGGCCGCGAGAATTGCGGCGTCGTGGTCAGCGGTGCTGCCGCGGAGCAGGTGGAGCAACCGCACCGACCGCGCCCTGGACGGAAGCCGGAACAGAGGTTGGACGGGTTGGGAGCGCGCTGACGACGCGCCTTCGATGGTGACGGTGGCGGATTGAAAGGCGATGACGACTCCTCCGCGACGATGAGCGCTCACCGTGTAGAAGGACGTCTCATAGCCGAGGAAATCCTGATCGGCGGTGACGGCTATTTCCAACCTCCGATCGGACAACTCGCGCACCTGTGTTGTGGGCTTGGCCGGACGTGCTTCGCTGGGGGAGAACTTCACGATGTAACTGCCCGACTTCTGAATGGGCGTCACCACGCGGATACGCCAACCGGGCTCCAGGTCGATCCAATTCGAGGAGGACTGGCGGACCGGCACCGGTGGGGGCACCACCTTCCTGCATGCGTTCAACGACGCAAGCAAGAGCAGACAACCGGCGGAGGCGGCAGCGCGGCGGTTCGGGCGGGACATTGAGTACCCCCCTTAGTTTAGGGTATTTCTTTGCCTCTTCCCAGGAATTCGTGGGTAACTGGCGGGGTCGGCGCGCGGTTGAGTAAGGAAGCGGTGGAGTTTTCGGCAGGTCGAGTCCAAGGAACGTTGGGCCTCTTCGGAACCGTTGTGGATGGCGGGGCCGCCGTAGTCATGGACGGAGCGGCGAAGGAGCCGTTCCGCCGGCTGCTATCGCAGAGAAGGGTCGTAGTGCAGGTCGCGGATGATCTCCCCGCCCAGGCTCCAGAGATTGTCCACATGCTGGCGGATGGTTTTGGGCGAAAGGCCCGATGCGGCCAGGTGCTCGATGAACGGCCGCAGGCAGGCGACCAGTTCTTCCCCCGGCGGCAGGTCCTTTCCAACCCCATCCAGCAGCGCGGCCAGTTCGCCAGATCGCGGCAGTAGGCGGAAACATCGGTGGCCGACACCGGCTTGGCGATGCGGTTTACGCTGGACCTCTTCGCCTTCGCTATCGTCCGCGCCATGGAACTGACCACGATTCTAAATCACTGTCATCCTCATCGGGGATTCGTTTATCAGCACGCTCGCTTCGGCCCCGACAAGGGGACCATCGAAGTCGCCGTGCGGCCCCGGCAGGGCTCGGCGGCGATCTGCTCTGGCTGCCAGAAGCCGGCGCCGGGGTATGATCACCTTCCCGAGCGGCGCTTTGAGTTGATCCCTTTCTGGGGGTTTTTGGTTTCTTTCCGTACCGGAGACGGCGCGTCGACTGTTGCCGGTGTGGTGTCGTGGCCGAGGATCTCCCCTGGAGCGACGGCAAACACTCCTCCACCAAAGCCCCTATGCTGTTCCTGGCCCGCTGGGCCCGCAAACTCTCCGGGAAGGAAACCCCGGAGTCGTTCCACACCTCTTGGGACAAGGTTCGTGACGCCGTCGAGCACGTGGTCCGCTGGGGCTTGGAGCATCGCACGCTGGAGTCTGTCGGCGATCATCTGAAAACGCAGTTTTCTGAACCCTAGTCGAGGCCGGCGACATCATCCGCGCCGCAGGCGCGAGTCATCCGTCCGATCATCACAACGACAATTCGGTGTAAGGTGTCCT
>Ga0073934_10000127_pt1 | contig 225007 bp, 206 predicted proteins | sample LarsenN4metaG_FD_76834 | JGI IMG/M metagenome (GOLD analysis project Ga0073934, IMG submission 76834) | Hot spring sediment bacterial and archeal communities from British Columbia, Canada, to study Microbial Dark Matter (Phase II) - Larsen... ... | reverse complement strand
CACCGCCGTCGACGTGCTGGTCACGCGCGACTCGGTCCGCGCCCTCCGGCGCTAGCCGGCCGCCCCGACGGCGGGCGGCGGCAGGCGGACGGCTCCCCGGCGCCGCTCCCGCGCCAGCCGAGCCCACGCCTCAGGGGCGGAAAGAGCTCCTTGATCTTTGTTGCGTCCCTCGCCGAGGGTAGCGAGCGGGGTGTGCGGTCCCATGCCGTGAGGCAGCACCAAGCAAAGTCGGTGCAAGCAGGTTTTGGGCGAGGCGCAGTCGCAGCTTCGGTGTGGTTCGCATTGGCTGGCGTAGGGCGCCGACGGCCGGTTGGCGGCGCCCCGGCGCCCGTCCCCGCAGAGGGCGGCCTTGCCAGGCTGTTTCCTTCGCCGCCGCGACCGACAGCCGACATGTGCCGGATGAGCGGCGGCGTCCGGACGCTGCCGGTGATCGGCCCGGGGTGCTGGTGGAGAAGGGCTGGCTGCGACAGGCGTAACCGGAGTGCCGCGAAAGGCCGTAGAGATGCTTCCCGTTCTCCGGCAATGACGTGGCGGTAAGGTCCTGGCCCGCGGCTTGCAATGTCTCGCGGGGCGATGCGGCTGCCGGGTGTGTGGGGAGCGGGATACGAAGTGCCTGAGGAGCTGGTCAGTGGCGTGTCATGGACGTCCCGCGGTTGGAGACTGCGGTTCGCCGCTGCTTACCGGGAAGCTCCAAGGGGGTGCGGCTTTAAGAGGTCGCGCGATGGCGCTTGCGCGATCCGCCCCTGGCGGATGCGCTCGCCGCGTCCCCAAGACGCGCGGAGTTCGGCCGGAGACGCCGCCCGGAGCGGTTCGGGTCGCCGAGGGCACGCCCGATGCGGCGTGCTGCAGGCTGCCGTCTCAATTCGGGGCAACGCGCCGTGCCAGCTTGGACCAATGGCGCCACCTCCCGTGACGCGACCGCCCGCTGTCCCATGTGCGGGCATTAGCCAGAGCCATCGAGCAACCTTGCCACGCCAGCCGCACTGATCTGATAGTGAAAGCATTACCAAGGGCACGCACATGAGCACATTCGTCTCGCTTGAGGACATTCGAACGGCCGGCAGGCCAGTCAACGGGAAGTGCCGGCTTTGCGGCGGCGTCCTCGAGCACACGCTCGTCGATCTCGGCATGTCGCCCCTGTGCGAGAGCTTCCGCACCAGAGAGGAGCTTGACTCCATGGAGCGCTACTTTCCGCTCCACGCGCTCTTGTGCGGGACATGCTTTCTCGTGCAGCTGAAGGAGTATGTGAATCCAGATCACATCTTCACCGAGTACGCCTATTTCTCATCGTACTCGAGCACCTGGGTCGCGCACGCGGAAGCGTATTGCAAGCAGATCACCAAACGTCTCGGTCTTGGAGCCAACAGCTTCGTCGTGGAGCTGGCGAGCAACGACGGCTACCTGCTGCAGCATTTCCGTCCTCTCGGGGTGCCGGCGCTCGGTATCGAACCTGCAGCCAATGTGGCCAAGGTGGCGATCGAGAAAGGCATCGACACCCGGGTCGACTTCTTCGGCCGGCGGCTTGCCCGCGAGCTCGTTGCGGAAGGCAAGCGAGCGGATCTCATCATCGGGAACAATGTTCTGGCGCAGGTGCCCGATCTCAATGACTTCGTCGGCGGGATGTCGATCCTGCTCAAGCCCGAGGGCGTGATCACGCTGGAGTTTCCGCACCTCCAGCAACTGCTATCTGAGCGTCAGTTCGACACGATCTACCACGAGCATTTCTCCTACTTTTCGCTCATCACCATTGAGCATCTGGCCAAACGTCATGACCTCAAGCTCATTGACGTAGAGGAGCTGCCGACGCACGGGGGCTCGCTCAGGGTCTATCTCGCGCACGCGACGAGCCGGACCGAGGTGAGCCCGAGCGTTGCCAGCCTCCTCGCTCGCGAGCGCGCCCTGGGCTATGAGGACGTCAGGAGTTACATGTCCTTCGCCGAGGAGGTGAAGGCCACGAAGCGCAGGCTGCTCTCGCTTCTGATCTCCCTGAAAGACCAGGGCAAGCGGATTTGCGGCTATGGCGCTCCCGGCAAGGGGAACACGCTGCTCAATTACTGCGGCATCGGAACCGACATGCTGGACTTCACGGTCGATCGCAATCCCTACAAGCACTACCGATACACGCCCGGCATGCACATTCCGATCCTGCCCGTCGAGGCCATCGACGCGGCAAAGCCGGACTACATCCTCATCCTGCCGTGGAACCTGAAGCAGGAGATCACCCGTCAGATGCAGCACGTCGGAAACTGGGGTGCCAAGTTCATCGTCCCGATCCCGGAAGCTGTCGTCCTCGATCCACGGGAGATCCAGTCATGAAAGTCGTCTTGTTCTGCGGCGGATTGGGAACGCGGATCCGCGAATACTCCGAAGCCATTCCAAAGCCCATGATCCCGATCGGCAACCAGCCGATCCTTTGGCACGTGATGCAATACTACAGTCAGTATGGGCACACCGACTTCATTCTCTGCCTCGGCTACAAGGCCAACATCATCAAAGAATTCTTTCTTACCTATCGCCCGCAGGTCTATTCCGACTGTGTGGTCTCCGGCTTCGGATCGAAGGTCGAATTGATCGGCGAGCAGCGGGAGGACTGGCGCGTGACGATGGTCGACACCGGCGTGTGGCGCAACATCGGCCAACGCCTGTGGGCGGTGCGCGATCATGTGCGCAACGAGGAAATGTTTCTCGCCAACTACAGCGACGGTCTCTCTGACGTCAATCTCGACGACATGATCGATCGGTTCAGGAAGAGCGGCAAGACCGCCTGTTTTCTCGCCGTGCGCCCCCCGCTGACCTATCACCTCGCCGATATCGACTCGGAAGGAAACGTGCGCGAGTTCCGCACGTCGGACCGGTCCGAAATTTGGATCAACGGCGGCTACTTTCTCTTCCGGAAAGGCATTTTCGACTACATGCGGGAAGGCGAGGAACTTGTGCTGGAGCCGTTCAGCCGTCTCATCGCCGACAATCAGCTTCTGGCCTACAAGCACACCGGCTTCTGGCGGTCGATGGATACGCTGCGCGACCGGCAGACGCTCGAAGACATCATCGAGAAAGGGGAGATGCCCTGGCGCCGCAATGGCGACGGACGTCGCTAGCGCAACGGCGGGTCGAGACCATGAGAGCCTTGCAGGTGGCCCGTCCCGGGGAGCGACTTTCGGTGCTCTGCCTCGGGGCGCACTCCGACGACATCGAGATCGGCGCGGGCGCGACGATTCTCGGCTGGATCGCCGCCGGCGTCCGGCTTGATGTCCATTGGTGCGTGCTCAGCGCCAGCGGCGCGCGTGCGCGCGAGGCGGAGGCGTCGGCAGCGTCCTTCTCCACGGGAGCGGAAAGTTGCAAGATTGAGCTTGCGGCGTTCCGGGACGGCTTTTTTCCGTACACCGGCGAGGTGAAGACGTGGATGGAAGAACTGAAAGGCCGGGTGCGGCCCGACGTCATCCTCACGCACAGCGCGGACGCGCATCAAGACCATCGCGAGGTGTCGCGGCTTACCTGGAACACGTTCCGCGACCATCTCATCCTGGAGTACGAGATCCCGAAGTGGGACGGGGACCTAACCCAGCCCAATGTTTATGTGCCGGTTGAGGAAAGTGTCCTGCAACGCAAGATCGATCTGCTGCTGGCGCACTTCGGAACGCAACGCTCGAAGGACTGGTTCGATGCCCGAACGTTTCGCGGTCTTGCGCGATTGCGAGGCATGGAATGCCGCGCGCCCAGCGGATACGCTGAGGCGTTCCATGTGAGAAAGGCCCGTCTGGGCTAGCAACCGCGCGCCGGCCCGTTTTGTGTCGCGCTTGGGATAAGGTGACGCGTATGACTGTTCGAAATCTCGATTTCACGCAATCGGGCCGCCTGCAGAAAAAGGCGCATGCGCTGATCCCGGGCGGCAGCCACACCTACGCCAAAGGCGACGATCAATATCCCATCCTGGCGCCCGGGTTCATTGCGCGCGGATCGGGCTGCCGCGTGTGGGACGTCGATGGAAACGAGTACATCGAGTACGGCATGGGCAATCGTGCCGTGGGGCTTGGTCACGCGTACCCCGCCGTCGTCAAGGCGGCACGGGAGGCGCTCGATGGGGGCTGCAATTTCACGCGGCCTAATCCGCTCGAGGTGGCCTGCGCCGAGAAGTTTCTCGACGTCGTCAGATCCGGAGAGATGGTCAAGTTCTGCAAGGACGGTTCGGACGCAACCTCCGGAGCGGTGCGGCTTGCGCGCGCCTACACGGGACGGGATCTGGTTGCAATCTGCGCCGATCATCCCTTCTTTTCGGTCGATGACTGGTTCATCGGAACGACGGCTATGAACGCCGGGATTCCCCAGGCCATCCGGGACCTCACCGTTTCATTCCGATACAACGACATCGCAAGCGTCAAAGCGATGTTCGATGCCAACCCCGGCAAGATCGCGTGCTGCATTCTGGAAGCCGCCCGGACGGACGAGCCGCGCAACGACTTCCTGCACGAACTCAAAGCGCTCTGCCATGCCAACGGCGCGCTCGTCATTTTCGACGAGATGATCACTGGCTTCCGCTGGCACAATGGCGGCGCGCAGGCCGTCTATGCGGTCGAGCCTGACCTCGCGTGCTGGGGCAAGGCGCTCGCCAACGGGTTTTCCGTCTCGGCCTTGTCCGGCAAGCGGGAGTTCATGCGACTCGGCGGGCTCGACCACTATGACAGGCCGCGGGTGTTCCTGCTCTCGACCACGCATGGCGCCGAGACGCATGCGCTGGCGGCGGCGATGGCGACAATGGACGTCTACGGGCGCGAGCCGGTGATCGAGCATCTTTACGCCCGGGGGACGCGCCTGCGCCAGGGTCTGGAGGAGGCTGCGGCCAAGCGCGGCTTGCAGAACCACTTCAAGGTCATGGGACGGCCGTGCTGTCTGCTCTATGCGACGCTTGATGAGGCAGGCAAGCCGTCGCAGGCGTTTCGCTCGCTGTTTCTTCAGGAAACAATCCGGCGCGGCATACTCGCACCCTCGCTGGTTGTCAGTTACTCGCACAGTCCTGAGGACATCGAGGCGACCATCGAGGCAATTGATGGCGCACTCGAGGTCTATGCTCGCGCGCTGCAAGACGGCGCCGACCGGTATCTCGTCGGCCGGCCGTCCCAGATCGTCTATCGGCATTACAACACGCCTGAGGCCAGTGCCCCCGGCGCGTGATCGGGGCCGCGGAGCGAATGCTGCGGTCTCCGAGACGTTGCTGGTCGATCGCCGCAGCAGGAGTAAGATTATCGCAGGGAACGGGCGACGGAGACGTCTCTCTCAAAGGACTGCCGCCTTGTTCGTGCGCGATGTCGCCGGTGCCTCAAGAGAACGAGCCGCGGGACTGCAATGAACACTGGCGAGGCAGTGCGGACACGTGTTCTCTTCATCAACTCCGCGCTGGTCGGCGGTGCGGACACGTGGATTCATTTTCTTCTTTTGCGGAATCTGCCGCGGGACCGCTTTGAGCTGTACGCCGCGGGGCAACCAGGCGTGCCGGCTCCGGCGTTCGATGAGCTGCGCGCCATTCCCGACGTGACGTTGCGCCCCACCGACTTCGGACCGTCACTGTGGCGACAATCCCGCTTCAGCAAACTGGTCAGATCGTTGAGGCTTCTTCCGGCTGCGGGGAGCCTATTGGGTCTTGCCGCCTACATTCGGCGGCATCGCATCAAGATCCTGCATTCGACCGACCGACCTCGCGATGCGATTGCCTGTGTGGTTCTTGCCGCCCTGACGGGGGCCAAGTCCGTGATCCATGTGCATGTGAATTACGGCGACTGGATGGGGCGCGGCGTTCGATGGGCATTTGCGCGGGCCGATGCGATCGTCGGCGTTTCGCGCCATACGGCGAGGTCATTTGTGGAGGCGGGGTATGCACCTGATCGCGTGCACGCGATCCTCAACGCGATCGAGCCCAAGAGCTGGGACCCGACGCTCGATCCTGCGCCGGGCCGGGCCTCGCTGGGCGTGCCGAGCGGCGCGCCGTTGATTGTGAGCGTGTCGCGTCTGTTCCGCTGGAAGGGGCACGGCGAGCTTCTACGTGCGCTCGCGCTGGCAAAGCGCGAATTCCCGGACGTCAGGCTTGCGATCGTCGGCGCTGACTATCCCGCAGATAGCGGCACCACTCCGGCATTGAAGGCGCAAGCTCGCGAGCTCGGAATCTCCGAAAACGTGGTCTTTACGGGCCAGCGCTCGGACATCCCGAGCCTGCTCGCTGCTTGCGACATCTTCGCGCTGCCAAGCTTCGAGGAGCCCTTTGGACTGGTGTTCGCCGAAGCGATGGCGATGAAGCGTCCTGTCGTGGCTTTGGCAAGCGGGGGGACTTTGGAGGTCGTTGAGCACGGCAAGACGGGCCTGCTCTCGGAGCCAGGAGACATCGAGACGCTGGCCGGGAACATCATCCAACTGCTGCGCGATCCCGCACTTCGGGCTCGGTTCGGAGAGCAAGGACGCGCACGGGTCGAGGCGCACTTTGCGCCGCAGCGCATGGCCAGGGATGCGGCTGAGCTCTACCGTCGCCTACTCATGGCGCACGGCTGACTGCCGTTGCGCCAGGTCGCCTCGGACATCCTTATCTGATCAACGAGCGGACGAACAAGTAGCTCGAGCCAAGCGACGGCACCGTCGCGAACGCGCGTTCGCGCACCCGATCAGCGAGGCTTTGACCGTACCGGTTGGTGAGAAAGGTGATCTTCCCGCCGTGGACGGAATAGGGATCCTCGAGCTTGCTGCCGCCGTCTTCCCATGAAAACGCCAGCATGGGCCGCGCGACCTTGCTCCTGTTGGGCATTCCCCGATGCCACATCGTCGAGATGCGGACGACGACATCGCCGGCATTCATTCGCATGCGGATTGCAGGCTTGCCGGACAGAACGTACTGCCAGTACTTGTACTCGCGCAGGTGGGTTCCGGGTGCGGCCTCCATCGCGCCGTTCTCAATGTCTGTATCGACCGGCGCAACGTTGACGATGAAAAACGGTGCGGATGCGTAGCCGTCGACGTGCGGGTTCTGCGGACTGCTGTTGGGCAAATTGAAGTTGCAACCGATATTCGGTTTACGGAGCGGGGTGGGCGAGAGGCGCCGCACGAAGTCGAAGACGCCGCTCGCTTCAAGTTCATCATAGACGAACCGCGACTGGGCTCCCGGAAAGCAATTGAGGTGGCCGCTGATCATGCCGCCACCCGAGAACAGCTCCCCGTTTGCCTTGGCGCGGGCAAACTCAGCCTGTAACTCCTCGGCGAGCACCGCCAGGCGCGGCTTTGAAACCACGTTCGTCAGCTTTACGCACCCGTCACGAGCGAAGATGGCGGAGAGCTCGTCAATCTGCTGACTGATCGGCGTCATGGACCGTCTCCATCCTTCTGACAGCAGTCAAATTCGAGCAGTGTTATAGTCGCTTACCCTATCGAAAGCCTATACCAGAGACGGAACAAAGATAATGGGCGGAGGTATTGCCGCCGATGCGTCGGCGGCTCGGCTGGCGCATAAAGCCGTCCTGGCCGTCCAGCAACAAATCGTGCCTGCGACGCGGGGGAGGGCCTTCGCGGTGCGTCGCCCGCCCGAGCGCGCCACAGGCTGAGGTGCGAAGCCGGGTGAGGCTTCCGGACAGAGCAACGCGCTTTGGCATTCTACCCTGGCGCCTTCAGCCGAGCCTCGGCGCGCACGTAGCGGGCGACGTCGGCGTGGGTCGCAAACCAGATCCCGGCATGGCTGCGGATGTGGCGGATGAGCTCTTCGAGGATCTGCATCCGGCTGGCGTGACCGATGACGTGCGGGTGCATCGTGAGCAGGTAGAGGCCTCCTGGCCCGCTCGCATAGGCGTAGTCGAATTCACGCCGGAATACTTCGAGCACACCGGCCGGCGACGTATAGGGGCGTGCCGAGCCGAAGCGGTCCATGGTGAGATAGGGCGCGTCGTCGCGGATCCATTCGACAGGCAGTTCGACGACGCCCGTCGCCTCCCCATCCTCCAGAAGTTCATAGGGATCGTCGTCTGCCATCAGCGAGCTGTCATAGATCAGACCCATCTCACGCGTGATGGCGAGCGTGTGCGCTGAGAAGTCCCACGACGGCGTGCGGATCCCCACGGGGCGCTCGCCCGTCACCTTTTCGAGCGTGTCGGCAGCGCGCATCTGCAACTCACGTTCGTCTTTTGGCGGGAGTGTCGAGTTGAGCTCGTGGATCCAGCTGTGGATGGCAACTTCATGACCCTCGGCAACGTTCGCGCGCTGCTCGTCCGGATAGAGGAGAGCGATGACGCCCGGGACGAAGAACGTGGCCTTGATGTCGTATTGCGCAAGAAGCTTGCGGATGCGCGGCACGCCGACGCGCGCGCCGTATTCGCCGGCGCTGAGGCGGCCGGGCGAGTCGTGCCCCCAGCGCAACGTCTGCGTCTCGTGGTCGGAATCGAAGGAGAGCGCCACGGCCGTGCGCGCGCCGCCCGGCCACGCCTTCGGGCGCAAGGAACGGCCGGCGCGCACCTTGCCGACGATCTTGCGCCATTTTTCCTCCGGCCAACGCCAGGCTTCCGGTTGGTCAGGCAGGCCAGATGCGGTCTTGGGCTTGGTCGCCATTGGTCACTCTCCTCGATGGTATCCGTGGAGTGGCACAGTCGGTCGTCGGGACGCTTGCCTTAAGTGGAGCACGTTGCCGGCCGTCCAGCAATTTGCGAAGCGCGGCCTCCGGCGGCGCGATCGGCGGGAGCGCGTCAGGGGCTGCCTCGCACGGAGATGGTCTGGCCCGTGATGTAGCCGGCATAGGGCGAGGCGAGGAACATGACGGCATGGGCAATGTCGGCCGGTTCGCCAAGGCGTTTGAGTGCAATTCCTTCGATGATCTGCCGCCGGCGCTCGGGTCCGTAGCTTTCCCATTGCCGGACGTAGTCGGGGCTCGTCGGCATGAAGCCTGGCGCCACAGAGTTGACGGTGATTGCGAACGGGCCGAGTTCGGAAGCGAGCTGCCGTGTGAGACCGATCTCGGCGGCCTTGGCCGTCGCGTAGGCCTGGATGCCGGTGAGGCTGACGCCGAGGCCGGCTCCCGATGAGATGATGACGATCCGGCCGCCGCCCGCCCGCTTCATGCCCGGGACGACGGCGCGGACGAGCTTGAAGGCGGACGTGACGTTGGCGTCCATGATCGCGCTCCAGTCGGCATCGGCGACGGATTCGACGGGTTGGTGCGACTGACCGCGCACGCCGCCCGCGGCATGAACGAGGATGTCGATCGGGCGGGGGCCGAGGTCGTCGGCGAGACGCGCCACGGCGCTGCTGTCGGCGAGATCGGCGGTGTGGATCGTGAGCGAGCCGCCCGGCGGGCAATCCACCTCCGTTGCGAGCGTCTGCAACCCGTCGCCGAGCAGGTCTGCGGCGTGAACCTCGGCGCCGCGTGCGCAGAAGCCCGCAACGATGGCGCGGCCGATGCCGCGAGCGGCTCCCGTGACGAGCACCCGTCGGCCGTCGAAGGTGATCTCCATGGCGGTCTCCATAACGCTCTGGCACGGCCGCCTCCGGACGCGGCGGTGCGCGATGATCTAGGCACTTCGATCCGGCGTGCGGAGCTGCGGAAGTTCCGCAACGAGCCGGCCAAAGGCCTCGTGGACCTCGCTGCCGTCGCCGCGGCGGGAGGTCGGCGGCATCGCGGCTACGGCATCGAACAGCTTGTGCTTCATGTAGAACCGCCAGTGTACCGGCAGGGTCGCGAGGAGGGCGGTCAGGGTCTGATAGTTGGCGCCGGTCCACAGGAGCTCGTGCGCATCGCGCGCCGGCCCGTAGTCGAAGAGAGGGTCGCGGCGCGCGGTCTGGGGCGTGGTCCGCAAGTCCTGCCGCAGCGCCGCCGTCGCGGCGAGATCGACCGTGCCGCCAGTCAGGACGACACCATAGTCCAGGCGAGCCCGATCGACGGAGACGAACCCGCGACGGACGTCGAGCGCAACTGCCGCGGGATCGCGCGCAAAAGGATCTCCCCAGCCTCCAGCTCCCCCCGACGCGACATAGATCTTGTCGCCCGGATCGAGCCTCAGGATGTCGGTGTTGCCGAGATTGACCTCGCGATCGCTGCCGGGATTGAGGATGAACGCGGAATTGGCGCCGGGGCGCCCGCCGGCGATCCCCCAGCCCTGGAACAAGGTGCGGTCCCGATTGCGCGCGGTGACGCGCGTGTTGGGGGCGAAGACCTCGAACGTCATCTCGGTGGCGAGGCCGCCGCGATGGAGCCCCGCGCCGCCCGAATCGCGCCGCAGGCCGTAGCGATGAAAGCGGATCGGCACCTCCGCCTCGGTGATCTCGATCGGCGTGTTCTTGAGGAATCCCTGCGTTGCGCCCGAACCGTCGGCGCCGTCGCCCTCGCGGCGGCCGCCGGCGCCGCCGGTCATCGGATTGATGGCTGCCATCAGCCGGCGTCCCGAGCGGTTGTCGGTGGTGTTGACATTCATGATCGCGCCGCCCTGGGCGCCGGCCGCCTGCATGACGCCGGGGAGCGCGCGCGCAAAGGCGCCGAGGATGACGCCTTGCAGGCGTTGGACCGAGAGCGTGCGCATGCCGACGGCCGCCGGGAACCGGGGATTGATCATGGTTCCCTCGGGCAACGTCGAGGACAGGATGCGTGCGATGCCGGAATTCAGGAAAAGCGTCCGGTCGAGGGAATAGAGGGCGTAGGTGAGGCCGACGCAGATCAGCGTGTGGCGGCCGTCGCCCCCTGTTGGGATGTTAAGCGAGGATTCCAGCTGCGGATCGGTGCCGGTGAAGTCGAAGTCCAAGCTGCCGTCGCGAACGGTCATGGTGAGCGCGAGGCGACACGGTTTGCCATCCGCTGCATCCTCGTCCATGTAGTCGGCGAAGTGGTATTGACCGTCGGGAATGCGTCGCACGATCGCGCGCGCCTGCGCCTCGGCGTAGGAAAGCAGATCCTCGATTCCCCGGCAGAACGTGGCGGCGCCGAACTTGGCGATCATGTCGCGAACCTTGCGCTCGCCGGTGTTGCAGGCCGCAATCTGCGCCTTGAGATCGCCCCAGGTCTGTTCAGGGGCGCGCACGTTGGCAAGGAAGATGTCGAGCACCTGCCGGTTGAGCTTGCCACGCTCGACGATCTTGGCGGGCGGGATGCGGATGCCCTCCTGGTGCACCTCGGTGAGGGTGCGGGAGAGGGAGGCCGGCACTGCGCCGCCGACGTCGGTGTTGTGGATGTGTCCGACCGAGAAGGCCACGATGCGCCCTTCGTGGAAGATCGGCTTCCAGATGTGCATATCGGGCGAATGCGTGCACACGAATCCGGAGTAGGGGTCGTTGGTGATGCAGATGTCTCCGTCCTCGTATGTCTCGATGGCGCGGATGACGGGGCCGTAGTTGAGGCCGACGAACCAGGTCGCACCGAGCTCGGTCGGGGTCGCGAACGTCTCTCCGGCCGGCGTGGTCAGGCCGGTCGTGAAGTCCTCGGTTTCCTTGACGAACGTCGAGTGCGCGGTGCGGTAGAGGGTGAAGGCCATGCTCTCGGCCGCGGCGCGCGCGTGGTTCTTCAAGATCTCGAGCGTGACTGTGTCGATGGCCATTCGCTCAGGCCTCGTCCGAAGTCGATGTGATGTGCAGGTTGAGATCGGCGTCGGTGCGGACGGCGAAGCCCCCGACCACGCAGGTGGTGCTGTCGTCCTGGCGGATCACGGCGGGACCGAGGAGGCGGGCGCCTGGGCCCAGCGCATGACGGTCGTAGATGGCGGCCGCGTGCCAGCCGCCGTCATAGAAGACGCGGGTCGAGGCGTGGGGCTTTGGATCAAAGCGGGCCTTGACCTCCGTAGCCCCGGGTTCATCCGCCCACACCGGTCCGGTAGCGACGAGGCGAAGGTTGATGATCTGTACCGAGGCGTCGGGGTCCGCATGTTCATAGAGCCGCGCATGCTCCTGATGAAACGCGCTTGAGAGTGCGGAGATGTCGGCGCGTTCGAGCCATCCCGGCTCGATCGGGACTTCGATTTCGTAGGACTGTCCGCGATAGCGCATGTCGGCCGACCAGCGCAGGCGAGGCTCGCCGGCGAAGCCCTGGTCGTCGCGCAGCCACGCGCGACCCTGCCGCTCGAGGTCCTCCATGAGAACTGCCAGCCGACGTACGCCGGAGAGGTCGCAGTCGACGAATGCCGTGCGGATGAAATCGTTGCGAACATCGGCAACAAGTCCGCCGTAGGCGGCGAGCACGCCGGGCGTCGGCGGCACGATGATCCGTCGGATGCCAAGGTCGCGGGCGAGCAGGCACGCCGTCATCGGGCCGGCGCCGCCGAATGGGAGAAGCGTGAAATCGCGCGGGTCGGCGCCTGCGCGCGAGAGCAGCTTCGAGATCTCAAGAAACATGCCCGAGATGGACACCTTGATGATTGCTTCAGCCGCCGCTTCGAGGCTGAGATCAAGCCGGCGCGCGATCGGGGCGATTGCCGCGCGGGCGCGCGCGATGTCGAGCCGCACGGCGCCGTAGCCAATGTCGCCGTCGCCAAGGAAGCCGGCCACGGCATAGGCATCGGTGATCGTCGCCTGCGTGCCGCCCAGGCCGTAGCAGGCCGGGCCCGGGTTGGCACCCGCGCTTTCCGGGCCGACCTTGAGGACGCCATGGTCATCGACCCGCGCCAAGGAGCCACCGCCGGCGCCAATCGAGGAGACCGACACGGTTGGGATGTGGATCGGAAAATCGCCGACCATCTCGCCGGCCCCGAACCGCGGCTTGCCGTCGAAGATGAGGGCCACATCGGCACTGGTGCCGCCGACGTCAAAGGACAGCACGTGGCGAGCGCCCGCGCGCTCGGCAACGCGAGCGGCGCCGATCACGCCCGAAGCGGTGCCCGAAAGCAGCATCTGGATCGGGTTGCGGCGGCCCAGTTCGGCGCGCATGACGCCGCCGTTCGACTTGGTGATCATCGGCTCGACGGCGACGCCTGCCGCCCGCAAGGCCCTCTGCAGCGAGGTCAGATAGTTCGCCACGCGGCGGCGCACGTAGCCTGCGACGGTCGCGGTGACCGTTCGCTCATACTCGCGGATGACCGGCCAGACATCCGTCGCCAGGATGACGTCAAGGTCCGGGGCCGCGGCACGCACGATGTCACCGACGCAGCGCTCGTTCGCTGGATTGGCGTAAGCATTGAGGAGGGCGATCACAACGGCATCCGCACCCTCGGCTCTGGCCGCAGCCACGGCGTCCCGGACGCCCGCCTCGTCCACCGGGGTGAGAATGCTCCCGTCCGCCAGGGTGCGCTCGGCGATCCCCCACACCCGTTCGCGCGGCACGAGCGGCGCGGGCCGGCGGGAGAAGAGATCATAAGGGTCCGGCATCTTGAGCCGGGCCACCTCAAGAACGTCCTCGAACCCTTGGGTGACGAACAGCGCGAGCGTGGCGCCGCGCCGTTGAATGACCGTATTCACGCCGATCGTCGTCCCGTGCGTGAAATACCTGATCTCGGCCGGCCTGACGCCAAAGCGTCGTTCGATCTGGCGCAATCCCTCGATGACCTCGGCCCCGGGATCGTCCGGGCGCGAGAGCACCTTGAGCGACCGCAGGGTTCGGCCCGTCTCGTCGAGCAGGGCGAAGTCGGTGAACGTGCCGCCGATGTCGACGCCAAGGCGGTAGGTCATTCCGGCTTTCCCATATCCGGTGCTGAGGCCACTTGGACCATCGTTCCTGTCCGCATCGCTCTTGTCCAGCCGTCGCCGGAGTGCTCAAGTGACACATCAGCATTGAGCGGGAGACGAGCCATGGCGGCAGCCGAGCGGCGGGTCGCGATCGTAACGGGCGGGGCGCGAGGCATCGGACGCGGATGCGCGCACGCCATCGCCAGGCAGGGCGTCGATGTCGTGCTCGTCGACCTGCTTGAAGACAAGCTGCCCGGAACGAAGGCCGAGATCGAGGCCATGGGGGTCAATTGCGAGACCTTCGTCGCCGACGTCGCCGACCATCGGCGGGCCAAGGAGATCGCGCAGGCAACGCTTAGCCGCTTCGGCCGGATCGACATCCTCGTGAACAACGCTGGCAAGGCGCAGCCTAAGGGCATTCTCGAGCTTACCGAGGACGAATGGGACCGCACGCTCGCGGTCAATCTCAAGAGCTGCTTCAACTATGCCCAGGCGGTGGCGCCGGCCATGCTGGAGCGGCAGTGGGGGCGCATCGTTTCGATGTCTTCGGTGAACGCCCATTCGGGGGGCGTCACGGCGGCGGTGAGCCGGTTCGCTTATGCGGCGGCCAAAGCGGGAATCATCGGCATGACGCGGGCGCTGGCCAAGGAGCTTGGGCCGCACGTTGCGGTCAATTGCATCTGTCCGGGCCTGATCAAGACCGAGGTCGAGGGCAATGCGGTGATCCGGGAACGGGAGGCTGAACTGATCAAGGGCGTCGCCTTGCGGCGTGTCGGCACCCCCGTCGACGTCGGAAATCTGGTGGCTTTTCTGGCAACGACCGAGCCCTGTTTCATCACCGGGCGGGATTTCATCATCGACGGGTTTCAGTACAATATCTGAGCGCATTGGAGCGGGCGGCCCCGAAACTGGAGCCGCCGGAAAGGGAACGCAGCCATGGCCCACCTCAGTCGACTCGTTGCATCGGCCCTTATGGGGCTGGCAATCGCCACGTGGATCGCAGCGCCGCCGGTGCTGGCGCAAACGCGGTTCGTGTTCGCCAACGCCAGTCCCTACGACACGCTCGATCCGCACAAAATCCTCGACGTCGGGCGCGTGGCCTCGCGCATCAACCTCTACGACGGGCTGTTGCGGTGGCTTGACAACCCCGCCAAGCTCGAGCCGTGGCTCGCCGAGAGCTATACGGTGTCCGAGGACGGCAAGACGTACACGTTTAAGCTCAGAAAGGGCGCCAAGTTCCACGACGGCAGCGAGATCAAAGCCTCGGACGTCGTCTATTCGATGGAGCGGATTCTGGCGCAGAAGGGCCAGTCCTACCCGCTCTTCGCCGATCTCGTTACGCCCGGCTCCACGAAGGCGCTCGACGACTACACGGTGCAGTTCAATCTGACCAAGGCGTCGGCGATTTTCCTCGCGGTGGTCCCGGAGGTCCACGTTCTCAACGCCGCTCTGGTCAAGAAGAACGAGAAGGACGGGGACTGGGGTGCGGCCTGGCTCTCCAAGAACGAGGCCGGCTCCGGGTCCTACATGCTTGATCGCTACGATCCGGCCATCGGCTTTACCGCGAAGCGGTTCAAGGATCATTGGAACAAGCAGTGGGGGACCAAGCCCATCGACGAGATTGAGTTCCGCACTGTGATCGAGCTGAACAGTCGCGTGCTCGGCCTTCTCAAGGGCGATTTCCACGGCACCGACGGCTATCTGCCTCAGGACCAGATCAAGCGACTGCGCGAGGCTCCCAATATCTACGTTGCCGAAGCGGAATCGATGCGCATTTTCTATGCGATCATCCACTCCGGCCGCGAGCCGATGAACGACATCAATTTCCGCAAGGCGCTTTCCTACGCCTTCGACTACGACGGCTTCAACAAGAACATCCTGTCGGATTCGGTGGCGCGCAATCCCGTGCCGTTGCCAAACAACATCTGGGGCGCGCCGAAGGGCGTCAAGGGCTACACCTACGATCTCGACAAGGCGAAGGAGTATCTGGCCAAGATGAAGGCGCCGCCGCGCGAAATTACGATCGGCGCGCTGGCAGGCTACCAGCAGACGGAACAGGCCGCTGCCCTGCTGCAGGCGAGCCTCGCGAAGATCGGGGTCAAATCGAAGATCCTGGCCGAGCCGTGGTCGGTGGTCTCCGCCAAGATGCGCAACGAGCAGCAGATGCCGGACCTGCTGTTCTTATGGAAGTCCACCTACTATGCGGACCCGAACAATTGGGTGGGCGAGATGTACGCCTGCGATCAGATCGGACAGCGCAACAACAGCTGGTACTGCAACAAGGAGGTCGACAAGCTCCTGGTCGAGGCGCTGCAGACAACCGATCAGGCCAAGCGTGCGGCCAATTACGAGAAGGCAGCAACCATGGTGATGGAGGATGCGGGCGGCATCTTCATCTACAACACCAAATGGTTCGGCCCCTTCAACAAGAAGGTCACGGGCATCCGGTTCTGCCCGATCGGGGACGGGCAGGAAATGCGCTGGGCCAGCATGGAGAAGTGAGGCGTCGCCCGGATCCGCGCGCGGCGCGCTCACCGCGCGGCGCGAGCGGGGCCGGGTCGACCGCGGCAAAGACGGCTTCATGCGCACCCTCGTTGTCATCCTGCGGCGTCTGATCTGGGTGGTTCCGACGCTGCTCGGGCTCCTCGCGATCGTCTTCACGGTGAGCCACATCATCCCGGCGGACCCGGCGGCCACGCTGGCCGGCGAGAATGCGACCAAGGCGCAGATCGAGGCCATCCGCAAGCAGTACGGGTTCGATCAGCCGCTGCCTGTGCAGTTTCTCAGGTATGTGCAGAAGGTTGCCACCGGGGACCTCGGGATCAGCCTCTATACGCAGCGCCCGATTTCGGAGGACCTCATCACCCGCGTGCCGGCGACGCTCGAACTCGCGGTGGTGACGATCCTTGTCGCAGCCGGCCTCGGCGTCCCGCTCGGCGTCATCGCGGCCGTGCGGCGGAACTCGCTCTTGGATCATGCGCTGCGCATCTTCACGGTGTCGGGTCTCGCCATTGCGAGCTTCTGGCTTGCAATTCTCTTCCAGCTGCTCTTCGCCATGAAGCTTGGGCTGACGCCGCTGCAAGGTCGCGTGAGCGGCTGGGGGCCGAGCCATGTCACCGGCTTCTTCCTGATCGACGCGGTGATCAACGGCGACTGGAGAGTCCTTGGCAACGTGGCGGCGCATCTGGTGCTGCCGGTGCTGACGCTGTCCTTTCCGGCGATGGCGACCATCGTGCGCTTTACGCGCGCCGGTGTGCTCGATGCGATCAACTCGAACTACGTTCTCTATGAGCAGGCGATGGGTCTGCCCCGGCGCGTGATCATCTGGAAATACGTCTTGCGCAATGCGCTCATCGGCACGGTGACGCAGATCGGGTTGATCTTCGGAATCCTGCTTGCAGGCGCCGTCGTCGTTGAGAGCGTGTTCGACTGGCCAGGCCTCGGGCTCTATGCGGTGAACGCGATCCTGCGCTCGGATTACAACGCCATCATGGGGTTTACGCTCATCACGGGCGCGGTGTTCATCCTCGTCAACCTCATCGTCGACATCGTGCACGGGCTGATCGACCCGAGGGGAGGGGGGTGAGCCGTGCAAACCGCGTTCTATCTCTTCCGGCGGCTCGCCAGCGACAGGACGGCGCTCTTCGGCGCCTGCCTCGTCCTTCTGCTGATCCTGACGGCGATTCTGGCGCCGTGGCTCGCGACCCATCCGAACGACGTCGCCGAATTCCACCCGGCCGAGCGGCTCAAGCCGCCGAGCGCCGCGCATTTTTTCGGCACCGACCGCATGGGCAGCGACGTCTACAGCCGGCTCCTGTTCGGCGCGCGGATCACCATCACCATCGCCGTGATCGCCGTCGGCACGGCCGTCCTGATCGGCGTGCCGATCGGGCTCGTCGCAGGCTACTACCGGAATTGGGTCGGCGATCTCCTCATGCGCATCTCCGACATCTTTCTGGCGGTGCCGCAGATCGTGCTCGCCATCGCGATCGCGCAGTCGCTGGGGCCGTCGATCGAGAACGTCATTCTGGCGCTCTCGCTCACCTACTGGCCATTCTGGGCTCGTCTCGTCTATGCCGAGACGACGCGGGCGATGAACGAGACCTACGTCGAGGCGGCGATTGCGCTCGGCGTGCCGGCTCCCCGCATCATGCTGCTGCACATTCTGCCCAACATCTCCTCCTCGATCATCGTGCGCACGACGATCGGCATGGGGGGCACGATCCTGACCGCGGCGGCGCTTGGCTTCCTCGGTCTCGGGCCGCCGCCGCCGACGCCGGAATGGGGTCGCACCATCGCCGAGAGCCGCGAGTTTCTGCCCGATGCCTGGTGGTATGCGACCGCGCCCGGTGTCGCCATCTTTCTTGTCGTGATGGGCTTCAATCTCCTTGGCGACGGGCTGCGTGACATCCTCGATCCGCGCACTCGCAGGGAGCGCGAATGAGCGAGCCGCTGCTCAGCGTGTCTAACCTTCGGGTCGACTTCGTGACGAACGCCGGCCGCGCCCGGGTGCTCGACCACGTCAACCTATCGCTCAAAACGGGCGAGATCGTCGGTCTCGTCGGGGAGTCGGGGTCAGGAAAGACGACGCTCGCACGCGCCATCCTCGGCATCCTTCCCGCAAATGCGGCGCGCATCGAGAGCGGCGAGATCTGGTTCGAGGGACGCGACCTGCTCAAGAGCCCGGCCGAGATCGTGGCGCGCGACGTGCGCGGACGGCGGATTACTTTCGTTCCGCAGGACCCCTTCACGTCGTTCAATCCGGTGTTCTCGATCGGCAGCCAGATCATGGAGATCATGCGCTGGAAGTCACCCGATGCGCGGCCGAACCGGAGGAATTGGTGGCAGCGATACCCGCGCGAACGTCGCCGGGCCGATCTCGCCCGCGTGCTCGAGCTCTTGCGGATCGTCCAGCTCCCGGATCCCGAAGCCATCCTCGCCAAGTATCCGCACGAGGTCTCGGGCGGGCAGCGCCAGCGGCTGATGATCGCCATGGCGCTCGCAACCGAGGCCCGTCTCATCATCGCGGACGAGCCAACCACGGCGCTCGACGTGACGATCCAGGCGCAAATCTTGAAGCTCTTGCGCCGGCTGACGTCCGAACGGGGCGTGTCGGTGCTCTTTGCGACACATGATCTGGGCGCGGCGCATGAGATCTGCGATCGTGTCGTGGTGATGTATGCGGGCCAGGAGGTGGAGTCGGCGCCTGCGTCCGTCTTCTTTCGCGCGCCCGCGCATCCCTATACGGAAAGCCTGCTCGCCAGCCTGCCGAGCCGTGAGCGTGGGATACGCGGCATTCCCGGCGAGATCCCTGTGCTGGTCGATCCACCGGCGGGCTGCCGTTTTCATCCGCGCTGCGGGCGCGCAAGCGACGCGTGCCGGCGAATCCGTCCCGAGGTCAGCGCCCCCGTGCCGGGGCACGAGGTCCGCTGCTACCATCCGCTCGTGAGGCGGCCCACGGAGGTGCACTCGTGACCGGCAAAGCCATGGCGGCGCCTCTGCTCGAGGTTGAGGGCCTTCGGAAGTATTTCCCCGTGCGCGACGTCTGGGGGCGACGGACAGGCTGGCTCAAGGCGCTCGACGATGTCTCGCTAGCTGTGCGGGAAGGAGAAATCCTCGGCGTGGTCGGCGAGTCAGGCTGCGGCAAGTCCACGCTCGGCAAGGTGATCATGGGCATTCATGCACCAACCGCCGGCAGCATCCGATTCGAAGGCGAGGACATCACCGACCGGCGCCGCGCGGGCAAGTCAGGCCTGCGCAGCCGCCTGCAATATTCCTATCAGGACCCCGGAGCTTCGCTCGATCCGCGCTGGAAGATCGGTGCCTCGCTCAACGAACCGCTCGCGATCCACACGCGCCTCGACAGGTCCGAGCGTCAGGCGCGGATCGGCGAGATCATACGCGCGGTCGGGCTGCCGGAGACACACCTCGACCTCTATCCGCACGAGATCTCCGGCGGCCAGCAGCGTCGCGTCGGTCTCGCGCGCATCCTGACGCTGAAGCCGAAGCTCGTCATCCTGGACGAGCCAACCTCGGGGCTCGATGTCTCGGTGCAGGCGACCGTGCTCAACCTGTTTCTCGATCTCAAGCACCAGTTTGGGTTGACCTACGTGTTCATCAGCCACGACCTCGCTGTCGTGCGGATGCTGTGTGACCGCGTCGCCGTGATGTACCTCGGTCGCATCGTCGAGAGCGGGCCGATCGAGCAAATCTTCTCGAGTCCGCGTCATCCCTACACGCAATCGCTGCTCGCCGCGATTCCGGAAATCGGCGGGCGGAAGGTCACCGACGATTTCTGGCTCGAAGGTGAGCCGCCTGATCCGACCAGTCTGCCGTCCGGTTGCCGTTTCCGGACCCGCTGTCCGCGGGCGATCGAACGGTGCGCGCAGGAGGATCCGGGGCTCATCGACCGCGGCGGCGGCCACGCGGATGCCTGCCTGCGCGCAGGCGAGAGTTGAGCGAGTGCCGGACTGCAATATTAGCGGCGGCGTCCGATCCGCCTGTTGCGGAGCACCGGCGAGCGCGGTCCGGAGAGTCTTCCGTTCGGCATCGGTCTCACGTCGCCGATGGTGGCGGCGCTGCGATGAGGTGGTCCGGCCGGGATGCGACACTCGCCTCGCCGCCAGGCCCTGGCACGAAGTCGCCGGCGTGCCGGCAGAGAATTTCGAGCCGCGCGCAGGCGCTCGAGGCGAACTCCTCGAAGGCGATGGCGTCCCAGAGCGAACGCGCGGCATAGGTATGGCCAAGCAGGAGAGTCGCGACCGTGAGCGCGATGCTCTCGGGGTTTTCGAGGAACCGTAGCAGGTGCGTATTGACGGGGAGCCCGCTCCTGTCACGGTGCAGCTCAAAGGGAAGGCTGCCGAGCACGATGGGCTTCTGCACGAGCAACTCGTCTGCGAAGTGGGCGAGCAGCAAGTCTTCGAGGGGCTGGGCGACCTTCGCCCGCACCCGCACGAGGATGCGCTTGCTTCTGTCGGCTTCGACGATGAGCCGCCTCTGAATGATGAGTCTCGGGGTTCTGGTCATGATCTCTCGCGGTCGGCACTGGGTGATTTAGGGTTGTGAAGAAGTGCCGAATGCACGCGGAGGCTTATATGGCGAGCCCCGCTGACGAGGGGTAAACCGCTCTCTCGCAATTGTATCGAATTCGCTTGGTAATTGAGCGATGGCGGCGGCCGCCGTCGCGGTGGGTCCGTCCGGTCATCCCCGCGAAGCGTCCGGAAGGCACATCGCTGAGGCTCGGAACCGCCCAGCGCGTCAGGCGGTCATCGCAGGCCGGCGCGGGCCGCTTCATCCACTTGGGTCCGGTGATCCCCGAGGCTCGGCACCAATCCGCAGCGGCCGGCTCACAAATCGCCGGCGTAGTCCGAGCCCGGCGCGGTATCGCGGAGCGAAAGCGGTCGCGGCTGACGGCGAGCGCATGGCCAGCTGCGCGGCGAAGCTGTGCGCTGAGCGCCCCGCACGGTGCGGCAGCCCGAAGGCCGCAGCGGCGACGCATGATTCTTGGGCGGAATCGAGATAATCTGCGACATCTGCCGATGTTTGGGATGGCCCCGTTCAAAGTCGAACCGTTGCCATCCAAGATTCCCCGCCAGCCCGAGGTCACATGCGCCATGATGCACTTCCTCGCTTCGCTTGGAGCTTTCTTGCTCTACCTCGTCGTTTCGCTGGCGATGATGGTGGTATTCGTCTTCGCCTATCTGCGCAGTACACCCCACGATGAGTTCGCGCAGCTGCGCAACCGCAACGCCGCGGCGGCCGTCGGGCTTGGCGGCGCACTCGTTGCTTACGCCATTGTGCTCTCGCGCGCGATCGGCTTCTCGACCGACATTCTCGAGGTGATGCTGTGGGGCCTGATCGGCCTCGCGATCCAGGTCATCGGTCATCACGTCCTCTCGCGGATGCTGCCGCGTCTTTACATCGCAATCGAGGAGGGGGACATGGCGGCCGGCATCATGAAGGCCGCCGTCGCCGTCACGCTCGGTCTCCTCAACGCGGCGAGCATGTCTCCATGACCGGCCAGCCGCTGCGCCGGCGCAGCCGGTCGGTCAATCTCGTGCTGGTGGGGGTTGCGGGCACGGCCGCCTCACTCGCCGGCGGCTGCAGCGGCGGCGTCGTTTCCTATCAGCGTAACGTCTACAACAGCGTGGCCGACTGCGCGCGCGATTACTCGGCCGGCCTCTGCCAAAGCCGGGGCTACAGCGCGGGCACCACGTTCGTCGGGCCTGTCTACCGCCTGCGCAACGGCATCCCGTCCGCGTGCCGCAGCGACGACCCGGGCGCGGGTCGACCCGGCTCACCGCGGATCGGCACACAGATCGACCGCGGCGGCTTCGGCGTCTCCTGCAGCCGGCGCAGCAGCTCGAGGTCGAGCAGCGGCCGATCGTTCTGGGGCGGGTGAGGCACGCGGCGCCACGTTGGTCTATCTGGCGTGGCGCAGGCGGAGGGCGTCATACGCCAGAGACGGGGCATGAGCACACGGCAGGCCGATGCAACGGATCGAGATCGCTCCACGGCCGGACTGGCTCGCAAAGCTCCAGGAGCTTGGCATCGATCTGGGGCCGGCGCCGGCATCGCCCTACTGGCGCGAGGATGGCTACTACGGATTCACAAGCGACGAGATCGACGCGCTGGAGGCGGCCGGCGCCGAGCTTCTTCGCTTGATTGAAGCCGCCGTCGCACATGTCGTTGCCAAGGATCGGTTCGCCGAGCTTGGGATCGCCGGCCCGCTTGCCGAACTCGCGCGTAAAAGCTTCCGGCGAGGCGATCCTTCGCTCTACGGACGTTTCGACCTTGCCTTTGACGGCGCCGGACCGCCAAAACTTCTCGAGTACAACGCCGACACTCCGACGGCACTCTTCGAGGCTTCGGTGGTGCAATGGCATTGGCTCGAGGAGCGCTTCCCGGAAGCGGATCAATACAACTCCATCCATGAGGCGCTGATCGCAGCGTGGCAGGGCTGGCGGCGGCAGGGCCGTCTCGGTCGCGTGCATTTCGCCTGCATGCCGGAAGACGACGATGACCTGCTGACCACCTCCTACCTGCAGGACACCGCTCTGCAGGCGGGTCTCGACTGCCGCTTCCTGGAGGTTCCGGAAATCGGCTGGAATGGCCGCCATTTCGTCGATCTCGAGACCGGCCGCATCGATGCCCTCTTCAAGCTCTACCCGTGGGACTGGCTTGCGGAGGAGCCGTTCTTTCCGCATCTTGCGGCAACACGGATCGACGTGATCGAGCCTGCCTGGCGCGTCATTCCGGCAAGCAAGGGCATCCTGCCGATCCTTTGGGAGCTGTTCCCAGGTCATCGCAATCTGCTTCCCGCCGCCTTCGACGCGGACGCCTTGACCGGGCCCCGCATCCTGAAGCCGCTTTACGGGCGCGAGGGCGCCAATCTCAGGCTCGAAGGCGGCGAGGCGTCGCTCGTCACCGACGGACCCTACGCCGACATGACGCGGATCGCCCAGGCGTGGCATCCGCTGCCGGATTTCGACGGGTGGCGGCCGGTGGTTGGGTTATGGACGGTCGCAGGTCGGCCTCACGGGATCGGGGTGCGTGAGGATCGCAGTGCCATCACCGGGCGTGGCGCGCGCTTCGTGCCGCACGTCATCCTCGACTGACTGGGACACCAAATGCCGGGGCAGGACCTCCGCGCTGGCGGCGACCGATTCCGGCGCAACTTACGAACTGATTGAATTTATTTGAAAAATGGAGCGGGCGAAGGGATTTGAACCCTCGACCCTCACGTTGGCAACGTGATGCTCTACCCCTGAGCTACACCCGCGTCCCATGGCGTTGGCCCCTCAGAGAGGCCTCGGCGACGGGTGTATGGCGCAATCCCCGCACGATTGCAAGTCTGGCGTCCGCCGGGCGCGACGCCCCCTGGCGGATAGGGTTCGTGGTAGCCGGGCCAGGAACCGATGGCAAAGGTTTACTGGGCAGCGGCGGTGCGAGGCCGTGCCCGAGGTCAATCCGAAGACGCTCGAGCCGAGAGCAGACACAGCGGCGAGTGAGGGTTGCCGGCCCCGGCGTTTCGGGGAGCGAGGCATCCCAATCTTGCGCCGGTCATTCGAGGCCCGGGATGTCCGGCCGCGGCGTCTTCCACGGCTGTGCCTCCTCGAGCAGAGCTGCGATCCGCAAGAGGCGCGCGTCCTCGCCGCGCCGGCCGACGAGCTGAAGCGAGATCGGCAGCCCGTCGCTGTGAAGGCCAACCGGCAGCGCGATCGCGGGATTGCCGGTCAGATTGAAGGGGTGCGTATAGGGATACCAGGCCCGCCGGACGCTGCCCGCCACCTGATTGCCGATCATGACGGGTTCGAACAGCTTCTCGTCGATGCCGAGCGCCGTTCGCGACAGCGTCGGCATGGCGATGACGTCGAAGCGCTCGAACCAGCCCTGAACCTGCCGGTAGAGTTTCGTCCGCAGGAGCAGCGCACGGCCGACGTCCTCGCCGGTCTGGCCGATGCCGCCCTGCATCTGACGCAGAAGCGTGGGGGAGAGCTTGTCGCGCCATTGCGGCAGGAGGTCGGCAAAGCGCGCGTTCCAGAGCGCCGTTGACAGAGCGAGCCAATAGGGCTCGGTCGGCTCGAGGTCGTCGCCCATGGGCTCGACAGTGGCGCCGAGATCGCCAAGCAGTCCCGCCGCCGCCTCGCAGCGCGCGAGGTACTCGTGATCGGCGAGCGTGTTGGCGAGGTAGGGGCGCCAGGCGACCTTGAGCCCCTTGAGCGAGCCCTCGGGCCGCGCAGCCGCGGCAAAGCCCGTCGTCGGCATTCCGTAGGAGTGCGGGTCGCTCGGATGCCAGCCGGCCATGGCCTCGAGCATGAGGGCGGTATCCATTACCGTGCGTGTCGTCGGCGTGATGTAGCTCATGTTCGAGAAGGCATCGGGGGCGGTGTCGTGCGGAATGAGACCGAGCGACTGCTTGATGCCGACGACGCCGTTGCAGGCGGCTGGTATGCGGGTCGAACCGCCGGCATCGGTCGCAATGGCGAGCGGCCCGATCCCGGCGGCGCAGGCGACCGCGGCGCCGCCCGAGGAGCCGCCCGAGGTACGCTCGGCGGAATACGCATTGCGCGTGCGCCCGAAGAGGGGCGCCTGCGTCCACGGCATATGTCCGAATTCGGGCGTCGTCGTCTTGGCGAAGACGATGGCGCCCGCGGCCTTGAGGCGGGCGACCGCCACCTGGTCTTCGGACGGGACGTTTCGTTCGTGAATATACGAGCCGAACGTCGTGCGGATGCCTTTGGTGTTGACGAGGTCCTTCACGTGCAGCGGAACGCCGGCGAGCGGACCGACGCTCTCGCCGCTGGCGATCAGGGAGTCGATGCGCCGGGCCTCGGCGAGCGCTGTCTCGGCTGCGATGGTGATGAAGCAGTTGAGCACGGTCTGGGCGCGCTCGGCGCGTGCGAGCGTGGCCTGCATGACTTCGACGGCCGACACTTGCCGTCCGGCGATCAGAGAAGCGAGCTCGGCAGCTGACATCCACGCCAGATCCTGCGCGCTCATGCGTGTCTCCCGTTGTTTGCGGCTCGTTGATTGCGCGACGGTAGCAGGCCGGATCGCAGCCGCAAACGCCGTGTACATCCGCCGGGGCGGGGCGCGTCAAGGTTTGGGTTAGGCTTGCCAGGGGGACCGCGACGTACGAAGCTGGCTTGCGGAGGATCGCCCGCCGCGTCCGGGTGATGGACAAGAGCCGATCGGAAACCGGGGCTGGGAGAGAGGTCATGCTGCGATCACTGCGCCGGAGCGCGACGGTGGGGGCTGTGGTGCTCGTTGCCGTGGCGGCGGGCGCGAAGGCGGAGGTGGCCGAGCTCAAGATCACAAAGCAGCCCGGGTTGCTGTTCACGCCGACGCTGCTCATGGAGCATCACAAGCTGGTTGAGAAGCATGCCAAGGCGGCAGGTCTTGACAACCTGAAGGCAGAATGGGTGACGCTGCTCTCGGGCGGGGCCGCCAACGATGCGCTGCTCTCCGGCAACGTGCACATGGTCACGAGCGGCGTTTCGAACATGCTGCTGCTCTGGGGAAAGACGAACGGCCAAGTCAAGGCAATTCAGGCGATTTCCGGTCTGCCGTTCAAGCTGGTGACCCGTAATCCGGACATCAAGACACTTAAGGACTACAAGCCGACCGATCGAATTGCGCTGCCGACGGTGCGCATGTCGATGCAGTCGATCACGCTCGGCATTGCATTGCAGAAGACCTATGGCGACGACAAGGCGAACGAGAAGCTGCTCGCCAATCAGGTTCAGATGGGGCATCCCGATGCGTTGGCGGCGCTGCTCAATCCCGGGCACGAGGTGACGAGCCATTTCTCGTCCTCGCCGTTCCAGGAGATCGCGCTCAAGAATCCGGCGATCAGAGTTGTGCTCGATTCACGAGATGCGCTCGGTGGCGATGCGCATGTGGCGGTGCTCTACGGCACACAGAAATTCTATGATGAGAACCCAAAGACCGTGCGCGCCTTCCTTGCCGCCTTCGAGGAGGCGGCCGCCATGCTCAAGTCGGATCCGAAGAGCGCGGCCGAGACCTATCTCGCCATGGTCAAGGAGCGAGCGACCGTTGAGGAGGTCACGGCTCTGCTGACACAGCCGGGCGCCATCTTCCAGGCAGCCCCCGTGCGCACCATGGTCTATGCCGACTACATGGCGAAGGCGGGGTTCATCAAACCGCATCCGAAGAGCTGGAAGGACTACTTTTTCCCCTTGCTGCACGATCGCGAGGGGAGCTAACGCGGAGCGGCATGAAACAGACTGCTTCCGGAGCCGGTGCGACAAGTGCCTGCGAGGCGCAGCGGCTCGGGCAATAATGGGGCGTTACATCATGGGAGTGAAACGATGAAACTATCACGTCGCTCAGTGGTTGCGGGGCTGCCGCTTGCGGTGGCAGCGCCGCGGATCGCGCGCGCGGAGATCGCCGAGGTCGTCCTGGGCCAGCAGTTCGGCGCCGTCTATCTGCCGGCCATGGTCATGGAGAGTGAGAAGCTGGTCGAGAAGCATCTGGCAGCCGCCGGTCTTTCGACAAAGGTGCGATGGACGAAGCTTGGCGGGCCCGCGGCGCTCAACGACGCCATGATCTCGGGCAGCCTCCATTTCGCCTGCCAGGGCGTGCCGTCGATGTCGGTGATCTGGGACCGGACGAAGAGCAATATCGCGGTAAAGGCCTTGGGCGCGGTCGCCAACAACAACATCTGGCTCAACACCAAGAATCCCAACGTCAAGAAGCTGACCGACTTCACCGACAAGGACCGGATCGCGATTCCCTCCCTCAAGGTTTCGACGCAGGCTCTCATGATGCATATGGCCTGCGAGCAGCAGTGGGGCAAAGGAAATCATACCAAGCTCGACCACATCATCGTGGCGCTGCCGCACCCGGAGGCGCTCGCGGCCGTCACAAATCCGGGCCACGAGATCACGACTCATTTCGCCACGTCGCCCTTCCATGAGATCGAGATGAAGGCGGGCCTGAAGACCGTGACGACCGCGTTCGAGATCATGGGCGGCCCGTTCTGCGGGCTGACGTTCACCTCAAATGAAAAATTCCGCAAGGAGAACCCGAAGGTTTTCGAGGCGGTGGACAAGGCTTTCGACGAGAGTTTCAAGTGGATCAACGCGGACAAGCGTCGTGCGGCGCAGCGCTACATCGAGATGACGAAAGAGAAGCAGCTCAGCGAGGATGAGCTGTTCAAGCTGTTCTCCTCGCCGGATATGGAATACACGCGGACGCCCAAGCAGCTTATGAAGATCGTGAGCTTCATGCACTCGGTGGGCGTCGTGCGCGCGAAGCCCGATGTCTGGAAGGACATGTTCTTTCCCGAGGCGCACGGACTGCCCGGAAGCTAAGCGCCTGCGAGCGGGCGTCAGAACGATAGCAGGCGGGCGGGGAAGGGGCCTTCCTTCCCCCATCCTGTGCAGCAAGCGAGGAGCGCCGACCAGCCATGAACTCCATGTCGCCGAGCCAGGCGCCGCTCTTGCAGGTGAGCGGTGTGACGCTTCAGTACAAGACGCGCGATCATCTCGTCACAGCAACCTATCGCGTGTCGTTCGACGTCTACCCGTCCGACCGGTTCGTGCTGCTCGGTCCCTCGGGCTGCGGCAAGTCCACGCTGCTCAAGGCGGTCGGCGGCTACATGAGCCCGACCGAGGGCACGCTCAAGCTCAAGGGCCAGACCATCCGAAAGCCTGGTCCCGACCGCTGCATGGTGTTCCAGGAGTTCGACCAGCTGCTGCCGTGGAAAACGGTCAAGAAGAACGTGATGTTCGGACTTGAAGCCTCGGGCAAGCTGCGTGGCCGTGCGGCCGAGGAGAAGGCCATGCAATACATCGAGAAGGTGAACCTCGCCAAATTCGCCGACAGCTACCCGCACATGCTCTCGGGCGGCATGAAGCAGCGGGTGGCGATCGCGCGAGCGATGGCGATGGAGCCGGATATTCTCCTCATGGATGAGCCGTTCGCCGCTCTTGACGCGCTGACCCGGCGAAAGATGCAGGATGAACTGCTACAGCTTTGGGCGGATACGCGCTTCACCGTACTCTTCGTCACCCACTCGATCCCCGAAGCCGTGCTCATCGGCAACCGCATTCTGATGCTCTCGCCACACCCGGGTCAGGTGAAGGCCGAGCTCAATAGCGACGGCAGCGATCCCGCCGACAGTCAGGGCAAGAAGCTGTCGGAACGCATCCATGACATGCTTTTCTCGGAGCAGGTGGAGGAAATGGGCCCGCTCGGGGCGCTGCCTGATGCCCGCCTGGTGGACAGGGCGGGTCACCATGCCGTGGGAGGACCGCTGTCATGAACGAGGCGGCACCCGCCCGAGCCGCGGGCGTGCACAACGAGCGGCCAGAGTTCGTCCGGGAAGGCGAGCTCACCAAGGAGTTCGGCGTCGTCGAGAAGCCGCTGACCGTGGCGGAGCGCCTCTTCAACAACGGCGCGCTGCGCAAGGTCGTGCTTCTGCTCATCATCGGCGCGATCTGGGAATGGTATGCGCGCCATCTTAACAATCCGCTGCTGGTGCCTACGCTGAGCTCGACGCTGCAGGCGTTCTGGGAAGCGATTCTGACGGGTGCGATGCCGGCCCGGGTCGCGACTTCGGTTCGGCTGCTCTTTCAGGGTTACGGCGTCGGTCTCCTGCTCGCCTTTGTCTTCACGACACTCGCGATCACGACGCGGATCGGCAACGATCTTCTCGAACTCCTGACGTCGATGTTCAACCCGCTTCCCGCCATTGCGCTCCTGCCGCTGGCGCTCATCTGGTTCGGGCTTGGCGACAAGAGCATCATCTTCGTCGTTGTGCATTCGGTGCTGTGGGCCGTCGCCCTCAATACCCACTCCGGATTCCGGTCAGTGTCGACGACGATGCGGATGGTCGGCCGGAATTATGGGCTCGGCGGCCTCCGCCTTGTCTTCAAGGTGCTGATCCCCGCCGCGTTCCCGTCAATTCTGACGGGGCTCAAGATCGGCTGGGCATTTGCGTGGCGCACGCTGATCGCGGCCGAGCTCGTCTACGGCGCGGCTTCCGGCCAGGGCGGGCTCGGTTGGTTCATCTATGAAAGCAAGAACCAGCTCGAGATTCCGTCGGTGTTTGCGGGACTGTTCGCTGTGATCTTGATCGGGCTCTTCGTGGAGAACGTCATTTTCCGCGGCATCGAAACGCGAACCGTGCGCCGTTGGGGGATGCAGACGTGAGCTTGCGCAAGGACGGCAGCGTTTGCCGGCTCAAGCCGCGCGTGCAGAATCCTCCGGATGCGGCGATCGGTCATCCGCTTCCTCGTCGGGAGCAGTCTGCTCCGGCAGCCATTTGCCCTCCTTGCGATGATGTGTAGCGGAGGGGTCGAGGGCCAATTGGGCGCCAAGCTCGTGGAAGCGGCGCTTGGTCTCGAGGGTGCGCAGGCGCTGCATCAAGGAGAGGGTCAGCGAGACCCGCACAATGTCGCCGTCGATGTCGAAGGCTTCGGCGGCGCCGAACATCTGCATCTGTTTGAGCACGTCGAGGACCTGCTTGCGGTCGAGCTGCGTGTGCCGTTCGATGGCCCGCAGCAGCAGATCCTTGGGATCGGGATCGGCCATGTAGCGCTTCAGATGATTGGCGAACTTGAGCGTGTCGCGCGACGGCCAGTCCTTGCGCATCAGGTCATCGAGCCAGATCTCCATGGCGATCGGCAGATCGGCGCGGCTGATCCCGTCGATGTTCGCAAAGCGAACACGGCGCTGCTCGTGCATGGCCCACTCCCACTCCCCCGGAGCTTGCGGGCCGGGCTTCAGCCGCAAACTCCCCATCCGGCAACTTAGCGGGGAGCCGTTAACCGCGGATTAATCGAAAGCATATCGCCCCGCGTGCTCGCCGGCGTCCGCCGCGGGGTCGAGGAGCATCTGGGTCGCATCGAGCGTCAGGTCAGGGTCCCTCACGGTGAGCCGTCGATGCCTGCCGTCTCGATCACCGCGTGCGCGAGCACATTGCAACCGGCCGCTGCCCATTCGGGCTTCATGTCCTCGGCCTCGTTGTGGCTGATGCCGCCGACGCAGGGCGTGAAGACCATGGCGGTCGGGGCCACGCGCGCCATATAGACGGCGTCGTGGCCTGCGCCCGAGGTGATGTCGCGGGTGGAATAGCCGAGCCGGCGGGCTGCCTTCCGCACGGCCTCGACGCAGGCCGGGTCGAATGGCGTCGGCGCATAGTCTGCGACGAGCTTCATGTCAAATGTGAGCTTCGTTCGGGCCGCGATGTCTTCGAGGCCGGCGCGCAGCGCCTTGTCCATGCCAGCGAGCCGCTCTGCGTCCGGATGACGGAAATCGACGGTCAGGAACACGCGCCCCGGAATGACGTTGCGCGAGTTCGGGTGTGCCTGGATCATGCCGCAGGTGGCGCAGGCGGCCGGGTCGTGGGCATGGCCGATGGCGTTGACGAGTTCGACGATGCGGGCGGCGCCGAGGAGCGCGTCGCGGCGGCGGTTCATCGGGGTCGGGCCGGCGTGGCTCTCGACACCAGTGAGCGTGATCTCGTACCACTTCTGGCCGTTCGCCGCCGTGACGACGCCGATGTCGATGCCCTCCTCCTCGAGGATCGGGCCTTGCTCGATGTGCAGCTCGAAGAATGCGCGCACCGGCCGTCCGCCGACCGGAGCATCGCCCGCATAGCCGATGCGCTGCAGCTCGGCACCGATCTCGCGACCGTCGACATCCTTGATCCGGAGCGCATCCTCGAGCTTCAGGACGCCTGCGAAAACGCCGGAGGCGGTCATCGCAGGAGCAAACCGCGAGCCCTCCTCGTTGGTCCACATGGCGATCTCGATGGGATGCCGTGTCTTCACATCGAGATCATTGAGCGTCCGCACGATCTCGAGGGCCGCCATCACGCCCAGCGCACCGTCGAATTTGCCGCCCGTCGGTTGGGTGTCGAGATGGCTTCCCACCATCACCGGCGGCAGGCTGTCGTCGCTGCCCTTGCGGCGCGCGAACATGGAGCCCATCCGGTCGACGGTGAGGCTGCAGCCGGCATCGCGGCACCAGGCCGCGAAGAGATCGCGACTTTGCCGGTCGAGGTCGGTCAGCGTCAGGCGATTGACGCCGCCTTTCGGAGTTGCGCCGATTCGCGCCATCTCCATCAGGCTGGACCACAGGCGCTGAGGGTTGATGCGGAAGTTGGTCTCGGGCTCGGCCATGCTCGTCTCCTCATCGGTGCCGGTGCGCCGCTCATGGCGCGTGGCGGGCGGATTGTAAACCTCAGGGTGCGGTACGGGCCGCGGGCGGCACATAGCGACCGGTCGGCTCGAGCTCGGGGTCGTCGAGCGCCCGGAGCGCCTGCCAGTGCGTCTCGATGTCAGCGGACAGGAGCGACCGGCAGAGCGCTTCCGACAGGCGGTCGACGCCGGTCCTCAGTCCCGGAATGTCGCCGGCAAGGGCGCCATGGGACAGCGTGACGCCCCAATTGAAAACATGAATGCGCTGGAGACCCGGAGTCTCGCCCGGCTGGCGCTCCAGCAGCTCGAAACCTGGGCCCAGATAGGGAAAGCGGGCGCACTCGGGATTCTGCGCCGCCGCCTCGGGCCCGATGCGGTCGGACCACAGAAGAATGTTGTGGCGCACGTCCGCCAGTTCGCCCCGCATGGCCAGATCGACGTCGAACCCGGTCGCCAGGATCGCGAGATCGAAGACGTGCCGGCCTTTCGGAGTAAGGATCGCAACCTCGTTCGCACTGGCCGCGACATCGAGCCAAGGCTCGGAGAAGCGCAGCTCGAAGTTGGCGTGCGCATCGCAGCGTGCGACGGACTCCCAGGGCGGCGGCACCTGCTCGGCGAAGATGTAGCTGTAGAACCTGAAGCGCGTAGCGTCATCGAGCCCGGCGAAGCCCTTCATGAAGCCCGGAAAGCTCGTCCACTTCGACTTGTTGACTTGCGGGAGATGCGGACGCCGCACGAACTGGACGACCTGCGCCGCGCCGGCCTCGAGCGCGCTGGCAGCGCAATCGAATGCGGAGGCGCCGGCCCCGAGGACCGCCACCCTGAGGCCGGCCGTTCCGGCGAAGTCGATCGGCTGCGAGGCATGCGCCACGCGCCCCCCGGTCCCCTGCCGGAGCCCGGGGAGATCGGGCAGCCGGGCGCCACCGGCTCCGTCGCGGCCGCAGGCGAGGACGACGTGCCGGGCTGTCACGGTCTCCGTGTTCATGCCGGAGCGAATCTCGGCGACGACGCCGGCGGACGTCGGCGCAAGGCGCATCAGCTCGACGTCGTTCTCGACCGGGATGGCCACCGTGTCGCGCACCCACAGCAGATAATCCCGCCAGTCGAGCCGTCCAGCCTTGTGCAGCCGCTGCCAGCCGTCAGCGCCATGCTGAGCTTCATACCAGGCGCGGAACGTCAGGGATGGGACGCCGAGGTCCGGCCCCGTCAGATGCTTCGGCGAGCGCAGGATCTCCATGCGGGCATACGTGGCCCAGGGACCTTCCCGCCCTCGTGCCGCCCGGTCGATGATGCGGAAATTGCGAATGCCGTCGCGCATGAGGGCAAATCCGACGGTCTGGCCGCAGAGCCCTGCGCCGACGATCAGCGCATCGAGCATCGGGCGTCCCTGCAGGTCCAATCGCCCCGGTACCCAGTTGCTCGCCGGAAAGTTGAGCCGTTCGAGATCGCGGCGCGCCTCGCTTTGCAGGCGGGCCAGTGCAGCCGCGTTACGCTCGCTCTTCACGCCCGCCCAGATGTGCGTCATTCTTCTTCGTCCCTCAGCGCTTGGCCAAAGCCCCGATGATCGCGCTCGATTGCTACTACAGTCTGTCCTCGCCGTGGGCCTATTTTGCGGGCCCGCGACTTCAGGACATTGTCCGCCGCCACCGGCCGAAGCTGACGATGAAGCCTTATGATTTTCAGGCCATCGTGCCGCGCACGGGCGGCGTGCCGCTGCGCACGCGCCCAGAGCCCAGGCGGCGCTACCACGAAGCCGAGCTCGACCGCTGGCGGCAATATCTGGGCATGCCGCTCAATCTGAAGCCCCGCTACTATCCGCAGGTGGTCACCGACCCCGACTGGAACAAATACGCCGGCTGGATGGTCATTGCCGCGCAGCTCGGGGGCCTCGAAGTGCAGGTGCTTTCCCATGCGCTTCTGCGAGCCCTGTGGGCGGAGGAGCGGGATACGGCCCGGCCGGAGGTGCGCAAAGCGGTCGCGGACGAGAACGGATACGATGGTGCCCGCCTGCTCGCGATGGAGCGCAGCCCGGCGGTTCAGGAGGCCTACAAGCGGTATACCGAAGAGGCCGAGGCGCTCGGGGTGTTCGGCGCTCCGACCTTTGTGCTCGACGGGGAACTCTTTTGGGGCCAGGACCGGCTGGACTTCGTCGATCGCAAGCTCGATCGGATGCGAATGGATGCGGGGGCGTAAGGGGGAATGGAGGGCATGAGCGATCTTCTGCCAGCAATCTGCCGAGGCTGCCGCGCGCCACGGCAGGGCGCAGGTCCGGGAAGGTTCGGCCGGGGCGTCCCGCGGGCGCGAAGCTTGTGGGGTCAGGTCGTGTTCGCTGTCGCGGTGGCGGCAGGCATGTCGATGCCGGCAGCGTCTCGCGCGCAGCCGGTGCCGGCCACCCAGGGCGGGTACACGTTTCCGCAGAAAATCGGGATTGCGCAACTGGTCAATGTGGAGGATTTCGAGTCAAAGCAACCGGGGCTGGGCCAGGTCGGAAAATACACATTCCAGGGCTGGCGCATGTCGCTTTACGTCTATGACAAGCGGCGAGCGGACATCCCGGTGGCGCCTGCGGCGGAGCAAATCAAGGCGGAGCTCGATGTCGCGGCGGGCGACATCCATGAGGCCATGCGACTTGGACACTACACGCGTCTTGAGGAGGGTACGCCGTTCCGGATGCCGCCGCTCGCCAAGCCGCCGTTGTTTCACTGCCGGTCCTTCATTCTGCAGGCGACGGCGCGTCCGGGGGATAGGCCGTCGCAGCCCTATGAGAGCTATCTGTGCGTGACGACATTGCGCCGGAGATTCATCAAGCTGCGGATTTCCTCGACGACGCCGCCGGGCGACCAGGCAACCGTGTTCACGCCGGTTGCGGCGGCGATCGAGATGACGGCACGGACGCTGCTCAAGTAAGTCTGACCGCAGCACAGGCTAGTTCGCGCCTTCGTAGCGCTTGACCCGAACCTCGCCAGTGATGGCGTGGGCGATCATACCCTCCTCGCGGCAAACGCGAGAGATGACGGGGCCGAGCTCGCGCGAGGCGCGGCGCGTCAGCCGCTCGTAGGTGACGATCTTCGTGAACTTGTGCACGGAAAGGCCGCCCGTGTAGCGCGCCGCGCCGCCGGTCGGCAGCGTGTGGTTCGTGCCGACCCCCTTGTCGCCGTAGGCGACCGTGGACGGCTCGCCGATGAACAGCGAGCCGTAATTCTTGAGCCTCTCGACGTAGTAGTCGTCGCGTCCCGTCTGAATCTCCAGGTGCTCGGGCGCGTATTGGTCGGAGAGCGCGATCGCCTCGTCGTCGTTCGCGACCACGGCGACCTCGCCATAGTCGGCCCAGGCCCGGGCGGCGTTCTCGCGCGTCTCGAGGGTTACGAGCTGGCGCTCGACCTCCTTGATGACGGCCTCGGCGAGGCGGCGCGAGGTCGTGACCAGCCAGGCGGGGCTGTCGGGGCCGTGTTCAGCCTGTCCCAGCAGATCGGTTGCAACCATGAACGGATCGGCGGTGTCGTCGGCGATGATGAGAATTTCGGTGGGCCCGGCAAGCAGGTCGATGCCGGCGATGCCGTAAAGTTGGCGCTTGGCTTCGGCGACGAACGCGTTGCCCGGTCCGGTGATCATGTCCGCCTTGGTCATGCCGATGCAACCGTAGGCCATCGACGCCATCGCCTGGACGCCGCCGAGGCAGTAGATCGCGTCAGCGCCCGCCTCGTGCAGCGCATAAAGCGTTTGCGGGTAGATGCCGTCGGGGCCGCGCGGCGGCGCGCAGGCCGTAATGCGACCGACGCCCGCGACCTTGGCGGTGCCGACGCTCATCAGGGCGGCCGAGATCAGCGGATACTTGCCGCCGGGAACGTAGCATCCGACTGCGGACACGGGGATCAGCTTCTGGCCCAGCGTCACGCCCGGCTGCAGCTCCACCTCGAAGGCTTGGATGCTCTCCTTCTGACGCTTGGCGAACTCGCTGACGTTGCGAAGGCAGACCGCAAAGTCCTCCTTGAAGACCTTAGAGAGGGACCGTGATTTCGCCGCGATCTCGGCGTCGCTGACGCGGAACGATCCCGTCCAACCGTCAAGCTCACGGGCGTAGCGCGCGACGGCCTCGTCGCGATTGGCGGCAATGTCGTCGAGCATCCGCCGCACCGTGGCCTCGACTTCAGCCTTGCGCTTCTGGACCTGGACGGCGGCTTTCTTCAGGTATTCGACGGGCAATGTCTGTCTCCTGAACGCGATGCGATGCGAAGCAATCCGGCCGGCGGGCGGCCTTGCCGGGATCACCCCGGCAGACTCGAGGCCATCAGCTCGGGGGCGATGCCGGCGGCCTCGGCATTGTCGAAATTGAGCTCGACCTTGACGCCGTTGGGGTCCATCAGAAAGAGCTGGAAGAGCCCCTGGGCGCTGACCTGCCGGCGCGTGAAGGGGACGCCGCGCGATTCGAGATGGCGGATCATGTCGGCAAGGCCCGTGGCGCGAAAAGCCACGTGATCAATCACCCCGCTGCCCTGGGTTGCGGTCGACTGCTGGCCGAGATAGCGCATCCGGTTTTCGCTGACGCCCGGACCGCCTTCGGTCAGATGCAGCACATCTTGATCGCCGATGTAGAGCCAGGCGACCGGGAACTTGAAATCGGGATGCGGTCCCTCCTTGAGGCCGAGCACGTCCTCGTACCAGCGGACGGTGCCGGCGAGATCGGCGGTCTGAATGAGGAAGTGCTGGAGATGATGCAGCGGCATGGCGGCGCCTCGGCTCGACAACGGCTGAGAGGCCGCAACGGTAAAAGAACTGCCGCCCTTTAGGAAGCCCGCGCGACGGAGCCGGCCGGCGAGCGCGGGCAGGTTTTCGTGAGGCAGGATGGCGCCTGCTGCGCCGCCTCAGAGTATGGGCTCGCCTCACCGTCGCGCCAGGGCGGGCAAGCGATCCGCGAGCGCCGCCGCCTCTGACAGGATCCTGCGGATGAGCTCGGCGACGGTCGGCACGTCGTCGATCATGCCGGCGATCTGGCCAACGGCGAATTGGCGCCGCTCGTCCTTCTCGTTATTGCGCGATGCCCGGGCCCTTCGTCGAAGCTCGGCGACCTCGCTCTCGCGGGCTCCGCGAGCCACCGCGTCTTCATAGGCGGTGATCTCGGGCGTTCGGAAATAGCGCACGGTCGCCCCGGTCATGACGGTCGTGACGATGGTGTCGGTCTCGCGCATGGCGAGGAGGCGCTCGCGACCCCAGGGATTGAGGTCGCTTTCGACCGTCGCCATGAAGCGCGTGCCCATCTGCACCCCCTGGGCGCCGAGCGCGAGGGCAGCGAGAAAGCCGCGCCCGTCGGCAATGCCGCCCGCGGCAAGTACGGGGATCTCGACCGCGTCGATCACCATGGGGACGAGCGGCAGCGTGGCGATCGTGCCGACATGCCCCCCGGCCTCGGTCCCCGACGCGACGACCGCGTCCACGCCCTCGGCCTCCATGCGGCGGGCGTGCGCGACGGTCGGGATCACGGAGACGACCTTGATGCCGGCATCCTTGAGCCGGCGGACGGCGCGCTCGCCCGGATCGGCGCGGCCGGTCGTCACCACGGGCACTGCGAGCTCGATGCAGGTTTCGACGCAGCGCTCGGTGATGCCGCGGCCCATGGGCATGATGTTGACGCCGAACGGGCGGGCGGTGCGGGCGCGCACGGCGGCGATGTCGGCGCGCAGCTTCTGATCGGTGCCGGCGAAGGTCGGCAGGACGCCGAGGCCGCCCGCCTCGGAGACGGCCGCCACGAGTTCGACGCCCCCGCCCCCCTGCATGGCGCCCTGCAGGATCGGCACCTCGATACCGAGAAGATCGCAAACGGGTGTATGGAACATGCGCTGTGGGCCTCCGCCGCGATGCGTCATCTTTGGAGCGCCGCCCGTCCGGTCTCCCCGCGCTCGGCGCGATCGAGGAACTGGGCGAGGCGTTGGGCGCAGTCGGCCGCATGCGAGAACGGCAGGCCGTGACGGGCGCCAGGAAAGACGGCAAGCTCCGCCTGCGGGAGGTGCTCGGCCAGCTCGACGGCCATGCGCGCCGGGACGAACGGGCTGCGGTCCGGCATCAGGATCAGGACCGGACACTTGATGCGGCTGAGTTCCGGCGTCGGGTCGGCGGCCGCCAGCATCTCGCCGAGGCCCACGGTGACATGCTCCGGCGACTTGTCCTGCTCGGCCTCGAACCAGGAATGCTGCGCGACATCGAGCGCGCCCGGTGCAAATCGCTTCTCCATCATGTCCCGGCTCCAGCCACGCACGCCGCGGCGCCGGAAGTCGTCACGCCAGGTTTTCACGTGCTGGATGCCGGCGCCGCGAAAGGCCGTATTGGAGACGGTCGCGGAGGCCACCCGGTCGGGATGGCGTGCCGCCGCAGCCAGAACGACGGTCCCGCCGAGGGATTCGCCGACAAGGTGGACCGGGCTGGCGTCGGCAACGCCACAAACCTCGATCAGATCGGCAACGAGCTCCTCCATGGTCCACGTGTGGTCGATCGGGGGCACGACGGATCGTCCGTAACCGCGCGTATCGAAGCGCAGACACGGCCGTCGCGCCGCCAGCACCGGCAGCCAACCCGCCCAGATGTCGCGGTTCGTTCCGATGCCATGCATGAACACAATGGTGCGCGCACTCTTCGCCCAAGGCGGGCGCAGATCGGTCACGCTGTAGGCAAGGCCGCGCGCGGTGCGAGGCAGCGGCTGCATCTAACCCTCCATGTGAAGCTGCAGGGCGCTGGCTGGGTCCGCCGGCGCGCTGCGGGACTCTTACTGGGTCGCTGGCATCCTGTCCCCTTGAGGCCGGAAAGACAAATCTGCGCCCGAGGCTTGCCCGATGGGACAGTCTTCGCTAGCAAGGGACGTGGGGGCCAGAAGATCCGGGGGCGCTCGGAGAGCGCGGGAACCCGGGCGACGGCAAGGGAGGACTATGGCGTTGCAGGATCGTCCGCCGACGACGGAGCATGCGCAACCAACCGGTGTGGTGGGGCGCGACATGCCGAACGTTCAGCGCCCAATCCTGGAGATCGAGGATCTCCATGTGCATTTCGTCACCTCGCATGGCCGGGTGCGGGCAGTGGAGGGCGTGAGCTATGTCGTCCACCCCGGCGAGATGGTGGCGATCGTCGGCGAGTCCGGCTCGGGCAAGTCGGTCTCGGCGCTGACCGTGATGCGGCTTCTGCCGCCCAATACCGCACGCATCATGAGGGGCGATATCCGCTTCGAGGGCCGCTCCCTCCTGGCGCTCGACGACGAGGAGATGCGCAAGATTCGCGGCCGCGACATCTCCATGATCTTTCAGGAGCCGATGACGTCCCTGAACCCGGTCCTCACGATCGGGCTGCAGATCAAGGAGCCGCTGCTCATTCACATGGGCATGAGCGAGGAACAGGCGACGGCGCGGGCCATCGAGCTGCTGACGCTCGTTGGCATCACCGATCCGGCGAGCCGGCTGGCGCAGTATCCGCATCAGCTTTCGGGCGGGATGCGCCAGCGGGTGATGATCGCGATCGGCCTTGCCTGCAATCCGAAGCTTCTGATTGCCGACGAGCCGACGACGGCGCTCGACGTCACGATCCAGGCGCAGATCCTCGAGCTGATGAAGGACCTGTCGCGCCGGCTCGGCGTGGCAGTCATCATCATCACCCATAACCTCGGCATCGTGGCGCGATACGCCGACCGGGTGAACGTCATGTATGCGGCCCGGATCGTCGAGAGCGGCACCGCCGAGGCGGTATTCGGCCGCCCGCTGCACCCCTATGCGCGCGGCCTGCTGTCGGCAGTTCCGCGACTTGACCGGGGGCGGGCAATGAAGCTCGCGACGATCGAGGGCTCGCCGCCGAACCTGCTCAATCCGCCCGAGGGCTGCCGCTTTCGGCCGCGCTGCCGCTATGCCGTCGAGGCCTGCCAGCACGAGCCGCCTTTCATTGAGATCGAGAGCGGGCATTTCTCCGCCTGTCACCGATCACCCGAGATCGAGATCATCGACCGGATGGACGCATCACTCGCTTCGGGATCGAAATCGGTGCCGGCCGGCGCGCCCGACATGCTCGACATCAGGCATGCGAGCAAGTTTTTCGATGTGGGCGGTGGGTTCCTGCGCGGTCCGAAGAAGATCGTGCGCGCCGTCAACGATGTCTCGCTCACGGTCAAGGCGGGCGAAACCGTCGGCCTCGTGGGCGAGTCGGGTTGCGGCAAGTCCACTCTTGGCCGCCTGGTGCTGCGCCTCGAAGAGCCGACCACCGGCGAGATCATCTTCGACGGGGTTGATCTTGCACCGCTTGGCCGGCGCGAGATGACCGACGTGCGCAAGAAGATGCAGGTGATCTTTCAGGATCCCTATTCGTCGCTCAATCCGCGCATGACGGTCGGCCAGATCATCGCCGAACCGATGCGCGTGCACGGGTTGCGGCCGAAGGGCGAGATCGACGGCCGCGTGGCGGAGCTGCTCCAACTCGTCGGGCTTTTTCCCTACATGGCGCTCCGCTATCCCCACGAACTCTCGGGCGGCCAGCGCCAGCGCGTGGGCATCGCGCGCGCGCTCGCCGTCGAGCCGAGGGTGATCGTGTGCGACGAAGCCGTCTCGGCTCTCGACGTCTCCATCCAGGGCCAGGTGATCAACCTGCTCGAGGAACTGCAGGAGAAGCTCGGGCTCACTTATCTCTTCATCGCCCACAATCTCGCCGTCGTACGTCACATCTCGACCCGGGTGGCAGTCATGTACCTGGGGCGGATCGTTGAGCTTGCGGCAGCAGACGAGCTTTTTGCGCGGCCGATGCACCCTTATACGCAGGCGCTGCTCGCGGCAGCGCCGGTCCCGGACCCGGTGCTCGAGCGCCAGCGACCGCGCACCATCATCAAAGGCGAGCTGCCGAGCCCTCTCAATCCGCCATCAGGTTGCGTTTTCCATCCCCGCTGCCCGAGAGCAACAGAGGAGTGTAAGCGCGCCGTGCCGCCATCCCGCGAGCTCGCCTCAGGACACACCGTGGCATGTATCCATGCCTAAACGGCACCGGGCGAGGGGAATGACGCCGAACAAAGAGAGCTAACGCGACCCAGGAGGACGCCCAACATGAGAATTTCCACGACCACAGCGGCGACGCTGGCGCTGGCGACAGCGGTGGCGGCAAGTGCTGCCGAAGCTCAGACGCCGAAGCGTGGCGGCATTTTGAACTTTGCCGTCGTCGCAGAGCTGCCGTCGACCGATTGCCATGCGACGACCACGTTCGCCATGGTGCATCCGGTGGCCCCGCAATACTCGACGCTTCTCAAGTTCGAGGGCCCGCACGACAACAACAAGATCGTCGGCGATCTGGCCGAGAGTTGGGAGATGTCCAAGGACGGGCTTACGTATACGTTCAAGCTGCGTCGGGGCGTCAAGTTCCATGACGGTTCGGATTTCACCTCGGCCGACATCAAGGCGACCTACGACCGAATTCGCAATCCGCCGGAAGGAATCGTATCGGCGCGCAAGGCGCTGCATCAGGCAATTGATACCATTGAGACGCCCGACCCGCACACGGTCATCTTCAAGCTGAAGCATGTCGACTCGTCACTGATCCTGCAGTTCGCCTCGCCCTTCAACTGCGTCTACAGCGCAGCCGAGCTGGCGAAGGACCCGAATTATCCCGCCAAGAAAGTGATGGGGACCGGCGCCTTTCAGTTCGTCGAGTACGTCAAGGGATCGCACTGGGTCGCCAAGCGCTTCGACAACTACTTTCTCAAGGACCGTCCCTATCTCGATGGGTACAAGGCGTTCATCGTGAAGGGCACGGCGGTCGTCGCGGGCCTGCAGGGAGGGCAGTTCGACGCCGAGTTCCGCGGCCGCACGCCGGCCGAGCGCGATCAGCTCATGAACGGCCCCAACAAGGACAAGTTCACGGTCGTCGAAGGTCCGTGGATCACGAACATCAACCTCGTCGTGAATAACGAGAGAAAGCCCTTCGATGACGTCCGCGTGCGCCAGGCCCTCACGCTTGCCATCGACCGCTGGGGTGGCTCGGCCAACCTTGGCAAGATCTCGCTGATCAAGGGCGTGTCGGGAACGTTCCGGCCCGGGGCATCCTGGTCGCTTCCGACGTCTGAGCTGGAAAAAATCCCCGGCTATTGGCGCGATATCGAGAAGTCGCGGGCCGAAGCCCGGCGGCTGCTCAAGGAGGCCGGCCACGAGAACCTGAAGCTCAGGTTCCTCAATCGGCAGCTTGGCCAGCCGTTTCAACCGGCCGGGATCTACGCCGTCGATCAGTGGCGGCGTGTAGGGATCCAGGCCGAGCATCTGGAACTTGAGACGAAGCTTTACTTCGACGCGCTCGCAAAGGGCGACTTCGACGTGGCGGTCAACAACATCTCGGACTTCGCCGACGATCCCTCGGCTCAGTTCAACACGCTGCTTTCGAAGAAGATGTCGGGCATTCCCTACTCCCGGCACAGCGACGAGACGCTCGACAAGCTGTTCGTCGACCAAGCCCGCGAGGTTGATCCGGTGAAGCGCATGAAGCTCGTCAACGACTTCGAGCGGCGGGTTCTGACGCAAGCCTACTCGTTCCCGTTGCTCTGGTATCAGCGCATCGTCGTGAACAACAAGAAGGTGAAAGGCTGGGACCTCCAGCCATCCCACTTCGCCGGACAGACGCTCGTCAACGTCTGGCTTGACGAATGAGACCGGCTGCAGCACCCGGCCTTGCGGCCGGGTGCTGGCGCTTCATCAGGATCGGTGTAAGCCGGAAGATGAAAGACGTTTAGAAGGAACTGTGCTGTGAGACATCTTTCGATCGCGGCGGCGGTGGGGGCCGCCATCCTGGCAGTTGCTCCGGCCGTCGCTCAGACGCCGAAAAAGGGCGGCATCATGAAGTTTGCCGTCGTCGCCGAGCCGCCGACTATCGACTGCCACGCGGTCTCGACGTTCGCCTTTGCTCATCCGGCGCGCGCGCACTATTCGACGCTGCTCAAGTTCAAAGGCAACTGGGACAACTTAAAGGTCGTCGGCGATCTTGCGACAAGCTGGGAGCAGTCACCGGACGGGCTGACCTACACCTTCAAGCTGCGCGACGGCGTCAAATTCCACGACGGCGCGCCGTTGACGTCGGAGGACGTGAAGGCTTCCTATAAGCGCATTGTCAGGCCGCCACCGGGGGTCGTTTCGGTGCGCCGGGCGCTCCACGCCGATATCAAGCAGATCGAGACTCCGGACCCGCTGACGGTCGTCTTCAAACTGGGACAGCCCAACGCGTCAATGATGACGCACTTCGCTTCGCCGTGGAACTGCATCTACCGGGCGGCGAAGCTCAAGGAGGACCCGAAGTTCCCCGAGAAGACGATTCTGGGCACGGGCGCCTTTGAGTTCGTCGAGTACAAGAAGGGCGAGTCGTGGACCGCCAAGCGGTTCGACGGGTATTTTCTGAAGGACCGCCCCTATCTCGACGGCTATCAGGCGTTCTTCGTGCGCTCGACGGCGGTCGCACCTGGCATCATCGGCGGGCAGTTCGACGCCGAGTTCCGCGGCCGCTCTCCCGCCGAGCGCGATCAGATCATGAATGCGGCCAAGGACAGGATGGTGGTCGTCGAGGGGCCCTGGGTGACCAATCTCATGTTCACGTTCAACACCGAGAGGAAGCCCTTCGACGACGTGCGCGTGCGCCAGGCGCTGACCATGGCCGTCGATCGCTGGGGTGGTGCCCCGAACCTCGCAAAGATCTCGGCGCTCAAGTACGTCTCCGGCATGTTCCGGCCCGGCTATGAATACGGCCTGCCGGAGTCGGAGCTCGTCAAGCTGCCCGGCTTCTGGAAGGACATCGAGAAGTCGCGGGCGGAAGCGCGGCGGCTCCTTGCCGAGGCGGGCGTTTCGAACCTCAAGCTCAAGTTCGTCAACCGCAACGTCCCCGAGCCCTACCGGCCGGGCGGTATCTTCCTCATCGACCAGTGGCGGCGCATCGGCGTCGAGGCCGAGCACAGCGAGCTCGAGACCAAGCTCTTCTTCGACGCCATGAAGGAGGGCAACTTCGACGTGCTGATGGAGTTCATCTCGGACTTCGCGGACGATCCGTCGGCGCAGTTCGACAAGTTCCTGACGCCCGAGAAGTCGTCGCAATCGGCCTCGCGCCACAAGGACAAGCTGCTCGACGAGCTGTTCGACAAGCAGGCGCGCGCGGTTGATCCGGTCGAGCGCAAGAAGCTTGTCAACCAGTTCGAAATCCACGGGTTGACGCAGGCCTACTCGGCGCCGCTGCTGTGGTGGCAGCGCATCGTCGTGCATCACAAGAAGATCAAGGGTTGGGAGCTGCACCCAAGCCACTTCACGGCGCACGACTATGTCGATGTGTGGCTCGACGAGTAGGTGCGGCTCGGCCGCCGGGGCAGGTTAGCTGCCCCGGCGAGGCGTTACTAACGGCCACGGAAAGAGTTCCATGCTTGGCTTCCTCCTCCGGCGCATTCTCCTGGTCATTCCGACGCTGATCGGCGTCGCTGTGGCCGTCTTTTTCCTGATCCGCATCGTGCCCGGGGACGTCGTCGTCGTGAAGCTGCGGGCCGACGGCGCGCAGGTCACGCAGGATGCAATCGATGCCGAGCGAAAGCGGCTGGGGCTCGACAAGCCGCTTGCCGTGCAGTTCACGGATTACATGCTGGGACTCGCGGTCGGCGATCTCGGCAAGTCGCTCTGGACGGGGGAGTCGGTCGCCAAGGAGATCGCCATCCGCTTTCCGGTGTCCTTCCAGGTCGCCATCATGGCGACGCTGATCGCCGTCCTGATCGGCGTGCCGCTCGGGATCCTGTCGGGTCTCCATCGCGAGTCATGGATCGACAATACGGTGCGCGTGCTTGCCGTGTCGGGGCTGGCAATTCCGGGCTTCTGGCTCGGCATGCTCATCATCCTGATGCTGCTTGCGGTGTTCAACTGGCTGCCGAAGATCGGCTACGTCTCGATCTTCGAGGACCCGGTGGCGAACCTGACGGCGCTGATCTGGCCGGCGCTGTCGGTCGGCTATCGGTACGCGGCAGTGGTCGCCCGCATGATGCGCTCGGCGCTGCTTGAGGTAATGCGGGAAGATTACGTCCGTACCGCTCGCGCCAAGGGGGTGTTCGAGCGGCTGGTCGTCCGGCGTCATGCGGTGCGCAACGCGCTGCTTCCTGTCGTCACCGTCGTTGGCCTCGAGTTCGCGTTTCTGATCGGCGGCCTCGTGGTCACCGAGCAGGTGTTCAACCTCAACGGCATCGGCAAGCTCTTCGTCGACGCCACCACGCGTGGCGATTTCACGCTCATTCAAGGGCTCGTGCTGCTCATTGCGACGATCTTCGTCATCGTGAACCTTGTCGTCGACATCCTCTACGCCTACCTCGATCCGCGCATTCGGCTGCAGTGAAGGAGACCTGCCATGGCGACCACCGCACCCGCTGCCGGCCCCGTCATTGGCGCCGACGCCATTCCCCAGCGCCCCAATCCCATCTTGGCGTTCATCAAGGCGCAGCCGCTCGGCTTCGTCGGGTTCCTCATCGTGCTGCTCTATTTCGCGTTCGCCATCGGGGCGCCGTGGATCGCACCCTTTGATCCGGAAGCGGTCGATTTCGCCGCCATGCTCTCCGGGCCATCGCTCGAGCATCTCTTCGGCACCGACCAGTATGGCCGGGATGTCTTCTCGCGGCTTGTTTATGGCGCGCGCACGGCGCTTTCCGTCGGCATCATCTCGGCGCTTGCCGGCTGTTCGGCCGGGGCGCTCATCGGGGCCACCTCCGGCTATTTCGGCGGTATGATCGATACGATCATCCAGCGGATCGTCGACATCATGCTGTCGTTTCCCATCATCGTGCTGGCGATGGTGGTCGTCGCCGTTCTCGGCAAGAAGATGCTGCTTGGCATCGACGTGAATCTCATCACGGCAATCGCCATTCCGATGGTGCCGAAGATGGCGCGGATCGCTCGGTCGTCGACGCTCTCGATCGCGCAGATGCCCTACATCGACGCCGCGCGCGCCGCCGGCTACAGCCATGCGCGCATCGTCGTGCGGCATATCCTGCCGAATATCGTCGCGCCCTATCTCATCATGACGACCGCCTTCATCGCCCAGGCGATTCTGCTCGAGGCGTCCCTGTCGTTCCTGGGCCTCGGCGTCACCGAGCCGACGCCGGCCTGGGGGCTGATGCTCTCGGGGACTTCGGCGGACTTCTACAAGGCGGCGCCCTGGATGATCCTGTTCCCGGGGCTTGCCATCACGCTTGCCGTGTTCGCATTCAATCTACTGGGCGACAGCCTGCGCGACTGGCTCGACCCGAAGATGAAGGGGTAACGGACCGGGCGGCTGCATCTGCGGGATCGGCGGGGCGCGACCGGTCTTAGGCAGACGAAGCCTCGGCGTGACGCGGTTCAGCCGCGCGGTGGCGGCCAGTGATCCGTTTCGTGGTCCGGATGCTGGCGGGAGGCAAAGCGCGCCCGATCCTCCGGCTTCTGCCACGCCTCCGTTGGCACGCGTTCGAGCTGCGCAAGGCGGTCCCAGAAGTCGGGACGATTTTCGGTTCCGTACTGCTTTTCGGGAACATAGGCATAAGGCGCATCGAGCGCCGGGATCGAGACGGAGATCCTGTCAACGCTGAGGTTCCGGTAGGTCAAGGGGGTTCCACAGTCTCGACAGAAGTCGCGCTCGACGGCGTCCGACGACCGGAAGGTGCCGGGCGTGCCGCGGGTCCAGGCAAAGTCCTGCCGACGGACGCCGGAATGGGCGGACATATAGGCGCCATGCGCCTTCTGGCACATGCGGCACCAGCAGATCGCGTGGCGCTCGGGTGTGGCATAGAGCGCGAAGCGGACGGCTCCGCACTGGCAGCCGCCGGTTGCAATGGGCTTGCGAGTGTTGGCTGGCATGAAGTCTCTTCCTGGCTCGAAGGCCGCTCAGATGATGCTTGCGAGGCGGGTGTCGCGTGAGAGGACAAGACACCAGTGCGGCTCAAAGTCGGCGCCGAGCGGCCAGATGTTGTCCTTGAAGTCGACGAGAAGGCGCTCCTCGTAGCGTTTGAACCACTCCCGGCGGCACAGTACGAACTTGGTCGCCGCGACGATCGTCTCGCGGTCAATGATGCACAGCACGCACATGTCGGGGTGCGAGTCGAGATACGCCTGCACCGCGACCATGAGCGTCGGGTAGCCGGGATGCAGCATGTCGTCGAGGACGATGAGGCCAGCCGGCGCAATGACGGCGGTGGCGAGCTTTAGGTCGCGGGTTAGCGCCTCGCGCGAGTGTTCACCGTCGATGTGAAAGAGGCGGGGGCGCCTGCCGCCGAGCCGGGCTAGCAGCTCGCTGTCCGAGAGCCGGCGGCTGTCGGCTTTCCACGTTACGCGACGCTCCGCGGGGACGCCGTGGTGCGCGCAATTGGCGTGAAACCGATCGATCACTTCAGGGTTCGGCCAGTCAAAGAGGTCGATGCCGAGGGCCTGCTCGCCAGGTGCGAGCGCGTGTGCCAGGGCAATGAAGAAGCGGCCCTCGAATGTGCCGATCTCGGCCACGGGACCTGCGACCCCAAGCTCCGTCTGGATGCGCAGCAGGCCGCAGGTGATCGCGGCGGCGAGCCGCGACGACATGCCCACCACCTGCTCGTAGCCGTCCTCGAGATAGCGATCGACGGCGGCGATGCCTGACTTCGGATAGGGGGCGAGGCTCATCGGTGCTCCGCGCATTTTTTGTAGTTTTGCGCACTATAGCAGCGAGCTTGGAAATCGTGGGTGTGGCACGAGCGCAAATTCCGTCGGCCCGGGACCATCGGGCTCTCGCGCCGCTCGGCATGTCCTGCTAGCATTTTCCATGACGATGTGGCTCCCGACGGGGCCCGCGACCGTCCGCCGGAGGTCACCAGACATGCTGCCGCGTCTCGTTCTTCTGCTCCTGCAAGTCGCAGCCGGCTGGTACATTGCCGACTGGATCGCGGTCCCGATCATCCGCAATGTTCCCGCGCTGGCCCGGCCGTACGACATCTTCGTCTATGCGGTGGTCTACGCTCTGATCATCATGGTCATCGGCTACAGCGGCTCACTCGTGCTCAAGGGCGTGCGCACGCCTTCTGGCGGCACGCTGCTCCTGTCATTGGCGCTGGCTTTGATTCTGGCCGGGCTGACGCTGGTGCCGGCCGTGACGCAAACGGTCAGCGGCATCGTCCCAGCCTTGCGCACGAACCTTGTTCTCTACCCGTTTGCCGGCGCGCTCATCGGCTATTACGTCAAACGCTAGCAGGATCCGTTTCGGATCGGGCAAGGAAGAAGGCGCAGGAGGCTATTCCTGCGCCTTCGGTTGTCTCGCGGCTGGCGATCGTGATCGCGCCAGACTCAGGTTATCGGGGACTGCGCCGTTCAGATCATCCCAAGGACGACGGCGGCGAGGAAGGTGAACGACATGATCGCGGCAAGCACGTTCAGTCTCATCTTCAGTTCCATCGATACCTCCTTGCCGGATTGCTCCGGCGGACGGTCGGGGCGCATGCGGCGCACGCGCTGATGAACGAACATTAATCTTTGAGCCGCTCCGGAATCAAGAAAAAACGATGTTGCAGCGCAAAGTATTCTTAAGCGAGGGAAGAAAACCGGCGCAATACGGTGTGTCTTGTTGGCAATATGGATTGATGTGAAAGTGCAACGCGCCGAATTCCTGTGGCGTTTGGCCGATAAGATTGTAATGAAACTTCGGTCCCGCTAGGGTTTAACTACTTTTTAGCTGTTTCAATTTGGTATTGTGAGCCCATCTGTCAATATTATTTGGCGCGCAAGGCGCGAGCTATCGCCTGAATACAGCACGACGACCGAGGCGAACGGATGGTCAGGAGACTGTATGAGCCGGATTTCTGCTGGCATTCTTGTGCCGAGTGGCCCATCAGGGGCAGCAGTCGGCAGGGCGCGACGGCGGGCTTGGGACGGTCGCCGGGCGCGGATTGAGAAAGTTTCCCACTGGCGGCGATTGACGGAGGAGCAGCATGGGGCAGTTCAAGGCGTTCATCCTGAGTAAGGACGGGGGTGGGCAGGCCCTCCGTTGGGCTGATCTCGACGAATCAGAGCTGATGGATGGCGATGTGACGGTGCGCATCAGCCATTCGACGCTGAACTATAAGGACGGTCTGGCGCTGACGGGCAAGGCGCCGGTGGTGCGGCGCTGGCCGATGATCCCCGGCATCGATTTTGCCGGCATCGTGCGCGAGTCAACGCATCCAGACTTCAAGCCGGGCGATGCCGTCGTGCTCAACGGCTGGGGGCTCGGCGAGACGCATTTTGGGGGCTACGCGCAGTTGGCGCGGGTGAAGGGCGACTGGCTCGTGCCGTTGCCTGCGGCGTTCTCCCCGGCGCAGGCGATGGCGATCGGCACAGCGGGTTACACGGCCATGCTGGCCGTGCTGGCGCTCGAGCGGCTGGGTCTAGTGCCCGGGACGGGGCCGGTGCTGGTGACCGGCGCGGCGGGTGGCGTCGGCAGCGTCGCCATCGCGCTGTTGGCAAAGCTCGGATTCGACGTCGTTGCCTCAACCGGCCGACCGGACGAAGCCGGATATCTCAAGGCGCTCGGGGCGAAGGAGATCATCAATCGGGCAGAGCTTTCAGGTCCCGCGCGCCCGCTCAATCGGGAAAAATACGCGGCGGCGATTGATAGTGTTGGCAGCCACACCCTGGCCAATGCGCTCTCCATGTTGAAGTATGGAGGGGTCGCGGCGGCGTGTGGACTTGCGCAGGGGATGGAGCTGCCGGGCTCAGTGGCACCGTTCATTCTGCGCGGTGTCACGCTTGCCGGCATTGACAGCGTGATGGCACCAAAGGTGCGCCGGCTCGAGGCCTGGAGCCGGCTTGCGCGCGATCTCGACACGCGTTTGCTTGAACAGATGACCGTGATACGGCCGATTGCGGACGCACCGGCGCTGGCCGAGGACATTCTGGCCGGCAAGGTCCGCGGGCGCGTCGTCTTCACGATCGGCTGAGGCGAGCCGACGCTGTGGAGGCGGCTGCGAGTGGCGGTGGCGGCGACTCAGAATTTGTTCTGATCCCCTGCCGTCGCCGGAAAGTGGGGATCGGCGCCGGAGTTCTGCGGCACTCGTGAGCCTCGGTCCAAACGTCGGAAGTCGCTCTGGGGCCGATGCCGTGTGGGCGAACCGGCGTGCGCCGGGGCGTCAGTACATGCGCCCGCCGTCGGGGACGGACTGGCTCGGAGCAAGCAGCACGACCTCGCCATCGGCGTCGGGAACACCGAGCGTCAGCACCTCGGACATGAACTTGCCGATCTGACGCGGTGGAAAATTCACCACTGCCAGCACTTGGCGGCCGACCAGGCTCTCGGGCGTGTAGTGGCGGGTGATCTGCGCCGAACTCTTCTTGACGCCGATCTGCGGCCCAAAGTCGATGCGCAACCTGAACGCGGGCTTGCGGGCCTCCGGAAACGGCTCGGCGGCAACGATGGTGCCGACCCGGATGTCGACCTTCAGGAAGTCGTTGAACGAGATTGGTCCGGGACGGTCATCTGGCGCCGCCATGCTACCCCGCGTGTCGCTTTCGGTCTGAAATGCCGCTTGGCTCGTCTTTATCGTCCGGTCAGGCCGAGGAGGCTGGCGGCGTCGGGGCCGCGTCCGTCGGCGGCGGCGCGGAGCTGCGCCGCCATGGACGTCGCATGACATCAGCAATGCCGGTGCCGAGGCGCGACAGACCGGAGCAAACCTCCTCGATCCGCTCAAGCGTGCGCTGGCCTCGCCGCAGGCGACGGTCGAGCGCTGCCATGGTGCGGGCATGGCCCGGGTCGTCATCCTCGAGCCACGTGCGCATGACGGAGGCGTAGACCGTGGCAAGGCCTGCCGCGCGCAGGCCGCCGTCGATCCCGCTGGAATTGATGCCGGCGGCCTCGAGCATCCACCCCTGTGCGGCAAAAAGCCGGCCGAGCAGGGCGGGCTCGGGGAGGCCGCTGTCCAGGATCGACTTGAGCGCAGACTTGTACGGCTCGAGCACGTCGAGCCGGCACATTACCACCTCGAAGAGCGCATCACGGGGCGATTGTCCGTCGGTGCGGCGCGGGGCGCGCTGCAGCACCTCGTTGTCGACGAGGCGCGAGAAGGCGGCCAGGATCTCGCCTTTCGATGAGAAGTGCGCCTTGAGCTGGACGAGCGTGCAGCCGGCGCGCTCCGCGATGTCGGCGAGCGTTATTTTCGACCAGGGCCTTTCGGCGGCGAGGCTGAGGGCTGCCGAGATCAGCCGGTCCCGTTCGGATGACGGATCGAGCATGTTGGTCCTTCCGGTTCCTCTGCCGTCTAAATAGGCGGGCGGCGTCAATTCGCAAGCTCGCGCGAGCGGCGGGTCGCAGCGAGAACCGCTTCGGTCATCAGCGGCTGCAGGCCTGTTTCGGCCATCAACACTTGTAACGCGGCATAGGTCGTACCGTTGGGCGAGGTGACATTCTTGCGCAATTGCTCGGCGGAAAGGTCCGACCGGTGCAGAAGCTCGCCGGCACCTGCCACGGTCCAGCGGGCGAGCTTCTGGGCAAGGTCTGGCGCAAGTCCGGCCTCGACGCCTGCGGCCGCCAGGCATTCCACCAGATAGAAGACGTAGGCAGGGCCCGACCCCGAAACTGCGGTCACCGGGTCGATCAGAGCCTCGTCCTCGACCCACGCCACCTCGCCAATGGCGCGCAGAAGACCGTCACAGAGCGCCTTCTGTCTCGCCGTTACATGCGCGTTGGCGGTCGCGACGGTGATGCCGCGTCCGACCGAGGCAGGCGTATTGGGTATCGAGCGCACGACGGCTCCCGGGCGCGGCAGATGCCGTTCGAAGCTCGCAATCGTCTTGCCGGCTGCGATGGACAGCACCACCGTCTCGGGGCCGGCGAGACGGGCGAGCGGGGGGAACACCTCGTCCATGATCTGCGGCTTGACGGCCATGAGCAGCACGGCCGGCGGGTTCGGACGGTTCGGCACTGCGGCATGGGCCGCGATGCCATGCGCCTTCAGGAGCGCGGCGACCGCTGGCGGAGGCGAAGGGTCCTGGACGATGATCCGGGCCGGATCGAGGCCGCGCGCAAGCCAGCCCGCGAGCATCGCCCCGCCCATATTGCCGGCGCCCGCGAGTACCAGATCGCCATCGAGCACTATGGTCATGTGGGGCCCCATCGAATTTCGGTGTTGGTCAGGCGAAAAGCTTACGGCCGAACCGAGCCGCTGGCGAGGGCTGGCCACGGGAGAGGCCTGGGCAATCTGGCAAAGGCCGGGCCCTGGGCGGCCCAAGGCCCCGGAGGGTGCGGGGGCTCGATGGGCGGCACTTCCGCCGCGGTGGGACCTTGAGCGTCAACATTTCCGAGCGGGAGAAGCGCTCAAAGGATCAATGCTTGCCGCCCTCGAGGTAGGCGGCGCGAACCTCGGGTCGGGCGAGAAGCTCGGCGCCGGTGCCGGTCATGGTGATGCGGCCGTTGACCATGACATAACCGCGGTTGGCGAGACTGAGCGCATGATAAGCGTTCTGCTCGACAAGGAAGATCGTCATGCCGTCCCGCCGGTTGAGGTCGCGGATCGCCTCGAAGATCTGCTTGACGATGAGCGGCGCGAGCCCGAGCGATGGCTCATCGAGGAGGAGCAGCTCGGGGCGGCTCATGAGCGCGCGCGCGATGGCGAGCATCTGCTGCTCTCCGCCCGACAGGGTCCCGCCGCGCTGGTCGAGCCGCTCTTTGAGCCGCGGAAAAAGTCGCGTCACCTTCTCAAGATCCTCCTCGAAGTGTGCGAGGCGGTCGATCTCGGCGCCGATCTGAAGATTCTCGTAGACTGTCATGCGCGGGAATATGCGCCGACCCTCTGGCGCCTGAGCGATGCGCAGCCGCGCGATTTCATGCGTTGGCAGCCGCGTAATGTCGCGACCCTTGAAGGTGACGGTGCCCGAGCGGGCCCGCGGGTTGCCGAAGACGGTCATCATCAGCGTCGACTTGCCGGCGCCGTTCGCCCCGATCAGCGTGACGATCTCGCCCTTCATGACGTCGAGATCGACCCCGCGCAGTGCCTGGATGTTGCCGTAGAACGTCTCCACCCCGCGGATCGACAGAAAGGGAGCGGTCATGCCGTGCCCCCGGTGCTCGCGGCCACGACTTCCTCATCCTCGACGCCGAGATAGGCGGCGATCACTTTCGGGTCCGATTTTACGAACTCCGGGGAGCCGTCCGAGATCTTTCGGCCGTACTCGAGAACAATGACGTGGTCCGAAATCTCCATGACGACTGACATGTCGTGCTCGATGAGGAGGATCGAAATGCCGTGGTCCCTGCGGATCATGCGCAGGAGCGCGTTCAACTCGGCTGACTCGCGCGGATTGAGCCCTGCTGCCGGCTCATCAAGGCACAGGAGCACCGGTTCCGTGCACATGGCGCGCGCGATCTCAAGACGGCGCTGGGAGCCGTATGGCAGTTCACCCGCCGCATCGTCGGCGCGGTCGATGAGATCAATCGCCTCGAGCCAGTAGCGGGCGCGCGCGACGGCAGCGGCCTCGGCCTCCGTGTAAGTGCGAGCGCCGACGAGACCGCCGACGGTCCAGGACGAGGCGCGCATCAGTTTGTTGTGTTGCGCGACGACGAGATTTTCGAGCACGGTCATGCCGGAGAAAAGCCGGATGTTCTGGAAGGTCCGCGCGACGCGGGCCTTTGCCGCAATCTCGTAATCCGGCATCCGTTCGAGAAGGAAGACGCCCGATGCGCCGGCGGCGGCTCCCGGGCTCCAGCGGCTTCCCGCTGCCGTCGTCGTTCGGATCAGCTGCGGCGAGACGGCGCCCTGGAGGAGGGCGATGCGGCCGACAGTCGGCTTGTAGAATCCGGTGATGCAGTTGAAGACCGTCGTCTTGCCGGCGCCATTGGGGCCGATCAAGGCGGTGATCTCGCCGGCAAGGGCGGTGAACGAGAGGTCGTCGACGGCGGTCAGGCCGCCGAAGCGCATGGTCAGGTGTTCAACGACAAGAAGGGGGCTGCCTGCTGCGACGGAGCCGTGCGACATCAGCCGTGCCCCTCTTTCACGAGAGCGCCCGCGACGGCGCGGCGCTCCTTCAGGAAGATGGAGGGTTCGCGTGTGGAGATCAGCCCGCGCGGCTTCCACATCATCATCAGCACCATGGCGATACCGAAGATGAGCATGCGGTACTGAGTGGGATCGAAGCCCGGTCCGAAGATCAGCTTGGTCCACTCGAGCTCGCGCAAGAGCTCTGTGCCTCCGATCATGACGATCGCCGCGAGCGCGACGCCGAGCAGGGACCCCATGCCGCCGAGGACGACGAAGGCGAGAATGGTTGCCGATTCGATGAACTCGAACGACTTCGGGTTGATGAAGCCCTGACGGGCGGCGAAAAAGGCTCCGGCAAATCCGCCGAACCCGGCGCCGATGGCGAAGGCCGTGAGCTTCGTGTTCGTCGTGTTGATGCCGAGCGAGCGGCAGGCGATCTCGTCCTCGCGCAAAGCCTCCCACGCGCGGCCGACGGGCAGTCGCCGCAGGCGCACGGTCACGAGCGCTGTGAGGAGCGCGAGCAGCAAGATCACATAATAAAGGAAGATGGCGCGGTAGATCGTGGGTGGGCCCGACAGGCCGAACACCTCGGCAAAGGTGCGGTCGCCGGTGGCGCTGGCAAAGGGGATCCCGAAGAAAGTGATCCGCGGCGTCTGAATGCCACTGTCGCCCTTGGTCACCTCGACCCAGTTGACGAGAATGAGGCGGATGATCTCGCCGAAGGCAAGGGTCACGATCGCCAGATAATCGCCCTTAAGACGCAGCACCGGGAAGCCGAGGATGATCCCCCAGAAAGCGGCCAGAAGTCCGGCGACCGGCAGGCAGATCCAGAAAGCCCAATAGCCGAGGGAGGGAAACGTCGCCGGAATGACCTGCGTTGCGATCAGGGCGTAAGCGTAGGCGCCGACGGCGTAGAAGGCGACGTAGCCAAGGTCGAGCAGACCTGCGAGTCCGACGACGATGTTCAGTCCCCAGCCGAGCATGATGTAGATGAGGATCTGGACACCGAAATTATCCACCCATTTGATGGCGCCCGCCTGGCCAACGATCGAGAGCGCGAGAACGGGGTAGAGGAATAGAAGCGCGAGACCGCCGGCCGAGGCGGTGGTCTCTAGGGAGCGGCCGGCGCTGGCCGCAGCGGGAATCGCAGGCGCCTTCAGCGCCGGTCCAATGGCGCGAACGAAGAGGCCGACCGCCGTCACCAGCGGGAGGCCAAGCGCGAGCGTCCCCAGGGCAACGGCGAGCTCCGATTGCTCGGGCGTCAGACGCGGGGTAAACGCGGCGCGCTGCGGCCAGGCGAGTGCAATGAGGCCATAAATGGCGGCTGCGACGCTCACAATGTAGGCGATTTCTGCCGGCCAATGCGTGCGCAGCAGGAACATCCGATGGCGCAGGCCGATTGCCCAGGCAATCAGCAGGGCAGCCGCGACGGCGAGATAGCGCGGGCTCACGATCGGCCGGTTCGCGATGTCGACGCCGAGCCGCAAGAGCAGCAGCGGCGTCGATAGCCCCAGCGCCACCAGCATGGTGAGCCCTGCGGCGCGGACGTGATGCGACACCGGCGGTCTTGGCTCGACGGTCGCAGCGGAAGAGGCGGCCATCGCGCTCAGACCTTCTCGACCTCGGGTCGGCCGAGCAGGCCGGATGGCAAGAAGATCAGGACGATGGCAAGGATCGAGAAGGCGGCAACGTCCTTATAGTCGCTCGAGACATAGCCGCCCCAAAGCGCCTCGATCAGGCCGATCAGGAGACCGCCGAGGACGGCTCCGGGCAGGGAGCCGATGCCGCCGAGAACGGCCGCTGTGAAGGCCTTGACCCCCGGGACGAAGCCGTCAGCGAAGTTCACGCTGCCGTACTCGATGACGTAGAGGAGCCCGGCGACGGCGGCGAGCGCCGCGCCCATGATGAACGTGATTGAGATGGTGCGGTCGACATCGATGCCAAGAAGCGCGGCCATCCGACGGTCCTGCTCGCAGGCGCGCTGGGCGCGGCCGAGCGGTGTGCGTTGCACGAGGTACCAGAACACGGCCAGCAGAAGGATTGTCACCACAACGATAAGAATGCGCTTTGTTGGCACCACGACCCCGCCGCCGAGGAACGTGATGCTGCCCGTGATGAGGGGCGGAAGCGACTTGTTGGTCGGGCCCTGCAGGACCTGCGCAAGGTTCATGAGCAGGATCGACATGCCGATGGCGGAAATGAGGGGCGCGAGCCGGAAGGATCCGCGCAGCGGGCGATAAGCCAAGCGCTCGATGACCCAGTTCCAAAGCGACGTCAGAACCATGCTGACAAGCAGCACGAGGAGCAACGCGAGGGCGATGGAGGAAATGCCGAGGATCTGGGCCAGAACGAGATAGAAGATCATCACCATGAAGGTGGAGAGCATGAACACGTCGCCGTGGGCGAAGTTCACCATGCCAATGATGCCATAGACCATGGTGTAGCCGATCGCGATGAGGCCGTAGATCGACCCCAGCGTCACGCCATTGACGAGCTGCTGAATGAGGTACTCCATCCCCAATGCTCCCTCCCGACCTCGAGCCGGGGCTGGCGGTTCGGCCGCTCTCAGGGTCTCCCGGCGGTCACGAGCGTAGCAAACCGCCGTTTCCTGCGCATCGCCCAAACTGCAAGCGGAACGCGTGAAGCACGGGCAGAGGCGCACGCCCATCCGTTGGCGAAGAGGTCACAACATATTGTGGCTGCCGTCACAGAACGGCTGGTCGTCGGTCGCCTTGCAGCCGCACAGGTTGACCGTTCCGGAGGTCTCGGCCACGAACCGCTTCGGGGAGAAGGTGGTCCCTTTGTGCGCGCCGTCGCAGTAGGGCTGCTTCTGCGAGCGGCCGCAGGTGCACCAGAAATATGCTTTGCCCGCCTCGAGAGTCACTTGGTAGGGACCTTTCTGTGCGCACATCGGTTCGTCTGCCACTGCTCGCATCTCCCTGCTTCTTGCTGCATGTCCAAGATCTCGCGCCGCCGCCGGCAACACGGTCCGTCTCACTCCACGTTGAGCTTCACAGTCTCGGTAATGGTCGCGCCGGCGTCATCGACCCAGGCAAAGGTAAACTCCCCCGGGCCCGGCACACGCATGTAGAATTGCAGGAACGGGTTGGCGGACGTCGCCGGATGCAGCGTCGCCTTGAACACCGTTTTGCCGGCATAGCTCGCAGTGAATGAGTTGATGATGTGACGCGGCACCGGCTTGCCGTCGCGATCGCGGCGCAGCCCGGTTTCCATTACGTGATTGATGAGCGTTCTGACCTCGATGATCTCGCCAACCTTGGCGGTCTCCGGAATCTTGACGCGCGGCTTGGTGGTCATGATGTTCACACTTCCCGCTCGCTAGCCCCCGCAGCCGCCAATGGTGACCTTGACCGGCCGGCGCGCGATGACGAAGCGGCCATCGGACAGTTCGGCGACGGCGACGACGTCCTGAGAGCGGGCAAGCCGCATTCGGCTCGCTACCTTGGCCCGGCCCGAGGCGGGAGTGAGCTCGAAGGATGCGATCTCGGGGCGCGGATTGGCCGTCGCCAGGATGTGCATTGCCTTGACGTGGTCCTGCTCGGTCATGGGGCTGTCGAGCGACAAGGTGTAGGGAACGGTGTTGCCGTTCTCGGCGATCTCGGGAACCTCGATGGTGAGCTTGCCCTGCACGGGCTTCGCCTCGCCGATGATTCGTTTCAGGGCGGCGTCGAAATCCTCGGCCGGAGGCGGACGGTCCTGACCCGCGGCGCCGGGGCCGGCGACCGTCGTGCAGGCGGCAGCCAGCAGAAAGGTTCTGCGGTCCGGGGAATGTCCGCCGGGCGAGGTCATGGGGCCTCCTTCGGGCCGCCACCTGCGGGGCAGATGCAGCGGCTCATGCGAATATCATCTTCCAACGTCGGCATGTAAATGCCGGATCACGAGAGTTCGACAACCTGTTGCTCGGAAAGCGATCCCGCTGGGCGAAAGGATCGAAGGACCAAGTCCGATGGCGCCTTCGCCGGGAAGCGCGGCAAAGGCCGGCATCCGGGGACGCCGATCGGAGTGCCGCGAGTTTGATTTTGTGCGGCGCAGAATGTGGCGTTCCGATCCGCGAAATTCCGCTTGCAATCCGGGATGGGCGGGCTGATGAGGATCGTTGGACGGAAGCCCGAGTCTGGCAAAAATATGGGAGGACAAAATGCAAAAGGTGAGTAGACGTGACCTTGGCCGCTTGATCGGCGGAGCCGGGTCAGCTTCGCTGACGCTAACCGCCGGCTCGACGTTCGCCATTGCGCAATCTGCCGCCCGCATCGTCATTGTCGGTGGCGGCGCGGGCGGGGCGACGGTCGCGCACTATCTCGTGAAGGACCGCAAGGCTGGCGATCCGAAACTCGACGTGACGCTGATTGAAGCAAACCCCATCTATTCTTCGTCGTTCTTTTCGAATCTCTATCTCGGGGGGTTCCGGGATTTCGCCAGTCTCAACCACGGCTACGACGGACTGCGCCGGATCGGGGTGCGCGTGGTGCACGACTATGCGACGGCCGTCGATACCGCCAAGAAGACCGTGCGAACGCGTGGCGGCCGGACGTACGCCTATGATCGCCTCGTGCTGTCACCCGGCATCGACATCAAATACGAGTCGATCCCCGGCTATTCGCTGGCCGTGGCCAATCAGCTTCCGCACGGCTACAACACATCCGCCGCGGGCAAATTGCAGCTGCGCGCCGCCATGGAGCGGATGCGCGACGGCGGCACATTCCTGATGGTGATGCCGAATAACCCGTTCCGCTGCCCGCCGGGACCGTACGAGCGGGCGTGCATGATCGCGCATTACCTCAAGACCCGCAAACCGAAGTCGAAACTTGTCATTCTCGATCCGAAGAGGAACTTTTCGAAGCAGCCGGTCTTCGAGGAAGCCTTTCAGAAATACTACAAGGACATCATCGAGTTGAACCTGTCGAACGACATCGACGACTTCACCGTCACGGCGCTCGATGTGAGGGGGCGGGAGGTGACCACGAAGGCGGGCAAGAAGGTGAAGTTCGACGCAGCCAACATCATTCCGGCACAGCGCGCAGGCGAGATCGCCATCAAGGCCGGGCTTACGAAGGGCGACTGGGTGGCAATCAACCCCGAGAATTTCTCGGCGAAGGAAGCCAAGGACGTCTACGTGATCGGTGACGCCACGATCGCAGCCGAGATGCCGAAATCGGCCTTCTCCGCCAACAGCCAAGCCAAGGCCGTCGTCGCTGATATCTTGGCTGACGTCGCCAAGAAGGAGAAATTCCCGGCCCGCTATCGCAATACCTGCTGGTCGCTCGTGGCGCCCGACGACTGCATCAAGATCGGCGCCAACTATGCGCCGAAGGACGGCAAGCTCGATCCGTCGGGCGGCTTCGTTTCGCAAAAGGGCGAGGACGCGGCGACTCGCAAGCAGAACTATCAGGAAAGCATCGGCTGGTACGCGGGGATCACCGCCGACATGTTTGCCAAGGTCGCAGCGCCGCCGCCGAAGGGGGAGGCTGGGCCGGCGAAGAAAGGCTGAGGCAACTCGGCCGAAGGGATATGGCGCAGCGGGGCGCGATACCGCGCCCCCGACCTTCCATTCGGAAGTGCGGTCGGCGTGCGCGTTGGCCGCTTGGGCCGTCAGGACCAGCGGAATGGCATGAAGCGGGAGCCGCTGCGCACGCAGCGACCGCTTGTTGTCGACTTTCGGAAGCCGGACTTGCAGCGTCCGGACGCGTTTTTCTGCGCGTGCTCGGCCTTGCCGAACTGCGGCGTCGCGGTCGCCTCGGACCACGGCTGCAGCCAGAGAAGCAGGGCGCCAGCCAGGAGTATGTAGAGCGGCTTCACGGTAGCAAGGGCCCAAGCAACGGAGCGATGGTAACCATATTGACCGAAGTTGCTGCGGGTGGCCAGAGGATGCAGTCCTCATGGTAGGCGACCCGTAAACGGCCGCGGCCTCAGGGGCGTGGCGGGCCGGACGTGCTATGGGTATAGGCGTGTCCTGCCCCAGGGGCTCGCAGGGTCCTGACGGCGGAAGACCAGGCGGTCATGAAGCCGGAATGGCCTGTCGTGCCAGAACTCTATCTCGATGGGGGTCAGGCGGAAGCCCGACCAATGCGGGGGGCGAGGAATCTCGCCGACCGGATAGCGCGCGGCGATGAGCGCCACCGCCTTCTCGAGCGCAAAGCGGCTTTCGAGCGGTCGCGATTGGGCCGATGCCCAGGCGCCGAGGCGTGAGCCGCGGGCGCGGCTCGCGAAATAGGCGTCCGCTTCGGCGGCTGAGACGGTCGCGACGTGACCCCGCACCCGGATCTGCCGGCGCAGCGTTTTCCAATGAAAACAGAGCGCCGCCTTGCCGCTGGCGGCGAGTTCGCGACCTTTGGCGCTCTCGAGGTTGGTGTAGAACACGAAGCCGCGGTCGCTGCCGCGGTCGCGGCCGTCGAGCCCTTTCAGGAGAACCATCCGCACGTTCGGCAATCCGGCCGGATCAACGGTCGCCAGAGCCATGGCGTTAGGGTCGTTGGGTTCGTGCCGTTCCGCCTCGCGAAACCAAGCGTCGAACAGGCCGAACGGGTCTTCGGCTTCGGTGAAATCGGGGGCCGCGGCCGCTGTTTCGGGCTCGCTCATGGAGGCAGCATCTCGTCGCTCTGGGGGCAGTGCGGATGGCGTACAGCCCTAAACTCGGGATTAACCATGTTTGAGCAGATTGCTCGTGTCCGGTCACCCGAGGCTCCGGGGGCTGGGGTGTTCGGTCGATGTAGCACATGCGTCGGATGTGTCCATGCGTCATACTTTAGGTCTGCCGTCGCTGGTCCTGCGCGCGGCACTTGCCGGGCTTGCGATCCAGCTCGGGCTCATCAACATGAGTCGTGCCCAGGCTGAGAGCCGGCGGCCAGCACCTGGGGCCTGCACCTGTCCCAACAATCAAGAGCGAGACCAGCCGTCGCCAACCCCCAGGCCCCGGTTTGCGGACGCGGAAGCCAGTGTCGCCATCGACCGTCTGGATGCGCTCGAGGCGATGCACACGGCGCTCACGGAAGCAGGCGACGGCGCTTCCTATGTCTGGCACGGGGTGGGGGGCCGCGTGTCGGGGATCGTCACTCCGGTCGCATCTTTCAAGGACGGCTATGGGCGGATTTGCCGACACGTTGTCGTCACGCTTTCCCGCAGCGGCCTCAGCCGACGGACGGAAGGCATCGCCTGCCGCCTGCCGGGTGGCGTTTGGCAACTCGACGGCTGAGAACGCGAGCGGCCGGATTATCCGGCATGGCGCAAGGCCAGCTCGATCATGCGCCGGCGGACTTCGGGAAGCTTCGCCTGGCGCGGGGCAAGCACGCGGGCATCCAGGAAATGCCCGGTGAGCGCAAAGCCGGCTGCGAGATCGGTGGGTGTGATGCCAGTTCCCCGGCTGTCGCGGCGTAGAAAGGCGGGAAGCGCGAGAAGGCGGTCCTTGTAGGGTTCGCCCGCTGACGCCGAGACGGCGCGGCCCGATCGCGGGGAGACATAGATGAGGGAGTCGTTGCTCCCCGTCGCCGCGCATTGGGAAAGATCGAGACCGAACCCGAGCTCGTCCAGAAGCGCGAGTTCCCAACGCACCATCAAAGCCGGCCACACGCTTGGATCGCCCAGGAAACCGAGGACGAACAGACTGACCTCGTAGAGGTTCGGGTGCGGATCGCGCTCGGGCAGGAGATGGGCGAGCGTGGCCAGGGACGAGAGCGCGGCGAGGGCCGCCGGGTCGGCCATGGTCTCTGCTGCGAAGCCGCGGGTGAGCTCGACGCCGATATGCCCCAGATGTTCGGCAAGCCGCGCCGTCCACGTCAGCGCGACCTGATTCCCGGTCTGCAGCACAGGCCGCAGGCGGCGCGAGCGACCGCCGTGCACGAGGCCCAGGTGCCTGCCGTGATCGCGCGTGAATACCTCGATCAGCGCAGCGGTCTCGCCGTGCGGACGGACCGAGAGCACGATGCCTTCATCGGACCAGTTCATGGGCGGCAGTCTGTTCCGGCAAGACAGGGACGAGGGCGGCGGCTGCCGTCCTGGTCAATTCGTGCCGAAGGTATCCGCGGGCATGGAAGTCGCAGCGCCGGCATGGCCGGTTTCGACCTCGCTTGCGGGACTGCCGCCGTCCGTCGCATCCGCCCTACTCCTTGGGGAACTCGAGCCCCATCTCACGGTAGCGCTCCGGGTCGTTCTCCCAGTCCTCGCGGACCTTAACGAACAAGAACAGGTGAACGGGTCGCTCGAACATCCGTGCCAGTTCCCGGCGCGCGCGCATGGAGATCAGTTTGATCGTGCGTCCGCCCTCGCCAAGCACGATGCGGCGTTGGCCCTCACGCTCGACAAAGATTGTCTGCTCGATCCTGACGCTGCCGTCGCGAAGCTCTTTCCACTGGGTGGTTTCGACCGTGCTGGCATAGGGAAGCTCGTCGTGCAGCAGTTCGTAGATCTTCTCGCGCGTGATCTCGGCTGCGGTCGCCCGCTCGGTGGCGTCCGTGATGTCGTCTTCGGCATAGTGCCAGGGTCCGACGGGCACGGCACTGGCGAGGAAGCGCTTCAGATCCCCGACGCCGCTGCCGGTCGTCGCCTGGATCATGAATGTCGCACAGAAGCTCTCGCGTCGATTGAAGTCGGCAGAAAGGCCGAGCAGGCTTTCCTTGCGGACGCGGTCAATTTTATTGAGCACGAGCACTTTTGGCTGGCGTGCGCCGGAGAGTGCCGAAAGGATGCGCTCGACATCCTCGCCGATGCCCTTTGCCGCATCGACCACGAGGACGATGAGGTCGGCGTCGAGGGCGGCGGTCGTGGCCGCGCCCACCATCGCGCGGTCGAGGCGGCGCCGCGGTGCGAAGATGCCGGGCGTGTCTATGAAGACGAGCTGAGATGCCCCTTCGACCGCAATGCCGCGCACCGGCACCCGCGTCGTCTGCACCTTGTGCGAGACAATCGAAACCTTGGCGCCAACGAGGGCGTTGACGAGCGTGGACTTGCCGGCGTTCGGCGCCCCGACAATTGCGATGAAGCCGCAGCGCTTCACCGCGCTCTCCGGCGCGCCCGCATCGGGGTGCTTGGGATCAACCATTGGTGGGCTTGCTCCAGACACCTTCGCGCGCGAGAAGCGCGGTGGCGGCGGCCTGCTCGGCAGCGCGCTTGCTCGCTCCCTTGCCGCGGGCCGGGCGCTTGCCAGGGATGCGGACTTCGGTGGTGAAGACGGGGGCGTGATCCGGCCCTTCCCGCGCGATCTCCTGATACTGCGGCAGTGACAGGCCCTGGCCCTGCGCCCATTCCTGGAGCGCGGATTTGGGATCCGTCGTGGTGTCCGGGAGGCCGGAGAGGAGCGGCGCCCAGAGACGGCGGACGACGGCGCGCACGGCCGGGTATCCCGCTTCGAGGAAGACCGCGGCGAGCAGCGCCTCGATGGCATCGGCAAGAATGGTGTCCTTGTCGCGGCCCCCGCTCTCGTCCTCCGAAGACGACAGCTTCATCGCGGCGCCAAGCTTCAAGGCGCGCGCGACATTGGCGCAGGCATCCTTGCGCACGAGGCGATTGAAACGCCGGGCCAGCGCCCCTTCGGTTGCGGTGCCGTCGAGCTCAATCAGGAGCTCGGCGACGCAGAGGCCGAGAACCCGGTCGCCCAGAAACTCGAGCCGCTCGTTGTCCTCGCTCGCACCGCTTTCGGCGCGGATGCTGGCGTGCGTCAATGCGCGCTCGAGAAGGGCGCGGTTCTTGAAGGTGTATCCGAGCGCGGTCTCGAGGCCTCGAATACTGCGACCGCGAGGCACGTTGCAGTCTCTCCGGTTCAACGAACGATCTGGAATATCCGGCGCCAGCGAATATCAAAAGGCCATGTCCACGGCCTGGTCCAGAGAAATCTGCCCGGCTCATCGATGGCGGCGGAAAAGAAGATGATGTCGGCGCGCCCAACCAGATTCTCGAACGGAACGTAGCCGACGCCGTAACGGTGCGAGGGAACACGGCTGTCGGTCGAGTTGTCGCGATTGTCGCCCATCATGAAATAATGACCCGGCGGGACCCGGTAGGGACCGGCGTTGTCGAAATCCCCGTCGGGTCGGGCATCGAGGACCGTGTACGTGACGCCCTCCGGCAGGGTCTCCTCGTAGCGGGGTGTGCGCCGCTCGCGCCCATCCTCGTCGATCTGAATGAAATCGTCGATTCGCCGGCGAGGCACCTCGCGGCCGTTAATAAAGACAATGCCATTGCGCAGCACGATCTCGTCGCCTGGCAACCCGATGACGCGCTTGATGTAATCGGTGGAGTTGTCGCGGGGCAGCTTGAAGACGACGACATCGCCGCGCTTTGGCGGGCTTGCGAAGATGCGGCCGGAAAACAGGTTCAGCCCGAACGGGAACGTGTAGCGGCTGTAGCCGTAGGAGAGCTTCGAGACGAACAGATAGTCGCCGATCAGGAGCGTCGACTGCATGGAGCCAGACGGGATATTGAACGGCTGATAAAAGAACACGCGCACCACGAAGGCGATGATCAGGGCGTGGAGGAACACGCTGCCGACCTCGCGCCAGCCGCCGTCCTTCGCCTTCCGGGGTTTTGCAGACCGCATGCTTCCTGCCGTGCCGCCTTTGGCGGCGGCCGCTCGTGAAATGCCCAATGGCGTGCCCGCGCCCCTATAGCGGTTCCCATTGGCCGGTGCAATTGCGGGTCAGCGACATTGCCCTGTTGTCTCGCCGCGGGTTGCTGCTGGGCGGGCCTATTCGCGATCGCCGCCCGGGCGGCCCGCTCGGCACTGGTTTGCGGAGGGCTCGCGCGGACATCCGGCAACCGCCGCAGCGCGCCCGCTGAGCCTGGCGCGAGCGGACGTCGAACCGGGGCGCGGCGCCGAGGGAAGCTCCGCCAGAGGCGGCGGAACGCGCGAGCCGAGCCTCACGATTGATCACTGACGGTGAGGTCCGGCACGGCGGAGATGATGACGATGGCCTGAGCCGTCGGGTGGTCGTCCGTGATCGTGAGATCGATGCGGGCGGTGTAGCCGGGGGGTGTGATGCGCTTGAGTTGCGCGAGAGCCCCGCCGGTGAGCACCAAGGTCGGGCGGCCGGACGGCAGGTTCACCACGCCCATGTCCCGCCAGTAGACGCCCTGGCGCAAGCCGGTGCCGAGGGCCTTGGCGCAGGCCTCCTTGGCGGCAAAACGTTTGGCATACGAGGCCGCGCGTTCGCGCCGCCGGTCGGACTTGCGCTGCTCGGTCTCGGTGAAGACCCGCTTGACGAAGCGATCGCCGAACCGGTCCAGCGTCTCGGCGATGCGGCGAATGTCGATGATGTCGTTGCCAAGCCCGAGAATCATGACGGCCGAGTTCCTCAGGCGCGAGCATCGCCGCTCGAAGCGCGCGCCTCGTCCATGAGGCGGCGCATCCGGGCGATGGCGCGGTCGAGACCAAGGAAGATCGCCTCGCCGACCAGAAAGTGTCCAATGTTGAGTTCGACGATCTGGGGGAGGCGGGCGATGGGGGCCACCGTATTGTAAGTGAGCCCATGTCCAGCGTGCACCTCAAGACCCGCGGCATGAGCGGCGCGGGCCGACTCGGTGAGGCGGCCGAGTTCACGGGCAACGCCTGCGGCGTCGTTCTCGAGGGCGCGCTCGCAGTACGCGCCGGTATGCAGCTCAACGATGTCCGCCCCAAGGGCAGCGGCGGCCGCGATGGCGGCTGCGTCGGGCTCGATGAACAGCGAGACCCGGATGCCGGCGGCCTTGAGGTCCCGGACATAGGGCGCGAGATGGGGGCGGCCGGCGACGACGTCGAGGCCGCCCTCGGTGGTGCGCTCGGTGCGCTTCTCGGGAACCAGGCAGCAGGCGTTGGGGCGGTGCTTCAGCGCGATGGCGAGCATCTCTGCCGTCGCGGCCATCTCGAGATTGAGCGGGCAGGTGATCTCGCCCTTCAGGCGGGCGATGTCGCCGTCGACAATATGGCGCCGGTCCTCCCGCAGATGCGCGGTGATGCCGTCGGCACCGGCGGCGATGGCCTGATGCGCCGCGCGGACTGGATCGGGGTGGCGGCCGCCCCGCGCGTTGCGGACCGTCGCGACGTGGTCGATGTTGACGCCGAGTCGAAGATGGCTGCGCTGCGGGGTGAGGGTCATGAGGCTTGATTGCTCGCGATGGACTTGGCTCCGCGTCCGGACCGCCGCAGCCGGTTGCGACGGCGGTCGCGCCACAGCCTAGCATGGTCCGGCGGTCGGCCTACAGGGGAGGGCATCGGCCTCTCGTCAGTCGAAGGTGCGCTCGACGCTCGAGACGACGGTCTTGGACCTGAGGCCCTCGATGATCCGATTGAGGTGGTCGAGGTCCCAGACCTCGACCTCGATGTGCATCTCGGTGAAATCGCCGCCGCGGCGCACCATGCGCAGGTTGTCGATATTGCCGTCTTTCTCGCCGATCACCATGGCAACCTGGGCAAGGGTGCCCGGCTCGTTCAGCACGGTCACGCGCAGGTGAGCAGGAAAACGTTCCGGCGCGTCGGGATCGACATCCCAGGTGACATCGATCCATCGTTCGTGCTCGAATTCCTTAAGGCGCGGCGAGTGAATCTGAAAGATCCTGATTCCCTCGCCGGGCATCAGAACCCCGACGATTCGGTCGCCCGGCACCGCGCCTCCTTTTTCGAAACTGACCGGCACGTCGTTGCGCACGCCACGAATGGGAATGGCGGGCTCGCCGCTCTGATTGGGCTCGCCGGCGCCATTCCCTCCCAGCCAGCGGAACTTGAGGCCAATCTTCTTCGAGACGTTGAACCAGCCGTCGTCCTGCGCCGGGCGCTGGTAGCGATTGCGCGGCCGGTTGACGGGCTTCGCCGTGTCGAGAACCACGTCGGGCAGGATGGCGCGGACGACGTCAGCAATCGGGAGTTCGCCGCGTCCGACGGCGGCGTGCACGTCCTCGACCGTCTTCTGGACGAGCTTGCCGAGGGAGCGGCGAAGCCGGTCGTCGCTGTACTCCTGGTCGATCTTGGCGAACGTCGAGACGATGAGGCGCCGGCCGAGCTCGGCATATTGGCGGCGGAGCGCATCGCGCGCGGCGCGGCGGATGGCCGAGCGGGCCTTGCCGGTGACGGCGATGCGCTCCCAGGCGGCCGGCGGGGTCTGGCTGTCGGACGTGAGGATGTGCACCTCATCGCCGTTGCGCAGCTGGGTCGTGAGCGGGACGTGACGGCCGTTGACGTTGACGCCGACGCAGCGGTTGCCGACGTCGGTGTGGACGGCGTAGGCGAAGTCGATCGCCGTCGCCCCGCGCGGAAGCGCGATGAGCCGGCCCTTCGGCGTGAAGCAGAAGACCTGGTCCTGGAAGAGCTCGAGCTTGGTGTGCTCGAGGAACTCCTCCGGGTTGTCGCCCTGCAACAGCGTCGAAACGAGATGGCGGAGCCAGATGTACGGTCCGCTGTCGCGCACGCTCGGTGCGTCGTCGGGATAAGGCTCAGCCCCGTTGGTCTTTCCCGCCGCAGTATCGGCTTCGGACGACGTCTCCTTGTAAAGCGAGTGGGCGGCGACGCCATGCTCGGCAATGCGGTGCATCGCCGTTGTGCGGATCTGCACCTCGACGCGCTGGTGGCGCGGGCCGACGACGGTCGTGTGGATCGACTGGTAGCCGTTCTGCTTGGGGGTCGAAATGTAGTCCTTGAAGCGGCCCGGCACCATGCGCCAGTGCGAATGGATGATGCCGAGCGCGCGGTAGCAAGCGTCGCGATCAGCCACGATGATGCGAAAGCCGTAGATGTCCGAGAGCTGCTCAAGCGAGATCTGCCGGTTCTCCATCTTTCGCCAGATGGAGTAGGGCCGCTTCTCCCGACCGGTGACTTCAGCCGCGAGGTTCATGGCCGCGAACTTGTCGGCAAGCGTCTTGCTGATCTCGTCGACGAGGCCCTGATTGCGCTGGCGCAGTTGAACAAGCCGATCGACCACCGCGCGGTAGGCATCCGGATGGAGCCAGCGGAAAGCCAGTTCCTCGAGCTCTTCGCGGATGGCCTGCATCCCCATGCGGCCGGCGAGCGGAGCGTAGATATCGAGGGTCTCCTCGCTGATGCGCTGGCGGCTCTCGGGCTTCATGTGCTCGAGCGTGCGCATGTTGTGCAGGCGATCCGCGAGCTTCACCAGCAAGACGCGGATGTCGCTCGAGATGGCAATGAGCAACTTGCGAAAGTTCTCGGCCTGCTCGGCGCGCTTCGAGACCAGGTCGAGCCGCTTGATCTTGGTTAGACCGTCGACCAGGGCGCCGATCTCCGGTCCGAACATGGTGTCGATCTCGGCCTTCGTCGCCGCCGTATCCTCGATGACGTCGTGCAAGAGCGCCGTGGCGATGGTCGCGTCATCGAGCTTCATCTCGGTGAGGATCGCCGCGACCTCCAGCGGATGGGAAAAATAGGGGTCGCCAGAGAGGCGTTTTTGATCCCGGTGCGCGCGCATGGCGTAGACGTAGGCGCGATTGAGGAGCGCCTCGTTCGCATCGGGATCGTAGCTCAGAACGCGCTCGACGAGCTCGTACTGGCGCATCATGGGCGTGCGTGCTCCGGGGTCACAGCCGTCGGGCCCCGCCCGGGATCATAACGGTGCCGCCCCGAGATGGCAGGCCCCGCGATCAGTCGCCGCGCGCGCCGTTGGCCGACGGCTCGGATGGGGTGAGGCTTTCCATGCCGCGGAGGAGTTGCTCCTCCGTCATCGTGATCTGGTCGATGTTGGTATCCGATGCCTGGTCGTCCCGGCCAAGCAGCTGGCGGCCCGGGCTCGGCGGCAGGAGCGGTGCGGCGCCCGCCTCCGGTTCGTCCACTTCGACATTCTTCTGGATCGAGTGGATGAGGCTCTCGCGCACGTCGTCAGGCGCGATCGTCTGCTCGGCGATTTCGCGGAGCGCGATCACGGGGTTCTTGTCGTTGTCGGGGTCGACGGTGATGGCGGAGCCGTTCGAGATGGCGCGAGCGCGATGGGCCGCAAGCAGAATGAGCTCGAAGCGGTTCTTGACCTTGTCAACGCAATCCTCGACGGTGACGCGAGCCATGCGGACGTGCTCCCTGACGATGCCTGAGAAACCGGCTGGCGGGGGCGCGGCAGTACGCGGGCTTGGCGGGCCCCGGCCAAGGGCCGCTGTTTCGCACAGAGCGCGACTTTTTGCAAGTGCGAAGGCGCCGATGGCTCCGACGCCGGAGCAACCGGCGGATGACCGCGTGGTGTTGGCGGACCAAGACGGCCGCCTTGCGCCGATGCCGCGCCTGGCCTTCAATGGCGGCTCACGCCGAGACCGCGCGAGGACAGCTGCCATGGACCTGCGTTTCACGCCCGAAGAGAACGCCTTCCGTCAGGAGGTCCGGGCCTTCATGCAGAACGAGATTCCGCTCTCCGTGCGCCGCAAGGTGATCGAAGGCCGCGAACTGACGAAGGCGGACATCGTCGTCAGTCACAAGACGCTGCACAAGCGCGGCTGGGCGACGCCGGGCTGGCCAAGGGAATGGGGCGGGTGCGACTGGTCACCCGTTCAATTCTACATCTTTGGCGAGGAGATGCAGACCAACGGCGTGCCGCCGCCGCTCGGCTTCAACGTCTCGATGAACGGACCGGTGCTGATCCAGTTTGGGACCGAGGCGCAGAAAGCGCGGTTCCTGCCGCGGATGGCCGCCCTCGACGACTGGTGGTGCCAGGGCTTCTCGGAGCCGGGTTCGGGCTCCGATCTTGCCTCGCTGCAGACGACGGCCGTACGGCAGGGCGAGCACTACATCGTCAACGGACAGAAAATCTGGACGACGCTTGCTCAGTACGCCGACTGGATCTTCTGCCTTGTGCGCACCGACCCGAAGGCCAAGAAGCAGCTTGGCATCTCCTACTTGCTGATCGACATGCGGTCCCCCGGCATCTCGGTGCGGCCGATCGTGACGATGGACGGTCAGCGCGAAGTCAACGAGGTCTTCTTCGATAACGTGAAGGTGCCGGTCGAGAACCTGGTGGGGGAGGAGAACAAGGGCTGGGACTGCGCCAAGTACCTCCTCGGCAACGAGCGCACCGGAATCGCGCGAGTGGGCGTCTCAAAGATGCGGATTGCGCGGATCAAAGAGCTGGCGCGGCTGGTCCCGGCGGGCGGCGGGTCGCTTCTCGACGACGAACGGTTTCGCGAGAAGGTGGCGGCCGTTGAGGTCGAGCTCAAGGCGCTCGAGATGACGCAGCTGCGCGTCGTTTCCGAGGACGCGAAATCGGGCCGCAAGGGCAAGCCGAACCCAGCCTCCTCGATCCTCAAGATCAAGGGGAGCGAGCTGCAGCAGATGACGACGGAGCTATTGATGGAGGTCGCGGGTCCCCTGGCTCTGCCGTTCGCAAGTCCCGACCCCGACCTCGGCCACAACGAACCGCCGATCGAGCCCGACTGGGCAGCGCCGCTGGCGCCTGCCTATTTCAACAACCGCAAGGTCTCGATCTACGGAGGGACCAACGAGATTCAGCGGAACATCATCGCCAAAGCCGTGCTGGGGTTCTGATGGCCGGATCGGTTCGAGCGCGTGCGCGCCGCTCGCGCTGGAGCGCAAGCCTCGCAAGCGCCGTCGTGCTGGTCGCGACTGCCGGAACGGTCTTGGCGCAACAGGCGCCAAGTGCTTCTGGCGGGGGGACGACGGCATCGGCCCTCCTCCGGCTCGTCCCTCACGCGACGCCGGATGATGCGGTGGCCTCCCCTTTCGGACGCAAGCTGCTCAAGCTTCTCGGCGAGCACTGGCGCAGCAATGCCGATGTGGGGTGTCTCGGCGAGAAGGGTCTCGGTGCCGAAAGCTTTGCGACCCTGGCCCGCGAGGTGACGCTGGCCGTCGGCGGGCGGTTGCAGAGCACGATGCTCGGTCGCTTCGATGCAGCGGCGGCGGAAGCTGATTTTAAGAAGACCGCCGGCGAAGGGGCGCTTTCCGAGATGCGAAGTCTGGCCGCGTCGCGTGATGCGGGCCGCTATCTGGAGCTTCTCAGGGAAGCCTCCGCAGCGGATCTGATGCTCGGCACCATCGCCGCCGTCGAAGGTGCGATCCGCGTGGCACGCCTCAGGGTCGTCGGCGAGACGCATCCGGCGACGACGGGAAACGGCGAGCTGCTTGGTGAGTTCGCGCAGCTTGGCGCACGCGCGAGCCGGTTCGGACAAGAGCGCCGGACGCGTGATGTGGGGCGGCTTGACGAGCTCATGGGCGCGCTCACGGAAGCGATCGTGAAGGCGTTCGATGACAAGGCTGCCGCCGAGCTCGACGGGGCAGGGGTGATGGACGTTGTGGTGCCTATGCTGACAGCCCATTGCATTGCGAAACTCTAAGGCGGCCGGTGCCGGGTGCCCCACGTGTAAGGATGCAAGAGTGAGATAAACCCATGGATCTGGAGCTTTCCGACGAGCAGCGGCTCCTCAAGGACAGTGTCGAGGGGGTCTACGGACGGCGCTACCCTGATCTCAAGGCGCGGCAGGCGCTCGCCAAAGAGCCGACAGGGTTCAGTCCACTGATCTGGAAAGAGCTCGCGGAACAGGGGCTGCTTGCCATTCCATTCTCGGAGGCGGACGGCGGCCTCGGTCAGGGCGCGATCGAACTCATGCTTGTTGGCGAGGTGATCGGCCGACGTCTCGCGCTTGAGCCATTCTTCGCGACGGTCGTGCTCGGGGGTGGATTGCTGCGGCATGCCGCAAGTGCCGAGCAGCGTGGCCGTCTCGTCCCGTCGATCGTCGCGGGCGACCTCAGGCTCGCCTTTGCGCACCAGGAGACGCAGGCGCGCTTTGACCTTGCCGATGTGGCCGTGACCGCCCGGGCGGATGGGCATGGCGGCTATGTGCTCGAGGGGGAGAAGCGGGTGGTTCTGCACGGCGACAGCGCCGACAAGTTCATCGTATCGGCCCGCATCGGGGGCGATCGTCGCGCTCAGGACGGAATCGGGCTGTTTCTGGTCGATGCCGCCGCTGCCGGCGTCTCGCGCCGAGGCTACCCGACGCAGGACGGCCTGCGGGCTGCGGACATCTCGCTCTCGAGCGTCAAGGTTGCGCGTGAGGACGTTCTCGGCGCCCCCGGGGAGGGATTCCCGGCCATCGAGCGGACCGTGCACGAGGCGATTGCCTTCCTCGCGGCGGAAGCGGTCGGCGCGATGGGGGCGCTGCACGAGCTTACGCTCGATTACGCCAAGACCCGCAAGCAGTTCGGGACGACGATCGGCTCGTTCCAGGTCATCCAGCACCGGCTCGTCGACATGTTCACGCAACTCGAGCAGGCGCGCAGCATGATGCTCTATGCCGCCATGATGGCGGCCGAGGATGACGCGGCCGAGCGACGCAAGGCCATGCACGCCGTCAAAGTGCAGATCGGGCGGTCGGCCCGCCACATCGGTCAGGATGGCATCCAGATTCATGGCGGCATCGGCATGACGATGGAGTACATCGCCGGCCACTATTTCAAGCGGCTGACGATGATCGACCTCGCATTCGGCAACGCCGACCATCACCTGCGCGAGCTGGCGCGCCTCGGCGGTCTCATTCCGGCGGCGGCCTGACCCGACGTCAGTGCGTGGCCGCGATGCGTGAGGCGGGGGAGCGAACGATGGCCGGCCGACACCGGCGGGATAGCAGAGGAGGCGCCCATGGCAGCGACGGCGATTGCGGCGGAGGAGGTGACCAAGGGGCTTGCGGCATGGACGGCAGGCTACGACGTGGCGCAAGCGACCCCCAGCTCGACGACATGGGCGAGACACTGTCTCATGGATTGGCTCGCGTGTACCATTGCCGGCGCGCGCGAGCCGCTCGCCGACATCCTGGCAGACGAGTTCCGCGCCACCGCCGGCGGCGCGGCAACGCTGATCGCGCGCGGCGGTCGCGCGACGCCGCATGATGCCGCTCTGGTCAACGGCACGCTGTCGCATGCGCTCGACTACGACGACGTGAACCAGCTCATGCACGGGCACCCGTCTGTGCCCGTGGCGAGCGCGGTTCTGGCGCTCGGCGAGGCGCTGGGAAAGAGCGGCCGCGAGGTGCTCTCGGCTTTCATGGTCGGCTACGAGGTGGAGTGCCGGATCGGTGAGATGGCGGGCGACGAGCACTATGAGAACGGGTTTCACGCCACCGGAACGTTCGGCACCTTCGGAGCGGCGGCGGGTTGCGCCAAGCTGATGGGCCTCGATGCCGACCGTACGGCGTTGGCGCTCGGGATCGCTGCCTCGCAGGCCGCGGGCCTCAAGATCAATTTCGGCACGATGACCAAGCCGCTGCACGTCGGCAAGGCGGCGATGAACGGGCTCATCGCAGCGCGGCTCGCCGCACGTGGTTTCACGGCGCGTCCAGACGCCATCGAGGCACCGCAGGGTTTCGTCAAAACGCAGGTCCCCGGCTTCAAACCGATGCCGGTGCGCCCCGATCCATCGGCCCCGATGGCGGTCGAACAGAACCTCTTCAAATATCATGCGGCATGTTACCTGACGCATTCCTCGATCGAGGCGATCCGCGACCTCAAGCGCCAGCACAACATCGGCGCCGATGACATGAAGCGCATGACGCTCCATGTCGATGCGGGACACCTCAAGGTGTGCAACATCCCGGAGCCGAAGACGGGCCTCGAGATCAAGTTCTCGATCCGGCATCTGACGGGCATGGCGCTCGATGGCGCCGACACGGCGGCGCTCGGCACCTATTCGGAGGAGAATGCGCTCAATCCGCGCTACATCGCGCTTCGCGAGCGCATCGTTCTCGATACAACCCCTGACCGAAACCGGGCGCGGCACGGCGCCAGCGTCTCGATCGAGCTCAAGGACGGGCGGACGCTCAGAGCCGACCACAACGTGGGAGTTCCTGCCCGCGATGTGAAGCTGCAGGGCGAAAAGCTCGAGGCCAAGTTCCATGCGCTCGCCGAGCCTGTCATCGGGCGTGCGCGAACGCGTGCGGCGCTCGATCTCGTCAACCGGTTCGAGAACCTGCCAAGCCTCAAGGGATTGATGGAGGCGGTGGCCTGACCGGCCCGTCCTCCGATGTCTGCCGGTCGCCTGCGACGGCCGATCTCGTCAGCATCGCGGCCTGCGCGGGCCGGGCTGCGGCACGCGTCCGCCGTGGCCCGGTTGCAGGTCAGCTCGCGCTCAGCCATTCGGGCTCCGTCTCATGTCGAATGCCACCTTGCCGCAAGGCGCCCTTGAGGGCGTTGTCGTCATCGATTTCACGCAGATGCTCTCGGGGCCCTATGCGGCGATGATGCTCGCCGACCAGGGCGCGCGGGTCATCAAGATCGAGCCGCCGTCGGGAGATCAGACCCGCAACTTCGGGCCCTTCCGGCCGGGTCAGCTCCGGATGGGCGAGGGTGGCTACGGCGGTTATTTCGCCTCCACCAACCGCAACAAGGAATCGCTCGTCGTCGATCTCAAATCGCCTTCGGGCCAGGCTGTCGTGCGCCGTCTGGTCGCAAAGGCCGACATCGTAATCGAGAACTTCCGGGCCGGCGTGATGGAGCGGCTCGGGCTCGGCTTCGAGACGCTCAGCGCGATCAACCCGAGGCTCGTTTATGGCGCCATCCGCGGGTTCGGCGACCAGCGCACCGGCAAGAGCCCCTACGGCGAATGGCCAGCCTACGATGTCGTCGCGCAGGCGATGGGCGGCATCATGGGCATCACCAGCACCGTGCCGGGCGGTGAGCCGACCAAGATCGGCCCCGGCGTCGGCGACATCGTGCCCGCCATGCAATGCGCGTTTGGGATTGTCGCGGCGCTCTACCGGGCGCGGGCGACCGGGCAGGGGCAGTTCGTGGACGTGGCCATGGTTGACGGGGTGTTGGCGCTCTGCGAGCGGATCGTCTTCCAGCACGCCATCGATGGAACAGTTCCGGGGCCCGAGGGCAACAGCCATCCGCTGCTTTGCCCTTACGGTCTCTTTCCGGCGCGCGATGGCTGGGTGGCCATCGGGTGTCCGCACGACGAGTTCTGGCGGCTCCTCGTGAAGACGATCGGAATGCCGGCGCTCGCCGAAGATGTGCGTTATCGGACAACGGCGGACAGACTGAAGCGTCGCAGCGAGGTCGAGGGTGTGGTCGCCGGCTGGACGGGCGCGCGCAGCAAAGCGGAGATCGCGGCCGTTCTCGGAGGCAAGATCCCGTTCGGCCCCGTTCTCAAGGTCGACGAAATCTTTGCCGATCCGCACACAGCCGCTCGCGGAATGCTTGCAACGGTGGACCTGCCGGGGGCGCCGGACCATCGCTTCGTCGTCGCGGATACGGCCATCAAGATGACGGGAACGCCTGGCGGCGTCCGACGCCGCGCGCCGCTCACGGGCGAGCACACGCGTCAGGTGCTCGCCGATTTCGGCTTCGACGACGGCGAGATTGCCGACCTCACGCGGTCCGGCGGTGCCTGCGCCCTCGCGCTGCGCACGAGCGATTGAAAGGGGCGAGGATTGACCGTGATCCCGGCCTCAAGCCCTCTGCCGGGCCGCGATCAGTCCAGCCATGGCCTCCAGCGCGAGGGGATAGCCGGCAACACCGAGGCCGGCGATGGTCGCGGTCGCCACCGGTGCGACAAAGGAGCGGTGGCGGAACTCCTCGCGCTGGTGCGGATTTGAGATGTGCAACTCGATGATCGGCGACTTGACGTTCTTCAGCGCATCGAGAAGTGCGACCGAGGTGTGCGTGTAGGCGGCCGGATTGATGATGATGCCGTCGGCGCCGCCGATCGCCTCATGAATCCAGTCAACGAGCTGGCCCTCGTGATTGGTCTGGCGGAACGAGATCGAAAGCCCGAGCGCCGAGGCGCGTTGCCGACAGAGCGTTTCGACTTCGGCGAGCGTGGTCGAGCCGTAGATATGGGGCTCGCGTGTGCCGAGCAGATTGAGGTTGGGGCCGTTCAGGATGAAGATGGGTTTCGCCATTGGAGCCTCGGGGACGCGCGCGGGCGGGGCCGGTGCCGGCCGGAGCTGGATCGATCGCGCGTACTTGTGCCATCAGTGGCCTTGCACCGCAATCTTCACCGCCGCTTGGCGAGCTTGGGCAGGAGTCGGCCGATGGCGCATTTCGCACCGGATTGCCCGTTGTCGTTTGCGCATCTCGCGGCGATCGAGCTGCCGCCTCTCGATCTCATCGACATCGTTGCCGGCGCGGGCTTTGCCTCGACGAGCCTGCGATTGCGAACGACGGGGACGGCGGTGCCGGCCTATCCGCTCAAGAGCGATTCGAAGCGCCGGGAGCTGCGGCGGCGGCTCGATCAATGCGGGGTGAGCGTGCTCTACGTGGAGCTGGTGTCGTTGACGCGCGGACTCGACATGGCGGATCTCGAAGCCTTGCTGGACGATGCCGCCGAGCTCGGCGCAACCCGCGTCCTGGCTGCGGGCGATGATCCGGACTTCGCGGTGATCGTCGATAGGCTTGCGGAGGTGTCGGCGCTGGCTGCGACATACAACCTGACCGTCGATGTCGAATTCATGCCGTTCCGGCCGCTTCGGTCGTTTGCCGACGGACTGAGGCTGCTGGGCCATGCCGGGGCACCGAACGCGCAGCTGTGCATTGATGCTCTGCATTTCTATCGGGCGGGGGGACGGGTCGAAGAGCTTGGCGCGGCGCCCGCCGGCGCCATCGGCACGTTCCAACTCTGCGATGCGCCGGCAGCCGCGCCGGCTGATCTGGCTTTTGAGGCGCGGCACGCTCGCTTGCTGCCGGGGGAGGGCGGTCTCGGTCTTGCCGGTCTCATACGCGCCTTGCCTCAGGGAGTGCCGCTCGGGGTCGAGGTGCCGATGGCGCGTCCTGATCTTGATGCGGCCGCGCGCGTCCGGCTGTCGGCGGATGCAGCGCGGCGGTATCTTGCCGCGCTCGCGGCGTGAGAGAGCGCGGCTTGCTCTCGGTTGCTTTGCGCGGACAAGACGTCGGAGATCGGCCGCCGATCAGGGAGGCGCCCGACGCTCCGGCCGCGCAGCTGCGGACCGCGCTATCCTTTGCCCATGACGTATTCGGGCAACCACAGCGCCAGCTGCGGCCAGGTGGCGAGCATCACAACAAGCACCATCATCGCGCCGACAAAGGGCAGCGCGCCCCGGATGACGTCGGCCACGGGACCGCGCTCGCGCATCCCCTGCACGACGTAGAGGTTGAGCCCTACCGGCGGCGTGATCAGCGCGGCCTCGATCAGGATGGTGAGCACGATGCCCCACCAGATCGGATCCCAGCCGAGCTTGATGACGATCGGGTAGATGAACGGCGTCGTCAGGATCATCATGGAGATGGTCTCCATGAAGCAGCCGAGGATCAGATAGAAGATCACGATCAGCAGCATCGTGCCGTATTTGCCGAGGCCGAGCGCCTCGATTGCGTTGCCGATGCCGTCGGTCGCGCCGACCGCCGCGAGCACGAAGTTGAGGAACTGAGCGGCGAGAATGATCAGCATGATGATGCCGGTCGTTCGCATGGTGCCTTCAAGCACCGCGCGCAGCATTGTGAACGAGACCTTGCGCTCCCAGGTGGCGAGGAGAAGGGCTCCCACGACACCGAGCGATGCGGCTTCCGTCGGCGTCGCGTAGCCCGCGTAGATCGAGCCGATGACGAGCAGGAAGATTATGAACGGCGGAATGAGGTCTGACAGCGCGCGGAACGCCGGGCCTCCCTCGCGGCGGAAGATGAAGGCCCAGAACGCCACCACAAATCCCATAATCGCTGACCAGATCGAGGCTTCGAGCAGGGCGTCGAGGCTGAAGCCGGTACGGCCGAAGAGGAAGAGTTCCGCCACTGCGAAGGTGGCGATCCCGAGAATCACGATGAGCGGCCAACTCATCCACGGATTGCGCAGGTTCCGTTCACGCTGGCCGCCCTTCGCCGGGTCGATGAGGCAGGCGAAGAGGACGATGAGCATGAAGAATGAGGCCAGAAGGAAGCCTGGGATGAAGCCCGCCAGATAGAGCCTCGGAACGCTGTTGTTGGTAAGAAGGCCATAGAGAATGAAGTTGATCGAGGGCGGGATGAGGATGCCGAGCGTGCCGCCAGCGGCAATGGAGCCGAGAAAAAGCGATTCGCTGTAGCCGCGCTTCTTGATCTCCGGAATTGCCACGGTGCCGACGGTGGCCGCCGTCGCGACGCTCGATCCGGACGTGGCTGCGAACATGGCGCAGGTGCCGATATTCGCGTGCATGAGCCCGCCTGGCAGCCACGACAGCCAGAGCGCAATCGCATTGTAGGCCCGCTCCGCAATGCCGGCGCGCAGGAGGATCTCGCCGAGCATCACGAAGAGCGGGATGGCGAAGAGAATGTACTCGCTCGACGAATTCCAGATGATCTCGCCCATCGCCCTGTGCAGCGGCATGAACGAGTAGAAATTGTTGAGCACCATCCCGAGCACGCCCATGACGGCGGCGACGGGAACGCTGAGGGCGAGGAGAACGCAGAGGATGATGAGTCCGGTCAGCAGCATGGCTCAGTGCTTTCCCTCTTGCGGCTTGGCGAGGCCGAGGCCTTTGATTTCTTGTTCAATCTCCTCGTCTTGCGAGGAAGCGCCGGCGATCGCGTTCACCACAGCGAGATCCCCGCGAACAAGAGCCGCAAGAGAGCGCCCGATGGCGACGATGGTCGTCAGGAAGAAGAGCGCAATGCCCAGCATCCACGGCACCTGCGCCCAGGAGAGCGGGATGCGCAGATTCGTGTTGGAGCGGTTGTACTCGATCAGGTTTGTGCTCGCGACGTTGAAGGCGCGTTCGAGGAGGGCGCCGACGAAGACCGCCAGGAGAATGAGGGCAAAGATATCAAGAAGCGCGCGCAGCCGAGGGCCGAACATTCCATAGAGGGCGTCGATCCGCACGTGGCCGCGCGAAATGAGGACATGGGCCAGTCCCCAGCTCGTGCCGACCGCAAAAAGATACCCGGAAATCTCGTCAGAGCCTGAGAACGTCATGTTGTCGCGGATCCAGATCTTCAACGCATCGCCAGATGCATCGAGTGCGGGAATGATCCAGCATGCGAACGTGATGAGGTCGGGGATGGCTTTGCGGACGAGAACCTCGGCCGTCACAATCAGAGCCGCGATGAACAGCAGGGAGCCCCCTGCGAGAATTGCGACGCGCGCCAATCGCGTCAGCGCGTTCCACAGTCCCTCCATAGTCACCCCCGATCTTGTTGTCCGGACAAAAGGCCCGGAACGCTCGCGTCCCGAGCCCCATCTTGTCAAGGCATAGCTGAATGCCCGAGGGTTCAGTTGTGAGCGCGCCAGAGCCGGCTGCTTAGTTGATGAGCGCCGCGAGGCCGTATTTCTTGCCAATCAGCTCGGTCCATTTGGCGGCGCATTCAGCCCCGCAGCGCTTGGCCCAGCTTTTCAGGACAACTTCGTTCAGGGCTTTGTCGCGCGCCTTGAAGTCGGCCTCACTCGGCTGGAAAAGCTTCAGCTTGCCGGGTGGCCCGACCGGGCAGGGTCCGGTGCCCGTGGTGCAGCGGATTCCATCCTCAGTCTCTTCGGCGACGAGCTTCCAGGATCGATCTTCCAGCGCCTTGACCTCGGTCTCGATGAGCTTGCGGGTGTCGGGCGACAGCTTGTTCCAGGTATTCAGGTTGACGGCGAGGAAACCGGCTGTGTAACCGAGCGGCAGGCGCAGCACCGAGTTGGTGACCTCGGGCCATTTGGCCTTGTAAGCGGGCATCGTGCCGGTGATGCCGCAGTCGACGACGCCCTTCTCGAGCGCCGGCACCACCTCCGCGAACATGATGGTGACACCGATGCCGCCGAGCGCATTGATGAGCTCTGACTGCGACGTTCCCTGCACACGGACCTTTTTCCCCTTCAGGTCCGCGACGGATTTGATCTCGCCGCGGCAATAGATGTTCTGCTCCGGCCAGGTATGGGTGCCGAGGATCCGCGCGCCGTGCTTCTCCTGCATGACTTTCTGCATCTCGGGCATCCAGAGCCTGGCGATCTCGCGCGACATTTCGAAACTGCGTGCGACACCGGCGATGTCGGTCGCCTCGATCACGGCGCCGCCGTCCTCAACGAAGATCGGAATGGCGAACGCGAAGTCGAAGACGCCCTGCTTGAGGAGCCGCAGCATCTCCGGACCTTTGAGGTTGAGCTCGTTGTAAGCCTTGATGGTGGCGGTCAGGTTGCCGCCGGAGGCCTTCGGCAGGATTTCGGTGAAGAACGGCTTCTCGAGCGCGTTCCAGTTGGTGAGAAAGTTGAACGTGCCGACAACATTGAAGTGCTTCTTGTCGATCTGTTGGGCGCTGGCCGCGCACGGCCATAGCAGCGAAAGCGCGAGCGCGCCCCCGGCGAACCAGTTCATCGGATCCTCCCTTGCTGCGTAATCACGGGTCGTTTCTTGTTATTTAAATAGCATACGCCAAAGCCGTCACATGGTGCAGGGGCCACATCGGCGTTTCGTCTTGAGACGGCCAGAAACCAAATAATAAAGCGGCCCAGCACCTTGCGGGCGCTGGGCCGAACGTATCCCCGAACGCCTTTCGAATTGGCGTATCAATCGGCCTTGGCGACCAGCCCGTACTTCTTGCCGATCATCTCGGTCCACTTTGCCGCGCACTCGGGGCCACAGCGCTTTGCCCAAGACTTGAGGACGTATTCGTTGAGCGCCTTGTCACGCGCCTTGAAGTCCGCCTCAGTTGGCTTGACCAGTTTCAGCTTGCCGGGAGGGCCGGCAGGGCAGGGACCGGTGCCGGTTGTGCAGAACACGCCGTCCTCGGTCTCCGCCATGGTGGACTTCCACGAACGCTCCTCGAGATCCGCTACTTGCGCCTGAATGAGCTTCTGCGTGTCGGGTGAGAGCTTGTTCCAGGTGTTCAGGTTGACGACCAGGAAGCCGACCGTGAAGCCGACGGGAAGACGGAACAACGTGTTCGTCACCTCGGGCCACTTGGCCTTGTAAGCGGGCATCGTGCCAGTAATGCCGCAATCGACGACGCCCTTTTCGAGCGCCGGGACGACCTCGCCGAAGGCGATGGTCACGCCGGTGGCGCCAAACGCCGTCACCAGGTCAGACTGGGAGGTGCCTTGCACGCGGATCTTCTTGCCCTTGAAGTCCTCGACGCTCTTGATGTCGCCGCGGCAGTAGAAGTCCTGTTCGGGCCAAGTATGCGTGCCGAGGATCAGGGCGCCGTGCTTTTCGCGCATCACCTTTTGCATCTCGGGCAGCCAGATCTTCGAGATCTCCCGGTTCATCTCGAACGAGCGAGCGACGCCGGCAATGTCCACGGCTTCGATGATCGCACCGCCGTCCTCGACGTAAATCGGCAGGGCGAACGCCATGTCGAACACGCCTTGCTTCAAGAGGCGCAGCAGTTCGGTGCCCTTCAGGTTCAGCTCGTTGAGAGCCTTGATGTTGCCCTTCAGGTTGCCGTTCGACGCCTTGGGCAGCACCTCGGTGAAGAACGGCTTCTCGAGCGCGTTGAAGTTGGTGAGGAAGTTCCACGTGCCAACGACGTTGAATTCTTTCTTGTCGATGTTCTGCGCCGATGCGGCACCGGCGGCAAAGACGGAACTCGCCACGACGGTGGCGGCTAGTAAGCGACGCATCAAGGTCGTCCTCCCTTTGAGGTCCTGAACACTGGGCCCCTTGGTCCCAGCTGTACAGAACCGCAAAAGGTCAGGAACTGCAAGCCTCGACGCCGTCTGCGCGCGATGGGTATGACGGCCTTGCGGTTCCCCGGCGGTCCAAAAGCCATGATCGGCGGGTTGTCAAAGTTCTCGAACCGCCTACTGATAGGTGACCAAGTCCCGTGCCGGCGGGACATGTCTCGCAGGGCTGCGGCGAGCGGCCTGCAGGGATCCGGCAGTCGCGGCGGGAGGGGACATGGGCGATCCGCCCGGCGGCGATGCGAGTGCAGAAGCGATCCGTCGGGACGCCCGGCGCCGGAACCGGCGTGCCATATCCGCAATGGTGCTGGCCTCGCTTCTCTACGGCATCAGCGACGCGGCCATGAAGGTCGTCGCCGGCAGCATCCCCGCCGGCCAATCCGTATTTCTACGCAGCGTTGGCGTCGTTGCCGTGATCGGCTTCGCCGCGGCCTGGTCGGGCGCCCTCGGCGCGCTGGCGCGACTGCCGCTGCAACTGACCGCGATGCGCGGAGCCTGCGATGCCGGCAACTCGATCTTCTTCCAGACCGCCCTTGCCCGCATGAGCCTGCCTGACGCCATGGCGATCCTGCAGCTTGCCCCGCTCAGCATGACGGCCTTGTCGGCTCTGGTGCTCGGTGCGCGGGTCGGATGGCGGCGGTGGCTTGCGGTGGCGGTCGGTCTCGTTGGTGCGCTCCTCATCATCAAGCCCGGGACCTCGGCGTTCAATCCATTCGCGCTCCTGGTCATCTTGTCGGTGCTGTGCGGCGCGGGCCGGGATGCGACGACGCGATTTTTCGATCGGGCACTGCCGCCGCTGTCGCTGCTGCTCGCTTCCCAGGCTGCTGTGGTTCTCATTACTGCGGGCTACGGCTTGCTCGAAACATGGGTCGTACCGAGCGCCCGGCAGATGGCGCAACTCGCCGTCGGCGCCTTGTTCTTTGCCGGCGGGCACCTGGCGACCATTTATGCGGTTCGCGACAGCGACTGGTCGGTCGTGGCGCCTTTTCGGTATACGGGGATCGTCTGGGTGATCTTTCTCGGCTTCGTCATTTGGGGTGACGTGCCGGACAGCCTGTCCTTCCTCGGGATCGCCATTCTCATCGGCGCCGGCCTCTATACGCTGCATCGGGAACGGATGGTGGTGCGCGGCCGCTGATATGGCGGGACCGGCTTGCGGCTGACGGCGGGTGTGCTACCAACGCCGGCATCACCTTGACCGGGAACGGCGAATGCAGAATGCCCCGCCGCAGGAGCGGTTGAAGGCGCTCGAGACGCGCGTGCGCGACGATCTCGCGCGCACGGCTCATCCAGCGAAGCCGTGGATGCGCGCGCGGGCCGCCGCCGGAAGCGAAGTCCCTCGCTATGACGTGGTGATCGCGGGGGCGGGTCAGGGCGGGCTCGCGCTCGCCTTCGCGCTCCAGCGCCAGCGCGTCGACAACATTCTGGTGATCGACCGGGCGGCTTATGGCGAAGAGGGGTGCTGGAACCAGTATGCGCGGATGCCAACGCTGCGCTCGCCCAAAGAGTTCACAGGTCCCGATCTAGGGGTGGCGAGCCTGACCTATCAGTCCTGGCATGAAGCCCGCTATGGCGAGGCGAGCTGGCGGGCTCTCGGTCGCATACGGAAGGAGGATTGGAGCGCCTACCTCCTCTGGTATCGGCAGGTGCTTTCGCTGCCGGTGCGCAATAATGCCTGCCTTGTGGACATCGGCCCGCATGCGCAGGGCGGCATCGAGCTCACGGTCACGGGCAGCGGCGGCAGGGAGCGACTGCTTGCGCGCAAGGTCGTGCTCGCGACGGGGCAGGATGGCACGGGCTGGTGGTGGATGCCGGACTTCATCGAGGCCCTGCCACGCGAGGTTCGGGCATCGACGGGTGATCCGATCGACTTCACGGCGCTCCGCGGCAAGGTCGTTGCCGTCCTTGGCCAGGGAGCATCCGCAGCCGACAATGCGGCGATGGCACTTGAGGCCGGCGCGCGGGAAGTGCACATGTTCGTGCGGCGAGCCGAGCTGCAACGGGTGCAGCCTTATCTGTGGCTCACGTTTGCGGGCTTTCTGCACCACTTGGCCGACATGCCGGACGCCTGGCGCTGGCGGTTCATGCGCCATATTCTGACGCTGCGCGAGGCATTCCCGCAGGAGACCTATGAGCGGGTGAAGCGCCACGCCAACTTCACGATCCATCGCGGCGCGGGCTGGACCGGGGCCACGATGGCGGGGGAGCGCATCCGCATCGAGACGGCGAAGGGTCCTTTCTTCGCCGACTTCGCGATCTGCGGAACGGGGATCGACATCGATTTGCGGCGACGGCCGGAGCTTGCACGGCTGGCGCCGCATGTCGCCACCTGGCGAGACCGCTACACACCACCACCTGAAGAGGCCGAGCCGCGGCTCGCGCGCTTTCCTTATCATGCGCCCGACGGCTCGTTCACGGAGCGCGTGCCGGGCAGCGCGCCGTGGCTCGCGGATATCCACGATTTCACCTTCGGGACGACCGTGAGCTTCGGGCCGTGCGGCTGCTCGATCAACGCCATGACCATCGCGGTGCCGAGACTTGCCGCCGGCATCACGCGGGGCCTCTTTGCCGCCGATCTAGAGTCCCACTGGCGCGATCTGCTCGCTTTCCAGGATACCGTGTTCACGCCGCGCCCGGAGGATCAGGGGTAATGGCGATTGCACGTGGCGCGCGGGCCATTCTGATCACAGGTCCAACCGGGTCGGGCAAGTCAGCGTTGGCGGTCGCCGCCGCGGAGCGGCTCGGCGGCGTGGTCATCAATGCCGACAGCATGCAAGTCTATCGCGAGCTGCGCATCCTGACGGCCAGACCGAGCCCGGAAGACGAGGCGCGGGTGCCGCATCGCCTTTACGGACACGTCGGTGTCCGAGAGCCCTACTCCGTGGCGCGCTGGCTTGGCGAGGTCAAGGAGGAGGTGGCGCGGTGCCGGGCGGCAGGGCAGCGACCGGTGATCGTCGGCGGCACAGGGCTCTATCTCAAGGCGCTGGTCGACGGGCTTTCGCCGGTTCCGGCAATTCCTGAGGCCGTGCGCCGGCGCTGGCGCGAAGCGGCAGCGTCGCTCACAGGCGATGTCCTCTACCGGATGCTTGCCGAGCGCGATCCCGAGATGGCCCGACGGCTCAAGCCCGGGGATCGCCAGCGCATTGCACGCGCCCTCGAAGTGAGCGAGGCGACGGGCTGCTCGCTCAGCCAGTGGCAGGGCGTCCGGGGCGTCCCGGTGCTGGCGCCAGCGGACTGGGTCGGCATCGTTATCATGCCGCCGCGCGAGGACCTCTATCGACGCACGGATGCGCGCTTTGACGCCATGGTCGAGGCCGGCGCCCTCGAGGAGGTGGCGACGCTCTGCCGTCTGCAGGTCGCGCCGGACATGCCGGCGCTGCGCGCCATCGGCGTTCGCCCGTTGCGGTCGTACCTCGAAGGGGACGCGGACCTGCCGGCGGCCATCGAAGCCGGCAAGCGCGAGACCCGCCGCTACGTCAAGCGGCAGGTCACGTGGCTTAAGGGACATTTTAAGTCTTGGAACTGGATCGTCGAGCACAATTATTGCAAAATACAATCCAGCTTCATGCAATTAATTGACGGTTAGGGATGTTGCGTGCATCTCCTGTCGTCGCGCGGGGGTGCGTTCCTCCCGCGCCTTATGCGACAGGAGACCTGCGATGGCACACCAGATGACGGGTGCGGAGATGGTTGTGCGCGCCCTCGCCGATCAGGGTGTGGAGCACGTGTTCGGCTATCCAGGCGGCGCCGTTCTGCCCATCTACGACGAGCTTTTCCAGCAGGAGAAGGTGAAGCACATCCTCGTTCGCCAGGAGGGTGGCGCGGTGCATGCCGCCGAAGGCTATGCGCGATCGACCGGCAAGGTCGGGGTCGTGCTCGTTACATCGGGGCCCGGCGCGACCAATGCGGTGACGGGATTGACCGACGCTCTCATGGACTCGATCCCGGTGGTGGTGCTGACAGGCCAGGTTCCCACGCATCTCATCGGCAACGACGCCTTCCAGGAATGCGATACCGTCGGAATTACGCGGCCGTGCACAAAGCACAACTGGCTGGTCAAGAGCGTCAACGATCTCGCACGCATCCTGCATGAGGCCTTCTACATCGCCCGAAGCGGCAGGCCGGGGCCGGTCGTCGTCGACATCCCCAAGGATGTGCAGTTCGCGACCGGCACCTATGTCGCCCCAGGCAATGCAGTCGTCTCCCATAAGAGCTACCGGCCGAAGCTCAAGGGCGACCAGCCGGCGCTGCAGAAGGCCGTCGAAATCATGGCGGGGGCGAAGCGGCCCGTGTTCTACACCGGCGGCGGCGTCATCAACTCGGGACCCAAGGCGAGCCAGCTCCTGCGCGAGCTTGTGAAGCTCACAGGCTTTCCAATCACGTCGACGCTGATGGGTCTCGGTGCCTATCCGGCATCCGACAAGCAATGGCTCGGGATGCTTGGCATGCACGGCACCTATGAGGCAAACATGGCGATGCACGATTGCGACGTCATGATCAATGTCGGCGCCCGCTTCGACGACCGGATCACCGGCCGCACCGACGCCTTCTCGCCGGGCTCGACCAAGATTCACATCGACATCGATCCGTCCTCCATCAACAAGAACATCAAGGTGCATCTGCCGATCGTCGGCGACTGCGCCTATGTGCTCGAGGACCTCATCCGACTGTGGAAGGCCAAGGCCGGTCAGCCGGACAAGGCCGCGCTGAAAGGCTGGTGGCGGCAGATCGAGCAGTGGCGCGCCCGGCAGTGCCTGAAGTACCGCCAGAGCGGCGACGTGATCATGCCGCAGCGGGCGATCGAGCGCCTTTACGAACTCACCAAGGACAAGGATGCGATCATCTCGACCGAGGTCGGTCAGCATCAGATGTGGGCGGCGCAGTTCTACAAGTTCGAGCGGCCGAACCGCTGGCTCACGTCCGGCGGGCTCGGCACCATGGGCTTCGGCCTGCCCGCGGCCATCGGCGCACAGATCGCCAACCCGAAGGCGCTTTGCATCGACATCGCCGGCGATGCCTCGATCCTGATGAACATCCAGGAGTTGTCGACGGCGGTGCAGTACCGGCTGCCTGTGAAAATCTTCATCCTCAACAACCAGTACATGGGGATGGTCCGCCAGTGGCAGCAGCTCCTGCACGGCAATCGCTACTCGGAGAGCTACACCGAAGCGCTGCCGGATTTCGTCAAACTTGCGGAAGCGTACGGCGGGGTCGGGCTCAGGTGCGAGCATCCGGCGGACCTCGATGACGCCATCCGCGAGATGCTGGCCGTCAGGGACAAGCCAGCACTCCTCGATTGCCGCGTCGCCCAGCTCGCCAACTGCTTCCCGATGATCCCGTCGGGCAAGGCGCATAACGAGATGCTGATGGGCGAGGACGTCTCCGAGGAGGAAGTGGCCAAGGCGATCGGCAAGGAAGGCAAGACGCTGGTGTGACCATCATGCGGCTCTACATCGCCAACAAGCTTCATTCTTCATGGTCCATGCGGCCTTGGCTGCTGATGACGGCGCTCGGCATCCCGTTCGAGGAAACGGTGATCCCGATGTATCTTCCCGACTCCAAGGCGCGGATGCTCGACATCTCGCCCGCCGGCAAGATGCCGTGTCTCGTCGTTGCGCGAAATGAGCTGCGCGGCGGCGAATCCGCCGGCGCGGGCGATCGCGGAGCCGGGGATCTCGTGGTCTGGGAGAGCCTCGCGATCATGGAGTTCCTGCACGAGCAGTTCCCGGAAAAGCGCGTTTGGCCGCGGGAGGCCGTGGCACGGGCGCACGCTCGCTGCATCGCGAATGAGATGCACGCCGGTTTTCAGGCGCTTCGCCAGCTCTGCCCCATGAATCTCGGCAAGCGGTTCGCGCCGCGTGAGCTCTCATCCGATGCCGCCGACAACTTGCGTCGCATCGAAGGCATGTGGTCGGACTGCCGACGGCGCTTCGGGGATGGCGGCGCATTCCTGTTCGGCGCGTTCTGCGCCGCCGATGCCATGTACGCGCCGGTGGTCACGCGCCTCGACACCTATCAGGTGCCGGTCGCGACGGAGACGCGGCAATACATGAACGCGGTGCTGGCGCATCCGGCGTTCGTGAAATGGCGGCAGGAGGCGCTCGCGGAGCCCTGGGTGGTGCCGCATTACGACGAGGGCTGGACACCGGTGGAGGTGTTCCACAGGCCCGCCAACCCGATCACGTGCCATCGTCGCTGACCTCCGCGCAGCCCGAACCGATTTGACCGCGAGAACCATTCCCATGTCCCAGAAACCGACCGGGTCCGCATACTTCCTCGAAGAGAAGAACGAGGAACTCGTCTCCCATACACTGTCGATCCTGGTCGACAACGAGCCCGGCGTTCTCTCGCGCATCGCCGGGCTGTTTTCGGGGCGCGGCTACAACATCGAGAGCCTTACGGTTTCCGAAACCGAGCACGAGAAGCACCTTTCGCGTTTCACGATCGTCACCAAGGGCACGCCGATGGTGCTCGAGCAGATCAAGAACCAGCTCGAGCGCATGGTGCCGGTTCATTCGGTGGTCGATCTGACGGTGGCGGGCGATCCGCTCGAGCGCGAGCTGGCGCTGGTGAAGGTCGCCGGCAAGGGCGAGAAGCGGATTGAGGCGCTCCGGCTCGCGGAGATCTTTCGCGCCGCCGTGATCGATGCCTCGACCGAGCATTTCGTGTTCGAGATCACGGGGAGGTCCTCGAAAATCGAGCAGTTCATCGCCATCATGAAAGATCTGGGCCTCGTCGAAATCTCCCGGACGGGGATCGCCGCCATCGGTCGCGGCCCCAAGGGGCTTGCCGCCAAAGGCGGATGACGGGCGCGGATCGCAAGCGGCATAGGGTCGCCTTTCGGCAGACGACGCACCGTTGCCGGCCTCTCGTTTCTTATCCCTGATCTTTTGCCTGACGGACGCAACTGCGATGGCGTTCGCCCGCCTGACGCCGTGATTCCGTCTGATCAGAAGAACGTGAAGCCACTTGAGGCTTTCCAAGCGGTGGCTAACTTGAGGGTGAACAGCCTTCAATCCTCGCCGGAGGACATCATGCTGCAGCAAGTTCGATTGCGCCTGATCGGTCTCTTTGTGCCCGCGATGCTTTGGCTCGGCGCGAGCGGGGCGCTGGCCCAGCAGCCCGAAATTTACCAGTCGCGACGTCCGGACTATGCCGCGAATGCGCTCGCGGTCGGCGGCTACGATACGGTCGCCTATCACACCCGGAAGGAAGCGGTGCCGGGAACCCCGCAGTTCCGCGTGAGCTGGAAAGGCGCCGAGTGGCAGTTCGCTTCCAAGGAGAATCTCGATCTCTTCCTGAAGGAGCCGGAGAAGTATGCGCCGCAGTACGGCGGCTACTGCGCATTCGCGGTCGCTGGCGGCAGTACGGCGCCGGGAGATCCAAAGATTTGGGACATCGTCAACGGCAAGCTTTACCTCAATCTGTCGAGCGGAACCCAGTCGAGCTGGCGGCGCGATCCGGCCGGCATGATCCAGCGCGGCGACGCCAACTGGCCGAAGGTGCTGGGGCGCTGAGGCCGCGCGCGGCGGCGGTTTGCCGACGAAAACGGGGGAGGCGGCAGCTTGTGCGAGCGTCGCCTCTTTCTGCTTGCAGGCCCTGTTGCGAGCGGTTAGGCGTTCCTCACCGATTTCTCCATAGGTATCCTTCTCCAGCAACCCGCGCCAGCCGAAGGGGTGTCCCATGCGCGTTTACTACGATCGCGACGCCGATGTGAATCTCATCAAGAGCAAGAAAGTGGCCGTGATCGGCTACGGCAGCCAGGGTCATGCGCACGCGCAGAACATGCGCGATTCCGGCGTCAAGGACGTGGTGATCGCGCTCCGCAAGACGTCGGCGGGAGTGAAGAAGGCGCAGGACGCGGGCTTCAAGGTGATGGAGGTGGCTGAGGCGGCGAAGTGGGCCGACGTGATGATGATGTGCACGCCGGACGAGCTGCAGGCGGACATCTACAAGGATCATCTCGCCAACAACATGAAGGAGGGCGCGGCGATCATGTTCGCGCACGGCCTCAACGTGCACTTCAACCTGATCGAGCCGCGCGCCGATCTCGACGTCGGCATGGTCGCGCCGAAGGGACCTGGCCATACCGTGCGCTCCGAGTACGTGCGCGGCGGCGGCGTGCCATGTCTGCTGGCGATCCACCAGGACAGGAGCGGCAATGCGCACGACCTTTTCCTGTCCTATGCCTCGGCGATCGGCGGCGGTCGCGCCGGCATCATCGAGACGACCTTCAAGGAGGAGTGCGAGACCGACCTGTTCGGGGAGCAGGTGGTGCTCTGCGGCGGTCTCGTCGAGCTCATCCGCGCCGGCTATGAGACGCTTGTTGAGGCGGGCTACGCCCCGGAAATGGCTTACTTCGAGTGCCTGCACGAGGTGAAGCTGATCGTCGACCTCATCTACGAGGGCGGCATCGCCAACATGAACTACTCGATCTCGAACACGGCCGAGTATGGCGAGTACGTGTCCGGCCCGCGCATCATCACCGAGGCGACTCGGGCGGAGATGAAGCGCGTCCTCGCCGACATCCAGTCCGGCAAGTTCACCTCGGACTGGATCCGCGAGTGCAAGGCCGGCCAGCCGCGCTTCAAGGCGACGCGCCGCCTCAACGATGCGCATCCGATCGAGGAGGTCGGGGCAAAGCTGCGGGCGATGATGCCGTGGATCAAGGCTGGCGCGCTGGTGGACAAGAGCAAGAACTGACCTTGACTGCCGCGATGGCGCAAGGGTGCGGGGCGGGTCGGAAGGCCCGCCCCACTTGCCTGTGGAGAGGAGGTGCCTGTGGCGGCCTATCCTCGCCCCATCCCTGAGGCCGACTTCGAGGGCTGCCATGGACCGTTGTCGTATGTGGCCGAGGGCGCACAGGACGCGCGGCTTGTGACGCCGGAACCTTGAGACGGCGTATCCGGCTCTGGTCGCCCGTGCCGGTGGTGCAACTTCGAGAGAGTGCGATGTGGCGCCGCCGGACGCCAAGCGCGATCAGAGCAGCCGTGGCGGTTGGTCGGGTGCGGCGTCGAGCAGGTCTTCCTTCGCGAAGCCGGCCTGGACGATGCGCATTCTTTCGGCCGGATGGGCGCGCACGAGCGCAAAGGCCGCATCGGGCTCGCCGCGCAGCCACGTGTCGCGTGCGGCGTCGTCGGCGAGGATCACCGGCATCCGCTCGTGGTTGATGGTCGCAACAAGCGGGTTCGGCGTCGTCGTCATGAAAGCATAGACATCAAGCTCGATGACGGGTCCATCCTTCTTGACGGCCCCTTTGTAGCGGCGCCAGATGCCGGCGAAAGCGAAGAGCGGCCGCGGTTCGTCACCCTTGAGCGCGAACCAGTGCCAGGTTGCGCGTTCACCTGCGGCGCGGCCGTCGTTGGGCTCGGCAAAGGCGGTGACAGGGACGAGACAGCGACGGCGCTCGAAGCTTTCGCGCCAGAAGGGCGAGGCGCGCGCCTTGTCGTCGCGCACATTGGTCACACGGCGCGGTGCGCGACCCGGCTGCGGCAGCACGAAGCCCCAGGAGAGGGCCGCGAGCTCCAGTTCGCCGTCGCCGGCGAGACGCACAACGGGGGCGCTGTGGCCGGGGAAGATCGCAGGCTTCGGCGCGATGGCGGCGGCGCGATTGTGGCCGATGCGGAAGAGGCGCAGCATCGCCTCCCGACTGGTCGTGACAGAGTAGAGATTGCACATCCGAGGCCGTCCTCGAAGTCCTGATGCGCCGGCCGGCAACGGACCGCAAGGAAAATCGCGGGCGAGCCGCGCCGGAGCGTGGTGGGCCCGGCAGGACTCGAACCTGCAACCAAGCGGTTATGAGCCGCCGGCTCTGACCATTGAGCTACGGGCCCGGCGCCGGGCAGCGGCTCTATAGCAGAGTTGTGCCGCAAGACGAAGCTTCGCGGGCCATCTCGCGCTGGGTGCGGACCGCAAGGCCGGGAGGCGTGCCGTCCGCCGTCGGCAACGGCCCTCAGGCGCGCAAATCGATGATGGCGGCGGGTTCGATTGCCGTTGCTCCCGGCTGCAGCGCCCAGTCGCAGGCATTGCGCATCTCGCCGCTCTCTTTGGCGCGGGCAAGGGCGGCGAAGTCGATCTCGCCGATGACCAGCGCCGACGTGTTGAGGGGTCCTTCGGCAATGACGCCGGTGTCGCAGACGCCGGCTTCGGGCGGCGCATAGATGCCGGCGGCGCCGGCGTTGTGATCGATCGCCGGCGACCAGGGCGCATCGCCGACGGTCGGGGCCTGCACGGCTGCGACGGTGTTCTCGAGCGCGCGCGCCATGGCGCCGGTGCGCACCCGGAAGTAGCCGGAGATGCGCTCGGTGCAGCTTGGGATCAGAAGAAGGCGAGCGCCCGCGATGGTCTGGGCACGGGCGAGGAGCGGGAACTCGCAATCATAGCAGATGAGAACGCCGAGCCGTCCAAGCGCGGTGTCGAGGACGACGGGCGGGCTGCCGCCCGCGACGCCCCAGGCGTGCTCGAACGGGGTCATGATGCATTTTTCGAGCTTGTGGCATCGACCCTCGGGAGTGGCAAACGTCGCGGCATTGCAGACGCGACCATGGCCGTCGCGGAAGGGGCCGCTCGGTCCGAGGATGTGAAGTCCATGTGTCCGGGCCAGATGCGTGACGTGAGCATCGACCGCGTCCCGCAGTCTGGCGACAGCGTCCAAGGACGCGGCGAGATCGGCGGCAATGCTATCCTCGCAGGTTCCCGCGAGCTCCATGAGGCCATATTCGGGAAAAACCAGCAGCCGCGCGCGCTGCGCGGCCGCTTCGGCGGCCCAGCGCGCATATTTCGCCTTGACGGCCGTCAGATCGGGCAATCGCTCAAGCGGGTATTGCGCGGCGGCGACGATGACGCGGTCGGGCGGCGTGTCGGCGGCCATCTCAGAGCGCCTTCATCCAGAACTGCATCGGCTTTGCCGTCTTGGTGCGCTCGCCAATGTCCAACCATTCGAAGTGGCCGATGAGGCCCTCGATCTTGCGGTAGCCGCGCTTCATCCAGAAGGCGTCGAGGGGCACATAGTCCTTGGGCTTCAGCGGGTGGTCGTCCGGGCGCACGACGGCGCAGAACGTCGCGTGCGTATATCCGCCGAGGCGGCGCGCGTGGGCCTCGCGGTAATCGAAGAAGGCGTTGCCGATGCCCCGGCCACGATAGCTCTTCAGGAGTACCGACTCGCCGAAGTAGAAGATGCGCGCGATGTTATAACCGCGTGCCTTGAACGGCTCGGCGAACTCATCGGCGTGACCGACCATGGGCGAGGCCGTTGCTGCTCCGACGATCGTCTCGCCGTCGATGGCTGCTACGATCACGCTGCCCTCGCTCCGGGAGAACTTCTCGATGTAGGCGCGCTCGTACTCGAGCGTGCCGTCATAGAGATAGGGCCAATCGCGAAAGACGGTGATGCGCAGCCGGGCGAGGTCGGGGAGCGCACGAATCAGGTCTTCCCCGACCAGGGGCTCGACGCGGATCGTCATGTGGCCTCTCCGGTCACCTGCATGAGCCAATCGGTCAAATTGTAGTAGGTCGTCACGCGGTTGATGAGGCCGTTTCGGATCGCGAAGAACGTGCCGGCCGGCAGCACGTAGGTCTGGCCGGTTGCGGGCGGCAGGCCTTCGTCCGTCGCGAGATAGGTGCCGTGCACGTTGAACTCGGCGGCCGCGCGAGCGCCGTCGTCTGTCGCCATGATGACGATGTCCTCGAGCCTCTCCGAGTAACATCGGCTCATGTGCGCGCAGAACGCCCGGAACGCCTCCTTGCCATGCCGACGGACCCCTTGATTGACGTCGTGGATCACGTCGTCGGCGAGACAGGCGAGCATCCCGTCCGTGTCGGCCCTGTTGAAGGCTTCGTAATAGCGACGGATCAGCATCTCGCTCTCAGGTCGTGCCATGCTCTCGTCTGCCCCGGATCAGGTTCACGCTGCCCTTTCGTTGGCATAGCCAGGGACTTTTGAACAGGGCCGTCCGCGGCCAGGGCGGAGGGATTGGCAGGGGACAATTGCAAGCTGGCTCCGGGCGACGATAGATAGCGCCATGAGCGACACGCGATCCGAGTCCCGCCCCGAGGCCGCGCGCACCACCGGCGCCTACATCTATGAGCGCCTGGAAGCGATGCTGCTCACGCCCGTCCGCTCCATGCGCTGGGCCTATTTGCCGCTCCTGATGGTCTATTTCGCCTATGGGGCGACCGGGCTCATCGCCATAGCGCAGACATTCTGGGTCAAAAAGGCGCTGACGCTGACCCCGGCGGAGCTTGCCTCAATCGCGGTCTGGCTCAACATTCCGTGGACCGTGAAAATGGTGTTTGGCGAACTCGTCGACACCGTGTCCGTATTCGGGTCGCGCCGGCGGGGCTATGTGCTCATCGGCGGCGGCCTCGTTGCGGCGGGAATGCTGCTGCTCGCCTCGGCGGCGGGAGGGTGGCTGCCGGGCATCCCGCCCGCCGTGCTCTATGTCGCAGCCTCGCTCATCATGGTGGTCGGTCTCGTCGTGCAGGATGTGGTCGCAGACGCGATGAGCACGGAGGTGGTCGCGCGTCACGACGCCTCTGGGGCGCCGCGACCCAAGGCGGAGGTCGACCGGGAGCTCGGCATGGTGCAGGTCCTGGGCCGCCTTGCCCTCTCGCTCGGGGCCTTCATTACCGCAGGCCTCGGAGGTTGGCTGGCGGCGATGTTCAGCTATTCGACCGTATTCCTCATCGGGCTTGTGGTGCCCGCGATCTCGGTCACCGGCGCGCTCATGGTGCGGCTCGAGACGCCGGAGCGGCGCGCCATCGACTGGAAGATCCTAGGCGGGGGGATTGCGTTCGGCGCCTTTGTGCTGGCGGTGGGGCTCGGGCAAGTTCCTTTCGGCCCCGAACTCGTCTTCGCCGTTTCGATGAGCGTCGTGGTGTGGATGTTGCACCGAGTGGCGGCGAGCACCGAACCCGAGACGCGCATCAAGATCGCCATCGCCGCGATCATCATTTTTCTTTTCCGCTCGGCGCCCTCGGCAGGGCAGGGCTATAGCTGGTTCACCATCGACGTGCTCGGCTTCGACGAGGCCTTTCTCGGGACGCTGGCGCAGATCGGAGCCGCCCTCGCCCTGGTGGCCGCCTGGCTCATGTCGGATGCAATCACGCGGCAGCCGGTGACGCGCGTATTGCTCTGGCTCGTCATCGCGGGCTTCTTCATTTCCCTGCCTGGCTTCGGCCTGACGCTCGGGCTTCATCGGTGGACCGAAGCCGTCCTCGGGTTCGGGGCGCGCTCGATCGCGATCGTCGATGCGGCGGTCGCCTCGCCGCTCGTCCAGATCAGCATGATCCCGATGCTGACCCTGATCGCCATTCACGCGCCGCCCGGCCACCGCGCCATCTGGTTTGCACTGATGGCCTCGCTGATGAACCTGGCGCTCTCGGCCGGTGAGCTGCAAACCAAATACTTGAATCTGCTGCTGCCGGTGGATCGCGGCCAATACGCCAATCTGCCGGCTCTCTATGCGCTGGCGCTCGGCATCGGTACGCTCGTGCCCCTCGTGGCTATTCTGGTGCTTGGGAAACGGTTGCGGTGAAGAGGGCTGCCGTGCCGGCCGTTTGACAGGGGCCTCTCTCAATGGAAGCCTTGCCGTCATCCCGCATGTGACCGTGGAGAGCCCCGATGCCTGCGACAACACCCTTCCTCAAAGGTGAGGACAAGCTTGCCCCGCTCGCTTCACGCTACGTCGACGTGGCGGCGCTCCCCTGGCAGGAGACGCGCTTTCCGGGCGTCAAGATGAAGGTGTTGCTCGAGGACAAGGAGAGCGGCCTCGTCACCGGGCTTTTCCGTTTCGAGCCGGGTGCGAGGCTTCCCTATCACGAACATGTGGAGATCGAGCAGTCTTGGGTGCTCGAGGGGTCGCTTGCGGACGAGGAGGGGGAGGCGACCGCCGGCAACTTTGTGTGGCGCCCCGCCGGCAACCGGCACGACGCCTGGTCACCGAAGGGATGCCTTGTGCTCAGCGTCTTCCTCAAGCCAAACAAGTTCATGGACAAGAACTCGACCGGCTGGGACACGAAGGGTAGCGGCACCTGAGGCCGGTCACTTTTCCTTGCGAACGCCTTTGAAGGGCTTTTTGTCGGACGTCTTGGTGTCGAGGAACTTGCCGGTCGTTGCGTCGCGCTTGGTGTAGAGCCCCGTTTTCGGGTTCTTGACTTGGCTTCGCGCCTTGACGGCGCCGGCGCGCTTGCCGTCTCCGGCTTCCTTGTTCTTGGCCATGGTCTTCTCCGTGCTGTGACGAACGTGCAAGCCTAGGCCGATTCTTGGCTGGCCGCGTCCAGGGTCGCGCAATTTTCCGGTGAATTAAGGGCATTTGGGGAGCTTCAGGTGCGCGGGGCCGCGTCCTGCGCTAGGGGATGGGCATGGCCCGCATCACTCATCTCTTCACAAGCTTGATCTATCGCGCAGAGCTCGCCGCACGGGTTTCCTCTCTCGTCGGCGACGTTCGTGCGGCCGCCCTCGCCATCGCCGCCGAGGACCGGGCCGGACAGGCATGGTCGCGCGCGCAGGGGTATCGCGGTTACACGTCCTACGCGTCACTGAACGACTTGCCGAGGCGCTCGCCCGAGATGGCCGATCTCGCACGGCATCTCGACGGGCATGTCCGGCGCTTTGCCGGCGAGCTCGACCTCGATCTCGGGCGCCGCCGCCTGCAGCTCGACAGTCTGTGGATCAACATTCTCGAGCCCGGCGGGCATCACGCCGCCCACATCCATCCGAACGCGGTGGTGAGCGGCACCTTCTACGTCGATGTGCCGAGAGGAGCGAGCGCGATCCGCTTCGAGGACCCGAGGCTGGCGCTGATGATGGCGGCGCCGCCACGCAAAGCGAGCGCGCGCCGCCGGAACCGGACGTTCGTCGAAGTCGCGCCAAAGCCCGGGACGCTGCTGCTTTGGGAAAGCTGGCTGCGGCACGAGGTGCTCGAGAACCGTGCGCGGCGGGCGCGGGTGTCAGTGAGCTTCAACTTTCGCTGGGAATGAGGCGGCGGGCTTCGGCGAGGCAGAGGACAAAGCCGCGCAGATCGGTCATGCGTTCGCCGGGTGCGGCCTCGACGCGGACAAGGCGGCTGCCGCTGGCTTGGATGGCGATCTCGATCATCAGGTTGTCGGCAAGATCGAAGTCTTCGATGTCGATGTTGGGACCATCGCAATCGGCCGGGTGCGGAGAGAGCGCCCGATATGTTCGAGCCCGACGGGCATAGTCGTCCGGCACGTTGGTGTAGCCGAGCACGGGCCGGCCGAGCGCGCGCATGAATCCAACCTCGAAAGCTGTGCCGGCGTCCGCGGAAACGCCGCGAAAAGGCGTCAGATTGGCGACGAGCAGATCGCAGGAGCGGATCAGCGCCTCGTTCGACGCCGAGATGCGGCGTGCCTGCTCGAATTTTGTGAGGCCTGCGAGCGCGATCTGGGCATCGAGCGGAAAGACGCCAACAAAGCCGTGGGCCCGGCAGAGCGCCTCCTTGCGTGCGCCTGCCGCTCGCGCGTCGGGGAGAAACACCTCGGGGCCGGCAAGGTAGATGCGTGGCGGTTTTGGCATCGGCGTTTCCTCGCAGGGCCTTTCGAGCGGCGCTCAGATCGCGATCGAATGAGCGCAATCGGTTCGAATTGTTGCCACTTTCTGGCGGTCATGGTCGATGGGCAGATCGTATCGAGTCGGCCGGGCAGGCAGCAAACGGCGAGCCCTTGCGCATTGCAAGGCGTGAAGCGTTCGCCGAACATGCGCCGACCCGGGGGCGGGGGCTTCCATCAGTTCCGTGCGTGCACCGGGGCCACGTGTGCTCCAGCTGTCAAACCATGGATCGAAGGGACCTCGCCATGGAACCGAACATTATTGTCATGATCACGCTCTTGTCGCTTCCGAACGGTGAAAGCGGCGTGCACGTCAAGCCGTTCGAAACCCCGGCAGCCTGCGCGGAGGCGGCGCATATCGAGGCGACCGATCCGTTCGTTGCGCACGTCGAATGCTCCGAGCTCTTCGACGGCAATCTGACGCTCCATTTCCGACGCGGCGACGGCAAGCCGGCGAGCACGCTTCCGGGCAAGGCGCAAAGCTGAGGGAGGCGGACATGAGCATCGAAATGAGCGGGGGGCGGGACAGAGCAACTCCGGTCGCGGTCGCCTACGATCTGATGCGCGACATCCTTTTCGAGGATCCCCGGCGCCCGCTTCCGGACAGTCCGGAGTTTCGCGCTTATGTTCTCGACCTCTACGCGGAATGCCTGGCGGCGGCGCGCGGCAGACGCCGCATGCGCCCCCGCTCCAGCGCCCTGGCGGGGGTGGCGGAGCGAGAGGACCTGCCGGGGAGGCGGGCTTGCGCGGGAGGGGCGGCGCCGACGGATTGAGGCAGGGCAGGCCGTTGGGGGCTCTGGCGCGCGGTGTTACGGGCGTTTTGCGGGCGTCGTCGTCAGGCTGTATGGTCTCGCAGCCCGACGAGAGCTGCCAACGGAGAGGGGTCTGATGTTCTACGATACCGACGCCAACAAGCACGGCATGAAGCACGATCCCTTCAAGGCGCTCGTTGTGCCGAGGCCGATCGGCTGGATCTCGACCATCAGCAACGAGGGTGTTGTGAACATTGCGCCCTACAGCTTTTTCAACGCGATGGGGGAGAAGCCGCATTACGTGGCTTTCAGCTCGGCGGGCCTCAAGGACAGCCTGCGGAACATCCGGCAGAACGGCGAGTTCGTGTGCTCGCTGGCCAATTGGGACCTGCGGTATGAGATGAACACCACCTCTGCAGCGGTCCCCTACGGCGTCGACGAGTTCCCGCTTGCAGGTCTGACGGCAGCCGCTTCCCAGCTCGTACGACCGCCGCGGGTCAAGGAGGCTCCGGCCGCATTCGAGTGCCGGCTGTGGCAGGTGATCGATCTGCCAGGGGTGAAGGAGGGCAGCCAAAGCACGTATTCGGTCATCATTGGACGTGTCGTCGGCATCTATATCGACGACAAGTACGTGAAGGACGGCCGGGTCGACACGGGCGCCATGCGGCCGATCGCGCGGCTCGGCTACATGGACTATGGGGTCATCAATCCGGAGAACGTGTTCACCATCAACCGGCCGGAGGTGAGTCCCGACGGCAAGATCGTGAACGCCCGGCCAGAGGGAGGCTGGGACGGCCAGTACCGCTGATGCCTGAGCGGCGCGGGCAGCTGAGGACGAGACATGCAGAGCGACGGTGGCACGACACAGTCATCGCGCCGCTGGGTGCGGGCCTGGGATGTGCCGACGCGGCTCTTCCACTGGGCGCTGGTCGTGCTGGTTGGGCTCGCCTATCTGTCGCGCAAGTGGGACACCGGCTCGCTCACCTGGCACAAGTGGAATGGGTATGCGGTCCTCGTTCTCATCGTCTGGCGCGTGCTCTGGGGGTTCGTTGGGTCTTCGACGGCGCGGTTCCGCTCGTTCCTCTACGGGCCTTGGACGGCGGCTGTCTATGGTCTCGATTTCCTCCGCCGGCGGCCGCGGCGCTTCCTCGGGCACAACCCGCTCGGTGGGATGGTGGTGATCGTGATGCTGTCGCTCGTCGGGGCGATGGGCGTGCTCGGCCTCATGTCCTACGACGACCACACGGCGCTCGCCGGCGGGCCGCTTGCGGGCAAGGTGTCCGACGAGACCTGGGCGACGGCGACGAAGTGGCACATTCGGCTGTTCGACATCCTTCTCATTGCGATCGGCCTCCATGTCGCGGCGAACCTGCTCTACCTCGTCTGGAAGCGGGAGAACCTGATCGCTGCCATGCTCAGTGGACGCAAGCCTGCCGCGGACTTCGAGGATGAGGCGGAGGCGCAGATCGCGACGTCCGGCCGGGCCGTTGTGTGCCTGATCGCGGCGGTGGGCATCGTCTTCGGCGGCATCGTGGCGTTTGGCGGCCGGGTGTTCTGATGCCGGCCGGTCGCCGCGCGCGCCAGCGACATGCGACAGCCACAATATCGGAACTGAGTGCCTTTCGCACGGTGGGTTGTTGCGAAGGCCGCGAGCAGTTCAGGCTTGAGGCGCCGGGTGCGGGCGGCGAGGAAGAGCAAGGGTCGATGGCGTGATGTTGCGAGTTCGCTATCGGGACAGACGGGAGCCGCCAACCCGTGTGTGCCGTCCGGGTCTGCGAGGGATGTGTGCCGCAATCATGGCTTGGGTGGGGCTGGCCACAGCGGCAGCAGCACAGGCGCCAAGCCTTCGGTCTGTCGGCTCGGCGCCGGAGAGCGCCTCTTCCCTGACTGCGGATAGGCGGGATCTGATGACGCCCGCCGATCCGGTCGCCGCAAAGGCGTTCGCAGTGCTCGAGACGCATTGTGCCCGCTGTCATCAGGGCAGGCCGGGCGCGCGCGGCGCGCCCGCAGCGAGTTTCGGCCGCATCCTCCACCTGGAGGCGCTGGCGCGGGACCCTGCCTTTGTCGTGCCCGGCAACCCGGACGCCTCGCGCCTCTACACCTACATTCTGCGTCGCCTGATGCCGCTTGACGTCTTCCAGGAACGGGCGAAGCGGGCAGAACCGAGCGGCGACGACCTGCAGGCTCTCAGGGCGTGGATCGCCGGATTGCCCCGGTCCGAGGCATGCGCCGACCGGGGATTGCTGGCGCCGGAGGAAATTGTTGCCGCCCTTGCGAGCGCGGCGGACGCCGCAGGTCAACAGGCCTTGCGGTTGCGCTTTCTTTCGATCGCCCATCTCTACAACGCGTGTCAAAGCGAGGACGATCTTCAGCTGTCGCGGCAGGCGCTCGCGGCGCTGGTCAAAGCCATGCAAACTACCTCTGGCGCAGTCGAGCTCGTTCCGCTCGATCGGAATGCGACCCTCTTCAAGATTGATCTCGATCAGTTGGGCTGGGGGGCAGAGGAGTGGGAGCGCATGGTGGCACCATCGCCGAACCCGGCCGGCCGGCTTCTCCATCTGCCGAAGGAGCTCAAGCAGCGGTTCGGGAGCGGCACGCCCGTGGTCAAGGCGGACTGGTTTGCCCATCACGCTGTGCGCGAGCGGGGGCAGGTTACTCCCGCCGACGATCGCGACGCCAATTCCGCCGCGAGCGGCGCGGGGATGCGGCCGGCGGATATCGGCTCGGGGCCCACCCTCGACGGTGTCGGCCCGCTTGCCGCCCTCGCGAGGCTCCATCGGCGCCCGCTGTCGTGGCGCGAGCTGGCGGGCGAGCTGATGGTCACCAAGCCCGCGCTCGAGGCGCTCGGCGCGAGCCAGGAGCACGGAGAACTCGTGCGCCGCGCCCTGCACGGCATCGTGATGCGCGCCGAGGTCGACGCCGGAATTCCGTCTCTGCTCGCGGCGCTCGGGATGCCTCGGGTTGCAGGCTCTGGAGCTGCAATCCCATCCACTGCTGCGGAGTCGGAAGGTGGCGTCCTCGCCGTCGCAAGGGGCGCGCCCCGCATTGAAATCGCAGCCGACAAGGCGGTCTATGCCAAGGGCGATCTGCTCACGCTCACCGTCCGGACGAGTCGCGACTGCCATCTCACGCTCGTCTCGATCGACCGGCGAGGACGCGGGACCGTGCTTTACCCTAACGACTTCGAGCCGGACGGCCACCTGACAGCTGGCCAGACGCTCACTCTGCCCGGTGCTTCCGCTGGCTATGCATTCCGACTGAGAGAGGCTGGCCGCGAGACGATTGTCGCGATCTGCAACCCGTCCGGTCCGGGCGTCGATGGTATCCGGCACGATTTCGAGCGGCAGCGGTTCACCGACCTTGGAGACTACGGAACATTTCTCGCGCAGGCTTTCGATGCCGAACGCGGCGAACGGCAACCCGGTCGCAAAGGAGGACAGGGACCGCTGCAGAGGGAGAGAGGGCGGCGTCAGGCCCGCGAGCCAGCCTCTCCGGTCGAGGCGCGCTCCAGGCCCGAGATCATTGCGCGGGAAGCGATCAGCTTCGAGGTGCGCTGAGACGCCCCACGCCCAAGCGGCCGGCGCGGTCCGGCGTTGGTCGACAGCGCGCTTGGCAAGGGCTAGAGCGTTTTCCGGTTGATGTGAATCGGATTGGCCACGGGGGATTCCCTGAGGCTCGCAAATCAGATTCGGTCGTCCGTGCATCACGGCACGGAGGATGGCATGGCGAAGGGCTATTCGAAAGACCTGCGAGATCGTGCGGTCGCGTTGGTTGAAGGCGGCGACAGCCGACGGGAGGCCGCTTCTATCCTCGGCTTTGCACCCTCGACCGCCGTCCGCTGGCTCGAACGCTGGACGACAACGGGAAGCGTCGAGGCAAAGCCCGGCACCGGTCACAGTCGTTCGCCGTTGAAGGTGCACGAGGCGTGGCTGCTCGATCTTGTCGCGCGCGAGCCGGACCTGACGCTCGAGGAAATCCGCGATCTTCTGAAGCGAGAGAAGAAGCTGAAGTGCGCCGTCAGCTCGGTCTGGCGGTTCTACGATCGCCACGGCATCACGTTCAAAAAAAGTCCTGCACGCGGCCGAGCAGGATCGGCCTGATGTGGCTGCGGCCCGTGCGAGCTTGAAGGCCGAGCAACCCGAGCTCGCGGCGCGGCGGCTCGTGTTCATCGACGAAACCGCCGTCACCACGAAGATGACACGGCTCCACGGGCGCGCACCGATCGGCGAGCGTCTCGTCGCGAAAGTTCCTCATGGTCACTGGAAAACGCTGACGATCGTCGCCGCTTTGCGCGTCGATGGCATCACGGCGCCCTACGTGATCGACGGCGCGATGGATGGATCGGCATTCCTCGCTTACGTCGAGCAGGTGCTCGTGCCGACCCTGAGCAAGGGCGACATCGTCTTCATGGACAACGTGCGTACCCACAAGGTGCTCGGCGTCGCCGAGGCGATTGCGACGGCGGGTGCGACGCTGCGCTACCTGCCGGCTTACTCACCCGATCTCAACCCGATCGAGAACGCCTACTCCAAGCTGAAGGCATTGATGCGTAAGGGCGGCGCGCGCACCGTGCAAACCCTCACAAAGCTGGTCGGCCGAAGCATCAAAGCCTTTACGCCATCCGACTGCCGTGGCTACTTCAGCCACGCGGGCTACAACGCGTGATCCACATCAGGTGGAATCTGCTCTAAGACCTCAAAAATGCAGAAGACAGCTACGAGCCAAGCCGGGCGATCAGAACCTTCACGCGACGGGCCGGACCGCCGGCGACCCTGGTGGCGGCTCGATGCCTCGCAGTTGCGCGCCATCCGGGCGCTTGCACCCTATATCTGGCCGCATGACCGGCCGGACCTGAAGCGCATTGTCGCCCTCTCACTCGTGCTGATGGTGGCAGCGAAGCTCGTAACGGTGAGCATTCCCTATACCTTTAAATGGGCCACCGACGCCCTGGTCGCGGCTTCCGGCGGCAAGGTTCCCGAGGCGGCGACCGTCGGCTGGCTGATCGGCGCACCGGTGCTTGCGACACTCGTCTACGGTCTGTCGCGGATCGCCATGGTGCTGCTCACGCAGGCCCGGGAAGGCATGTTCGCAAGAGTGGCGATGCATGCCGTGCGCAAGCTTGCGCTGGCCACGTTTGAGCACATGCACCGCCTTTCGCTCCGCTTTCACCTCGAGCGCAAGACCGGAGGTCTCACGCGCGTTCTCGAGCGCGGCCGCACCGGCATCGAGAACATCACGCGCATGACGCTGATGACGCTCATTCCAACCATTCTCGAGTTTGTGCTGGTGATGGGGGTCCTCGCCGTCGAGTTCGACTGGCGCTATGTGCTCGTCGTCCTCGCGATGATCGTTGGCTACCTCTATTTCACCATCCGCGCCACCGAGTGGCGTGTGCAGATCCGCCGCTCGATGAACGAGAGCGACACCGACGCCAACACCAAGGCAGTCGACAGCCTGCTCAACTATGAGACCGTGAAATACTTCGGTGCGGAGGCGCGGGAGGCGGCGCGCTACGACCGTTCGATGGAGCGGTTCGAGGCGGCGTCGGTCAAGACCTATACCTCGCTTGCGATCCTCAACACCGGGCAGGCGGTCATTTTCACGATCGCGATGACGCTGTGCATGGTTATGGCGGCCAGCTCGGTGATCAAGGGGGAGAGCAGCGTCGGCCAGTTCATCATGGTCAATGCGCTGCTTCTGCAGCTCTTCATTCCCCTGAACTTCATGGGAATGGTCTATCGCGAGATCAAGCAGGGCATCACCGACATCGAACGGATGATGGATATCCTGGACCAGAAACCGGAGGTGGCCGACAAACCGGGAGCGCGACCGCTCGCGGTCAAAGGCGGCGCGGTGCGCTTCGACAACGTGCGCTTTCATTACGATCCCGACAGGCCGATTCTCGAGGGTCTCTCCTTCGAGGTGCCGGCGGGAAAGATGGTTGCGATTGTCGGCCCATCGGGGGCTGGCAAGTCGACGATCAGCCGCATCCTGCTGCGCTTCTACGACGTCGCCGGAGGCGCGGTCACGATCGACGGGCAGGATATCCGAGACGTCACGCAGGTGTCCCTGCGCGCGGCGATCGGCGTCGTGCCGCAGGACACCGTCCTCTTCAACGATACGATCCTTTACAACATCCGCTACGGGCGGCCCGATGCAACCGACGCGGAGATCGAGGAAGCGGCGCGCCTCGCTCAGATCGACACCTTCATCAGGACGCTGCCGGACGGCTATAACACCATGGTGGGAGAGCGCGGTCTCAAGCTTTCGGGCGGCGAGAAGCAACGCGTCGCCATTGCCCGAACCATCCTCAAGAGCCCGCCGATCCTGATGCTCGACGAGGCGACAAGCGCGCTCGACAGTCATACCGAGAAGGAGATCCAGGACGCGCTCGACCGGGTGGCGAAGAATCGCACCACGCTCGTCATCGCCCACCGGCTGTCGACGATCGTCGCCGCCGACAGCATCCTCGTCCTCGATAAGGGCCGGCTCGTCGAGCAGGGCACGCACGGCGAACTTATGGCGAAGGGGGGCCTCTACGCATCGCTCTGGAACCGGCAGCGGCAGGCCGAGGCGGCGCGCGAGAGCCTCGCCAAGGCGCTCGAGGAGGAAAAGCGGCTCGAGGGCGAGAAGATCACGGCCGGCCGCATCGCCAGCGGGTAGACCCTGCCAGCGGGCGGACGCACCACAGCCGCCGATGGGCTATCGCAGCGTCAGGCCGGTGATGCCAACGGCGACGTTGAGGCCGGCTTGACCTTGCACGCTCAAGGGTTGCAGGACGATGGAATCGTCGCTGCCGCCGACGAGCGCGTTCGCGCCAACGCCGAGTGCGACGGTGGCCTCGGCCGACAACCCGCCGTAGGATCCGGCGAGCACGCCCGGGCCCAGCGATGAACTCGAGCCGAGCACGGTCCAGACGATCGTGCTTTGCGTCGTGAAGCCGATGTCGAGGCCGATCTTGGTGATGCGGCCCTCGTACCGTTGCGGCGCCCCTTGCCCGGCCGGGACGAACGTGCACGTGAGCGTCTCCTGCGAGCCGACGATCAGCCCGACGCTGCCGGCGCCCTGGCACGTCAAGGTGCCGGCGACGACCTTTGCAGCCTGCTGTGCAGCCGCTTCCGGCGGTCTGAGCCCGCCGAGCGCCATAGTCGTCGAAAGGGCGATGCAACCCGTGGCAAGGGCGCGCACAGCTCGTGTCATGAACCGTTTCCTTTCCGCTTTTTGTCGACTCACCCGGCACCACGAGAGCACAGGAATGCGGCGCCTCGAAGGGGCCGTACTCGTCGGCTGGCCGTGGCAAACGGAAGCGGGGCGGACGAGGCCATCCGCCTTAACCGAATGATCGCGCTGCTGCGGTAAGTTTCCGGCCATGACAGGGGAGCAACCGACGCCCGCCCGTTTCTTGCTCGAGGTGCCTTTCGCGGCCGTGGAGCGGGCTCTGCTCTTCCTCGCCGGACTGTTCTGCATCGTCGTGTCGGCCTGGGATCTCGGCCGAGCCCTCTGGCCAATCGGCTGGTGGACAATGCTTTTCTTGCTGATCCTGGCCGGGACATGGGCAGTTGGGTTCGCATTCATGGTCGCCGCGGTCACCGGTGATGCCGCGCGCTGGGAGATCGGTCCGGACGGTGTCCTGACGGTCGCTCGGCGGTCCCTTCTCCGCGAGCGCCGCGACCGGGTTCGCGCCGTGGACGTCGCGCGAACCGAAATCCGGACCATTACCTGGGACAGCCGGGCGGACAGCTATTCGGTGGTCTTGCACCTCAAGAGCGGGGAGCGCCTCGAGACCTCGGACCGCACCACGATGGCCGCGGCACAGGCCCTCGCGACGGGGCTTCGCCGAGGCCTCGGGCTCGACTGACCCGTAATCCGGCTTGTCGATAGTTGGCGTGGCCGAGCTTTACGGCGGGCGCGGTCCTCTCTATAGCGCCGCCATGAGTGGTGCGCTCGACAACGGCTCGTCGCCCAGACCGCGCGGGGGACTGCGTAAGACCGCGGTTCGCGCCGGTAAAGCCGCGCGCACCGCAATTGCCGTGATCCGCACCGCGCGGTTCATCGCGTGGCGGGCGCTCGAGGTGGCGCTCGCCCTTATTTTCATCTTCGAGGAGTGGGGCTGGAAGCCGCTCTCCGAGGCGCTGGCGCAACTCGCGCGGCTGAGGCCCATCGCGGCGCTTGAAGGGTTGGTGATGCGATTGCCGCCCTATCCGGCGCTTGCCGTCTTTGCGCTGCCGACGGTCTTGCTCTTCCCGCTCAAGCTCGTGGCGCTGTGGCTCATCGCGAAAGGCCAGATCGTCGCTGCGACCGTGCTCTTTGCGGGCGCCAAGGTCGCGGGAACGGCGCTGCTCGCGCGCATCTTCCAGCTGACACAGCCGGCCTTGATGCGATTGTGGTGGTTTGCGTGGACTTACAGCGTCTTCGTGCCGTGGAAAGAGGCGCTCGTCGCGCGGGTCAAGGCGACGCCGGTTTGGCAAGGCGCGAAAGCCCTGATGGCGCGCGCGAAGTCGTGGGTGCTCCCGCTGGTGCTGGCAGCGCGCGCCATGCTCGCGCGCGTGCTCGGGCGCGGCTGATCAGGGGGCGGAGTTCGGAACGCCGCACGCCTTACGAGACCACGAACTCGGCACGCGTGAAGCCCTGCAGATAGAGCAGCGCCGTCAGGTCGCCATGCGTGATGGCCGCCGCCGCCTCGGTCGCGACAACGGGCTTGGCGCGAAAAGCAACGCCGAGGCCGGCGCTGCGGATCATGTCGAGGTCGTTGGCGCCGTCGCCGACGGCCAGCGTCTGCTCCGGCTCGATGCCGCGCTCGGCGGTCAGGCGCAGGAGCGTTGCGCGCTTGGCCTCGCGTCCGAGGATCGGGCCGACGACGCTGCCGGTGAGCCTGCCGGCGCGGACGTCGAGCGTGTTCGCATGGCTTTCGTGGAAGCCGGCTGCCGCGGCCACCCGCGAGGTGAAGAAGGTGAACCCGCCGGAGACGAGGGCGGTGAATGCGCCGGCGCTTCGCATCGTGGCGACGAGTGTCCTGGCGCCTGGCGTCAGGCGCACCCGGTCCCGATAGACGGCCGCGAGCTGGTCCTCGGTGATCCCGGCAAGCAGGCGCAGGCGCTCGGCAAGTGCCGCTTCAAAGTCCAGCTCACCGCGCATGGCGCGTTCGGTGATCGCGGCAATCCGGGGCTTGAGGCCCAGTACGTCTGCCATCTCGTCAATGCACTCCTGCGCGATAATGGTTGAGTCCATGTCGGCGACGAGGAGGAGCTTGCGCCGGCCCGCGATGTCGCCGGCGACGACATTGACGTCTACGGGTTCGCCTGCGAGCCGCCTGCGGGCGGCGGTCAGAATGCGTTCTGCCACTCCGGGCTCTGCCGCAAATGTGGCGTCCCAGGCCTCGCCCGGCGACAGCCAACGCTCTTCGAGCACCGGGACTGCGGCAAGGCACGCTTCGATGCGTCCGACAAGCGAGGCCGTCAGCACGCCGGTGTCAGGCGCAGCGGTAAGAACGAGGGCATGAGGCGTCATGGCTGATCTCCGGCGCCCCGACGGCGCCGGGCTCCCTGGGGCGGGTGATATGCGCGGCACGGGGTCGCCCGCAAGCGCCTTACGGCAACGGGGGCCGCTTCACATTGCCCTTGCCGAGCTCGTGTCTTTGCCGGGGCGACGGCCTCGGCTAAATAGCGGCCTCGAAGCAGATCCATTCCAGCCTTCCGGGAGCGCCCATGACCGCCATCATCGACATCATCGGACGCGAGGTGCTCGACTCGCGTGGCAATCCGACCGTCGAGGTCGACGTCGTGCTCGAGGATGGCAGCCTGGGGCGAGCGATCGTTCCCTCCGGTGCCTCGACTGGAGCGCACGAGGCTGTGGAACTCAGGGACGGCGACAAATCGCGCTTTGGCGGCAAAGGAGTGCTCAAGGCCGTCGAGGCCGTCAACGGAGAGATTTTCGACACTCTGTCCGGCATGGACGCCGAAGATCAGCGGCGCATCGACCAGGCGATGATCGCGCTCGACGGCACGCGGAACAAGAGCCGGCTCGGAGCGAACGCCGTTCTTGGCGTTTCGCTGGCCGCCGCCAAGGCGGCCGCAGCGGCGCGCGACCTGCCGCTCTATCGCTATGTCGGCGGCACGCAAGCGCACGTGCTGCCGGTGCCGATGATGAATATCGTCAACGGGGGCGCCCACGCCGACAACCCGATCGACATCCAGGAGTTCATGATCATGCCGGTCGGGGCGGCGAGCTGCCGCGAGGCGATTCGTATGGGATCCGAGATTTTCCACACGCTCCGCAAGGCGCTCTCCGATGCCGGACACGGAACCAATGTCGGCGACGAAGGCGGCTTTGCGCCCAATCTCAGGTCGGCGGACGAGGCGCTGGGTTTCATTATGACGTCAATCGAGAGATCGGGCTACAAGCCGGGCGACGACGTCGTGATCGCGCTCGACTGCGCGGCGACCGAGTTCTACAAGGACGGCCGCTATCACCTCGAGGGCGAGGGGCGTGCGCTCGATAGCGCCGGCATGGCACGTTATCTCGCCGACCTCGTCTCGCGCTATCCGGTCATCTCCATTGAGGACGGCATGGCGGAGGACGACTGGACCGGCTGGAAGCTGCTGACCGATCTGATTGGCGGGCGCTGCCAGCTTGTGGGGGATGACCTCTTCGTCACCAATACCGAGCGCCTCGCGCGCGGGATCGCAGACGGCACCGCCAACTCCATCCTGGTCAAGGTCAACCAGATCGGGACGCTCACAGAGACGCTGGCTGCCGTCGAGATGGCGCACCGGGCCCGCTATACGGCCGTCATGTCGCATCGTTCGGGCGAGACCGAGGATGCAACCATCGCCGATCTCGCGGTTGCGACCAACTGCGGCCAGATCAAGACCGGCTCGTTGTCGCGCTCGGACCGGCTGGCCAAGTACAACCAGCTCATCCGCATCGAGGAGCAGCTCGGCGATACGGCGGCCTACGCCGGTCGAAGCGTGCTGCGGGCGGGGATGCGTCCGTCGTAAGGCCTGGCTCAGAACTCATGCCGTCTCTCTCGGAACGCCCAATGCGCGGTTGACGCAATCCGCACCCGTGCGGGCGTCGCGCCGGAGTTGATCGGCCCTTGCGGTTCGCACTGCGGCTGGAACTCGTAGCTGCAATGGCAGCACCGAGCCGTCCCTGAGCGACAGCACCGCCTGCGGGGCCCGGGTCAAGACGCTGTCCTCCTCGGACATTTCGGGGGGCGCTCTGGCGTGCGAAATCGCATCGAATGGGATGACGAGGCGGCGGCGTTCTTGCGGTGCAAAGCGTGTGACATCCACCTCCAAACGGTCGGGGTCGATGACACCCTCCTGACGGTAAGTAAGGCTCTCGAGCAGCCCGGCGCCCCAGCACCAGATTCCGGCCGCCAAGCAACCTCCCGATGCCAGACAGAAAAGCGCTGGCCCCATCAGAGGCTCGGGTTGGAAAGGACAGAGAAGCTCGAGGGCGGTGACAAGGACCCACACAGCTATGCCGCACGTCGCGATCAATGCTGCCACGCCCATCGCGAACCTGCCGGGATGAATGCGGTCAGTGATCTGTGTCTTGGCGCCGTCCTGTGCGATGCGGGTCATGGCTTGGCCTTGCTGCCGGTCATGGCGGCACAGTCTATCCGCAATGCTCGGTTGCCAGGTTGGCGGCGGAACCACCGCTCGGTTCGTGGCGGGGGTGTCGCGAACGCACCCTCCTTTTACCACGCCTTAACCCTAACCCGGCTAAGCGTCGCTCGTTTCCCGGTTGCAATCACGGCATCGGTCAGTGCAGCGTCCCCGCCGACATGATGGTCTCCTTCGACGCCGGCGCCTCAGCGCCCTGTTGCTCGTTTCGCTTGGCGTTGCGTCCTATTTCGGCCATCACGCATTGCAAGGCAGACACGGCCTCGAAGCGCGGACCAGACTGATCGAGCGTTCCCGGATGGTGGAGCGGGAGATCCGGGCGCTCGAGGCCGTGCGCGCCCGGCTCGAAGGCGAGATCCGGCTGCTGGATGAGGGGCAGCCAGATCCCGATCTGATCGATGAACTGGCGCGCACCACGCTCGGCTTCGCAAGGCCCGGCGAGCGGCTGATCGTCACGCGCGGATCGTCCACGCTAAGGGATTAACGGCGTGACGGCGAAGTCCTCTGGACCGCCATTCTGATCAGCCTTCAGGGGTGGTCACCCCGCGGGGGCTCGTGTAGTCTCGCGACTGCTACCGGCTCTCCCGGCCCAGACGCGGCAAGGTGTTCGCATCGGGCCGGAGCGAGGGCAGCGGCCGACGCCAGGGACGACAGCGACGCCCATGAACGTGATCACACTCGACACCAGCAAGCCCGTACCGGCCTTCACCCGCGAGCAGGAGCTGTTTGCCTATCGCGAGATGCTGCTCATCCGCCGGTTTGAGGAGCGGGCAGGCCAGCTCTACGGCATGGGGCTCATCGGCGGCTTCTGCCATCTCTACATCGGGCAGGAGGCGGTCGTCGTCGGCCTTCAGATGGCGGCAAAGCCTGGCGATCAGGTCATTACCACCTATCGTGACCACGGCCACATGCTGGCGACCGGCATGGATCCGAAGGGCGTCATGGCGGAACTCACCGGCCGCCGCGGGGGCTACTCGAAGGGCAAGGGCGGCTCCATGCACATGTTCTCGAAGGAGAAGAACTTCTATGGCGGCCACGGCATCGTCGGGGCGTCGGTGCCGCTCGGCGCGGGGCTGGCTTTCGCCAACAAGTATCGCGGCAACGACAATGTGTGCTGGTGCTATTTCGGTGACGGTGCCGCAAACCAGGGACAGGTCTACGAAACGTTCAATATGGCCAAGCTCTGGCATTTGCCGGTGATCTTCGTGATCGAGAACAACCGCTACGCCATGGGGACGGCCATCGAGCGCGCGGCAGCGACCACCAATTTCGCCATGCGCGGGCTCTCATTTGACATTCCTGGCGAGCAGGTGGACGGAATGGACGTGCGCGCCTGCAAGGCAGCCGGCGATAAGGTTGCGGCCTATGCACGGGCGGGCAACGGCCCCTACATCCTGGAGATGCTCACCTACCGGTATCGCGGCCATTCCATGTCGGACCCCGCGAAGTACCGCACGCGCGAGGAGGTGGACCGCGTTCGCGAACAGCAGGATCCGATCGAGCGCGTGCGGAAGAGGCTGGTCGACGGGCGCATGGCGAGCGAGGACGAGCTCAAGGCCATCGACGCCGAGATCCGCCAGATCGTATCGGCCGCCGCCGAATTCGCACAGAACGACCCTGAACCCGATCCAAGCGAACTTTATACCGATGTTCTCATCGAGGCGTGAGCGGGATCATCAGGCGAGGGTCAAGCGGCGAAGACGGTGAGCATGTCGGATAACACCAAGTGCCTGGCCACGCATTCCGCCCGAGAAACGGCGCCGCCTCATCCGGTGGTGGCCTTCCCTTGCGATTCTCTTGTTTCCGGTGCGGATGCGCATCGGCGATGCGGCGGCGCCGCCTCCGGCGCGAGCCTGGTTCGCGCCTTGAACCGCATACTCCCAGTTTGGGAGCCCGGAGGCGTGACCGCGTGGATGGAGCCCAGCCACAGACTTGGGGCGCCCCGCAACACCTTTCATTTCAGTGCATCTGATCCCTGGCATGAGCGACTGCGGCACAATCCGCGTCCGATGGCTCATCGATGCGAAACGAGGCTTCGCCCGGGTCATCCGTTGAGGGACCAGACTACCGTCAGCGATCCGCCCTTCGGGGTGATCACGTTCACCCCTGGCCCTGTTGTGGCCGTTCGACCCACCCGCCATTGAAACGACTTCCGACGAGCAAAGATAGATGCCCATTCAGATCCTGATGCCCGCTCTGTCGCCCACCATGGAGGAGGGCAAGCTTGCCAAGTGGCTCGTCGATGTCGGCTCGCGCATCAAGCCAGGGGACATCCTGGCAGAGATCGAGACCGACAAGGCAACCATGGAGGTTGAGGCGGTCGACGAAGGGGTGATTGCCGAACTCCTCGTTCCGGCCGGCACCGAGAAAGTGAAGGTGAACACGCCGATCGCGATCGTGCGCGGGGACGGCGAGGCGGCCGGCGGACTGCCCAAATCCAACGGTGCCGGAGGGACATCCCCCGCGGTCCGAACGCAAGCGTCAGCCCAGCCGACGCCTGTGGTGGCCACGATGGGTCCTTCGCCCGTTGCCACTCCTGCCCGGCCCGAGCCGGAGTACGCGGGCGAGACCGTCATGCTCACCATGCGCGAAGCCCTGCGCGATGCCATGGCCGAGGAAATGCGCCGGGACCCCGACGTGTTCCTCATGGGCGAAGAGGTGGCGCAATACCAGGGGGCCTACAAGATCAGCCAGGGGCTGCTCGAGGAGTTCGGGCCGAAACGCGTCATCGACACTCCCATCACCGAGCAGGGATTCGCCGGCATCGGTGTCGGCGCGGCCATGGCGGGGCTTAAACCCATCGTCGAGTTCATGACCTGGAATTTCGCCATGCAGGCAATCGACCAGATCATCAATTCGGCGGCGAAGACCCTCTATATGTCCGGCGGCCAGATGGGCTCTCCGATCGTCTTTCGCGGGCCCAACGGAGCGGCGGCCCGCGTCGCGGCGCAACATTCGCAGTGCTACTCGGCCTGGTATGCGCATGTGCCGGGTCTGAAAGTGGTGGCGCCATCGAACGCGGCCGACGCCAAAGGGCTGCTCAAATCAGCGATCCGCGATCCCAATCCGGTGCTCGTCCTCGAGAACGAGATTCTCTACGGCGTCGCCGGCCCAGTGCCGAAGGTCGCCGACTGGCTTGTTCCGATCGGCAAAGCGCGGATCGCGCGAGCCGGCCAGCACTGCACGGTGGTCTCCTTCTCACGCGGAATGACCTATGCGCTTGCTGCCGCCGAGACGCTTGCCAAGGAAGGGATCGAAGTCGAGGTGATCGACCTGCGCTCGCTCAGGCCCATCGATTGGGACACGATCCTCGGCTCCATCCGAAAGACAAACCGGCTGGTTACCGTCGAGGAGGCGTGGCCCACGTGCTCGGTCGGTTCGGAAATCTGTGCGCAGGCCGCGATCCAGGCCTTCGATTATCTCGATGCGCCGCCCGCAAAAATCTCGGGCGCGGATGTGCCGATGCCCTACGCCGCGAACCTCGAGAAGCTCGCCCTGCCGTCGGCGGAGCAGGTGGTCGCCGCGGTGAAGCGCGTCTGTTACGCGTGAGTGGCGCGATGAGCGAGTCCGAGCTTCTCGAGAGGATGTTCGACGCGATCGCCGGCGTACTCGCCGTCTTCTCGATCTTCTTCACGATCGTGTCCGCTTATCTCGCGGCGCTCTATCTCTTTCTCGCGACCGCGCCACTTCTGCTGCGCGTGGTTGCGTTCGCGCTGTTGTCAATCGGCCTTGCCTTTCTTGGCGGCACGGCGGCCGTCATCCAGAAGTTGCAGGATGCTTTGTTCATCGCCTGGGGCAAGCTTCCGTCTCCGAGCCTCAATCTCGCGGTTCTGCGCAATCCAATTCCGATACCGGCGAACAGCTGGCTGCCCTTCGAACAGCAGCAGTTTGGCGTCGCCATCGGCTGGCTTGCCGCTTTTTCGGTGTATCTCGTGCTCGCCTACCTGACCTTCGTTTACCGCTGGCCGAGGGAAGGGACATGAGCATGGCCCGCTCTGCACGCGCCTCCTCTCGTCCGATCTCCGTAGCGCGCCGGGTTTCCGGTGATACGGCGCACATCCTGGTGCGGGCCGGGGAGACGGAGCTCGGCATGATCACGAGCCTTGGCAGTGGCGAGGACGACACGCTGGCCGGCGTCTTCACCCATCGGCCCGCCTACGCCGACCATGCGGAAGCCTTCCGCGCCCTCGCGGAAGCGGTTGCAACCGGCGACGCGGCGGAGATCGCGAGGCGTCGGGACGCGATGGAACGGCTCGGCATCGAGGTGTGGCATACGGCGCACGAAATGCGTATCGACAGACCTGGGACGCTGACCATCACCGGCGGGCGCGCGCGCTTCAAGCCAAACGACGCATTCTTGATGATGCGCACGGGAGGCCTTGGATGATGGCAACGCGCTACGCCTTCACGGGAAGCTGTCATTGCGGAGCCATCCGGCTCAGGCTTGAGACCACAAAGGCCGCGGACGCGCTGCAGCTGCGTTCCTGCCAGTGCGGATTTTGCACGCGGCATGGGGCGATCACCGTCTCGGACCCGGCCGGCCATGCCGTGATCGAACTCGGCGCAGTGGCCCGGACCTATGAGTTCGGCACGCGGACCGCGACCAGTCTCATCTGTAGCCGCTGCGGCGTCTATGCCGGCGCCTTTCTTCAAGAGGGCGGCAAGGCGTGGTCCATCGCCAATGTGCGCGGGCTCGCCATTGCGGCATTCGCGGGCAGGGCCGGCGAGCCGATGCGTTACGAGCACGAGACGCCCGAGGAGCGCATAGCGCGCCGCAAACAGCGCTGGACGCCGAGCGTGCTGAACTTCATGGTTTGTTAGCTGTTCCCGCCGAAGGAAGCCGAGCGCCCAATGCCGACCCAGATCCTGATGCCAGCCCTGTCGCCAACCATGGAGGAGGGCAAGCTCGCCAAGTGGCTCGTCTCCGAGGGCCAGCGAGTGAAGGCCGGCGACATCATCGCCGAGATCGAGACTGACAAGGCGACCATGGAGGTCGAAGCCGCCGACGAGGGGATTGTCGGGCAGCTGCTGGTTGCCGCCGGAACCGAGAAAGTGAAGGTCAATACGCCGATCGCGATCCTTCTCGGCGAGGGCGAGACGCCGGGGCAGGGTGCCCCGTCAAGGCCCGGTGACAAAGGTATGGCGACACCGCAGAAGCCGGCCCCCGCCACGGCGGGCGCAGGGGCTTCGCAGACGCCTCCCGCAGCCGCACAGCACACGCCATCCGCGGCGCCGACAAGCGGTCATGGATCCGGCGCTCCGCGGATCTTCATATCCCCGCTGGCGCGCCGGCTGGCCAGGGAGGCAGGCATCGAAGCCTCGATGCTGCGCGGAACCGGTCCCCATGGCAGGATCATCGCGCGTGACGTCGATGCGGCGAAGAAATCGGGCGGGGCCGTCGCAACACGGCACCCGACGCAACCCGTACAGTCCGTTGCGGTGGCGGCGGCAACGCCGAGCGCGCTGCACGTGGCGGCGATGCCCGACGAGAAGATCCTGGCGCTCTATGACAAGGCGTCCTACGAGGTCGTGCCGCACGATGGCATGCGCCGCGTCATCGCGCAGCGTCTGACCCAGTCGAAGCAGACCGTTCCGCATTTCTACATGTCGGTGGACTGTCGCCTCGACAACCTGCTGGCGGCGCGCGAGCGCATCAATGCCGCCTCGCCGAAGGATGGACCACGCGCCTACAAGCTCTCGGTCAACGACTTCGTCATCAAGGCGCTGGCGCTGGCGCTGCAGCAGGTGCCGGCGGCGAACGCGACGTGGACCGAGGCCGGGATGCTGCGTCACCGCCATTCCGATGTGGGCGTCGCGGTCGCGGTCGAAGGGGGCCTCTTCACGCCGATCATCCGCCACGCGGAACTGAAGACCCTTGGCGAGATTTCAAACGAGATGAAAGACCTTGCCGAACGCGCCCGCAAGCGTCGGCTGGCGCCGCACGAGTATCAGGGCGGCACGACGTCGATCTCAAATCTCGGAATGTTCGGCATCAAGAGTTTCGATGCCGTCATCAATCCACCGCACGCGACCATCCTTGCGGTTGGCGCCGGAGAGAAAAGGCCGATCGTTGTCGGGGACCAGATCCAGGTCGCGACCATCATGTCAGCCACGCTCTCGTGCGATCACCGCGTGGTCGACGGAGCGGTTGGCGCCGAGCTGCTCAACGCTTTTCGCGCCCTGATCGAAGACCCGGTTCGAATGCTGGTGTGAAGGGGGCGCGGCACCGGTGCCGTGCCGCTCGCGCCGACAAAGCGGAAAACCGCTGGCGCGGGACGGCACTTGCGGAGCAGGCGCGCATCCGTTGCCGCCTTGCCACAGAGGCTGTTTTTCGCCGATCCCGTCATGGCAGCGGCAATTCAGTTGGGGCTAAGTGGGTCCGGTGGCTTGTGGCCGGGGCGGGCTCAGCCGTATGAGACTGCGACCAGTGGGGAAGCAGAATATCTCGGGGATTTCGAGGGATACCGTCCATGCTCAGGAAGAAACTGCCTCTGGCGTTCGTGTCGCTCGGTCTCGCGTTGTCCATCGCGGGCTGCGCCAACGACAGCCTGTTCGGAAATTCGGGCGAAACGGCTGCTTTGCCGGCGAAGCCGGCGATCGATCCGGCGTGTGCGCCGCTCGCGGCCAAGATCGACGATCTGCGCCGCGAAGGCGTCGCCGATCGGGTGGAGCAGGCGGCAACGGGCAAGGGGGCGACGGTGAGCGTGAAGCGCGAATCGCTCGCCAAGGTGGCTGAACTCAACAAGGCCAACGCCGAATTCCAGCAGAAATGCTCTGCGTACTCGCCGGCGCCCGGCGCGGCAAAGCCAGCGACGGTCTCCTACGGCGTGGTTTCTGCGGCGCCGACGAGGACGGCGGCGGTCGCGAAGAGCCCTGCCGCGAAGCCGAAGGCCTCGCCGCCGGCCGTGTCCGATGCCGCATCGGATCAGGCCAAGAAGCCCGAATAAGCGGGGGCGGAAACGACGCGCGAAAGGGGTGCTGAACGTCGCAGGACGATGGTTCGTGCAAGGCAGCAGCGGCGGACAAATGGGGAAGCAGAGGGTGCGGGGCGGGGAGGCCGGCACGGCGTCAGATGAAGCAGGAGTTTTGAGGATGGTCCCGTTGCTTCGTATGGGGGCAGGCTTGATGGCCGCGGTCTTGCTCGTCGGGTGCGCGGCCCAAAGTGCGCCCGGGGGCGATCCGGGCGCGCGGCCTCTCCCGCCCGGGCAGACTTGCCAATCGATCCGGTCGGAACTCAACAAGCTTGATGCGCGCGGCGTCCCGGCGAAAGTAGAGGCCGTGAGCGCCGGGCGCAGGGTGTCGGCTCAGGATCGTGCCGACGCCGACCGGTACAACCAGCTCCTCAACAGCTACCTGGGTGCGCGCTGCCACGTCTGACGTCGAGGATGTGCACTCCTGCGCGACGCCCTTGGTCGCGGGCGGGAGAATGGGCTGAGACGCGAATAGGCGACGCCAGCCAAACCAGAGTTCCGCGGCGGGGACGCGCGCGCCGGCCCGGCGACCGGTACAACCTGATGGTGGCGGGAACAGCAAGCCGCTTGTGATTCCAGGCGGCAGCGGCAATAAAATGTCAGGGCTCCGGCGGCAAACCGGGGCCCTTGTCGTTGGGGATATCCCAGCGCGCTGTCAGACGGCACACATCAAGAGACGCGACAGCCCGTCGCCGCTCGGAGGCATCATGTCCGATACCAGTTTCGACATCATCGTCATCGGTGCTGGGCCGGGCGGCTATGTCGCGGCAATCCGCGCGGCGCAGCTCGGGTTCAAGACGGCGATCGTCGAACGGGAACATCTGGGCGGCATCTGTCTGAATTGGGGATGCATCCCGACGAAGGCGTTGCTGAGGTCGGCTGAGGTCTTCCACTATGCAACCCATGCCCAAAGCTACGGGCTTGTGCTGAACGGTTCGGTCACGGCCGACGCGTCGGCAATCGTCAAACGCTCGCGGGGCGTGGCAGCTCAGCTCAACGGCGGCGTCGGCTTCTTGCTGCGCAAGAACAAGGTCGCGGTGATCTGGGGCGAGGCGACGATCGACCGGCCAGGGGCGATAAGCGTTCGCGCACCGACCAAGGCGGCCGTCCAGCCGCAGGCGGCGCCTCCCAAAGGCACTCTCGGCGCCGGCAGCTATCAGGCGAAGCACATCATTGTCGCGACCGGGGCGCGGCCGCGCGTCCTGCCGGGGCTCGAGCCCGACGGGCGGCTTGTCTGGACATACTTCGAGGCCATGGTGCCGGCGGCCATCCCAAAGTCGCTGCTGGTCGTCGGGTCGGGAGCAATCGGAATCGAATTCGCCTCGTTCTACCGGACACTCGGCGCCGATGTGACGGTCGTCGAGCTTCTCCCGCAGATCCTTCCGGTTGAGGACGCCGAGATTGCCGCGCACGCTCGCAAACGGTTCGAAAAGCAGGGGATGCGCATCTTGACCGGGGCGAAAGTCGAAAGACTCGAGCGGCTGAATGACAGGGCGGTCGCGACCATCGTCGACGGCAAGGGCCAGACAACCCGGGCGGAGGTCGAGCGCGTGATCTCGGCTGTGGGCGTTGTCGGAAATGTCGAAGGGCTCGGCCTCGAGAGGCTTGGCGTCCGCAGCGAGAAGGGCACCATTGTCACGGACGGCTACGGCCGCACGAGCGTTGCCGGAATTTATGCCATCGGCGACGTCGCCGGCGCGCCGATGCTCGCGCACAAGGCGGAGCACGAGGGGGTCGTGTGCGTTGAGGCCATCAAGGGGCTGCCCGTGCATGCCCTCGACAAGTCCCGGATCCCGGGCTGCACCTATTGCCATCCGCAGATTGCGAGCGTTGGTCTCACCGAAGCCAAGGCGAAAGAGCAGGGCCGGGAGGTGCGCATCGGCCGCTTTCCTTTCCAGGGAAACGGCAAGGCGATCGCGCTCGGCGAGCCGGAGGGGTTGGTCAAGACCGTGTTCGATGCCAAAACCGGACAGCTTCTTGGCGCGCACATGGTGGGAGCCGAGGTGACGGAGCTGATCCAGGGATTTGTCGTCGCCATGAATCTCGAGACGACCGAGGAGGAGCTGATGCACGCCGTTTTCCCGCATCCGACGCTCTCCGAGACGATGCACGAGAGTGTGCTCGATGCCTTCGGCCGGGTCATCCACATCTAGAGCAGTGGCGAACGGGTGTTTGAGAAGCTCGTGCGCGGCCCGGTCGATTGGGCGCGGTGCGCGTCAGGACAGCCGGCGATAGTAGATCCGCGTGCTGCAAAGGCCTCCATGCGGCCAGAGGGCGAAGTCCGGGATCGTCCCGGCATGGACCCAGCCCAGGCGTACATACAGTCGCTCGGCCGTCTCATCCGCGGTGTCGAGCACGAGTAGCGTCTTGCCCGCCTCACGGGCGACATCCTCGGCGAGCCGCAGCATGGCCTCGGCCAGGCCGCGCCGGCGGGCGCTGCGATGCACCAGCATCTTCGAAATCTCGCCGCGGTGCGGCTGGTTCTCGCTCAAGGCCAGCACAACCTGCACCGTCCCGACGATCCGGCCGCCGATCTCGGCGACGATGAGGAGGCGCTCGCGGCGGGACACCGACTGGCGGACGCGCTGCCAGAACGCAAGCGCTTTGTCGCGCGCGAGCGGGGCCATGAAGCTCACCGAAGCGCCTCCGTCGACGCAATCGATCAGCACGTCGGCGAGCTCCGAAAGCTGGTTTTCGTCAGGAGCTTGAAGGACGTGAACACGGGGCGGGCTTGAGGGGTGGTGCATGGGGTCGAGGTTCTTCTCGGAGCGATGGGTGCGATTGACCTCGGACTTGCGCGGTTCACGGCGCAGGGGGATTTGCCACGCCTGGCGATCGATGATGCATCGACAAATTGTCGCGACTCCGGCACGCTTTCAGCAAGCCGGTGTGAAAGCCGGCAACGCGTGTGCGCGTGCACCCGACAGCAGAGGAGGGATCGAATGGACGCGACCGCAGTACTTGTGATGCTGGTCGTCGGCGCGATTGCGGGCTGGCTTGCAAGTCTCATCGTCGGCGGCGTGAAGTGGGGGCTGCTCGGCTACATCGTGGCCGGGATCCTGGGCGGCGTCGTTGGCGGCTGGCTGCTCAACGCAGCCAAGATCAACATCAATCTCGGCAATCCGTTCGTGAACAACGTCGTAACGTCCGCGATCGGCGCCATTGTCGTGATCATTCTCGCGCGTCTTCTGGCGTAGCTGAGCCGCGATCTCGCGGCCAGTCAGAGCGGAGCGATGCGGCGGCGGATGTCCCGCCAGGCCGCCGCCCGCGGGCCTCGACGGGGCGAGAGCGGTCACCGCGCCAACGCAACACATGCGGTGATGGACAGCGGCGGACACCAGGCGGCTACCGGCTGGCGGCGGATGGGGGCGTGTCCAATGCCGCGGCAAGCCGCGCGAAATCTTCGGGGCTCAATTCCTCAGCGCGGGCTGTCGGAGCAACGCCGGCCTTGTGCAAAAGCAGCTCGGGTTGCGGCAGGAGCGACTTCAGACTTTGGCGGAGCATCTTGCGACGTTGCCCGAAGGCCGCCGCCGTCACGCGCCCGAGGGTGCGGACGTCGCACTGAGGCCGGCAGATCGGGCGCGGCGTGAAACAGACGACGGCCGAAGCAATCTTGGGCTGGGGCGTGAAGGCTTCCGGTCCGAGCGTCAGGGAGATGCGCGGATCGGTTCGCCATTGTGCGATGACGGCAAGGCGGCCGTAGGGTTTGCTGCCGGGCGCGGCGACGATACGCTCTGCGACCTCGCGCTGGAACATCAGCGCCATGCGCAGCCACCAAGGCGGCCACGGCTCGCTCTCCAGCCAGCCGATGAGCAGGCGCGTCGCCACGTTATACGGCAGATTGGCGACGATGACAGCGCGTCCGGCCCGGGGGCCGAGGAGTTTCGCCCAGTCGATCGTCAGCGCGTCCTGCATGACCACCTCGAGGCGCCCGGGATAGCGGTCGCGGATCGCCGCGAGTGCCGGCTCGCAACGCGCGTCCGTCTCGATGGCGATCACCTCGGCGGCGCCTTCCAGAAGCAGCGCGCGGGTGAGACCGCCGGGGCCCGGGCCGACCTCGACGGCGGTGAGCCCCTTAAGCGGGCCCGCCAACCGGGCGATGCGGCGCGTGAGGTTGAGATCCAGGATGAAGTTCTGTCCAAGGCCTTTGCGAGCCGCAAGATTGTGCGCCGCGATCACCTCGCGCAGCGGAGGCAGTCCGTCGGGGCTTGCGCCGGCTGGCGTTTCGACGGCATCGCCCGCTTCTTCGCCGTCCGGACCGGCGGGCTCCGGCACCGACGCGGTCATACTGGCGAGCCGTCGCGGGCCGCCATGCGCGCCGCCAAGTGCAGGGCTGCGATGTAACTGGATGGATTCGCACGACCGCTTGCAGCGATGTCGAAGGCGGTGCCGTGATCCGGCGACGTGCGCACGAATGGCAATCCCAGAGTGACATTGACGCCGCTGTCGAAGGCAAGCGTCTTGATGGGGATGAGCGCCTGGTCGTGATACATGGCGAGCGCCACATCGTAGCCGGACCGCGCGGCGGCGTGAAACATCGTGTCGGCGGAAAGCGGACCGCGAATGTCGATGCCGTCCGCCGCAAGCCTTCTGATCGCAGGGGCTATGATCTCGATTTCCTCGCGCCCGAGGGTGCCGCTTTCCCCGGCATGGGGATTGAGCCCTGCCACGGCGATGCGCGGCCGCGGGAGGCCGAAGCGCTGCGCGAGATCGTGGGCGACGATGCGCGCCGTTTCGACAATGAGCTGCTCGTTGAGCGCGGCCGGCACGCGGGCGAGGGGAATGTGAATTGTCAGCGGAACGACCTTGAGCGTGTCAGAGGCGATCATCATCACCGGCACGAAGCGCCTGCCGGGTGTGTGGCGGGCGGCGAGGTCGGCCAGGAATTCGGTATGGCCCGGGTGGGGAAAGCCAGCGGCCGCAAGCGTCGCCTTGGCAATCGGACATGTGACGACGGCGCTCGCGGCGCCTCGGCTGACATCGGCCACTGCCCGCTCGATCGCCGCGATCACGGCCGGGGCGTTGGCCGGATCGGGCCGTCCAGGCCGCACGGGGACCGCAACCGGAATGTCGATGACCGGGAGGGCGCGACCCGAGGGCGGGACATCCGTCGCATCTGCGTCGACTCGCGTGATTGTCACCTCTACGCCGAGTGCCCGGGCACGCGCGGCCAGGGTGCTGGCGCAACCGTAGAGCCGGAACGGTGGGGCGGCGCCCTGGGCGTACGCGTCAAGCACGATGTCAAGGCCGATGCCCGCAGGGTCGCCCATGGTCACCGCAAGGGGAATGACGGGCGCCGGTGTCATGCCGATACCGCCTCGGAACGGTCAGTGGCTGAGCGCATCAGCGGATCTCAATCAAGGCGTCCTTGCGCAAGTCTTGCAGATGGCGCTGAGCGATGCGCTCGAACTCCTTCATCTGCAACTCATTCTCGGCGGCCTGACGCTTCTGCTCGGTGGCCTTGACGACGCGGCGGCCACAGACGGCATAGAGCTCGACGCCGGCGGCGGTGAGCGCCGCGGGAGCCATTTCGCCATCCTTGGCCTGCAAAAGCAGACTGCGCGTCGGTTCGCTCAGGGTGCCAGCCTTGCGGAAGCCCAGGTCCTCGAATTTCGCCGCCGCACTGTCCTTGGCGAGGCCGGCTGTGCCCTTGCAGCCTGGAAAGCGCGCGCGCAGGCCTTCGGCCTCGGCAAAGCGCTGGGCCATGATCTTCTGGTCGATCTTGCCACTGATGGGCAGCGTGATCTTGTGCAACTGAAGCTCGACCTGATCTTCGCCAGCGGCCGACGCCGACACGAGCTGGTCGATCTCCTTGTTGGAGACCGCAATCGTGTGTCCGAACCGGCGGCGGATCACCTCGCGCCAGACCATCTGCGTTCTCAGCCGATTCTTCATGACCTCCGGATCGGCCCCTTGAGCGCGAATGTTGGCCATGAACTCCTGCAGCGAGAGCTTGTTCCGTTCCGCCATGCCCTTGAAGGCGCGATCCGCCTCGTCATCGCTGATCGAGATGTTGAGCCGCTTTGCCTCCTGGTGCTTCAGACGCTCCTCGATCAGCTCGTCGAGGGCCTTCTTGCGCAGAGACGGCAGAACGCTCGCCCGGGCGCCCTCAACCGCCTGCTTCTGCAAGCCAAGCACAAACTGCTTCTTGCGCTCCTCGAAGATCGCAAGGATCTGCTCGCGCGTCTTACCAGGGTTTGCCTTGATGGTTTCCTGCAGAATTTCCTTCAGCCGATCGTTGGTGCGCGGGTTCTCGGCAATCGCTTTCATGTTGGCGCGCGCCCGATCGGCGATGTTGGCGGAGAGCGCCATGAAGCGCGACAGCCGCTCGACCTGAAAGGCCGTGATCGGCTCGTCGTTGACCAGCGCAGCAATGCCTTGCGGGGGCTTCGCCGCCGCGGGGTCGGGGCCGGCGACCTTGCGCGGCGTCGGCTTGGCCTTCGGCTTGGGTGCCGCCGACGCCGGGGCAGCCGGCTGAGGGGCAGACGGTGCCGACATGATGGCGCCCGGCATCCCGGGTGGCGGGGCCCCCGCTGCCGGCGGCGGGGTCGAGACGATGAGGCCGGGCATAGCAGGTGGCGGTCCGGACTGGCCACCGCTTGGCGGCGGCATCGAGACGACGAGACCCGGCATGGAGGGCGGCGGCGCCGGCTGCTGCGCCCATGCAGCGACGTCACCGAGAACGGCGCCTGCCAGGACGAGCGGCATCAGCCTCTCATAACGGCTGCGCAGCCAGGGCACGGCCCCCTGACTGTTGTCTGTACTGGCATTAACGGATGTTCTCGATCCCGCCACCGTCCGCATCCCCGAGATCCGCTCCACGAGCTCGCTGATTCGAGCGGTTACAATAGCCTATTCCCTTGCCGCTGAACCGATTTATCAAGCGACAGGATGGCAAACCCGTGGCGGTCCGCCGTGCCATCAACAGAACTCTCGCCGCGGGCGCCGGTTGGCCGGGGCGCCGATCGAGGCCGTGCAGAACGAGTTGTCGGCCGCATCTCCCACCCCGCCGCGAGAGGAGTGCGCCGGAGCCGTCAGCGGATGGTCGGCTGATTGACGCCAAAGAGATGGTCGAGCTGGTCGGTCCGGTACTTGAAGTCGCCGAGATACTTCAGCTCGAAGCGCAGCATCAGGCTGCGGTCCGGCTTGATGTCGAGCGAGGGGTTGTTGATGTGGTTTTCAGTGTAGGTGGCCGTCAGGACGAAACATTCGTCGCTGTACTTCAGCGCGACCTGCTCCTGCAGGAGATACGTCTGGTCAATGTCGTAGCGAACCAGTCCGGTGACCGCCCAGCGGTCGGTCAGGCGCAGCGTGGCGGCGGCGAGCAGCTCATGCTCGCTGTGGTAGAGTTGCAGGAGGGGATCGTCGCGCGTGTAGGAGTACTGGCCCTGCAGCAGCGCGGGCCCAAGCGCGAGGCTCGAGTAGACATTGGCCCGGCGAAGCGAGATCTCCTCGTCGTCGAAACGGCTCTGCGCGACGAGCTTGAAGGCCTGGGTCGGAGCAAGGTAGGCGCCGAGCACATAATCGGAGCGATCCGAGTCCAGCCCGCTGCGATCAGAAAAGTTCGCCACCAGCGCGTTCGTCTTCAGGTCCTTGGTGAACCCCGGGCTGGCAAACGGGTTCTCGCCGCCAACGTGGACGCTTTGTCCGGCGACAAAGCGGGCGTAGCTGCCGGAGCTGCTTTGCACGGTGTACTGGAGGCCCGCATTGACTCGTGTCCCGGTCTCGAGGCGGTCGTAGCCGGAGAACTTGTCCTTGTCGAAAAGCAGCGTGTCGTCGAAGACGAGGCTCCTGGCGTCTTCGTTCGGCACGCGCACGAAGTCGCCGCTGTCGGTCCGAACGATCGCCTGCGCGACGGGCTCGAGCACGTGAGAGGTGTGCGGCGTGTGCGCAACAAACGGGAAGGCGTAAGTGACGCCGGCGGCGGCGACGCCGCGCGTGCCGCCTCCTTCGAGATCGAACAGCCCGGACTCGATATTGAAGGCGTTCGTGAACTGCGTGACGTCGCCCTTGGCATAGGCGAAAGGCGTCCAAACCTGTCCGAGCACGTCGACCAGCTTGCGACGCCAGTTCACGTCGAGCGAGGCGCGTGCGATGTCCGTGCCATTGTTGCGCGACATGCTGATGGCGTTGGCATTGAAGCTCAATTCGCCGCCAAGGACGGGCTGCGCGAACACATAATTGTAATCGATCACCGGGTGGACGCGGCTCTCGGAAAGCGAGGTGTCCTCGAGCAGAAGCCCGCCGAAGTGATAGAACTTCACGCCGAAGAAGTTGCGGTCGCTGAGCCCTTCGAGGAACACCGAGTTCACGCGGTCGGTCTGCAGGATGTTGTCGAGCTGATAGAAGCGCCGGAACGTGTCGTCGGACTCGAGCGTGATGTCCCAGCCGAACCGCCACCAGGACGAGAGCGAAAAGAGACCTTGCGTCTGCACGCTGCCGCGCCAACCGTCGAGCGCGCGCCGCTTCTCTGGCGACAGGTCCTTCGAGAGTGTCGCGGAGTCCTGGTCGATGCCGGCGAGCTTAACGGTGTACTCGCCGCGCACCGTCCCAATGGCCAGCTTCTGACGCCAGTCGCCCTGCCACAACACCCCATGCTCGGTCATGTACTTCGGATGGAACAGGAAGTCGTAGTGCGGGGAAAGCGCGAAGTAGTAAGGGATGTGGATCGAGGAACCAAGCGTGCTGTTGTGTCCGATCTCCGGGATCAGGAACCCCGACTGCCGCTTGATCGACGGATCGGCGTGCGAGAAGTAAGGCATGTAAAGCACTGGGACGCCGAATAGCTCGAACTGGGCGTCCTGGTAGCTGATCACGCCGGCCTGCTGGTCGTGCACCACGCGCGCGCCACTGACGCACCAGAGCGGCGGCTTTCCCGGATCGTTCTTGCAGGGCGTGAACTTCGCCTGTTCGAACTCCGAGATATTGCCATCCTTGCGGACCGCGCGGCGCGCGGCGATGCGCGAGTCGTCTTTGCCGACGAGGCTCAGGCTCTGGACGAAGGCGTCGCGAAAATCGTTGGTCGTGACCAGATATTCGGCGCGCACAATGTTGCCGTTGGGCTCCTTGAGCTGCGCGTTGCCGGTCGCAGTGAGCGTGTTGGCGGCCTGGTCGTAGATCACCTCGTCGGCGGTGAGAATGTAGTCGTCGTAGTAGATCTGCACGTTGCCGCGCGCGATGACACGATTGTTGCGCGTGTCGTAGACGAGCTCGTCGCCTTCGAGCAACAGCGGCGCAGCCTTGTCGATCTTCTTCGGCGCCGAGAATGGGCTCTTCTGCTTGCCGAAGCTCGACTGCTTCTGCTCCTGCGGCGAAGGATTGAGGATGTTCGGCGGCTGCCCGGTGACGATGTTGGGGGTTGCAACTGTCGGTGTCTGCGCGGAAACCGGTCGGGCAGTGGACGCGAAGAGCGCGCAAACGACGCCAAGGGCCGCCAGCCATGAGCTGAGCGGGCGTACTCGGCTCGCAGCGGAGAGTTTCCTCCTCCGCGATGGCTGTCCGAGCCGCGTCACCTCAACCGTCCTCCTGGTGCAGTAGCACCGTCAGCGCCGCACAATACGCAACACACACCGGCACCCATACGGCCATGACCGGCGGTACGAGCCCGGCGACACCCGCCTGACGAGAGACTTCGGACAATAGAAAGAATCCCAATCCCCCAATCATTCCCGAGACGACCATAGTCTGGATGCCCCCCGTCCGGAATGACCGCAAAGACACAGTTGCGGCCAAAAGGACCATCGCCGCGAGCAGAAAAGGACGCGACAGGAGCATCTCGTATTGAACGCGAAAACGAGAGGAAGATAAGCCTGTTTTTTCAGTAAGTTCGATTAGCCCGGGGAGCTCGAATACTGAGACCGACATCGCCGTGCCCAGAGCATCTGCGACGCGGTCCGGCGACAGGTAAGTGCTTACCGTGTAGACATCATAGGTATCCGGCTCGCGTCCGACCCGGGAGACCACGGCCTTCTCGATCCGCCAGAAGCCATCCTCAAGCGTCGCTCGAACGCCGTCGATCCGCTCGGTGAAATGCCCGTTGCGGTCGAACTGGAGAAACATAACGGAGTTCAGCACTCGCCCTTCCGAGGCCGCCGAACCGGCGTTCAGCACGGAGGCGCCGTCGCTCCCATCCTGGCGGAGCCAAGCGCCGCTGCCGTCCGTTTTGAACACCGTTGCCTCACGGCCGAAGGCTTCGGCGAACAGACGTTCTGACTCTTGGCGGGCCCAGGCGGCGAGGGGATTATAGACCACGACGGCGAACAGGCCGAACCACAGTGCCACCGTCAGCCCCGGCCGGATGAACTGCCAAACCGACATGCCGGCGGCGCGCATAACGGCGAGTTCCGACTTGCGGTTCAGCATGAGCAGGGTGCCGATGGCGCCGACCAGCACGCAGAACGGCAAAAGGATTTCGCTGTATGCCGGCAAGCGCAGAAGCGCCATGTAGCCGATCTTAAGCGTCGGCACGCGCCCGAACTTGCCCGCTTGGCGAAGGAGTTCGACGATATCGATCATGAAGATCAGCACGCTGCACAGCCCCAGCGTACCGGCGATGGCGACGGCGAAGCGGCGGGCAATGTAGCGGCGCAACGTGGATCCGCGCAGCATGATCGCGCCTCCTACCGCCGCACCGAGGCGGCTCGGCGACGGCCCGATGCCCAGTTCGTCGCAGCGGTCGCTGCTGCTTCAATCGCGTCTGCGAGCGCGACGGCAAGTCGTGCGCGGCGCGGGCGCATCCCGGCCTGTGCCAGCAGCGTGCCGAGCAGAACGCCCGCAAGCGGAATCGCATAGACAATCCATACCGCATTGGGCTTCAGCGCCACGAGGTTGGTGCCCGCGAGCCCAGCCAGCCGGGCTCCCGCCGCGAGCAGGAACGCCAGGACGATGGCTTGCATCCGACTCTGGCGCGTGGTCGTCGGCTGGCCGATGAATGCGACGGTCAGCATGACGAAAGCGAAGGGATAGAGCGGGCTCGAGAACCGCTCGTGCAGCTCGGCACGCAAGAGTCCCGGATGAGCTTTGCCGATGTCATCGCCGGGAGCGGGATTGACGAGCTCATGATAATAGCGCTCGCGGGGTTTCAGCTCCGTCCCGCGCTCCTTGGGTTCTATGCTTGCGAGATCGACGGCATAGCGCTGGAATTCGACGATCCGCGAGGGTTCTCCGGTCTGCGTGCGGCGCAGGATGTGGCCTGCCTCCATGAGCAGAAAGGCCCCCCCTTCCTGCTTCACGATGTATCCGCGCTCAGCGAGGAAGGTGGTCACCTGCGTCGCATCACGGGCGTCGTGCACGATGAGCCCGCGCAGCTCACCGTCGAGGCCGCGGTCGCGAATATGAAATGTCAGATTGGTCTCGGGACTCGAGAAGCGGCCAGGCTGGATCACTTGCGTGATGAGGTCGGTGCGCATCTCGATCACGTACGCGCGCAACTGCCGCAGGCTCCAGGGCAGAACCACATGATTCACCACCGCAACGGTGGCGGAAACGATCGCGGCAACAAGGAGCAGCGGGCGGGCGATCGTCCAAACGGTGGCGCCGCCTGCGGTCATGACGATGAGTTCGCTGTCCCCGCTCAGGCGGTTGAGCACGTGAATGGCAGCGACAAGCAGCGCGACCGGGGCGATCAGCGCCATCAGATTCGGCAGGGCCAGTGAGGTCATCTTGACGAACAGCCAGATGTCCTGACCTTGCGAAGTCACGATATTCAACTGGCGCAGCGCGAGCGCGATCCACACGATGCCGGTCAGCGAAAGAAGGATCAGAAGCAGCGCAGCCGCCGTCTGGCGAAAGATGTAGCGGGAGAGAATGCGGCCGGCGAGCGTCATGGGCTCGGCCACTCCCGCGGCAGTGCGCCCAGGGTCCAGAACGATGCTGGTGGTTGTGATGCCGCGGTTGCGCCGGGTGTTCCCTCGACGATCCGGACATGAGCAGACTTCGGCCACGCCGTCGGCGTGCGGGCAGCTTGTCCGGCGCGAAAGACGAGTTCGGCAAGCTTGCTGCGGATCTCCGGCGACGGGCCGGTCGGAATCTCGGCGAGCGTTGCGCGATGCACCTGCGGCGCAAGAAGAAGTGAGACGAGGACCGCGGCGACGCTGGCGGCGAGCAGTGTTCGGCGGGCAACACGGTTCGAGGCCGTCACGAAGCGCAAGGCTGATCGCATCGCCGTGTCCCCAACTATCTCGGCTCGCACGGCCGAAACTCGAAAGTGTAGTCTGATTGTTCGGTTCCACAGCAAGGTGGCCAAACTGGGGCTTGCCACAGTGTGGCTCAGTTGGCCACATCTTTTGTTGCCGAGGCGCAACGCTGCGGCTTGCGTATTCTCGAACTCGGAATAAGCTGCCTTTCAATTCCGGACGACCGCTTTCCGCGACGTCGTTCGGGATGACAGAGACTGGGCCAATCTCGTTCCCTTTCCCGGTTTCGACCAAGCTGCGTCACACCTGCCCTCGAGCCGCCCCGGCCGGGTCGCCGTTCCTGGAGTGCCGATGACCGAACGACCTGAGATCCGCTTCGTGGCTCTCAATGCGAGCCTCGCTCCCGCCACTGTGGTTCTTGCGGCTCAGGATCTGCAACTCGGCAGCGTTGGGGAGCGTCTCGACCGGCAGTCGGGCGGCGCCATCAGGCGCGCGGCGATGGTCGCCGATTTCAAGGGCAAGGCGCGCTCGATGCTCGAAGTGCTGGGCGCCGGCGCCGCTGAGACGCCCCGCATCATCGTTGCCGGCTGCGGTAAGCCGGACGAAGCCAAACCGCTCGACTGGGTTCGACTTGGCGGCGCCATCTTCGGGCAGATCAGCCAGAGGGCGGCGGAAAAGGCGAGCCTCGTCGCGGAGATTGCCGGCGGGAGCGAGGAGACTGCCCGCGCCGCAGCTATGGCGGAAGGTGTGCTGTTGCGCGCCTATGCGTTCCGCAAGTACGTGACGAAAGCCAAGTCCGAGGATGGCAACGGTTCGGAAAGCCGGCCGCCCCCGCGAATCGACGTGCACTGCAAGGATCCCGAGGCCGCCGAGGCCGCGTTCCAACGCCACCGTGCGGTCGCCGCCGGCGTGTATCTGGCGCGCGATCTCGTCAACGAGCCGGCCAACCGCCTGGGGCCGGTCGAGTTTGCGGAGCGGCTGCGCGATCTCAACGTCCCGGGCCTCGAGGTCGAGGTGCTCGACAAGGCCCAGCTCGAGGCGCTGAAAATGGGCTCGCTGCTGGCCGTCGGGCAAGGCAGCGCGCGCGAAAGCCGTGTCGTGGTGCTGCAATGGAACGGCGCGCGCCGCGCGCGCAACAAGCAACCGCTCTGTTTCGTCGGGAAGGGCGTGTGCTTCGATACCGGCGGCATCTCCATGAAGCCGGCGGCGGGCATGGAAGACATGAAGGGCGACATGGGCGGGGCCGCCTGCGTGGCCGGGCTGATGCTCGCGCTCGCCGAGCGCAAGGCGCCGGTCAACGCGGTTGGGCTTGTCGGCCTCGTCGAGAACATGCCGTCCGGCACGGCCATGCGCCCCGGCGACATCGTGACGTCGATGTCCGGGCAGACCATCGAGGTGCTCAATACCGATGCCGAGGGGCGGCTCGTGCTCGCCGACGTCCTCTGGTACGCGCAGGACCGCTTCAAGCCGCGCCTCATCATCGATCTGGCCACCTTGACGGGGGCGATCATGATTGCCCTCGGCAAGGAGCACGCGGGGCTCTTCAGCAACAACGACAAGCTCGCGCGCGAGCTCGCGGATGCCGGAGAGGCGACGGGCGAGAAGGTGTGGCGGATGCCGCTGGCGCCAGCCTACGACAAGCTGCTCGAGAGCAAGAACGCCGACATGAAAAACATCGGCGGCCGGTTCGGCGGCGCCATCACGGCCGCCCAGTTCTTGCAGCGCTTCATCAAAGGCTCCGACACGCCCTGGGCGCATCTCGACATCGCCGGGACGGCGATGGATTCGGGGCGGAATGAAATCAATCAGAGCTGGGGCTCGGGCTGGGGCGTGCGGCTGCTGGATCAGCTGGTTGCGGAGAACTACGAGTGAAACAGTACGAACGCGTGGCGAAGCGTTGGCCGTACGATTGGAAGGAACATCAAACGCGCGCCTTCGCTCTCTAATTAATTGTTTACACCTTCGGATCGTCCGATATTTTCCATAATATAGATTATGCGAATGTTTGCGGCGCGAGTGCTCTCGGCCTGCCCCTCGTTGGGCAACGGACATGCGTTGGGTTGCGCTTGCCCGAACGGCGGCTCGTCTCCGCCCGCATCAGCCTTCGATGAAGGGCGCGGATCTGCCTGCCGCAGACGTGCGGGCGCTCGGCACGTTGGGCGCGGTTGAAGTCGCGGCATCAACCGGGACCATGAGGATGGAGGGACCTTGCCAACCCGGACCAAGGCCGAGCGCAGCGTCGGCGGGCGCTTCGGAGCCGATGCCCCTCCCTGTCGCAAGATCGCGGGCGGCCGTTAAACCCGACATGGCGAGGCTCGAGATGCCCCTCTGACGGGGTTTGTGGCGTGCCGCAGCAAACATCTTACAGGGATGGTCCGGAGACCAGGCAACGTAGATCCGACCTGTGGCGTCACAATACGATGGAGCTTCCGGCCATGCGCAGCAATTTGGCGGATGGGGAGGGATTCGAACCCCCGGTACCCTTGCGAGCACGACGGTTTTCAAGACCGTTGCCTTAAACCACTCGGCCACCCATCCGTAAGCCCTCGGCAGCGTTTGCTAGCGACGACGGCCGGACGCTCCCCGCGCTTTGATCTTCCGCAGCTTCGCACGCTCTCTGATCGGTTTTGAACGGGCAATCGCACGGCCATGTCAATCGCACGGCCACACCAAGCGGCGACGCTTACAGAGCGCCCGGACCCTAGCGGTTGGACCGACGCCCCACAAGCCGGAGCCCTCGGGGGCGATGGCGCGTAAACTTGCGGCGTCAACAAAATTGTGTCTACATTGTGTCATAAGGGGGAGGATGTTTCTATGACGTCCTTATTGCGGGCGCGTTGCGCGCTTCTCTCCATCGTCTTGCTGACGATCACGCCGATTGCCGCATTTGGGCAGGAACTGCGCCAGATCTTGCCCGGCATCCTGGGCAACACCGTCAACACGATCATTCAGCAGGAAATCCAACGCCAGTATTCGCAGCCTCAAGGCTCGGGAGGCTCGATGCTGTACGATCTCTACTGCCCGGGCCAGTGGATCAACCGTGGCAGCGGGCATGTCTGCCGCTGCGCGGACGGATCGCTCGCCAATATGGTCGGCAATCAGATCGTCTGCCCGTCGGCGCCAGCCGCGGGTCAGCCAGCGGAGGCCGACCGCGCGGCGAGGCGGTCGGCGCTCGAGGCCAAACGGGCCGCTGAGGCCGAGCGGGCCCGGGCGCGCGAGGCCTGGCTCGCCGAGCAGCGCGCCAAGGACGAGGCGCGAAAAGCGTATGAAAGCCTCAAAAGGCGCTGCCTCGAGAAGAACGAGCGTGACGCCTGCGAGCAGGCTTACAGCTACCCCGATGCGCAGGCGCGCGATCGCGAGCGGATCGCAGCACAGGTCAACCGGATGGAGCAGCGCGCCCGGGCCGAGGCAGAAGCGCAAGCCCGTCTGGCGGCCGAGCAGCAGAGGCTTGCTGAGGAGCAGATCCGCGCGGCCGAGAAGGCCGAGCGGCAACGACTTCGCGAGGAGCTCAGACAGCGCATCCTGGCGACCGGCGAGCAGGTCATCGGTGCCGCGATGCAGCCCAAGACGATGCCGCCGGTGCAGACGTCTGCGAGCGCGGATCCGGCGTCCGTTCGGGTGGGGGATCAAACACCGCAGACACCGATAGTGAGCGCTGACCCGTCCGCACAGCAAAATGGCGGGCCGGAGAACGCCGGCATCGAGATCCGCGCGCGCCTCGAGCGAGAAGCTGAGCACCTGGCAGGTCAGGGCTTCAAACCGACGCTCGCGAAGGCCGAGGGCCCGGTGGCGCGCGACGGCGATGCAACGACGCGCGTCGGATTGATGGAAGGCGTCACCTACGCGTTCGTGGCCGCCTGCGTAGATTGCCGGCATGTCCAGCTCGCGCTGCTCAGCGGCGATGGCGTGGCGCTTGGCACCAGTCCCGAAGAAGCTGAGGTTGTGATCCTCGCCGGTCCGGCCCCCGAGACGGCGGAGTATCTCATCCGGCTGTCGGTTCCAGGTTGCGCTGCATCCCACTGCCAGGCCGGGTTTCGGCTGCTGAAGCAGGAGCGTGCCGCTCCGCCTGCGCCACCCGTCGCAGCAGGAGCGCCTGCTGTGATCCCAGAGCCCTCTCCCGATCGATCAGCCGCAGCCTCGCCAAGGCCTTTGGCGCCGGAGCCCCGCTCTGAGACGGCGGCCGCGGCTCCGCGCTCCAGCGCAAAGGCGGCCAAGAAGGCAGCGTCCGCGCCGGAGACGACCGCGGCAGCCAAGACCTCGGCGTCCATCCAAACTGCAGCCCTGCAGACAGCTCCGGTAGAAGAAAAGGCGGCGAGCGGGGAATCAAAGGCCGGCCAATCCAAGAGAGATGCTGCGGCGGCGTGCGCGGTCCTCGCGAGTTGCGCCGAGGCACGGAATACCTGCATTCGCGATTGTCGGCAGCGAAAGCACAAGAGCACCGGCTGCTCGGTCGGCTGCGTGCAGTCGTTCGAGCTCTGCCGCGACACGGGGGAATGGAGTTCGCGCTCCTGTCATCGGGTGGGCCTCGCGAAGAACTAGCGGGCCAGCGGTCGCGACAGGCGGCGGCGTCAGTAGATGGAGGGAGGACGGCCATGTTCAGCGCACGGGCTCGCCAAAGACGGTCACTCCTGCGCGTTAGCGCCTGCCTGATCCTTGTTCTTGCGCTCACCATGGGGCCGGCGGCGGTCGCGCGCTGGGAGACGCGCACGGAGCAGCAGTGCAGCCCGACGCAGGTCTGCCAGGACATCGCCAAGCAGGTGCCGGATTGCCGGACGGAGACCGTTTGCCGACAGGTCCCTGTCACCACGCAACGGTGCACCAACGTGCCCGTCTGCCAGATGGTCACGCAGTACCGCCAGAACTGCGTGCCGGTGCGGGGCTCGAATGTGCCGAGATGCTCAAACGTGCCCTACCAGCAGCAGGTCTGCACCCCACGCCAGAACTGCGTTCCGGTGACGACACAGCAGCAGCAGTGCACGCCGCAGCAGAAGTGCACGACTAAGACGGTCTCCACCAAGCAGTGCCGGAGCGAGCAGAAGTGCACGACCGTGACGCGGCAGGTCTGGGTGCCGGATCCTGCGCCGGCAGCACCGCCAGCGGCGGGCGCCGGCCAGAAGGCGGGCGGTGCGCCACCGCCGGCACTGCCCAGGGTGCCGTCGCAACAGGGCAACACGCTTTCACCTGCACAGCAGCAGGAGCTTGCGCGCATCAAGCAGCAGGCCGAGGAAATCCAGGCGAAGTTGAACGCATATCAGCGGCAGCAGCAGCAAGCGCCTGTGGCCGGTGGCGGACAGAAGGCGATTGCCACGCCATCGCACGCGCCGTCTGCGCACCAGATAAATCCTCAGCCAGTTCCCGCTCAAGCGGCGGCCGGGCAACCGGCCTTCAAGTCTCTCGGGAGCGCCGCCGGTTCGCCGGCATCAGGTGGCACCGCCGCTCAGACGCGGGCAGCAAACTCCGCGACCACAACCCCAGCGTTCGCGTCGGTGCAGACGTCGAAGAATGTTGGCACGCAACCGTCGCCGGTCGAGGCGCAGAACTTCAAGAAACTGCAGGATCAGAAGGCAAAGCTCGAGGCGGAATTGCAGCGTCTCCAATCCCGGCGGGGCCCCCAAGTGCAAGCAGCCAAGTCGTCTTCTGGTGATGCCCCCTCCGCTGCATTCAAGCCGATCGGGACGGCCGGGAATGCGCGGATCGAACCCGATGCGCCTAAATCGTCAGGGAGTGTGCGTGCCGAAACGGCCGATGGTCAAGTGTACACCCAGACGACGCCGTCACGCCATTCGGCGATGGGCGACAAGTCGTCAGGGCGGAAATTTGGGGTCGGAACCGTCCCAACCGAAGCGAATGGCGATTCCAACTTGCTTGGTCCCTCACACGCGGATGCTCGCCCAAAAACGATCGCTGCTGCTGCTGCTGCTGCCGCTGCCGCTGACGCGATTCCGACAGCCGCAACCGTCTTTCGAGGAGGATTGGCGCATGCCGACAAGTTCGCCGATGCGGTAAGCATCTTGGCGGCGCGCAACTCAGCATGGCGCGATCCTACCGTCGGGTTGCCCGGCTTCGCACGAAGCTCATTGCGCAAGACCACCAATGCGCTTTTGCCCGGCTTGAGCCAGCGCCAGCAAACAATCCGTCTGAATCAGGTGGATGGGGTCTTGACAGGAGCTCAGGGCATATATTCTGGCTACAACGCCTATCGATCGTTTCGAGAAGGCGATCGAATAAGCGGTGTAATTAATACTGTTGACGCGGTTTCAAGTATGGGCTCAGCGGCAAGTGCGGCGTCGAAGTATTCCACTGTCCTCTCGTCCCTGGCAGCCAAGCATTCCATTGTCGCCAAGGCAACGTCCGCGATGAAGGCGGAAGGTTTTGGCGCATCCATGAGCGCGCTTGGCACGGGAGTCTCAGTAGTTCAGACCTTTCAGGACACGGCCTCGCTACGCAGCTCCAGCGATCAACTCGATCGCTGGACCGGTAATGTCAATGCCGTTGGAAAGGCAATGGCAGCTGGCGTTGGTTATGTGGGCTTTGGGACAACAGGGGCACAGGCCGCGGCCAAGACGTGGGACTACGTCTGGGACATAGGTACCGCTATTGGTAGCAATTCTCGGGTAAGCGACCACGTAGTTTCAAGGCTTTCCAAAGTTGGACAAGCAAGCACCCTCACTAATTTCGGCGTCTTCAAAATGGCAGCCGACATCACACGTGACATCGAGTTATCAAACGAAGCCATTGCTCAAGCTGACAAAGCTCTAGCTGATTTGCGCGCCCGAAAGCAAGACCGCCCATAAGGTGATGGATATCAGTCGAGTCCCGCTATGCGTCATCTAGTTGCTCAATTTGGGTTTTCGGTTTGTCTCCTAGTTTCATCCTGCCTGGGGGAGGCAAAAAGCGATGACGGCCCCGTGGCAATTGTCAATGGTGTGACCATTAGAGAACTTGATGTGAAGTTAGCATCCGCGGACCTTGCAAACGTAGTAGAAAGACTGCCAAACGAAGAGCAACGGTTCGCGATTATTCAATATTTGATCGATAGCCAATTGCTGGCTGAGGCGGCAGAACGTTCAAATATTCATCATGCCTCGATTTTTGAAGCGCATATGCGATATGCAAGACGTCGAGTCCTTCGGGATCTGTTTTTTCAAACCGGGGTGGTTGATCAGATTAGCGATGCCGATGCAAGACGGTTATACGACGAAGAAGCGAGAAAGCTAGTACCAGAGGATGAGATTCGGGCGCGACATATACTTGTATCCACGGAAGCTGCGGCAGTGGAGCTGCGTGCAAAGATTGTTGACGGCGCTTCGTTTGCCACGCTAGCGAGAGAGGCAAGCGCTGACCAGGGCAGCAACTGGAATGGCGGCGATTTGGGCTATTTTACCAAGGGTCAAATGGCGGAGGAATTTGAGCGTGCAGCCTTCGCGCTCAAGAAAGGCGAATTGTCATTTCCTGTTAAGTCCCAATTTGGTTGGCATTTGATTTATATAGAAGATCGAAGATCGCGAGCGGCACCCTCTTTTGATGCTATGAAGGGCGCGCTGAAGGATTTTCTTGTTTATCAAAAGTCGCAAGAGGTTGTTAAATCGCTTCGCGAGAAAGCCAAGATCGATCTACTGAAACGCTAATTGCGAATTAAGTATATCGTTGTCTAACGAGTCTCAATATGCAGTTTGCAATTGAGGGCCGGGCGACTGATGTTGGGTGGCCCGGGCGGCTTCATGGATATTCGTTTGGGGGCTTGAAGAGTGAGCCATCATATGGGTTGCATTTTGAATAAGCTGTACTATTGGGTTGCGTCAGAGAGAGGCCAATTGTTTGTTCGCCCACCGCTGAACAATTCCGCGTTGACGAAACGCGCCGGATCAGGGCATAATTTTTTTGTGGGTCGGGGGTGCGCAAACGACGGTCTTGTCGGCCGAGCCGCAGTGGGTTGTGGGGAGGCGTTTCGTGCCCCGTGTGCCGCGTCGGATGGGTTGTGATCTTATGCGGTTCACTGCAATCGTGATGACGGCGGGCGCCGTTTTTAGCTGGGGCCTTCCGTCCCTCACCCCCGCCCTAGCCCAGTCCTCGCGCGCGCAGAGCGCGCAGGCGGAGATCACGACGCGGGCGCGGCAGGCGATTCTCATGGACGCGGACAGCGGCGCCATCCTCTTCCAGCATCGCGCCGACGACCTGATGCCGCCGGCGAGCATGAGCAAGCTCATGACGCTTGCCGTCGTCTTCAAGGCGATCAAGGCCGGCCAGCTCAAGCTCGAGGACGAGATGCTCGTCACGCCCAACGCCTGGCGGCGCGGCGGCGCACCCTCCGGCACTTCGGCCATGTTCATTCCCGTGAACACCCGCGAGCGCGTCGACGCTCTCTTGCGGGGGATCATCGTTCAATCGGGCAACGACGCCGCCATCGCCATCGCCGAGGGGATGGCGGGCAGCGAGGAGGCGTTCGCCCGGCTGATGACCGAGGAGGGCCGGCGCATCGGCCTCAAGGCGTCGACCTTCCGGAACGCCACCGGGCTCTATCATCCCGAGCACCTGACGACGGCCAAGGATCTCGCCATCCTTGCCCGGCATCTCATCCGGGAGCATCCCGACCTCTATCCGCTGTTCGCACAGCGCGACTTCCAGTACCGGAAGCACCGCTTCACGAACCGCAATCCGATCCTCGGCCTCGGTGGCGTCGACGGCCTCAAGACCGGCTTCATCAAGGAGGCCGGCTACGGCATCGTCGCCTCGGCCCGGCAGGACAACCGGCGGCTCATCCTGGTCATCAACGGCCTTGAGCGAGCGGAGGACCGCAAGTCCGAGGCGCTGCGCCTCCTCGATCTCGGCTTCAAGAACTTCGGCGAGCACAAGCTGTTCGAGGCGGGAGAGACGGTTGGGCAGGCGCGGGTGTGGGGCGGAAGCCGGTTCTGGGTGCCACTCGTCGGCAACGGCGACATCGCCGTGCTGCTGCCGCGCTATCCCGCAAATCCCCGACTCAAGGCCGAAATTCTCTACAAGGGTCCGCTCAAGGCGCCGGTCAGAAAGGGGGACCGGGTTGCGACGCTGCGCGTGACAAGCGTCACGCAAGCGGTCACCGAGGTTCCGCTGTTCGCGGGCGAGGACGTGGAACGCGCCGGCATGGCGCGGCGCGGACTTGACTCGTTCCTCCACATGGCGTTCCGCTGGCTTCCTTGACACGAAGGCGATGGGTCCGCGGTGCAGCGGGCCGTCCAGGGAACGCATGGCACGCGGGCGCTTCATCTCGCTTGAAGGCGGCGAGGGTTCCGGAAAGTCCACCCAGGCGCGGCGGCTCGCCGAAGCGCTCGAGCGCGCCGGCCGCGCGGTGGTCGTGACCCGGGAGCCCGGCGGCACGCCGCGCGCCGAGCAGATCCGGGCGGTTCTGTTCGACCGGGAGCTTGCGCCCGCCAGCCCCATGACCGAGGCGCTGCTCTTCAATGCCGCCCGGCGCGATCATCTGGATGGCCTCATCCGACCGGCGCTCGCGGAGGGCAAATGGATCGTCTGCGACCGCTTCATGGATTCGACGCGCGCCTATCAGGGGGCAGCGGGCGGAGTGGCACCCGAGGACATCGCCACGCTCGAGCGGCTCTGCCTTGCCGGTCTCGTTCCCGATGTGACCTTGATTCTTGATCTCGATCCCGGCGTCGGACTTGCCCGCGCCCGTGCCCGACAGCTCGGCGCGGCGCCGGATGACCGGGGACACGACCCGTTCGAGGGCCGCGATCTCGCATTCCACAGGCGGCTGCGGGCGGCCTACCTCGAGATTGCAGCCGCCGAGCCGCAACGCTGCGTCGTAATCGATGCAGGGGACGCCGAGGAGAACGTGCATGCGGCGATCCTCGCGGCCCTCGCCGCGCGGCTCGGCGTCGAGGTGAGTTGATGGCGCGCACGCCCGTTCAGATCGAGGGTCCGGAGGTGCCCGAGTTCGATCGGCTCGAAGGCGTGCCGCACCCCCGCGAGACGGAGGTGCTTTACGGTCATCCGGGCGTTGAGCAGCTCCTCGCGCAAGCCGTGGCAGTCGGCCGGATGCCCCACGGCTGGTTGATCACGGGAGCCGAGGGCATCGGCAAGGCGACGCTGGCTTACCGGCTCGCCAAGCATCTTCTGGCGCATCCCAGCGAGCGCGATCCGGCGTGCCGCAGCCTGGCGGTGGCGCCGGAGACGACGGCCGCCCGCCAGGTACGGGCGCTCTCGCATCCGGGGCTGTTGGCGTTGCGACGGCCGTGGGACGCGAGGAGAAAGCGCTTTCAGTCAGCCATTCCGATCGACGAGGTGCGCCGTCTGCGATCGTTCCTCACCCATACGGCCGTCGGCAGCGGGGTGCGCGTCGTGATTGTCGATACGGCCGATGAGCTCGCGGGACCGGCCGCCAACGCTCTGCTCAAGTCGCTCGAGGAGCCGCCGCCGCTCACCTACTTTCTAGTCCTTTCCTCGGAGCCCGGCCGGCTGCTGGCGACGATCCGTTCGCGCTGCAGGCTGCTTGCCCTGAGGCCGCTCGCAGCAACCGATGTGAAGCAGGCGGCCATTGCCGCCATGGAGCACGGCGCGTTGGAGAAGCCGTCGTCCGGCGAATGGGACCGGCTGTTGCAGCTGGCCGAGGGCAGCGTCGGTCGCCTGTTGCTGCTGCGGATCGCGGGCGGTCTCGAGTTGCAGGCGCGAATCGACCGCTGTCTCGCGGAGTTGCCGCGCATCGACTGGTCGGCCGTTCACGGGCTTGGCGACGAGCTTGCCACTGCTGCCGCCGAGGCCCGCTTCGAGCTCTTCTACGATCTGCTGCTTAAGGCGCTCGCCGGTTTCGTCAGAGCCCGGGCGGGACGCGACGCGGGCGAGATCTTGGCGGGTCAGGCGCGGCGGCTCATACCCGAGGCCAAGCTTGCCTCGTGGGCTGAGCTGTGGGAAACACTGGTGCGCGAGAAGAGCGGGGCCGACGCCTACAATCTGGATCGCAAGTCACTGATTCTCGATACTTTCCGCCGCATCGAGACGGCCGCGCGGGCCTAGTCCCGGGAGCCGGAACCCGCATCAGACCGGACCGCACCGGGACCATCGAGGAGGCCGCGGATGAGCACGCGCCAGAAATTCTACATCACGACGCCGATCTTCTACCCGAACGGTGTTCCTCACATCGGGCACGCCTATACGGCGCTTGTCAGCGATGCGATCGCGCGCTTCGAGCGGCTGTCCGGCAAGGACGTCTTCTTCCTGACGGGCACCGACGAGCACGGCCTCAAGATGAAGCAGACGGCCGACAAGGAGGGCCTCTCCCCGAAGGCGCTCGCCGACCGCAACTCGGCCGTCTTTCGGCGCATGGCCGATGCGCTCGCCTGTTCCTATGATGACTTCATCCGGACCACGGAGCCGCGTCACCACGAGGCGTGCGCGGAGCTTTGGCGGCGCATGGCGGAGCGAACCGACGATATCTATCTCGCCAAGTATTCGGGCTGGTACTCGGTTCGCCAGGAAGCCTACTTCGACGAGAAGGAGACGACGGTCGGGCCGGACGGGGTTCGTCGCGAGCCGCTCGGTTCGCCTGTGGAGTGGACCGAGGAGGAGACCTACTTCTTTCGCCTCTCGGCCTACCAGGAGCGCCTGCTCGCGCATTATCGGGACAATCCCGACTTCATCTTGCCACCTGAACGGCGCAACGAAGTGGTGAGCTTCGTCGAGAGCGGTCTGCAGGACCTTTCCATCTCACGCACCACGCTCAACTGGGGCATCCCGGTGCCGGGGAATCCGAAGCACGTGATGTACGTGTGGATCGACGCTCTCAACAACTACGTCACCGCAACCGGCCTGCTCAATTCCGGCGACAATCCGCGCAAGCGGTTCTGGCCTTGCGACGTGCACATCATCGGCAAGGACATCCTGCGCTTTCACGCCGTCTACTGGCCGGCGTTCCTGATGGCGGCCGGACTGCCACTGCCACGGCGGATCTTCGCGCATGGTTTCATGCTGAGCCGCGGCGAGAAGATGTCGAAGTCGGTCGGAAACGTGGTCGATCCGTTCGATCTCATCGCCGCCTACGGCGTCGATCAGGTGCGCCACTTCTTCCTGCGGGAGAGCGCGTTCGGGAGCGACGGCAGCTATAGCCCCGAGGCAATCGCAACGCGCATCAACGCCGACCTTGCGAACGGTCTCGGCAACCTCGCGCAACGCTCGCTGTCGATGATCGCCAAGGGGTTCGACGGAAGGGTTCCGGCACCGGGCGAGTTCACGGCCGCCGACGCGGCCATCCTCGCCGCGGCGGATGCGATGCATGCGGCCGCACGCGCCGCCATGGACCGGCAGGCGATCAAGTCGTGGCTCGATGCGGTCTGGCACGTCATCGGCGAGACCGACCGGTACTTCGCGAGCGAGCGGCCGTTCGACAAGGCGCTTTCGACGGCGCGCAAGGGCACGATCCTTTATGTCACAGCCGAGGTCGTGCGCCAGCTCGCGATTCTCGTGCAGCCGGCCATGCCCGCCTCGGCCGCCAAGCTGCTCGATCTCCTCGCCCAGCCGCCCGAGGCGCGCACGTTCGCCGCGCTCGGTCCCGCCGGACGCCTTGCTCCCGGCACGGTGCTGCCGGCGCCTGTTGGCGTGTTTCCGCGCTATGTTCCGCCCGTCGATTCCGATGCGGCCGGTCCTTCCGCCCCCGCCGGCGGCAAATCCGGAAAGGCGAGGAAGGGCGGCGCGTGATGCTGGTCGATCACCATTGCCACCTGGATTTCCCGGAACTCTTCCGCGACCTCGACGGTTGCATCGCCCGCGCGCGCGCGGCCGGCGTCGGCGCGCTGGTGACCATCTCCAGTCGCATCCGCACGTGTGGCACGAACCGCGCCATCGCCGAGGCGCATGACAACGTCTTCTTCTCCGTCGGCACCCATCCGCACCATGCGCACGAGGAACTCGACATTGCCTGCGAGGAGATCGTGCGTCTTGCGGCACACCCGAAGTGCGTGGCGATCGGCGAAGCGGGTCTCGACTATTTCTACAGGAAGTCGCCGCCCGAGGCTCAGGCGACGGGTTTCCGGCGCCACATCGCGGCCGCGCGCGAGACCGGGCTGCCGCTCGAGATTCATTCCCGCGAGGCCGATGAGGACACGATCCGCATTCTCGAGGACGAGATGGCGCGCGGCCCCTTCAAGGCCGTCCTGCACTGCTTCACGGGCGGCCAGGCGCTGGCCGACCGCGCCATTGCGCTGGGGCTCATGATCTCGTTCTCGGGGATCATCACGTTCAAGAAGTCGGACGCGCTCAGGGCGATCGCGCTGCAGGTGCCGCTCGATCGCCTCCTCGTCGAGACGGACGCACCGTTCCTTGCTCCGGAGCCCCATCGCGGGAAGCTCTGCGAGCCAGCGCTCGTTGTTCATACTGCGGCGGCACTCGCGCGCATCAAGGGTGTTACGCCGGCCGAGCTCGCTGCCGCCACCACCCGGAACTTTCTCGCCTGCTATTCAAAAGTGCCGCCAGCTCTGCTTCGGAGCAAGGCGGCATGAGCTACCGGTTGACGTTGCTCGGAACCGGGTCCTCCGGGGGCGTGCCCCGCGTCGGCAACCATTGGGGCGCCTGCGACCCGAAAAACCCGCGCAATCGCCGGCGGCGGTGCGCCGCCCTCATCGAGCGCATCGCGGGGCGGGGCCGGACCAGGGCGCTGATCGACACCCCGCCCGATCTGCGCGATCAGCTTCTCGACGCCGGGGTCGGCGAGATCGACGGTGTCCTCTACACGCACGACCACGCCGATCATACGCACGGCATCGACGACCTCAGAATGCTCGCCTTCAACATGCGCAAGCGCGTGGACGTGCATTTCGATGCGCCGACGCGGGCATCGCTGACGTCGCGCTTCAGCTACTGCTTCGTGACGCCGCCGGGCTCAAACTATCCGCCGATCCTCAACGCCCACGACATCCATCCTCTGCGGCCGGTCGTCATCCATGGCTCGGCCGGCCCGATCGAGGCGCTGCCGATCCCGCAGGAGCACGGCGACATGATGTCGCTCGGCTTCCGCATCGGCAACGTCGCTTATTCGCCGGACGTAAGCGGTCTGCCGCCCGAATCGATTCCCCATCTCGCCGGTCTCGACGTGTGGATCGTCGACGCGCTGCGCTACATCCCTCATCCCTCGCACTGGAGCGTGGCGCAGACACTGGAGTGGATCGAGCGGCTGAAGCCACGGCGCGCGTTCCTGACACATCTGCATGTCGATCTCGACTATGCGAAACTGGCAAGTGAGCTGCCGCCGCATGTGAGTCCCGCGTACGACGGGTTGCAGATCACATTTGACGCCTGACCCGCCAGGGCAGATTTGCCGTCGCACCATGAGCCACCCCTGAGGAGGACGTCTTCGTGACGAGATTTGCTTTCACAATCGCCTGGGCACTGGTGCTCGTCGCAGCGAGCGCGATCGAGAGCCCGCTGCGCGCCCAACGGCCGCAACCGGCCGCTGCCACGGCGGCGCCCGCCTCACCCGACGAGACCGCGCGCTTTCTGGCCGGTCTGCCGGCGCGACCCGGTTCGTCGCTCGCTGGCCTCACCGGCGAGGCCGCCTGGAGAGCGCACGCCGCCGCTCTCGACAGGGAATGGGCGAGCCTTGAGGCCAAGCAGCTCAACAAAGTGCGGGCATTCTCCGCGGCCCATCTCAGATCGCCGTCGAAGACGCTCTTTTACACCTTCAGCGGTCCGGATTTCGTCTACGCCAACGCGTTCTTCCCCAATGCGACGACCTACGTGCTGGCGGGTCTCGAACCGGTCGGGCCCATTCCGGACGTCGCGAGGCTGCGGCCCGGAAGCCTGGGGCCGGCGCTTGATCATCTGCGCACCTCGATCCGCCATCTTCTAGGCTTCAGCTATTTCATCACGCTCGACATGGACAGGCATCTGCGAAGCGGCCAGATGCCGGGGGTGCTGCCGATCCTCTTCGTTTTCATGGCGCGCTCGGACAAAACGATCCGCAACGTCGAGCACCTGCGGCTCCTGCCCGATGGCAAGGTCGTGTCCTACTCGGACGGTCCCGCCACGCGGGACGTGCCGCGGGCCGTGAGGATCACTTTCGCGGGCGCCGACAACGTCGAACGGACGCTCTACTATTTTTCGACCAATCTCGAGAACAAGGGCATTGCCGCGAGCGGCTTCATCCCCTTCATCGAGTCGCTCGGGCCGGGGGATGCGTTCATAAAGAGCGCCTCCTATCTGCTCCATGGCAGCGCCTTTTCGCGCGTGCGCGACCTGCTGCTCGCACGGAGCGTCAACATTCTGCAGGACGACAGCGGCATACCGGTCCGCTACTTCGATGAGAAGGTGTGGACCCTGCAGCCGCACGGCCGCTACACGACGCCGATCCCCGTTTTCAAAGGGCAATATCAGCCCCAGCTCAAGGCGCTGTTCGACAAGGGCAAGCCTCCGCCCTTCGATTTCAGCCTCGGCTACCGCTGGCGACCGGGGCAGTCGAACCTCTTGCACGCGCAAAAGAAGTGACGCTGTGGGCCGGTCGGCCGGGCGGGCGCACGCGACGGGAGGGTCGATGGCGACGGCGCCGCGGGTCCTGCGGCATCAGGCGTCGCCGCCTGCAAGTCTCGCCTTCGTTTCGCGCGCCCATTGCGCGAATTGCCCGGCCTCAATGGCGCGGCGCATGGCGCTCATCAGTTCCTGGTAGAAATGCGTGTTGTTCCAGGTGAGAAGCATGGAGCCCAGGAGTTCGCCCGAGCGGACGAGATGATGCAGATAGGCGCGCGAGTAATCGCGCGCGGCCGGGCACGAGCTTGCAGGATCAAGCGGCGCGGTATCCTCGGCGTGGCGGGCGTTCCGCAGGTTGACCTTGCCGGCCCACGTGAAGGCGAGGCCATGACGACCGTTGCGGGTGGGTAGCACGCAGTCGAACATGTCGACGCCCAGCGCCACGGCCTCGATCAGATCCTCGGGCGTTCCTACGCCCATCAAATAGCGCGGCTTCTCCTGCGGCAGATGCGGCAGCGTCGCTGCGAGTGTGGCGAGCATCGTCGCCTGCCCTTCTCCCACCGCGAGGCCGCCGACGGCATAGCCCGGCAGATCGAGCGCGACGAGCCCTTCGGCCGATGCGCGGCGCAAATCCGCATAGACGCCCCCTTGCACGATGCCGAACAGCGCCTGCCCCGGCCCGGCGCGGCGCGCGAACGCGTCCTTGCAGCGCGCCGCCCAGCGCAACGAAAGTTGCATCGCCCGCTCGGCGTCGTGACGCTCGGCCGGATAGGCGACGCATTCGTCGAGCTGCATCTGGATGTCGGCGCCGATGAGGCACTGAATCTCGATCGCGCGCTCGGGCGTCAGCAGGTGGCGCGAGCCGTCGATGTGCGAGCGAAATTCGACGCCGTCCTCGCTGAGTTTTCGGATCGCGGACAGGCTCATCACTTGAAAGCCGCCGCTGTCGGTCAGAATGGGCTTCGGCCAGCGCATCAGCTTGTGGAGGCCTCCTAAGCGCGCGATTCGCTCGGCTCCCGGCCGCAGCATCAGGTGATAGGTGTTGCCAAGCAGGACGTCGGCTCCGGCTTCGGCAACCTGCTCGGGATAGAGACCCTTCACGCTGCCCACGGTGCCGACAGGCATGAATGCCGGCGTGCGGATCGCGCCACGCGGCGTCTCAATCACGCCACGGCGGGCAAGCCCGTCTTGCGCGAGGAGACGGAAGGAAAACACTTCAGCCGGCGACATGCGGATCGGGACCTCGCAGATGCGCTCTCCTGGAAGCCGGTGACGCTCGGGAGCGCGGGGAAACCTGGCGTGGCGCCATCCCTTAGCGTGCGGTGCCGGCAAGAACAACGGCTTCAGCGCTCGCGGGGATGCACAATCTGCCCGGCACACTCAGCCGGGCTGAGGGAAGAGAAGGCACGCATCGCCGTAGCTGTAGAAGCGGTAGCCGGCGGCGATGGCGTGGGCGTAGGCGGCGTGCATGGTGTCGAGGCCCGAGAAGGCCGCGACCAGCATGAACAGGGTCGAGCGCGGCAGATGGAAGTTGGTCAAAAGCACATCGACGGCGCGGAACCGGTAGCCAGGCGTGATGAATAGGCTGGTCTCGCCCTTGAAGGGACGTATCGAGCCGGCCTCGTCTGCGGCGCTTTCGAGGAGCCGCAGTGCGGTCGTGCCGATCGCCACGATCCGCCCGCCGCGGGCGCGCACGGTGTTGAGCGCCTCCGCCGTCTCGGCGCTGATTTCACCCCACTCGGGGTGCATTCTGTGAGCCGACGTATCTGAGGCCTTGACGGGAAGAAAAGTGCCGGCCCCGACATGCAGCGTCACGGTGTGCCGCTCGATGCCGCGAGCGGCAAGCGCGTCTGCCAGCGCCGGCGTGAAATGCAGGGCCGCCGTCGGGGCCGCCACGGCGCCCTCGCGGGCCGCAAACATGGTCTGATAATCGGTTCTGTCGGCTGCGTCCGGGGCGCGGCGCAGGGCAATGTAGGGCGGCAGCGGCATGTCGCCGAGCGCGGCGATCGCCTCGTCGAGGTAGGGGCCGTGCAGCGAGAAGGCGAGTTCCACTTCCCCCGCCTCGCCGATCGTCGCTACCGTGGCGGCAAGCTCCCCGGCACGGCACACGCGCCCTTCGGCCGCAAACGCGATGCGATCCCCCACCTTGAGCCGCTTTGCGGGGCGCGCGAGGGCCCGCCAGCGGCTCTCGTCCAGACGCTTCAGGAGGTTCAGGCTTATGCGCGCGCAATTGCCGTCGCGGTGGCGAAGGCCGGAGAGCGCGGCTGCAATCACGCGCGTGTCGTTGACGACGATGGCATCGCCCGGCTGCAGAAGGGATGGCAAGTCCCGCACGGTGTGGTCCTCAAGCCCGACGCTGCGCTCGGCGCACGGCAGGAGCGGAGACGGCGGCGAAACGACCAGGAGACGCGCCGCGTCCCGCGGCTCGGCAGGCCTCAGCGCAATCAGGTGGTCGGGCAGATCGAAGTCGAAGAGATCGGTTCGCATGGGACTTTCCGTCGGCCCCTCTGCCACATCCGAGAAGTTCGCGCCAGCGGCGCCGGTCAGGCCGGATAGAGGAGATAGCTCCTGCGCCGGTCTCGGAACGCGGCGACCTCAGCGCTCCAGGCGTCGATGACGGCTCTGCCGGGTGCGCCCGCGGCAAGCATCTCGGCAATCGCACGCGTTCCGGTGATCCGGTGGAACATCTCGAGGTTTGATGGAAAGAGCCGCGTGCCTTTGCGGCGCGCTTGCGCGGCGAGCAGGGAAATGGCCTGAATTCCAAGCTCGAGCGGCGATACCTTGGCTGCCTCCCGAATGTGGATGCGCACGCCGTTCACCGTCTCGCCGAGAAACTTCGGGGTCGCGGCAACGCCCGGGATCGCACGCGGGACATATGTCACCGCCTCGAGATCGATACCCGGAACGCCTTCGTCGGAGAGCCCTGCGACAAGGCTTGGCGCGTCGAGCCAGGGCGCGCCGAACTGCTGGAAGGGCACGTCGGTGCCCCGCCCTTCGTTCATATCGAGCTCGCCGATCAGGCCGATGCCAGGATAGACGAGCGCCGAGGCGAAGCTTGGGATGTTGGGGCTCGTCGGCTGCCAGGCAAGCCCGGTCTCAGGCCAGCGCATGGTCCGCCGCCAGCCCTCGAGCGGCACCACGTCGAGATTGAGACGATCGAGCCCCGGCAGCAGGCTCTCACCTTGGATCATGCGCGCGAGTTCGCCGACGGTGAGCCCGTGCACGATCGGGATCGTGTACTGGCCGACAAATGACCGCAGGTTTGGCTGGAGCACGGGACCGGACACGTACTCGCCCCCGAGCGGGTTCGGCCGGTCGAGAACCAGGAACGGCACATCCGCCTTGGCGGCGGCCTGCATGGCAAGTCCCATGGTCGAGATGTAGGTATAGAAGCGTGCGCCGATGTCCTGGATATCGAAGACGAGCGCGTCGAGGCCCGCCAGCATCTGCGGCGTCGGCTGCCGGGTTGCCCCATAAAGCGAGAGAACCGGCGCGCCGGTTCTCTCGTCCCGCTCGTTGGCGACTTTCTCGCCTGCCTCGATGCGCCCGCGGAAACCGTGTTCCGGCGCGAGGATCGCCGCCAACGTGACGCCTCGAGCCGTCGCCAAGAGATCGGCGAGATGGGCGCTCCCGACGGTTCCGGTATGGTTTGTGATCAGTCCGATGCGCCGGCCGCTGAGGCGCGCGAAGCCGGAGGAGGCCAGCACTTCGGCGCCGGTGCGGACCGCCAGATCTTGCGGGGACCGGGCCTGGCCTGTGCTGGGCTCGCTCATGACCGCACCTCCGGCCGCAATGGCGAGGCGCAGAACGCGACGGCGCGTTGGCTGCATCGACCGGCTGTCATCGCGCCGCTTCGTGATCACGGCATATCGGCGGCAACCTGGATGGACTTGATCCGGTCCGGGTTCTGAACGGGCTCGCCGCGCTTGATCTTGTCGACGTTCTCCATGCCTTCGATCACCTTGCCCCACACGGTATATTGGTTGTCGAGGAAGCGTGCATCGTCGAAGCAGATGAAGAACTGACTGTTGGCCGAGTTCGGGTTCTGAGCCCGCGCCATGGAGCAAGTGCCGCGAACGTGCGGCTCGCGGTTGAACTCGGCCTTCAGGTTCGGATACTTCGAGCCGCCGGTGCCGGTGCCGTGCGGGCAGCCGGTCTGAGCCATGAATCCCTCGATGACGCGATGAAAGACGATGCCGTCATAGAAGCCCTCGCGGACCAGCTTCTTGATGTGGGCGACATGGCCGGGAGCCAGGTCCGGGCGCATCTCGATGACGACGCGGCCGTGCGTCATGTCCATGACGAGCGTGTTCTCGGGGTCCTTGTAGGCGGGCATTTGGGGTTCCTTCGGGTTGACTGAGGTCGGATCACACGGGAGGTTGTGCGAACGGGTGTCGGTCAAGGACCGGACTCATCGGCCTTCGCTTTGGCGCCGGGGCCACCGCTCCGGGACGCTTGTCCGCAACGGGTCTCTTCGCCAGCGTCTGCGGTTCGAGCGCCAGATGCAAGCGATTCGTCCGGTCTCGCAGGCTAGCGCGGCTCACTCTGCAGGTAGACCTTGAGCATCCGGTCGGGATTGGCCGGAGGCTCGCCTTTTGCCACCTGGTCGATGTGCTCCATACCGCTGATCACCTGGCCCCAGACCGTATACTGGCCGCGCAGGAAGCTGCAGCCGGTGTCCGTGAAGCAGATGAAGAACTGGCTGTTGGCCGAGTTGGGGTTCTGCGTGCGCGCCGCGCCGATGGTGCCGCGGCGGTAGGGTTCCTGAGTGAACTCCGCCGGCAGGTCCGGGTACTTCGAGCCGCCGGTGCCGGTGCCCTTCGGATCGCCGGTCTGGGCCATGAAGCCGGCGATGACGCGATGGAATATGACGCCGTCGTAGAATTTTTCCCGGGCAAGCAGCTTGATGCGCTCGACATGCTTGGGCGCCAGATCCGGGCGCAGTTGCACCAGCACCTTGCCGGTCTTGAGTTCGACGACGAGGGTGTTCTCGGGCGACGCCTTCGGGGCCTGGGCGAAGGCGGGTGCCGCAAGGGCGACAAGGCTCAGGCCGAGGGCGGCTATGGCGTTCTTCAAAGGGGGGCTCCAGCGCAGAGACGATTGGTGGGGAAAGCTCACATCTCGGGTGCTTATGGCGATTGTTGGACGCACGCGCAACCTGTTGCGCACGCAGGGAAAGCCCGTGCATCCATCAGGCGAAGCGCAATTATTTCGGTGGGCGTCGCATCGCGTTCCTTGTCGTTAGCGCCGAATCGCGCGGTATCTGGCGCAAGATCTCGATCCGGGGACTGACGTGATTGCCGCCATCGTCATCGCCGTCTGCATTCTTGCGACGATCGCCGCCGCGTGCAGATTGTCGGCGCGCCACGCGAAATCCCGCGTGATCTTCGCGCATCGGCCCGACACCCCCCGCCCGTTCGGACTCCGCATGGCCTGGATCGCGGTGCGGAGCCAGGACGCCAAGGAGGTGGTCGCGGCACTCGGTCTGAGCGGACTTCAGCCCGCGAACTGGAACACCGGATTGGGCTCGGTCTATAGCCCTGAGCTTGCCGACCGCTGCGTTTTCGTTTCACCGCCCGTGCAAGGATGGACTTTCATCGTCGGCCAGGCGCTGCCCCAAGCGCTGGGCGCCGCCTTCTGCGATAAGCTCACGCCCTTGCTGCTTCGTCTCGGCAGCCAGTTCCCCGAGGTGCAGTTCTATGTGAGCTATCCGAGCCTTGAGCATTTCGGCTGGAGCCGCGTCATCCAAGGACGGCTCGAGCGCGCCTTTGCGGTGGCAGACGGCGTGGTGGTCTGGAACGTGGGCAGGCCAACGGCGGAGGAGCGCGCGCTGGGCCTCAGGGTGCTCGCGCTCAGCGGCGGGCGCGGGCGCCGCGGCGCGCGCGGGGCCGGTCTCCTGCTCGGTCCAACCGAGCACCACGTCTTGCGGCTCGCTGCACACTGGAGCCTCGATCCGATGCGGATCGGGAAATGCCCTGCGAAGCCGGGCCTCGGAGTCGTCGGGCGGCCGCCCTCGAGCTGGCGCGCCGAGCGCTATCGTCCGGCCCAAGCCGCATAGCGTTGGGCGCGCAGCGCGGTGTTCGACCGCAAGGAAGCCGCGATCCGCAAGCCGTGCCGGGAGCGACTGAAAGCGGTCGGACCTCGCGCGTCTCATGCCAGCGGCGCGTTCGCCGGAGGGCGTCGTCGTGCAAAGTCGTGGCGGGCGTCGATGGGGGCAGTGAACATGCCGGCGGCTCAGCGCGGTCTCGCCCGCCGACGGATCTTCGGTGAACCGGGCGGTGTAACGATAGCTGACCAGCACATCCGCGCTCGATCTCACCGATCGCGTGCGAGGGGGCCAGGCGAAGCTCGAGGATTTTTGCTGGCGGACGCGAGCTAGCGCGGACTTGCTGAGCGGCCTCGCGCGAAGCGGCGCACCGGCGGGGTAGGGATCGGCTTGGTGGGCGCGCGGAGACTCGAACTCCGGACCCGCTGATTAAGAGTCAGCTGCTCTACCAACTGAGCTACGCGCCCGGCACCTCATGCCGGCCGGGATCGCCCGAGATCCCAGACCGGGTGCTTGCTATACCAGTTGGGGGGACAAGTCCACCGCAATTGCGAATTTCCCCCGACGGAGCGCAGACCACGCAGCGGCGCGCGCCCCGACTGCTCAATTGCATGGCTTGGCAAAGCGACAGGGCCCCGTCCGGCGGCTACCATCCGCCGCAACCCGACGAAGCCCCGCCATTTGGCCCGAGACACCTCGCCGAGAGCCATGACGCAACGACCTTGGGCCGCCATCGCCGCGACCACGATCCTGATCCTGCCGCTTGGTTCGATCTACGCCTTCAGCGTGTTCCTGAAGCCGCTCGAGGCCTTGCTTGGCGCTTCGCGGTCCGAGCTCGCCACGGTCTTCGGGATCGCGGCGATCTTCTACACCGTCGGGATGAATGTCGGCCCGAAACTCTTTGGCGGGCTCGGCATCGCGAGCTTTCTCGCGCTCTGCGCGCTCACCGGCGCGGGCGGCATCGCGCTCTCGGCCGGCGCGCGAAGCTTCATCGAACTTGCCATCGGCTACGGCGGACTCTTTGGGCTCGGGGGTGGACTTGCCTATGTCGCCGCCCAGCAGGCGATGAATCTGATGCCCTTCCGCCGCTCAGGCCTCGTCAACGGCTACATCGTGGCGCTTCTCCCGTGCGGGGCGATGCTGACGGCCCCCGCCTGTGCCTACGCAATCGAACGGTTCGGGGTGCGGGAGACGCTCTGGGGTCTCGCCGCGGTGCTGCTCGCGACCGGACTTGCCGCCGCGCTGATGGCGGTCTTCGCCGGGATGCGGCTCAGGGCAGCCGGTCCCGCAGCCATGAGCCCCGGTGAGCGGCCCGGTCGCGCCGACCTCTTCTGGAAGCTCTTCGTCGTGTTTCTGCTGGCAGCGGCCGCCGGCCTCATGGTGCTCAGCCAGGCGGCCGGCATCGTCGCCGCTTACGGCGGGGCGACGGCGCTCGCCACGCTCGCGGCGACGGGCGTGTCCGGCGCCATCGCCCTCGCCCGGCTCTTCGGCGGCTATCTCATCGACAGCTTCGCCATCCCAAAAGTCATGGCCGGCGCACAGATGACGGCGCTGGCCGGTGGGATCGCTCTCACGCTCTGGCCTGCGCCCGAGACGTCGATTGCGGCGCTGCTGGCCATCGGCATGGGCTACGGCATCATATCGGGGGCCACGGCTGCGGCGATCGCCGCCTACTGGCGGCGCGCGCTATTCGGCCGCGTCGCCGGCCGCGTCTACATCGCCTGGTGTCTGGCGGCGCTGACCCTCCCCGTGCTAGCGGCGCGACTGTTTGACCTGACAGGCGGCTATCGAACGGCCTTCGTGCTTGCCGGCGCCTGCAATCTGGCGGCGGCCATGGTTGCGCTCACTCTGCCGCCGCAGTCGAGGACGCCGTGAGCAGCTCGCGCACTCCGTCCACGATCCGCTTGCGGTCGGGAAAGACGAAATCCTCGAGCACCGGGCTGTAAGGGATCGGCACGTTGTGGGCGCACACGCGCTTCACCGGCGCCTTGAGCTTCTGGAAGGTCTGCCGGTCCTCGGTGGCGACAGCCGCGATCTCGGCGGACAGGCCGGCGGTGGGGCCCGCTTCGTCGGCAACCACGAGACGGCCGGTCTTGCGCACCGACGCGCGGATGGTGTCGACATCGAGCGGCACCAGCGTGCGAGGATCGACGACCTCGGCCGAGATGCCCTCCTTGTCAAGCTCATCGGCCGCTGCCAGCGCCTCATGCACGAGCCAGGCAACCGCCACGATGGTCACGTCGCGGCCCTGCCGCTTGATGTCCGCCTTGCCGAGCGGGATGGTGTACTCCTCCGCCGGCACCGGTCCCTTCGACGTCAGCAGCCGGTTCGACTCGAAGGAAATCACCGGATTGTTGTCGCGGATCGCCGTCTTGAGCAGGCCCTTCAAATCATAGGGCGTCGAGGCCAGGAACATCTTGAGGCCCGACAGGTTCATGAACATCGACCAGGGACACTGGCAGTGCTGCGCGGCAAGGCGCGTCCCGCCACCGACGTTGGCGCGATAGAGGATGGGAAAGGTGCGCTGGCCGCCGAACATGTAATGGATCTTGGCCGCCTGGTTGACGATCTGGTCCATGGCGACGAACGAGAAGGTGACTTGTCGCCAGTCCATGATCGGCCGGTAGCCGGAGCCGGCGGCGCCGATGGCCATGCCGGTGAGCGCCCCTTCGGCGATCGGCGTCGCGCGCATGCGCTTGTCGCCGAATTCCTTGAGCAACGGCATGATGGGGTCGGTCGTCATGTAAAAGATCTTCGGGTCCCGACGCATCTCCTCGGCAACCGCCTCGAGGCCCGCCTGGACGTAGGTCAGCTCACGCATGGCTCTCTCCCCTCATGCGGCGTACATGTCCTCGAGCGCGTCCTCGGGCCGCGGGAACGGGCTCGCTTCGGCGAACCGGCAGGCGGCCTCGATCGCCGCAAGCACCTCGGCATCCATCTGCTGCCAGGCGGCATCGGTGAGCTGGCCCTGCGCCTTGAGGCGCTCGGCGAGCCGCGCAATCGGGTCCCGCCGCTTCCACGCCTCGATCTCGTCCTGGGTGCGATAGTCGGCCTGGTCCTTGCGCTCGGTGTGCGCGCGCCAGCGATAGGTCTTGCACTCGATGAGCGTCGGCCCTTCGCCCGCCCTGGCGCGCGCCACCGCCCGGCTTGCCGCCTGGTGAACCGCGAAGATGTCATTGCCGTCAACGACGATGCCGGGGATGCCGTAGCCGGCGGCGCGGGAGGCGACATCGGGCAGCGCGAGCGTCGCTGCGGCCGGAGTCTGGGCGGCGTAGAGATTGTTCTCACAGACGTAGATCATCGGCAGCTTCCAGGCGGCTGCGATGTTGATGCACTCGTGAAACGGGCCGGCGTTCGAGGCGCCGTCGCCGAAGAAAGAGACCGCGACGCGGCCTTTGCCGTCCATCTGGGCGGCAAGTCCTGCCCCGGTCACGATCGAGATGCCGCCCGCGACGATGCCGTTGGCGCCGAGCATCCCGATGCCGAAGTCGGCGATGTGCATCGAGCCGCCCTTGCCCTTGCAGTAGCCGTCGCGACGGCCATAAAGCTCCGCCATCATCCGGTTGAGGTCGGCCCCCTTGGCGATGCAGTGACCATGGCCGCGATGCGTCGAGATGATCTGATCGCCCGGATCGAGCGCGGAGCATACGCCGACGGCGACCGCCTCCTCGCCGATGTAGCAGTGGACGACGCCGTAGATCTTGCCGGCGTGATAGTCGGCCGATGCGCGTTCTTCGAAACGCCGGATGGTCTGCATCTGGCGCAACATGGCGAGCTGGCGCTCGGGTGATAGATTGGTGCCGGCTGACGCTCGTGCCTCGCTGCTCATGGCGCGGCCTCCCCTGTCCTGTCGCAAGTTTACTGCCATGCTATCCCCCGCCGCCGTCGATTGCCAACCCGACTGGTCAAACGCCGCAGGTGGCTGCGAGTTGCGTGGTATCGGCGGCCGGGTTCACATGCGCCAGGTTTGCCAGAAGAGGAGCGCACGATGAAGGTGATCGTTCTCGGGGCCGGCGTCGTCGGGACGACAACCGCCTACTACCTCGCGCGCGACGGCCACGAAGTCGAGGTGATCGACCGGCAGGACAAGGCCGCCATGGAGACGAGCTTCTCCAATGCGGGCATGGTCTCGCCGGGCCATGCCTACACCTGGGCGAGCCCGCGTGCGCCCAAGATCCTGCTGCAATCGCTCTGGCGCGATGATACCGCGCTCAGGCTGCGTCTGCGAGCCGATCCGGCGATGTGGGCGTGGGCGCTGCGCTTCCTGAAGGAGTGCCCGGCGAGCCGCGCCGCCATCAACACCACCAACAAGGTTCGGCTGTGCATCTACTCGCAAGCGCTCTTCGACGAAATCAATCGCAACGAAAGCCTTGCCTACGACCGGCATGTCGGCGGCGCCCTCTATCTCTACCGCGATCACGACCACTTCGAGCGCGGCGTCGCGGCAACCTCGGTGCTGACGCGGGCAGGCGTGAAACTCGAGCCCGTGTCGCCCGAGCGGATCAGCGCCATCGAGCCGGCACTTGCCGGCGAAGCCTCGAGACTTGCCGGCGCCATATGGTGCCCGACGGACGAATCGGGCGACTGCCACAAGTTCTCGAATGCGCTCGCTGACCTGCTGGCGCGGGAGCGAAACGTCCGGTTCCATTGGGGCACCGAGATCGAGCGCCTCGAGGCGGAGGGCGGGCGCATTACCCGGGTTGTCACGCGGACGGGGGACTTCAAGGCCGACAGTTACGTGCTGGCGCTCGGCAGCTACGCGCCGCTGCTAGCCAAGGCGGTCGGCGTCAGGCTGCCGATCTATCCGGTGAAGGGGTACGCCCTCACCATTCCGGTCGGAACCCGCAACGGCGCGCCGAAGGTGTGCGGCGTCGATGAGACCTACCTTATCGCTTGGTCGCGGCTCGGCGACCGGTTGCGCGTCACCGCCAAAGCCGATTTCGCCGGCTACGACCGCTCGCACGCCCCGGCCGACTTCGCGCACATGCTGAAGACCATCCGCGCGCTCTTTCCCGACGGCGCCGAGTACGAGCATGCAACGCAGTGGGCGGGCCTTCGCCCCATGACGCCGCGCGGCTCGCCGATCCTGGGGCGCAGTCCGATCTCAAATCTCTACCTCAACACCGGACATGGCCACATCGGCTGGACCATGTCCCTCGGTTCGGCTCGGATCGTTGCCGACATCATGGCCGGCCGCACGCCCGCCATCGCCACCGTCGGACTCCTGCTTGCCGACGCCTGAGGTTGGCGCTCATCGTTTCCAGTCGTGCCGTTGGGCCCTCGGGAGACCGAGGTTCTCGCGCAGCGTGGCTCCGCGATAGTCCTTGTGATAGAGCCCGCGTCGCTGCAGTTCCGGCACGACGAGCCGCACGAAGTCCTCATAGCCGCCCGGCATTTCGGTGGTGCCGAGAACGAACCCGTCGCATCCGCGCTCCGTGAACCACTGTTCCATTTGGTCGGCGACGTCCCTGGCCGTTCCCTTGAAAATCGGTTGCTCGCGCAGCCGGCCGCGGCCCGAGTGCTCGACGAAGTCCCGCACGGTCGGGTTCTTCTTGCCGGAGGAACGCACCACCCGGTCGCGCATGCCATGCATACCCGAAAGCTTTGCCATTTCGGCGTCGCTGAAGGGCTCGTCCAGCCCCTTCGAGCCGAAGTCGAAATTAATGGCCTCGGAGAGAAGCGCGAGGGTGTCAATCGGCCGCGCCAGGCTGTCAGAGAACTGGAACTTCTCTTCTGCGATGGCACGCGTCTCGCCGACGAAGGCATAGCACGCGGGTGCGATGACGACGCCGTCGGGATCGCGACCTGCCTCCGCGATCGCGGCTTTGAGCTCGCGGTAGTTGGCCTTTGCCTCCTCGAGATTCTTGTAGGAAGCGAAAACCAGCTCGCCCCAACGCGCTGCGAACCGCTTGCCGCGGCCGGACTGACCCGCCTGGATGATGACGGGCCGCCCCTGCGGGGTCCGCGGCACCGTGAACGGGCCTCGGGACTTGAAAAAGCGGCCGGCATGGTCGAGCCGGTGCACCTTGCGCCCGTCGGCAAAGCGACCGGAGGCCTTGTCGACGATCAGCGCGTCGTCCTCCCAGCTGTCCCAATGACCGAGAACCACCTCCATGAACTCGTCGGCGCGGTCATAGCGCAGGTCGTGCTCGAGGTGCACCTCGCGACCGAAGTTTAGTGCCTCGCCGTCGTTGACCGAGGTGACGACGTTCCAGGCTGCGCGCCCGCCGATCATGTGATCGAGCGTTCCCCACGCACGGGCGATGTGAAACGGCTCGAAATAGGTGGTCGAGCCCGTGCCGCCGATACCGAGCCGCGAAGTGGCAAGGCCCATCACGGTCATGATCGTGGTGACGTCCATCTTGACCACGCGGACGCCGCCTTCGACCGCCTCGACATGGTCGTTCTTGTACCGGTCGGGCATGGCGAGGCGGTCGTCGAAGAAGGCGACATGGAACTTGCCGTCCTCGAGGATGCGCGCCATGCGCTGGAAATAGGCCGCGGTGAGGAAATCGCTGTGCGAGGCGGGATGCCGCCAGGAGCCGACGTAGTTCGAGCAGTTCTGCGCCTGCATGAAGGCGACCATGGTGATCTGGCGGGTTGCGCGCATGCTGTCCTCGCTTCGAGTCCCAAGAGACGGGTGACGGATGGGGACTGTGGCGTCTTTCCAGCCCGGCTGGCAATCGGCGCCATGCAGAGAGATGCGTCGCGCATGGCCGGCCAGCGCGACGAAGGGATCTGACGGGGAAGGCGCTGGACGTGACCGTCTGATTTGTGCGATAATTCTGTCATGACAGAAAATTCGATCAATCGGGAACCTCTCGCTCCCGCCATCCAGAGATTCGTGCTGCACTGGGGCGAGATGGGTTCGGTGTGGGGTGTCAACCGGTCCATCGGGCAGATTCACGCCCTGCTCTACCTCTCGGACCAGCCGCTGACCGCAGAGGACGTGGCCCGCAGGCTCGGTCTCGCCCGCTCCAATGTCTCGAACTCGCTGCGCGAACTCGTTCAATGGGGCCTGGTGCACCGTACATCGCTGCTCGGCGACAGGCGTGACTATTACGAGGCCGAAACGGACCTCTGGGAAATGGTCGCGCGCATCGCCGAGTTGCGCAAGGCGCGCGAACTCGACCCGACGCTGGCGGCGCTACGCATCTGTCAGGCGGAGGCCTCGGGCGATCGCGCCGTGTCCGGGCTCGCTCGCCAGCGGATCGAACGGATGCTTTCCTTCGTCGAGATGATCGACAGGTGGGCAGAGGAGATGCGCCGCGTCCCGCGCGCGAAACTTGCGGCGCTCGTCAAGCTCGGCGCCCGCATTCTGCGCGTTCTGCCCGCGGGTGCAGGGCGGCGGCGGCCGGGGGTGGCGACGGGCAACTGACGCCGAGCGGGGCCTGGGAGCAGGACGATGTTTGACGGATGGCAAGCCGATGGAGTCGTTCCACCGCCGCGCTGGCGTGCGGTCCGAGGGGCCGATGAGGAAGCTTGCGATTTGCGCTTTCGGGCACTCCTTGGCGCAGCAGCCTGGAGCCGGCTCCCGCGGGCGGTGCGCGAGCGCTTCTCGCGGCGGCTTGAAGACGGGGAGGCACGCCTCTTCGCCGGCGAGGTGGTCGTCACGGAGCTCTCGCGCGCTGGCCGTCTGCTTGCTCTCGCCGCCCGGCTCATCGGCGGTCCACTCCCCGACATGAACGGTGCGACTGGCCCCGCGACGGTATCGGTTCGCGAGGACCGGGCGGCTGGCGGACAGGTGTGGACGCGCACCTATACCCGGCGGGGACGGAGCCCGCAGACGATCAATTCGGTGAAGCGGTTCCGAGGCCCGACCGGGCTCGAAGAGTCCCTGGGATATGGTCTTACGATGTCGCTCAGGGCCGAGGTCGCGGACGGGGCCCTCAGGTTTGTCAGCACCGGCTATGGCCTTGAGATTCTCGGCTGGCGGCTCCCGGTGCCCGATTGGCTGTCGCCCGGGCGCTGCACGATCGTGCATCGCGCGCACGGCGATCGGTGGTTCAGTTTCACCCTCGAGCTCACGCACCCACGTTTTGGCCGGCTCGTCCGGCAGGTGGCCATTTTCGAGGAAGTCGGCCCATAGCTCAGACGAGATCGCGCACCCCGGTTCTGCGTCCCCGATCGGATCAGCCCGCGTGTTTGGGCGAGCCTCGCCATGCGAGTTCGTCGCTCCGCGGTCCGAGGTGCCGAGGCGTCGTCCCACTAGGGTGCCTGTGCCATCACGCTCTGCTGGCCGCGTTCCTGCTTTGGCTGGTCTCCCGGGAGGGCGGAATGCCGGCCTCAGAAGCATCGGCCGGACACCGGAGCGGACCGGCCTTTCTGCGAGCCTTCATTCGCGTGCCCCCTCCTGCGTCGCGCCAGCGTGGGCGGGGGAGCGTCTCAGCAGTTATTAATTCCAAGGGCGTAAACCAGAGCTGAGGGTGGTCTGTCGCGCGTCCCGATCATGAGTTGGATCAGCACCATATCCGAACACCTTGCGGCGATTGGCGCCTACGTGGCCGCCGTTGCCCGCAACATGTTCCTGTCGCCAGGCGGCGACTACGGCGCAACGAGCCTGCTGGCAGCGTTTCTCCTCGCGGCCGGGTATCTGATCCTGAGGCGTCCGGCCGATCGCAGACGCGTGCCCGTCAAGGTTCTGCTGCGCGCGCTGCTGCCGCGCCGCCTCCTCACGCACGCCTCGACGCGGACGGATCTCGCCTACCTTCTCTTCAATGCGTTCGTGTTCGGTCTCGCTTTCGGCTGGGCTGTGCTGTCAGGGCACTACGTGGCGGCCGCCGTGCGCGGCGCGCTTGCGGGAGGATTCGGCGAACCGGCACCGTCCCAGATGCCGGCCTTCCTGCAAATGGCGCTGATGACGGCCGCGCTCTTTCTCGCCTACGAGTTCGCCTACTGGATCGACCATTATCTCGCGCACACGCTGCCTTTTCTCTGGGAATTTCACAAGGTCCACCATTCCGCAGAGGTGCTTTCGCCGCTGACCAACGCCCGCGTGCATCCCGTCGACACCATCGTCTTCTACAACATCGTGGCGCTGACGATGGGGACGATCGGCGGGCTCATGCAGTTCGGCCTCGGCGCTCCGGTCCGTCCGTTCAGCTTCTGGAACCACAACGCCATCGCGCTGCTCTTCGCCTATTCGCTGCACCACTTGCAGCACTCACATGTCTGGATCGCGTTCACCGGCGCGCTCGGGAAGATCATTCTGTCGCCTGCGCATCATCAGATTCACCACTCGACCAATCCGATCCACTTCAACAAGAATCTGGGGTCCTCGCTCGCCATCTTCGACTGGCTGTTCGGCACTCTGCACCTCCCGCAGAAGAAACGGGAAAAGCTCACCTTCGGCGTCGAGGACTATGAAGGCAATCCGCACTCGCTGCCCGAGAGCCTCGTGCAGCCGCTGCCGCTCGCCGTCAAAGGGCTCGCCAGACGCCTGCGCGGCGTGCGGGCTCGAGGCGCCGGCCAGGTCTGAGGCGGGACGGCAAGACGGAGGGGCACGATGCGGCCGCCCGTTCAGAACCGGTCGGCGCGGTAGGGCGCGGGATCGCAAAACGGCTCCTCGCCGGTCATCATCTCAGCGAGCAGGCGCCCGGTCGACGGTCCGAGCGTGAAGCCCAGGTGCTGATGTCCGAAATCGAGCCAGAGCCCCGGTCGGCCTGGTGCTTTGCCGACGATCGGGACCATGTCCGGGAGGCACGGACGCCGGCCGAGCCAGGGCTCGGCATCAATGCGCTCGGCAAGCGGAAACATGCCGCGCGCATGCGGCTCGACGCGGCCCAGCTGGACAGCGGTTGGAGGCGCATCGCGCCGGGCAAACTCGGCGCCGGTCGTCAGTCTGATGCCGCGCGTCATGGGAGTGATGCAGAACCCGAGGTCGCCGTCGACGACCGGCCGGGCGAGCGTGGCGTTACCCTCGGCGCGGTAGTGCATATGGTAGCCGCGTTTCCAGCCGAGCGGCAGGCGCAGACCCAGCGCGCGCGTGACGTCGTTCGACCAGGGCCCAAGCGCCACCACGGCTTGCGGCGCCTCGATCCATCCCGTGCGGGCCGCCACCCGCCAGCCAGCGCCGCCCGCCTCCAGAGACTTCGCCTCACCCTCGACAAATTTGCCGCCGTTCCTGACGAAGAGATCGGCATAGGCGCGGCCCAGCGCCGCCGGATCGCCCACGGAGACCGGATCGGTCATGTGGATGCCGCCGACAAAGACGTCCCTCAGGTGCGGCTCGAGCTCGGCAATGCCGCGGCGGTCGAGCGTGGTCGTGTTGATGCCAAAGTCGCGGCTCTCGGCTTCGCGCTCCTTGAGCGCCTCGTCGAATTTCTGGTTCGTGCGATAGACGCGCAGGTAGCCGGTGCGCCGGATCATCCCCGTGACGCCCGCTTCCTGCATCAGCGCCTCGTGCTCGACGACGCACCGCTCGATGATCGGCCGCATGGCGCGCGCGCTGCGCTGCTTTCCCTCAGGCGTCGAGGCGAGCCAGTAGCGGATGAGCCAGGGAGCGATGCGGGGCAGATCGGATACGCGGTAGTAGGCGTCGGTCGAGGCATTTCTCGCATAGCGCAGGATCGTCGCCCACTCGCGCGGGAACATGTAGGGGACGACGCCTTCACGCTGAATGATGCCGCCGTTGCCGTGGGAGGTTTCCTCAGCGGGCCCGCGACGGTCGACCAGCACAACGGCCCGTCCGCGCTTCTGGAGATGCAGCGCCGCCGAAATGCCAACCATGCCGGCGCCGAGGACGATCACGTCTGTTTTCATGAACTTTCGTCGAGGCTCGATCAGGACTCACCCGGTGCCACTATAGAGGCGGGCACCTCCGCCGCAACGGACCTGTTCGCTCCCGTCGGCAACGGCATGTCAATCAGGCCCTACCGCGCCGCCGATGGCGATGAGCTGGCTCAAGCGCGTTTCAATCGACCAGAGTCCACGTCCAGGCGTCGCCGTCGGGGGTGTTGCGGCCGAACCCGACGAGGCGCTCGCGGGACTGGCATTGATAACCGGGGCGGCCGATGCGCCGGAAGGGTCCCGGATCTTCGACGCAATACTTGATTTGCGCCTTCTCGCGCGGCGGCCAGAAGCATTTGCCGACTGCGCAATCGGCGTAATACTCAAATGAGTCGCGCTTGAAGCGGCCGATTTCCTCGCACGTTCCCTTGGCGACGCTCCACCAGCCGCGGATGACGTTGTCGTCGGACTCATCTGCGAAATGCGCAATCGCGACATAAGCGTCGGTCGCGGACTCGTTGCAGACCGTGAACGTGAAGAAAGCCTTCTGCCGTTCGGCTTCGCGCGCCTCTTCCTCCCGGCGTCGCCGCTCAGCTTCCGCCCGGGCTGCCTCTGCCTCCTGGCGATGACGTTCCGCCTCCTCGCGGGCCTTGGCCGCTGCAAGGCGCTCACGCTCGGCCTCCGCCTTGGCCGCTGCGGCAGCCTGCGCATCCAGGCGATGACGTTCGGCTTCCTCGCGCGCCGAGATGGCCGCAAGCCGCCGGCGCTCCGCCTCTCCTTTGTCCGCGGCAGCCGCATCCGCTTCGCGCACGCCCGCCGCGGAGAGCGGGGTTGGCGCCTCACGCGACCGGGTGGCCAGCCAGCCGGTGCCGCCGGCGAGAGCGATCGCGAGCGCGAGCCAAACCGCCGGAGAGCGCGGCAGGCGACGGCGGGCCGGCGGGAGCGGCCCGGTCGGCTCATTTGCAGCCGACGTTCGGGCCTGCGTGCGCGCGCCCGCGCTTGTTGCCCTACCGGTCGCATTGCCGAGCAGCATCTCACGCCAGGCAGCGACTGTCTGCGGGCGCTCGGCTTGCTTGAGGCGCAGAGCGCGATCGATGGCGGCAAGGAACTCGGGCCGATAGTCCTCGGGTGCGGCAGCCGCGCGCGCCGCCGGCCGCAATTCGTCCTCGATGGCACGTGCCGTTGCCTCCTGCGGCACGACGCCCGTCACGCAGTTGTAGAGTGTGGCTCCCAGCGCATAGATGTCGGACCAGGGTCCCTGGGCCTTGCCCGTCGAGGTGTACTGCTCCGGCGGCGAGAAGCCGGTCTTGACGATTGCGGACATCATCTCCGAGCGCTGGGCGATCACCTGCCGCGCCGCGCCGAAGTCGATCAGACAGGGCTGCCCGTCAGGGCGGATGATGATGTTGTCCGGGGCGAGGTCGCGATGCAGAAGTCCCTGGTCATGCACATAGGCCAGCGCATCGAGCAACGGCACAAGAAGCGCATCGAGTTCGGTTTGCGTCGGCGGCCGGCCGAGGGCTGCCAGCCAATCCTTGAGACTTTGACCTTCCTCGTAGACCAGCACCATGTAGGCGGTGCCGTTGGCCTCGAATACGTCGGTGACGTCGATGACATTGGAGTGCTTGCAGCGGGAGAGCGAGCGGCCTTCCTGCAGGAAGCGATCAAGCGCCCAGCGGTAGGTGCCGGGGTCGGTCGAGCGAACCTCGCGGCTCGCGGGGTCGCGGTAGGCGAACTGGCGCGGGAAATGCTCTTTGATGGCGAACGTCCGGCCGAGACCATCGTGCCGCGCCAGATACGTGATGCCGAATCCGCCGGCGGCGATCACCGAGTCGATGGTGTAGCGATTGTCGAGCCGCGTCCCGGACGGGAGCGCCGCAAAGCCGTGCGCCGCGTCTTCACGCCGCGTTTGCAACGGGGCGTCAGGCCGCAATTCTTCCCGCTCCTCCGGCATCGCATTCCACTCCGAAGGCGGCCGCTGGAACGCGCAGCCGGCCATCTGCAGCTGCGCCTCAGCACTCTGTCACGTTCGGCTCGGCGGCGGCGAGGCAGCAGTTGCGTCACTCCCGGGGACGCCGAAACTGCAGCCCCCGGGCTCGGCCGTGCGGCTCCGCAGACGCCGCCGACCAGCACCCGCTATCGAAAAGGATGGGCCTTGGATTGCGCAGTTGGCAAGTCGAAATCGCGGCAGAGGCAGGGGCTTTCGGTCCGCAGCACGGACTGCGCGTCGACCGCCCGACAGCCCGACTGAGAGCCAAGCTGTTGTTCAATGCTCACGCGCCGGCAAAGAACTCCAGAAGCAGCCGGGCGACCTCCGCCGGGTTTTCCTCCGGCACGAAGTGGCCGGCATCGGGAATGACGGCACCCCGGACGTTGGTGGCGACGCGTCTGAGGCTCGCCTCCACGTCGGCACCGCGCCCGCGTCCGTGCGGGTAGCTCACGCCGCCGCCGATGGCGAGCACCGGCATCGGCAGGCGAAAGCCGGTCGCGAGCTGGCGGGCGTTGTCGGCGGCATCGCGCGGCAGGTTGCGATAGTAGGCGAAGCCCGCGCGCAGCGCGCCGGGCTGGCTGTAGGTGCGCACGAACTCGTCGATGTCGGCCTCCGAGATGGCCCCCGGCTTGTAGGCGAAGGTCTGGTAGAACCATTGCAGGTAGATGCGCTCGCGGCCGGCGACGAGTGCCTCGGGCAGATCCGGCGTCATGTGAAACTGGTGATGCCAGCGCCGCCCGCCCTGCGAAAAGTCGCCGCCGTCGCCCGGGATGACGACGTCGATGATGGCAAGCTTGGTCACTGCTTCGGGATGGGATGCCGCGAGCGCATAGGCTGTCGGTCCGCCCCAGTCGTGGCCAACGAGCAGGAACGAGGCGTGACCGAGGTTCTCGGTCAGCAGACGCCAGACGTCGTTGGCGACCGTGCGCTTGTCGTAGCCGTCGAGCGGCCGCGAGCTGTCGCCGAGACCGCGCAGATCCGGCGCGATGACCGTGTAGGACCGGGCCAGCAGAGGCATGACGTGGCGCCATTCGTACCAGGTCTGCGGCCAGCCATGCAGGAGGACGACCGGAGGACCTTCGCCCAGCGTCACATAGTGCAGAATCACCTCGCCGACCTCGGCATAATGATGCTGGAACGGGATGACGCTTGCGCGCTCTGCCATGCGTCCGGTCTCCTTCAGATGTCCTCGAAGCTGCCGCCGCGGCCCTTGCCACCGGCAAAGCGCGCCGCGCCGGCCTGGCCCTCGGCGCGGACTGCCGCGACGCTGGCGGCGAATTCCGACCTGAGCGCCTCGGCGAACTCCATGTCCCACTGCCGGTAGACGCTGGCGCGATCGAGCCGCATGCATTGCTGCGGGAAGCGCGCGATTTCGGCCGCCAGCTTCTCCGCCGCCGCGCGCGACGTCCCCTTCGGAACGATGCGGTTGGCGAGGCCGAAGCGCAAGGCTTCCTCGGCCCCGACCGGACGGCCGGTCAGGATCATGTCGAGAGCGCGGCTCTGGCCGATGAGCCGCGGCAGGCGCACCGTGCCGCCGTCGATGAGCGGCACGCCCCAGCGTCGGCAATAGACGCCGAACGTCGCATCCTCCTCGACGACGCGCAGATCGCACCAGATCGCAAGCTCGAGACCTCCTGCAACGGCGTGTCCGGCCACCGCCGCGATCACCGGCTTCGAAAGCGCGAGCCGCGTCGGGCCCATCGGGCCATCCCCCTCCACGTTGTAGCGCGACAGACGCTCGCCGGAGGCGACGGCCTTGAGATCAGCACCGGCGCAGAAGGCGCCGCCGGCCCCCCAGAGCACGGCGACCTTGGCCGACTCATCCGCATCGAAGAGCTTGAAGGCTTCGGCGAGACCCTCGGCGGTCTCGTTATCGACGGCGTTGCGCACCTCCGGCCGGTTGAGGATGACCGTCACCACCGGCCCCGCACGCTCGATCAGCACCTTGCCATGCACCCGTGTCGTCACAGCGTCGGCCGCTCCTCTTTGACCGTGATGCGCCAGAGCGTCCGCGGATGTTCCGGATCGACGAGGGGCGCCTTGTGCAGGAGCGCGCAGTTGTCCCAGATGATGACGTCGCCCGGCTTGTAGCGCGGCGTCACGAGGTATTTCTCCTGCGTCGCGTGACTCTTGAGGTCGTCCAAGAGCGCGCGTCCCTCGTTGTCGCCCATCCCTTCAATGCCGAACGAGGAACCGGCAACTGCATAGAGCGACTTGCGGCCTGTGCGGGGGTGTGTCCTGACCACGGGGTGGCGCACCCATGTCATTTTTGCTTTCTGCTTGGCGGTGAGCGGCGAGGCCGAGGTGCGCGTCGATTCGTCGAGATTGTCGCGATTGCCGTAGTGGTGGCGGGCGATGAGGCCGTCGATCTCGCGCTTTTGCGTGTCCGGCAGATCGTCGTAAGCGCGGCGCTGGTCGGCGAAGGTGGTGCCGGACACGCCCTTCGGGATCTCCTGCGCATAGAGCAGCGTGCAGCGGGCCGGAATCGGCAGATAGGAGTAATCGGAGTGAAAGTAGGTACCGCCGTCCGCGAGTCCGACGGGCTCCCCCTGCTCGTTCCGGCGATTGGACAGAATGAGGATATTCGGGTCGGCCGGATGGCGGAACTGGTCGATGACATGCGGCTCCGGCTCGCCAAAGCGGCGGGCAAGCGCCAGGAAGCTCTTCGGCCCGATCGTCTGGCCGCTCAGAATGACGACGAGGTGCTCATGGAGCGCACTCTCGATGGTGAAGAAGTGATCGTCGTCGAGAAAGCGCAGATCGAGATTCTCGACCTCGCAGCCACACGCGCCCGGCAGGCGTTTCACCGCTAGCTTAGCCATTCGCTCCCGTCCCTTCGGTTCGGCCCGCGCAAAGCCTGCTCAAAGTTCACTCCTGCCACGGCACGCCCCCCGCATAGGTCATGTAGGCCGTGCCCGGGATCATGCCGGAGTCGATCGGCAACAGAATGCCGGTGATCGTGCGTGCCTCGTCGGAAATCAGAAACGCGATGCCGTTCGCGATGTCCTTCGGTTCCGGAAGATAGGGCAAGGCGTGCACGCTCATGATCTTCTTCATGTCGCGCTTGCCTTCCGCCACCTTCTGGCGCAGCGGCGGCGTCATGACGTACGTCGGTCCCACCGAATTAACGCGGATATTGTGCCGGCCGAGCTCCATGGCGAGAAGTTGCGTCAGGCGCTCGACTGCGACCTTGCCGGGGTTGTAGGCGGGAAGCGGCAGGGGGACGCGGGAGTTGACCGAGCCGATGGTGACGATGGCGCCGCGTTTGCGCGGGATCATGCGCCGCGCGAACGACTGGCAGGCGTGAACGGTGCCGTTGTAATTCACCTTCCACATCCGCTCGTGATAGGCCATGTCCATGTCGAGAACGGACTCGGTGTTCGGGATGAGCCCCGCCGCAGTGACGGCTGCCTCGATCGGACCGAGTTCGCTCTCGATCGCCGAAGCGACCGCTTCCACCGCCTTTGCGTCGGCGACATCACACGCATAGAACCGCGCCGCCCGCCCCCGCTCGCCGACCGCCTTCACCACCGCCTCGCCGCCTTGCCGGTTCATGTCGACGATGGCGATGTCATAGCCGTCGTCCGCAAGCCGGAGCGCCGTCGCCTCGCCGATGCCGCTCGCGCCGCCCGTGATGGCGGCGACACGCTTCTCTGCCATGGTGCGTTCCTTTCAAGTAACTCCCGGCAAGGCCGGCAGCGGCTCGCCGCGGATGAATGGCTCGATCAACCCCATGAAGGTCTCGAGCTTGTCGTGATGAACCCAATGGCCGGCACCCGCCACGCTGACGATGGTCGCGTCGCGGAAGTGCGCCGCGCGACCGTCCTCGCGCGGGTCCGACGCCCAGCTCTCGCCGCCGTAGACGAGGAGCGTCGGGCAGGCGATGTTGCGCCAGAGGCTCTCGATGTCGGCCTGCGGCATGTCGTAGGGCAGCCAGACGCGGACGAAGTTGTCGAATTTCCAGCTGAAGGTCCCGTCCTCGTTCTGAATGACACCGTGCTCGGTGAGGTGGCGCGCCTGCTCCGTCGAAAGATGCTTGTTCTGCTCCTGCATCCGCGCGAACGCTTCCTCGACGGTGCGATAGCGGCGTGGCTGGCGGCCGGCGGCCTGGCGCTGGTTGTCGATCCATTCGCGCATCTTCTCGGCCATCGGCTTCCGCGCCACCTCGGCCTGCGATCGTGGCGAGCGGCCGAGGCCCTCAATGGCGACGATGCGCCTGACGTTCTCGGGATAGATGCCCGCATAGCGCACAGTGATCGCGCCGCCGAGCGAATGGCCGATGATCGTCACCGGGGCGAGCTTCAATTGATGAATGAGCTGGGCAAGGTCGTAGACGTATGCGGCTATCGAGTAGTTGGCGCTCTTCGACCACTCGCTGTCGCCATGTCCCCTGAGGTCGGGCGCGATCACATGCCAGTCGCGCCTGAGGCGGCGGGCCACCCAATCCCAGTTGCGGCAATGGTCGCGGCCGCCGTGCACGAGAAGGAGCGGTGGCGCCCCGGGATTGCCCCAATCGACGTAGTGCAGGCGCAGGCGCTGCGAGAAATACGTCCGCGAGGTCGGGCCGACGAGGTCGGACGTCATTTCGCAAGCTCCCCCATCCGCTCCGCCCGCCGGGTCGTGGACCGCGGCCGTGTTGCGACTGACCGTCGATCCTGTGATCGCGTGCCGGTGACGATAGCAAAGCGGTGCGGGCCAAAACAAGAATGGCCGCTTCCCGCCGCGGGCACCGGCGCCACCGTGCAGCGACGGAAGCAGCGGCTCTGCGCCGTTTCTCCAGCCATCGGGATCGCCTGGGAAGACAACAAGAAGGACCTCGTACCCATGCTTCGTACCATGACGATCGCGGCGCTCGTTGCGCTCGCAACCGCCGCGCCGGCTCTTGCACATTCGCCAACGCCAGGCATCGACAAGCGCCAGGTTCGCCAGCACGAGCGCATCACGCAGGGCGTTCGATCCGGCAAGCTCACCGCTTTCGAGGCGGCACGGTTGCGCCGGGGCCAGGCGCATATCCGCGTTCTCGAGCGCCGCGCCAGGGCCGACGGTATCGTGACGGCCAGCGAGCGGCGCCGGATCGCGGCCGCTCAGGCCCTCCAGAACCGGCGCATCTATCTCTTGAAGCACAATTCCTTGACGCACTGAATTGTCGCGTTCCTTGGACGAAAGCGTTGTCGGGCCGGCGACCACTTGGTCGCCGGCCCGGTTCTCGGCTAGGCATCTCAGCGCCATGACGCCAGCCGACCGCCTGCCGATCGCCGCCGTGCTCACCGACGTCCGCACCGCTCTCGAGCGGAAGGGTGTTGGCGTCCTCATCGCGCCACCAGGAGCCGGCAAGACGACGGGCGTTCCGCTCGCGCTCCTCGATGCGGATTGGCTCGCGGGGCGCAGGATCGTGCTGCTCGAGCCGCGCCGGCTGGCGGCCCGCGCCGCCGCCGAGCGCATGGCGGGGCTCTTGGGCGAAGGCGTCGGCGACACCGTCGGCCTGCGTGCCCGGCTCGACACGCGGATCGGGCCTCGAACACGCATCGAGGTGGTGACGGAGGGCGTGTTCACGCGGATGATCCTCGACGATCCCACCCTCGACGGCGTCGGCGCGGTGCTCTTTGACGAATTTCATGAGCGCTCGCTCGATGCGGACCTCGGTCTGGCGCTCGCGCTCGATTGCCGGGCCGGGCTGCGTGAGGACCTCAGACTGCTCGTCATGTCCGCGACACTGGATGCCGCGCCGGTCGCGCGGCTCCTCGACGGCGCACCGGTCATCGCTTGTGACGGCCGCACCTACCCCATCGAGACCCGATACCTCGGCCGCGCGCCGGACCGGCGCATCGAGGACCAGGTTGCCGATGCCGTGCTCAAGGCGCACCGCGAGGAGCGGGGCTCGATACTGGTTTTCCTTCCCGGACAGAGTGAGATCCGCCGGACCGCCGAGCGGCTCCTCGAGCAGATCGCGTCGCCGGATACCGCAATCGTCGAACTGCACGGCGGCCTCGACGGCCGGCGTCAAGCCGATGCGATCCGGCCCGCTGCCGCCGGCCGCCGCAAGATCGTGCTCGCGACCTCCATCGCCCAGACCTCGCTCACCATCGAGGGCGTGCGCGTCGTCGTCGACTGCGGACTCGAGCGTCTGCCGCGCTACGAGCCCGGGGCCGGCATCACCCGGCTCGAGACCGTGCGAGCCTCCCGCGCCACGGTGGATCAGCGTCGCGGGCGCGCCGGTCGCACCGAGCCGGGCGTGTGCTACCGGCTTTGGGACGAGCCAGAGACCACGGGATTGGCCCCCTTTTCGCCCCCCGAGATCCGGACAGCCGATCTCGGACCGTTGCTGCTCGACTGCGCCCTCTGGGGCGTGACGGACCCGCAATCGCTCAAATGGCTGGAGCCGCCCGGCAGCGGCGCGGTCGCGGCGGCGCGCGCGGAGCTGAGATCGCTGGGCGCCATCGACGACCGCCATGCGCTGACGGAGTCCGGCCGCCGGCTGCGGGCCCTTCCCCTGCCCCCGCGGCTCGCGCACATGGTGCTCGCGGCCGCCGACCGGGGGCAAGCCCGCAGGGCAGCCGAGATTGCGGCCGTTCTCGTTGAACGCGGACTTGGGGGATCGAGCATCGATCTCGACGAGCGGATCGCCGTCTTCCGCCGCGACATGGGGCCCCGTGCCGAGAGCATGCGGCGGCTCGCCCGCGGCTGGGCCCGGACGGCCGAGGCGCTCGTCCCGGGGGCTCCTCGCCCCACTCCGCCGCTCGCGACTGCGGATGTGCTGGCCTTGGCCTATCCCGAGCGCGTCGCGGCTGCCCGTGGACCCACCGGCGAGTTTCTGCTGGCAAGCGGTCGGCGCGCCGCCGTCGATACGGCAAGCCCGCTCTCCCGCGCGCCGGGCCTCGTCGTAGCAGAGCTCTCCGGAGCGGCCGTATCCGCGCGCGTCCTTTGCGCCGCACGTCTTGAAGCCCGCGATTTGGAGCGGATCGCGGGGGCGCGCGTCACAAACTGCGAGGAGATCACGTTCGACACCGCGTCGCGGGCGGTCCGTGCCCGCCGCGTTCGCCGCCTTGGGGCCATCACCTTGGCAAGCGAGCCGATCCCCGTCCCAAGAACACCCGAAACCGCTTCGTTGCTTGCGCGGAGCGTGGCAGCCCAGGGAATCGCTGGATTGCCATGGAGCAAGGCGCAGCGGCAGCTGCGCGACCGGGTCGCCTTCCTGCGCGCAGCCGAGGGCGCGGCGACGGCCTTGCCCGACCTTTCCGACACGGCCCTTGCCGCCTCGGTCGAGGCTTGGCTTGCGCCGTTTCTCATCGGCGCAACCCGAGCCGATGAAATCGGCCCCGATACGCTCGAGCGCGCGCTTTCAGCGCTGCTGCCGTTCAATCTTAGGCAGCGGCTCGAGGCGGAGGTGCCGACACACTATTCCGCGCCCTCCGGCAACCGTCATCCGATCGTCTATGAGGGAGACGATGCACCAAGAGTGGAGATCCGCGTGCAGGAATTGTTCGGCCTCAAGGAGCATCCGGCGGTCGCAAACGGGCGCCTGCCGCTCACACTGCATCTCCTGTCGCCAGCGCACCGGCTGATCCAGATCACCCGCGATCTGCCGGGCTTCTGGGCGGGTTCCTGGCGCGACGTGAGGGCCGAGATGCGAGGCCGATACCCTAAGCACCCCTGGCCCGACGATCCGGCCAATGCGCCCGCGACGGCGCGTGCGAAGCCGCGCAAGTGACCCGCGCGTGAATGTCTGAAAACGAAATGGGATCCGCTCCCCCGAGCAGATCCCATTCCGGCCCAACGCTACCAGACGGGTGCGGCCTCCCCCCGGAGGCGCGCAGATCAGAGGCGGTAGCGGATCTGATCCGACCAGAAGCGCTCGAGGCGCACCAGCGCCTTGTTCAGCGCCTGGATGTCGTCGCGGCGGACCTCGCCGACGGCTTCGATCGACTTCATCTGGCGCTCATAGAGCCCGTTCACCACGTCGCAGGCTTCCTTGCCCTTGCGGGTGAGGCTCACGCGCACCGAGCGGCGGTCCGTCTCCGACCGCTTGTAGTGAAGATAGCCCATGTCGACGAGCTTCTTCAGGTTGTAGGAGACGTTCGAGCCCAGATAGTAGCCCCGGGTCTTGAGCTCACCGGCGGTGAGCTCGCTGTCCCCGATGTTGTAGAGCAAGAGCGCCTGCACGCTGTTGAGCTCGGCCCCGCCGTGGCGGTCGAACTCATCCTTGATGACATCGAGGAGCAGGCGGTGCAGCCGCTCGATCAGGCGCAGGCCTTGCATGTACTCGTTGCGAAAGGCCTCGTCCTTGACGGGTTGTGGCGCGGGTGCCGGCGCGCGCGCGAAGATCCAATGCGACACTCATGGTGGTCCTGCCTCTTTCATCGTTCGACGCTCGCCCGCTTGTTTTCCGCGGGTCATGGCAGGACGGTAACACCGGAAATTAAATCTTACCCTAAAGGACATACTGAACAGAACATTAGGAGATTGACGTGCTTTTGCGGTTTAACCTTTTGGCAGGATTAGTTTGAGGCGCCTGCGACGTGTTCGCGCGCTCACGCGCGCGGCGCCTGCATGGCCGCGCGGTCGGGAAGCGCAAGCTCGCCGTCGGGCCTCGGCATGAAAAACCGCTCGACGCTCGCGCTCGTCACATCTTCGATCCGCGCCGGCGACCAACTCGGGCTGCCAGCCAATTCGACCACAAGGGCGCGAACGCCCGCGCCGAAATCGGGGTGCTCGATGAGCCGAGAGCCAATCCGATAGTCGAGACGCAGCGTCGCCTGAATATCGAGGGATGCGGCGCGCCGGATCAAACGCTCGGTGACCGCGAGCGCCATTGGCGAGCGTTCGGCCAGTGCCATGAGCGTCTGCTCGGCGAACGCCCGGTCGCCGGCTTCGGGCGACTTCAGCCTCGCAATGCAGTCGGCAAGCGTCGGTGCCGCGAAATAGCGTCTTATCCTCGCGGCTTCTTCGAGGAGCTGAGCTGGTCCCGGGTCCTCATGGCGGTCGTCAAGCACAGGGTCGACGGGCTCGGCGTCGGCGAGCGCGGCCTCGATCTCGCCGAAACGCTCGCAAGCAATGCAGTGCGTGACGAGCCCGAGCGCCAACGCATCGGCGCGGCCTATTTCGCGGCCCGTCAGCGCCAGATAGAGGCCGATGCCATCCGGCATCGCAGCCAAGGCGCGCGCAAGACCGGCGTCCGGGAAGTATCCGATGCGGGTGGCGGGCAGGGAGAAGCGATAGTGCTCCCCTGCCACGCGATGCGTTCCATAGAGGGCGATACCGGTTCCTGCGCCCGTGGCGCGGCCCTCGAGGAGCGACACCGTCGGCTTTGAAAAGCACTCGACGGTCCAGCAGAGCACACATGTCTCCGCGACGGCGCGCCGAGCCGCCGCCAGGTCCGCGGTCGCCGCGACCAGCAGCTCGCTCAGGTCGCTCCCGATCGAGAACACACCGGCGACAGCCGAGCGCAGCACTACGGCATAAACACCTGGGTCCCGCCCGAAGCCGGCGAGCGCCTTGATCAATCCGCGGCGCATGTCGCCGCAAATGGCGTTGAGCTCCGCCGGCCGCTCGAGCGTCAGCAACCCTGCTGCGCCCCGTCGCTCAATGCGCAGCGCCTTCCCGTCTGCCCCGTCACACGCGCTCACGCCATCAACTCCGCTGATCCGGCGTCGCCCGTTGCCGTCCACAGGTTGTCCTGTTCTGTCCACACCGCGTCAGGTCTGCCTTGTTGCGGGCCAAGTGGTCGGGTTAAGTCCGGGCCAACCTGTACAGCCGGTCGCGAATTCGGCAGAATACGCACAGATTCGCGGCCACCCGACAATCGAGCCCGAAGAGACAACGATGGTCCGGACGCCGTGGCGCTGCTACACGATTTTGATGGCGTTGGCAGCAGCGGCTCCGGCGGCGGCGAAGGACGCGCAGAAGCTTTCGACGCCAGCTGCCAATGCGGCGATCAGGCCCGATGCGGGCGCACCAGCGGCGGTCAGTCCGACGCCGCAGCCAGCCGGCCCGCAGTCAGGACAATGGCCACGACTTCTTGAGAAAAGTCCATCCCAGCCTCAGCCGGCCTGGCCGGAGGCGGATGTCAAGGCCGCGCGCGAGGCCTGCGCCGCCGTGCTTGCGGGTTCCGACGTCGTGGCCGTTCCCGTCGAGCCGATCCGGGAAGGGGAATGCGGCGCTCCGGCTCCGGTCATGCTCATCAGCGTCGGACGCAACCCGCAGGTCACACTGTCGACGCCTGCGACTGTCACATGCGAGCTCGCTGCCGCCCTCGATCGCTGGGTCAAATCCGATGTCCAGCCGGCCGCCCGCGAGTTGCTCGGCGCGCCGGTGATCCGCATCGAGGTCATGAGCGCCTACTCCTGCCGCGCGGCCTACGGGCGCAAGAACAATCGGATGAGTGAGCACGGGCGCGCCAACGCGCTTGATGTCGCGGCGTTCCTCACGGAGAAGGCGGGAGGCGTCGAACTCCTTGCCGATTGGGGTCCGACCGACCGCGATATCCGGGCGCATGCGGCCGCGGCCGCCGCTGCCGGCAAGGCGGCGGCAAGATCCGAGGCCAACAAGAAGCCTGCGGAGAGCGCGGCCGCCGTCGCTGGGCAGAGCCCGGCTCCGCCAGCAGGGCCGGGCGCCGGGAGCGCCGCGGAGCCTGACGGCGCACCTGCGCAGGCGGCGGCCCTGCGCGGTCCGGTGGTCGAGCCCGACGGCGCCCTCGGCCTGTCGTCGGGTGCGCATAGCTGGCGCCAGCCGCCGCCCGTCCTCTCATTGACGCCGCCGGCGCGGCTCGGAGGTCCGAAGGCCGCCGAGCAGTCCGCTCCGGTGAGGCACGAGGCGCCGGCGCGCGGCGCAACGGCGATCGCGAAAGAGGGAGCCGGCCCGACACGCGCGGCGTCGGCCAAGGCGCGGTTCTTGCGGCGGCTGCATGCCTCGGCGTGCAAGGCGTTCGGCACTATCCTCGGACCGGAGGCCAACGAGGCGCACCGCAATCACTTCCATATCGACCTTGCCGAGCGCAAGGGAGGCAGCTACTGCGAATGACCGAGAGTGCAGCTCGTCTCGGCTGCACAATCCGGGAATGTGCTACACAGACCGGCACGATCAACCTGCCGATACGAGTTTGCGATGACCAAGCGCCTGCCCCAGGATTGCGCCGACCTGTCCCAGGTCCGCGTTGAGATCGACCGCTGCGACACTGCCCTCGTCGAGATGATTGCGGAACGGTTCGGGTACGTGGAGCGCGCCTGGCAGATCAAGCTCGGCCTCAAGCAGGAGGCCAACGTGCCGTGGCGAAACCAGCAGGTCATCGACAAGGTTCGCGCCAAGGCGGCCGAGAAGGGTGTTCCGCCGGACCTCTGCGAGGCGCTGTGGCGCCAGATGATCGGCTGGTTCATCCAGTACGAGGAAGAGAAGCTGCGCCACGAGATCGAGGCGCAGGCCCGCGCCAAGGACTGACCCATCGCCATGCCGGATGCGATCAAGGACGTTCTGATGCTGGCGCTGCTCAATCCGGCAACCGTGCTCGTCGGCTACTGGCTCGGCCGGCGCGCGGATCAGCCGCAGAAGGCGATCGTCGCCGGTTTCGCTGCGGGGCTTGCCGGCACCGCCTTCGCCTGGCTTCTGATGACGCTTTCCGTGACGCCGCCGCGCCATCGTTTGCTTGCCGGCGTGCTCATCCTCGCCACGCTCGCAGGCGTTGCCTTCGCCGCCCTCGGCCAGTGGACGCGGCGCCATCGTTCGCGTGGCTGACGCCAGTTGCGGCCTCGCCCAACCCAAGACGGGCTATGCCGGCTTGCGGGGAATGGCCGTCAGAATGTCGCTATTCGGACAATAGCTCTGCCATTCATCGCTCTCGGGCCGCGCCTCGAGATCGTGCACGCAGATTTCCTTGCAATCGCAGAGCGCGCACGTGCGCTGCAGGTCACGCATGTAACCCGCCGCCGCGAGTTCCTTGGCATCGATGCCGAGCACGGCAAGGCGGCGCATGAGCAGCAGAGCTTCATCATCGCTGCCGCGCGCAAGCCGCTCGAGGTCGCCTTCGGATACGCCGAGATCGCGCGCGAGCCGCGCCACCTCCTCGACCGGCATGTGATCGAGCTCGCTGGTCTGCTGCATCTTGCGGATGCGCTCAGCGACCCATCCCGTGAACCGCTCGAACGCCGACGTCGCGTCTTTTGCCTCGACTGCCTCGCGCATGTTGGCTCTCCGCAGATCTGCCGATGGTCCCATAATCGCCATTGCCGCAACCTTGCGGCGACCGCGATCCGCCGCCGTTGACCCGGATCAATGGGCGCCTGCGACAAAACCTACGGCAGGAATCCCTTGGCGAGCGACAGCGCCTGCCGCCCCCGTTCCTTCCCGTCGGCCGACACGACCGCAAGCGACCAGGCGATGTCAGTCCCTGCATCAAAGCCCGAGCGGGTTCGGATCTCCGCCTTCAGGGTCTCCCCTGCCGCGAGTTGCAGCGGCTCCAGTGCCGGAAAGAAGAGCTGTTCCCAGTGCGTCGGCTCGGCAAGGGGCGATGTCGCAAGCTCGACGCCTTCGACCAGCGTCGCCTTCCACCAGACCGCGAGGCCGTGGACGCGGCCGCCCCGCTTCAGCGTCCAGCGGGCCTCACCCTTGCGGGTCTGGCGGTTCGAGACACGAAAATCCACCGTGTCCCAGACGGCCGCCGTCCGTCCTCCCTCCAGGAGATCGCCAGGTTCGATCTTGCGGATGTAGACATTGTTGAGGCTCATCACCCGCGCCGGCGTGAAGTCGAGCCCGTATCCGACCCGGTCCCAGGCGCACAGCTCATCGCGCAGTCGCGATGCCGTGACCGGTGCCACGAACTGCACCACACCTTGCGGGATCAGCACGCCGCCGGCCTTCAGGTGCCGCGCCCGCGCGTCGTTCATGGTCTCCACCAGAAACTCCTCGAGCGCGAAGTTGCCGAGCGTCTCGGTGACCACGATGTCGCCCCTCGGAGGCTCGATGATATCGGTCGAGCGGCCCGGGATCAGCTCGACGTTGCGCATCCGGTTGAGGGTCTTGAGCCGCTCAGCGACGGCACCGATTTCGGCGGCCTCGTAGGCATAGACCTTCCTGGCACCGAGCTTCGCCGCCAGGAAGGCGAGCAGCCCCGTCCCGGTCCCGATGTCGACGACGACGCTCTCGCCTTTGCGCACGACGCGCCGGAGCGCCTCGTAGTACCGGGCGATGCGGACATGGTCGGCGATCAGGGTTCGGTGGTATTCAATGCGCATCGGCAGGGCTCCGGTGGTTGCGCCCCTCTAGGCGGGCCGCCGCGCGGGAGCAAGCCCTTCGATCCGTGCGCCGGGCTGGATGCGGCCATGCGAAGGCCGCAGGCGCTCGCAGCAATTGTCCGAACCATGACCGCACGAAGGAGGAGACCGCCCATGATCAAGAGCCTGTCCATCCTGACCCGCAAGCCCAACCTCAGCCGCGAGGCGTTCCGCGCCGTCTGGGAGAGTGAGCACGCGCCCATGGTTCGTGCCGTGCCGGAGGTTCGGAAATACGTGCTCTCGTTCGTTCTCGAGCAGAGCCCGACCGCCCTCGTGCCCATCCACGGCATCGAAGTCGATGCCATCGCCGAGCTCTGGTACGACGACCGGGAAGCCCTCGCCCGTGCGGCCGCGCGGCCTGAGATGAAGGCCGTGCTCGAGAACGGCGCGAAGTATCTCGGCGCCATCAAGACGGTCATCACCGAGGAGGTCGGGATCATCTGATCCGAGCACACGCCCTATCGCCCGGCGATGCCATGCGTCGCAATCCTGTCCTGCCGCCCCGCGTTTGACCCTTCCCCCGTCGCGCCTGTAACGTCTCGCCACGCCCGCAATGCGGCGCCCTGAGCGGCGACGGCCGCGGCGCCGAAGCCCCAAGGAGCTTTACCATGCCCGGTCCCCTCTCCCACATCCGCGTGCTCGATCTGACGCGCGTGCTCGCCGGGCCCTGGTGCGCACAGAACCTTGCCGATCTCGGCGCCGAGGTGATCAAGGTCGAACGGCCGAAGAAGGGCGACGACAGCCGCGCCTATGGCCCACCCTGGATCAAGGACGCCGCCGGCAAGGAAACGCGCGAGGCCGCCTACTTCATGGCCGCCAACCGCGGCAAAAAGTCGATCACCATCGATATTGCCAAGCCCGCGGGGCAGGCCATCGTCCGCGATCTCGCCAAGCGTTCGGACGTGCTGCTCGAAAATTACAAGACCGGCGATCTCGCCCGCTACGGTCTCGGCTACGAGGATCTCAAGGCGCTCAACCCGCGGCTCATCTATTGCTCGATCACGGGCTTCGGCCAGACCGGCCCTTATCGCGAGCGCCCCGGCTTCGATTTCATGGTGCAGGGCATGGGCGGCTTCATGAGCGTCACCGGGGAGCGCGACGACCGTCCGGGCGGCGGCCCGCAGCGCGCGGGCGTCCCGATCGTCGACATCATGACCGGCATGTATGCGACCATCGCCGTCACCGCCGCCATCGCCAGCCGCGAACGGACCGGTGCCGGACAGTACATCGACATGGCGTTGCTCGACACCCAGGTCGCCATCCTGGCCAATCAAGGCATGAACTATCTCGCCACGGGCGTGCCGCCGGGCCGTCTTGGCAATACACACCCAAACATCGTCCCCTACCAGTCCTTCAAAACCAAGGACGGCGACATCATCCTCGCCTGCGGCAACGACAATCTCTTCAACAAGTTCTGCGAGGTCGCCGACGCCATGCATCTGCCGAAGGACCCGCGGTTTGCGACCAACGCCAAGCGCGTCGAGAACCGCGCGGCCATGGACGAGGTGCTGGCTCCGATCTTCAAGCAGCGGACGACGGCGGAATGGGTCGCGGCGCTCGAGAAAGGCGGCGTGCCCTGCGGCCCGATCAACAACCTGAAGGAAGTCTTCGACGATCCACAGGTGAAAGCGCGGGGCATGCGCATCGAACTGCCGCATGCGACGGCCGGCAAGGTGCCGCTCATCCGCAGCCCCATGCGTTTCTCAGGGACGCCGATCGAGCACGCCATGGGACCGCCGACGCTCGGCCAGCACACCGATGAGGTGCTCGCCAGCCTCGGTCGGTCTGCCGAGGAGATCGCGCGGCTCAAGCAAGAGGGCGTCGTCTGAGCGGCGCCGCTCGCTAAGGGGTGTCGGACGCCGCCGGCACGACCAATCCCGCCGTGCCCCCGAACGGTGTCGACGGATCTTCAGCGTGGACCAATGCGCACACGGCCCTTTGCAGCGGCGCTACTCATCGCGAGCCACACTCTGACACCTGCAGCCTTGGCACAGGCCGAGCGCGCTGGCTGCCCGCAAACTCTGAACCCGCTGGTGATCCAGGTCGAATTTCCCGACGTGCCACGCCGCATCGACAGCGGGTTTGTGCGGCGGAACTTTCTCGAGGCGCCCGACCGCTATCTGCGTGAGATGTCGTATGGCAAGGTGTGCATTTCCGGCAAGCTGACGCCGCGATGGTATCGCCTGCCAGCATCTGTCGATGCATACTTCGTTCCGTGGCAGAACCTCAAGGTCGACAAGGGCAAACTCAGACGCCTCGTGACGGATACGCTTTCCGCCGTCGAGCGCGACATCGACGTCACGCAACACGACTTCGTCATGGTCGTGCTTGCGGCGACGGCGCGGGAGTGGGGCAATCAGGGTCTCAACACATACCCCGGCCTGCTCGGGTGGGCCGACGACCGCGCGCTTCTCACGCCGAGCGGACGCAAGATGAAGGGCGGCATGGCCGTCTACGCTCAGACCGCCAACCTTGGCAAAGTGGTGCACAACGTGGCGCATGTTCTCGGGGGCGTACGCGATGGCCGCCGGGTACTGCCCGATATGTATGACCAGTCGCTCGCCTCGGCGTCCGCTGAAAAGGCCGGCCCGGCTGCGCGCGCAGCGTACATCCGCTCGCAGATCCACATGGGCGCCTGGGACCCCATGTCCTGCAATATGTGCCTTCAGCGGCCGGGGATTCCGGGCTTTTCCGCTTGGACGCGCCTGCGCCTTGGCTGGATCGAGGACCACAAGGTCCGCACGATCGCGCCCGGCGAGCGCACCGAAGTGCGCCTTGATCCCCTTGCAAGTCCGGAAGGCACGACGCTCGCCATCCGTAATCCGCTTACTGCGACCACCTCCTACCTCATCGAGAACCGTCAGCCCGTCGGACAGGACAGGCATGCGCCGGCCGCTGGCATCCTTATCATGCTCGCCGATGACAGCATTCCCGAACCGCGCTTCGGGCGCGCGCCGGTGCGCCTGATCAATGCCAATCCAACGGACCCAACTCTCAATGCGGCTGCATTCGATCTCTCAGGCCAGGCGACGTTCACCGATGCCGTCCATCGCGTCGAGGTCCGCCTCGTGCGCAAGGAGGGGCGTGTTTATGTGATCGCCGTGGCGCGCGGAACGTGAAGCGCGTTGCGGACCGGGTCGGGTCGATCTTCGCCGAGCAACTTCCCAAGCTCCGGTACGATGAGACAGGCCGCGGCGAGAATCGGGCATGGAGCAAAGCCCGTGGCATTAGCAGGCCGCGGGCGGTCCCACGGGCTGCACTAGGCCATGCTCGCAGTCACTCGATGTGCAAGGCGGCGACGCTTGCTCAGCGCGATACGGGGCCCCGCCTCGCGCCGGCGCACCTTCTTATCCATAGGTGCGTTCGTCGGCGATCACCTTGCCGTCGTTCGGCAGCGATCCCAGGGCGACGAGCTCGACCTCGGATTTGAGCTTCGTCACCGCCTGCACCGTCTCGGCGATGCGCTGGGCCAGCGCCGCATCGCCAGGCGTACTGCTCTCGGCCTTGAGCCGCATGGTGTCCTGTTCGCCGGAGCGGCCGACGACGAGGCGCAGCCGCCCGAGCCCGGGGTGGCGCCTGGCCACCTCCGCCACCTGCTCCGGATGCACGAACATGCCCTTGACCTTGGTGGTCTGGTCGGCGCGGCCGAGCCATCCCTTGATGCGCATGTTCGTCCGTCCGCACGGACTGATCCCCGGCAGGACCGCCGACATGTCGCCGGTGGCGAAGCGGATCATCGGATAGTCGCGGTTGAAGGAGGTGACCACGATCTCTCCGACTTCGCCAGGGGGCAGCGGGTCGCCCGTTCCCGGCCGGACGATCTCGACGATCACGCCTTCATCGACGATCATGCCCTCGACTGCGCCGTCGGGGCCCGGGCTCTCATAGGCGACGATGCCGAGATCAGCCGTCGCGTAGCACTGGAACGTCGCAATCCCGCGCTCCTTGTATTCGGCGCGCAGGGATGGAAACAGCGCGCCGCCCGAGACCATGGCCTTGCGGATCGATGAAGCATCGCGCTTCATCTCGCGCGCCTTGTCGAGCAGGATCTTCAGGTAATCCGGGACGCCTGCATAGACATTGGGCTTCAGCGCCTCGATCATCTCGAGTTGCTGCTCGGTGTTGCCCGGCCCCGCTGCGATCACCGTGCAGCCGAGCGCGCGCGCGCCGTTGTCGACGATCCAGCCCCCGGGCGTCAGGTGATAGGCAAAGGTGTTATGGACGAGGTCGCCGGCGCGCAACCCGGCCGCGTAAAGGGCCCGGGCCATTCGCCACCAGTCCGACGCCCGTCCCTCGGGTTCGAAGATCGGGCCCGGCGACATGAAGAGGCGCGCGATACCGCTGCCCGTCACCGTTGCGAACCCGCCGAGCGGGCGGCGCGCGGCCTGCAGGTCCTTGAGCGCGCTCTTCCTGAGCAGCGGCAGGCGCGCGAGCGCCTCGCGGGATGTGACCGCGCCCGGATCGATGCCCTTCAGGTGCTCGGCCCAGCCCGGTGCCTCGGCGATCGCGCGGCGCAGCAGATCGGGCAGCAGCGCGAACTGGGCCAGCTCACGAGCGGCCGGATCGCGGGTTTCGAGCTGGTCGAAGTAGGCTCCATGCATCGGCGACACTCTCCTCTCCCATCGCGGCGCGCCCATCCGGTCGGAATGGGACGCCAGCTAACGCCTCGGCAACGCTTCGCGCAACAAATGCGCAATCTTCCTTGGCAAAGTGTTATCACGAGCCCGGCTGGTCTCCGTGACCGCCACCACGATCCCGCAACCATTGTGTCATCGCAGGTCGCACCGATGAGTGGAACGAGCCTCGTCATTCTGGCCCTTTACGCCACCTTCAATGTGACCGGGCCGACCGGCGCCCGGCTCGATCCGGCCGCACTCCCCATGGTCCTGTCGGCCCTGGGTATCGCCGCCGTGCTTGCCGTCGCCGCCCTCTATCTCGAGGGCAGCCAGCTGCCGCGGCGTCGAGCGAGCAGAAACGCGCCTCTCCCGCTCCGCCGAGTCCACGGTGGTCCGCGGCCACGCCGATCCTGAAACGCCGTCCGATGCGCTCACGGCCGCCTCGCAGCTCGCGACTTCGGGAGGTCTCAGGCGCCCTCGCCGTCAGGCGAGCCAGCGCTTGCGCCGCTTGTAGTGCTTCACATCGCGGAATGATTTGCGCGTCTCGCCGGCGACGCCCAGATAGAACTCCTTGACGTCGGCGTTCTCGCGCAGCGCCGCAGCCTCGCCGTCGAGCACGATACGGCCGTTTTCGAGGATGTAACCGTAGGTGGCGTAGCGCAGGGCCATGTTGGTGTTCTGCTCGGCGAGCAGGAACGAGACGCCCTCCCGCTGGTTGATGTCGCGGACAATCTCGAAAATCTGCTCGACGATCTGCGGCGCCAGCCCCATCGACGGCTCGTCGAGAAGCACCATCTTCGGGCTCGACATCAGCGCGCGGCCGATGGCGCACATCTGCTGCTCGCCGCCCGACGTGTATCCGGCAAGCGAGGTTCGCCGCTCCTTGAGGCGGGGGAAGTAGCTGTAGATCTTCTCGAGCTCGCGCTGGGTGCCGGCGCGGCCGTCCCGGCGCGTGAACGCGCCGGTGAGGAGGTTCTCCTCGATGGTGAGGTGGCCGAAGCAGTGGCGTCCTTCCATGACCTGGATGCAGCCGCGCTTGACCAATTCGTTCGGAGTCAACCGATCGATCCGTTCTCCCTTGAAGTGGATCGAGCCTTTCGTTACCTCGCCGCGCTCGGCTCGCAAGAGGTTCGAGATCGACTTGAGCGTCGTCGACTTGCCGGCGCCGTTGGCGCCGAGAAGGGCGACGATGCCGCCAGCAGGCACGGTCAGCGATACCCCCTTCAGGACCAGAATGACATGATCGTAGATCACCTCGATGTTCTTGACATCGAGTATGGGGGCCGCGGCCTCAACTGCTGGCGATGCCGACATCGCTTCGTCCGTGCGCAGGAATGTCTACCGTGGTCGGGACGGGGACGACGGGCTGCGGCTCGCGCCGCGACCCGTCCCCCGCTCCTGTTTGGCTCAGTTCACCTTCGAGCAGTCCCGCGGCTCGATCTTCTTATCGGCCGCGTACTTGGCCGAGACCTCCTTCACCAGCGGCTCGGTGATCTCGAGGCGTGCCGTGTACCAGTCGGAGATCACCTTCCAAGTCTTGCCGTCCCATTGCTGCACGCGGCCATCACGCGCGCCCTCGTGGTCCTCGCAGGTGATCTTGATCGGCTTCAGCATCCCCTCGAAGCCCAGCGCCTTGATCTTGTCGGCGGTAAGGTTCAGGTTCTCGAAGCCCCAGCGGACCTGTTCGCCGGTGAGCGGCTTCTTGCCGAACTTCTCCTGCGCGGTGCGGATCGCCTCGACGCCGAGCATGGCGTTCACCATGCCGCGGTTGTAGAGGACCTGGCCGAAATCCTCCTTGCCCATCTGCTTGCCCTTGGCGCCGACATGCTTCTTGATCTCGGCATGAACGGCGAACTCGCCCGCGCCGTGCTGCAGCATCAGCGCCTTGTAGCCGACGGCCTGATCGCCGGCGGGGGCCACATCGGGTTCAGCACCCGACCACCACACGCCGATCATCTTGTCGCGCGGATAGGCAACGGCGGCCGCTTCCTTGACGGCGGTGCCGTTCATAACCCCCCAGCCCCACAGCAGGACGTAATCCGGGCGGTCCTGCCGGATGGCCAGCCACTGCGACTTCTGCTCGACCCCGGGATGCGTGACGGGGATCGGCTTGAATACGAAGCCGTACTTCTTCGCCAGCGCCTCGAGCGCCGGGATCGGCTCCTTGCCATAGGGGCTGTCATGATAGACGAGGCTGATCTTTTTGCCCTTGAGGTTGGCGTCGCCGCCGACTTCCTTGGCGATATGCTGGATCGCAATGTCGGCTGCCGACCAGTAGGTGCCGAGCAGCGGGAAATTCCAGGTGAAGACGGCGCCGTTCTTCGAGTCGGCGCGGCCGTAGCCCATGGTGATGATCGGAATCTTGTCGGCGAGCGTCTTCTCGGTGAGCGCGAAGGTGATGCCGGTCGAGAGCGGATTGACGAAGGCGGCGCCGGTTGCCCCTTTCCCCTTCAGTCGCTCGTAACACTCGACGCCCTTGTCGGTCGCATACCCCGTCTCGCATTCCTCGAAGGCAATCTTGACGCCATTGATGCCGCCGTCGCGCTCATTGATCAGGTTGTAGTAGTCGACGACGCCGTTGGCGTAGGGCACGCCGTTCACGGCATAGGCGCCGGTCCGGTAGGACAGGATCGGAATGAACTGCTCGCCGCCCTGCGCCAACGCCGGCAACGAGGCTGCCGCCGTCGCCGTCGCGGCGGCGACCGCGATACCCAACACCTTACGCATCGTGCTTTCTCCTCCTCATTGTGGCCGCGGCGAGCCGCCGGCCTTGATCCGCGGGCCTTCTCGATCACACTGGCGGCGCCGCTCCGCTCACCGCCGCCGTGCGCTGTCTCACTCAATAGGGGAATGGCCAGAGCCTGAGCTTCTCCTTGGCAAGCGACCAAAGTCGCGCAAATCCGTGCGGCTCCTTGATCAGCAGGAAGCAGATCAGGCTGCCGAAGATGATGAACTCGAGGTGCGAGATCGTCTCGGTCGAGAGCGGCACGCCGAGCTCCGACGGCACCAGATTGAGAAAGATCGGGACGAGCAGGATGAAGCCCGCGCCAAGGAACGATCCGAGGATCGTCCCAAGCCCGCCGATTATGACCATGAACAGAAGCTGCAGCGAGCGGTCGATCGAGAAGGCAAGCGGTTCCCACGCGCCGAGATAAACGAAGGCCCAGAGCGCCCCGGCAATGCCGACGATGAACGACGAGACGGCAAACGCGGAGAGCTTGGCATAGAACGGCCGGATCCCCATCAGCTCGGCGGCGATGTCCATGTCCCGGATCGCCATCCACTGCCGTCCGATGCTGCCGCGCGCCAAGTTCTTGGCGATGAGCGCGATGACCGTCACGAACATGAGCGCGAGGAGATACTTCTCGATCGGCGAATCCACGAGCCAGCCGAAAAACACGAGGTCGGGCGCCGAGACCGAGCCGGAGGGTGCGTAGTTGGTGAACCACTTCACCCGCAGGAACACCCAATCGAAGAAAAACTGGGCTGCGAGTGTGGCGACCGCCAAGTAGAGCCCCTTGATGCGCAGCGACGGGATACCAAACAGGATGCCGACGATCGCCGCCGAGATCCCGCCGAGCAGAATGCTTGCCAGGACCGGTAGCGGGGGCAGCCCGATCTCGGGCATGCCCGTGCCGAACTTATATGCCATGTAGGCGCCGATCCCCATGAAGGCGCCGGAGCCAAGCGAGATCTGGCCGCAATAGCCGATGAGGATGTTCACGCCGATCGCCGCCAGCGACAGAATGAGAAACGGCAGGAGGATCGCCCGCAACAGGTACTCCGATCTGAACGGCCAGACGTGGAAATGCGCGAGCAGCGGCACGCCGACGAACGCGACGGCGAGCAACAGGGCGATGCCGATCCGATCCTGGCGGATCGGGAAGATCTGCATGTCCTTGACGTAGCTGGTTTTGAACTGACCGGTCTCGCGGTAAAGCATGGCGCAAGCCCTCAGATCCGCTCGATGATTTTCTCGCCGAACAATCCCTGCGGGCGCACCAGCAGGACCGCCAGCGCCAGCACGTAGGCGAACCAGTATTCGATGCCGCCGCCGATGTGCGAGCCGAGATAGATTTCCGCGATCTTCTCGCCGGCGCCAACGATGAGACCGCCGACGATCGCGCCCGGCACCGAGGTGAAGCCGCCGATGATGAGCACCGGCAGTGCCTTGAGCGCGAGGAACGTGATCGAGAATTGCACGCCGAGCTTGGTGCCCCACACCGTCGCCGCCACCAGCGCAACGAGCCCGGCCACAAGCCACACCACGAACCAGATCCAGCTGATCGGGATACCGACCGACTGCGCCGCGGCGTGATCGTCCGCGACCGCGCGCAGCGCGCGACCGGTCTTGGTCTTCTGGAAGAAAATTGCGAGCCCGCCGACCAGCGCGCCGGCGATCAGCCCACCCCATACGTCGAGCTTGTTGATCAGAATTCCGCCCGGAAAAACGCCGTCCAGGACAATCCACACATCCGTCGGAAACAGGCGCAAGGGGTAGACGTCGGAGCCGAACACCATCTGGGCGAGGCCCTCGAGGACGAACGTGGCGCCGATCGTCGCCATGAACAGGGTAAGGCCGTCCTGATTGAGCAACGGCCTGAGCACCCATTTCTCAATCGCAAAGGCGCAGACCGCCATGACGAGAGCGGCAAAGACAAGGCCCAGCGCGATGGCCGCCCACACCGGCGCGCCCCGCGCCGCGAGGAAATCGAGCGAACGCACGAGCGCCAGTCCGGCCACCAGCACCATGGCGCCCTGCGCGAAGTTGAAGACGCCGGATGCCTTGAAGATCAGCACGAAGCCGAGCGCCACCAAGGAATAGAGCACGCCGGCGAGCAGTCCGCCGATCAGAACCTCAATGAATGGGCCGAGCAGGCTCATGCCGCCTTCCTGATGCTAATGCGAGACGCCGAGGTAGGCGTCGATGACCCTCTGGTCGCGCTTGACCTCGTCCGGGGTGCCGTCGGCAATCTTGCGGCCGTAGTCCAGGACCACCACCCGGTCCGAAAGATCCATGACGACGCCCATGTCGTGCTCGATCAGCGCGATCGTCATCCCGAGCTGCGCGTTGGCGCTCAGGATGAACCGGCTCATGTCCTCCTTCTCCTCGAGGTTCATGCCGGCCATCGGCTCGTCGAGAAGGAGAAGATCCGGCTCCATAGCAAGGGCGCGGCCGAGCTCGACGCGCTTCTGCAGGCCATACGGAAGCCGCGCCACCTGCGTCTTGCGAATGTGCTCGATCTCGAGGAAGTCGATGATGCGCTCAACGGCCTCGCGGTGGCGGACCTCTTCCGCAACGAAGGGCGCGAGCCGCAGCCCCTGCATGATCAGGCCGCGACGCATCTTGAGCGTGCGCCCGACCATGATGTTGTCGAGGGTGGTCATGCCCTTGAACAAGGCGACGTTCTGGAACGTCCGAGAAATGCCTTGCGAGGCGGCGATGTAGGGACGCATCTGCTGGCGGCGGGCGCCGCGAAAGGTGATCGTGCCCTCTTGCGGATGGTAGAAGCCGTTGATGACGTTGAGCATCGACGTCTTGCCCGCGCCGTTCGGGCCGATGATCGCGCGGATCTCGCCCTTGCGGATGTCGAAGGACACGTCAGACAGCGCCTTGACGCCGCCGAAGGAGAGCGAAACGTTCTCCACCGACAACAGGGGCTCGCCGGCCGCATGCGCAGTCTCGACAGCGACCGGGGGCGTACCGGCCGGCTGCTCCCGCGCCGAGGCCACAACGGTCGTCTCAGCCCGCGTCCAATCGTTCATTCCGCGGCCTCCTTCAGGGTGCTTGCAGGGGCCACCGTTGCCGCGTCATAGATACGGACGTCGCCTTCGATCACGCCCTTGCGGCCGTCCTCGAAGGTGACCTCGGTCCGGATATGGCAGCTCTTCGAGCCGTCGTAGAGCGCGCGCACAAGCGGCATGTATCGCTCTTCGATGAACGCGCGCCGGACCTTCAAGGTACGGGTAAGCTCGCCGTCATCGGCGTCGAGTTCCTTGTGCAGGATCAAAAACCGCCTGATCTGCGACGCTGCAACCATGGGCTCCTGCGCCAACGAGCGGTTGAGCTCCTCGACGCGGGCGAGGATCAACTTGGCGACCTCCGGGTGGCCGGCCAGTTCCTGATAGCTGCCGTAGATCACGTTGTTTCGCTCGGCCCAGTTGCCGACGCTGGTCAGGTCGATGTTGATGAAGGCGGTTGCAAAGTCTCGCCCGTTGCCGAAGGCGACTGCTTCCTTGATCTCGGGGTAGAACTTCAGCCGGTTCTCGAGATATTTCGGAGCGAACAGCGCGCCGTTGTTCAGCCGCCCGACGTCCTTCGATCGGTCAATGATCCGCAAGTGACCGCGACTGTCGATGAAGCCGGCGTCACCCGTGTGCACCCAGCCATCCGGCGTCTTGGTGGCGGCCGTTGCCTCGTCGTTCTTGTAGTACTTCAGGAACACGCCGGGACTCTTGAACAATACCTCGCCGGTTTTTTCCTCAATCCTGATCTGCACATCGGGCCCCGGTTTGCCGACGGTCTCGGGGTAGACCTCGCCGTCCGGCTGCAGCGTGATGAAGACGCTCGCCTCGGTCTGTCCGTAGAGCTGCTTCAGGTTGATGCCGAGTCCGCGGAAGAAGGAGAAGAGCTCCGGTCCGATGGCCTCACCCGCGGTATAGGCGACGCGCAGGTTCGTAAAGCCCATGCGGTTGCGCAGGGGCGCATAAACGAGGAGGTCGCCCAGGGCATAGAGCAGGCGGCCCTTCAGGCCGACCGGCTTGCCGTCGAGCACGCGCTCGCCGTATCTGCGGGCCACGTCGAGAAAGTACTTGAACATGCTCCGCTTGAAGCGGCCGGCGTCCTCCATGCGTACGGTAATCTGCGTCAGCATGTTCTCGAAGACGCGCGGCGGCGCGAAGAAATACGTAGGGCCGATCTCGCGACGGTCCTCGATCGCCGTCTCAGGGCTCTCGGGGCAGGCAACGCACAATGCGCCGGTGAATGCCTGGCCATACGAGAAGATGTGGTCGCCCACCCAGGCCATCGGCAGGTACGCGATCATGGTGTCGTTGGGCGTGAAATGGTCGAAGGCATTGGCGTTGCGCCCCGAGATGACGACGTTGTCGTGCGTCAGCATGACGCCCTTCGGCCGCCCCGTCGTACCGGAGGTGTAGAGCATCACGCTGACGTCGCTGCCTTGCCCTTTCTCAATCTCCGCCCGCCAGTGCGCATCGAGTTTCGGTTGGGCCTTGAGGTCGGCGGCGGACTGCCGCATCAGCTCGCCAAGATCGTGCAGGTTCGCAAGACCGTACTTCTCCAGCCCACGCGGCTCGTCGTAGATGATGTGCTTGAGGCGGGGAATTTTTTCTTTGATCGACAAGAGCTTGTCGACCTGTTCCTGGTCCTGGACGACGGCAAAACGCGCCTCGGCGTGGTCAAGCACGTAAGCCATCTCCTCGGCGACGCTGTCCTGATAGAGCGGAACCGGGATGGCGCCGAGACACTGGGCGGCTGTGAATGTCCAGTAGAGGCGCGGGCGATTGTTGCCGATGATCGCCACCTTGTCGCCGCGCTCAAGGCCGAGCGACCGCAACGCCAGTGAGATCTCCCGGACCCGGTCGCAGACCTCGGCCCAGGTCCACGTTTGCCAGATGCCGAGGTCCTTGTCACGGAAGGCCGGCCGCTCACCAAACTGGCGCGCATTGCGTAGGAGTAGCTTGGGGATGGTGTCGGCTTGCGCGGCACCTGTGCCGGCTACCGGCGCCGCCGGCGCGCTGGCAACGCTCTCTGACATATCAGCGTCTGCTCCCTGGGACCGGTCCGCGTGCTCGCTCTCGCGGCCGCTGGTTCTTTTTTGTTCGCGTTTCTCTAGTCGAGAAGGCCGCCCGTTACAAGCGGCGCCCGAACGGAATATTTCCAACTTTCGTCGCGGCTTGCGAGGTCGATTAAGAAGGCGTGGCGCGCTGGCGGGCGATTGCGGGGGCTTGGCGCGTCAAAGGCCTGTCATCCGCTCGCCCCATGGTATTTACTTGAGCCAGGAAAAGCTGGATGGGCGCAATGAGAGTGAAACAGGCAAGGCGGCTGACGGCAGGGCTGCTCGCACTGGCGACGGTGCTTTGGAACGCGGCGGGTCAGGCGGCCGACGGCAAGCTCGTTCTCTATACGAGCCAACCCAATCGCGACGCCCAGCAGACCATCGATGCCTTCAAGACCAAGGCGCCCAACGTCGACGTGAGCTTCGTCAGGGACGGCACCACGCGGCTGATCGCGAAGCTCAGGGCCGAGCTCGCCGCAGGCCAGTCGCCGGCGGACGTGCTCCTCATCGCCGACAGCGTGACGCTCGAAGGATTGAAGAAGGAAGGGTTGCTGGCGCCCTACGCCGCAGCCGATGTCGCGCGCTATCCGGCGGGACTTCACGATCCCGAGCGAACGTGGTTCGCAACGAAGCTCATCACCACCGGCATCGTCTACCATGCCAAGGCGCCGGTGAAGCCGCAGTCTTGGCTCGACCTCTTGAAGCCGGAAGCGCGCGGGCAGACCGTGATGCCGAGCCCGCTGGTCTCGGGTGCCGCACTCATCCATGCCGCCACGCTGACCGGCAACCTGCCCGGCGGCTGGGCCTACTACGAAGGCCTCAAGGCGAACGGCGCGGTGGCGGCCGCGGGCAACGGCGACGTCCTGAAGCAAGTGGCCGGCGGCGAGAAGCTCTACGGCATGATCGTCGACTTCATGCCGATCCGTGAGAAGGCGAAAGGCGCGCCGGTCGAGTTCGTCTTTCCCGTGGAAGGCGTTTCTGCGATCGGCGAGCCGGTCGCCATCCTCAAGTCCAGCCGAAATCCGGCGGCAGCCGCCGCCTTCGTCGACTTCCTGCTTTCCACAGCGGGGCAACAGCTGGCGCTTGCGCAAGGCTACATTCCCGCCGATCCTGCAGTTGCGTTGCCGCCCGGCTTCCCGCCGCGCGGCAGCATCAAGATCATGCCGTTCGATGCCGCCCGGGCGCTCGCGGAGGAAGCCGCCAACAAGAAGCGGTTCAGCGACATCTTCGGCCAGTGATCGTGCTCTCGACGCCCGGCTTCATGCGATTGGCATCACCTTGACGGCGACAGCTCTGGGCCAGGCGCCCGGCCCGCACGAGACCACCCGATCCTTTTGCGATCGCGAGCTGCGATGGCTCGCCCTTGCGGTTGCGGCATTCGTCGCCTTCGTCGCGCTGCTGCCGTTTCTCCGCCTTGTCCTGGAGGCGATCACGCGCGGCGGGAGCCTCGATCTCTCCGGCGCCTTGCGGGCTCTGTCGCACCCGCATGTCTGGCAGGCGAGTCTCAACACGCTCGAGATCGGCCTCGCGTCGAGCGTCATCGCGCTCACGCTCGGCGCCACGTTCGCGATCACGCTGGCCATCGCCGACGTCCCGGCCAAGCGCGTCCTGGTCCTGGTCTTCATCTGGTCGCTGATGATTGCGCCGCAGGTTGCCGCGCTCGCCTTCAAGACGCTGCTCGGTCCGGCCTCGCCGCTCCTTGGCGCCATCGGCCTCGCGCCGCCCGCCGGAACGCCGAACCCTGTGGTCGGAAAGCTCGGCATCATTGCCGTCCTTGGGCTCCATCACGCACCGCTTGCCGCCATCACGCTGGCGCCGGCGCTGGCGCGGATCCCCGCCTCGGTCATCGATGCAGCCCGGGTCGATGGGGCGGGGCCCGCGTCAGTGGTCCTGCGCATCATCGTGCCGCTCGCCGCTCCGGCGCTTGTTGCCGCCAGCCTCATTGTCCTGCTGGCGGGCATCGGCAATTTCGGCATACCGGCGCTCCTCGGGATTCCGGCCGGAGTGCTGACGCTGCCGACACTCATCTACCGCCAACTCTCGAGCTTCGGGCCATCGGTGATCGCGGATACGGCGACCCTTTCGCTGATGACCGGGAGCCTTGCGATCGTCGTCGCGCTTGCCGCCACGGCGGCAATCGGGAGAGTGCGCACGCACGTCTCGAGTGACGCAACAATGCAGCCCTTTCTCGAACTTGGACGGGCGCGCGGCCCGATAGCGGTCGCTCTTTGGCTGCTCATCGCGGTGTCGGCGATCATTCCCTTCCTGTCGCTCGTGGCAACCTCGCTGGTTCCCGCCTATGGCATGCGGCTCGGCTTCGCCACGCTCACTTTCGAGGCCTATCAGGAGGTGCTTGCGCGGCAGAAGCTCACCTATCGCGCTCTGCGCAATTCGGGCCTGCTCGCCGGCGCGGCGGCCGTCCTCCTGGCGTTTGCCGCCGTCTTCGTCGCCTATGTGATCGAGCGACGGCCCCGCCGCTGGATGCCGCTGCTTGAGACGACGCTCGAGCTGCCTTACGTGCTTCCAGGCGTCGTTCTCGCCATCGCGTGCATTCTGCTCTTCCTCAAACCGCTTCCGCTGATAGGGATCAGCATCTACGCAACGCCCGCGATCATTCTTTTCGCTTATCTCGCCCGCTTCCTTCCCGTTGCGCTGAAGCCTGTTCGCGCCACTTTGGCGAATCTGGCGCGCGACTGCGAGGAGGCCGCCGCCGTCGACGGGGCCCGGCTCTGGCAGCGGCTCGTCCGGGTGGTCGGTCCCTCCGTCCTGCCGTCCGTGCTGGCCGGCGGTCTGCTCGTCTTTCTGCTCGCGTTCAACGAGCTGACGGTGTCGGCGCTGCTCTGGTCTGCCGGCACGGAGACGCTCGGCGTTGCGCTTTTGAGCCTCGAGGACGCCGGGCTTGCGACGGAGGCCGCCGCGCTCGCCGTGGTCACCGCCCTGATCGTTGCCGGCCTCCTCATCATCCTCGATCGCCTGTCGCGGGTGCTGCCCCGAGGGACATTGCCCTGGGACACGCTCGGCCGCTGATGCCCGCGCGCTGCCAAGAAGCTGTGGGGGGACAGGCGGCGCTGGCGCTCGATCTGATCGCTGCCTAGTATTCAGCAACGGCATCAGGGTTTTTCGAGGGCTGTCAGCATGGCGGAAGAGCTTGGTCATTTCATCGGAGGCAGGCGAGTTGCCGGCACATCAGGGCGCTTCGGCGACGTCTTCTGGCCGATGACGGGCGAGGTTGCGGCGCGGGTGGCGCTCGCCTCGAAGTCTGAAGTGCGTGCCGCGGTCGAAAACGCCAAGGCCGCGCAACCCGCCTGGGCTGCAACCAATCCGCAGCGGCGCGCACGGGTGCTCGCGAAATTCGTGGAGCTCCTCAATCGCGACATGGAGAAGCTCGCGGACGTGCTCGCCCGCGAGCACGGCAAGGTCCTTGCCGACGCCAAGGGCGACATTCAGCGTGGCCTCGAGGTCGCCGAGTTCGCGACCGGCATCCCGCATCTCCTCAAGGGCGAGTACACGGAAGGGGCCGGTCCGGGCATCGACGTCTACTCGATGCGCCAGCCCATCGGCGTCGCCGCGGGCATCACCCCCTTCAACTTCCCGGCCATGATCCCGATGTGGAAATTCGCGCCCGCCATCGCCTGTGGCAACGCGTTCATCCTCAAGCCGTCCGAGCGCGACCCGTCCGTGCCGCTGATGCTTGCCGAACTGATGATCGAGGCAGGACTTCCTCCCGGGGTCCTCAACGTCGTCAACGGAGACAAGGAGGCGGTCGACGCAATCCTTGACGATCCCGACATCGGCGCCGTCGGCTTCGTCGGCTCGACGCCGATCGCGGCCTACGTCTATGCGCGCGGTGCGGCGAGCGGCAAGCGCGTCGCCTGTTTCGGCGGGGCCAAGAACCACATGATCGTGATGCCGGATGCGGATCTGGATCAGGCGGCCGATGCTCTCATCGGCGCCGGCTACGGCTCAGCCGGCGAGCGCTGCATGGCGGTCTCGGTCGCAGTTCCGGTCGGTGAGCGGACCGCGGACGCGCTCCTGTCCCGTCTCATCCCGAAGGTCGAAGGACTGAAGATCGGTCCGTCGACCAGCACGGACGCCGACATGGGCCCGCTCGTCACGCGTGCCCACCTCGAGAAGGTGAAAGCCTATGTCGACACCGGCATCCAGGAGGGCGCCAAGCTCAGAGTGGACGGGCGCGGCTTCAAGCTGCAGGGCTACGAGAACGGCTTTTATATGGGCGGATGTCTGTTCGACGAGGTCACGCCCGGGATGCGGATCTACAAGGAGGAGATCTTTGGGCCTGTGCTCTCGGTGGTGCGCGCACGCGACTACAGCGAGGCGCTCCGGCTTGCGATGGACCACGAGTATGGCAACGGCGTCGCCATCTTCACGCGCGACGGCGACACCGCCCGCGATTTCGTCAGCCGCGTCAACATCGGCATGGTCGGCGTCAACGTGCCGATCCCGGTGCCGCTCGCCTACTACACGTTCGGCGGCTGGAAGCGATCGGCTTTCGGCGACCTCAATCAGCATGGCCCCGATTCGATCCGCTTTTACACGCGCACCAAGACCGTCACGTCGCGCTGGCCGTCGGGCGTGAAGGAAGGGGCCGAGTTCTCGATTCCCGTCATGCGTTAGGACGGACACACCAGCTCGCCGTCCGCGACCTCACAGACGTCGGGGAGAGATTGCTGGCGCCGCCGGCCGGCCGACTCCGATTGCGCGAGACCGCGGGCGGCGGAAGCGGTACCTGCGACGATGACGCCGATCAGCTGGCGCATTCATGGCGCCTTGTTGCACCTCCACTTGATCTCGCACGGCCGGGTCCACTATCGTCGCCGCTTGGACGGCAGCCGGCCGGCCCGAAGTTGCGTCAGCGGGGATTCTTAGTTCGTATGCACGGCGTCGTCGCGAGGCTCACCAGGGAAATGCTGAGGGTGCTGGGGCGGAAGGGGACCGCGGGCACCCGCTCAGCGCGGGGAGTGCTGTGAGCCCATGACCGAGCAACACAAGAGTTTCCCGGAATTCTATGTCACGGCGCCGCAGCCGTGCCCCTACCTTGAGGGCCATCACGAGCGCAAGCTGTTCACCCACCTCACGCACGACAAGCCGCGCGGCCTCATCGACAATCTCCTGAAGAGCGGGTTCAGACGCAGCCAGAACATTGCCTACATGCCCTATTGCGACCGCTGCCAGAAGTGCGTCTCGGTGCGCGTCGCGGTGAACGAGTTCCGCCCCGGCCGTTCCTTCCGCCGCATCATCGAGCGCAATAGTGACCTCGTCGCGCGACGGATCGCCCCTGTCCCCACCTCCGAACAGTACAGTCTCTTCCGCGACTATATCGATGCGCGTCACGGCGACGGCGGCATGGCCGACATGAGCGTGCTCGACTACGCGATGATGATCGAGGACTCGATCATCGACACGTTCCTCACCGAATACCGCCTTGCGCCGAGGGAAGCCGGTCTCGCTCGAGCGGACGGGGCGCCGCTCGTCGCGGTGGCGCTGTCGGACCGCCTCTCGGACGGGATTTCGATGGTCTACAGCTTCTACGATCCCCATGCGACGTCGCGCAGCCTCGGGACCTACATGATCCTCGACCACGTCGAGCAGGTCCGCCGCCTCGGCCTCTCCTACCTCTACCTCGGCTATTGGATCGAAGGCTCGCGCAAGATGAGCTATAAATCGCGTTTTCGTCCGCAGGAGCGGCTCGGCCCCGACGGCTGGGTTCGCGAGCCGGACTGATCCGCGCCCGCTGCAGTTGCCAAATGCGGCGCCGGGCGGTCGGCCGGCGACCGGGGCCGTGTTAGGCTCTTGGGCGTGACAACGGTCCTCGAAGTTTTCCAGACGCTCCCGGGCGGAGGCCTTCTCGTGCGCATGGCGCTCGTCGCCGTGTTCGTGATCGCCGTTGCCGTGACGGCGGAGCGGCTCGGCCCGTTCCTTGGCGGCATGTTCGCTTCGCTGCCGCTCTACACGGGGCCGATCTACCTGATGCTGGCGCTCGAGCATGACGCCGACTACATCGCGGCGGCGACGCTCGGCAGCATCGCCATCTGCGGCGGAACGCCGATCTTCGTTTTCGCCTACTGCATGGTTGCACGGCGGCTCAGCGCGCTGGCGAGCCTCGCAACCGCGCTCGGCGTCTGGGGCCTGTTCGCCGCGGCCCTGCAAGCGACCAGCTGGGCGCTGGTCGACGCTCTGCTGTTCGTCGCCCCGATCTACCTCGTCTCGGTGCCCTTGGCGCGGGGCTTCACGCGCGGCGTCGCGTTGCAGGCGGCGGGCCGCGGGCGCTACGATCTGGCGCTCAGAGCCCTCCTCTGCGGCGGACTTGCCGGGATCGTGATCACGCTCAGCGCGGTCATGCCGGCGCAGCTTACCGGCATTCTGTCCGTGATGCCGATCCTGCTGACGAGCCTCATCCTCGTTCTGCACCCAAGAATCGGCGGTGCAGCGACCGCGGCGCTGCTCGCCCACACCCTCGGCGGCCTCATCGGGATGGTGCTGGGCTTCGCCCTCGTCAACCAGATGATTCCGCTGCTCGGGGTGTGGCCGGCGCTGGGGCTCGGACTGACGACGACGATCGTTTGGAACATGGGCGTGATCACTATGCGCGCCCTCGCTAAGGGCCGCCTGCGCGCTCATGCCCCTGGCGCCATCGCCGCCGCCACGCCGAGCGTCCCGCCGCCCCGGGCCATGCCGCCGCCGCTGCCGCCAGCATGGCCGCGCCGGCGGTGAGGAAGAGGGCCGCGGCCCCGGGGAGCCGCGCATAGACCGCGGGAATGGCCATGCCCGCGACGACGGCGCCGATGGCGTTGGCGAGGATCATCGCGCGCATCACGGGTCCCATGGCCTCGGCGCGGGCGAGGTCGCGGGCCCTGGCTGCCATGAGGCCCGACAGCCCCGGCTGGGCGCCAAAAAGCACGGAGGAGAGCAGAAGAATTGCGCTCACGGGAAACAGAGCGGGAGCCGCGATCCCCGCGGCCAGCACACCAAATGCAAGAACCAGCGCTGCCGGCGTCCCGATGATGCGCGCGAGCTGCGTGCACACGAATGGCCCGAGGATGGCGCACACGCCAACAATGGCCCAATGCACGCCGCCCGTCCCGAAGCCTAGGCCCTGCTCGCGAACGATGAAATCCACCCAGTAAAGCGAATGCGGCACGATCGCGAGCGAGAACAGGAAGTGCGCGAGGAGCAACCGCTGCATGGGCCGTTCCGCAAGCGGCCCCCGGCCTTTGTCGAGGACGTCGACCGGCGGCGGCGGACCGGGATCGGCGTGCCATCCCCATAGGGCCAAAGCGGCGCCGATGGCTCCGGCCACCGCCAGCGACCACCAAGCGACCGAAAGTCCTTGCGCGAGCAGACCTGGCACCAGAACGGAGGAAGTCAGAATGCCCAGTCCGACGCCAGCGAACACGTAGCCGCCGGCTGCGGCCCTGTGTGTTGGCGGCGCGGTTTCCGTGATGGCGGCAAGGCTCAGGACCATGATGACGCCGGTCGCAACGCCGATCAGCCCGCGCCAAGCAGCGAGGTCGACGAAGCCACCCGCAAGGGCCGAGCCGGCGAGCCCGGCCATCGCCACGACGGCGGCTGCCCGGAGAAGGCGCGCCCGCCCAAGACGGCCGGCCGCGGTCAACGACAGCAGGGCGCCGGCGAAGAACCCGGCGAGGTTGAACATCCCCACCTGTCCGGCTTCGAGAGGTGTCAACTGACCGGCTGCGATCAGAGCCGGCACCATCGCCGTATAGGAGAAGCGGCCAAGCCCCATCGCAACGAACATGCCGGCTCCGCCGCCAATCGCCAGGCGCCGCCAGGACCGCTGCGCTCCGCAGGGGCCTGCTCCAGCATGACGGCACGGAGCCGCGCCGGTCACCGTTTGAGCTCCTGCTCGATCTTTCGGAACATGTACGTCCATTTTTCGGTCTGCACGGCCACCAGCGTCCGCATGAGACCGCGGAGCTCCTCAAGCGTCTGGCAGCTCGGCGACTGGCTGCTGGCCCCCTCGGTGCCGATCCGCTGGATGCTCTCAAGAACCGCGTTGGATCGTTCGTCAAACTCGGCGATGCGGGCGTCCTGAACATAGATCGCCCCTTGCCGGATGAATTCGTCCGGCGTCCAGCCGCGCAGATCCCGCAGTTCCCGCAACCGGGCCTGGAACGCGGGCTTGTTCTTCTGGTTGAGATCGCGGAGAGCGCGGGCGGCTTCGGCAACGACAGCCTCGAAGTCGTCGCGCTTGCAGGCGACTTGGGCGGCGGCGCCCGCAAGATCAAGGACGGCCGCCAACAAGGCGAGCACAAACCACGCTGCCGGGTGTCGAAGCTGCCGCATGAATCCCTGGAGCCCCTCGTGGACACCCCTTCATGGCTCGAAGCTGCGGCTGCGGCAAGGCTTGCCCGGGTCCGGCGGGCGCAGCCCGAGCCTACCTGCGCGCAAATGGCTTCGATGATCGGTGGAAATTTGTCCCCGGCCCTCCGTTTCGTGCGACCGTCCAGCCGTCGCCACAGCCGGAGACCGTCGATTGTCGATCACGAAACACCGCCACAGGCTCGGCAGCCCGCGCCGGCCAATGCCGCCGGCAGTCGGCCGGACGGCGAGCGCCAAGCCGATTATGGATATCGAGGCGCGCGACCGCGAGCTGACGCGCCTCCTTCCATTCTGGCCCGATGAGCTTCGCGATGCCCATCGCGCCACACGTCTCAAGGTGCTCGCCCGCCTGCGCCGCGCACTCCGCGAGGAGCGGCGTCGCGGTCTCGCCGGGGACTGGACCTATGACTTGATGCGCCATCAGGCGCTCTTCCGCGCCTATAAGGCTGAACTTGCCGCGCTCGGTGCGCCAAGTCAGGGCCCGCCAGCGACGCGCCTTCAGCCTCAGGCGGAAAGGGCGCTCATCCCTCCCCCTCCCGGCGGGTGCCGAGCCCCATCTTCTTTGCAAGCTGCGAGCGTGCGGCGGCGTAGTTCGGCGCCACCATCGGGTAGGTCGGCGGCAGTTTCCACTTGGCGCGATACTGGTCGGGGGTCAACTTGTAGTGGGTGCGGAGGTGGCGCTTCAACGACTTGAAGCGCTTTCCGTCCTCGAGACAAATGATGTAGTCGTCCGTCACCGATTTCTTGATCGGTACGGCCGGGCGTAATTCATCCGTCTCGGCCGGCTCGCTTGCGCCGCCGACAGCGCGCGCAAGCGCGGCGTGCACCTCTCCAATCAATCCGGGCAATTCGCTTGCCGGCATCGTATTCTTGCCGACGTAGGCCGAGACGATTTGTGCCGTGAGACCGATGAGGTCGGTGCCTTCGTCCTTGTCCATGCGCGTCCTTCCATCCGACTTAAGATCCGTCGCCGCTTTTGATTATGATGCCATGGCCGGCTCGCCCACCGGTATGTTTCATGCGTGTGGCAGACTATCGCAAAGCATAAAAGACAGCTTATTGGCCGTGGGCGTAAAGTAACCGTTATCATGACTAAGCTCTTCTTTGCCCAAATCCACCGGGCGCATGAAATATATTAGTTTATTTGTGTTCAGACTTGCCGCATGACGCGACGGCTGACCGGTGGGGGTCGAGACCCTGCACTGAACAATGATTGAACGATAGAAAATTGTACGGATTGCAAGGTCTCGGCAGCGTCAGTAACTACGCCCCACGACAGCCTGTCCGCTCCTGCTCCGAAATCGGCGGCCTGTCGGCGGCCGTTCGCTCGACCGCGTTGGTCCGGAGGCGACAGAATGGCTCGGTCCCGGGAGGGGCCGTGCCGGTTCAGGCGGCGGCCACAATAGGACCCTCGGCCGGCCCGAATCGAATGGTCCGCTGGTGGCGTAGGAGGTGTATCCATGCACGGCTTCATGAAGTTCCCGCTTCCGATCGCCAAGCCGGTCGCGCTGCGCCGCCCCAAGACGAGCGTGCACCACGGCGTCACACTCGTTGACGACTACGCCTGGCTCAGGGCCGAGAACTGGCAGGAGGTGATGCGCGATCCATCCGCGCTTGATCTCCAGATCCGGGCGCATCTCGAGGCTGAGAACGCCTATATGGAGGCGCAACTTGCCGATACGCGCCCGTTGCAGGAAGCCTTGTTCGCCGAAATGAAGGGGCGCATCAAGGAAGACGACAGCTCGGTGCCCGCGCCCGACGGTCCCTTCGAATACTTCACCAGCTACATTACCGGCGGTCAGTACCCCCGGATCGTCCGCCGCCCGCGCGGCAGCGCCGACGATGCCGTCGTGCTCGACGGGAACGCGGAAGCAGCGGGCAAGTCGTACTGGCAGCTCGGAGATACCGCGCACAGCCCCGACCATCGCCTTCTCGCCTACTCGGTGGACGACAAGGGGTCTGAACTTTTCACCATCCGCTTCCGCGACATGGCAAGCGGCGAGGACCTGCCCGACGCCATCGCGGACACTCGCGGAGGCTTCGTCTGGGCTCGCGACGGGCGCACGCTCTTCTACGTGCGCCTCGATGCCAACCACCGGCCCTTGCAGGTGCTGCGCCACGTCGTTGGAACGCCGGTCGAAGAGGACGTCCTGGTCTACGAGGAGAAGGACAGCGGCTTTTACGTCGGCGTTGGCCAGACCCAGTCCGGCAGGTTCCTCCAGATCGTCGCCCATGACCACCAGACGAGCGAGGTCTACCTGATCGACGCCGACCGGCCGACCGAGACCATGCGCCTCGTCGCACCGCGGCGCCACGGTCACGAGTACAGCGTCGATCACAACGGTGATTTGCTGTACATCACCACCAACTCCGGCGATGCCGAGGACTTCCGCATTGTCACCGCCCCGGTATCCGATCCGTCGGAGAGCAACTGGCGGGAGCTCATTGCGCATCAACCCGGACGGCTCGTCATCGAGACCGTGGTTTTCGCCAGACACCTGGTCCGGCTCGAGCGGGAAGACAGTCTGCCGCGCATCGTCATCCGGCGGCTCGCCGATGGCGCCGAGCACAGCATCGCTTTCGCGGAGGAAGCCTATAGCCTCGGCCTCTCGGCCGGCTACGAGTTCGACACCGACACGCTGCGCTTTTCCTACTCGTCGATGACGACGCCGACCGAGGTCTACGATTACAACATGGAGAGCCGCGAGCGGACCTTGCGAAAGCGCCAGGAGATCCCAAGCGGACACAACAGCGAGGACTACGTCACGCGCCGCATCTTCGCACCGGCCAAGGACGGAGAGCTCGTGCCGGTCTCGATCCTTTACAAGAAGTCGACACCGCTCGATGGTTCGGCGCCGCTATTCCTTTACGGCTACGGCTCTTACGGCATATCGATCCCGGCGAGCTTCTCGACGAACCGCCTGTCGCTCGTTGACCGCGGCTTCATCTTTGCAATCGCCCACATCCGTGGCGGCAAAGACAAAGGCTACCGCTGGTACACGCAAGGGAAGCTCAGGAACAAGCTCAATACCTTCACCGATTTCATTGCAGCCGGCGAGCATCTCGTGAAGCTCGGCTTCACCCGTCGCGGACGCATCGTCGCCAACGGCGGCTCGGCCGGCGGGATGCTGATGGGGGTGGTCGCGAACATGGCGCCGGACCTCTTCCTCGGCATCATCGCCGACGTGCCCTTCGTCGATGTGCTCAACACGATGCTCGACGCGAGCCTGCCGTTGACGCCGCCGGAGTGGCCGGAGTGGGGCAATCCAATCGTCTCGAAGGAAGACTTCGACCTGATCCGATCCTACAGTCCGTATGACAACGTCGAAGCCAAGCCCTATCCGCACATCTTCGCCTACGGCGGGCTTACCGATCCGCGGGTCACTTACTGGGAGCCGGCGAAATGGATCGCGAAGCTGCGCGAGAAGAGCACGTCCGATAACCTCATCCTGCTCAAGACGAACATGGAGGCGGGCCACGGCGGCGCATCGGGCCGCTTCGAGGCGCTCAGGGAAATCGCCCTCGACTACGCTTTTGCCCTGAAGATCGCAGGCCTCGCCGGAACGTGAGGCCCCAGGATTGCCTCGGCCCGGCGATGCCGAACGACGGTGGCTTGACCCGATCCGCCGGCTCCGGCGCGGCGCATGCGGGCGCATTGGAGCGACGAGGCGCACAGCGCTGGCCGCGAGATCCCGCGGCATTTCGGAACTGCGTCCGCGCGGACGCCCTTCGGCGCGTGCCGACGGCGGAGACTCGCCCTATTTGAAGCGACGCCGGGGGATCGCCTTGCGGCGTGGCTTGCGTTGACGGTCCGCGGCATTAGGGTGCCGTTCGGTCCGAGAAGCATCGGAAAGCCATGCGGCCAGCGCACTTCAACCCGCTCTTCGCTTCGGCCCAGAGCCTTTCTGGCATCGGGCCGCGCCTCGTCGTGCTTCTCAAGAAGGCGCTGCGTCTGCCGCCGGGCGTCGGCGAACCTCGGGTCATCGACCTTCTCTGGCATCTGCCGACCGGAGTGATCGACAGGCGGGCACAGCCGTCGATCGCGGATGCCGTTCCGGGCACCATCGCGACGCTCGCCGTGCGCGTCGTCAAGCATCGGGGACCGCCGCGCGGTAATGTCCGGGCTCCCTACAAGGTTCTGGCCGAGGACGAAACCGGCGCGATCGAGCTCGTGTTCTTTCATGCCGATCCGCGCTTCGTGCAGCGCCAGCTGCCGGTCGGCGAACTCCGCTACGTCTCGGGCCGCATCGAGCGGTACGGCGAGACGCTGCAGATGGCGCATCCCGACTACATCGTTGAGCCGGCGCGGCGCGCGGAACTGCCCCTGCTCGAACCCGTCTACCCTCTGACCGCCGGGCTCTCGGGCAAGGTCCTGGGCAAAGCCGCGCGTCAGGCCGTTGACCGCGTTGCCGCGCTCCCGGAATGGCAGGACCCTTCGTGGCTCAGCCAGCGCGGCTGGCCGAGCCTTGGCGATGCGATCCGGCGCCTTCATCAGCCGACGGATGCCGCCGACGTGTCTCCGGGTGGTCCCGCCTGGCAACGGCTCGCCTACGACGAACTGCTCGCCGGGCAATTGGCACTCGGGCTCGTGCGCGAGAACCTGCGCTCGCGACCCGGCCGGGCCACCGCCGGCGACGGCCGCATCCGGACGCGGATCGCCGATGCCCTCCCGTTCGCGCTCACCGCCTCCCAGCGCGCTGCCATGGCCGAGATTGCGGCCGACATGGCTGGGCCGACGCGGATGCTGCGCCTCCTCCAGGGCGATGTCGGCTCGGGTAAAACCGTGGTGGCGCTGCTCGCTTGCGCCATCGCGGTCGAGGCGGGCGCGCAGGCGGCGATCATGGCGCCGACCGAGGTGCTTGCCCGCCAGCACGCCGAGACCATCGCGCCGCTCGCCGAGAAGGCGGGGCTGCGAATCGGGCTGCTGACGGGGCGCGAGAAGGGCCGCGCGCGCGAGACGATCCTCGCCCGCCTTGCCGCCGGCGAGATCGACATCGTCATCGGCACCCACGCGCTTTTCCAGCCTGACGTCGCCTTCCGAGACCTCGCCTTCGTCGTGATCGACGAGCAGCATCGCTTCGGCGTTCACCAGCGTCTCGCGCTGCAGGCAAAAGGCGGCGAGCAAGGCGTCAATGTGCTGGTAATGACGGCGACGCCCATCCCGCGCACGCTGCTCATGACGCACTATGGCGATCTCGACGTCTCGCGCCTTCTCGAGAAGCCTGCCGGGCGCAAGCCGGTGACAACGACGCTGGTTGCGCAGGATCGCCTTGAGGAGGTGATCGAGGCGTTGCGTCGCGCGCTGGCGCAGGGCGCGCAGGTCTATTGGGTCTGTCCGCTGATCGAGTCGAGCGAAGTGTCGGAACTCGCCGCCGCCGAAGAGCGCCACGCCCACCTGGCACAGGTCTTCGGCGACAAGGTGGGACTGCTCCACGGCGGTATGGCCGGACCGGCCAAGGACCGCACCATGGAAGCGTTCGCCTCCGGCGCGCTCTCGATCCTTGTGGCAACGACGGTCATTGAGGTTGGCGTCAACGTGCCGAACGCCACGGTCATGGTGATCGAGCATGCCGAGCGCTTCGGCCTTGCCCAGCTCCATCAGTTGCGCGGCCGGGTCGGGCGCGGCGAGCGGCAGAGCTTCTGCCTTCTCCTCTACAAGGCTCCGCTCGGCGAGACGGCGCGCGCCCGCCTCGAGATGATGCGCGCGACCGAGGACGGCTTTCTCATCGCCGAGAAGGACCTGGAGCTCAGGGGCGGCGGCGAGGTGCTCGGCGCGCGCCAGTCGGGGATGCCGGAGTTTCGCGTCGCCGAGGTCCCGAACATGCCTGAGCTTCTGGCAGCCGCCCGCGACGATGCGCGCCTCATCCTCGCCCGCGATCCGACGCTCGTCTCCGAGCGCGGCCGGGCTCTGCGCGACCTCCTCTATCTCTTCGAGTGCGACGAGGCGGTGCGGCTCTTCCGGGCCGCTTGAGCAGCACCGGGCCGCCGCCCAACTCCCGGCGTGGCCTGCCCGCCGTCGGTCGAACCCACGCTTTCGCCTACTGACTGACGTTGCGTCGCCGCCGCGGCGTGCCGAATTCGCGCTGGCACACCTCCGCCAGCCTGGCGACGCCGTCGCGGATCGCAGCCTCACTCGGATTGGCGAAGCAGAGCCTCAGCCGTGACTTACCGTAGGCCGCATTCGACGACCACTCGACGCCCGGGTTGATGGCGACGCCCTCCTTACCCGCGGCCTGAAAAAGCTTGCTGGTATCGACGCTGTCGGGAAGCTTGATCCACAGAAAGATGCCGCCCTCCGGGCGCTCGAACTCGGCCTCTGTGCCGAACTCGGCCTGCACCGCCTCAATGAGGACATCGAGCTTGCGCTTCAAGGCCCCGCGCAGGACGCGAACATGATCGTCGAAATGCGCACGGCAGTACTCCGCAAGGATCATCTGGTCGAGGGCGCCGGTGCCGCCATCGTTCTTCAACGCCAGGATGCGGCTCATCAGCGGCCAGCCGGCGATCAGATAGCCAAGCCGAACGGCCGGCGCGATCGACTTCGAGAACGAGCCCAGATGAATGACCCGGTCGTTGCCGGCGAGCGCCCGGATGGCGGGCGGCCGCTCGCCCTCCCAGGTGAGATCCGCATAACACTCGTCCTCGAAGATCGGCACGTCGTACTGTTCTGAAAGGCGGATGAGCTCGAGCCGCCGGCTCTCCGGCATGATCGTCGCCGTCGGATTCTGCACCGTCGGAATTGTATAGATGTACTTCGGACGAACGCCTTTGCCCTTGAGTTCAGCAAGGATGTTGGCGAGCGCATCCATGCGGATGCCGCTCTGGTCGAGCGGCGCGCCGACCCATTTGGCGCCCGAGCGCACGACGCGTGTGATGGCGCTCGCGTAGCTCGCCTCCTCGCCGATGATGGTGTCGCCCGGCTCGAGCAGCGTCTGGTTGACCAGCGTCAGCCCCTGATTGGAGCCCGACAGGATCAGGACGTCGTCGGCGGTGCAGGCGATGCCGGCGTCCTTTCCGACCTTTCGCGCCACGAACTCGCGCAATGGCTTGTAGCCTTGCGCGCCGCTTTCAAGGTTGTAGGTCGCGAGCGTCTTGCCCTCGCGCGCGATCACGGCCTCTGCCGCCTTGACCAGCTCGGCAACCGGCGTGCTTTCCGGGTCGTTGTGACCACCAACGAAGTTGTATTTCGGGAATCCGCTCCACCTCGCCGCCGCCGGCGGCAGGTCTCGGCGGACGAGGCTCGAATAGTCGATCGGCTGTGCAGGCATCGCGTTCCCTCATGACTGTCCCATCCGGCGCATCATGGAACGTCATGGGGCCGTGCGCCAAGGGCGCAAGAGCCGGCGCGCTGATTATCCGTCCTGCGCGGGCGGCTGATCGGCGTCCGGCTCGCCGTCGTCCGCTTCGCCCTCGCCGTCATCGGGTATGCGCTCCACCGAGACCACCTTCTCGTCCGCATCGGTCTTGAAGATGCGCACGCCCTGGGTGCTGCGCCCGGCGATGCGGACGTCGTTGACGGGACAGCGGATGAGCTGGCCGCCGTCCGAGACCAGCATGATCTGATCGGTGTCCTCGACCGGGAACGACGCAACGAGGTTGCCGTTGCGCTCATTGACGACCATGGCGAGGATGCCTTTACCGCCTCGCCCCGAGGTCCGGTACTCGTAGCTCGACGTGCGCTTGCCAAAGCCGCGTTCCGAGACCGTCAACACGAACTGTTCGCGACCACCGAGCTCGGCGTAGCGCTCCGGCGTGAGCTCCGCGGCACCTTCCGCGCCTTCTTCGGCTTCACCGGACGGCGCTTCGGTCTCGGTCTCGCCGGTCTGAGCGCGCCGCATCGCAGCCGACTGCTTCAGATAAGCCGCACGCTCGGCGGGCGAGGCCTCGACGTGGTGCAGGATCGCCATCGAAATGACCTTGTCGCCGTCCTCGAGCCTGATACCCCGCACGCCCGTCGAATCGCGGCCCTTGAAGAGACGCACGTCCGTGACAGGGAACCGGATTGACTGGCCGTGCGCGGTGGTCAGCAGCACGTCGTCATTGGACGAACAGATGGCGACGCCGACGATCTGATCGGGTCGATCCGCAACCTCGGCGGCTCTCGCCCCCGCCGGCCCGTCCGCCGCCTTTTCCTCGCCCCGGTCCTCGTCCCGTTCGCCGGCATCGAGCTTCATGGCGATCTTGCCATTGCGGTTGATGCTCTCGAAGTCGGCGAGGCTGTTGCGCCGCACGTTGCCGTTGCGGGTTGCGAACATGAGCTCGAGGCTGCCCCACGTCGCGGGGTCCTCCGGCAGCGGCAGGATGGTCGTGATGGTCTCGTCCTGCTCGAGCGGCAGCAGATTGATCAGCGCCTTCCCTTGCGCCTGAGGGGTGCCCGGCGGCAGGCGCCAGACTTTCATCCGGTAGCACATGCCGCGCGAGGAGAAGAAGAGGACCGGTGTGTGCGTCGAGGCGATGAAGATCTGCGTGACGAAATCCGCCTCGCGCGTCGTCATGCCGGATCGGCCCTTGCCGCCGCGGCGTTGCGCACGGTAGGCGGCGAGCGGCACCCGCTTGATGTAGCCCTTGTGCGAGACCGTGACGACGCAATCCTCGCGCTGAATGAGGTCCTCATCGTCGAGATCGCCTTCGATCTCAAGGATCTCGGTCAGCCGCGGCGTCGCAAACTCGGCCTTGATGGCCGCAAGCTCCGACTTGACGATTGCGACGATGCGCGCCCGCGATGAGAGGATGTCGAGGAACTCGCGGATCTCGCCGGAAAGCTTCTTAAGTTCGTCGCCTATTTCGTCGCGTCCGAGGCCCGTGAGCCGCGAGAGCGTGAGCGCCAGGATCGCGGTCGCCTGCTCGTCTGAAAGCCGGTAGGTGCCATCCTCGGCGATCCTGTGCTTCGGATCTGCGATGAGCTCGATCAGAGGCGCCATGTCCCGCGCCGGCCAGTCGCGGGCTTTCAGTGCCTCCTTCGCCTCGGCGGGCGTCGCCGCGCGCCGGATGAGGCCCACGACCTCGTCGATGTTGGCGACCGCGATGGCGAGGCCGACGACGGTGTGCGCGCGGCTTCTTGCCTTGGCAAGCAGGAACTTCGTCCGGCGGCTGACCACCTCCTCACGGAAGGTGTTGAAGGCTGCGATCATGTCGCGCAGGTTGAACTGCTCAGGACGGCCGCCGTTCAAGGCGATCATGTTCGCGCCGAATGTCGACTGCAGCTCGGTGAAACGATAAAGCTGGTTCAGCACGACGTCGGCCATGGCATCGCGCTTCAGCTCGATGACGATCCGCATCCCTTCGCGGTTGGTCTCGTCCCAGACATCGGCAATCCCCTCGATCCGCTTCTCGCGAACGAGCTCGGCAATCTTCTCTATGAGGGCCTTCTTGTTCACCTGATAAGGGATCGCCGTGACGATGAGCGCCTCGCGATCTCGCCGGATCTCCTCGGTGTGCACCTTGGCGCGCATGATGATCGAGCCACGGCCCTTGTGGTAGGCGGCGAGAATGCCGGCGCGACCGAGAATGGTGGCGCCGGTCGGGAAGTCGGGGCCGGGCACAAGGGTGCAAAGCTCCTCGAGCGTGATCTCGGGGTTGTCGAGGTGCGCGATGCACGCATCGATCACCTCGCCCAGGTTGTGCGGCGGGATGTTCGTCGCCATGCCAACGGCGATGCCGCCGGCGCCGTTGACGAGCAGATTCGGAAATGCCGCCGGCAGCACCGCCGGCTCGGTGATGCGATCGTCGTAATTGGGCTTGAAATCGACCGTGTCCTTGTCGAGGTCGGCGAGCAGGTGATCGGCGATCTTTCTCAGCCGCACCTCGGTATAGCGCATGGACGCCGGCGGGTCGCCGTCCACCGAACCGAAGTTGCCCTGGCCGTCGACCAGCGGCACGCGCATGGAGAAGTCCTGCGCCATACGCACGAGCGCGTCGTAGATCGCCATGTCGCCGTGCGGATGGTAGTCGCCCATCACCTCGCCGACGACCTTCGCCGACTTGATGTGTTTGCGGTTCCAGGCGAGGTTGAGCTGCTGCATCGCATAGAGAATGCGCCGGTGCACCGGCTTCAGCCCGTCGCGGATGTCCGGCAGGGCGCGCGAGACGATCACGCTCATGGCGTAATCGAGGTAGCTGCGCTTCATCTCCTCGGAGATGGCAACCGGGCGGATGTCGCCCGACCGCCTTGGGGCATCTCCGCCGCCGGCCGTCGTGTCGTTGTCTGCCACGATGCTTCCGTGTGAAAAGGTCTCGTTCTGGCCCTTGTCGGCTGTCTTAGCGGAGGGGGCGGGCCGCCGCAACGCGGACCGTCGTCCCGTCGGCATCAATCCATAAAAATCCCGGTGCGCCGCGGCTTGTGGTCGCGGGTTCGAGGCGCGTCGACGAGCCGCCCGCATCCCCGGATCGCGCGCGAGCGGCTGGGGCGCACAAGAGGCGCGAGCCGCTCGCGCAATGGGGCTCACAGGGGCGGCCGTCTTGAAGAAGACACCGTTTGACGATAATCAGCCCTCGTCTTGCGCTCAGGGATCACATCGAGAAACAAGTGGCGGCCAAGAGCCGGATGTCCTGAGTTCCAATCAGCAAAGGAAACCTGACAATGAACAAGAGCCTCGTCGGCCTGACGGTCGCGGGCGCGCTCCTTGCGAGCCTGCCGGCCATCGCCCAGCAGCCAGCCCCTCCGGCCGCTCAGCCTGGCGCTCCGGCCGCGAAGAAACCGGCAGTTGCGATCCCGCGCAACGTGTTTCTCATCGGTCAGCTCCCCGGGCAATACCTTGCGCGCGACCGGCTGATCGGAGCCAAAGTGCAGAATCGCGACGGGCAGATCATCGGCGACATCGAGGACCTCATCATCGGTCCCAACGGGCAGATCCAGGGCGTCATCATGGGCACCGGTGGATTTCTCGGCGTCGGCGAGAAGCGCATCGGCGTGCAGATCGGCGCGCTTCAGTTCGGCCTGAAGGACGGCAAACAGACCATCACGCTGCCGGCCGCCACCAAGGAGGTGCTGGGTGCGCTTGAGCCCTATAAGCGCGCCGAGCCCAAGAAGAGCGTGATCGAGCGCGCCAAGGAAAAGGCCAAGGAACTCACCGACAAGACCACGGAAACGACGAAGGATGCGACGCAGGCCGCGCGCGAGAAGGCGGCGCCGGTGATCGAGAAGGCGAAGGATGCGGCGGGCCAGGCCATCGAAAAGGCAAAAGAGGCCGTCAAGCCCGATGCTGCGCCGGAGCAGAAGAAGTAGCTCGCGCTCGGCGCCCTGAGAGAAGGTGCGGGGCCGGCCGCCATCATCAAACACCAGTGACGGCAGCCGGCTTGCCGGCCGCCTGCTTTCAGCCGATCATCGGAACGTGCGCCGCGGCGGTTGGCGGCAGTTCACCGACCAGTCGCGGGTCGCGCGCGATCTCGACTTGCTGGCGAAACGGCGTGAAGCCCGCGCGCTGGTAGAAGGCCAGCGCACGCGGGTGGTCGAGGGTGCAGGTGTGCACCCAGAACCGGCGGATCGGCCGCGACCATGCCTCCTGGATCGCACGATCCATCAGCGCTCTGCCGGCACCCTTGCCAATGAGCGGCGCCGCAAGCCCGAAGAAGGCGAGCTCGCATTCGCCGGGCACGCGGAAGTCGAGTTCGAGAAGTCCCTCGTCCCGTCCGTTGGCGGACAGCGCGAACACCGCCACGTAGGCGTTCTCAAGGATGCCCGCAAGCTCGGCTTCGGTCAGCCGCAGGCGCGAGAACCAGAGCCAGTCCGCGCCGATGCGCCGATAGAGGTCGCGATACCAGTCGACGCTTGGCGCATGAACGCGCCGGATCGCGTATCCCGGCGACGGTGCAGTGCTTGTCCCATGCGGAGGGGCCAGCATCTCGAGATGCGTGACGACGGCAGCGATCCGCCCCGGCGGAACGTCGTAGAAGCCGTCCTCCAGAGCGCGCGCAGCCATGGCCAATTCCTTCCTGACTTGCATAGACGTTCTTGCCGCGCGGACCGAGGCTATAGTCAAGCACCCGTCGTCCTGCCGTTCGATCCTCCGCCGCCGGCTCCATGCCCAGCTACTCCGACCAGACCGTCCTCGCAATGGCGGCCGCAACGAACGGCCTTCTGGCGGCGGCCAAGCTCATTGTCGCCGGGCGCTACGGGATGACGGTCGTGCTGGCCGAGGCGATTCACTCGCTCGCCGCCATGAGCAGTCAGCTGCTGCTCTGGCTGACGATTCGCGAGGCTCCGCTTGCGCAGCGCCGGGGCAGCGTGCGTCATCCGCATTCGGCCATGGCGTTCTGGGGCCATATCGCCGCGGCCATGATCTACGCGCTTGCAGCCGGAGCCGTTCTCGCCGCGGCGACGTTTCACTCCATGCCGCAGCCTGCATCCGGCGGCGGGGCAGCCGCTGGCCTGACGCTCGCCGGCGCGCTCCTGTTGCTGGCGGCGCTCGCCGCCGTGGTTCACCGGGCGCGCCAGGAACCGCCTGTCGGGGCTCAGGCCGAGCGCGATCCCCTGCAGCGCATTCTGGCGCTCGAGTCCGGCGCCGGTGGTGTCGGGTTGGCCCTGGCGCTCGCCGGACTTGCCGGATCACATGCGCTCGGCCGGGGGTGGCCGGCATCCGCCGCAAGCGCGCTGATCGGCCTTGTCATGGGCTACGTCGCGGCCTCGATGGCGAATGCGGCGCGCCGCCACTTGCAGGACCGCGATAGGCTCGCCGCTCTGCCGCGCGATCCGCCCGCCCCGGCTGAGCCTTCCGGCGCAGAGCCTGCCGTTCATGGCGCGCAACAGGCCCTGCCGGATGCCGGTCCTCGGATGGGCTCATCTCACGGCGCTGCGCAGTCCCAGTCAGCGGAGCCTGCCGGCAAGCGGCACGACGCCCTCTCCGCCGAGCCGCCAAGACATAATCATCCCCCTCGGAGCACGCGGTCCCCAAAAAAGAAGAAGAAGCGGCGGTGATTGCCCTCTCGCGGGAACGCGGCCCCAGCTGCGGCCGGCACATTCCATGTTTCCCGACTCGCAGCCGGCGTGAGCGATCTTAAGAGCGATTGCTCGATGCCTGCGCCAAGCGTTGCGGCGCGCCACGCGCTGCACCAAGAACCACACTCGCAAGGGGCGGCTCGCGCTCCCTGACCATCATCATCGCGTGGCGCGCGCCCGCACGACCGCCGCGAAGCGACCGTTGTCCCTCAGAACGGGATCTCGTCGTCGATCTTCTTGTCGAAGCCGCCCTTCGGCCCTGCCTTGGCGGGCGCCCGCTTCGGCGGCTCGGGATCAAATCCGCCGCCCTGATCGTCGGCATAGTCTGACTGCCCGCTCTCAGCCATCCCGGCTGCCGCGCCGCCGCGGCCGTCGAGCATGGTGAGCACGCTGTTGAAACCTTGCAGGACGATCTCGGTTGAGTAGCGCTCCTGCCCCTGCTGGTCCTGCCATTTGCGGGTCTGAAGCTGCCCCTCGATGTAGAGCTTGGAGCCCTTCTTGACGTACTGCTCGACCACCTTGCACAGGCCCTCGTTGAACACCACGACCCGGTGCCATTCGGTGCGCTCGCGCCGCTCGCCGGTGTTCTTGTCGCGCCAGGTTTCGCTGGTGGCGAGCCTGATGTTGGCGATCGGCCGTCCGTCCTGCGTGCGGCGGATCTCCGGATCGGCGCCGACATTGCCGACGAGGATCACTTTGTTCACTGACCCAGCCATGCTTCTCCTCCTCGCCTTTTGGCCCGCCCGGGGCACGTTCCCGCTTCGGTACCGTCGCCAATCCCGAAGGATCGGGTCGCCCATTTGCCGAGCGCCAGTGGCCGCAGCCGTCGAGAGACTCGGTTGCAGCTACCTTAGCCCGGAACCTGCGCCACACCCGATGGGAAGCCCATTGTTGTCCACCGACTTCTCTGTCGCGCCGCTGCGGCAGGCGTCTCCATCGGCGGTTGACCCGCGGCGCGCGGCGCCATCATCGCTGGCTTAAACGTGTTCTATATATGTTCCGGGCGTGCCGCACAAGGGCCGATGTCGCTCCTTCCCAGGGTTGGCTACCGCCGAGAATGTTCGTGCGCTTCGAGCCCAGCCGAGTCCTGACCCCGCTCCAAATGGGATCTGCTACAAGAGCGGCCGACGCATCAAATCTCGAACCCGCCGGGAGGGGCAAAGGATTGGAAGGATATATTGACGTCGAACGGGTGCGCCGCGAGACGCCCGCCGTTGGCCGCCTCATTCATTTCAACAATGCCGGCGCGTCCCTTTCCCCCGAGCCGGTCCTTGCGGCGCTGTTCGCACACCTGCGCCTCGAGCAGGAGATCGGCGGCTATGAGGCGGCGAACGCCGCAGCGTCTGCGCTCGGCGACTTCTACGCGAGCTTTGCCGAACTGCTGAATGCCGAGCCCTGCGAAATCGCCTACGTCGAGAACGCGACGCGCGCCTGGGATATGGCGTTCTACGCCATCCCCTTCCGCCCGGGCGACCGCATCGTGACGGCGGAGGCGGAGTACGCCTCGAACTACATCGCCTTCCTGCAGATGCAGAAGCGTACGGGTGTCGAGATCGACGTCATCCCCTCGGACGGCCAGGGCCAGATCGATCTCGAGGCGCTCGAGCGGTCGCTCAAGCGAGGCGGCGCCCGCCTCGTTGCGCTCACCCACGTGCCGACCCAAGGCGGCCTCGTCAATCCGGCAGCCGAGGTCGGGCGACTCGCCAAAGCCCACGGTGCGCTCTATCTGCTCGATGCCTGCCAGTCGGTTGGCCAGCTTCCGATCGACGTCGGCGCGATCGGCTGCGACATGCTCTCGGGAACCGGCCGGAAATATTTGCGCGGGCCCCGCGGCACGGGCTTTCTCTACGTCCGGCGAGAGGTGCTCGAGACGCTGGAGCCGCCTTTCCTCGATCTGCTGGCGGCCGAGATCCTGCCGGCCGGTGGTTATCGCCTGCGGCCCGATGCGACGCGGTTCGAGAACTGGGAGAGCTACGTTGCAGGCCGCATCGCCCTTGCCGCGGCGGTTCGCTATGCGCTCGAGCTCGGGCTTCCGGCGATTCAATCGCGCATCTACGGCCTCGCCGACCGTTTGCGCGCACGGATCGCCGAAATGCCCGGGATGACGGTCACCGACCTCGGCCGCGAACGGTGCGGTCTCGTCACCTTCGTGAGCGCCCGTGAGACGCCGCAAAGCATTGCCGACCGGCTGCGCGCGGAGCGCATCAACGTGTCCGTGTCGCGGGCGCGGTATGCGACGCTCGATCTCGGTCGGCGCGGCCTGCCGGCGGTCGTGCGCGCCTCACTGCACTATTTCAATACAGACGAGGAGATCGATCGCTTTTGCGCTGTGCTCGCCCGGACGCAATAACCGGAAGGGCCACCTGGCGCCACGTCGGGGAGGGAGGTGTGTGGCGGTGCAGCACCAAGTGGACCTTCCGGTGTCCGGTCGTTTGAGCCGGCGCAGCGTCGGCGAGCGCTGCGACCGATGCGAGGGGTTGGCCGGGACAGCGGCGAAAGCGGGGTGTCGCCGCTGTCCCGGACCGAGGGCGTGTGATCCACCCGCAGGTGCCCCACCCGCCCCCGAGGGGGCTGATCTGCGTCGTTCGCGCCCGCGCTGGCGGACGCCTTTCTTGTGGCCTCGCCACTAAGCCGCCGCGTCGTTGGTCGCTTCCTGGACCAATCTTGGGCGCGGCCGCGCTGCGATCGCAGACCGTGTGTCTGATGTCGCGCCCGAAGGCGTGCCGCGGTTCACTTCCGAAATCACAGGTCCTGCCCATCCTGTGACCGATCCATGGTGCCGGCGCGGCGTCGACAGGGCACATGAGGCCAGCCGAAATAGCCGGGAGCTTGGCCGCGCTGCGGCCAATTTGCGGCAACGGTTCACAAGATGTGTCGGCTCAGAAATGCGCGTGAAGACCACAAGCCCATGAAAAAGATGCGAGAATGAGCGCATCTGAAAAGGTGTTGCGTGCCCGCGCGACAGGCTCGCCGGTCTCCGTCGAGTGAGGCCGCGCGTCCCAATCAGCGGAACTGAACGGTGAGGCCCGCGCGCACGGTCGTGACGTCGAGATCGGCCGGCATGCGACCCGTCGCGAAGCTCAGCGACCGGTCGTCAAAGCCGAAGTGCAGCGCTTCGATGCGGCCGCTCCAGTCGGCGCCCAATCGCATTTCGATGCCACCGCCGATGACATAGCCGAGCGGCACGTCATTGGACCAGGATGCGGCGGCAGGCGCGTCGAAGCGGGCCTGAAGCCCGGCCGCCGCCGCTCCCCCCGTCGCATAGAGCAGGGTGTCGCCGAAAACGTAGCCGATGCGGCCACGGAAGCTCGTCACCCAATCGACGTGGGCATTGAGACGGGCAGGTCCAGCGAAACCGCGGGCACCAGATGCGTCCAGCCAGGTTGCGTCGGCCTCGAGCCCCGCCAGCCAATTGCCGCTCAGAATGTTGAAGCCGAGGTGTCCGCCGATGCCGCCGCCGTCCATGCCGACGGTGTCGTAAGCTGTCGTGGGCGCGAGGGATGCAAGCGCGTAGGCGCCGTGCGCTCCGAAATAGAGGCCCTGCCAGATGGCGGGCCGCGGCCTCGGGTGCGCGCGGCCCGCTTTCGGCGGCTCGACTGGGCGTGGCGGCTCGACCGCGCGTGGCGGCTCGACCGCAAGCCAGGGCGGTGGACGCCGCCGCGGAGTTCCATCCAAAGGGCGCGTTCCGTAGGGTGCCAGGACTTCCTGGCGGCCGGGCCGGCCGTCGTTCGATTGCGCGGACGCCAACTGCGACTGGGTCGCCGCAACCAGAAGGAGCGCGGAACCCACCGTCGCAGACAAGCGCGGACGGGAGTGATGCCGCGGTCGCCCCTTGATCAAAGCCATGGCCCACCTACGCAGTACACGCGGCGCTCACGGGTCCTGCCGGACCCGCACGCTCGTGACGGAGTGAACCAGCCGATGGGTTAGCAAACCGTTAACGGCGTGATGATGCCACGTGCGACGGCCGTCACGCCGGCCGCGTCAGACTTGGATTGCGCGTCCACTTCCGGCATGGTGCCCGCGAACAGCAGCCGCCAAGGACCCGCAGATGCGCCTGACGTTCCACACACTCGATGTGTTCACGCAGTCCCGCTTCGGCGGCAATCCCCTTGCCGTGGTGCTTGACGCGGACCGGCTCGACAGCGGTCAGATGCAGACCATCGCCCGCGAGTTCAATCTCTCCGAGACGGTGTTCGTCCTCAGGCCGCAAAACCCCACGCACTCGGCACGCCTGCGCATCTTCACGCCGGCCGCCGAACTGCCGTTCGCCGGGCATCCGACGGTCGGCACCGCCGTGCTTCTGGCCGAGTTGCGCATGCCCGGCATGGGCGGCAGCCGCGACGCCATCGTGGCCCTCGAGGAAACCATCGGAACGGTTCGCGTTGGGGTCCGCATGCGTCCGGGACAGGCCGCGTTCGCCGAGTTCGATGCGCCGCGCCTGCCCGACGATCTCGGCGGCGTGCCGCCGGTCGATGACCTCGCGGCCGCCGTCGGCCTCATCCCGAGCGAAATCGGCTTCGAGAACCACAAGCCGACCCGATTCTCGGCCGGTCTGCCCTACACCTTCGTGCCAGTGCGCAGCCTTGAGGCGATGCAGCGTGTTCGAAGCGTCATCAGCCGCTGGGATCGCGCATTCTCGGGGGGCGGAGCTGCTTATGTTTACTGCCGTGAGACGCGGTCTGCGGCTCACCATTTTCACGCTCGCATGTTCGACCCGGACCATGGTGTTCCCGAGGATCCCGCAACCGGCTCGGCGGCGGCAGCCTTCGCCGCCGTCATCCAGCGCTTCGATGACCCCGCGTCGGGCGATCACCGTTACATCATCGAGCAGGGATTCGAGATGCAGCGCCCGAGCCTCATCCACTTGGCGCTCGAGATCGGTCCGAGCCGGCGCCTCGAGACCGTACGCATCGGCGGACATGCCGTGACGGTGATGTCCGGGTCGATCGAGGTGTGATGGCAACCCCGTCCCCGGGGCTTATTGCATCGCATGATGGTCACTTGACCGCGACACTGCGACCTTTAGTCTAAAGTCGCATGAAACGTGCGTGCGCCGAACGCACCGGCGTGGGGCGCCCGAGGGTACGTCTGTCGCGAGGCCGCCATGTTCAAGCCGCTCGCCAAGCTCTTGGACCGTGTCGTCACCAAGGGCACGCTGACCGTCATCACAGCCAATGGCGTATCGCATCGCTTCGGTGACGGGACCGGCCAGCCGGTGACGGTCGAACTGACGGACCCGCGCGTCGAGTGGTCGCTGGCGCTCGACCCCAACCTGGCGGCGGGCGAAGCCTACATGGACGGCCGGCTTCGGATGCGCGAAGGCAGCATCTACGATCTGATCGAGATCGTCGTGCGCAACGCCGAGGCGCAGCCGCTCCCCCGCTGGGCGCGCACGCTCGATCACGCGCGCTACATGACGCGCCGCATCCGGCAGTACAATCCGGCCAAGCGCGCGCGCCGCAACGCCGCGCACCATTACGACATCGACGGTTCGATTTACGATCTGTTCCTCGACGAGCGCCGGCAGTACTCCTGCGCCTACTTCCCGCCGGGCGTGACCGATCTTGAGCGCGCGCAGCTTGCGAAGCTCAACCACATCGCGGCAAAGCTCCATTTGTCGGAAGGCATGCGCGTTCTCGACATCGGCTGCGGATGGGGCGGGCTTGCCACGCATCTCGCGCAGACGGCCAAGGCGCGCGTCGCGGGGGTCACGCTCTCGGTCGAGCAACTGAAGGGCGCGGAGGCCCGCGCGCGCAGAGAACAGCTCGCCGATGCGACGGAGTTCCGGCTCGCAGACTACCGGTCGCTCGACGGCACCTACGACCGGATCGTCTCGGTCGGAATGTTCGAGCACGTCGGCATCAATCATTACGTGCAGTTCTTCCGCAAGGTCCGCGACCTCCTGCACCGCGACGGCGTCGCGCTCATTCACTTCATCGGGCGCTCGGACCGGCCGGCGATGACCAATCCGTTCATCGACAAATATATCTTCCCCGGCGGCTACATCCCGGCCCTGTCCGAGGTCCTGCCGGCGATCGAGCGGTCCGGGCTCGTTCTCACCGATCTCGAGGTGCTCCGGCACCATTACGCCGAGACGTTGCGGCAGTGGCGGCAGCGGTTTTGCGCGCGCTGGGACGAGGCCAAGCGTATTCGCGACGAACGGTTCTGTCGCATGTGGGAATTCTATCTCGCCGGCTCGGAATGCGCGTTTCGCTACCAGAACCTCGTGGTGTTCCAGATCCAGCTCGCACGCCAGGCCGAGAGCCTGCCACTGACGCGCGATTACATGCACATCGCCGAAGCCCAGCTTGCCGCGCGCACGCAGAGCCTGTCCAACGACGGCTGGCGCCGCCGCGCGGGCGAATAGCGGCCGTTCCTGTGCGCTCGTGAGCCTTGGCGCAGCCGCCCGGCGTTCCTTGGCGGCGAGCGGATCGGGGCCTGTGCAAAGCGGGGAAAGCCGCGCCCGGTCCGGGCGCTGATGCAAGAGGCGGCCGGCCGAATCGCCTAGCGTCCGCCGCATGGCAAGAAGCACCCCATCGATCAATCCCCGACCTTCCCCCGAGGCGGGCGACGCGCCGGTTCCCGCCTTCCGGGCCGCGCCGCACAACATCGAGGCCGAGCAGGCGCTGCTCGGCGCCATCCTCATTCATAACGAAGCCTACGAGCGCGTTTCGCAGTTTCTCGAGCCGCACCATTTCTTCGATCCGCTGCACGCCCAGATCTACGAGACCGCCGCCAAGCTCATGATGTCGGGCAAGCAGGCGACCCCGATCACGCTGCGCACCTATTTCGAGACGGCGGAGCCGATCGACGCCACGACAACGGTGCCGCAATACCTCGCCCGGCTCGCCGCAAGCGCCACCAGCATCATCAACGTCCACGATTACGGCCGCACGATCTACGACCTCGCCGTGCGCCGCCAGCTGATCGTCATCGGCGAGGACATGGTCAACGCTGCCTACGACAGCCCGGTCGATTTCGATCCGGCCGAGCAGATCGAGGAGGCGGAAAACCGTCTCTTCTCGCTCGCCGAGAGCGGCAAGTACGGCCAGGGGTTCATGGGGTTCGGGACGGCGCTGACCCATGCCATCAGCATGGCGAACAACGCCTACCAGCGCGAGGGCGGGCTGTCAGGGATTGCCACGGGACTGCGCGACCTCGACAACAAGATGGGTGGCCTGCAGCCCTCCGACCTCATCATCATCGCCGGGCGGCCCTCGATGGGCAAGACGGCGCTCGCCACCAACATCGCCTTCAACGTGGCGCGCGCCTATCGCAGCGAAAAGCAGGCGGACGGCACCTACAAGACCGTCGACGGCGCAATCGTCGGCTTCTTCTCGCTCGAGATGAGCGCGGAGCAACTCGCCACGCGCATCCTTGCCGAACAGGCCGAAATCTCATCGGAGAAGATTCGCCGCGGCATGATCGACGAAGCCGAGTTCCAGAGGCTCGCCGAAGCGGCCCGCCGCATGTCCGAGATTCCGCTTTTCATCGACCAGACGGGCGGCATCACCATCGCCCAGCTCGCCGCCCGCGCCCGCCGCTTGAAGCGCCAGCGCGGCCTCGGGCTGCTCGTCGTCGACTACCTCCAACTCCTCGCCGGCTCGTCTCGGCGCGCCTCTGAGGGCCGCGTGCAGGAAGTGACCGAGATCACCACCGGCCTCAAGGCGCTCGCCAAAGAGCTCGAGGTGCCGATCATCGCCCTCTCGCAGCTGTCGCGACAGGTGGAGCAGCGGGAAGACAAGCGCCCGCAGCTTTCGGACCTGCGCGAGTCGGGCTCCATCGAGCAGGACGCCGACGTCGTCATGTTCGTCTATCGCGAGGAGTATTACGTCGAGCGCGCGAAGCCGAACGAAGGAACTCCAGAATTCCAGGACTGGATGGCAAAGATGCAGCAGGTCTCGGGCAAAGCCGAGGTTATCATCGGCAAGCAGCGCCACGGGCCGGTTGGCACGGTGCAGTTGTCGTTCGAGGGCAGCTACACGCGCTTCGGCAATCTCGCCCAGGAGCAGTATCTGCCCGAGCGGCGGGGCTAGTTCACAGGGAGTGGGGTCACCGGCTCTGCGCTTCCTCGAGGCGCGCCAGGACGGTCTTGCGAAGCTCGCGCGTGTTGAGGCGCGGCAGGACCCCCAAGGGTCGCAGGGCAGCGGCCGCGCGCCGCGACGACTGGCTCCGCCAGGCGCCGAGCGCCCGGTCGAGAAGGCCGATTACGTCCGGACCGACGAACTGCACGCCGATCCAGCGGGTGCGTACGTGCTTGAGCTCGCAATCGAGGACTTCGCCCGTGAGATGGAAGCGAAGCTGAAAGCGGAACGGCAGCTCAAGCCGCTCGCTCAGTTGCAGCATCCCGCCGTTGCGCGAGAAGTTGCAGAGCACGCACGGCGACGGCGGCCGGCCCGCGATCAGGATCGAGGCATGTATAAGACTGCGGCGGCGTCCGAACGCCCGCCGATCGAGAAGGTTTCGACCACCACCCATGGGTGCTCTCCGGTCAAGCCCTGCTCCCCTGGCTGCGGAGTCTCGCGGCAAAACATTTCCGGACCGTTACGCAGAGCCATGAAATTGTGTCTCCTGCGGTCATGAACCGGTAAGGACGCGCGCTCCCCGCTTGCCGTCCCCAGGGCCTGGCGGGGGACGGCTGCAAAGGACGGCGGGCATCTGCTAGCCTTTCCGGTGAGGAGGCATTTTCTGGTGATTCGCGACAGACATGCCATTCCGGTCGACGCCCGGGCCGTGCTGACCATCAATCTCGATGCGCTGCGCGCCAACTGGGCTGAGCTCAACCGGGCCTCCGGGCGCGCCGAATGTGCGGGTGTGATCAAGGCCAATGCCTATGGCCTTGGGATTCGCCAGATCACGGAGGCGTTGATTGCCGGGGGCTGCCGGACCTTCTTCGTGGCAACGCTCTCGGAAGCGCGCGTCGTGCGCGAGGTGCAGCCCGGCGCGACGATCTACGTGCTCGATGGGCTGCTGCCAGGGGCATCGCCCCACTACTCGGGTTTCGACTTGCGGCCATGTCTGTCGAGCCTCGAGGAAATTCGCGAGTGGGTCGCCTACTGCGACGCCATCGGTCGCCGGCTGCGCGCCGCCATTCACGTCGACACCGGCATGAGCCGGCTCGGCCTGCCGCCGGCGGAGGTCGACCTTCTCGCAACCGACGAGCGCGGCCTTCTGGAACGGTTCGAGCCCGCGTTGCTCATGAGCCACCTCGCCTGCGCCGACGAACCGAACAATCCGATGAACGAGCTGCAGCGACAGCGGTTCGAGGCCATCCGCTCGCGACTGCCGCCGATGCCGGCAAGTCTCGCCAACTCCGGCGGCACGTTTCTCGGCTCCGCCTATCATTACGATCTCGTGCGTCCGGGCATTGCGCTCTATGGCGGGCGCGCCCTTGAGGGGCGACCAAATCCGATGCGCTGGGTGGTGAAGCTGCAGGCGCGTATCCTGCAGGTGCGCGAGGTCGACGCCGGCACCACGGTCGGCTACGGGGCCACCTATCGCACCAATCGCCCGGCGCGCATCGCGACGCTCGCGTGTGGCTATGCCGACGGCTTCCTGCGGGCGTTGAGCGGCCCGACCGGAAGGCCGGGACCAGTCGGCTTTCTCGGGGAGCACCCCGTGCCGGTGATCGGGCGGGTGTCGATGGACCTCATCACCGTCGACGTCACGGATGTGCCCGACAAGCTCGCGATCCGCGGCGCCTGGGTCGAGGTGATGGGGGCGCGCACCACGATCGACGATCTGACCGACCGCGCCGGCACCATCGGTTACGAGCTTCTCACCCGGCTCGGACAGCGGGTGCACCGCGTCTACCTCGGAGGTGAACCTGGATGATGACATGGCCGGCGCACAATTTCGTGCCCTTCTTCCCACCGACGGCGCGGCGCTGATCCCCTCATGGCCAAACCGGCAAAATCCTCCTTTGTCTGCCAGAACTGCGGCGGCCTCAGCACGCGCTGGGTCGGCAAATGTCCCGCCTGCGGCGAGTGGAACACGCTGGTCGAGGAGACGGCTGCGGGTCCGCCACCTGGCTCCGGCCTCACCAGATCGACGCGCGGGCGCGTCATCGCGCTCGAGACGCTTGCCGCGCAGGCCGAGGCGCCGCCGCGACATCCGACGGGGATCGACGAACTCGATCGCGTGACGGGGGGCGGCATTGTCCCCGGATCGGCGTTGCTCATCGGCGGCGAGCCTGGCATCGGAAAGTCAACGCTGCTCCTCCAGCTCGCCGCGTCCTTTGCTGGCCGAAGGCGGCGGGCGGTATACTTTTCCGGTGAGGAAGCAGCGGCGCAGGTGCGGCTGAGAGCGGAGCGGCTCGGCCTCTGCGACGCCCCTGTGGCGCTCGCCAGCGAGACGAACCTCGCCAACATCCTCGCCACGCTTGCCGACGGAGCGCCAGCGGACCTTATCATCATCGATTCCATCCAGACGCTTTGGTCCGACGCGCTCGATGCCGCGCCCGGAACCGTCTCGCAGGTGCGGGCCGCAAGCCAGTCGCTGATCCGCTTTGCCAAGCTCACCGGCGCGGCGCTCATCCTCGTGGGGCACGTGACCAAGGACGGCCAGATAGCCGGCCCGAAGGTCATCGAGCACATGGTCGATACGGTGCTCTACTTCGAGGGCGACCGGGGTCAGTCGTATCGCATTCTGCGCGCCGTCAAGAACCGCTTCGGCCCCAGCGACGAGATCGGCGTCTTCGAGATGGCGAGCGAGGGTCTGCGCGAGGTCGCAAACCCATCGGAGCTCTTCCTGGGCGACCGCGATGGAAAGTCTCCCGGCGCAGCCGTTTTCGCGGGCGTCGAGGGCACGCGGCCCCTGCTCGTCGAGATGCAGGCGCTGGTCGCGCCGACCTCGCTCGGCACGCCGCGGCGCGCCGTTATCGGTTGGGATGCCAACCGGCTTTCGATGCTCATCGCCGTGCTCGACGCACGCTGCGGCGTCAGTCTCGCGCAGCACGACGTTTATCTGAACGTCGCCGGCGGTCTCAAGATCACCGAGCCCGCTGCCGATCTCGCAGCTGCCGCCGCCCTGCTCTCGTCACTTTCCGGTGCTGCGCTCCCGATCGACACCGTCTATTTTGGAGAGATCAGCCTCTCGGGAGCCGTCAGACCGGCCGGCCACATGTCGACCCGCCTCAGGGAAGCACGAAAGCTCGGGTTCGCGAGCGCCTTCGTTCCCGCCGCCGGCGATTTGGACTCGGCTGCGGCCAAGCTCGCCATCACGCGCCTCTCTCACCTCAAGGAGCTTGCCGAGTCGATCGGGCCATGTCAGTGAACGCCGCATCCACGTTCGGTCTCGGACGGAGCGCGTCTGCCCCAATGCAGGGATGAATCAAGAATGCTCGGCCCCCTCACGTATCTCGATGCCGCACTGCTGGTGATCGCAGCTCTCTCGGGGCTGCTCGCCATGTATCGTGGTCTCACGCGCGAGCTGCTTTCGATTCTCTCATGGGTCGCGGCCGCCGGCGCAACCGCCTACTTCGTTTACGGCTCGCGACCGGAGGGGGCCTTTCGCCCGCAGATCGAATTGCTCTCGAAACAGCTCGGCGCGCAGGCGATCATAGCCCAGATCGTCGCCGGCGCCGTCATCTTCCTGGTCGTTCTGACAGTAGTTCACCTCATCACCACACGCATTTCCGACGCCATCCTCGATTCCAACATCGGCATGATCGACCGTCTGCTCGGCTTTGTCTTCGGAGCCGTCCGTGGCTTCGTGCTGGTTCTTATTCCGTTCATGTTCTATCAAGAGTTTTTTCCGAACCCGGAACAGCAGTATCCTTGGGTGAAAGAGTCGAGGTCCCGCCCGCTGCTCGAAAGCTCCTCGCGCGCGCTGCGACCGGTGCTCGAGCGCGTGATCGAGAAAGCGCCCAAACCGGGCGACGGCCAGCAGCAGGGATAGTCCACCGAGCGGTACGTTCGGCGCGCACGCAGGGGTAGGCAAAGCTCGCGTTTGCGGCTATAGCCTCGCGCACCGTCGCCTGTCCCATCGAGTCCGCCAGGGCGAGCCGGCGACGGCAGAAACACTTTGGCAGCGGAGCGGGACCCATGGCGCGAGGGCTGGCAGCGGGTTGCGGTCTTCAATCGATCTGGCCTGCCGCGGACGCGCCACCCCTGCCGCCCGACCCAAGCAACGACGACCGGCTGCGCGAGGAGTGCGGGGTTTTCGGGGTTTTCGGACATGATGGCGCGGCGGCACTGACCGCACTTGGACTGCACGCGCTCCAGCATCGCGGCCAGGAAGGATGTGGCATCGTCAGCGTCGACGGCCGCCGCTTCACTCAGGAGCGACGGCTCGGGCTCGTCGGCGACAACTTCAACCGCGCCGATGTGATCGCCCGGCTCTCAGGCCGCATCGCACTCGGCCACAACCGCTACTCCACGACCGGCGACGTCGTCCTGCGAAATGTGCAGCCGCTCTATGCCGATCTCGATCAAGGCGGGTTCGCAGTGGCGCATAACGGCAATCTGACCAACGCACTGACGTTGCGCCGTGAGCTGATCGAGTCGGGCGCCATCTGTCAGTCGACGTCGGACACCGAGGTGATCCTGCACCTCATCGCGCGTTCGAAGAAGCGCCGCATCGTCGAGCGGTTCGTCGACGCCCTTCTTCAGATCGAGGGCGCCTATGCGCTCGCCTGCGTCACCGAGGGCATGCTGATCGGCGCGCGCGATCCGATCGGAATTCGCCCGTTGGTCCTCGGCAGGCTCGGCGGCGCCTACATCCTCGCCTCGGAGACCTGCGCGCTCGACATCGTCAACGCCGAGTTCGTGCGCGAGATTGAAAACGGCGAGGTGGTGGTCATCAGCGACGCCGGGGTCGAGAGCCACCGCCCGTTCCCGAAGCGCCCGGCGCGCCCGTGCATCTTTGAATACATCTACTTCGCGAGGCCGGACAGCCTCGTCGGCGGCCGCAGCGTCTATGAGATCCGCAAGTGCATGGGGGCGGAGCTTGCGCGCGAGTCCTACATCGATGCCGACGTCGTCGTGCCGATCCCCGACTCGGGCGTCCCCGCCGCGATCGGGTTTGCAGGCGAGGCCCGGCTGCCGTTCGAGCTCGGCATCATCCGCAATCACTATGTTGGCCGCACGTTCATCGAGCCCGAACAGCGGATCCGTGCGCTTGGCGTCAAGCTCAAGCACTCGGCCAATCCCGGCGTCATTCGCGGCGCGCGCGTCATACTGATCGACGACAGCGTGGTACGCGGCACCACATCGCAGAAGATCGTGAGGATGCTCAAGGACGCAGGCGCCCGCGAGGTGCACATGCGCATTTCGAGTCCACCGATCACGCATCCGGACTTCTACGGGATCGACACACCCCACCCGAAGGAGCTGCTTGCCGCCAACAAGACAGTCGCCGAAATGCGGGATTTCATCGGCGCCGACAGCCTCGCCTTCCTCTCGGTCGACGGCATCTACCGCGCCATGGGGTACGACCGGCGCGACCCGCGCAGCCCGCAGTTCACCGACCACTGTTTCACCGGCGACTATCCTACCCGCCTCGTCGACCAGGACGGGAGCAATGGCTACCAGCTCTCGCTACTCGCCGAGGCCGGCTGAGGGGCGACGCGGCGAGGTCGTGTGCCAGCTCCACTGTCACCGCTCAAGGGCTGACTCGAAACCGTTGAAGCGCGGCACGATCGACCTCGATGCCGAGACCCGGCCCGTCCGGGACGCGCACCACGCCGCCCGAATGTTCGAGGGGCGTTTGCAGGACGGCCTGGCGGAACGGATGCTCCGAACGGTCGAACTCGAGCATCGGCTCAAGCGGCGTATGCCGCGGCGGACTGTGGGGAAGGACCGCGAGCAGCTGCAGCGCCGCTGCAAGCCCGATCCCGGTTCCCCAAACGTGCGGGACGTAGCGCACACCAAAAGCGGTCGCCATGTCGGCGATCTTCTTGCACTCCGAAAGGCCTCCGGCGGCGCAGGTGTCGGGTTGAATGATGTCGATCGCGCGCCGCGTCAGCACCTCGCGGAAGCCCCAGCGCGTGAACTCGCACTCGCCGCCGGCAACGGGGATCGGCTGGCCGCGGCGAACCTCAACATAGGAGTCGAGATCGTCAGGCACCACCGGCTCCTCGAACCAGCCAATGTTGCAGGCCGCGGCCCGGCGGCCGAGCTCGATCGCCTCGACCGCATCGAAGCCGTGGTTGGCGTCGAGCATCAGGCCCGTGCGGGGCCCGATCGTCTCGCGCGCTGCGCGGATGAGCGCCAAATCCTCCTCGACACCAAAGCCGATCTTCAGTTTGACGGCGGAGAAGCCTTCGCGCACATAGCCGCGCACCTCTTCGCAGATGTAGTCGACGGGCTCCCCCTTCCCGCGCCGGTAGGTTCCGGTTGCATAAGCACGCACCTCGCGCCGCAGCGGTCCGCCCATCAGCCGGTGCACCGGCTCGCCGAGACTGCGGCCTTTGAGGTCCCAGAGTGCGATGTCGACGCCGGAAATCGCCGTTATGACGAGGCCCTTCTGACCCTGGTCACGGAACTGGTTGTAGAGCGTCTGCCAGAGGAGTTCGGTTGCCGACGCGTCCTGCCCGACCAGGAGCGGCCTGAACGCCTCCACGATCGCCGCATTGAGACGGGCCGGTCCGAAGCACTCGCCCCAGCCGGATTCACCGCTCTCCGAGACGATCTCGACGATGCATGAGCCGCGAGTGGCGGTCCGGTTGAACGACCAGGCGAAAGGCTCGGAAAGCGGCGCCTCGAGCACATGCACGTTCACGGCAGCAATACGCATCACACCCAGTCCCTTGTTTGTGCCGCTGCGGCCATTGTCGGTTGCCCCTGTGCGCCGAATCGTAGCAAAGGGGTTGTATCGTCACGGCCCACGCGCGGAGATTTCGATGAACATCATGACACCGCCGGCGCAGATTTCCAAAGTCGATCTCGAGGCGATCGCGAGCGCCACGGCCGAGGCCTGCATTGCCACCCGCGTGCGCCAGCTCAGCCGCATCATCACCCGCGTCTACGACGATGCGTTGCGTGCGCACAAGATCACGGCAAGCCAGTACACGCTGCTCACGCAGCTCGCTCAGACCGACGGCATCACGGCCGCCGAAATCGGCCTTGAGCTCGACATCGAGAAGTCCACGCTGTCGCGCAACCTGAAGCGGCTCCTCGCTCTCGGTCACATCGTGATGGATCCGCCGGCAGGACGACGCGGGCGCGGGCTGCACCTGACGCAGCGAGGGCAGATGGTGATCCGGGAGGCCTATCCCGTGTGGCAGGCGGCGCAGCGGCGTGCCGTTGACGTGATGGGCAAGGACAGCCGGCAGATCCTGGACAATCTCCTGGCGCAGGCGGAGAAGCTTGCGGCCACATGATTTGGCGCGGATGGCGTCTCGGCTGTGCCGTTGCGCCGTTCCTTTTTGCTCCGTAACGTCGGGCGGCGTTCCCACGGGAGCGCCGTTTGTCTGTTGGAGCGCCGCATGTTCGACGCAACACTCCTGGAAGCCGGACGGCGGCTGATCGCGGACTTCGCCGAGAGCGGCCTGCGGATTGCAACTGCGGAGAGCTGCACGGGCGGATTGATCGCCGCCTTGCTGACCGAGGTTCCGGGCTCATCGCGCGTCTTCGAGCGAGGTTTCGTGACTTACACCATCGAGGCCAAGTCCGAGATGATCGGCGTCGATCCAAGCCTCATCGCGCGGGTCGGCGCGGTCAGTCCCGAAGTCGCGAACGCCATGGCCGAGGGCGCGCTGCGCAACTCGCGGGCCGACGTCGCGGTCGCCGTGACCGGCATCGCGGGCCCGGAGGGTGGAACGCCGGAAAAACCGGTCGGTCTGGTGCACATCGCCGCCGTTCGCCGCGATCAGCCGACGCATCACACTCTGCACAGGTTCGGTCCCATCGGCCGCGAAGCCATCCGTCTGGCCGCCGTGGCTGAGGCGCTGACACTCTTGCGCGCGGCCGCCCGACTTGGCGCTGCCTGACCGGATCGCAGATGTCTGCAATGCCGCTGTCCGCGCTCAAACACATATGAGAATGCCCGAGGTGGGCGAATCGGAGATCTCCGAGACTTGGGTCGCCAAACCTGAGCCAACCGGAGATCTCCATGCAGATCAGAAACCTGCCCCGT